>Ga0302181_10000003_pt1 | contig 380965 bp, 375 predicted proteins | sample I_Palsa_E3_3_FD_198786 | JGI IMG/M metagenome (GOLD analysis project Ga0302181, IMG submission 198786) | Peat permafrost microbial communities from Stordalen Mire near Abisko, Sweden - I_Palsa_E3_3 | ecosystem: Environmental > Terrestrial > Soil > Palsa > Peat permafrost | place: Sweden...
GGTGGTCTCTACACCGGCGGGACCAAAACGAAGCTGCACGAAATCGAGCCCTCGCTGAACGTCGGAACCAACGAAAAAGAAGCGGCGCTGAAAGAACCGACGATCGCCGAAGAAGGTAAAGGCTACACCGTCTCGGTTGAAGCGCAGAACACCAAAGACGTCTACACCGTGACACGCAACAAAGAAGGCGAAGTGACGCACTCGTGCACGAGCACAACCAACGGCTGCCCAGGCCACGCCAACTCGAGCAGCACCTGGTAGCAGCAAGCTCTTGAGCCAAACGCTCAGGATCTGATAGAGCAGTGACCAGAGGCGGCCCTCCGGAGCCGCCTCTGGTCGTTCTGCGCCGAGCTCGCACCTAAAGCTTCGCCGCCTCTGCACCGATACCACCTGCACCGATACCACCGATACGAGCGATCGTTGCGGGCGTCCGTCGCGTCTCTCGATCGATTCGGCGTCAACCACCCCGAAACAAGGAGATCTCCGCCTTGAGCTCCATACGACAGCACAGTGCCGGCGAGGGTGGTTTCACCCTTATCGAACTTCTGGTCGTGATCCTGATCATCGGCATTCTGGCCGCGATCGCCATCCCGGCGTTCCTGAGCCAGAAGAGCAAGGCGTACGACTCCTCGGCCAAGACGATGGCGCAGACCGCGCAGACGGCGATGGAGACCTACGCGACCGAAAACGGTGGTCTCTACACCGGCGGGACCAAAACGAAGCTGCACGAAATCGAGCCCTCGCTGAACGTCGGAACCAACGAAAAAGAAGCGGCGCTGAAAGAACCGACGATCGCCGAAGAAGGTAAAGGCTACAGCGTCTCGGTTGAAGCGCAGAACACCAAAGACGTCTACACCGTGACACGCAACAAAGAAGGCGAAGTGACGCACGCGTGCACGAGCACAAGCAAAGGCTGCCCAGGCCACGCCAACTCGAGCAGCACCTGGTAGAGACGGGATCTCAGGCTGCGGCCAGGTCTCGAGCCAAGCGCTCCGGGTCTGACGAAGGTCGATCGGGGACTCGGGCCTCAAGGCGCGTGACGCTGCGGTCGATCAGTTGCGTATGGAGGCAACTTTCGCCGGCGTCCTCGGAGCGATCTTCGGCTCGTTCTTGAACGTCGTCGTCCACCGCATACCCCGCCACGAGTCGATCGTGAGCCCCCCGTCGCACTGTCCCGCCTGCGGCATCCAGATCAAGCCCTACGACAACATCCCGATCCTCTCCTGGCTGGCGCTGCGCGGCCATTGCCGGGGCTGCGGCGCCTCCATCTCGATCCGCTACCCGCTCGTCGAGGCGCTCACCGCCGCGCTGTGCGCCGGCGCCGTGCTCACACACAACTCGGCCGCCGGCATTGCGTTGAGCGTGGTGCTGATCCTGCTGGTCGTCCCCGCAGCGCTGATCGACCTCGAGCATCGGATCATTCCGAACAAGCTCACGGGGCTCGGAACGGTGCTCGCGCTCGCGATCGGGCTCGCGCTCGATCCCGCCGGCGAGCCCGGACGCCTGATCGCCGCTGCCTGTGCCGGGGGCTTTCTGCTGATCGCCGCGCTGGCCTATCCCGGAGGCATGGGTATGGGCGACGTCAAGCTTGCCGGCATGATGGGCCTGTTCCTCGGCGCGAGCGTCGCGCCGGCGCTGCTGGTCGCGTTGCTCGCAGGGGTCGGGTTGGGCATCGTTGTGATCGCGCGCACAGGTGCGCAGGCGGGTCGCAAGACCGCGATCCCGTTTGGCCCGTTCCTCGCGCTCGGGGCACTGCTCGCGGTGTTCGTCGGACATCCGCTCGTCGATGTCTACGTCAACCACTTCCTTCACTAAAGCGCCGCGGGCTTGCCGCCGATACCCCATGTGCGGATGATCCGCCCGCTGTCTGAAGCGCCACACCCGAGATGCGACTCCTCCCCACACGAATCCCCTCATTGAACCTGAGGATCCCTCTCAGCCTCGGCCGTCGCTCCGACGAGGATCTCGTCGGCCTGGACATCCAGCCGGGCTTCGTCGCGGCGGTCCAAGCGCGCGTCAACGGCTCGATCGTCGCCGAACGGGCCGCCACCGTGGCACTGCTGGCCGACTCGGTGCGTGACGGCGAAGTCACCGACGAGGACGCCCTCAGCGAGGCGCTGCGCGAGCTGTTCGCAAGCAGCGGCCTGAGCAAGCGCGTGCGCGTCGGCGTCGCCAACCAGCGCACCGTGCTGCGCACGCTCGAGCTGCCCCCGGTGACCGACCACAAGGAACTCGCCGCCGCCGTCAACTTCCAGGCCCAGGACCAGGTGCCAATGCCGCTCAACAACGCCGTCATGGACTTCCATCCGCTCGGCATCGTCGACACGCCCGCCGGCCCGCGCCAGCGTGTGGTGCTCGTCGCCGCCCAGCGCGACATGATCGAACGGCTGCTCGCAGCGGTGCGCCGCGCCGGCCTGTCGGCGGAGGGGGTCGACCTGTCGGCCTTCGCGCTGATCCGCTCGCTCTACCGCGCCGAACCCGAGCAGACCGGCCGCGTGCTCTACCTGAACGTCGACGGGTTGACCAACCTCGCGATCGCCGAGGGCACCGTGTGTCGCTTCACGCGCGTCGTCGGCAGCGGCTTTGAGGGGATGGCCAGCGAGCTGGCCGAGCGTCGCAGCATCGCCCTGACCGACGCCCGCGCCCTGCTCGCGGCCGTTGACCTCAACGTACCGGCCGCGGTCGAGCATCAGCTCGCGCCGACGCACGAGCCCGAGGAGATCGCGCTCGAGGGCGGAGAGCTCCAGCGGACGCCCGGCGCGGAGGAGCAGCCCCAGAGTCTCGACGAGGCTGAGCAAAGCGAGCGCGGGATGAGCTATGAGGAGCTCGCCGCCGTCGACGTGGTCCCAGAGGCGCAGGCGCCTCAGTCAGATGAGGACCTGCGCGCCGTGCTCGATAACGGCATCCGCGACATCTCCGGCGAGGTTCGCAACTCGCTCGACTTCCATCGCTCCCAGGAGGGCGGGGGCGAGGTCTCACACGTCGTCATGAGCGGCTGCGCGCAGGACATCCCCGGATTCGCCGAGGCGCTCCAGGCTTCGCTTGGCGTCGAGGTGCGTTGCCAGCAGGTGCACCTGCCCGACGGAGGGCTCGGCTCGAGCATCTCTCCGCACAGGCTGGCGATCGCGACCGGCCTTGCCGCCGCGGAGGCTCCGCAATGAGAGCCGTCAACCTGATCCCCGCCGAACAGCGCAGCGGTCAGCCGGTCGGCGCCGGGCGCTCGCAGGGAGCTGCCTACGCGGTGCTCGTACTGATCGCCGGGCTCGCGCTCATGGCCTACGCCTATGGCAGCGCCGACCATCAGATCTCGAGCGCACGCGCAAAGGTCGCCTCCGTGACGGCGCAGGCGCAGCAGGCGCAGGTCGCCGCCGAACGGCTCGCGCCCTACACGAGCTTCATCGCGCTGCGCGAACAGCGCACGCAGGCCGTCAAGGCGCTGGTGGACTCGCGCTTTGACTGGGCCCACGTCCTGCACGAGTTCGGCCGGGTGCTACCGGCCCAAGCATCGATCACCTCGCTCGGCGGCACGATCGGCACCGGGGGCACGAGTGGCGCCTCCACGAGCACCAGCGGTGCGAGCTCGAGCGCATCGAGCGCGAGCGCATCGAGCTCCAGCGCGTCGAGCGCGGGCGCGGGCGGCGCGGTCACCTCGGCGACGCCGGCCGGCAGCGTGCCGACGTTCTCGCTCGCGGGATGCGCCACCAGCCAGTCTGAGGTCGCACTGACGCTCGAGCGCTTGCGCCTGATCGACGGTGTCAAGGAAGTCACGCTCGTGAGCTCGACCACCGGCGCCTCCTCCAGCGGCGGCGGCGCTGGCGGCGGATGTCCCGCGCACGATCCGACGTTCTCTGCCACGGTCGTATTCGATCCGCTTCCGGCCGCTTCGACGGTCACGGCCGCGACCAGCACCGTCTCGGACTCGACGGGCGCGCCCGCGACCGCAGCACCAGCCACGAGCTCTGGGGTGAGCGCGAGATGACCGGGCGCGATCGCATCGTGGTCATCGGCGTGGTCGTCGCGGTGGTCCTCGCGGCAGCGTGGATGCTCGTCGTCTCACCGGAGCGCAAGCAGGCGAGCCAGCTGAGCGCCGAAGTCGCCACCGACCAGGCGCAGCTTGCGAGCGCCGAAGGCAAGGTAGCGAGCGCGCGCGCCGCGCAGTCGCAGTACGCGGCGGCCTACGCCGCGGTCGTGAGCCTTGGGAAAGCTGTGCCTCCCAGCCAGGAAGTGCCGTCGTTGATCGACCAGCTCGCGCGAGCGTCCCACGAGAAGAACGTTGAATTCGCGTCGATCGCCGACGGCTCCAGCGGCAGCGGCACCGGCAGCGGCAGCGGCAGCGCCCCCGCCAGCTTCACCAACCTGCCGTTCACGTTCACCTTCGAAGGCAGCTACTTCGACCTTGAACACCTCTTCAGCCAGCTCACCGACTTCGCGACGCTCAGCGCCTCGGGGAATCTCCAGGTCAATGGCCGCCTGCTGACGATCGAGAGCGTCAGGCTCGCACCCAGCGGCAACGGCCCCGAAGTCGGCAAGAGTGCCTCGGGCAAACTCACCGGCTCGATCACCGCGACCGCATACGTGCTGCCAGCCAGCCAGAGTCTCACCGGCGTCGGTAGCGGCGCATCCGCGGCAAGCTCCGGCGCGAGCCCCGCCTCGAGTACATCGAGCGCCAGCTCTGCAAATGCGCCCGCGATCGTGAGGGTCAACCCATGAACGACTTCCTGAGCTCCCTGAAGGCGGATCTGCTCGATCGCCGCCTGCTGCCGCTCGTCGCGCTGGTCGCCGTCGGGCTGGTGGCCGCGATCGCCTACGTCGTGATCGGCGGTGGCTCGAGCGCCACGCCGACGACCACACTGGCCAGCGCTCCCCCCGCCGCCTCCTCGGGCGTCGCGATCAGCCAGACGAGCCCGGAAAAGGCCGTTGCCGAGACGACCGGCGGCTCCTCCACACAGAGCGGGGGAGCGGTCCACGACCCCTTCAAGCCTCTTCCAGAACCGAAGGCAAAGACGGCCGCCAGCACAAGCTCGACCGGCACGAGCTCCTCGAGCACGAACTCGAGCTCGTCCTCCTCGAGCTCCGGCGGCTCGAGCCCGGCGACGCCCGCCACACCGTCGAAGCCTTCCAAGCCGTCGAAGCCGGCGACCCTCTACCACGTGGCCGTGCTGTTCGGTGTGCTTCCCGCTGGCGCCACCGCCCAGACGGTGCAGCTGACGCCGTATGAGAACCTGCAGCTGCTTGCACCGCTGCCGTCCGCCAAGCAGCCGCTGATCGTGTTCAGGGGCGTCACCGCCGGCGGCAAGACCGCGATCTTCACGCTCGTCAGCGAAGCGATCCTGCACGGCAACGCCACCTGCCGACCCAACGCCTCGCAGTGCGAAGCGATCGACCTGCAGCCCGGCCAATCGGAGGACCTCGAATACATCTCCGCCACCGGTCAGCCCGTCACCTACGAACTGCGGATCGTCAGCATCGTCTCCGGCGAAGCCACCAGCGCAGCGGTCAAGAACATGCTGCGCAACGAGTCCAAGGCCGGCCGCGAACTCCTCAGCCACGCCGGGCTCGACGCGGTTCCCGGCCTGCGCTACTCCGCGCGGGCGGGCGTGCTCGTGTTCGCCGGGCATCCGCTGTTCGGCGCGCACGCCCACGCCGCCGCTCGCCGGCGCCACCGGCGCTAGGCGCCCTGCACAAATAAGCTAGGAGCCGTGGAGCTCCGTCTGACAACCGCCGGCGAGTCGCACGGCCCGGGCCTGACGTGCATCGTCGAGGGTCTGCCCGCGGGCCTTGAGCTCTCGCCCGAGGACCTCAACCGCGACATGGCGCGGCGCCAGCTCGGCCACGGCCGCGGCGGGCGCATGAAGATCGAGCGCGACAGCGCCGAGATCAGCGGCGGCGTGCGCCACGGACGCACGCTGGGTGGCCCGATCGCGCTACAGGTCGCAAACCGCGACTACGCCAACTGGGAGGAGCGGATGAACCCCTGGCCGGTCGCCGAAGCAGCCGCCGAGGTGCACCTGCCGCGTCCGGGACACGCCGATCTGGTTGGCACGCAGAAGTACAAGCACAGCGACGTGCGCAACATCCTCGAGCGCGCCTCCGCGCGTGAGACCGCCGCGCGCGTGGCCGGCGGCGGCGTGTGCAAGGCGTTCCTGCGGGCGCTGGGCGTGAGCGTGCGCTCGCACGTGATCCAAATCGCCTCGGTGCACGCGCCCGAGCGTGAGCGCGCGCTCACCGATGCCGACTTCGCTGGGGTCGACGACTCGCCCGTGCGCTGCCTGGACGCCGACGCCGCGAAGGCGATGGTGCGCGAGATCGACAAGCTGCGCAAGGCCAACGAGTCGCTCGGGGGCGTGTTCGAGGTGCAGGCGTTCGGCCTCGTGCCCGGGCTTGGCTCGCACATCTCCTGGGAGGAGCGCCTGGACGGGCGCCTGGCGATGGCGCTGTGCTCGATCCAGGCGATCAAGGGCGCATCGATCGGCGACGCGTTCGCGATCGCCGGGCTGCCGGGCTCGCAGGCCCACGACGAGATCTTCTACTCCGAAGCGCAGGGCTACTACCGCGAGACCAACCGCGCGGGCGGGCTCGAGGGAGGCATGACCAACGGTCTGCCATTGATCGTGCGCGGCGCGATGAAGCCGCTGCCGACGCTCACCAAGCCGCTGCGCTCGGTCGACACCGAGACGCACGAGCCCGCGCAGGCGCTGCGTGAGCGCACGGACTCCTGCACGGTCCCCGCCGCTGGCGTCGTCGGCGAGGCGATGGTCGCGCTCGTGCTCGCCGACGCCTACCGCCGCAAGTTCGGCGGCGATCACGTGGACGACGTGCTTCAGGCCGTCGGCGCCTACGCAGACCGGATCGGATGGCATACGTCCTGATCGGCTTCATGGGCGCGGGCAAGTCGACCGCGGCCCGCGAGCTCGCCGAGGCGCTCGGCCGCGAGGCGCTCGACAGCGACGCGCTGCTGGCGGAGCGCTTCGGCCATCCGCTCGCGCGCGAGTTCGAGCTACGCGGCGAGGCGGCGTTCCGCGCGGCCGAGGAGGAGCTGGTGTGCGGGCTGCTGGGCGGGGCCGGCGCGGATGCGGTGATCGCGCTCGGCGGCGGCAGCATCGGGTCCGAGCGCGTGCGCGAGGCGCTGGCCGCGCACGTGACCGTGCTGCTCGATGTCGAGCCGGACGTCGCGTGGGAGCGCGTACGCGCGCAGGAGGGTGGGCAGGAGCGCCCGCTCGCGCGCGAGCTCGAGCAGTTCCTCGCGCTGCACGCGAGCCGTCGCGGGCTCTACGAAGAGCTCGCCGACGCGTTCCTGCCGGCGCTTGCCGCAGGCGGGGCGCCGCGTGCGCTGGATGCCCTGCGCGCGCTCGCCGCGGCGCCGGGTCAGACACGCCTGCTGTGGGCGAGCTCCGCGTCGGGCGAATACCCGGTGTATGTCGCTCGCGGGCTGCTGGATAGCGGCGATGCCGGGCTCCTGGCGGCGCTCTGGCCGCTCGATCGCTCGCGTTCGCGCGCATTCTGCGTGAGCGACGAGAGCGTCCTCGCGCTCTACCCCGACCGCCTCGGCGAGCTGGCGGGCGCGCTCGCGATCGCGCCCGGGGAGGCCAGCAAGACGCTCGCGAGCGCCGAATCGGTTTGGGAGGCGCTGGTCGAGGCTGGAATCACTCGCGCGGATCACGTGGTGGCGCTCGGCGGCGGCGTCGTCGGCGACCTGGCGGGCTTCTGCGCGGCCACATACCAGCGCGGCATACCGGTCGTGCACGTGCCCACCACGCTCGTCGCGCAGGTCGACTCCGCCTACGGCGGCAAGACCGGGGTGGACCTGCCACAGGCCAAGAACTATGTCGGCGCCTACCACCAGCCGGCGGGCGTGCTCGTCGATCCGGACGCGCTCGCGACGCTATCCGCCGAGGAGCTCGCGGCGGGCTGGGTGGAGGTGCTGAAGACCGCGCTGATCGCGGGCGGCTGGCTGTGGCAGGCGGTCTCCGAAGGCGGCGAGGTGGACGAGCGCGTGATCCTCGCGTGCGCGCGCACGAAGCTCGCGGTCGTCGCCGCCGACGAGCGCGATGGTGGGCGCCGCCAGGTGCTCAACCTCGGGCACACGGTCGGCCACGCGATCGAGACCGCCAGCGGCTACGGGCACTACCGCCACGGCGAAGCGGTCGGGCTCGGGCTGCTCGCGGCGCTGACGCTCTCCGGGCAGGCGCAGCTGCGCGAGCAGGTACGCGGGCTGATGCTCGCGCGCGGGCTGCCGGTGGCGCTCGCGGGCGCTACGCTCGACGACGTGATCGAGGCGATCGCTCGCGATAAGAAGCGCGTGGGGGCGAGCGTCCCGTTCGTGCTCGTGCGGGCTCCGGGCGAGGTCGAGTTCGGCTGCGAGGTCGCGCCCGAGGACGTTCGTGCGGCCGTCGCGGAGCTCGTCGCGTGAGCGCTCCTGGCAAGCGCATCGAGGTGATGCACGGCGTCAACCTCGATCAGCTCGGACGGCGCGATCCGCTGCTCTACGGCACGCTCACGCTCGCGGAGCTCGAGCAGCAGATCGACACCGACGCGCGCTCCTTGGGACTCGTCACGCGCTTCTTTCACACCAACCACGAGGGGCAGTTCGTCGAGCACCTGCACTCACTGAGAGGACCGTCCGCCGAGGCCGACGCGATCCTGCTGAACCCGGGCTCGTGGACGCACTACGCGTGGGCGATCCGCGATGCGCTGGAGATAGCCGGGCTGCCGGCGCTCGAGATCCACCTGTCAGACGTGCAGAACCGCGAGCCCTGGCGGCGCGTGTCGGTGATCGGCGAGCTGTGCTTTGCGACGATCTCCGGACGCGGGCCCGAGGGCTACCGCGACGCGCTCGTCGCGCTGCGCGATCAGCTCGGGCGGGGGGCGGCGACGTGAGCGCCTCGAGGGTCGAGCGGCTGGCGGGCCAGCTGGAGGAGCTCGAGCTCGACGCGCTGCTCGTCGACTCGCTCGTGAACGTGCGCTACCTGACCGGCTTCACCGGCAGCCACGCGCTCGTGCTCGTAGTGGGCGAGCAGGCGCGCGCGAGGCTCGGCGCCCACCGCTTCTTCAGCGACTTCCGCTACGCGACGCAGTCGGCCGAGCAGGTGCCCGACGCCTTCGAGCGCGAGATCGTCGCCGGCGAGCTGCTCGAGGCCCTCGCCACGACGCTCGAGCGCCAGAGCGGCCGGCTGGGCTTCGACGACGCGCAGGTGACCGTCAAGGTTCACCGGCAGCTGGCCGAGCTGCTGGGCGAGCGTTGGCAGCTCGTCCCCCAAGCGGGCGCGGTCGAGCGGCTGCGCGCGGTCAAGGACGCGGGCGAGATCGAGCGCATCCGCGCGGCGAGCGAGCTCGCCGACGAGGCGCTGCGCGGCGTGCTCGAAGACGGCCTCGTCGGTCGCAGCGAGCAGGAGGTCGCGCTCGATCTGGAGCTGCGCATGCGCCGCCTCGGCGCACGGGCGCCGAGCTTCCCGTCGATCGTGGCCGCAGGCGCCCACGGCGCCCTCCCGCACGCGGTACCGCGCGCGCAGGCGATCGCCCGCGACGTGCTCGTGACGATCGACTGGGGAGCCCTGCACGAGGGTTACTGCTCCGACTGCACGCGCACGTACGCCACCGGCGAGGGGATCTCCGCACAGGCGCGCGAGGTCTACGAGCTCGTGCTCTGCGCCCAGGAACGTGGGCTGGGGGCCGTCAAGTCAGGACCGAACGGGCGCGAGGTGGACGCGGTCGCGCGCGCTGTGATCGAGCAGGCCGGCCGCGGCGAGGAGTTCGGTCACGGCCTCGGTCACGGCGTCGGCATGGAGATCCACGAGGGCCCGCGCCTGTCGCGGACCGCCGGCGATGAGCCGCTGCTGGCTGGCAACGTCGTGACGGTCGAGCCCGGCGTGTATCTGCCGGGCGTGCTGGGCGTGCGGATCGAGGACCTGGTCGTCGTGCGCGAGGACGCTCACGAGGTGCTCACGGGCTTGCCCAAGGCGCTGACGGTCCTCTCATAGGCACGGGCTGAGCCCGTTGGTGCGCGGTCTGGCGCGTCCGTGGGTTGGCTGGCGGCGAACAGGCGCACGCCCAGCCAGGCGGCGAGCGGGACCGACCAGGCCAGGAAGAACACCGCCTGGGTATCGGCGGAGGCATGCAGCTGCAGCCATTGGAAGCTGATCCACGTGAGCACGCTGCCGGCGAGTGCGAGCACGGGGGGACGGCGGGTATCCACGCTCAGCTCCCATGCGAGCAGGGCGAGCACGAACGGCAGCAGGTAATAGCTTTCGTCCCAGGTGTCGAGCAGGCAGCGAAGCAGGAGCGCGAGTGTCAGCGCCAGCAGCGCCCGCTGTTCGCCCAGCGCCGCCCGACGGCTTCGCGTCCACAGCGCGGCGGCCAGCATCATCGCGCTCGCGAGGATCAGCGGGTGGCTGATGGCGCCCGCCCACGCCGGCCCGACCCGGTAACCCGGCTGCGGTCGACCGGTCGGTCCCAGTGCGAGCGCGCTGTGGTGGCCGAAGAACCACCACAGCTGCCACGGCTTGAAGATGAAGCTGGCCGCTGGGGCGGCGGCTGCGGCGGTGTTCGACACGAAGCTCCCCGAGCTGACTAGCACGAGCGGCGCAAGCACCACCACGGCGGTTGCGGTCGCGGCAAGCAGGCATCGGAGTCTGCGCGCGGGCGGCAGCGCCAGCAGCACCGGTCCCGCGGCCACGAGTGCCCAGTCCTTGTTGGCGACCGCCACCCCGAGGAGGATGCCCGCCAGCAGCGAGCGATCGCGGCCGTTCGCAGAGCGGGCGGCGAGCAGCACGGCCGCGACGCACAGGCAGCCCCCAAGCAGCTCCTCCGGATGTCCGAGTTCCAGCGCGCGCAGCGTGATCGGGTTGGCGACGCACACGCCCAGCGCGACCGCGCGCGCGAGCGTCGAGCGCCTCTGAGAGCGCATACGCGAGACGAGCCATACGCCCAGCGCGGCGGCGGCCAGCAGGCATGGGAGCGCGGCCATCCGGTAGACGGCGAGCGAGCCGCCGCCCCACAGGTCCGGCAGCAGCGCGAACGGCGCACGCTCGATCAGCGAGCCGCCGTAGGCGGGCGCGAGCCGCAGGAAGCCGATGAGATGTCCATGTGTGAGCGCGTCGTAGGCGGGCCGCGCCTCGACTTCGTAGTCGTTCCATGCAAACCCGTCCAGGCCCAGCCACGCCATGGTTGCGCAGCCGCCCGCGGCGAGCAGCGCGCACAGGGCATTCTCGCGCAGACGTCGGCGCATACCTCCGCATCGGCGCCGCGGCCGGCCGGCTTGAGCTCGTCAGAGCGAGTATGTTCGCCGCAGACACACCCGCCCCCACCCCGGCGCCAGGAGGATTCGCTAGACCATGCCCTCGCTTCTCGATCTGACCAGTCAGGGGGATGTCGGCACCATCTCCGACGAGTCGAAGCTGTCGTCGGTCACGCTGATGACCCCGCAGCAGCTGTATGAGCTGTGGGAGCGCCAGAACTGGCAGTCGCACACGATCGACCTGGAGCAGGACCGGCGCGACTGGCAGGCGATGGACGCCGAGCTGCGAGAAAGGCTGGCGTGGAACCTGTCCTCGTTCTTCATCGGCGAGGAGCGCGTGACGACGCAGTTCTCAGGCCTGGTGATGGCGTATGAGAGCCAGAGCGAGGAGGCGTTCCTGACGACCCAGCAGGTCGACGAGGCGCGCCACGCCCAGCACTTCAACCGCTTCTACGAGCAGGTGCTCGGCATCGACGGGACCTTCGAGGACCGCCTGCGCCAGGCGCGCGCGGACCTCAACCCGGCGTTCATCGAGATGTTCGACGGCGTGCTCGTCGACTGGGGCGCCCGCCTGATCGAGAACCCGCGCGACATCGAGGCGAAGGTCGACTTCGTGACGCTCTACCACATGATCATCGAGGGCACGCTCGCGCTCACCGGCCAATGGTTCCTGACCGACTTCATGGAGCGCAACGGGATCCTCCCGGGCTGGGTCGAGGGCTTCAAGCTGATCTCCCGGGACGAGCACCGCCACGTCGCCTACGGCACTTGGTTCCTGCGCGAGAAGGCCAAGGACCCGGCGCTAAGGAAGCGCATCGCCGCGCGCACAGCCGAGTTGATCCCGCTCGCCGCGGCGGTGCTCGTGCCCGCGGGCGAAGACCCCGAGAACTACGCGATCCTCGATTACACGATGGAGGAAACCAACACGTTCGCCTTCAACGCGCTGAACCGGCGGCTGAAGGTGATCGGCGTCGACCTCGCGGGCCTGGCGGCGGCGGCGTAGGGCAGGACTCGAGCCAAGCGCTGCGGCTGGGAGACCGCACGCGCTGCGTCGGTCGCGTAGCGCTCAGCTCGCCCCGCACGCGTAGAGTTCTGTCGAGGCCGAGGCCGTATGTTCTTCCTGTGCCCCCTGGCGCTGGCAGTGGGCGTGGATCCAGGCGATGCGCGGGTCGTTGCTGAGGACCGGGACGAGGAAGGCGCGGAGCTCTCCCGCCGCTATCGAGCGGCGCAGATCCGCCAGCGATGGCGCGGGCACATCGCCCTCATAGCCGCCGATCGGGAGGATCTCCTCGCCGGTGGCGAGGATGAAAGGGGCGGCCAGGATCGAGGAGTCGGTGACGAGCACGGTCGGCGTCCCGTAGGTGGAGGAGAGTTCTTGGATCGCTTGGGAGGCCGCCAGCAGCGCCTGGCGCGCGGAAGCGCGCGAGACCGTCGCGGACGCGCGCTCGTACGGAGCCGCGAACGGGCCGAGGCCGCGGACGACCATCAGCACGGAGGCCACCGCGGGGAGCAAGAGCGCGCACGTCAGCGCAAGCACGATGGCACTCGTGGGCGATCGCAGGATGCCCACACGACGTGCCGTCAACAGCGTCGCGGCTCCAACTACGCCCACGACTGCCGCCAGCGGGATCAGCCAGCCGGGCACGCCCGTTCCTCCTCTCAGGAGGTAGATGCCATAGCCAACCGAGGACAGCAGCGCGACGGCGAGCCCGCTCGTTGCCGCGGTCCGGTTGGACGCTCTTCGCGCCAGCTCCGCACCGGCTCCGCACAGTGCCCCGGTCGCAGGCGCCAGCGCCGCGACGTAGTAGGAGTTCGGGTAGCCACCCGCGCTGAAGAAGGCCGCGAACACCAGCAGCCACAGGCCCCATAGGACCACCGAGGCCCTGAGCGGATCGCGACGGCCGGCTTGACGGCGGCTGATGAGGACGCACGCCGCGGCGATCAGCGCGGCCGGCAGCAGCCAGCCGTCGTCGCGTCCGAACAGTCCGTCGAGCAGCCGGTGCCAGCTCGGCTTGACCTGGTGCGCGGGGGATACGCCCGCTTCGGAGAGCCGCACCAGGAACGCCGGGGGAGGGCCACTTCCCGCGAACACGTTCCGTCGTTCAAGGCGCGCGAAGCCGTTGTACTGGAAGGTCTGGCTGAAGATCGAGTCGTTCTGCGTCCCATCCACATAGGGACGCGAATGCGCGGGCACCAGCGAGACAACCGTCATCCAGCTGAGCGACACGGCGACGGTCACGACTGCGGCAAGCGCGAGGTGGGCGACACGGACACGGACGTGCGCGGGCGCGGCCAGCAGGTACGCCCCGGCCAGCGCGGGCAGGACCAGCCAGGCCACGAGCATCTTGGCCTGGAAAGCGAGTCCCACCCACACCGCCGCGAGCAGCAACGTGCGCAGCCTGCCGCTGAGCAGCGCCGAGGTGGTGGCGTCGGCCGCCAGCACGAGCAGCAGGATCAGCAGGGAGTCAGCGACGTTGCCCCTGTTCAACGCGACGGTCACTGGGCTGCTCGTGAGCACGGCTGCCGCTGCGATGCCCGCGAGCGGGCCGGTCAGACGCCGCACCGCGCGATAGAGCACGAGGACCGCCGCCACGCCCTCGATCGCTTGCGGCGCAACCAGGGCCCATACATGGAACCCCACCAGTCGGAGCAGCAGCGCCTGTGGCCACAGGGAGCCCGGCAGCTTGTCGATGCTGACCGTGCCCGCTGGGTCGAACGCGCCGAAGAAGAAATCGTGCCAGCTCGTGGACATGCTTCGCGCGGCCGCGCCGTAGAAGGTCTCCAGCGCCGCGCCGTCGATCCCCCACGCATACGCCAGTCCGGACACCGCGGCGAGCGCGATCAGCGCCGGACGCGCCCAGGCGGGCTGATCGGACGGCGAGCGCCATACCCCCAAGATCGCGCCCGGTGCACCGCTCCGCAGCCGAGCGGCCCGCTGGCGAGCCCGCTTGCGCATGCGCGCATCCTATGCGGCGTGGCGCTGGGGCGTCTGGTCTTCAGGAAAGTCCCGTCAGCTCGATTCTCAATTGCACGCGTGCGCCGCCCGCTGATCGCTGCCGGCAGCGATCAGCGGCCTGTGAGGATCGTGAGCAGGTCACCGACCCGCTGATTGCGAGCGAGCGCGTCGGGGAGCGGCAGGTCGGTATGGACGAGGTAGGAATTGCGTCGACCGGTGCGGTTGCGCGTGATGTAGCCGGCGTCGGCTAGCTCGCTGACGATGCGGTGGGTGGCGCGTTCGGTGATGCCGATGCGCTCGCCGACGTCGCGCAGGCGCACGCCCGGCTCTTCGGCGATGCAGATCAGGACCTGGGCGTGGTTGGTGAGGAACGTCCAGCGTGGTGGTGGCGCCGGCACCATAGAGACAAGACTACTAACTCTAGATATCTGTTTCATGTTATGGTCGTCAGATACCCGACGGGCGCCTCTCAGGCGGCCCGCGGGCAATCGAAATGAGGCGGGCCGTGTCCAGCATCGCCGTGGTTGGTGCGCTCCAGAGATATGTGAGGTATGAGCTTGCCGCCCTCGCTTATCGCCGACCCTCCCGCTGATCGCGCGATTGGGCGCTCGGCTGAAGGGCCGATTGCGCGGCGCCGCGAGGACGGGCAGACGTTGAGGGTGGCGATGCTCGCTCCGCCTTGGATCTCGGTGCCGCCTCCGGGCTATGGAGGAGTGGAGGCGGTGGTGAGCGTGCTGAGCGAGGCGCTCGTGCGGCGCGGCAACGACGTGACCCTGTTCTGTGCACCTGGGTCGATATCGACGGCGCGGGTGGTCACGTTGCTCGAGGCGTCTCATCCCGATGAGATCGAGCGCTCGCTGTTCGAGGTCGATCATGTGGCGCGAGCGTTTGCCGCCATCGATCGAGCTCGTGGGGCGCTGCGATTCGACGTGGTGCACGATCACTGTGGATTTACGGCTGTCGCGATGGCCGACCGGTTGGACACGCCGCTGGTGCACACGCTGCACGGCCAGTTCACGCACGCCACGGCGGCTTTCTACACGCGCCACCAGTCCAAGGCGACGCTGGTGGCTATCAGTCGTGCGCAGCGGGCGCAGGCGCCGCGGTCGATGCGTGGGATGGCGGTGATCCCGAACCCGATCGACGTGCAGGGCTGGCCGATGCAGGAGCGCAAGCAGGATTACGTGCTGTGGGTCGGTCGCATGACCGCGGAGAAGGGCCCGCAGCGTGCGATCGCGGCCGCCCGCGCGGCCGGCGTGCCGCTGGTTCTAGCGGGTGTGATCCAGCCCGGCCAACGGTCGTTCTTCGACCGTGAGGTCGCACCCCATATCGACGGTGAGCGCGTGAGCTTCCTCGGCGAGATCGGTGGCGGGCCCAAGCGCTCGCTGTTCGCCGGTGCGCGGGCGCTGTTGATGCCGATCAGATGGGAGGAGCCGTTTGGGATGGTGATGGTCGAGGCGCTCGCGTGCGGCACGCCCGTGATCGCTTTCCCGGCGGGTGCGGCGAGCGAGCTGGTGGTCGACGGGCACACGGGTTTCCTCGTGCGCGACGAGCGCGCGATGGCGGCCGCGATCGGCCGCCTTGACAGCATCTCCGCGAGTGACTGCCGCGCGTGGGTCGCCGAGCACTGTGACATCGATGTCGTCGCGGAGGCCTATGAGACGGCCTATCTCGCGGCCGCGCGGCGGCGAGATAGGGGGCTCGCGCTTGTCTGAGCGAACCGTCAGCGTGCTCGATGGCAGCACCTTCGTGGTCAGCGATCGCCTTGGCGATATCTGCGGCGAGGTTGGCCGCGAGCATGGGTTCTTCTGCGACGACACACGCTTCCTGTCGCGCTGGGTGCTGAGGGTCGATGAGGCGCCGCTGGAGCTGCTCGGGCTCGACCAGGCCGAGCATTTCGAGGCGCGCTTCTTCATGACGCCTCGTGTGGGTCCTGAGCAGGAGGCGCCATGCTCGGTGATGCGCCGCCGCCTGATCGACCACGTGTGGATGGAGGAGGTGTCGGTCATCAACCACCGCCACGAGCGCAGCCCGATCCACGTCGCGATCGAGCTGGACACCGACTTCGCTGACATGTTCGAGGTCAAGGACGACGCCGTCCAAGCGCGCGAGATCACTTTCCAAGGCGACGCTCGCTCGCTTACGCTCTCTTACCGGCGAGGCGGCTTCTGCCGCTCGGTGACGGTCGCTTCGAGCGAGCACGCGACGGTCACGCGCAAGGGGTTCGCCTACTCGGTGGCGCTCGCTCCGGGCGAGGCATGGTCGACGACGCTGACGATCACTCCGTCGGCCGCGCAGCGCACGGCGGCGTTCGCGCCGCGCGCCGCGCGAGGGAGCCTCGATGCGATGAGCGCCTCCAAATCGGTGGAGCTCGAACGGTGGCTGCGTCGCACTCCCGCGCTCGCCGCGAGCGACCCCGCGTTGATGCGCACCTATCACGCCAGCCTCAGCGACCTCGGGGCGTTGCGATTGCCCCCAGACATCAGCAAGGGCGCGACGCTGCCGGCGGCCGGGCTGCCGTGGTTCATGGCGCTGTTCGGCCGCGACAGCATCATCGCGAGCTTCCAGGCGCTGCCCTACCTGCCCGAGCTTGCGGCCACCACGCTGCGGGTCCTCGCGGCCGCCCAAGCCGACGATCGCGATGACTTCCACGAACGCGAGCCGGGGAAGATCCTGCACGAGCTGCGCTTCGGCGAGCTGACAGACAGTGGCGCTCGACCGCACTCCCCGTATTTCGGATCGGCTGACGCGACGCCGCTGTTCCTCGTGCTGCTGGATGAGTATCACCGCTGGAGCGGCGACGACGAGCTGGTGCGAACGCTCGAGCCGAGCGCGCGCGCGGCGCTCGCCTGGATCAAGGACAGCGGCGACGCCGACGGCGACGGCTACGTCGAGTTCGCCAGGAGAAACCTCTCGAGCGGCCTCGTCAACCAGTGCTGGAAGGACAGCTGGAACGCGATCCAGTTCGCCGATGGCACGCTCCCGGAGGGCCCGATCGCGACATGCGAGATCCAGGGCTACGTCTATGACGCGCTGCTGCGAACCGCGCGCTTGGCGCGCGAGGTGTGGCAGGACCCGCACCTGGGCGAGCAGCTCGAGCGCCAGGCGAGCGACCTGCGCGCGGGCTTTCACCGTGATTTCTGGATGCCGGAGCGGGGCTGCCACGCACTGGCGCTCGACGGCGACAAGCACCAGATCGACAGCATGACATCCAACATCGGGCACCTGCTGTGGTCCGGCTTGCTCGACGAGATCGAGGCAGCCGCCACCGCGCACCGGCTGCTGCAGAGCGAGCTTTACTCGGGTTGGGGCGTACGGACGCTCGGCGATAGGGAGGCGGGATACAACCCCCTCGGCTATCACACCGGCACGGTGTGGCCGCACGAGAACTCGCTGATCGCGGCCGGCCTCGCGCGCTACGGCCACCACGAGCAAGCCGCCACGATCGCCGCCGCGATGCTTTCCGCGGCGCCACACTTCGAGCATCGCCTGCCGGAGGTCTTCGCCGGTTACCCCGCCGCCGTAACATCCGTGCCCGTCGCCTACCCGACCGCCTCGCGCCCGCAGGCCTGGGCGGCCGGCACGCCTCTGCAACTGCTCACGACGCTGCTTGACCTGCAGCCCGGCTTCACTCACACAAGTCGCGAGCTACCACACGGACTTGGCCACATCACACTGCAACCGAGCGGAAGATAGGAAACGACATGGACACACCGCCAGCAGACCACACGGACGCCATCGGCGTGCTCGTCAAGCGCCTGGCCCGACCCCATCCCTCCGGTGGCACCGTGATCGAGCGCCCCGTGATACTCGCCGAGGGCAGACGCTCGACGGAGATCCTCGCGTGGATCGCCGACCACGGTGGCGCCCCCGACGCTACGCTCCCAACCCAGCAGAACAGAGGTGTGCACAGCCCGAGCCCGGCTGCCGGGGCCGGACACCAGGGCGTTCAGGCGCGACGCTACATCCTGCCGGCGCAGGCGTTTAGCTGACGCGGCGTGGCGCCGCCCACGCACCGGCGCACGACGTGGATGCCTTTAGACTAGGACGCAACGGGTGGCCCCGGGTGGCTTTCGCGAGGCCCCGCGACCTTCCCGAACACAGAACACTGCGATTTGCAGGCATTTTCTTGATCTCGACCAACCAACTCAAGAAGGTGCGCAGAACGTACGAGCTATGCGAGAAACGTGAGCGCGGTCATGCGTGGGGGGCCGTCATGTGGGCAGTCCGCCTCAAAAAGCTCGCCGCCCACGATCAGTCGCTCCTCGGAAGAGTCTAGATAGCCAAAGGCATCGCATCGCTCGCATCGGAACAGTGCTTCATCGCCGTCGCGAAGGACTACGTTCGGTTCGTGTCGTCGTGTCTGCGCCTCGGGCATGACGCAAGAGAGCGCACGCATGTAACGATTCGACTCGGCGTGTCGAGCGTCCGTCGCGTGAGCCTCGTGCAGTAGTGCCCAAACGATCCCATTTGTTAATCCCGGTGCGTACCTTGATCTTGTCTGCGCGAGCTTGGCGCCTGATCTCGTCGCGCCAAACCGCAGGGTCGCCTACGTCCTCGACGCGTTTGATGATGACTTGGCCCGTGGCGAGGAGCGTTCCATAAGCATCGCGGCGAGTCACGCGCGCGACCAAGCGCTGCATCCGCCGGCGGATTTGATCTCCATCAGTCACGTAGGTCCAACCTATCGCGAGGTTGGGATGTCAGCCTCGACGGATCACGCTGGAGTAACCCCCACGAGCTACACTCTCGGGTGCGATGCCGAGCAAGCACCCGCGAATCGCCGTGACGGCGGACCCTGAGCTGGGAGAGGCGTTGGAGCGCGTGCGCGCAGCGACGGGGACGCGAGAGGCCGATGCGTCGCTCGTGCGGAGGCTTGCGGTGGAGGGGGCCGAGGTTGAGCTGCAGGCGGGGCGCAGACGTCGTGAGGCGATCGAGGCGCTGTTCGCCGTGATGGACCGGGACGGGTTCGATCTCGACCTGGCGGACATCGATCGGCTCAACTTTCCTCCGAGTAGCGTGTGAGCGTCGAGCTGTGGGACGGACGGGGTGCGGTGCTCGCCGACACCTCTGCGTGGATGCTCGCGCGTCGGGTTCCACGTGCGCGGGAGCTGCTGTTCGCCGCTGCCGAGCGTGGCGAGCTTGCCTGGTGCTGGCCCGTGCGCTACGAGTTGACCTTCGATGCCCCAAACCCGGAGCGAATCGCCGCGGTCGATCGGACGCTGGTGGGTTTGCGAGAGATCGCCGTCGATCGCGCCGTGCAGCGAGATGTGCTCTCGGCGATGCGCGAGTTGGCGGACGGAGGCTCTCATGGAGCCCACCGCCTGCCGCTGACGGACCTCACCGTCGCGGTCGCGGCACAAGCGTCGGGTCTGAACGTACTGCACTACGATCATCACTTCGAGCGACTCGGCGAGCTGCTGGGCGTACGCACGCTCTGGATAGACGATCCATCCGCGTGACGGATCCCGGCTCTGTCTGAGCCAAAACTCAAAAACCGGTGATTTGCAGGGAAAATCTTGATCTCAACAAACCAATTCAAAAACGTGTCTAGAACGTATCGGCACGTCAGGGTCGCGACGCATCCGCACGCTGACGAAGCGCCTTCAATTCTGATGCGCAGGCTACGCCGAGATCGCCCAGCATCGAACTACTAAAGCGGAGCGACGGGCTATCTGAGGATGGGGAAGAAACGCCAGCGATCTCGCCGTCGTGACAAGCAGGCGCCCGCCGCGCCACGGCTCATGCGCAGCCTGGACGACCTCGATCGCGCTCGCCGTGAGCACGCGCTGGTGTCGATCGGAGAGAGCCCACTCCCGGTCGCAGAGCAGGATCGGCGCCGCGCCGACTGGCGTGCCGGCATTGCCGCCATCGAGTGCTCTTTTGAGGAGGTGAAGCGAGATCTGCTGGAAGCGATTGCCTCCTACGATCCGTTCGATGTCCTGGCTGCCGTTCAGATCGCGGTGCTGAAACGGATGCCTGCGGCCGGCGATTCCGCGCTTGCAGGTGTATTGGCGGTTCCGGAGCTGATGGCGCTGCTCCTGGTCGAGGGAGCGGTGAAGAATGGTGAGCGGACGACCGGCCAGCCAGATCTTCTGGACGCGCTCAGTCATTTCCTCGCAGCCGCGGAGACGTGGCTCCTGGCGATACCGGACACGCTCGTGCCGTATCCGGCTCCATGCGAGACCGACCGAGAAGCAGCTTTCGCCCGAATCCGTCACGCCATGCTCCACCAGCATCTGCTGGGTCCAGGCCACGCCACGGATGTGCAGGTGGACGTGTGCACTCGTGCCGTGCTCACGGATCGTGACGTCAGTGAGCATCTGCGGGCGGAGCTGGGGATGGATGCATCGACGGCTGTTCACGTGGTTGACGTCATCGGCAAGCTCGTAGCCGATCAACTCCGGGAGCGGACCGAGGCGGGCGATCGCAGCGTGCACGGCAAAGGACCGGCGATCACCTTCACGATCGGAGAGCTGGCGGAGGCTGCGGCCATCGATTCGCAAGTCGCCGAGCGCTTCGTCGCTCGCTTTGGCCTGGACATCGATGGAACCCCCTTCACCTTCCGCGAGCTGACCACGCGAGCACGTCATCGGCCACTGCTCCGAGCCGACGACCGCGTCGGCCCGATCGCGGTGCAGGTGCTCCGCCGCTCGCTACGGGGCTCTCTCGGCGCCCTGCTCAATCCGGCGATCCCGGGCGCCGGTCCAGGCGCGCGGGCAACGTTCAACGCGTACAGCGATGCTCGCGGCGCATGGCTAGAGCGAAAGGCCGCCGAGGCGCTGCGCGATGGCCTGCAGACGGATTGGACCGAGCTGAACGTCTATTACAGGCTGCCGGACCGAACCTCGGGAGAGATCGACGTGCTGGCTCGCGTGGATGACACGCTGTTCGTGGTCCAAACGAAGTCAGGGGTCACCCGTATCGATAGCGAGGCTGCGGATCCGGAAAAGCTGCGGAACACGCTCCAGGGCCTGCTCGGCGGGAGGGATCTGCGCCAGCATCGTGACGGCTTGCGCGCGGTCACGCAACATCCCTCCGCGCTCACGCACGATCGCGCCGGTCACGTTGCCTTCACGCGCAGGTTGAGCGCGATCAATCGCGTGCTTGCGCTCAACGTCACGCTCGAGGATCTGTCTGTGCTCGGAGCACAGCCATGGCTTCTCGACGAAGCCGGTCTGAGCTCTGGCCAGGAGCCACCATGGATTGTCGGAATCGGTGAACTGGAGCAGTTGCTCGATCTCTTTCGTTCCCCGAGCCTGTTCGTGCATTTTCTCACGCGACGGCTGCGAGCGAACGCGACACGCCAGTTGATCGCGCACGACGAGATCGACTGGGCCATGCGGTACTTTGACGACGAGCTGCTGTTCGCGGAGCTACCCCCCGATCATCCGTACGCGCAACGGCAGTTCTTCGCGCCCGACGAGCACAAGTCCTACGACGCCTGGATGCTCGCTCGGGCGCTCGGGAGCCGTGCGCGGCGGCCGCGTCCGATCATGCCGACCGGACAGAAGCGCCTGCTCGAGATGCTGGAGCGCTCTCGACCCGCAGGCTGGCTGGACTTCGCGATTGCGCTGCTCGACCTGCCCCGCCCGCAGCGCACAGAAGTGCTCAAATGCTGGCAGCGGCACATGGGCGGCAGGGTGCAACGCTCGGCGCCGCTCGACGTCGCGTTCGGAGACGACGGAAAGGTCGTCCGCGGGTTCTCGGTGCTGCGCGAACCTGAGGCGCGGCGCTCTGACGGAGCGAGCATCCTGCAGGGATACTGCGGGGATTTGCTCAGCCGCTATGACGCTCAGCAATGGGCTGGAGTCGTCGCGCCGTTCCAGCCGAGCGGACAGATCCGATGGAGCTGCGTCGTGCGGCGAGGATAGGGGTGAGCGGGAGCACGGAATCCTCAGCGGTACCGAAGTACCGAGTGACCAATCATGCGTGCGCAATCCCCGATCAAGGTTCATGAGGCCACCTAGGACGTGATCGTCCTACTAGGCGCCTCTGGTGTCGACATACGATTAGCATGTTACAATGCGATCAGCATGTCCTCGATGATCCAGATTCGCAACGTGCCTGACGCGCTGCATCGCGAGCTGAAGGTCAGGGCAGCTCAGACGGGCATGACGCTCTCCGACTATCTGCTCGCGGAGCTTCAGGCCTTGGCTGTGCGACCTACGATGCGGGAGTGGCTGGCGCGCAGCGAGGCTTGGGTGCCGGTTGAGACCGGCGAACCGCCTGCAGCCGTGATTGCTGCGGAGCGCGAGCGCACCGCTGCGTGATCGTTGCCGACGCGAGCGCGATGGTGGAGGTGCTCCTCGCGATGCCACGCGCCGGCGAAGTGCGTGCGGCACTCGCGGAGCACTCCGAGTTGCACGTGCCCGAGCACTTCAACGTCGAGGCGCTCTCGGCCCTGCGGCGCTATGCGATTCGAGGCGAACTCACCCAGCTGCGGGCTGCTGAGGCGCTGGCTGCTCTACGTGATCTGCGAACGCTCGCCTATCCCGTGATCGAGCTCGCCGCCGAGATATGGGAGCTGCGCGACACCCTGACTGCATATGACGCCGCGTACCTGGCCCTCGCTCGTCGGCTGGATGTCGGGTTGGTCACGCTCGACGGAGGTCTGGCGGTGGCTGCGGCTAAAGAGGGACGTCTCGTGCAATTGGAGACAGGTGTGTAGTGCCAGATGAGTCGGGTGTCTCCTCCCGTGTGGCGCTATCGTGATCCGGCCGCGATGAAAGGTTCCCGCGGCCGCAACCACATCGATATTTGGCTCTAGAAGGACTGATTCACCCTGATCAGCACCAACCAATTCAAAAACGGCAACCACATCGAGGTCGAGGGCACGATCTTCAAGATCCTCGAGTTCCAGCACGTCAAGCCGGGCAAGGGCGGGGCGTTCGTGCGCACGAAGCTGCGCCGCGCCTCCGACGGCAACGTGATCGACAGGACGTTCAGGGCGGGGGAGAAGTTCCGCCCGGTGCGCACCGAGTCGCGCACGATGCAGTTCCTGTACGCGGATGGCAGCGACGCGCACTTCATGGACACCGAGTCCTTCGAGCAGATCGCGATCCCCGAGGCGGTTGTGCAGGACGCGCTGAGGTTCATCACGCCGAGCAGCGAGGTGGACGTGCTGTTCATCGACGATCAGCCGGGAGATCTGCAGCTGCCGAGCGCGGTCGATCTCGAGGTCTCTCAGACCGATCCGGGGCTGCGCGGCGACTCGGTCTCCGGAGGCGGCACCAAGCCGGCGACGCTCGAGACCGGCGCGGTCATCCAGGTGCCGCTGTTCGTCGAGCCGGGGCAGCGCATCAGGGTCGACACGCGCTCAGGCGACTACGTCGCGCGCGCCTGAATGCGCCGCTCCGATCAACGCCGGGCGGCCGTAATCGCGCTTTATCAGAACGACCTCACCGGCCGGCCGCTATCCGAGACGCTGCAGCCCGACGCTTCGCTGTTCGCGCGGGCGCTGGCGCACGCGGCGGCCGACCGCGCGGAGGAGCTCGACGAGGTGATCGACCGCCACGCCCACGGGTGGTCGGTACAACGCATCCAGCCGCTCGAGCGGAGCATCATGCGCGTGGCGCTGATCGAGATCCTGCACCCCGACGCTGCCCCGGCGGATGAGCCGATACCGCCGGAGGGGGCGATCGAGGAGGCGGTGGAGAGCGCCAAGACGTTCTGCGGCTCAGACGCGCCGGGCTTCGTCAATGGGGTGCTCGCCGCAGTCCTGCGCGAGGTGCGAGAGAATGCGGGCATCTCATGAGCAGCGTCGAACGCCTTGACGAGTTGATCGCGCGCCTGGAGCGCGCGGGCGAGCAGCTGCGCTCCGGCGAGCTCTCGCCGGACGCGGCCGCGACGATGGTCGAGGACTGCGCGGCGCTCGCGACACAGGCCGCCGCCGAGCTCGAGCAGCTCACGCGCGCCGAGGTATCCGCTCCGGCACCCGGTCAGGATACCCTTCTATAGGTACCTTCGATCCACCCGCTCGCTCCGCTGTGATCGCCGGCTACCCTGATCACCTGCGCGAGGAGGTCGAGCGCTATCTGGCGCTGATGAGCTTCTCCGAGGAGCCGATCACATCGGGGCTGGACGAGGCGATGCGCTACTCGCTGCTGGCTGGCGGCAAGCGCATCCGCCCGGTGCTGGCGCTGGCGACCGCGCGTTCGGTCGGGCTGGCCCAGTCCGAGGTGCTGCCGCTGGCGGGCGCGATCGAGCTGATCCACACCTACTCGCTGATTCACGACGACCTGCCGGCGATGGACGACGATGAGCTGCGTCGCGGATTGCCGACGTGCCACGTGAAGTTTGGAGAGGACGTCGCGATCCTTGCCGGCGACGGCCTGTACGCGGAGGCGTTTCGCCACCTGCTCACCCACCAGCGCTCGGCGCCCGAGCGGGTGCTGGCCGCCGCAGCGGAGCTGGCGGCGGCGACCGGCGTCAACGGCATGGTCGGCGGCCAGTACGCGGATGTCAGCCCGCGCACCCCGTCGGGTCCCGCGGCGCTGCGACGGCTGCACGAGCTGAAGACCGGACGTCTGATCGGTGCCTCGGTGCTTTGCGTACTACTGTTGACGGGAATCGACGATGGGCCCGAGATGGCCCCCTTCCGCACGTTCGCGGCTGAGCTGGGCGTCCTCTTCCAGATCGTGGACGACATACTTGATGTGACCGGCACCGATGATGCACTTGGAAAGCCACGAGGAAGCGATGAGCGCCACGGGAAGCGCACGTACGTGAGCGAGTTTGGAATCGAGCGCGCCCGGGAGCTTGCGGGCGAATCGCACGAGATGGCGCGCCAGGCGCTCGCGGAGGTCGCGAGCAGATCGCCGCTGCCGGACGCGACGGTCGAGCTCGAGGGAATCGCCGACTTCATCTACACGCGGACCTCATGAGCCTGCTCGAGAACATCGACGGCCCGGAGGACCTGCGCGGGCTTTCCGAGCAGGAGCTCGCGGCGCTCGCGCAGGAGGTGCGTGAGCACATCATCGACACCGTCGGTGAGATCGGTGGCCACTTCGGCGCCAATCTCGGCACGTGCGAGCTCGCGGTGGCGCTGCACTCGGTGCTCGAGTCTCCCCGCGACAAGATCCTGTGGGACGTTGGCCATCAGGCCTACCCGCACAAGGTCCTCACCGGCCGGCGCGCGCAGCTGAGCACGATTCGCCAGTACGGCGGGCTCGCGCCGTTCTGCTCGATTGCCGAGTCCCCGCACGACATCATGGGCGCTGGCCACGCGTCCACGTCGATCGGCTACGCGGTCGGGATCAAGGAGGGCATGCGCCACATCGCCAGGGAGACGGGTGGCTCCGAGACGGACGGGAAGGTCGTTGCCGTGATCGGCGACGGCGCGATGACGGGCGGGGTTGCGTTCGAGGCGATCGGCCAGGCGGGCGGGCTGGGAACGCCGATCGTGGTCGTGCTCAACGACAACGGCATGTCGATCGCGCCGAACGTGGGCGCGCTGTCGCGCTATTTCAATCGCGTGCGCCTGAACCCCAAGCTGTGGCACGCGCGCTCGGGAGTGGAGGGCGGCCTGAAGAGCCTGCCTGGCGGGATCGGCGCGGCGTTCGAGCGGCTCGGGCCGCATCTGAAGGAGTCGATCAAGGCGTTCTGGGCTCCGGGCCTGTGGTGGGAGGAGCTCGACTGGGCCTATATGGGCGTGATCGACGGCCACGACGTGCGCGCGCTGCGCGAAGCGTTGCGCGAGGCGCTCGCGGCGCAGCGGCCGGTGGTGGTGCACATCGCGACGGTCAAGGGCAAGGGCTTCGCCCCCGCCGAGGAGGGCGGCCTGGAGGGGATGGAGAAGTGGCACGCGGCCAAGCCGAAGTCGATCCTCAACGGCTCTCCCACGCGCCCGTCACCGGTCGCAAACGGCTCCGGCAAGGGCGCCGCAAGCGCGCCGCCGCCGCAGTACACGCAGGTCTTCGGCGAGGCGCTCGTGCGCGAATGCGAACGCGACGAGCGCGTGATCGGCATCACCGCGGCGATGAACTCGGGGACGGGTCTGAGCCTCCTGCAGAAGGCGATGCCCGATCGCTACTTCGACGTTGGCATCGCCGAGCAGCAGGCGATCCTGTTTGCCGCCGGCCTCGCCCTGGAGGGGGTCAAGCCAGTTGCGGCGATCTACTCGACGTTCCTGCAACGCGCCTATGACCAGATCGTGCACGACGTATGTCTGCAGAAACTGAACGTGGTGTTCGCGATGGACCGCGCCGGCCTTGTCGGCGACGACGGGCCGACCCACCACGGGGCGTTCGACATCGCCTACCTGCGCTGCCTGCCGAACATGGTGCTGATGGCGCCGCGCGACGAGGCGATGCTCGTGAACATGCTGCGCACGGCGCTCGAGTACGACGACGGCCCGATCGCGCTGCGCTACCCGCGCGGTGAGGGTACGGGTGTGCCACTGCCGAGCAAGCCGCGGGCGATCGCGATCGGCACCGGTGAGATCCTGTGCGAGGCCGACGCCGCGACCGGCGCCGGCGCCGGTCGCGTGGCGCTGATCGGCTACGGCAGCGGCGTCGGCAAGGCGCTTGCCGCCGCCGAGGAGCTGCGGCGCCAGGAGATCGCGGTGACGGTCGTCGACGCGCGCTTTGCCAAGCCGATCGACGCGGGCCTGATGGCCCAGCTCGCAGCCGAGCACGACTTGCTCGTGACCGTCGAGGAGGGTGTGCTCGCGGGCGGTTTCGGCTCGGCCGTGTGGGAGACGCTCAACGAGGCGGGAGTGACGCCGCGCATCCTGCGAGTGGGGCTACCGGATCGCTACGTGACGCATGGCAAGCCGGCGCTGCTGCACGAGGAGGTCGGCTTCACCGGCGAGCGCATCGCCGAGCGTGTCGCAGCCGCGATCTCCGACGGCCGGCGCGGTCGCACGATCCAGGGTCGCGGGCCTCGCGGCAGCGGCTCGGCGATCGTCGGCGCCTGAGCGAGACTCGTCGGCAAGCGGCGGGCGCGCGTGGGCGATTCCAGCCGACTCGTCCGACGTGGCCGGCTGACGCAAGCGGTTAAATGAAACGACCCGCCGGGGAGAGCGGGCCGTTTCGGGAGGAGGGATTCAGGAGAGTCGATGCTGCGCTCTCGATCGATAACCATGATGACCATCCGCGGGTGGCGTGTGTGTGACATCGATCACATATATCCCTTGACAGGGGGTAGATTCCTTGGTAGGGTCATCCTATGCCTCCAGTCAACAGGGATCATCCGGTCCGCGCCGACTACTCCGAGTCGTCCTACTCCCTCATGGAGTTCATGCGGGACTTCCCGAACGATGCCGCGTGCCTTGACTGGCTCTGGCGCACCCGCTACGCCCCGGACGGAGCACACGCCGAGTGCCCGAAGTGCGAGCGTACGCGGAAGTTCCACAAGGTCGCTGAACGGCCTGCGTGGGACTGCGACTCGTGCGGACACCACCTGCATCCGCTGGCCGGAACGATCTTCCACAAGTCCTCTACGTCGCTGCACCTGTGGTTCTTCGCGATCCACTTGATGACTAGCACTCGCTGCGGAGTCTCAGCCAAGCAGCTTGAGCGCGAGCTGGGCGTGACGTACAAGACCGCGTGGCGGATGTTCAACCTGATCCGCAACAAACTGATGGCTGACGAGACGGGACCGCTCAGGGGAGACGTAGAGGTCGATGAGGCGTCCGTGGACGGCAAGCCGCGTAAGAAGCAAGGTCCGCCGATCAAGGTTGCCGGGACGCGCTCAGAAGCCGCGAAACTGCGCGAGCGTAGTAGAGCAACAGTGTTCGCCGCCGTCGAGCGTGGCGGGCGGATCAAGGCGACCGTCCTGCCGTCCCGTCGTGGGCCGGGACTCAAGAAACAGGTCATCGAGTGGGTCGAGCCAGACTCCATCGTCATTACCGACGAGTGGCCGTCCTACAACGGCCTGGATCAGCACTTCATCGCGCATAGTCGGATCAATCACTCCGCTGGCTGGTACGTGCAGGGCGACACGCACACGAACACCGTCGAGGGGTTCTTCGGCCACCTCAAGCCGTCGATCAAGGGCACCTACAGGAAGGTGTCCCACCGCTGGCTACAGGGCTACTTGAACGAGTTCACGTGGCGCAGGAACGCGCGCCTTGAGCCGGGGCCGATGTTCGAGCAGCTGCTCGCGCGCATCGTCGATGCCGGGGGCACGCCAGCCTCCGACGCTCGCCCGTAGACCTATCCCCACGTCAGCCCGTCAACGTGCGCGGCTATGTAGAGCGTGCCGACCGTGACGAGAACGAGCGTCACGAGCAGTAGAGCGAGGAACACGACCGCTTCCCTGCGTTCGCGTTCGCGGTCGTACAACCTCAGACGCCGATCAAGCCGAGACGGTCAAGGCGACGGAGCGCGGCTGAGCCGTGTAGGGAGCCATCGGCGTCGCGGCGCAGTACGCCGTCTGTGCTCAGCCGGTCTATTGCGGCGTCGATGTCTGTCTCGCCGCCATCTACGCGCGCGTGGAGCTCGGTCGGCGAGACGGCACGGTCGCGGCCGAGGACGTCCATAATGACGGCCGTCTCGATGGCGTCGGTATCTTGTCCCGGCATTGAGGAGCCTCATTCCTCGGTGTAGGAGGGTCGGCGGGTATGCGCCCGCCGGCTCTCCGCTTCTAGTCCTAGCCAGCGGAAACCGTAGCAAACTAATGCAGCTAGTGGTACTGCGATCCCAAATCTCGTGACGAGTCCGAAACTCCCCAACGCAGCCGAATACGAAGCGCTCGGTCGTGCCCTGCGCACGCTCCGCCGCAAAGCCGGACTGACTCAGCGCCAAGCAGCCGAGCGTATCGGCATCCGTTCGCAGTTCGTCAGCGAAGTCGAGCGCGGCCGACGCGGGATGCGATGGCACACGCTGACGGCGACCGTCAGGGCATACGGCGCGACGCTCGCCGACCTCGCCCGCGAGTACGAACGCGAGCGCTAAGCCGAGTCGGCGTCGGGCTTCGCGGGCGCGTCGGGTTTCGCTACGCGCCGCAGGTTCTCAAAGAACGTTCCACGCTTCGGGATCGGTACGGTTAGCCCCTTGGGCGTCTGCTCCGTCTCCCGCTTGTCCTTCTGGTCCTCTGGCATGACCCTCCAAGGGTAGCGTCGCATGGCCTCCTACGACCCGCTCTTTGACAGCGCTTGGCTCAAGTGGGCGCAGGCGATACTCCACGCTCAGACGCTTGAGCGCGACATCGCAGCTTGGAGCCAGCAGAACCCCAACCCCGTACGCGCCGTCCGAGCGGACTATCACCCGAAACGTCACGGCTTCGCCCTCATCGTCACGGAGATTGACCTGATCCCCGTCCGCTGGCAGATCGTGCTTGGAGACATCGCCAACAACTATCGGGCCGCGTTCGACCATCTGGCGTGGGCGCTCGTCACCCGTGGCCGAACACCACCCGGCTCCGGTCTGCTGACCGCCGGGCAGGAAAAGGCCGTGTACTTCCCGCTCTGTGAGGACCGCCGTGTGTTCAACGCGCAGATCCGGGTACCGCCTACGCCCAAGAGCCTTCTCAAACTCCCCGGTATCCGGCGAGCAGACTCGGCAATCGTTCGGCGCGCACAGCCGTACCACCGCGGCCCCACCAAGCGGCCTATGGACCCGTTTCTGCTTCTCGCGAGCATCAACACCCGTGACAAGCACCGGGCGATTCACCCACTCTGGGCTTACCCCAACCGGGTCGACATAGAAGTCACCCACATGCGGAACTGCGTCACACGCGGAACCCAGGTCTGGAACCGGCGCGGCAACCCACTCGACGTGGACGCAGAAGTCGCATTCCTCCCCGCGCGACGACTCGGACCGGACCCCGAGCTTGATGTGAAGATCCGCGCGCCCGCGACGCCAATCATCAGCAATCGCATCGGCGTCACGGAGTGGCACGCAAAGACGGGGATTGGCATCTTCAGACTCCTGCGCGAGTTCTCCGCGCAACCAGCCAGCATCCACGAAATAGGGGCCGAGTGGGCTCGACTGCCGGGCACCTGACGACCGCGCGCTCATCGCGCACCGTCTAAACCATGTCCGCTGCACTCATTGGCGCTCTCGGAGGTCTCGCAGGCATCGTCTTGACGGGCGGAGCACAGACCGTCATCGCGCTGTTCGACCGCCGTCGCGGCGCGCGCGTCGCCGCCCGACTGATCTACATGGACTTGGTATGGGCCGGTCTCGCGGTCGATGCCGCGCGCAATGCTCAGAACTGGAACGACCGCGTGGACTGGGATGCGTTTACGGCGGCGTGGCCCGAGCAGCGCGAGGCGCTTGCCAGGGTGCTCAGCACAACGGACTTCCTCACCGTCGCGTCCGCGTTCACGGCTATCCACCAGTTGCGCGTCATCCGTGCGGGGGACTTCGCGACGCAGAGGCCAGCTGGCCATCCACCGCCGTTTACGGCTCCCAACTCGCTGTTCGAGGTGTACGGCCCGAATATTCAGGTCGCAATGCTCATCGTTCACCGGGCATCCTTTACGCGGAGGGAGCGGCGGCGGGGTGAGGCCGCGGCAGGCGAGCAGGAAGCCATAGGCGGCCCACCAGGCCCGGCCGCCTAGAACGGCCGCCTGCTCGGCATTGCTGATTGACCGTCCGCAGCGGCGACAACGCCGCCCCGGATGGTCCCCTAACGCGGGATCGTCGTCGCCATCCGTTGCGCGCCCCGAATCCCCCAAGTTTGCGGGGGATTCGGGCGCGGATGTCGCCTTGCCGCCCTCAGTGTACCCCCTGTCAAGGGATATATGTGACATCGATCACATAGAGCGGCGACGGCATAGGTGCGCGCCGGACACAATCGCCCAGAAACGCGAAGAATCCTCCATTTGAGGCATTGACGCGCCCGAGCGGGCTCCGTAGTTTTCCGCGTCGTTGCGAGCTGGGCCCGGCCCCCCCGGGCCCAGCTCCAACAAATTGGGGGAAGAGCGACCCGGGGAGCTTCTTCTCATTCTCCAGCTCTCCGGGTCGCCCCTAAGATCCCGCGGAGCGTCTGCGAGCGCCGCGCCGCGCGCTTTGTGTAAGGGTTTCCCCGATGGGCAAGCGTCGTCTTGACACCCTGCTGGCCGAGCGTGGGCTTTTCCCGTCGCGCAGCAGGGCGGCCGCCTCGGTGATGGCCGGGGAGGTTCGCGTTGGCGCGGGCGAGCGCCGTGCGGCCAAGCCGGGCGAACTGGTGGACGTCGAGGAGCGCGTCAGCGTGCGGGCGCGTCCGGCGTACGTCTCGCGTGGCGGGATCAAGCTCGCCAACGCTCTGGACGCGTGCGCGCTCGAGGTGCGAGGCAGGCGTGCGCTTGACGTGGGCGCCTCGACGGGCGGGTTCACCGACTGCCTGCTCCAGCGCGGCGCCAGGGAGGTGATCGCGGTGGACGTCGGCTACGGCACGCTCGACTACCGCCTGCGCAGCGATCCGCGCGTGGCGGTGCTGGAGCGCACGAACGCCCGCGCGCTCACGCCCGCGATGCTGCCGCCGGCGGGGATCGGCGCCCGGCCCGGGGAGGATTCGCTGCCTGACCTGGCGACCGTCGACGTGTCGTTCATCTCGCTGGCGAAGGTGCTGGGTGCGGTGCTCGGCTGTCTGGAAGGCGGCTATGACGTGCTCGCGCTCGTCAAGCCGCAGTTCGAGCTGGGACGCGGGAGGGTCGGTAAAGGAGGGGTCGTGCGCGACGCGCAGGACCGGCGCGAGGCGCTGATCGGGGCCGGCGAGGCGGCGCTCCAGCTGGGCGCCGCGGTCCTCGGCTACCGCTCCTCGGGGCTGCCCGGACCGAAGGGCAACCTCGAGACGTTCGTGTGGCTGGCCGATCCTGCGCGCGACGCCGGCACACGCGAGCCGGCGGAGCTCGAGGCGATGGCGCGCGAGGTCGAGCCGTGAGGAAGAGCGCCACGAGGGAGATGACGGTGTTCACCCATCGACGGCCCGAGGAAACGCGCGCGGCGCTGGAGCTGCTGGCGGCACGCGCGGCGCAGGCCGGCGTGACCCTGCGCCTGGACGCGGAGGAGACGGCCAAGCTGGGCCTGAGCGCTGCTCCCGGCCTGCTGCTCGACGCGCCCACCAAGGACGACGTCGAGCTGTGCATCGTGCTCGGCGGCGACGGCACGATCCTGCGCGCGCTGCAGCGCTACGCGCATACCGGCGTGCCCGTTTTCGCGATCAACTTCGGCGAGATCGGCTTCCTCGCGACGGTCGAGCCGCAGGACATCGAAGACGGGATCCGGCGCGCGCTGAACGGCGACTTCGAGCTGTTGCGTCTGCCCGCGATCGTGCTCGACGTGCCCGATCGGCCGGCAGGCGGTGGCCGGCCGCAGACCGGCTGGGGGACGGCGATCAACGACGTCGCGATCCACCGCAAGGTCGGTGAGCGCGTCGCCGAGCTGGCGTATGCGCTCGACGGCGAGGAGGCCGGCAGCGTGCGCTGCGACGGCCTCGTGGTCGCCACCCCTGCGGGCTCCACCGGCTACAACCTCGCCAACGGCGGGCCGGTGATGGCGTGGGGGGTGGCGGGATTCGTGGTGTCGTTCATCGCGCCGCACTCGATCAGCGCGCGCGCGCTGGTGGCCGCGCCGGATGACCGGCTGACGATCCACAACCGCTCGCACGAGCCGCTCGACGTGGCGGTCGATGGGCGTCCCGTGGGAGAGATCCCGCCGGACGGGCGGATCGAGGCGCGCTTCGTCCACGACGTCGGCACGATCGCGCAGCTACCGGGCTCGTCGTTCTACCGGCGCCTGCGCGAGAAGTTCGGGCGTCTGGCCAGCTGAGAAGCTGATCCCGCGACGCCCCAAGGCGCCCGTGCGGGCTCGAGGGCGCGCCGCTCAGGCCACGCGCGCGTCGTGCGCGACGACCTGCTCCTCCGCGTCGGAGCCACCGCGCTGCATCGAGGCGATGAACTCGTCGAGCTGGGCCCTGGAGAAGCGCCGCTGGCCTCCCGGTGTCCTGTAGCAGTTGATGTGGCCGGCGTCCGTCCAGCGGCGGACGGTTGCCAGCGAGACGCCCACGTAGCGGGCCGCCTGCGAGCTCGTGAACACGAGCTGGCGCTCGTTGCGCGGTTGGGCTGGGGAGACGGGCAGGGGCATCGGTTGGCCTCGATCGGATTGGGGTCGCTGCATCGGTCGTCTCATGTTTCGTCCATTGCGGCGCGGAACTTGAGCGCCGGTGAGGTTTGTGGACGTTTGCGTCAGATGCCGTACGCTGGCGCACGCTGTGGCTCACAGACACGCCAGCCTGTGCCCGTCAGTGCAATCGATGGAGCGGGTTCCGAGTCTGCGCCAGCGCCAAAGCTCCTGCTTTGCAAGCATTCCTGCACGTAACTACGCAAGCTGGACATAACTCCCACTGCTACGCTAGTCTACGCAAACCTACTCAAGGTAGTCGTGTCCTGTGGATGGAGAAGTGCAGGGCTCCGGCTAGGAAAGTCGCCTTACGGCGCTGGAGAAGGAGACACCATGTCACAGCCCCACGGCAGCTAAGGCTTGATCTGTAGTAGATGGATGGGCTTGAGGGCGTCCTGCCAAGTGCACGGCGCCCTCTTGTCTTGATCGAGGATCGGGAGTTCTAACCGCGGCGCAAGATCGCAAAGCGGCTCGGTGTACGTGAGCCGCCCGCGTTACGGGTTGCCTGCGGCTCTGCCATGTCCCGTACCCGCCGGTCGAATTCGAGTGCCGTCTCGAAGTCGGCGTCTGTGGCGACCGTCAGGTCGCCGTCGCCTTCGAGCAGCGAGATGAAGCTCTCGACCAGCTCGCCGTCGAGCTGGCCGTTCGTTGCGGCGTGACGCAGCTCGACCATCGCTTCCTCGGCGGTCATCGGCGCGCGGTAGCTTTCGCGGGCGGTCATCGTGTGGTAGGTGCAGCAGATCGCGAGGATCCGCGACTCCAGCGGGATCTCTTTGCCGATCAGCCCTGCCGGGTAGCCGCCGCCATCCACGCGCTCGTGGTGGTAGAGGATCGCGTCGGCGACGGGGCCATAGCCGTCGAGCGCGCCCACCAGTTCGGCTCCGTCCTGCGGGTGGCGCCTGACGATCTCCTGGTCTTCGGGGCGCACGACGTCCGCGTGCAGCACGCGGTCCGGCCACGTGAACTTGCCGATGTCGTGCAGCAGCCCTGCTGTGCGAAGCACCTCCTGTGCATCCTCGGAGCATCCGACGTCCTTCGCCAACGCCTCGCAATAACGGGCGACGGCCGAGGCATGGCGGCTGGTGGTGGGATCGCGCATCTCGAGTGCTTTGACCAACGTCCGCAGGACGCCCATCTGCAGCGACACCAGGTGGATCGTGCGTGCCTGCAGCTGTTCGGCGCGGTGCTCGGAGCGCACCAGCGCGACCGTCAGCTGGCGGAAGATCAACAGGACGGGAACGGCCGCGAGCAGGACGGGCAGGCCCGCGCTCCGGTAGGCGAGCACCAGGATCGTCGCGATCACCGCCACGGCCATCTCCCCAGGAAGAAGGGGGAGGAACAGTTCGCGCACCGAGCGCGAGGGTGCGCGAGCTTCCCGGAAGTACAGCTCGAGCGCGAACAGGATGAAGTTGACGACCAGCAGCACGCCCAGGGCGGCGAGCATGATCAGCCCGAAGACGGTGCTCTGCGACAGGCTTTGGCGGTGCACGCCCGCGACGTCGCCCGCCGCGGCGCGCACGACCAGCCCACCGGCGAAGGCGGCGACCCCGAAGACGACGAAGTTGCTGAGCCATTCGGCCGGACGGCGTCGCCGCAGCGCGGAGTGGATCAGCATCGCAGCGATGCCGCACAACCCGGCGGGGCCCGGTCCGAGCAGACCCATCGCGAGTGCCATCACACCCAGCGAGGCGCTCAGGATCCCGCCGCTGGTCTCGACGGTGAACCACTCTCCGCCGAGGGCGAGCACGAGCAGCAGCGCGACGAGCGTGAACGGATGCCATTCCTCCGGGCGCGAGATGGCTATCGCGGCAACGACCGTCCCGGCCAGCAGCAGAACCTCGCTTGCCCAGAAGAGACGTGTCGTGAGCTTGGTTACGGGCATCGTTCGCTCTGTCGTCCTTAACGACCGTCGCGGGGTGGTACTTGAGGGACGAGGGGGCGCCGGCATGGTGCAGGTACATGGGCATGCCGCGATCGCGCTCCAGCACTCGTGTTCTCGCCGATCAGCCGCGTGGGCGGGCGCTTTAGTCGGCGGCGGGCTCGCGTGTCAGGGCAACGGGCGCGTCGTCCCGCTCGGGCCCATCCGTGTCCGCGAAGAGGCCGTCCGGTGTAGCCGCTTCCAGCCCAATCGAGCGTAGGCGCACGAACGCGACGGTCGTCACGGCGGTGCCGACTCCGATTACCAGGAACGCCACGCGCGTCGAGCTGAGCGCGACGAGCGCGCCGCCAAGCGGCAGGCCGACCGCCAGGCACAGGGCGCCGAGCGATTCGACGGCCCCCATCAGGCGACCGTGCAGCGGCTGCGGGGTCAGACGCTGCACGAGGCTGATCAGCGACGGCCACTCGAGGCCGTTGCCGACGCCGCCGACGAACGAGGCCACGCACGCGAGCGCCAGCGTGGGCGCGACGGACAGGCCGATGAAGGCGGCGCCGAGCGCGAACACGCCGACGCTCAGCATCACTCCCAGCGGGCGCCGCACGGAGCGCGCGAAGATGATGCCGGCGAGGACCGTGCCGGCGCCCCACGCGGTCACGAGCAGGCCGTAGCCGCGGCTGCCGGCATGCAGCGTCGCCTTCGCGTAGGCGACCTCGATCGGACCCGCGGCCTGGATGAAGCAGAGCGCGATCGTCTCGGCGAGCAGCAGCGCGCGCAGCACGCGCGACTCTTTGATGTGCGTGCGCGCGGCGCGCAGGCGAGCGGCGACGGAGTCCTCGCCGGCCTCCTGCACGTGCGGATGCAGATCCAGCAGCAGCGCGCCGCAGATCGCGAAGGTGCCGACGTCGATGAACAGCGCGGCGGATGCACCGGCGGCGGCGACGACCGCGCCGCCGACGATCGGGCCGCCGACGAACGAGATCGAGAAGGCGACGTTGAGCGCGGCGTTGGCCTCGCGTTGGGCCGTCTGTGCGGCATCCTCGCGCTGCTGCTCCGACAGCGCTGCGCCGTCTGTCCGCGTCGCCGCCTGATCGCGCGCGACCCGCGCGATCTCGGCACGCAGCAGCGCGTTGGCCGCGAGCGCCGCCGTGCCGTCGAGCGCCGCCAGCAGCAGCACCGCCGGCAGCGAGAAATGCCACAGCAGCACGGCGAGCGCGGTGGTCGCGACCGCCTCGAAGAAGTACAGGCCGCTCAGCTCGCTGCCGCGCGCGGAGGCCTCGACGCGGGCGACGACCGCGGGCACCACGAACGCCGGCAGCGCCTGCCACGCGAACAGCAGCGCGGCGACCGCCAGCGCGCTGTGGGTGTGGTCGAAGACGGCGAGCGACAGCGCGACGAGACCGACCCACGATCCCAGCCGGTTGACCGTGTAGGCGAAGATGATCCTGCGCAGGCGCGGCGATGACAGCGGCGTTTTCACGCTGCCAAGCTACAGCCAGGGCGCGATGGCATGGGCGCGCCAGGGCGGATTGCAGGTGCGGCGTCGGCGCCCGGCGTGTCGTCCGAAAGGTGCGTCGGCACGTGGTCCCTTGCAGACGTTGGATCGGTCCCCACCAACCGCTACCGTCCTTGAGCATGGATGCCGGCACGCCAGGGGTGACGCGACCGATCGACGTGATCATCGCCGACGACCACGCGGTCGTGCGCGACGGCATCCGCGCGGTGCTGCTGCGCGAGGGCGGCGAGTTTCGCGTGGTCGCCGAAGCGGCCGACATCCCGTCGATGATCCGCGAGGTCCGCGAGCACAAGCCGGATCTGCTGACGCTCGATTTGACGATGCCCGGCGGCTCGAGCCTGGGGGCGCTGCCGTCGTGCTTCATCTCCCATCCGACGCTCGCGGTCGCGATCCTGACGATGCGCGAGGACCCCGAGTACGCGCGCCAGGCGCTCAGGGCGGGCGCGCGCAGCTACGTGCTCAAGGAGGCCGAGCCGGCCGAGCTGCTGCAGGCCTTCCGCCTGGCGGTCGCCGGCGGCAACTACCTGCACCCGCGCCTCGGCGCGCTGATGGCCACCGGCGAGGACGGCGTCACCGACGGCGTCGTGCTCTCAGAGCGCGAGCGCGAGGTCGTGCGCCTGATCGCCAACGGCTACACCAACCCGGAGATCGCCGAGCAGCTGAACGTCGCCGAGCGTACCGTCAAGACCTACCGTGCCCGCGCGATCGAGAAGCTCGGCTTCTCCTCGCGCGCGGAGATCACCGCATACGTGCGCCGCACCGGGCTGGCTGACTGATCGATTTAGGGGCCGGCCTGCCGGCCGGGTGCGCGGAGCGCGGGCTGTGTCCCGACCCGCGCCACGCGCTACGCTCGCGCGCGCCTTTGGACGCGACTCAGGTGCCCGTGCCCGTGAAGTGCACCCGCAGGTAGCCGCGGTCGTCGTCGCCGGCGAGGATGTACGTCCCCGTGGCCCGGCCGCGCACGGTCGGCCGGAAGGTCACGGTGACGGCGGCGAACAGTCCCGATTCGATCGTGATCCCCTCGGGCAGGGGCACGGCGGCGGTGAACTCCCCGATCGGTGCGATCGCGCGCGTGATCGTCAGCGGCACCGTACCCGCGTCGCGGACGTAGAACGTGACGCTCTTTGAGTGCCCGACCGCAACCGATCCGATGTCGATGTGCGTGGCGCTGACCGCGAGCAGCGGAGATCCCGTGAGCGCATCGCCGCTGGCCGGCAGCGCGGCCGACCCGTGATTGGTCTCGATCCCGACGCTCGAGCGGTAGCTTCCGGCGCGAGCCGGGTCAAAGCGCACCGACAGGGTGATCGCGCTGCGCGGGGCGAGGACCGTACCCAGCGCCGGCAGTCCGCTCACCTGGAACGGCCCGCCGGGGAGATGGAAGCCCGTGATCGTCTCGGGACGATCCCACGAGTTGCTGAACGTGAGGCTCACCGCCTTGCCGCCCGCGCCGGTGCGGACCTTGCCGAAGCTCAGCGGCTGTGCTGAGAGCAAGAGGCCGGGCTTCGTGCCGTAACCCGTCACCGTCACCGTGCGGATGCCGGCGCTCGTACGGATCGAGACGATGCCCACGACCGGCCCGGGGTGATCGGGCCTGAACCTCACGCCCAGGCGCACCGTGCTCCCCGCGGCGATCGCCGTGCCGAGGCTTGGCTGCTGCACGCTGATCACTCCGTTGGAGATCGGCGTCATGCCAGGCGCAGGAATCTTCGAGGGACCGGCGGTCTTGAGCTTGGGGCTCACCTTGTGCGCAATCGCCGCGGCTTCCAGCGCGGACACCGCGCGTTCCCCGGAAACGGTTACGGGGCCCGCAAAGCTCAGAGCGCGGGTCGCCGACACCGACAGCGTCTGCGCCGCTTCCTCGCCGACCGGCACCGAGCCGAGTTCGACGGGCGCGGCCTGGATCGGCGCGTCGGCTGAGGGGCCGAAGGCCATCAGATCGCCCTTGGCGGTTCCGACGTACACGCGCCCTTCGAACGCGGTCGGTGTTGCGAACTTGGAGGCTTCGCCGATCGGCTGCGAGGACAGCAGGGGCAGGTTGCCACCCGTCGGCATCGCGGCGTAGGCACGCAGCGCGGCGTGTTCTTTCAGGCCGCCTTCCTTGTAGACGACCCACACGACGGCGCTGCCGGTGGTGGTGCCGTTGCTCGTGACCAGGGGCGAGCCGGACGTATAGCCGAAGGATTCGGAGCTCGTCCCGGCGACGCTCAGCGCCGGTTCGCCAGCGCCGTTCAGCCCGTAGCTGAGCGCCTGGAGGTTGCCGCCGCCGCCGCTCTCGAGTATGTACACCCAACCACCCTGCCCGCCATATGCCGCGGGGTGGCCCCAGACGCCGACGAACGGGCCGAGCGTCTGCAGCACGGCGTCACCGCCTTTCGGGCCCTGGCGGTAGCCGCCCATGTTGTCGGCGTTGACCAGGAAGACCCGTCCGTCCTTGCCGACCTGCACGACCAAATGCGGGATCGATTTCGTCCCGAAGTATTCCGTCGGCAGCGCGATCGGCCCGCCGGCGCCGAGATCCTCGTCGTTCTCGTCCAATTCCGGCGCGTTGCTCGGCGCGAAGAACTGCGAGGGCTTCAGCTGGCCGCTCGGTTCGACGGTCAGGCCGACGACCGACTCCGACAGCGTTTCCGGAGGTTCGCTGGACTTCGCGGGCTGGGGCGAGACACCGTTGCCCGTCGTCAGGATGATCCTGCCGGGGATGTCCGAGACCAGGCCCGCGCCGCTCTGCCAGATGCCCGCCTGCGAGTCTTCGCCGGTTCCGACCCCGGCCTCATCGCTCCACATCGTGATCGCACGGGTGGCGGTGTTCACGCCGACCACGATCCCCCGATACGGGGTGATGTCGCAGTCCGATGCAAACGCGATGTAGACCGCGCCGTTCAGCAGCAGCAGCGCCGGTCGCTGCTGCTGGTAGCTTTCGTTGAACGGGACCCCCGGTGTGTTGCTCGGGGTGCCGGTGATGCTGACCGGGTACCCAGGCTCCTCCTGGCCGGTCGCGGCCGAGATCGCCTGCAGCTTCCAGTGGGCGAAGTTGAGCCCCTTGCCGCCTTCCTCCAGGCGCGTGGTCATGTAGATGACGCCCGTGCTCGGTTCGATCACCGGGGTCGAGGTGGACCCGATGTCGGGCTTCAGATCCGAGCAGTGGATGGTGCTGGCGAGGAACGGTTTGCCAAACGAGCGCTTCCACACGATTTCACCGCTCGTCGCGTTGATCGCGTACGCATACGCCTTCTCGGTGGTGACGATCACGTCGCCGTCATAGATGAGCGGCTGCGCGTAGATCGCGCCACGCAGCTTCGTCGAGAACAGTTTCCCGAAGCTCGCCGACTGCACGGCGGCGGGACTCAGCGCCGGCTCGTTCGGATCCCAGTCGTCGCGCAGGTTGCCATACGCCGCGGTCGTCACACCGGCCGATTCGCCCGCCTGCGCGACCATCGGCCCGCTCGCGAGCGAGCCAGCCGCAAGCGCGGCCAAAGTCCCACACAGCGCAATCACCCTCCGCTTGAACATGGCCCCCGACTCGTTCCCCCGTGGCTCACCCCGGACTTGCCTTGCGACGATGATAGCCCTGAATGTGAGCACTGTGGCTGGCGTTGGCGCTAACCTGGACGAATGGCCAGCGATTCCAGTGTTTTGACCGAGGGCTACCGCCTGACCGACATCTCGCCGCGCGCCTTCCAGCATCCGGCCGATCGGGCCGCGACCGCCGCGCTTGGATCCATTCCATACCTCGACACCGTTGTCAGGAAGCTGATCGAGCTCGGCTACGAGCGCGCGCTGCGCCAGAGCTACCTGGGCTCCTCGGTGCGCCTCTCAGAAGATCAGCTCGGCGATGTCTACCGCGAGCACGCGATCGCTTACGCGACGCTCGACATGGACGAAGTTCCCGACCTGTACCTCACCCAGTACCCCGCGCCGAACGCGCTCGCGATCGGCGCGCGCAAGCCGATCGTGGTCGTGCAGTCGGAGCTCGTGCAGCTGCTCGACGCGCCCCAGCGCCGCGCGGTGTTCGCCCACGAGGCCGCGCACATCCTCTCCGACCACCAGCTCTACCGCACCGCCCTGGCGATCCTCGTGCTGCTCACGCGCAGCGCGCGGCTGCCGCTGCCGCTCGCGCCCGTGCGCTCGGCGCTGATGGAGTGGGGCCGCGCGACCGAGCTCTCCGCCGACCGCGCCGCCGCGCTCGTCACGCGCGATCCGCTCGTCGTGTGCCGCACGCTGATGTCGCTCGCCGCCGGCGCGATGGTCGACCAGCTCGACCTCGACCTGTTCATGCGCCAGGGCATGGACTACAAGGAGAAGGGCAGTGGCCTCGAGCGCCTGACGCGGCTGATGCTCGACCTCGGCGTCACACACCCGATGCCCGTCAAGCGCACGCACGAGCTGATGGAGTGGGTGCGCTCGGGCGAGTTCGACCGCATCGTCGCCGGCGAGTACATCCGCCGTAGCGACCCCGTCGACGCGCGCGCCGACGGCAGCGACGCCGTCACCTTCTACTCCGAACGCATCCGCGACGGCTTTCGCGACGCCGGCGAGTCGGTCAACTCAGTCGGCAAGCAGCTCGCCGGGTGGCTGCGCCGGGATGGCGGCGAGGACGATGAGGACGATGTGGAGGAGACCGGCGAGGAGTCTTAGTACGCCGGCGGATCGGCCGTGTGCGCGGGGCGTCCTGCGAGCGGCACCGTCAGGCGCATGATCGTCCCGCGCTCGGGCGCCCGCGCCCATTCGAGCTCTCCGCCGACGAGCTCCGCGCGCTCGCGCATCCCCGACATCCCGAAACCGCCCTCCAGGCCGTCCCCGCGCGGCCCCAGGCGCGCCGTCTCCGGCAGCCCGCGACCGTCGTCGGTCACCGACGCGACGATCGCGCCGTCGCGCTCGGTCACGCTGATCGCCGCTTCGGTGGCCTGCGCGTGGCGGCTGACGTTCGTCAGCGCCTCCTGCACCACACGGTAGATCGTGCTCTCGAGCTCGGCGTCCAGGCGATATCCGCCGTTCTCGCCGCTCCCGCCCTCGCCACCGGATCCGCCCCCGAGGTCGATCTCCGTCTTGACATCCAGGCCCTCGATCGCCTGTGCGCGCCTGGCGAGCGCCTCCAGCGCTGCCGCCAGCCCGAGGTCGTCGAGCGCGGCGGGGCGCAGCTCGGTGATCAGGTGGCGCAGGCCGTCGATCTCGTTGCCGAGGCCCTCGAGCGCCACATCCACGGCCGCGCTCAGCGCCTCCTTGTCTTCCTGGTCGCGAGCGTTCGCGAGCTGCAGCCGCAGCGCGCCGATGCCCTGGATGCTCTCGTCGTGGATCTCCCGCGCCCAGCGCGTGCGCTCGCGCTCACGCGCCTCCATGCCGTAGCGCAGGCGTTCGATCTCGACCGAGCGCTCCGCGGCAAGGCGCTGCGAGACGCTCGACGCGAACGCGCTCAACGCCTGGCGGTCGGGCTCGCGGAAGCTTCCGTTCTCGCGCAGCGCGATCACCAGCCCGCCGCCGTGGCCTTCCAGGTTCAGCGGCTCGACGAGCACCGCCCGCGCCTCCAGGCCCAGTTCGTGCAGCCACGCCGCCTCCGGGCCGCGGGGACGGTCGAGCGCCAGCGCCCTGCCCTGCAGGTACAGCGCCCCCAGCGCGCTGCCCTGCACGCGCGTGATCCGCAGGCGCACCGACTGCGCGCCGCTGCTCGCCGCAACGCGCAGCTCGCCGCGCTCCTCGATCACCACCAGCAGCGTGCCCGCGTCGAGCAGCGCCAGCCCGCGATCGGCCATCAGCCGCAGCAGCCACAACTCTGAACCGGAGAGCACCGAAGGGGATTATGGGACCGCCGCCCGGCGCGCGCCGTCAGCTCTCGCTCGGCTCGCGCCCCGCCAACGCCGCCGCGCTCCCCGGGAGCGGGTAGCCATGCTCGCCGTTGACGCTGCGCAGCGCGGCGCGCGCACGCGCCAACAGAGCCTCCGCGCTCACATCCTGCTGCCACGCCGCCAACCCCACCGAGATCTCGAGCGCCTCGCGCGCGCCGGCGGCTTCCACCTTGATCGCGCGCACGCGCTCGAGCGCCCGCCGCGCCACGATCTCTCCGCGCGGGCTATCGGCGCCGGGCAGCACGATCACCAGGTCGGCGGGAGCCACCCAGTCCTGCTGTGTCGGCCCGCCCGGGGCGCTCGGCCCGCCCTGCCCGGCCAGCCCATTCGGCGCGATCCGCCCGACGCGGTCGAAGCGGCGCAGCTCACTACGCAGCGCCGCGGCAACGTAGTCGATCGTCTGCTCGCGCAGCTCGCGGCCGTGCTCACGCGCGAGCTCGTCGAGGTTGTCGATCGTCACCAGCAGACAGCTCAGCCCGGTGCCGTGGCGTTCGGCGCGGCCGATCTCCTCTTCCAGGCGCTCGTTCAGGGCGGCCGGCGTCAGGCAGTCGCCGTCTCCCTGCGGGAGCCGATCAGAGCGCGGATTGTGGTCGCTGGCAGCCATGCCTGGTAGCGGACGAGTGTACGCCTGGGTAGAGATCCCCCCGGACCGGCGTACACGGGAGTATGCCCGCCCGAGCCCGCCGGGGCAAGGCGTGCACGTACGCCGCGCGGGAGCGCTCCCAGGGTCTCGGGGCGAGCGCTCTTGGCGCGGCGGCTCGCGCGATCCGTCCCCATGCGCTGCTAGACCACCTGATGTGCTGCAAGAGCTTCGCGTCGAGAATCTGCTGTTGATCGAGCAGGCCCAGCTGCGCCTCGCGCCTGGGCTGAACGTGCTCACCGGCGAGACCGGTGCCGGCAAGACCGTGCTCGCGCACGCGCTCGATCTGCTGCTCGGCGGTCGCGCGCGGCCGGGGATCGTGCGACCGGGCGCCGGCGAGGCCTACGTCGAGGGCGTCTTCGACCTGCCCGAGCATCTGCGCGAACAGCTCGGCGAGCGCCTGCCCGCCGACGCCGAGGAGCTCACGCTCGCCCGCCGCGTGAGCGCCGACGGGCGCACGCGCGCCTACCTGGGCGGCAGATCGGCGAGCGTCGGCGAGCTGCGCGACATCGGCGCGGCGCTGCTCGCCTTCTACGGGCAGCACGAGCACCGCAAGCTGACGCTGTCGGCCGCGCAGCTGGAGATCCTCGACGGCCACTGCGCCGGCGATCAAGACGGGCGTTTGCGCGCCTGCGCGCAGGCGTTTGCGCGGGCGCGGCTGCTGGAAGAGCAGCTGCAGGGTCTGCGCGAGCTCTCCTCTCAGCGCGAGCGCGAGCTCGACCTGCTCGCATACGAGCTCGCCGAGATCGACGCGCTCGCTCCGGACGAGCGCGAGCGCGAGCAGCTGCTTGCGGCGCGGGAGCGCCTGCGCCGGCTCGACGCGCTGTGCGCGGCCGCCGGCGCCGGCGCCGAAGCGCTGTCCCCGGAGACGGGCGAGGCCAGCGGCGCCGTGCAGCTCCTCGCCGCGGCGTGCGGTGGGTTGGAAGCCCTCGCCGGCGTCGACCCCGCGCTGGATGCGCTCGCCGAGCGCATCCGCGCGGTCCTCATAGAGTCCGAGGACCTCGCCCGCGAGCTGCGCGCCTACAGCGAGCGGACGGGCGCCGATGCGCTGGCATCGTACCCGGAGGGGGACGGCGTCCTCGACCATCTCGGTCCGGACAGCTCGCTCGACGCGCTCGAACAGCGCCTGGAGGCGATCGAGCGACTCGCGCGCAAGCACGGCGGCACCATTCAGGCGGTGCTCGAGTTCGCCGTCGGCGCTCGCGCGCGCCATGATCAGCTCGCCGGCGCGGAGGTCGCGCTCGCGCAGACGACCGCGCAGTTGGATCAGGCGCGCGCCGAGCTCGACCGTCACGTGCTGTCCGTGCGCCGTGCGCGCAAGGCCGCGGCCGACGGCTTCGCGCGGGCGGTACGCGAGCAGCTGTGCTCGCTGGCGATGGGCGAGGCGAGCTTCGAGGTGGTGCTCCGGGAGCGCGAGCCGGGGCCCTCGGGCGGGGACGCGGTCGAGTTCACGATCGCCCCCAACCCGGGCGTACCCGCCGGCCCGCTGCGCGAGATCGCCTCCGGCGGCGAGCTCTCGCGGGTGATGCTCGCGATCATGAGCGTCGCCGGCGCCGCGCCGCAGGATGCGACGCTCGTCTTCGATGAGGTCGACGCGGGCATCGGCGGGCAGACCGCGCGCGCCGTTGGCGCACGGCTGCGCGAGCTCGGGGAGCATGGGCAGGTGCTGTGCATCACCCACCTGCCGCAGATCGCCTCGCTCGGCGCGCGGCACTTCTCGATCGTCAAGGACACCGGCGCAGAGACCACGCGCACGACCGTCGTGCAGCTTGGCGACGGCGAGGTCGTCAGCGAGCTCGTGCGCATGCTCGGCGCCGACAGCGACGACACGGCCGCCCGCAGGCACGCGCGCGAGCTGCAGAAAGCTGCCTGAGAGCCCGCAAACTGCACGTTTCGCCCGTGCGGGCGTTACTCTCGCAGCTGTGGCCGCCACGCAATCCGCAGGGCCAGCGCTCGCGCCGACGTTGCCTGGCGTGCCGAGCGTCGCCGGGCCGGTGCGCCCGGGCAGGCGCACGAAGCTGCTCGTCGGGCACCTCGTGCGCGGTGACATCGCGCTGATCGACCATAAGGACATCGACCGCGTCTCCGCGGAGGAGCTGATCGCCGCGGGCGCCGCCGCGGTGCTCAACTGCAGCCCGTCCTCTGGTGGCTCCTATCCCAACCTCGGTCCACAGCTGCTCGTCGAGGCGGGGATCCTGCTCGTCGACCTGCCCGACGACACGCTGTTCGACGCGGTCTCCGACGGCGACCCGCTCGTCGTACGTGTTTCGGGCGAGCCTGCCGAGCCGGTCGCGTGGACCAGTGCGGAGGTGTTGCGCAAGGGCAAGGTGCTCGCACGCGGCGAGGTGCTCGACCGCGAGCGCGTGTGCGCGGAAACCGAGGCGCGCCGGCGCGAGATCGGCGATGCGCTCGAGCGCTTCGCCAACAACACGATCGAGCACATGCGCGAGGAGCGCGAGCTGCTCGCCGGCAGGATCCAGATGCCGCGCTTCGCGACCGATTTCCGCGATCGCTCGACGCTGGTGGTCGCCCGTGGTGTCGAGCACCAGCGCGACCTGCGCGCGCTGCGCCCGTTCATCCGCGACATGCGACCGCTGATCGTCGCCGTCGACGGCGGCGCCGACGCGGTGCTGGAGGCTGGGCTGACGCCGGACATGATCGTCGGCGACATGGACTCCGCGAGCGAGGCCGCGCTGCGCTGCGGCGCGGAGCTCGTCGTGCACTCCTACCCCGCGTCGTCCTTGAGTGGGCGCCCCGGAATTGGGAAGGGGGACGGGCGCGCCCCCGGGCGCGAGCGCCTGGAGGAGCTCGGGCTCGCGTTCAAGCTCGTCCCCGCGCCCGGCACCAGCCAGGACGTCGCGATGCTGATCGCCGCGGAGAAGGGCGCGCGGCTGATCGTGTCCGTCGGCTCGTCGTTCAACCTCGTCGAGTTCCTCGACCGCAACCGCGAGGGCATGTCCTCGACGTTCCTCACGCGCCTTCGCATCGGCGAGATCCTCGTCGACGCGAAGGGCGTCAGCCGCCTGTACAGGCCGCGCCCGGGGCTCACGCCGCTGCTGGTCGTGATCGCCGCCGGGGTGATCGCGATGATCGCCGTCGTCTGGATGACGCCCGCCCTGCGCGACGTCGCCGAACTGCTCTGGCTGAGGCTTCAGCTGCTGTTCGGCTCGAGCTAGAGCCAAGCCCGCGCGAGCGCTCCGATGTTCGACTACCGCTACCACGCGCTGTCCCTCGCGGCCGTCCTGTTCGCGCTCGCGCTCGGCGTGCTCCTGGGCGTGGCGATCGGTGACTCGAACCTCGTCTCCTCGGCCAAGAGCGGCATCGTCCACAACCTCGACTCCGAAATCGGGCAGGCGCGCCAACAGGCCGGGCAGCTGCAGAGTCGCGTCGGCCAGGAGGAAGCGTTCGCCAACGGCCTGTACCCGCTCGCGGTGCACGAACTGCTCGCCGGGCGCACGCTCGGGCTCGTGTTCCTGGGCGGCTCCTCGAACCAGGTCGACTCGCTCGTGCGCACCGCCGTCGCGCAGGCGGGCGGCGACGTGACGACGGTCATCGCCGTGCGCGAGCCGCCCGACCTGGCGAGCGTCGGGCGCGAGGTGACGGGCACGCACTACGCCTCGCTCGCGAGCACCCCGCACGTGCTCGAACGCTTCGCCGCGCTGATCGGCCGCCAGCTCGTCAGCGGTGGGCCGCAGGTCGAGCGCGAGCTGATCGGTCGTGTCCGCGCGAGCCTGCTGAGCGCGTTCGACGGGCAGCTCACGCGCCTTGAAGGCGTCGTCGTGATGCGCGCCCAGCCGAGCGGCATGAACGCGGCGCAGAGCGAAGCCAGCGCCGTGCTGGAGTCGGGCCTGCTCGCGGGCGTCGCGGCCGCCGGGGTGCCCGCGGTCGGCGTCGAGCTCAGCGGAACCTCGCCGTCGCAGATCTCCTGGTACCGGGGCAGGCGCATCTCGAGCGTCGATGACCTCGATCAGCTGGCCGGGCAGGCCGCGCTCGACTTCGCGCTCGCCGGCGATCGCGGCACGTTCGGCGTCAAGGCGACCGCCGAAGCGCTGCTGCCGAGCGTCGCCGCACAGCCCTGAGGACGCGCTGGATTGCATTGGAGGGATGCCCTCGGCGCGTCCGCTCCCGTCGCTAGCTTCCACGCATGCACGCCCTGGCGTTTCTCCTCGCGCTGCTGGCCGCCGCGATGCTGGCCCCGGCGCTCCTGCGCGCGCTCTCAGACGGCGGGCACACACGGCGTAACTACCGTGACCGCGCGCTGCCCTCGCCGTTCGGGGTGCTCACGCTCGCCGCCGCGTCGATCGCGCTGGTTCCGCTGCTGCTGCTGCAGCGGCTGGCCTCCACCCAGGTGCTCCCCTCGCAACTGCTGCCGATCGCCGTGTACGCGCTCGGGGTGCTCGCCCTTGGGCTGCTCGACGACACGCTCGCGCCCGACGCTTCTGCGCGCGGCTGGCGCGGTCACGGCGCGGCGACGCTGCGGGGCGAGCTGTCCACGGGGGCGCTCAAGGCCGCCGGCTCGCTCGGCCTCGCGTTGCTCGCGATGAGCTATCTCGGCCTCTCCGACGGGCGCTGGCTGCTCGCGGCGGGCGTGCTCGTGCTCGCGACCAACGCGTTCAACCTGCTCGACCTGCGCCCCGGGCGCGCCACCAAGGCGTTCGTGCTGCTCGGCGCTGGCCTTGCGATCGGCGCGGCCGAACTGCACACGCTGTGGGCGCTCGGCCTGTTCGCCGCGCCGGCGCTCGTCGCCGGGGTGTACGACCTGCGTGAGCGCGCGATGCTCGGCGACACCGGCGCGAACCTGCTGGGCGCGCTCGCGGGCCTGTGGCTGGTGCTCACGTTGTCGGGCACCGGCCAGCTCGTGGCGCTCGGGCTGCTTGCCGTAATCACGCTATATGGGGAGTTGCGCTCGATTTCTGCGCTGATCGAACGGACACCGCTCCTGCGCCAACTAGACTCCTTGGGCAGGCCCTCATGAGCATGCACCATTCCGACCGCCACGCACAGCCGCCCAGCAAGACCCGGTTCATCTTCATCACCGGCGGCGTCGTCTCCTCGCTCGGCAAGGGAATCTCGGCGGCCTCGATCGGACGGCTGCTCGTCGCGCGCGGCCTGACGGTCGGCCTGCAGAAGTTCGACCCCTACATCAACGTCGATCCCGGCACGATGTCGCCCTACCAGCACGGCGAGGTGTTCGTGACCGAGGACGGCGCCGAGACCGACCTCGACCTCGGCCACTACGAGCGCTTCACCGACGCCAACACCAGCCACGCCTCGAACGTCACCGCGGGCGGCGTCTACGACACGGTGATCCGTCGCGAGCGCCGCGGCGACTACCTCGGCGGGACGGTGCAGGTGGTGCCGCACATCACCGACGAGATCAAGCAGCGGATCGCGCTGATCGCCGAGTCGAGCGACGTCGACTTCGTGATAACCGAGATCGGCGGCACGGTCGGCGACATCGAGTCGCTGCCGTTCCTGGAGGCGATCCGCCAGTTCCCCGTCGACGTCGGGCGCCGGCGCTGCATGTTCATCCACCTGACGCTCGTGCCCTACATCAGCCACGCGGGCGAGCTGAAGACCAAGCCGACGCAGCACTCCGTCAACGAGCTGCGGCGCATCGGGATCGCGCCGGACATGCTCATGTGCCGCTCGGAGGGATCGCTGTCGAACGACATCCGCAAGAAGATCGCGCTGTTCGCGAGCCTGCCGATGGAGGCGATCGTCTCGGCGTGCGACGTCGACAACATCTACAAGGTCCCGCTCACGTTCCGCGAGCAGGGAGTCGACGACTTCATCCTCGAGCACTTCGCGATGCAGGCGCCCGCGCCCGATCTCGCGCGCTGGACCGAGCCGATCGAACGCGCCGCGCGCGCGACCAAGACCGTGCGGATCGCGCTCGTCGGCAAGTACGTGCAGCTCGAGGATGCCTACCTGTCGGTGTGCGAAGCGCTGCGCCACGCCGCCTCGCTGCAGGACAGCCGCGTCGAGATCGACTGGATCGACTCCGAGGCGCTCGAGGGCGACGACGACGGCGAGCTCCGGCGCCTGCTCGGCGACGCCGACGGCATTCTGATCCCCGGCGGCTTCGGCGGGCGCGGAATCGAGGGCAAGATCGCCGCCGCGCAATTCGCGCGCGAGCACCGGATCCCCTACCTGGGCATCTGCCTGGGCATGCAGGTCGCGGTCGCGGAGTTCGCGCGCAACGTCGCCGGCATGGAGGGCGCGAACTCGACCGAGTTCGACATCGAGACGCCGTTCGCGGTCATCGACCTGCTGCCCGAGCAGAAGGAAGTCGCCGACCTCGGCGGCACGATGCGCCTGGGCGCCGACCCGATCAAGCTGCACGCGGGCGGCCGTGCTCTGGAGATGTACGGCGAGGCGGTCATCTACGAGCGCCACCGCCACCGCTACGAGGTCAACAACAGGCTGCGCAAGCGCCTGGAGAGCGCCGGCCTGCGCGTGTCCGGCACCTCACCGGACGAGCGCCTGGTGGAGGTGATCGAGCTCGACGAGCACCCGTTCTTCGTCGCCTCGCAGTTCCACCCCGAGTTCAAGTCGCGTCCCGAGCGCCCGGCGCCGCTGTTCCGTGACTTCGTCGCCGCCGCGCTCGCTCGCGCCGGCGAGTTGCACGCCGGCGTCTCGTGAGCGTCGGCGAGCTCGAGCGCCGCTACCTGAACGGCACGTTCGCGGAGCTGTGCCGGATCGAGAGCCCGTCCGGGCGCGAGCACGCGTGCGCCGAGCGCGTGATCGCCGAGCTGCGCGCGCTCGACGTCACCGTCGACGAGGACGACGCCGGGCCGCGCGTGGGCTCCGACTGCGGCAACCTGCTCGCGTTCATCCCCGCCGCCAGCCGCGGCGGCTCCGCGACGGCTGGGCCCGCCGGTGCCGGTGCCAGTGCCGGTGCCGACGACGACGACGACCACCACGACGGCCTCCCGCGCTCGGTGCTGCTGTGCGCGCACCTCGACACGGTGCCGTTGCGCGCGCCCGTCGAGCCGGTGCTCGTCGACGGCGGCTGGGAGAACGCCAACGACGGCATCCTCGGCGCCGACAACAAGGCCGCCGTGGCGGTGATGCTCACGCTCGCGCGCCACATCAGCCGCGAGGGCGCGCCGGTGGACGTCGAGCTGCTGTTCACGGTCGGCGAGGAGATCGCGCTCGCCGGCTCGAACGCGTTCGACGCCGCGCGCCTGCGCAGCGACTTCGGGTTCGTGTTCGACCACGCCTCGCCGATCGGCGAGGTCGTGATCGACTCGCCGACGCACTTTCGCATCGAAGCGTCGTTTCGCGGCGCGGCCGCGCACGCGGGCATCCGCCCCGAGGAGGGCCGCAGCGCGATCCTCGCGGCCGCGCGCGCGATCGCCTCGATGCCGCTCGGCCGCGTCGATCCGCAGACGACCGTCAACGTCGGCACGATCGCCGGCGGCAGCGCGATCAACGTCGTCGCCGAACACTGCCAGCTGACGATGGAGGCGCGCGCGCTGGGCGACGAGCGCGCGGAGGGCATCGTTGCGGAGATCGTCGAGCGCCTGCACGAGGCGGCCAACCTTCCCGACTGCGACTGCGACCTGGACGTCAGCGTCGAGCGGACGTTCTCCGGCTACCGCCTGCCCGCGAGCGGCGCGCCCGTGCGCGTCGCCGAGCGGGCGCTGCGCGCGTGCGGACACGAGCCGGTGCGGATCTCCAGCGGCGGCGGCTCCGACGCCAACGCGCTGATCGCCCAGGGCTTTGCAACAGTGAACATGGCGAACGGGACCGAGCGCAACCACGAGCCGGGTGAGCGCGTGAGCGCGATCGCGCTCGAGCAGATGCTCGACGTGGCGCTCGCCCTGCTGGATGAGGCGGCGGCGCTTTCGCCGGCCGCGGCCCTGTAGCTTGCAGCGCCGATGCTGAAGCTCCGCCCCGCCAACGTCGTCGAGATCCTCCATGCCGGCCCCGCCGCGGGCGGCTCCCGCGATGGCATCTCGGGTGGGCTCTCGCAGGCCGCCGGCGAGCAGCGGCTGGTCGTCGAGCTCGCCAGCGACGACGCCGCGGGCAGGCGCCGCGAGGCGATCGCCGACGTCGCGCTCGTCGGGCGCGCGCAGGTCGGCGACGAAGTGATCGTCAACGTGCAGGCGCTCGACCTCGGGCTGGGCTCGGGCGGCTTCGACGTCGTCCACGTCAACCTCACGCGCGGCCTCGACGGCGACGGTGCGCGCGACGCGCACGTGATGAAGCTCAACTACACGAGCATCCAGCACGCGGTCGCGCCGGTCGAGCAGGAGCCGCTCGAGATCCCGATCGAGCGCCCGGTGGCGGTGCTCGCGCTGCACGGTCAGCTCGCGCCGCTGGCGTGGGCGTTCGCGCAGGCGGCGCCCGATGCGAAGCTCGGCTACGTGCAGACGGAGGGCGGCGCGCTGCCGGGCGGGCACTCGCGCACGGTGGGCGCGCTGCGCGAGCGCGGGCTGCTCGCCGGGCACCTGACCGCGGGCGCGGCGTTCGGCGGCGAGGGCGAGGCGATCACGACCGCCGGCGCGCTGCACCACGGCTTGCGCGTGCTCGGCTGGGACGCGGCGGTGTGCGGCCCGGGGCCGGGGGTCGTCGGCTCGGGCTCCGCGCTCGGGCACGGCGGCATGAGCGCGCTTGACTCCGCGCACGTCGCGCTCGCGCTCGGCTGCCAGGCGCTGCTCGTTGCGCGCATGTCCTCGGGTGAGGAGCGCAGCCGCCACCGCGGCATCTCCCACCACACGCTGACCGTGCTCGACCTGCTGCTCGAGCCGGTCACCGTGGCGCTGCCCGCGGGCATGCGCTCGCCCGTCGGCGCCGAGCTGCGCGCCGGCCTGAGCGCGGTCTTCGGCGGCGCGATGCCCAACCGCGAGGACGGCGAGCGCGCGACGCTCGCCGTGGACGTGCGCAAGCCGATCGTCGAGCGCCCGGCGCGGATCGCGCGCCACGACTGGCGCCGCGCGAGCGTCGATCTGCCCGCGTACGCCGCCAGCGGCCTGCCCGCGGAGACGATGGGTCGCGGGCTGACCTCAGACCCGCTGTTCTTCGCCGCCGCGCTCGCCGGCGGCAGCGTGTTCGCGGAGCTGATCGGCACGGGCGAGAGCGAGTGAGCAGCTCCTTCGAGGCGCTCGGCGGCGAGACCGTCTACCACGGGCACATAGTCGACGTGCGCATCGAGCGCTTCCGCCACGCCGACGGCGCGGAGGTCACGCGCGAGATCGTCCGCCACCGCGGCGCCGTGGGGATCGTCGCCTACGACGCCGAGCACGTGTGGCTCGTGCGCCAGCCGCGCGAGGCCGTCGAGGAGTCCGCCCTGTTGGAGATCCCCGCGGGGCGCCTGGACAAGGACGGCGAGCAGCCGCTCGCGGCCGCCCAGCGCGAGCTCGCCGAGGAGATCGGCCGCGGCGCGCGTAGCTGGGAGCCGATCGTCGTCTACTACACCGGCGCCGGCTTCACCGATGAGCGCCTGCACCTGTTCTGCGCGCGCGAGCTATACGAGGCGCACGCCGACAGCGGCGAGGAAGAGCGCATCGAGATCGTCCCGTGGCCGCTCGGCGAGCTGCAGGCGGCGATCGACGAGTGCCGCGACGCGAAGACGCTGATCGGCCTGCTGTGGCTCGCGCGGCGGCTGGACGTCTGAGCCGCTCGTTCGCCAGCGCCCGCCCGGCGAGTGCAACATCTCCGCGCGCGCCCCCTCGCCGACTGAACATCCGCTTGCATCGCCAAGGAGCGCGGCCGCGGTTAGCGAAGCTGGGGGGATGACACCGACAGAGGCGCCGACACGGGCGCCGGCACAGGCACAGGCACCGGCACAGGCACCGGCACAGGCGCCGCCGCCGAGCGTTGTGGGGATCGAGCCGCTGTTGCTCGACTTCCTCGCGTACCTGGAGCTCGAGCGCGGGCTCTCGCGCAACACGCTCGAGGCCTACCGCTCGGACCTGCTGCAGCTGGGCGAGTTCCTGCAGCGCCGCGGGCTGAGCGCGACGACCGCGACGCACGGCGAGCTGGCGGCGTTCCTGTCGCAGCTGGGGGTCGCGCCGAGCACGCTCGCGCGCAAGGTCGCGTGCCTGCGCTCGTTCTACCGCCACCTGCGCCGCGAAGGCGCGATCGCGCACGACCCGACGGCCGACCTGCGCGGGCCGCGCAAGCCCCAGCGCCTGCCGCGCGTGCTGACGCGCGATGAGGTCGCGCGGCTGCTCGGCCAGCCGCTGGGCACCGAGCCGCTGGCGCTGCGCGACCGCGCGCTGCTGGAGGCGATGTACGCGTGCGGGCTGCGCGCGTCGGAGGCGGTCGGGCTGGAGCTCGCCGACGTCGACCTCGACGAGGGGCTCCTGTGCGCGCGCGGCAAGGGCGCGAAGGAGCGGATCGTGCCGATCGGGCGCCAGGCGGTGGCGGCGCTGCGCGCGTACTGCCGCGCCGGGCGCCCGGTGCTGGCGGCGTCCCACCCGCATGCTCCCGCGCGTCCGCCGACGCAGCTGTTCCTCAACAACCGCGGCTCCGGGCTGACGCGCCAGGGGCTGTACAAGATCGTCCAGGGCCACGCGCGCAGCGCCGGGCTGGATGAGCGGATGAGCCCGCACACGCTGCGTCACAGCTTCGCCACGCACCTGCTCGCCGGCGGCTGTGACCTGCGCTCGCTGCAGGAGATGCTCGGCCACGCCGACCTCGCGACGACGCAGGTGTACACGCACCTGTCGGCCGAGCGCCTCAAGCACGCGTACTTCAAAGCGCACCCACGGGCGACGGTGGACCCGCGCTCGCCTGCCAGCGTGTAGACATCCGGGCGATGACGGGGACCGAGTGTCGGCGCGCGTTCGTGCTGGTGATCGACGCGTGCGGGGCGGGGGCGCTGCCGGACGCCGCGGCATACGGCGACGAGGGCACGAACACGCTCGCCCACCTCGCGGACGCGGTCGGAGGCCTGGAGCTACCGACGCTGCAGGCGCTGGGGCTCGGCTCGATCCTCTCCCTCCGCGGCGTGCCCCCGAGCCCCGACCCGGCGATCCACGGGCGCCTGCACCCGCTGGGCCCGGGCAAGGACTCGATCAGCGGCCACTGGGAGCTGATGGGGGTCGTGCAGGAGCGGGCGCTGCCGACCTACCCGGGCGGCTTCCCGCCGGAGCTCCTCGCGCGCCTCACAGACGCGATCGGCCACGAGCTGATCTGCAACCGTCCCGATAACGGTCTCGCGGCGATCGAGGACTTCGGCGCCGAGCACCTGCGAACGGGCGCGCTGATCCTGTACACCTCGCAGGACTCGGTCCTGCAGCTGGCCGCACACGTCGATCGCGTGCCCGCGCGGGAGCTGTACCGCGCATGTGCGGCGGCGCGCGAGCAGATGCGCGGCGAGGACGCCGTCGGGCGCGTGATCGCGCGGCCGTTCGCCGGCGTGGGGGGTGCGTTCGTGCGCACCGAGGGCCGGCGCGACTACGCCCTGACACCGCCGTCGCGCAGCTATCTGCAGGCGCTGCGGGACGACGGCGTGGACGTGCACGCCGTCGGCAAGATCCACGACCTGTTCGCGGGCGTCGGCGTGAGCGCGCGCCACGAGGGCGCGAGCAACGCGCGCGCGCTGCGGTCCGTCGAGCAGCTGCTCGCGAACCCCGGGCAGGGCCTGGTGTTCGCGAACCTGATCGAGACCGACCAGGTATACGGCCACCGCAAGGACGCGGCCGGCTTCGCGGGCGCGCTGCGCGAGATCGACGCCCGCCTGGGCGCCATGCTCGAGCGCCTGCGCGAGGGCGAGCTGCTGATCGTGACCGCCGACCACGGCGTCGACCTGTCGCACCCGGGCACCGACCACACGCGCGAGTACGTGCCCCTGCTGGCCGTCACCGGGGAGATGGTCGCGCGCCGCGCCGCCGGCGGTAGCCTCGAAGGCACGCGCCACGACGGGCCGCTGGCGGACGTCGGCGCGACGGTGCTCGCCTGGCTGACCGGTCGCGAGGACGCCGCGCTGCCCGGGCGGACGTTCGTAAGCTGGTCGTGATGCCAGAGCTGCCGGAGGTGGAGACGATCAGAGGTCAGCTGGCGCCGCTGGTGGTGGGCCGCAGGCTGACGAAGATCGAGATCTCAGACCCGCGCTGGTCGCGCCCGCTGGCGCCGCACGAGCTGGAGGACGCGCTGCGCGGTAGGCGCGTGGAAAGCCTGGGCAGGCGCGGCAAGTACCTGGTGTGGAACTTCGACGGCGGCGTGCACCTGGCGCAGCACCTGCGCATGACGGGCGCGGTGCTGGCGGACCCGGACCCGGAGCAGCAGCACGTGCGGGTGCGCATGGAGCTGGGGCCGGCGCGCGGGAGCAAACGCCGCGACCGCGTGCGCCTGGCGATCGTCGACCCGCGGCGCTTTGGCACGGGCGAGCTGCTGCTGGGCTCAGATGCGCTCGAGGAGTTCTTCGCTCAGAGGCTCGGGCTGGAGCCGTTTGACGAAGGCTTCACGGCGGAGCACGTGCGGGCGCTGGCGAAGGGCAGGACGGCGCCGATCAAGGCGTTCCTGCTGGACCAGCGCAGGATCGCTGGCGTGGGCAACATCTACGCGGATGAGGCGCTGTTCAGGGCGGGGGTGCACCCGCGTAGGCCGGCTGGCAGGCTGACGCGCGAGCAGTATGGGCGCCTGCGCGACGGCGTGGTGGCGGCGCTGAGCGCTGGCATCGACGCGCGCGGGGCGAGCATCGATGACTTCCGTCACGTGGACGGCGTGCGCGGCTCCTTTCAGGACCAGTTCCTGGTGCACCTGCGCGAGGGCGAGCCGTGCCCGACGTGCGGCACGACGGTCAAGAAGATGGTCGTGGGCGGGCGCGGGACGTACGTGTGCGAGACCTGCCAGCCGCCGTTCAGGCGGCGAGCAGCTCGTCCAGGCGCCCGCTCTCGGCGGCCGCCTGCACCTCGGTGAAGCCGCCGATCAGCTCGCCATCGACGATCACCTGCGGGAAGCTCATCATGCCGGTGCTGCGCGCGAGCTGCGCGCGACCGTCGGGATCCTTGCTGAGGTTGATTTCCGCGAACTCGACCCCGCGAGCGCGCAGCAGGCCCTTGACCTTGGCACAGAAGGAGCACGGCTCGGTCGTATACACGGTCACCCTACTCATTACTTCATAAAATATAGCGGGACGCGCACGGTTGGCCAAGGGGGCGGCGGATGGCGGCGGCCGCGGCTGGACGCCGCGCCGTCGGGCCGGCGCGCGTGCTCAGCGCACGACGTAGCGCTCGGGCACGAGGCGCTCGGTGCGCTTGGGCGGGCGCACGTACTTGCGCTCCTGGCGCGGTGGCAGCTTCGGTGCCTTGCCCTCGTGCGCGTGCTCGTAGGGGATCAGCGAGAGCAGGTGGCTGATGAGGTTCAGGCGCGCGGTGCGCTTGTCGTCGGCCTCGACCACGTACCAGGGGCTGTGCTCGACGTCGGTGTACGCGAACATCCTGTCCTTGGCTTCGGCGTAGTCGACCCAGCGGGCGCGCGCCTGCAGGTCGGTGGGGCTGAACTTCCAGCGCTTGCGCGGGTCGGACAGGCGCTTCTCAAAGCGCCGCTCCTGCTCCTCGTCGCTGACCGACAGCCAGTACTTGACGAGCATGATGCCGTCGTTGATGAGCGCCTGCTCGAACAGCGGGCAGAAGCGGAGGAACTCTTCGTACTCGTCCTCGCTGCAGTAGCCCATCACGTGCTCGACGCCGGCGCGGTTGTACCAGCTGCGGTTGAACAGCACCATTTCGCCGCCGGCGGGCAGATGCTCGATGTAGCGCTGGAAGAACCACTCCGTGCTTTCGCGCTCGCCGGGCGTGGGGACGGCGACGACGCGGCACGTGCGCGGGTTCAGGTAGTAGACGATGCGCTTGATCGCGCCGTCCTTGCCGGCGGTGTCGCGGCCCTCGAACAGCACCACCAGCCGCCGCCCGCCGGCGACGACCCACTCCTGCAGGTACACGAGCTCGGTCTGCAGGCGCAGCAGCTCCTTCTCGTACTGCTTCTCGCTCAGCTCCTCCACGTGTGCCACGTGTGAGCAACTTAGAGGATGCGCGGCGTTCGATGCGGTAGCTTCGGCGTCGTGGCGGACGTGCGGCCGGCGACGGCGCTGTATGAGACGACGATCCTCGAGGCCGTGTCAGGGCAGACGGTCGCGGTCACGTTCGCCGTGCTGCCCGCGCGCGTGCTCTCCGCGGAGCATCGCGGCGAGGTCGAGGACGTGCCGGGCCTCGCGGCGGTCCTCGGCGGCACAGAGGAGGACACGATCCCGCTGCCGAACGCGTGGAGCCTCGCGGCGGGGCTCGCGCTGATGCTCGACCCCGCGCTCGCGCCGGCGCCGGGAAACCAGGACGAGCGGCTGGCGAGCTGGGCGGGGCTGCGCGCGGACGCGCAGGCGGGCGTCGAGTTCGAGCGCTTCGCCGAGCCCACGCGGTGGTCGGCGCCGGGGGCGCCGCGGCCGACGCCGCCCGCGGTCGCCGAGAGCCTGCTGCTGAGCGCCGAGCTGCCGTTCGAGGACAACGACGGTGGCTCCCTGTCTGGGCGGTCGCTGGCGTCCGTTCTCGGCGCTGGCGGCGTGGAGCTGGTCATTGCTGTGGTGCCGGCCACGGCGACCCCGTGGCTGCTGGCGTCGGTGCCCGCGGGCGTGATCGTTGTGACGGTCGGCGATGGGCTCGCCGCGGGTGCCGGCGCGCATGGCGGCGCGCTCGACACCGTCAGACAGCGGCTGTTGCGGTGGCTCGAGTCGGAGCCGCTGGATCGCTAGCCGCGGGCCTTGGGTGCGAGGCTCGCCGCGGTTGCCGACGCGGGTGTCAGGATTGAGGTCGTGTCCAGTCGCGCTGTGAAGACGGAAGCGGTGGTGCTGCGCTCGATGCGCTACGGCGAGGCTGACCGCATCCTGCACCTGTACACGCCGCACCGTGGGCGCGTGGGCGCGATCGCGAAGGGCGTGCGGCGGGCGCGCAGCCGCTTCGGTGGGCGCCTTGAGCCGTTCTTCCGTCTGAACATCGAGCTGCACGAAGGCCGCGGCGAGCTGCTGACGGTGACGGGCGCGCAGACGATCGACGGCCACGCGCGCCTGCGCGGGGACGCGCGCGCGCTGGACGCGGCGGCGCGGGCGTGCGACGCGGTCGGGCGGCTGTTCGAGACGCCCGAGCCGCACCCGGGCGTGTTCAACCTGCTGTGCCGCCAGCTCGCGCTGCTCGACGAGCGCGGCGACGTGGGCACCGGCCGTGCGGCGGCGCTGGCGTTTCGCCTGAAGCTGCTGCTGGCGGCGGGCCTCGCGCCGCAGCTGGCGGGGTGCGCGAGCTGCGGCGAGCGCGAGCACCTGGTCGGCTTCTCGGGCGCGGCGGGGGGCGTCGTGTGCGGGGCGTGCGAGGCGGGCTCGTTCCCGCTGCACGAGGACGCGCACCGCTTCATGGCGGAGGCGCTCGGCCGCGCGCTGACGGAGGTCCCCGAGGCGGCCGCGTCGGCGCTCGGCCAGGTCGAGCGCGCGATCGCGGCGACGCTCGAGCACCACGCGCACGTGCGGCTGATGCCGGCGGTCGGGCACGCGGGGTGACCAGGCCGCATGCGGCCTGGTCCCGGCCGCGCATGCGCGGCCGGCAGGTCGGCACATGTGCCGACCTGAACATGAATGGGGCAGCCGATCGCTATGGTGCAGCCGATGGACGAGGGGCTGCCGATCGCGTATGGGGTGCTGGAAGCGGGTGTGCCGGTGCTGGCGTCCGGAGGCGAGCAGGTGGGCACGGTGGGCGCGGTGCTGAGCGCGCCGCACGAGGACGTGTTCCACGGACTGTTGGTCAACGTGCCCGGCGAGGGCGTGCGCTTTCTGGAGGCCGACGCGATCGCGTCGATCCACGAGCACGGGGTGGATCTGCGCATCGATGCCGCCGCCGCGCGCAGCCTGCCCGAGCCCGAGCACGCGGCACCGGTGTTCGACGAGGACCCTTCGCACCAGGAAAAGTGGCGGCACTGGGTGCACAAGATCACCGGTCGCGGCGACTGGGACCGCGAGCGCTAGCGAGCCGCCCGGCGCCGGCCGCAGTCGGTGGCACAATCGAAGCGTGAGCATCGCCACTGAACAGGAGACGGTCGCGGCCGGGTTCGCGGAGCGCTGGGCGGAGCAGCAGGAGCTGCTGCTGTCGCCGCTGGCGGCGCGCTCGTACCCGGCGCTGCGGGCGCGCGTGGAGGATGACTGCTCGCTGCGCACGCCGTTCCAGCGCGACCGCGACCGAATCGTGCACAGCAAGGCGTTTCGCCGGCTGACGCACAAGACGCAGGTGTTCGTGGCGCCGCGCGGGGATCACTACCGCACGCGGCTGACGCACACGCTGGAGGTGACGAGCATCTCGCGCACGGTGGCGCGCGCGCTGCGCCTGAACGAGGATCTGGTGGAGGCGATCGGCGTCGGCCACGACCTCGGGCACCCGCCGTTCGGGCACATCGGCGAGGACGTGCTGGACGCGTGCGTGAAAGAGCGCTTCGGGCGCGACTTCCGCCACTACGAGCACTCGCTGCGGATCGTCGAGCGCCTCGAGCGCGACGGCGCGGGGCTCAACCTGACCGAGCAGGTGCGCGACGGGATCGCGCACCACTCCAGCCGCACGCCGCTGCCGCGGACGCTCGAGGGCGGGATCGTGCGGCTGATCGACCGCGTTGCGTACATCAACCACGACATCGACGACGCGGTGCGCGCTGGTCTCCTGCGCGAGCGGGAGCTGCCGCGCGAGCCGATCGCGGTGCTCGGCGCGAGCGGCTCGGCGCGGATCGACGCGCTGGCGCACGACATGGTCGAGCACTCCGAGCGGGCGGGGGAGATCGTGCAAGGTCCGCTGGCGGGGCCTGCGATGGACGAGCTGCGGGCGTTCATGTTCGAGCGGGTGTACCTGGGGCCGGCGGTGCGCGCGGAGCAGGCGAAGATCGCGGCGGTCGTGCGCAGGCTGTTCGAGCACTACGTCGAGCACCCCGAGCTGCTCCCGGCAGGGGCCGGGCAGGGCGCTCCCGCGGACGAGCGCGAGCTGGCGGAGCGGGTGACGGACTACCTGGCGGGGATGACCGACCGCTACTGCATCCGGGAGTACACCGAGCTGCAGGTGCCGCGCGCGTTCGCCCGCTAGCGTAGCGGCGTGGCGCTGTACACGAACGAGTCGAAGGACCGCGTGCGCGACGCGGTCGACTTCCTGGAGCTGGTGGGCGCGCGCACGGAGCTGCGCCGCGCGGGCCCGGCCCGCTACGAGGGCCTGTGCCCGTTCCACGACGAGCGTACGCCGTCGTTTGGGATCGACCCGGCGCAGAAGGTGTACTACTGCTTCGGCTGCCAGGCCTCGGGCGACGTGTTCACGTTCGTGCAGGAGACCGAGGGCGTGGACTTCAAGGGGGCGCTGGAGCTGTTGGCGGAACGCTACGGCGTCGAGCTGCAGCGCGAGGAGGAGGACCCGAAGGAGGCGGAGCGGCGCAAGCGCAGAGACCGTCTGCTGGAGCTGCTGAGCCGCACGACGGCGTACTACGAGCGCTATCTGTGGGAGTCCGAGGAGGCGGCGAAGGCGCGCGAGTATCTGCTGGGCAGGGGCCTGGGCGAGGAGATCCTGCGCGCGTTTCGCGTCGGCTACGCCCCGAGCGCGTGGGACCGGGTGCTGAGCGCCTCGCGCAAGGGCGGGTTCTCCGAGCGCGAGCTGTATGACACGGGCCTCGCGCAGCGCTCGAAGGAGAACCCTCCCTCCGGGAGGACAGGCGGGCGTTTGTATGACCGCTTCCGCTCGCGGATCATGTTCCCGCTGGCGGACGTGCGCGGGCGCGTGCTGGGCTTCGGCGCGCGCGCGATGGGCGCCGAACAGCGGCCGAAGTACCTGAACACGTCCGACAACGAGATCTACCACAAGGGCCTGCAGCTGTACGGCGCGGATCTCGCGCGTGCGCATGCGACGAAGGCGGGGGAGGTGATCGTGTGCGAGGGCTACACCGACGTGATCGCGCTGCACCAGGCGGGGATCCGCAATGCGGTGGGGCTGATGGGCACAGCTTTGACGGCCGAGCAGGTGGGCGAGCTGGCGCGGATGGCGCAGACGGTGCTGCTCGCGCTGGACGCGGACACAGCGGGGCAGGAGGCGATGCTGAAGGCGTTTCGCTTGGCCAACAAACGCAACCTGGAGCTGCGCGTGGTGATGCTGCCGGTGGGCACCGACCCGGCGGACCTGATCCAGCGCGACGGCGCGGCGGCGATGCAGGACGCGGTCAAGCGCTCGATCTCGTTCGTGAGCTTCCGCGCGGAGCGCGTGCTCGCGAGCGGCGACCCGTCGAACGCGGAAGAGCAGGACCGCATGATCGACGAGCTGCGCCCGGTGTTCGCGGAGCTGCCGCCGAGCGCGCTGCGGATGTCGCTGACACAGACCGTCGACAGCCGCATGGCGCTGCCCGACGGGCTCGCCGAGAAGCTGCTCGCGGCGCCCGCGCGCGCCCCGCAGCGGGGAGCCGGGGCTGGTCAGGGGCCGCGGCGAGGCGTTGGCGGGGGCGAGGGCCGTGGCGAGGCCGAGGGTCGCGGTGGAGGGGAGGGCGAGCAGGGGCGGGCGCGCCAGCCGCGGGTGAGCGAGCTAACGCGTCGCGAGGAGACCGAGCGCGCGTTCCTGGCGCTGTGCATCGCCTCGCCGGAGGAAGGCGCGGCGGCGCTCGAAGGCCTGGACATCGACGAGCACTTCTCGAGCGGCCTTTTGCGGCGCGCGGCTAGGCGCCTGCGCGCGGGCGACCTGCGCGCGCCGATGGACGACCCGCCGGGCGCGCAGGAGCGCCTGGAGGACGACCCGCAGCTGAAGGGCCTGCTCGCCGAGCTCGTCGTGGAAGCGGGCGGTGAACGCTCGGACACGGCGATGCTCGAGGTGCAGCGCCTGCAGCTGGAGCTCGCGCGCGTCGACCGCCAGATCCAGCGCGCGCGGGGGCAGGACGGGGGAGATATCAGCACGCTCGCGCAGCGCAAGGCGCAGGTCAAACGGGACTTCGACAGGGCTTACGGGCGGGTGTTGGAGCAGACGGGGGATCGGGAGGGGTGAGGAGGCTCGACCCCTCAGAGCGGCTGGTGGGCCACGGCGCCGGGGCGATAGGCGCGCGTTGGCCGACACGAAGCCACGGTCAGCTACTGGCTCAAGAAATACGGGCTGGCGGCGGTAAACCACGCCAAGCACGAGGCCAAGGGTGGTTTGAGGCGCGAGGACCTGAGCCCGCTGGTGGGTGCCGAATTGTCGACGACGCAGATTGCCGAGAGGGTTGGTCGGAGCAAGACGACTGTCCGGCACTGGCTGCAGGAGTACGGCCTGAGGACTCACTGGGCGGAGCGGCGGCAGGCCTCAGGAGAACACCAGGCGCGGATACAGTCCCGCTGCCCGCGACGCGGCGAGACGACGTTCAGACGACGCATGGAGGGTGGGTACAGGTGCGCGAAGTGCCGAGCGGAGGCGGTTGCCCGTCGACGCCGCAACGTCAAGCGCATCCTCGTGGAGGAGGCGAGTGGGAGGTGCAGGGTGTGCGGCTACGACCGCTGTGTCGGCGCTCTCGAGTTCCATCACCTCGTGCCGGCCGAAAAGCGCTTCTCTCTGAGCCATCGAGGCGTCGCCCGGTCCCTGGAGAAGGCTAGAGCGGAGGCGAGCAAGTGCGTGCTGCTCTGCGCGAACCGCCATGCGGAGGTGGAGGCGGGATTGGTCAGCTTGGCGTAGGAGGCGTCGGCTGGCGTACAATCCGTCCGGACCCCGACACATCATCCGGGGTAGCCCGATCCGGGGTAGCTCAATCTGGCAGATGCGCTCGACTGTTAATCGAGAGGTTGTGGGTTCGAGTCCCACCCCCGGAGTTGTAACGATCCATACAACCTCAAGGGTCGCCGGTGGTGACGGCCGGCCAGGGGTCGCTTTAGTGGTCTTTAGTTCCTTCTAGTTCTCTTTTGCGATGCGGGGTGGACCGACGGGTTACTCAGCCGGCCAGGCGGTAGTTCTGGCCCAGTGTTGTGGCAGAGTGCGAGCCGAGCGCGCGCCTCGCGTGGACGATCACAGGGTCGTCGCTGTCAGTCCCAGCACGCCGATCTGGGACCTTTGAGGCGTTGGATACGGGGGTTAGACTCGCGCATTCGTGACTCGCAAGCGCGACATCAAGCAGTTCAGGCAAGCCTGCAAGGCCGTCGGGTTGACCGCTTCTGAGCGCTTTGAAGCGAGCGACGCGCTCCATGCCGAGAAGGAGTCGAGCGGCGGCGAGGACATGAGCTATGCAGAACTGCTGGCTTGGCTGCGAGAATGGAAGGACTCATGGCGACCGTCGTAGCCCTCGACGCCTCTCCCACTACTGTCCTGCGCTCCATGCGGGGGTCGATCGTCGCTGCTCGCATCGCCTACCCGGATGTTCTTCACGTTGAGGTCTGCGACTCGCTGGGTGCCCTCTGGCGTCTCGCCACCCAGGACGCCGAGTGGTCGCCGTCCGACCCGGCGCAGCTAGTCGGCCGCTCGATCGAGGATGCCAGAATCGACGAGAAGTCTGGCGAGCTGCGATGCACCCTTTCGGACGGGTCGCTGCTGGATATCAAGCCGGCAGCGGTTCAAGCAGAGGACGACCCGCCCTATTGGGAGCTGATCAGCCCCACAGGTGTCGTCCTTGAGTTCGGGCCGGGCTTTCGCTGGCAGATCAGTAGCGCCGACGCTCCAGTCACCGCGCGTCGCTGAACGGTGACGCTGTCAGGCTGTAGTCCTGGCGCAGGGTTGTGGCAGCGTGCGAGTTGGACCCCCGGAGTTTTTGCAACAACACGGATCTAGCCCGTCGCTGATAATTGTTGCGTGGCTAGCCCGGTTTCGAGCCCTGAGTTCATTGGCCGTGAGGGTGAGCTTGCTGCGCTCGAGACCCTGGTGGCGAGCGCGGAGCAGGGCGTGGGCGCGTTTGGGTTGCTGGCGGGGGAGTCGGGTGTCGGCAAGAGTCGTTTGACCGGGGAGCTGTGTGCGCGGGCTCGTGACCGGGGGATGGCGGTGTTGGTCGGGGAGTGCCTGGAGCTGGCGGAGGGCGAGCTTCCGTATGCGCCGCTGGTGGGGGCGCTGCGCTCGCTATTGCGTGAGGGCGGCGAGGAGGGCGCGCAGGCGCTGGTGAGCTCGGCTCACAGCGAGCTCGAACGGCTGCTGCCGGAGCTCGCCAGTGACGTGCCGGCGGCCGAGCAGCAGGACAGCGGCGCGGGCGCGCAGGCGCGTCTGTTCGACGAGCTTCTGAGGGTGATCTCGACGGTCGCTCGCCAGCGCCCTTTGCTGCTGGTGATTGAGGATCTCCACTGGGCGGATCGCTCGACGCGGGACTTCCTTGCCTTCCTGGTGCGCAATGCGCGCCGCGAGCCGGTCGCGCTGCTGCTGACCTATCGCGGCGATGAGCTTCATCGCCGCCATCCGGTGAAGCCGTTCGTGGCCGAGCTGGAGCGGGTGGGCGGAGCGCTGAGGCTGCAACTGGAGCCGTTTGGCCGTGAGGAGCTGGCGCTCCAGGTCGCTGCGATCCTCGGCGGCGACCCGGCTCCCGAGCTGATCGCCCGCCTGCTTGAGCGCTCGGACGGGAACCCGTTCTTCGCCGAGGAGCTGTTGGCGGCCAGCGCTGGTGGCGATGCCCTCCCGGCCTCGCTGCGCGATGCGCTGCTTCTGCGCGTGGAGGCGCTGTCGGCGGTCTCGCGCTCCCTGCTGCAGGTGGCGGCAGTCGCTGGAAGGACGGTCGAGCACGAGCTGCTCAGCGTCGTCTCGGGATTGGACGAGCAAGCTCTCAACGACGCGCTGCGCGAAGCCGTCGCCAACCACCTGCTGGTGCACGATTCGGCGTCGATGGGCTACGCCTTCCGTCACGCACTGCTGCGCGAGGCTGTATATGAGGATCTGCTTCCCGGGGAGCGGCGTGCGCTGCACATCAGCGTGGCGCGCGCGTTGGAGGGCGAGCCGCAGACGATGGGCGGGAGTGCGGCTGGGGTTGCGGAGCTGGCGCATCATTGGTTTGCTGCGCATCGGCTTCACGAGGCGCTGCCAGCCTCGATCAGAGCGGGGATCGCCGCGCAAGCGTCCCGTGCGATGGCCGAGGCGATCGTCCATTACGGCCGTGCGCTCGAGGTCTGGGATGCCGTCGCTCCGCAGAGCGGCGACGAGCTGCCGCTGACCCGTATCGAGGTCATCCAGCGGGCTTGCGAGGCTGAGTTTCTCGCGGGCGAGCCCGAGCGGGCGATAGGCCTCGCGCGGACGGCGCTCGAGCTGATCGACGAGAACGCCGACCCCGTCGCCGCCGCCCTCGCCCATGAGCGTCTCGGCCGCTATGTGTGGCACTCGGGCCGCGACCTGGAAGCCCTACCGATCTACCGCCGCGCGGTCGAGCTGATGCCGTCGCAGCCGCCGAGTGAGCAGCGTGCCCTGGTCCTCGCCGCCGAGGGCCAGATCCTGATGCTGTGCGCCCACATGGGCGAGGCGGAGGCGCGCTGCGTCGAAGCCATCACGATCGCGGGCGAGGTCGGCGCGCCCGCGGTCGAGGCGCATGCACTGAACACGATGGTGGTCATCCACGCAGAACGGGGTGCCTTCGATCACGCCGTCGAGAGCGCAGCCCGCGCCCGGAAGATCGCCACCGAGCTGAGCCTCGTGGATGAGATCGGCCGCAGCTACGTCAACGGCAGCGACGCGTTGGACCAGTGCGGACGCATCGAGGAGGCGCTCCTGCTAGCGCGAGAGGGCGGCGAGCGAATGCGCGAGCTCGGCGCCGATCGCGGCATCGGAGACGTGCTACGTGGAGAGATCGCCTCGCGCCTGTTCCGGCTGGCGCGTTGGGATGAGGCAACCGAAGTGCTGGACGAGCTGCTCGCGCGCAGCCCGAGCGGCTTGAGCGAGGGGGCCTGTCACAGCCATCTCGCGCTCCTTCACGCCGAGCGCGGCGAGCACGAGCAGGCCGCCGCGCACCACGAGCGGGCGCGGGAGGCGCTGCTCGGCGCCTCTGACTCGCAGTGGCTGGGCGGCATGTACGTTGCCGCGGCGACACACGCGCTCTGGCAGGGACAGCCGCAGCAGGCGCTCGCCGCCGTCGCCGACTGCCTGGCCGCGGTCGAGCATACCGAGCGTCCCTTCATGACCGCCCGCCTCTATGAGCTCGGCGCAAGAGCCTGCGCGGAGCTGGCGGCCCGATCGCCGGGAGACGAGGCTGAGCGCGACCGCCAACTTCAGACCGCTGACGCCCTGATGGCCCGCCTGAACGCGAGGCTCGAGGCGACCCCCGCCCGTCCGCCGAGCGTGCTCGCTGCGCTGGCCGGCTGCGCGGCGGAGATATCGCGCGTCACGTCTTCGGATGCGGTCACGTTGTGGGCCGCGGCGCAGCAATCCTGGGAGCGGCTCGGCGACCGTTATCTGGCGGCCTACGCGCAATGGCGCCGCGCGGAAGCGAGCCTCGCGGAGGGCGACCGCGGCGAAGCTGAGCACCTCAGCCGCCAGGCGCACGAGACAGCGAGCGCGCTGCAAGCGGGGCCGCTCGCCCGAGAGGTCGCAGCGTTTGCCAGGCGCGCGCGCGTGCAGCTGGACCGCGGCGCCGCCGGTGAGAGCTCGGCCGCCAGTATCGAGAGACTAGATTTGACCCCCCGCGAGCTCGAGGTCCTGCAGCTGCTTTCGGGAGGAAAGACAAACCGCGAGATCGCAGCCGAGCTCGTGATCAGCGACAAGACAGCCAGCGTGCACGTCTCGCACATCCTCTCCAAGCTCGGTGTCAGAAATCGCGTGGAGGCAGCCTCGCTGGCCCACGCGCTCGGCGTCGAAGCGATCACCTGACGAGGTCCACCGGCGAGACCGTTCGCACGACCGGCTCCGTCGAGGGATTCCTGTGTGGGGTACGCCTACGGATCAACCCGAGCCGCACGTTGGGCACGTGACGCCGCGGCAAATCCTGCGTATGCGGCGCTCGCGCGGTCCTGCGGTGCGCCTCGGCGATCTCGAGCTTGGCGGCAATGAGGTGGAGCTCGGTGTGCATCGTGGTCCTCCTGGACGGGGTTTGCCTGATGCAGCCAAGCTACGCGTAAGTCACCCGCCCGCCATCGGGCACATGCCTTATCTTCAGCCTTATCTTTGGAGGCCAGCGCCGCCGGGCCTGAGGCTATCCGCCGCCTGCGGGCACGCAGGTGTGCACGACGATTGACGCGGTCAGCGTCCTGCCGGTGGACGTCCTCGCCACGAGCCCCGATCGTGTACGCGCCCGGTGCCTGCCCGACGAGGCCCACGGTCGTGGCCGCATGCGGCCCGCGAAGCTCCGCCACCACGTCACCGTCGAGCAGCACCGTGACGGCGTCGATCCTGGTGTGTGCTGGCACGGTCAGGTGCTGGGCCATGTGGATTATGAGTCGACGCCTGCTCGTGCACGCCACCGGCGTCGGCTGCATGGCCGGCGTCGGCCGTGTGGCCGGCGTGGGCTGCGTGCTGGTGGGTGGCGGCTGCGGGGTGGCAGGCGCTGCGGGCTCAGGAGGCGCTTCGACCGTGTAGCCGCGCGAGCCCGTCAGGCCCCGTCGCCGGGCGGCAGCGACGCCTTGAACTGGCGCAGCTCCTCGGGCGTGGGCGCGCTGGCGGCGAGCGTGGCGGGGGGCGTTGCGCGTGCGTCGGTGCAGATGCCGGAGAAGACGATCTCGAAGTAGCGCTCCCACAGCGCGGGCTGCTGTTCGCGGGGTGCGATGTCGGTGGCGCTGACGGCGCACAGCAGTAGGGGAATGTCCTCGGGTGTGACGTCGGCGCGGATCACGCCGGCGTCCTGTGCGCGCGCGAGCAGCTGTGCGGCGACCTGCAGCAGCTGCTCGTTGGCGGCGATCACGTCGGGGTCCTCGTGCACGAGCGAGTTGGCGGTGGCGGACTTGAAGCCCTGGTTGCTGACCATCAGCTGCGAGCCGCTGTACAGCAGGGTGCGCAGCGCGAGCAGCGGGTCGGGCTCGTCGAGCTGCTCGAGCGCGGTGGCGGTGATGCGGTCGAGCATGTCGCGCACGGTTGCGGCGATGAGGTGCTCCTTGGTGGGAAAGTGGCGGAAGGCGGTTCCCTGCCCGACGCCGGCGCGGGCGGCGATCTCGGCGACGGTCGCGTCGAGCCCGCGCTCGCCGAAGACCTGCACGGCGGCGTCGAGCAGCGCGCGCCGGTTGCGCTCGGCGTCGGCGCGCTGGCGCCGCGGCTGAACGTCGTCGCTGGGCGTGACCGCTTGGCTGGTACTGGTGGCACTCATCTCTGCCGGCTCTCTCTCCCTCGACTACCTACTATTTAAGAGTATGGCGCAGGGGCGGCGTGTGCTGGTGGGCTGGTCCCCCGGGGGCGGCGTGCCACGGCCCGAGTTCGCGTGGCACGCCCCGGGGGTTCTCAGTTCACTCAGGCGAGCACCGGCTGCGCGTCGAGGTCGAGCGTGGCGACGTGGCGGCGTCGCAACATGGCGATGAGCAGCAACGCGGCGAGCGCGAGCAGCCCGGCGGCGACGCCGAAGGCGAGGTGGAAGCCGCCGAGCAGCGCAGCGTGCTGGCTGCTGCCGGCGCTCGCACCGAGCAGCGAGCTGGTACGGGATGCGGCGAGCGTGGAGAGAATCGCGAGCCCGAGTGCGCCGCCGACCTGCTGGGCTGTGTTGTAGAGGCCGGAGGCGAGGCCGGCGTCATCGCCGTGCACGTTGGCGGTGGCGAGCAGCGTGATCGGGACGAACGTGAGCCCCATGCCGAGCGCGAGTGGGACAAGCCCGGCGAGCAACTGCCCCGGGTAGTTGCCGTGGACGGTGGTGCGCAGCAACAGCGCCATGCCGACGGCGGCGAGGCTCAGCCCACCGACGGCGATGGCACGTGCTCCGAAGCGCCGGATCAGCGACTGCGCGAGCGCGGCGCCGATGCCGATGCAGACGGTGACGGGCAGGAACGCGAGCCCGGCCTTGAGCGGGCTGTAGCCGAGCACCTGCTGCACGTACAGCGAGGCGAAGTAGAACATCGACATCATCCCGGACATGACAAACAGCAGCGAGAGGTTGGCGGCGGCGAGCGTGCGGATGCGCAGGATGCTGAGGCGCACGAGCGGCGCGGGGCTGCGTTTCTCGATCGCGAAGAACGCGCCGAGCAGTACGGCGGCGACGGCGAGGGTGCCGAGCGTGCGCCCGGAGCCCCAGCCGTACTGCTGCGCCTTGACGATCCCGTAGACGGCGATGACGAGCCCGGCAGTGACCGAGAAGGCGCCGGCGAGGTCGAATGTTCTGCGCAGCTCGGGGCCGCGCGACTCGGGCACGTAGCGTAGGGCGGCGAGCAGCGCGCCGACGCCGACGGGCAGGTTGACGATGAACACCCAGCGCCAGGAGAGCAGGTCGGTGAGCACGCCGCCCATCAGCAGCCCGACGGCGGCGCCGCCCGCGGCGATGCCGCTCCAGACGCCGAGCGCCTTGGTGCGCTCCGAGGGGTCGGTGAAGGTGGTGGTGAGGATCGAGAGCGCGGCGGGGGAGACGAGCGCGGCCCCGAGCCCCTGCAGCGCGCGCCCGGCGATGAGCACGTTGGAGCTCTGCGCGAAGGCGTTGACGGCGGAGGCGAGCGAGAAGAGGGTGATGCCGGCGGTGAACAGCCGTCTGCGCCCGAGCAGGTCGGCGGCGCGCCCGCCGAGCAGCAGGAAGCCGCCGAACAGCAGCGTGTAGCCGTTGATCACCCACTGCAGGTCGGCGCGTGAGAAGTGAAGCCCCTTCTGGATGGAGGGCAGCGCGACGTTGACGATGGTCGCGTCGAGCACGACCATGAACTGGGCGACGCAGACGATCACGAGCGTCAGCCAGGGGTTGAAGTGGCGTTTCTCGGACGGTGCGTTAGCTGCTGCGGAGGCGGGGGAGGAACCGGATGAAGCTGGAGCGGCGGGAGCGGACGCTGGGGAAGCCACGGCTGATACCTTCCTACGTAGAGGACTGAGCGGTCCGCTTAGACTAACACAAACGGACCGAGTAGTCCGTATAAAGTGTCTAGAGCTCGATCGCCACGTCGTCGCGTGGCCGTGAGCAACAGATGAGCGCGCTTCCGTCCGCCGGTGGTTCCACTGGATCGGGGTTGTAGTCGAGATCGCCGGCAACCAGGGTCGTTTCGCAGGTGTGGCATACGCCGGTTCGGCACGACCAGCGCACCGGCACGTCGCAGGCTTCGGCGAGCTCGAGGATGCTGCCGTAGTCGTTGCTCCACGGGACGGAGAGGTTGCTGCGGGCGAACTGGATCGTCGGCCCGTCTCCGCTTGCGCCGGGAGGCGGATGCGGGGTTCGGGTGGGTGTTGCCGCGATGCCGGGCGTCACCGCCGCTTCAGGTCCGAACGGCTCGGTGTGCATCCGCGCGGCGTCGAGTCCGATCGATGCGAGCGCGGCGCTGATTTCGTTCATGAAGCTCGTCGGGCCGCAGATGTACGCGCTCGCGTTTCGCGGCGGCTCGAGTTCGAGCAGCAGCGACGGGGTGAGGTGCCCCGCCGTGTCGAAGTCGCGGCCTTCCACGTCATCGGCGCCTGGCTGGCTGTAGTAGATGCGGGCGCGTGTGTTGGGGCAGTCCGCGAGGAGCGTTCGGGTCTCCGCGGCGAACGAGTGCTCATGGCCGTTGCGTGCGCCGTGCAGCCACCAGATTTGCCGGCGGGACTGTTGCTCGGCCAGCGCGTTCAGCATCGCCAGCACGGGAGTCGAGCCGATGCCGGCGCTGATCAAGAGCACCGGGTCGTCTGACTCCTCGAGAAGAAACGTCCCACGCGGCGCCGCGACGTCGAGCTGGTCTCCGACGGCAAGCCGATCGTGCAGATACCCGCTCGCGGCGCCGTCGTGCTCGCGCTTGACAGCGATGCGGTAGTAGCCGGCGTCGGGCGGCCCCGACAGCGAGTAGTTGCGCAGCAGTGGGCTCGCCGCATCGTCCGGCTGGATCCGCAGCGTGAGGTACTGCCCGGGGCGTGCAGCGGGCAGCGGCTTGCCGTCGGGGTCCTCGAAGCGGACGGAGATGACCGAGTCGCTCTCGTGCTCGACGGCCGTGACCGCGAGCGCACGGAAGCCGGTCCACGCTGGAGGCGGACTTGCCGCGCCCAGCCCCGCGTTGCCACCCGCGCCGTCCGCATCCAGCAGGGCGCGGAACGACGTCTGCCAGCCGGGGCTGAGCGCGGGGATTCGCAGCGCGCGAAGCAGCTGCTGTCGCGGGTGGCCGGGGAGATAGAGCAGCGCGTCGGCCTCGGCGACCGTCATCTCCTCGGGGCCCGTCGCGAGCTTGACGATCTCGTCGCCGGCCTGTACTTCGCCCTCCTCCAGCACGCGGCAATAGAAGCCCGGGCGGTGGTGGGAGACGAGCAGCGCGGGAATGCGTGGATCTTCCATGCGGATCCCGACGCGGTAGCAGGTCACGCGCGGCTGGGTGACCTCGAAGGTCGCGCTGCCGATCCGGTAGCGGTCGCCGATGCAGACCTCGTCGTCGCCGAGTCCTTCGATCGTGAAGTTCTCGCCGAACTGGCCGTGGACGAAGTCGTCGCGTCCGAGCTCGTGTTCCCAGTGCCGGTAGGAGGCCAGCTGGTAGACGAAGACGGCACGCTGCTCGCCGCCGTGCCCGGCGAGGTCGCCCTGCCCGTCGCCCTCGACGTTGAGCTTGCCCACGCGGCGAGGCCCGCTCACGGGCTCCTTGAAGACGCCCGTAAAGACCGTCTTTCCGCGCCACGGCACGTCCTTCGGCAGACCGACGTTCACAGACACCAGCCTGCCCGCGGTGCTCAAGACGGTGGGCGCCAGCCTCTGGCCAGCGTCGTCTGTCCCACCTCGATGATGTAGCCGTCCGGGTCGCGGATGTAGCAGCGTATCTCGGTCGTGTGCTGCTTTGGCGGCGTCAGGAACTGGGCGCCCCGCGCGCTCCACTCGGAATACACCGCTTGGATGTCCTTGACGCGGATGTTGAGGAAGCTGCTCACCCGATCTGGGTCGGGCGGCGTCTCGAGCGTGACGGTCGGCTTGTCGTCGGTCGGACCACCTCCGACGTTGATGATGACCCAGCTGTTGGCCAGCGCGACATACGTCACATCGTCACCCGCCTCGCCCCCGATGACAGTCTTGCCGCCGAGTACGTCGGTGTAGAAGCGCCGCGAACGCTCGACATCGTCTGAAACGATGAAGTGGGCGACGACCAGCTCCTCGTCGGTGGTGCTCATGCTGACCTCCGTTGTTGGTGTCGACCAGATATTCGCGTTTCTACACCGCACGTCGCGCCCGTGTATGTCCCTGGTCCGCTTTGCCTGGGCGCCCGGAGCTCGTTTCTTCAGCTGTAGCGCCGGGTCTCGGCGGAGCTTGCCAGCTGCTCGAGGAGCCGCGCGGCGGCCACCCCGGCGTCATGCTCGTGCGCCCACGCGGCGAACTCCCGCGCCCGCTCTCGCATCGCGACATCCCCGAGCGCACGCTCGACGGCCAAGCGCAGCACGCGCGGCGTGAGGAACCGCCGCGGCACGCGCACGCCGGCCCCAGCCCAGTCGAGCCGGGCGGCGTTCTCGTTCATGTCGCCGACGGCGGGGCAGGCGACGACGGCGCACCCGCAGGAGAGCGCGCGCACGAGCGTGCCGTGTCCGGCGTGGCAGACGACGAGGTCGCAGAGGGGCATGGTGCGCGCGTAGGAGACCCAGTCGACGACGCGCGCGTTGGCGGGCACGGGCAGCGAGCGCGGCGGCAGGCGGCGGTTGTAGGTGGCGAGCACGCGCACGGGTGCGTCGGCGAGGCCGCGCAGCGCGGCGCGCAGCAGCGTGTGCTGGGAGTCCTGGGCGGTTGAGGGGGCGATGAGCACGAGCGGCGCGTCGGGCGCGACGCCGCGGGAGCCGCCGCCAGGGAGCTCGACGTCGCGCGCGGGCGGCTCCCACATGAGCGGGCCGACGACGTGAGAATTAGGACCCCACCCGCCCGCGGTGCGGGGGTACTCGAGCTGGGGGAAGGTGGCGACGAGCGCGAGCTGGCGGCTGATCCCGCCGTGGACGTGGTCGAGCGCGGGCAGCCCGAGCCGCGCGCGGGTTTGGTTGAGCTCGACGCGCCCGAGCTCGAGCCCCCGGTCGACCGCCCGCTGCGCGCGGCGCCAGAGCGCCCGCCCGGCGGCGGTGCGCGGCAGCCGGGCGCCGAGCGAGTAGATCGGGAAGTCGGGCTGCCCGTGCGGGTGGACGTGGGGGATGAGCGTGGCTCGCGGACGGCCGTCGAGCTCGGCGGCGAGCGCGGGGGCGAGCGTGAGGATGTCGGCAACGACGACGTCGGGGCGCAGCTCGCGCACGAGCGGGAGCGTGTCGACGGTCGCGTGCACGACCGCCTCGTAGAAATCAAGCGGCTCGGGCCCGCTGGGAAAGACCTGGTACTCCGGCGCGGGCGCGAAGTCGAGCCCCTCGGCCTCGACATGCTGCTGCCAGCGCCGCCAGGTCTGAAGCGTGACGTGGTGTCCGCGGGCGGCGAGCGCGCGCCCGAGGGCGATCATCGGGAAGGCGTGCCCGGGGTCGCCGAAGGCGCCGAGCAGCATCCGCCTGGGATGTGGCGCGCCCGGAGCGGCAGCGGGGCTTGCCACGGGCGGCGGGGTCAGGCGGCGAGCTCGGCGAGCAGCCGCAGCTGCTCGAGTCGCTCAGGCGCGGTGAAGGCGGTGGGGGTGACGCCAAGCGTGCCGACGCCGGCGTCGCGGTAGACGGCGAGGCGCTCGCGGATGACCTCAGGCGGCCCGCACAGCGAGACCGTGTCGATGAGCGCGTCGGGGATTGCGGCCATCGCCTCGTCGCGCTTGCCTTCGAGGTAGAGGTCCTGGATCGTCTGCGCCTCGGCCTCGTAGCCGTAGCGCTGGACGAGCTGGTTGTAGAAGTTCTGCTTGCGCGAGCCCATCCCGCCGACGTACAGTGCGATGAACGGCCGCATGGTGTTGCGCCCGGCCTCGAGGTCGTCGGTAATGCAAAGGCTGACGGTGGGGGCGATGTCGAAGTCATCGAGCGATTTGCCCGACCGCTCGGCGCCTTCCTGCAGCAGCGGGCGCAGCTCAGAGACGTGCTCGGGGGAGAACAGCGTGGGTATCCAGCCGTCGGCGATCTCGCCCGCGAGGGCGGTGTTCTTGGGGCCGATCGCGGCGAGGTAGATGGGGATGCGCTCCTGCACGGGGGAGATGGTGAGCTTGAGCGCCTTGCCGGGGCCGTCGGGCAGCGGCAGCTCGAGCGTCTCGCCGTGGAACTCGACGCGTTCGCGCGCGAGCGCCATGCGCACGACGGCGACGTACTCGCGCGTGCGCTGCAGCTGTTTGGCAAAACGCTGTCCGTGCCAGCCCTCGGCGACCTGCGGGCCGGAGGAGCCTATGCCGCAGATCATGCGACCGTTGGACAGCTGGTCGATCGTGGCGGCGGTCATGGCCGTCATCGCGGGCGAGCGCCCCGGCATCTGAAAGATGCCGGCGCCAAGGCGGATCTTGCTGGTCTGCCCGGCGAGCCAGCCGAGCACAGTGGCGGTGTCCGAGCCGTAGGCCTCGGCGGCCCACACGGAGTCATAGCCCAGCTTCTCGGCCTCTTGGACGATCGTGAGCTGGTCCTCGGAGGTGAGGCCCATGCCCCAGTAGCCGATGTGCACGCCGAGCTTCATGTGCAGGTTTCCTTTCAGGGGAGGGAATCCGTTGCCGACCTGGAAGGCGTGCCATACGCTTGGCCGCGCGCTACCGGGCATTGGCTGGACAGCCAAGACGGCGGTGCACAGCCTATGCGAAACCGCCACCGCCACAACGCGAGCCCGGTCGAGCGCCTGCGCCTGGCGATCGACTGCCTGCCGGTGGGCACGCGCGAGGCGATGCTCGCGGGGGTGCGCGCAAACCCGCGGATCATCGGGGGCGCCTACGTGGACGGCGAAGGCGGCGTGTGCCCGATGCTGGCGGCCCACCGCGCGGGCGGGCGCACCGACCTGCTGTCGTTCGCGCGCTCGTGGGACCGCTTCACGCGAGCGCGCAAGGGCGCACGGGCGGCGAGCGAGCGCGAGGTGCGGATCCTGATCGCCCAGCTCGAGGACAGCCTCACGGCGGCGAACGGCTTGGAGCTTGACGTGGCGATCGCCGAGCACCGCGCGTTGCTGAGCCGGCGCAGGGGTTCACGCCGCCGGCTTCCGGACGCGGCGGACCCGTCGGGCGAGATCCGCGCGTGGAGGGTGCGCGCGCCCTCGCTGCGACGCCTGGTCGGCGCCAGCGCGTCTCGTTAGAGCGACTCGCCGGGCCGCACGAACATCATCTCCGGCACGACGCAGGCGGGGGAGACCCTGAGCAGGTAGCGCACGGCCTCGGCGATGTCCTCGGGGCGGATCATGTCCTCGGCGGGAACATGCTCCTTGACGAAGTCGGTCATGGGCGTGTCGACGAACGCGGGGCACAGGGCGGTCGACTTGATGCCCTCGGCGCCGAGCTCCTTGTTCATCGCTTCGGTCCAGCCGACGACGCCGTGCTTCGTGGCGGAGTAGACCGACAGCCACGCCTCGCCGCGCTTGCCGGAGATCGAGGAGGTGTTGACGACGAGCGCGTTCTTGTGCTCGCCGGCCGCCTCCCTGAGCAGCGCCACGCATTCGCGGTAGAAGAGGACGATCGAGCGCAGGTTGATGTCGAGCTGCATGTCCAGGCGCTTTGTCTCGATGTCTCCGACGGCCTGCCCGACGCCGACGCCGGCGTTGTTGACGAGCACGTCCAGGCGTCCGTAGCGCGCGCGGTGCTCGGCGACGACCTTCTTGATCTCGGTCTCATCGGAGACGTTCGCGGCGACCGCCTGAACGTCGAACCCGTCCGCGGCGAGCCCCGCGACGGCGGCCTCGAGCTTCTCGGGGCGCCTTGCGGCCATCGTGACGCCGAACTGCTCCTCGCACAGCACCCTGGCGATCGCCAGGCCGATGCCGCTGGACGCTCCGGTGACGATCGCTGCACGCTCTGCTGACATCTGCGGTCCTCTCGCTCGGTGGATCTTGGTCGACGCCGGCTCCCCGGTTGCCGAGACGGCGCGCGGGAGCATCCCACAATCTCGCGCGCGCATCCCGCTGGTAGCGTCTGGCGCGCGTGCTCAGTCTCCGGGCCGAGCGCGCGGCGGGCCCGTAGCTCAGTTGGTTAGAGCTGCCGACTCATAATCGGTAGGTCGCAGGTTCGAGTCCTGCCGGGCCCACTCCGGATACGCCTGCAAACGGGGTGGAAGCTATAAGGCTGAGAGGGTGCTGCTAGCAGCCGAGCTGCTTTGCTGCGCCGCTGCGCATGCTGCCCAAGTTGGGGTACGTCCGCACGATCGCTTGACCGTCCGTCTTCGTATTGCTGGCCAGTCCTCGGATTGTCAGGGCGAACGGGTAGCGGCGGCGTGCTTGCGCAGAGTGCTCTGCGAGCGAGCTGCTGCGAGCGGCGTAGCACGCGCGGGTCCTGCGGGAATCGAAGGCAGCGATCGAGCTGGCGACCCCGTGCGAGTTGAGGGACGCGCGGATGCGCCCGGACTTTGTCCGCGGCAGCGGTTGATTGAGCCGGAAGATGATCTGATAGGCGCTGGCGCCTTTGACGCTCGGGATCGCCGCGAGGATCGGCTGCCCGACGAAGTGGAAGCGCGAAGGGACTTCGGCGACAATCACACTGGCGATGGCCCAGGTCCCCATTTCGATACCCCCGCTCACGCTGACCTTGATCGCGCCGCTGAGAGGCCACGAGTAGGTGTGTGAGCCGCTCAGGGCTAGCTTCCCAAGGGGCAGTTCGCTGGCGGTGCCCGGCGACACCTGGCCATCACCCCATTCGATCGACCATGTGGTCATGACGGGCACCAGCCCGAGGCTGGGCGCACGGTCGAATTCTCCGACCACGCCGCTCCACGGCACCTCCACCGTGGCATCGATGACGCGTGGCGAGGCGCCCAATATCGGAGCCGGGAGAGCACTCACGACATGGAACGGTTCGCTGCCGATTGTGTGTTCCAGGCCAGTGTGGGCGTCATGGACGGCGTAGGAGAATGAGTAGGTGCCCGTCGCGAGGTAGGTGTGGCTCGGCGCGGAGACCTTGTATTCCTCGGGGCAGCCTTCGACCTCTTGCACGGTTGCAGGCGATGTCGTTGCATCCCCCCAGTTGGCAGTCGCGCTGAAGTTGCTCGCAGGCTCACTTTCGCTGTCGGTGAATAGTGACGTACCAGGGTTGTACGGGGTGCCTGGAACGAGCGTCGGATAGACGTTCGGAGGTTTGATTGCGCCCGGGGCGATGTATGCGCCGCAACGCACGCCCTGTTCGAACCCGTCCGCCGCGCTGGTGGCGGGTACGCACGCGAGCGCCACCTGGGCAGCCAACAAGACCGTTATGAGGGCGGGCACTCGCGCTTGAATTCGCACCCTCGGTACTCTATCCCAGCGTTGGATTGCAGCGTTGGGACCGAGTGAATATTGCATGTAAGCTCCCCGCCAAGTGTCTGACGCCGATCACGCAGCCCTTCGTGAGCGCCGGCTCGCGCTAGTGCGGGAGCACATGCAGTCGGAGAACGAGCTGCGCTTTGACGCGACGATGGAGACTTTCGATCATCCCCGCTACGAGCTGATCGCCACCGGCGAGGTCTATGACGGCCCCGAGGAGGTTGCGGGCTATTACGAGGCGTCGCGCAGCGCGTTCCCGGACCAGCGCAACGAGAACGTCGTGCTGAGCTATGGCGAGGATGTGGTCGTCGCGGAGTTCGATCTGCTCGGCACCCACCTGGGGGAGCTGAAAGGCATCGCACCGACTGGGCGCAGCTTCAGGTGCCGCATGTGCGCGCTGTTCATCTTCGAGCCCGCCGGCGAGCGGATCGTGGGCGAGCGTGTCTACTTCGACCAGGCCACGATCGCCCAGCAGCTGCTCGGCGACCCGGAGGCGGTCGCAGACTAGCGCTCGACCCCGTCATCGAGATCGTCACGATCTCGACCGACGACAGCATCGTCGAGAGCCGCGAGTTCCAAGCCAAGGCACTGAGAACCAGGGACTTCCACGGGCGCGATGGATGGCTCTGAGCACGATCCTGAAGTTCGACCCCGACCTCAGGAGCAGCGATGTCCATGCCCGGCAGTGACGTTCAAGCCCGACCGACCGACGCGGAGCAAGAGACCACGAAGAGCACGTCAGGGAGCGAGCTGATGCGGATCGGGTTTCGCGTCCTTGACGGCGTCAAGATCCGCTACGCCGAGAGCGGCGGGCGAGCGGGGCACTCGATCCTGCTGACGAGCCCGTGGCCCGAGAGCGTGTACGCCTTCGCGCCGCTTTGGCCGTTGCTCGCGCAGGATGCGCGCCTGTTCGCCGTCGATCTACCGGGATTCGGCGGATCCGACGGCAGCGAGGAGTTGCAGTCGCCGCGGGCGATGGGCGAGTTGCTCGTGCGGCTCATCGACGCGTTCGATTTGGGCAAGCCGCACATCGTCGGCCCGGACATCGGGACTTCGGCGGCTCTGTTTGCGGCCGCCTCGCACCCGGAGGTGCTCTCCAGCGTGATCGTTGGCAGCGGCGGGACCGCTGTCCCGATCCAACTGGGCGGAGCGCTCGAGGAATGGGTGCTCGCCCCCGACATCGACCGTTTCCGCACGCTGGACCCGCGCGCCATTGTCGGCGCCGCGCTCGAGACCATCCAGGGCCGCACGCTGCCTGCCGAGATCCGCGAGGACTATCTCGCGTCCTACGATGGCGATCGCTTCGTGGAGTCGATGCGCTACGTGCGCACCTACCCAGACGAACTCCCGAAGCTCGCCCAGCTGCTACCTGAGATCGAGACCCCGGTGCAGATCATCGCCGGCCGGCGAGACAGAGCTGTACCGCTCGTCAACGCCGAGTTCCTCGACAAGCGCCTGCCCAACAGCAGGCTCGACGTCCTCGACACCGGCCACTTCGTGTGGGAAGAAGCAGCCGGTGAGTACGCGTCGATCATCGCGGACTGGGTAACGGGCGGCTACCGCGACACGGCGGAATAGCCCAGGCGAGCGCACCGCGCCAGCGGGCGCCCAGACCAGGGCACTCACCAGGGCGTTCCACTGGCGCGAGCACGGACCCAAGAACGCGAAGGTAGTAGCCACAACCGATCAGGAGGAAGACATGACCAGCACCGACGCCAGCAGCGACTACGACGTGATCGTCCTCGGCGGTGGTGCTCCGGGTGAGCACTGCGCCGGCGCACTCGCCGAGGGCGGCCTGCGGGTCGCCCTCGTCGAGCGCGATCTGGTCGGCGGCGAGTGCTCATTTTGGGCGTGCATCCCCTCCAAGTCGCTGCTGCGTCCCGGCGAGGCCGTGCGCGGGGCACGCGAGGCGGCGGCGAGCGCACAGGTCGACGTCGCCGCGGCGCTCGCGTGGCGCGACTTCATGGTCGCGGGCTACTCCGATGCCCGCGAAGCGCGCTGGCTGGCGGGCAAGGGCGTCACGTTGATCCGCGGCAGCGGCCGGCTCGCCGGCGCGGGCGTGGTCGAGGTCAACGGCGTTCGCCACACCGCCGAGCACATCGTCGTGGCGACCGGCTCCGATCCGGTCGTCCCGCCCGTCACGGGTCTGCGCGAGCTCGAGGGCCTATGGGGAACGCGCGAGGCGACCAGCATGAAGCAGGTGCCCAGCCGGCTGCTCGTCCTCGGGGGCGGGCCGGCCGGCGTCGAGCTCTCGCAGGCCGTGCGCGGTCTTGGTGGCGAGGTCGCGCTCGTGGGGGCCGCCGAGCGTGTGCTCGCCCGCGAGCCCGCGCCGCTGGGCGAAGCGCTTGGCGAGGTTCTGCGCCGCGACGGCGTCGAGCTCGTCCTCGGCCAGCATGCGAGCGCCGCTCGACGCGAGGGTGAGGACTACGTGCTGGCGCTCGAGGACGGCCGCGAGCTGCGCGGCGAGCGCCTGCTGGTCGCCACCGGGCGGCGCCCGCGCGTGGCTGGGATCGGCCTGGAGACGGTCGGCGTGGAGGCCAACGCGCACGGCATCGCGGTCGATGAGCATATGCGCGCCGGCGAGGGCCTGTGGGCGATCGGCGATGTCACCGGCATCTGGCCGCTCACCTACATGGGCGAGTATCAGGGCGAGGTGGTCGCGGCGAACATCCTCGGCAAGCCGCGCACGGCCAACTACGAAGCCGTGCCACGCGTCGTCTTCACCGACCCGCAGGCGGCCGCCGTGGGCGCGCTGGAAGCCGACTTCAGCGCGACGGTCCCCGTGTCGGGCATCGCCAAGACCGCGACATACACGCACGCATACGCGGAGTCCAACGGGTTCCTGACGCTCCTCAGCGACGGTGAGCGGTTGCTCGGCGCCTACGCCCTCGGTCCCGAAGCGGGCGAGTGGCTCCAGCAGGCCACGCTCGCGATCCGCGCACGCGTCCCGCTCGAGGTGCTGCGCGACACCGTGCAGCCGTTCCCCACCTTCTCGGAGATCTACAACGGCGCGCTGAAGGCGCTGGATCGAGAGATCACGGCTGCGCACGAGCCGACCGGGGCTGGATCCCCATGAGCGGGCCAACAGTTGACCTGAGCCGATTTCGCGGGTCGTGTCAAGACAACCGATCGGAGGAACCGTGAGCACCGCAACTTCTGTCGCTCCCGTCCAGCGCGCGCCGGAGCTGCTCGAGCAAACCGTCGTCGTGATCGGCGGTAGCTCCGGCATCGGGCTCGAGACGGCCCGGCGAGCACGCGCGGAAGGGGCCGACGTGATCATCGCCGGGCGCGATCCAGCGCGTTTGGAAAAGGCGGCCAGCGAGCTCGACGCGCTGAGCACGGCGGCCTTCGACGCGAACGACCCCGTTGCCCTCGAGCGCTTCCTGGGCGACCTGCCCAAGCCGATCGACCACGTCATGGTCACCGCGGGCGCCCCCTATTACGCGCCCCTGGCCGACATGGACTTCGAGAAGGCGCGCCGCGCGCTGGACGACAGCTTCCTGCTGAGACTGCGGGTCGCGCGCTATGCCGCCGAGAAGATGCGCCCGGGAGGCACGCTGCTGTTCATGGCCAGTGCCGGCGCTCGCCACACCGGCGTGGGTCTCGCGCTTGCCTCCGCAAGCAGCGCCGCGCTGCCCGCGCTGATCGCCAATCTGGCGCTCGAACTGGCGCCGGTCCGGGTCAACCTGATCGCCGCCGGCTTCGTCGACACGCCGTTGTCGGCGTCGCAGCTCGGCGATGACCTCGAAAAGCGCCGCGAACAGCTCCGGGCCACGCTCCCGATCAGGCGCGTCGTCGGACCGGCCGATGTCGCCGCGCTGGCCGTGCACGTCATGACCAACACGGCGCTCACGGGCGCGACCTACGATGTCGACGGCGGCGAACAGCTCGTCGCGGGCGCCGCGGGGTGAGCCCGCTCGAGCCCCATCCCAACGACCCGATCGCGGCCAGCGGGCAGGCGCGTCCCGGCACACGCCTGCCCGATCCGAGCCTGACCCAGATCTACCGCTTGGAGGCGACGCTCGCGGCCCCGCTCGAGCTCGGCGAGATCCCCCAGGGACAGCGGCGCATCGTGCCCCTCACAGGTGGCACGTTCACGGGCCCCAAGCTCAACGGCAAGCTGCTGGCGGGTGCGAGCGCCGACTGGCAGATCGTGCTCGCGGACGGGACCGCGCTGGGTGACATCCGCTACACGCTGCAGACCGACGGCGGCGATTTGCTCTACGTCCAGTCGCGGTCCGTGCGGCATGGGAGCGCCGAGGTGCTCGCATGCCTGGCGCGCGGCGAGGATGTCGACGCCGGCGAGTACACCTTCCGCACGTCGACCCAGATCGAGACCGCGGCTCCCGCCCTTGACTGGCTGAACAAGGGTGTCTTCGTCAGCGTCGGTGGCCGGCAGGCAGCGGGCGTGATCTATGAGACCTACCTGGTTGGCTGAGCGCTGATGGCGCAGGCGCGGAAGGTCGCGATCGTGACGGGCGCCTCGCAGGGCATCGGTGCGGGTCTGGCGCAAGCGTTCCGCGATGGCGGCTACGCCGTCGTGGCGACCGCGCGCACGATGCCCGCCTCCGATCAGCCCGATCTGCTCACCGTGTCCGGCGACATCACGGAGATCGAGACGGCCGAGCGCGTGGTGGAGCAGGCGCTGGGTCGCTTCGGGCGGATCGACAGCCTCATCAACAACGCCGGCATCTACATCGGTAAGGCCTTCACCGATTACACGCCCGAGGACTTCGCGGCGGTCACCGCCGTGAACCTCGCCGGCTTCTTTCACATGACCCAGCGCGCGATCCGCCAGATGCTCACGCAGGGCGCCGGCCACGTCGTCAACGTCACGACAAGCCTCGTCGACCAACCCGACAGCAGCAGGCCCTCAGCGCTGGCGGCGCTCACCAAGGGCGGGCTGGCCGCCGTGACGCGCTCGCTGGCGATCGAGTACGCATCGCGCGGTGTGCGGGTCAACGCGGTATCGCTCGGAGTCATCAAAACCCCGATTCACGACCCGGCGTCCTACGAGGGCATGGCCAGTCTCCAGCCGCTCGGTCGGCTTGGCGAGGTCGGCGACGTCGTCGACGGGATCCTCTATCTCGAGCGGGCGACGTTCGTCACCGGCGAGATCCTGCACATCGACGGCGGCCAGGCCGCCGGACACTGACACATCACGAAAGGAGCACCACGATGGACATCGCGGCTCTGGCAGATCTTCTGCGCGAGACATCAGAACACCACGACCCCTACGAGAAGACCCATCAGAAGCACGACTGGTGGGACTGGTACGCCGCCTACATGAGAGCGCGTGAGGACGGGAGCACGCCCGAGCAGGCGGAGAGCTCGGCCGGCTCCTACATGCAGGACGTCCTACACGTGCTGCCGCTATGACCGATCAGCTGCCATCTCTGGGCGGCGCGAACGAGTGGCTCAACTCGCAGCCGTTGACGAGCTCTGACCTGCGCGGACGCGTCGTGCTGGTCGATTTCTGGACCTACACGTGCATCAACTGGATACGGTCGCTTCCATATGTTCGCGCCTGGTTCGAGCGATATGCGCGCGACGGGCTGGTGGTGATCGGTGCACACACCCCGGAGTTCTCATTCGAGCACGACGTCGAGAACGTTCGCCGCGCGGCAGAGCAGATGCGGGTCGAGTATCCGATCGCGATCGACAGCGACTACGCAATCTGGCGTGCTTTCGATAATCACTACTGGCCCGCCCTTTATTTCATCGACGCGCAGGGGCGTATCCGTCATCGCCAATTCGGCGAGGGCGACTACGAGCGCTCGGAGAGCGTCATTCAGGAGCTGCTAGGCGAAGCGGGGGCAAGCGGTGTCACCAACGATCCGGTGTCGGTCGATCCGCGCGGGGTCGAGGCGGCCGCAGACTGGCAGACGTTGCGCTCGCCGGAGTCCTATGTCGGCTATGGGCGCGCGGAAAGCTTCGCCTCGGCGGGCGATCCCGTGCTGGATCGCCCCCACGTCTATGCCGCGCCGGAGCGCTTGGGGCTCAATCAGTGGGCTCTCGCGGGCGATTGGACGCTGGGAGAGGAAGCCGCGTCGCTGAACGAGCCCGACGGGCGCGTCGTGCTGCGCTTCCAGGCTCGCGACGTTCATCTCGTGATGGGGCCGGCTGGGCGGGGAGCCTCCGTGCGGTTCAGCGTTCGCGTCGACGGACAGGCGCCGGGAGCCGCGCACGGCCTCGATGTCGACGAGCGCGGCGAGGGCACCGTCACCGACCAGCGGCTCTATCAACTGATCCGCCAGCGCGGAGACGTCGCCGAGCGCACGCTCGAAGTCACGTTCCTCGACCGCGGCGTCGAGCTCTACGTGTTCACCTTCGGCTAGCGCAGGGGACCGCGGAGCTGCTCCAGCGGCTGCACGTGCGAGACCAGGCGGCCGTCGATGAGCGCGTGTATCGCGAACCCGAGTGGCTGGCCGCTCACCGAAAACGAAAGGTCCTCGCGCGCGCGGAGATCCAGGCGCATCGCCGAGTTAGTGCTCGGGCAGATGAGCAGCGGGCGCCCGGCAAACGCGGTCATCATCGTCGTGTGCACATGCCCGCAGGTGATCGATCGCACCTGCTGGTGGCGCGCGAGCAGCAGCTCGAGCGCGACGCGATCCTCGGCGGCCAGGGCGATCGCGTCCATCACGTGCGCGCCCGTGAGCACCGGCGGATGGTGCAGAGCCAGCAGCGTGGGTGTCTCGGGCGCTTGCTCGAGCGTCTCCTGAAGCCAGCCGAGCTGTTGCTCGCCCAGCGCGCCGGCGTCCTCGCCGGCGCGCGTGCTGTCGCAGCCGACGAGGCGCAGCGGCCCGCACTCCACGGCGAAGTTCACCGGGGCGCCGGCGGGAGCCGGCGAAGGCCCGAAGCGGGCGCGCAGCAGGTCGCGGTCGTCGTGGTTGCCGGGGATTGCGTAAAGGGGCACGCCCAGTGGTGAGAGCAGCTCGTGCGCCTGCTCGTAGGCGGCGCTCGAGGGCGCGTCGGCGAGATCGCCGCTCAGGAGCACCGCGTGCGGTCGGGGCTGCAGGCCGGCGATGTGGCGAACCGCGAGCTCCAGGCGCTCGGCCGGGCCGCGGCCGTCCTCGCCCGGGCGCAGATGCAGGTCGCTCAGCTGCGCGAGCGTGGTCGGGGCGCTCTGCTCGGGCGCGGAGGGCTCCGTCTTGGGGCTGTCTGTCATGGTGCTTTCGGCGTTGCTCTCAGCAGTTGCTCGGTCGCCGCATCGGGCACGCCGTCGAAATACTGCCCCAACACCGCTCGAAAGAGCGGCTCGTGCGGTGCGGCGTGGGCGAACAGCGTCATCGAGGAGCGCAGCTTCAAGGCGTCGGTCGCACCGAGGATCTCGTGGGCGCTCGAGCCCGTGATCCGCGCAAGGGCGCGCGTGCAGTCGAGCAGGCGCGGGCCGAGGAGCGGATGGTCGAGGTAGGCGCTTGCCTCGGCGAGCGAGGAGATCGCGTAGGCGACCGCCATCGGACTGTGGCCAAGGCCGGCCATCTGCGGAAACACGAACCACATCCAGTGGCTGCGCTTGTGCCCGGCGCGCAGCTCCGACAGCGCGCGCTCATATGTCTTGGCCTCGTTCTGGGCGTCGATGAAGCGTCGCAGGCGATGGGGGTCGTCGGTCATTGGGTCTGCATCGTGACGTTTCGTGCTCCGGAGATCGAAGATCAGGACGCGCGCCGCGAGCCCGTCCTCATATCTTGAACTCCACGCGCTGTCGCGTGATATAAAGCCCGCGTATCCCAACGGACGGAACGCCTTTATCGGAGTTATGCCCGTCCAAGGAAAGTGTGATGGCTTCCCGGGGGGATCATCGCAAACGGTGATGGATGGGCCGGGACTCTGGCCCGAGGAGGCCGGATGTTCAGCCAGGTGCAGTTGCGGTACTTCGTCACGGTTTCCGAAGAGGGTCAGATCACGCGCGCGGCCAAGCGGCTGCACATCGCGCAGCCGGCGCTCTCCCAGGCGCTGGCCCAGCTGGAGGCCGAGCTCGAGATCGTGCTGTTCGTCCGCCATCCACGCGGCGTGACGCTGACGCCGGCCGGCGAAGCCTTCCTCGTGAAGGCCCGTGCGGCGCTGGCGGCCGAGGCCGAGACCGTGCAGCTGGCGCTGTCGCTGCGACGCGCCGCAAACGGCGCGGTCGTGGTCGGGTTCGTCGGCCCGCCGCCCGCCATCAGCATGCCCGAGCTCTTCAGTGCCTTTGCCGAAGAGCGCCCCGAGGCCCGGGTCGCCTTCCAGGATCTCTCGTTCCCGTGCGGCGATACCTCCGCGTGGCTTGCAAACGTGGACGTCGCCGTTTGTCACATGCCGAGCGTCGCGGGGGAAGGCGTGAGCGTGCAGCCGGTGCGGGTCGAACCGAGGGCGCTGCTCGTGCATCGCGAACACGCGCTCGCACAGCACGCCGAGCTCGATGTCGCGGACGCGCTGGAGGCGACGTTCGTCGGCTACCACCCGGACGTGCAGGAGGCGTGGGCCGGGTTTCACTGCCTCGATGACCATCGCGGCGAGCCGCCCGCGCACCTGACCGAGGACCATGCGCTGACAACGCTTCAGATGGCCGGGATCATGTCGACGCCGCGCGCGATCACGAGCGTTCCATACGCCGACGCGAAGCTCGCGGCGCAGCTCCTGCCCGACATCAGGGCGATCCCGCTGAAGGACGCCGCTCCGGCGGTCGTCGCGCTGGTGTGGCGCCAGGACACGCGCAACCAGCTCGTCGATGACCTTGCCGCGCTCGCGCGGAGCCTCGCCCCGAGTGACGATGAACTTTAAGCGGGGGCACCTGCTCTATTTCGTGACCGTGGCCGACGAGGGTCAGATCACGCGCGCCGCGAGGAAGCTGAACCTCGCTCAGCCCGCGCTCTCGCAGGCGATCGCCCAGCTCGAGTCAGATCTGGGCTTCAAGCTGCTCGAGCGCCACGCTCGCGGTGTCACGCTCACCCGCGCCGGCGAGGCGTTTCTCGTGAACGCGCGTGCGGCCGTGTCCGCCTGGTCGGATGCCGCAGCGACCGCGCAGTCGATGGCGCGCGTGCGCCGTGGGAGGATCGAGTTCGGATTCGTGGGCGTCCCGCCCGGCCTCGACAGCCCCGAGCTCCTGGAGCTCTTCTCCCAGGCCTACCCGGAGATCGACGTCTGCTATCGCGAGCTGGCGTTTCCGTCGGCTGTCACGAGCTCGTGGATCGGGGAGGTCGACATGGCGGTCTGCCATCGCCCGCCGCTTGACCCAGGCGTGTGGGCGCATACGCTGCGCTCCGAACCACGAGTGGTGCTGATGCCGCGGCGCCATCCGCTTGCCAAGTGCGCGGAGCTCGCGCTCGCGGACGTGCTCGATGAGACGTTCATCGGCCTTCACCCATCAGTCGAGCCGGTGTGGGCAGGCTTCTGGAGCCTCGACGATCACCGCGGCGCTCCGCCGCGGCGGCTGACGGCCGACCGCGCGGCCAACCCGCACGAGGTTCTCGCCGCGCTCGCTGTGCGCCGTGCGATCACGACCGTGCCGTCCTCCGTCGCCCGCCTGATCCCTGACGTCGTGCCGGGCGTGGTGGCGATTGCGCTACGCGACGCGCAGCCGGCGACGATCGCGCTGCTCGGCCACCAGGATCGAGCCAACCTGCTCGTGGAGACGCTGCTGCAGTTCGCGCGCGGCCTTGGCCGGGTCGACACCGACCCCGCCGCAAATCCCGCCGAGCGGCCCTGAGCACCCGCTCTCTGCCGACACGGGAGGCCGCGCGTTCAGACCCGGCGCAGCTGCACCCAGCGTCGCTCGCCGGGGTGGACCGATTTCGGTCGCGCGGCGCAGAGCGAAGGAGGTGGGCATCGCGGGAAGGCGTCCCCGCGCCGCACGTTTGAGTCGCGAGGGCGTGCGCTCGGCGGTGCGGCGATGCTCGTGGGCTTGGCCTCGCCAGGCTGGGCACGGTCGGCCCGCGCCGCCGCGCGGCAGGCGGCCAGGGCGAACGCGACGATCGTCGTCCAGGCGGTCGGGATCAGAACTGGGAGCACGCTTGGCGCAAGCCTTATTCAAAAGTGTGGAAAAGTCCAATACGAGTTATTGGGATCGACATCGGATCTGCCTATGCCGGCTGTGGGTGGCCTCAGCGGCCAGGCGGCGGCGTATCGCCGGACGCCGGCAGCTCGGGTGGCCCCGTGCGGTAGCTGGGGGGTGTCGCCGACAGTCCGATCGGATTGCGCGTCAGCCTGCGCACGCGCCCGCCGGGGCCCGGGACCTCGACGATCGGCTCCAGGCCGAGTGACTCGGCGAGCGCGAACGCGCCGGCGATGTCGTTGACCTCCCCGGCGGGCACGCGCACGGCCGACAGCGCGCGCACCCAGTGCGCGGCCGGCTTCGTCCTCAGCGCGCGCTCGAGCCGCTCGTGCAACGTCTCGCGGGCGGCCACGCGCGCGCTGTTGCTCGCAAAACGCTCGTCCTCGGCGAGCTCGGGGCAGCCAAGGACCTGCGCGAGCGCGCGGAACTGCCTGTCGGTGCCGATGGCCAGGACCAGGTCGCCGTCGGCCGTCTTGAACAGGTCATACGGCGCGACGCTCGGATGCGCGTTACCCATGCGCTGGGCGACCTCGCCAGCGAGCGTGTAGGCCGAGCCCTGGTTGACGAGCGCCGCCAGCAGGCAGGAGAGCAGGTCGACCTCGACGCGCTGGCCCTCGCCGGTGCGCTCGCGATGGCGCAGCGCGGCGAGGATCCCGATGCTGGCGAACAGCCCGCAGATCACGTCCACAAGCGCCACGCCGACCTTCTGCGGCGCGCCGTCGGGGGTTCCGGTGATGCTCATCAGGCCGCCGAGCGCCTGCACGAGCAGGTCATAACCCGGCAGCGCCGCCGCGCGCGCCGTTGCGCTGCCGAACCCGGTGATCGAGCAGTAGACGAGCGCTGGATGCTCGCGCCGCAGCTCGTCATAGCCGAGCCCGATCTCCTCCATCAGCCCGGGACGGAAGTTCTCAACGAGCACATCGGCGCGCGCCACGAGCGCGCGGGCACGTTCGACATCCCCGCTGTCGTGCAGGTCGAGCACGACGCTCTGCTTGTTGCGGTTGACGGCCTGAAAATACGTCGCCATGCCGTCGGCGTCGCGCGGCGGGCCCCACCCGCGCGTGTCATCGCCGACGCCGGGGCGCTCGATCTTCGTGACGACGGCGCCGAGGTCCGCGAGGAGCATCGTCGCCAGCGGCCCCGCCAGGACCCGCGAGAAGTCGACGATCTGCAGATTCTCGAGCGCTTGCGCCATCGTCCCGAAGCGTAGTTGCACGCGCCCCGGCGCTCGGGCCCAGGGGCTCGCGCCGCTATGGCTCGAGGACCGTGGGCTCGAGCAGGCGGATCAGCGTGCGCACGCCGTCGGCGTCGGTGACGAGAATCGCGCTGGGGGTCGGTGGTCCGGCCTCCTCGAGGCCGATCGTCCTGGGGTTGTAGATGAAGTGGCGCAGCACGACCGGATAGCGCGTGCCGCGGCCGCCGACGGCGACCTCGAAGACATCGTCCTTGTGGTCGTAGCCGATCGTCTGCAGCGGCATCCGCTCGACGTCGGTCTGGTCGCCCAGCTCCTCGCTCATGAGCTCGACCGTGACGAGCAGCCCTTCGATGTCCGGTGCGATCGACTCGAAGTACTTGCCCCACGTCTCGGCGCTCAGCTCCCGCGTCTCGATGCTCATGCGAACTCCCTTCTCGTGCTCGGTTGCAGGGCGTGTTCTACACGCCAGGATCAAGTTACACGCGTGCGCAAGGCGACCGGGTCCGTGACCGGGTCCGATTCCCGCGAGACATCGCCCGCGCTATCTGCCACGGTGTCGGCCATGGTCTTCGACTCCGAGCGTTTCTGGCAGGTGCTCGAGCTGGGCGACCCGCGTTTTGACGGGTGGGTGTTCTGCGGCGTGAAGACGACCGGCATCTATTGTCGTCCGAGCTGCCCGGCGCGCACGCCGAAACGCGAGAACGTGCGCTTCTTCGCGACCGCGGCCGCCGCGCAGTCGGCGGGCTTTCGCGCCTGCAAGCGCTGTCGCCCCGACGCGACGCCGGGCTCGCCCGATTGGGATCTGCGCGCTGACCTCGTCGGTCGCGCAATGCGCCTGATCGCCGACGGCATCGTCGACCGCGAGGGGGTCACAGGGCTCGCCGCTCGCCTGGGCTACAGCGAGCGCCACGTGCACCGCCAGCTACTGGCGAGCGTGGGTGCGGGCCCGCTCGCGCTGGCGCGTGCCCAGCGAGCGCAGAGCGCGCGGCTGCTGCTCGAGACGACCGACGTGTCGATCACCGACGTTGCGTTCGCCGCGGGCTTTCAGAGCGTGCGCCAGTTCAACGCAACGGTCAGGGAGGTGTTCGCGATGACGCCCGGCGAGCTGCGCGCGCGGACAAGGCGCAACGAGCACACCGACGGGGGAGGGGGCATCTCGCTGCGCCTGCCCTACAGGGCGCCGCTGGACGGGGAGGGGCTGCTCGCGTTCCTGGCGCTGCGCGCGGTGCCGGGCCTCGAGGAGCTCGACGGTGACACCTACCGGCGCAGCCTGCGCCTGGCGCACGGACACGGCACGGTCGAGCTGCGCCCCGCCGAGGGGCACGTGCACGCGTGCTTCCGGCTGGATGACGTGCGTGATCTAGCGGCGGCGATCGAGCGCTCGCGCGCGCTGCTCGACCTGGACTCCGACCCGCAAAGCGTGCTCGAGGTTCTGGGCGAGGACCCGCTGCTCGGAGCGCTCGTGCGAGGGACTCCGGGGCGCCGCGTCGCCGGGCACGTGGACCCGCACGAGCTTGCGATCCGCGCGGTGCTCGGCCAGCAGGTCTCGGTGCTCGGAGCGCGCACGCTCGCCGCGCGCCTGCTCGCGAGCTGCGGCGAGCCGCTGCGGCGTCCTCTGGGCACGGTTACGCACGCGTTCCCAACCGCGCAGGCGCTCGCCGCAAGCGACCCCGAGCAGCTGGCGATGCCCCGAGCACGACGTCGCGCGCTGCTGTCGCTGGCCGGCGCGCTCGCTTCCGGGGAGCTCGCGCTCGATGTCGGCGCCGAGCGGGCGCAGGCGCGCAGGCGCCTGTCGGCGCTTGTGGGGGTCGGACCGTGGACGTGCGAGTACATCGCGATGCGCGCGCTACGCGATCCCGACGCGTTCCTGGCGAGCGACCTCGGTGTGCGCCATGCGCTCGAGCGGCTTGGCCACGACGGTCGGCCCGCCGCGGCGGCGCGCGTGGCCGAGCGCTGGCGGCCGTATCGCGCCTACGCGGTGGCGCACCTGTGGGCGTCGCTACACCCAGGCGGACGTGCCAAGGACGCGCCGGCGCCGGCGCGGGAAGCCGAACGCGAGCGGCTCGCCGCATGAGCGCCGAAGGCGCGCGCGTGTACACCAAGCTCGAGAGCCCGATCGGGGAGCTGCTGCTGGTGGGCGATGGGCGCCTGGTGCACGGCCTGTACATGCAGCAGGGGCGCCGGCCGATCGAGATCAGGCCGACGTGGGAGCGCGCGGCGGAGCCGTTCGTCGAAGTGCAGGCGCAACTGCGCGAGTACTTCGCCGGCGAGCGCACCGCGTTCGAGCTGGCGCTGAACCTCGAGGGCGGCGCCTTCGAGTGCCGCGTGTGGCGCGCGCTGCAGGAGATCCCATACGGCGAGACGATCAGCTACGGCGAGCTTGCACGGCGCATCGGAGCACCCTCGGCGGCGAGGGCTGTCGGTCTGGCCAACGGCCGCAACCCGATCGCGGTGATCGTCCCCTGCCACCGCGTGATCGGCGCCAACGGAGCGCTCACGGGCTACGGCGGCGGCCTGGAGCGCAAGCGGATCCTGCTCGAGCTCGAGCTTGGGCAGGGACGCCTGCAGCCTGCATCCGGGCGATCGCCTGCGTCCTACTGGTGACGTCGAGCACCATGTAGATGCGCTGCAGGTGCTTCTCCACGGTGCGCTTGCTGATGCCGAGGCTGGTGGCGAGCTCGGCGTTGGAGGCGCCGCCGCTGACGCCCTGCATCACCTGCACCTCGCGCTCGGAGAGGGCGAGTGCCGTCGTGTGTGCGCTCAGGCTCTCGGCTTCGTAGGCGCTCAGCAGGCCCAGCAGCTGTTCGCGCTCGTTGAGGCGTTCGTAGCAGGCGCGCAGTGGCCTGCGCAGCAGGTTGAGCATCGCCGCCTCGGCGTCGGTGAAGTCGCGGCGTTCGCGGTTCAGCGCGAGGCCGACCACTTCGCCCGGAGCGGAGGGCAGCACGAACGCGATCTGGTGCTCGACCCCCAGCTCGCGGTAGACATGCTCGTAGAGCGCGAGCCGGTGCAGCGCGCGCTGGGAGATGAAGTCGGAGAAGCGCAGTGCCTGGCCGTCGCCCGTGCGCATGTAATGGTCGATCAGCGGGTTCTCGTGGGAGAACCTGCCGAAGACCTCGATGCTCTCACTCGTCGGCGGGATCTGCGGATCGGCGACCACGATCGCGCTTGCACCGGGCCTGACCTCGTTGTATGACGCGCTCTCGCAGGGAACGAGCTCGCGCAGCAGCGTGACGACGCCAGCTCGAAACTCCGAGAGGTCACGGAGCTCGGCGACCTGTCCGGTCATGTGCACGACCTTGCGCAAGCGCGAGGCGGACAGGCTCTCCATGGCGGCCATCGTACTTCCACACGTTTACTACGTGCAATTACGTATTGACCTCGTTAGCAGCAGACCCTAAGCTCGCGCGCCTCGCGGCCTGCCATCCACCAGCTAGGAGAGAACCTCGTGAACAAGACCATCTTGCGAGCTGCGCTCGCGACCGCCGCCGCGCTCGCCCTCGCGAGCAGTCTCGCGCTCGCCGGCGCGGTCCAGGCGTCGACGCTTCCCACGCTGACGCTTGCGCTCACCAAGTCCTCGATCACGGTCGGCGGCACGACCCAGTCGGGTGCCGTCAACGTCGTCTCGACTGATACCGGCGTCAAGGAAGGCGGGACGATCCTGTTTGAGCTGAAGCCGGGCGCGACCGTCGCGGAAGTCGAAGCCGCGATGACGCACGGCGCCGGCAAGGACCCCAACGAGGTGAGCAAGTACGGCTCGATCGTGTTCGACGCCGAAGTGAATCCGGGCCAGACCAGCGAAGCCCAGACGATCCTGGCGCCCGGTCAGTATGTGGCGCTCGGCGCGGAGGGCGAAGGCTCGCCGAAAGTGAAAGCGGCCTTCACCGTGACCGCCGCGGCTTCCCCGGTCGCGCTGCCCAGCCCGCAGGCGACGATCCGCTCGATCGAGTTCGGCTTCCGCGGGCCGAGCACGCTGCACGACGGCGAGCTGGTCCGCTTCGAAAACGAAGGGTTCCTCGTGCACATGGACGTCGCGTTCCCGGCAAAGAGCGAGAAGGCCGCCAAGGAGATCGTCAAAGGTCTGCTGACGGGCAAGGAAAAGGGGCTTGAAAAGCTCGTCGTCGGCGCGCCGTTCACGTTTGCCGGGCCGCTCTCGCACGAAGCCTTCCAGCAGGAGACGATCACCGCCAAGCCGGGCTGGTATGTGCAGGCTTGCTTCATGGAGACCCAGGATGGGCGTGACCACACGCTCCTGGGCATGGAGCGGATCTTCCGCATCGTGAAGTAGCGCGGCGGCGAACCACCACGCTCGTCTGCAGCGGGGCCGCGCTGCTTTATTCAGCGGCCCCGCTGCCCAGCCGCGCCGTTCCGGGTCGGCCAAGGGGACACGAAAAAAGGGGCCGCGCCCCGGTGGCGCGGCCCCTTCGAGGGATGGACGAGAGATACGACGTCCAGAGCGTAACTCCGCTGGCTCGCGAAAGTCCAGCAAACCGGCATGAGCGCGGCAGCCGAAAGCCGCAAGCTGCGCAGAGTTCCGCGGGTCCGCGCGGCGAGGAAGGTTGTGCGGCATCTGGCGTCTATGTGATCGAGCTCCATCCACCATCCCATCCCCCTGAAGTCCCAGTCCCAATTCCGACATTTGCGGAGGTAGGCCCATGAAACGAACGTACGCACTCTTCGCCGTCGTCCTGACCGTTGCCGTCAGCGCCTCGGCCGTGGCCAGCGCCCAGGGCGGCACAGCGACCGCCCACGCGAGCAGGGCCACGGAGGTGGTGCTGCACCACACGAGCCTTGGCACGATCCTTACGACCTCATCTGGCTTCACGCTGTACGAGTTCACGCGCGACCGCGTGGGCGAAGACAGCTGCGTGAAGCGCCACGGCTGCGTGCAGGCGTGGCCGGCCCTGGAGACGAGCGGCAAGCCGACGGCTGGCGCCGGCATAAAGGCCTCGTCGCTGTCGAGCATCGGCATCGCGGGCGGCGCCCGGCAGGTCACCTACGACGGTCGCGCGCTCTACACCTACGTCGGCGACAGCCGCGGCTCGACCGACTACGTCGGCGTGAGCGCCTTCGGCGGCACCTGGTACGCGGTCAACGCAGCCGGCCACTGGGTTAAGTAGGGCGCCTGAGAACGGCGAGCGCGACGGCGCCGGCGCGAGGGCTTTGCAAGCTCGTGCCCGGCGCCGTTGAGCGCTCGGCGCGCGAGCTTCAGGGAAGCGGCGGATCGGCCGATGCTTGGGTGTGTCCGTGTCGTTCGCGCGAGAGCCGAAGACGGACCCGCTGTGGGCGGGCGCCGATCGCGCGGCCGAGGCCGCGCAGCGCGAGCTGCCGGACGCGCTGGTCTTCGTCTTCGACAGCGAGCTGCGGTTCGTGCGGACCGCCGGGCGGGCGCTCGAGCGCCTCGGCGACCCCGAGAGCTGTGGCGCGGGCAGGCCGCTCGAGGGCGCGCTGCCGGCGGAGCTTTGGCGGGCGATCGAGCCGTTGCTGCGCTCGGCGCTCACTGGCGAGACGCGCGCGCGTGAGGTGTGGATCGCCGGGCGGCGACACTGCGTGACGGTCGACGTCGGGCCGCTCGATGAGGGCGCCGCCGACGCCGCTGAGGGGACTGGCCAGGCGGCCGGCATCGCGGTTCTGCTCGACATCACCGTGCGCCGGCAGGCCGAGCTGCTCGCCCCCCGTCCTCAGAGCGGCTTTGAGGAACACCTCGAGCGCCTGCAGAGCACGCCCACCGGAACGGGCCTGCTCGACGCGGACGGTCGCTGGCTGCTCGTCAATCGCGCCCTCTGTGACATCACCGGCTACACCGCTGACGAGCTGATCGGCCAGCGCCTGGAGGGCATCGTGCACCCGGAGGACGCGGGCAACGACGACGAGCAACGCCAGCGCCTGCTCGCCGGCGAGGTCTCCGCGTTCACGGTCCAGAAGCGCTACTTCGACGCCGCCGGAGAGACGCTCTCGGCGATCATGTCGATGTCGCTCGTGCGCGAGCGCGGCGGCGCGCCGCTCTACTACATCGCCCAGCTGAGCGATGTCTCCGAGCGCCGGCGCCTGGAGGAGAACCTGCGCGGTCTGGGCGACCACGACCCGCTCACCGGGCTGCGCAACCGCAGGCTGTTCGGCCACGACCTCAAACTCCAGGTTGCCCGCTCCCGACGCTACGGCGAGGTGGCAGGGCTGATGCTGGTCGACGTGGACGCCTTCCGGCGCGTCAACGACCGCCACGGCGAGCGGGCCGGCGACGAAGCGCTCGAGGCAATCGCCAGGGCGCTGATGCGCAGGCTGCGCGAGACAGACCTCGTCGCGCGCCTGGGCGCCGACCAGTTCGCGGTGCTGCTGCCGCACATCGACGAGGAGGGGCTGGCGGTCGTCGCCGAGGGGCTCTCGCGCGTGATCGCGGCGTGCGGCGTGGACGTCGGAGACGATTTCCTGCACCCCTCCGCGAGCATCGGCGTGGCGATCGTGGACGAGCACGCCGAGAGCGCCGAGCAGGTGCTGCTGCAGGCCGACCGCGCGATGCGCGCGACGCGGCGCGATCCGGTGCGGTGAATACGCTCAACGCATGCAGCCCAACGAGCGACTCGCGGTCATCGACCTCGGATCGAACTCCTTCCGGCTGGTGGTGTTCATGGCGGGCTCGGGCTGGTGGAAGCGCACGGATGAGATCTACGAGCCGGTGCGCATCGGCGAAGGACTGATGGCGAGCGGCAGGCTCGGAGCGAAGCCGATGCGCCGGGCGCTCGCGACGCTCGACGTGTTCGCGCACTTCTGTCGCGCCGCGGGGCTCGGCGAGGAGTCGGTCGACGCGGTCGCCACGAGCGCGATCCGCGACGCGGAGAACGCCGCCGAGTTCCTGGCGCAGGCGCGCGCGTGCCTGGGCTTTCCGATCCGCGTGCTCAGCCGCGAGCAGGAGGCGCGCTATGGCTACCTGGCGGCGGTCAACTCGACGACGCTGCGCGACGGCAGCGTGCTCGACCTCGGCGGCGGCTCGCTGCAGCTCGTGCGCGTCGCAGACAGGCTGAGCGGCAGCGCGGGCTCGTGGCCGCTGGGCACGGTGCGCATGAGCGAGCGCTTCCTGCCGCCGAACGGGCCGGCCAAGCGCAAGCAGCTGGAGGAGCTGCGCGAGCATGTCGCCGCCGAGCTGGCGCAGGCGTCGTGGCTCGTCGAGGGCGGCGGCGGTCGTCTGGTGGGAACGGGCGGCACCGTGCGTAACCTTGCCGCGGCCGCGCAGCGCGCCGCGGGCCTGCCCTCCAACGGAGTCCAGGGGATGATGCTCGGGCGCGAGGCGCTGGAGGAGCTCGTGCAGCGGCTCGCGGCGCTTCCGGCCGCCGAGCGCGCGAGCGTGCCCGGGATCAAGCCGGCCCGCGCGGATCTGATCCTCGCGGGCGCGGTCGTGGTCCAGGGGGTGCTGCAGGCGGGCGACTTCCAGGCACTCGAGACAACCGAGGCGGGGCTGCGGGAGGGGGTGTTCTTCGAGCGTTACCTGGCCGGGCAGGAGCAGCCGCTATTCCCCGATGTGCGACGCGCGAGCGTGCTGAACATGGCGGCCCAATACCGGGTCGACACGGACCACACCGAGCACGTGGCGGCGCTCGCGCTGGGCATGTTCGACGAGCTCGCGGCGCTGGGGCTGCACGACGGCGACCCGCGCGAGCGCGAGCTGCTGTGGGCGGCGTGCATGCTGCACGACATCGGCATGTCGATCGACTACGACGACCACCACAAGCACTCGCGCTACCTGATCCTCAACGGCGGCCTACCGGGGTTCACGCCGGTGGAGACCGCGATCATCGCGCAGGCGGCCCGCTATCACCGCAAGGGCATGCCCGTGCCCGGCCCGCTGGCGGCGCTGTTCGGCGAGGGCGACATCGAGCGCCTGGACCGCTGCGCGACGCTGCTGCGCCTCGCCGAGGACCTCGAGCGCTCGCGCGACCAGCTCGTGCGCGGCACCACCCTGGAGCTCTCGAACGGCGAGGTCGAGCTGCGGCTGATCGCCGACGGCGAGTCCGCCGTCCCGCGCTGGGCCGCCGGGCGTGAGCGCGAGCTCTTCGCCCGTGCATTCCACCGAGACCTCTCAGTCGCGGCCTGAGCCAGCCCACCCTGACTCCTCACCCCGCGGCGATCAGCCCCTTTTCGTCGCCTGCGCAGTCGAACAGCACGAGCCCGTAGGGGTAGCCGACCGGGCTCTTCCATTCCCACGGGGCGAGCTGCTTGCAGGCGCGCAGCACGGCCTTGGTGGCGAGGTTGCCGCCGCGCTCGGAGTACTCGCCGCCGAGCAGCACGTAGCGCGCCTGGTGGCTTGCGATGAGGCGCGCGAGCTGTGGGCCGTCGAGCGCGGGGTCGCTGCCGCTGTAGCCGCCGAGCGCGCCGGCGTCGAGGCCCATGAGCATCATCGGCGAGGCGGAGTCCGAGGCGACGGTCAGGATCGCCCAGCGCGAGCCGGGACGGTGGGTGCTGACGTAGACGAGCAGCGCGCGGTCGATCCCGAGGTCGCGGTCGTTGACGCCGTAGCCGCCGGTGCCGGGGAACGCTTTGGTGCCGGCGACGGGGAACGTGCCCTCGACGGGAGCGAGCCAGGTGGTGGTGGCATACGCGGTTGGCACGACGAGCAGCAGCAGGAACACGAGCGCGATCGCGGGCGCGGCGAGGCGGCGCATGACGAGCAGCGCGAGGAAGCCGACGGCGGCGCCGGCGGCGAGCACGGGGATGAACGACACCGCGTAGGCCTCGCGATGCATCAGCACGACCTGCGTGGTCAGCGTCGTCGCGAGGGCGAGCGCGATCAGCGCGAGGCCCCAGAGGCGGCGCGGCCCGCGTATGAGCTCGGCCAGCGCGACCGCGCCGGCGCCTGCCATCGCGCCGGTGCCCGGTGCGAGCGCGGAGACGTAGTAGGGGTGGACGATCCCCTTGGAGAGGCTGAGCACGGCCGCCTCGACGACGAACCAGCCGCCGAGCACGAGCAGCGTCGCCAGCCGCGGGTCACGCCGGCCGCGTGCCGGAGCAGGCGATCCCGACCCCTCCTGCGCCGGCCCGGCGTGCGCCGGCTCGCTCGGCGCCATCTCACTCTGCGCCGGCTTGACCCGGCGCCGGTCGAGGACCGTGAGCGCGATCGCGAGCAACCCGAACAGCGCGAACGGCAGCATCCAGCCGGCCTGGTCGCCGAGGCCCTTGCCGAGCAGCCGCAGCGGGCCGGGGGAGGCGCCGAAGGGGATCGGGTCGGATTCCCTGCCGGTGGTCTTGCGCGCGGGCTCGGGCGTCGCGGCGGGTTTGAGCGCCACCGGCGGCGAGGCGGCGGTGGGCGGCGAGGGATGCGCAAGGGCGGCGGCGTTGACGGCGCGCTGGCGAGAGGCGGGCACGTAGGCGCCGGGCTTCACGACGATGCTGTTGGGGCCGCCGTTCTGGCCTTCGACGCGGCCGAGGCCGTTGTATTCGAAGGTCAGCCCGAGCTCGGTGTTGTTCGTCGAGCTGCCGACGTACGGGCGCTTTGAGGCGGGCGTGAGTTCGACGAAGGCGATCCACGCGAAGGACACTGCGAGCATGACCGCGCCGGCGATCAGCAGCTGCGCGATCCGCCGGCGCACGGACCCGGGCGCGCACACGAGGTAGCCGAGGGCGATGCCGGGGACGACGAGGTAGGCGGCGAGCGTCTTGGTGTTGAACGCGAGCCCGACGATCACCGCGGAGCCGATCAGCGTGCGCCAGCGTCCCGTTTCGCACGCGCGCAGCGCGAAGGCGCACGCGAGCAGCAGCAGGAAGATCAGCACGGGGTCGACGCCGTTGTCGCGCGAGACGGCGACGAACGAGGGGAACACCGCGAGCGCGAGCGCGCTCGCGAATGCGGCGACCGCTCCAAAGCGCCGCGCGATCACGACGTACAGCAGCGCGACCGTCAGCACGCCGACGATCGCCTCGGGCAGCAGCAGGCTGAGGGGGGAGAGGCCGAACAGCTTGGCGCTGGTGGCCTGCACCCACAGCGCGACGGGCGGCTTGTCGACGGTGACCAGGCCGCCGGGGTCGAAGGACACGAACAGGAAGTTGTGCAGCGAGCGCAGCATCGACTGCACGCCGGCCGAGTAGAAGATGTTGGCGTACCCGTTCTGGGCGAGCCTGTGCGTGCTGAGGACCGCCGACAGCGCCATCACGACGGGCAGGCCGGCGTGGCGAAGGTACCGCTGGGCGCGGCTCACCCGGGAAGCGTCTCCACGAGCCGCTGCAGGTCGTGCTCGTCGTTCCATGCTCCCACCGACGCCCGCAGCCACGGCCGGTCGGGGATGTTGCGCACGATCACGCCGTGCTCGGCGAGCAGCGCGCGCTCGGCCTCCGGGTCGGGGCTCTCGAAGGACACGAGCGTGGTGGGCCCGCGCGGCGCGGGCTGGCGTCCGCGCTCGGCCAGCATCTCGGCCAGGCGCGCGGCGAGCGTGCGCGCGTGCTCGTGCACGGCGGGCCAGCCGGAGGCCTCGAGCACGCCGATCGCGGCGAGCGCGCAGGCGGCGGTCTCGGCGTTCATGGACAGCGTGTCAAAGCGCCGCGCGTTCTCATGCAGCTTGGCGTCGAGGCCGGTGCCCGGGTCCTCGAGGTTGCCGTAGCCGCGCCTGGAGACGGACAGCCGCTCGCGCAGCGCGGGGCTGACGTACAGCACGCCGGTGCCGTCGGGGCCGCACAGCCACTTCTGCCCGGCGCCGGCGTAGGCGTCGCAGCCGAGCGCGCGCACGTCCACGGGGATCGCGCCGACGCCCTGGGCGCCGTCGAGCAGCACGGGGACGTCGAGCTGGCCGAGCTCGGCGGGGGCGAGCGAGCCGCTGACCCAGCCGACGTGCGAGCAGGCGACCAGGCGCGTGCGCGGGCCGACGGCTTCGGCGATCTCCGCCAGGGCGACTTCGCGCACGTCGACGCCGCGCAGCTCGCGCGCGCCGGACAGTGCGCCGAGCAGCCCGGGATGCTCCTCGTCGCTGGTGAGGATCTCATCGCCGCGGGCGAGCTCCAGCCCGCCGATCACCTGTGCCATGCCCTCGGTGGTGCAGGTGGTGAGCGCGACGTCGGCGGCGTCGGCGCCGAGCGCGCGGGCGTAGGCGCCGCGCAGCTCGCCGGCGAGCTCGCTGCGGCGTTCGAAGTGCGCCATCGCGCGGCCGTCGCGCAGCTCGCGCTCGAGCTCGCGCGCGGATGCCTGGCCGGCGCGCGCGGGCAGCGGCCCGTCGGTGCCCGCGTTGAGGTACGCAAGGGCGCCCAGGACGGGAAACTCGTCGCGCAACCCCGGCAGGCTCACAAACCGCGAGAATACCCGCATGGCCAGCGCTGAACTGCAGCAGCCCCTCTGGGAGCCGCCGCCCGAGCAGCGCGAGCGGGTGGAGATGGCGCGCTTCATGGACTGGGCGGGCGAGCGCCGGGGACGCGCATTTGCCGACTACGAGGAGCTGTGGCGCTGGTCGGTCGACGAGCTGGAGGACTTCTGGGCGAGCATCTGGGAGTTCTGCGGCGTGCGCACGTCAAAGCCGTACGAGCGGGTGCTGGGCTCGCACGAGATGCCGGGCACGCGCTGGTTCGAGGGCGCGGAGCTCAACTACGCGGAGAACCTGCTGGCGCGCGCGGCCGAGCGCGCGGGCGAGGTGGCGGTGCTGCACTGCTCGGAGCTGCGCCCGGCGACTGGCCCCGGCGGGCTCGGGCAGCTGACGTGGGCGGAGCTTCAGGCGGAGGTCGCGGCGGCGGCGGGCGGCCTGCGCAGCCTGGGCGTGGGGCGCGGCGACCGTGTGGTGGCGTACATGCCGAACATCCCGGAGACGCTGATCGCGTTCCTGGCGGTGGCGAGCATCGGCGCGATCTGGTCGAGCGCGGCGCCGGAGTTCGGCGCGCGCAGCGTGATCGACCGCTTCGCGCAGATCGAGCCGAAGGTGCTGCTGGCGGTGGACGGCTACCGCCACGGCGGCAAGGACTTCGACCGCACGGCCGTCGTCGAGGGCATCCTCGCGGAGCTGCCGACGGTCGAGCACGTGGTGAGCCTCCCGTACCTGGCGCACGAGATCGTTTATGAGCCCGCCTCCGGCGGGGGAGGCGTTCGCAGCGTCATCGCCTGGGGGGATCTGCTCGCCAGGGGTGAAAACTCGGAGCTGCGCTTCGAGCAGGTGCCGTTCGACCACCCGCTGTGGGTGCTTTATTCGTCGGGCACGACGGGCCTGCCGAAGGCGATCGTGCAGGGCCACGGCGGCATCCTGATCGAGCAGCTGAAGAAGCGCATGCACCTGGACCTGCGCGCGGGCGACCGCATGTTCTGGTTCACGACGACCGGCTGGATGATGTGGAACTTCCTGGTCGGCTGCCTGCACAGCGACGCGGCGATCGTGCTGTACGACGGCAGCCCCGCATATCCCGATCTGGGCGTGCTGTGGGACATCGCGCAGCGCGCGGGGATGACGTGCATGGGCGTCAGCGCGGGCCTGTTGGCGAGCATGGAGAAGGCGGGCGTGGAGCCGGGGCGCGATTACGAGTTGAGCGCGCTGCGGGCGATCGGCTCGACGGGCTCGCCGCTCGCGCCGGAGAGCTTTCGCTGGGTCTACGAGCGCGTCAAGGGCGACGTGTGGCTGTTCTCGACGAGCGGCGGCACGGACGTGTGCACGGCGTTCGTCGCCGGCTGCCCGCTGCTTCCCGTATACGAGGGCGAACTGCAGTGCCGCGCGCTGGGCTGCGCGGTGGAGGCGTGGGACGAGCAGGGCAACAGCCTGATCGACGAGGTGGGGGAGCTGGTGGTGAGAGAGCCGATGCCCTCGATGCCGCTGTTCTTGTGGGGTGACGCCGATGGCTCGCGCCTGTACGACAGCTATTTCGCGATGTACCCGGGCGTGTGGCGCCACGGCGACTGGATCCGCATCACGCCGCGCGGCGGCGCGGTCATCTACGGCCGCTCGGACTCGACGATCAACCGCCAGGGAGTGCGCATGGGCACGAGCGAGATCTACCGAGCGGCCGCTGGCGTCCCCGAGGTTCTCGACGCGCTCGTCGTCGACATCCCCGGCAGGGACGCGAACGGGGAACCCGGTGGCGAGCTGTCGATGATCCTGTTCGTGGCGCTACGCGAGGGCATCCTCCTAAACGACGAGCTCGCGGCTTCCATCAAGCGCCGTATCCGTGAGGACTGCTCGCCGCGCCACGTCCCCAACGAGGTCCGCCAGATCCCCGAGGTCCCGCGGACGCTGTCGGGCAAGGTGCTGGAGGTGCCGGTCAAGCGCATCCTGATGGGCACGCCGCCGGAGCAGGCGGCGAGCGTCGAGTCGCTGGCGAACCCGCGGTCGCTGGATTACTTCGTGGAGTTGGCTAGAGATATGGGGGTCGGTGGCGCCGATTCTGCGGTGCCCGATCCGATTCGGCACTGAGCCGGATGTCGGCGACGCAGGCGGTCGGGGCCTTGCGCTCTTGCTAGACGTGGCTTCGCCGACTGCGGAAGGGACCCACGAACAGCAGCAGGACCACGATGAGAAGGAGAAACACCAGCGGGCTGATGAAGGCGCCACCGGCGACGCTGAGAATAACCAGGGCGACTATGAGGAGCAGGAGCAGGTCCATGGGGACCCCTTTCGTTTGGATTGTCCTAAATCGTTCAGCTCAGCCCAGCGTCCTCCAGGCGCGGTGGCGGTCGCGCTCATGCGACAGCACACTCTGGGCGGAAGATGCAGCGCTGGGGCAGGCTCAGCTGGGTTGAGGTCGAAGATCGACACCTTGTCGCTGGCGCCGGTCAGTGTGAAGACGAGGTCGACTTGCGAAGGGCCGCGCACGAGCATCAGCCGGCCTCCTTGCCGCCGAGCCCTACGAGCGGCGTGCAGGATGACATGAACGGCGGAACTGTCGATGAACGTGAGCTCGCGCAGGTCGAGCACGACTAGCCGGACGCTGAGTTGGGCGTATCGCAGAGCTTCGTCCAGCTCCGAGGAGGTCGCGAGGTCCAGCTCGCCCGCCACGTGAACCCAGGCCGCACAAGAGCCCGCCTTGGAGATGCACAGGAACGGCGGCGACGTTGGACGACGACTCGCGGTTGTGGGGCTGGAAGCGACCGAGGCTTGGGGCATAGGGACCTCCTTGCGGCTTGCGGGAGCAACGCCGGAAGTCAGGTCGTGCTGCCGACTCCCGCTGGGGCCGACCTCATTGATGCCCTCCTTCACCGATGGTAGCGCCAATCGAGCGTGGAGGCCACGGCTTTCTTCATCTGGATCGGTGAGGCGGGCCGGGCGCTCCCCGCTCAGTCGCCATCGTCCTTTTGTTTTCTGGTGCTCCTGGGTTTGGTGGTACGATACAGTCGAGCACGCTGGAGACAGGTTGCGAAACCGGTGTTGCGTGCTTCTGTCCCATCAGATCGGGAATGCTCCGTCGGCGTAGGACCGCCTTCGCGAATAGGACCTCTGCGTCTTTGCGTGACCCGCCGAGCTTCGCTCGGGTGGGGAGCGAAGGCGGACCGCTCAGGCGGGCGCTCGTCCTATTCCAGTGAGGAGTTTGTATGACAAACAAGAACGTCGATAAGGCGAAGGGCCGCGCGAAGGAGGCAGCCGGTGCGCTGAGCGGAGACAAACGTCTGAAGAACGAAGGACGTGTTGATCAAGCAAAGGGCTCCGCGAAGAAAACGGTGGACAAAGTCGCCGACGCTCTGACCGGCCGCAACGCAAACAACAAGCGGGCCTAGCCGATGTGTCAATCCCCTCGACTGAGCGTTGGGAGGTGACCATGCTCCTGATCATCCTGATCGTACTCGCAGTCGTACTGTTGACGGGCGGATTTGGCTACCGCCGCCGCGGTCGAAGCACGTAAACCGAGAACGCCGTTATCCACGGCGAGCCGGCTCGTCGGGTTGTGGCCGTTAGAGCGTCTATAGCGCTCGCACTGACCGCGGCCCATTCAATTTCTCACCAACCAGCAAGTGAAAGGGAAGTGATGTTATGCCGAGTACCGCAGAAGTAGACATTTGGGGGTATCCCGATGAGGCTGCCGCCGGCAGGGATTTGGCTGGATACTCGATCGAGGCCATAGATGGCAGCATTGGCAAGGTTGACAACGCCAACAACGACGCAGGCGCGAGCTGGTTGATCGTTGATACCGGGCCATGGATCTTCGGTAAGAAGGTCATGCTGCCCGCCGGCGTCGTCTCCCGGATAAACAGCGAGACGGAAGTGCTTCGCGTCAACCGCACCAAGGAACAGATCAAGAACGCCCCCGAGTTCGACGAAGCCCGTCACCTCGAGCAGACCTACCACGACGAACTCGGCGGCTACTACGGACCCGGTGGTAGCGGCTACCAAGCGTGAGCCTGCCCCGCTAGACGTACCTGCCTCATCCACACCCCAGATGCACCGCTGAAGAACCCCGGGGGCCGCACTGGCCCCTCACCAGGCCGCACCCGGGGTAGTTGTTGGTTGGGCAGCCGCAGTGTCCGGCAAGCACTGTAGAAATTGCATGGTGGGATGATGGATAAGACGGTTAGCGGGGGAGACGAGGGTACTTCCGCGCAAGGCGAAACGTCACTCGTGGGCGAGCCGGCAGCGACCTCGGATGCGGGGGATGAGTTCGAGCCGGCATCCGGTCCAGACCGGGAGTTCGTGGGCACGACGGGAGTGCGGGCGTATGTTCGAGCGCTTGGGCCGGGCCTGATCACGGGCGCATCAGACGATGACCCATCTGGCATCGCCACCTACGCGCAGGCGGGCGCTCGGTTCGGCTTTTCGATGCTGTGGGTCGCTCTTCTGACCCTCCCGCTGATGATGGGGATTCAGGAGATATGCGACCGTACCGCGCTTGCTTCGGGCAAGACTCTCGGCGAGTTGATCACGGTCCACTTCGGCCGGGTCTGGCGGGCCGTGATCGGGGTGCTGATCGCGGTCCTGGTTGTCGCGAACGCGCTGAACATCGCCGCTGATCTTGTCGCGGTTGGACAGGGTATGCACCTGCTGCACGCGGGGCCGAGCGCTGTGTGGGCGCTGGTCGCTGGTGCGAGCATCACTGTGGTTCTGGCTGCCGGCTCTTTCCTGTTGATCGCCCGGGTGTTCAAGGTGCTCTGTGCGGCGTTGCTCGCCTACGTGGCGGTGCTCTTTCTCGTGCACATCCCGTGGGGGACGGTGGCCGTGAACACGCTGATCCCGCACGTGCAGTTCTCATCGGCGTACATCGCGCTGCTGGTCGCTGTGCTTGGCACGACGATCTCACCGTATCTGTTCTTCTGGCAGGCCATGCACCGTGTCGAGGACATGCGAGAGGAGCGGTTGGGCGGCGAGGAGCCGGTGCCGCTGCGCCGCCGTGGTCAGCGCGCGGGCAGGTCAAAGCAACTGATGAGCCGCCTTGATGTGTTCACCGGCATGGCGTTCTCGAATTTCGTGATGTTCGCAATCATCGCCGCGACCGCCGCGACGCTCGGGCGCACGCATCACGTGAGCATCTCCTCGCCGGCGCAAGCGGCGGAAGCGCTGCGCCCTTTGGGAGGCCAGATCGGCTCCTACGTGTTCGCGCTCGGCTTCATCGGCTCGGGCATGCTCGCGATTCCGGTGCTTGCCGGCGCGGGCTCGGCGGCGATGGCCGGACTGATCGGCAAGGGAGCCGGCTTTTCCAACTCTCTACGCGAAGCGCCCGTGTTCTATGGATTGTGCGCCGTCGGGACGATCGGCGGCTCGGCGCTCAGCCTGGCCTCCGTGAACCCGATCAAGCTGCTCGTCCTGGTCGCCGTCATCAACGGCGTGACCGCGGGGCCATTTCTGATCGTGGTGATGCGCGTCTCCTCAGACCGCTCGATCATGGGCAAGAACGTCAACGGTGCGCTCGCCCGCTGGCTCGGCTGGGCGACGACGGGACTGATGCTGATCGCCGCAGTTGCCCTGTTCGCGACTGGAGGCGTGTAAGACACATCCCGACGGATCGTTGGCGTCCGGTTCCTCTTCGCCTCGCGCTAGTGCATCGGCGCCACCCAGGGTTCCTTCGTGAACTGCAGGGTCTGGCCGGGGCGATCCTGCAACGATCCGCACAAAGGAGTAGAGTCACTGGAGGACGGTCGCTGACCAAGCCGACCAGCCGTCGTTGCCGCTGAGCTTTTGCCGTCGCCGCGACTAGCCGATTCGATTGACCTCCGCCCGCGTGAATCCCCTCAAGGGGTTCACGACCCGCCGGGCATTGCCCGGAAGGGATGGAAGACCAACAGGAGGTTCCTCTCATGTTCAGAGCCACGCCAGCAGGCGTTCCTGCTTCCGAAGTCGATCCGAATGGTCGGCCGGTCGAAGTGTCAGGTCGGCGCGAAGCCGGCGGTGTCGGTGTGTTCGGGCAAGGCGTGGGCTTGTTGGTTCGCGTCGTTCAGCTCGTTGTCAGCGTCGTCGTGTTGGTCATCATCGCTGGGATTCTGCTCGTGGTGCTCAAGGCCAATCCGGCCAACGGCATCGTCTCGGAAGTCCACAGTTGGGCGCGCTGGCTTGCCGGCCCATTCGACGGCATGTTCAGCTTCCACAGCGCCAACGTCGCTATCGCTGTCAACTGGGGCATCGCCGCGATTGTCTACCTCAGCGTCGGCGGACTGATCACGCGGCTACTCGGCCGCACCTACCGCTAGCGCCGCGATCAGGCGCTCCTCGCCCATACTAATCAGGAGGATTCCATGACGGACAAGAACATCGACAAGGCAAAAGGTCGCGCGAAGGAGGCAGCCGGCGCGCTGACTGGAGATAAACGCCTAAAGAACGAAGGACGCGTCGACCAAGCCAAGGGCTCTGCGAAGAAAACCGTGGACAAAGTCGCCGACACACTTACCGGCCGCAACAGAAACACGAAGTAGACCCATGGACCTGCTGCTGCTTTTGATCGTCGTCTTGATCATCCTCAGCGTCGCCGGCGGCGCCTTCGTGAACCCGCTTGCGTTGCTTCTTCTCATCGTCGTGCTGGTGCTGTTCCTCGGTCCCTACCGCGGTCGAAGGGGCCGCGTGTAGGTCTACTTCGCCCTCGCGTCGGAGGTCGTCGCCTCCAAAACACCTGTAGTCGAGGGGCAAGTGGTGCAGATTGGGTGTAGCACATGCAAATTGTAGGATGAGGCTGTGAAGACGATCCAAGTACGTAATGTGCCCGACGATGTCCATCGTGCATTGCGCGCTCGGGCTGCGGCAACGGGCGTCTCGCTCTCGGATTTCGCGCTTGGAGAGCTAGAGCGGGTTGCCGAACACCCGCCGGTGGCCGAGCTGCTGCAACGCGCACGCTCACGCGCCGGCGGCGCGCAGAGCAGCGCGATCGTCGCCGCGATACGCGGTGGTCGCGACCGCGACTAGGCAATGCTCGTGGTTGACACATCGGCCGTGCTGGAGGCGCTCGCGGCGCGAGACCCCGCGCCGAGTTTGATCGAGCGCTTCGCCGGAGACGGTGACCTCCATGCCCCTCACCTAATAGACACCGAGCTGCTCCATGCACTCCGCGGGATGGGCATCAGACGCGAGATAAGCGACGAGCGCGCGGCCGATGCGCTCAGCGACCTCGCCGAGCTCGCGCTCGTCCGCTATCGCCATCAGCCGCTCAATGACCGAGTCTGGGAACTGCGCCCAACCTAACGGCCTACGACGCCACCTTCGTCGCGCTCGCCGAGGTCCTGGCTGCTCCCCTCGTCACCTGCGACGCGCGCCTCGCATCGGCTCCCGGGCACAATGCACAGATAGAGCTGTTCGACGCGTCGGCCCCGTAGCTTGCTGCCCGCTCGCCAGTGGTTGCGGACTCACGCAGATCGGCTCGCGCTGCCGCCCGACTACCATTTCGCCACCCACGGCACGGTGTAAGTTTTGTGTGTTACCATCTGATCCATGTCGTCTGTGAGCCAGAAAGCCCGTAAGGGCGAGCCTTTCAGCGTTCGCTTCAGCCTGCCCACCGACCATCTCGTCGAGGCTGAGGCCCAGAGGACTCGCCGCTCGAAGAGCGCGATCGTCGAGGCTTTGACCGAGGAGGCGGTGCGGACCCGCCGCTTTGCCGGGATCGGCTTCCGCGGCGAGGACGCCGCCCGGCGCCCGTGGGTGATCGGCTCGGGCCTCGACGTCTGGGAGATCATTCAGATGCTCCAGGACTTCGGCTCGAGTGAGATCCTCGTGGGCCAGACGCATCTGGGCGAGCGCCAGGTGCATCTTGCGCTCGCCTACCGTGACAGCTACCCCGAGGAGATCGCCGAGGCAATCGCGGAAAACCGCCGCACAGCCGAGCAGTGGCGCGAGCTCTACCCGTTCATCGAGTTCTCGCCTGCGGCATAGACATCCTTGAGGCTGCTGCTCGACGCGAATCTCTCCCCGCGTGGCATCGCCGCGAAGCTGCGCAAGAACGGCCATGACGTGCTTGCGCTCGCCGAAGACGCCACCTTCGAGGGGCTCCCCGATCCGCAGGTGCTCGAGCTCGCGGCATCCGAGCAGCGCGTGCTCATCACGCGCAACAGCCGAGACTTCGCGCCGCTCGCGCGCCAGTGGGCAGAGGCCGGGCGCCCACACGCGGGCATCATCCTCATCTGGACACTCGATCACAGCCAGTTCGGCGAGATCCTCGCAGGCGTGGAGCTTCAGCTGCGGCAGCGCCCGACCCAAGAACAGTGGCGCGACATCACCGTCGCGTTCTGAGCACGAGAGGCCGGAGGCTCCCCGAGGTGATCGAGCCAAGCGCGTTCGACGCGTCGAGATGAGCAGCGACGTCTCGTGGCTCCCGAGGCGTTCACGAGTTCCAGCCATATGATTTTGGTCTGTGTGCCGGCCTAACGCGATCTGGTGGCCTCTCGTTCTGTTGATGCTTCTCGCGACGAGTTGCGGGAAGAGCGAGGTCACCTCGGCAGGTAACGCGGATACGCCGATCACCAAGAGCCAAGCGATGGCATACGCTCGCGCGGTTAATCTGCGCGCGAGCGATGTTCCCGGCCTTGTCGTCACCGGGGCAAGCGACACAGCCAAAGGACCTCTGGGCAATCAGGCAGAAACATGTGGCATAGCCGCCCACGCTGGGACCGGTGCGGGAATCACCTCACAGACATTCCAGCGGTTGGGAGCTCACACCAACTCCAGCAAAATCTATACCCAAACAGTCCTTTCCACGGTTTACGTGATGCAGAACGCGGCTCAGGCGGCTCGAGAGACTGCGGCCATTGGTGCAGCCGCTAATAACCCCGCTGTCGTGACGTGCGTCAAGCACGCCTTCGCGAATGCGCGCCCAGAAGACGAAGAAGAAGAACACCATGCCGGCCCGACGGTTGGCAATCCGACCACGGAACCACCAATCTTTAGCCACGTCGAGGTCTCTGCGCTCCGCTCCGACGATCTAGTGGTTCAGGCCATGGGATTGCAAATCAAGGCGCACTCGGCAATCGAAGCGCCCGGCAGGAACGGCCCTTCCAACATCTATGTGCACTGGCTCGGGTACGCCGTGGGACCTGCGGTCATCACGCTCGTGGACGTAGGTAACCCGCGCCCGTTTCCCACGGCGATCGAGCAACGCCTCCTCTTGCTGCTCTATCGCCGCGCAAAGACACACAAGCTGTAGGTTGCCGGCACGGAAACTCGTCGGCGCGCCACGCGGCCCCTGACCCTGTGCAGCCCTCTCCTCGATCATCCGCAGCAGCCGGACGGGGCGGCATCAGATACGCTCTGCCGGGGCTACGGTTGTTGAGCGTCGCGAAGCTCGAAGTACAACACCGTGGCGGCTATCACCGGGATCGGTGCGATCAGGGCTGCCACGAGCACCCTGGCGGCGAGACCCGGCACGCTGCTCGCACTGCCGCTGGCCGCGTCCACCACGGCAGCGGCTAGGGCAAGCGGAATCGCGAGCGCCACGATCAGCGCGAGCACGCGCCACCGATTGCCGCGTACCAGCTCGCGGCTGCGCCCCAGTGCTCGCAGCCCACCCGGGCGCTCGAGAACGGCGACAGCTGCAGAGACCGACCAGCTCGTGCATAGCTGCAGCTGGGGCACGAGCAGCAGGATCGAGATGAGTGGCAAAAGGAATATGAGCGCCAAGAGGTGCCCGGCGCCATTCACCACCGCGGTCGCGAAAATGGCTAGCACGAAGAGCGGTGCGATCGAGCTCACGACGGTGATCGTGATCGTTCCGACAACCACGACCAGCAAAAGTCGAGCAAGTGCCGACCAGGCAGATCGCAACAGCTCCCGGGCGTTGCGGCGAGGCCCGCCGTCGAACACGTCGGCAACCAAGAGCACGACCACGCAGACGAACAGCCCGATCGCTACGAGGGCAAGAACCAGCGTGACGATCCCGCGTCCGAGAGAGCCCTTGCCGGCCGCGTGGTCGAGAGCGAAGAACGCTGCTACAAGCACCGCCGCTAGAGGAGCCAGTGCGTGCTGTTCAGCGTAGATACCAAACGTGCGGCGCAAGACGGAGCTGACGCTGATCATTCGGAGAATCGGACTCTATCTGGTCGGCTGATCTTTGGCTCATCTGAGAGATGCTCCCCGGATGCTGAGATTCGAGCCTCCAACCACGACGGCCTGTACGGCGCGCCCTACTGCGACTGCGCCCACTCGCGCAGGCGACCGGGCACGGCGAGCGCGTCGCGTTCGACTTCGACAACCTCGTCGGCGGGAATGTTGGCCCGCTTCGCCGCTGCGACGATCGCGTCAGCCGAGGGCGCCTCATACAGGCAGTAGGTGCGCCGCCGGTCGGCGCTGAGGAACGAGAACAGCCAGCGCACGCCCTCGTCGGCGTTGACCTCCTCGATCAGCTCGACGTCGTCGTCGCTCAGCTGGAGCTGCTCGGCGAACCTGCGCTCGATCATGAATAGCGGCATATACGGCGATCGTACTCCTCGGCCCTATGCGTCGGCAAGCGCGTGACGGTGCGCGTAGGAGGCGGCCTCGGTGCGGTTCGCGCAGCCGGTCTTGCGAAGGATGCTGCGGATGTGGTTGGCGGCCGTGTGCTCGCTGATGTAGAGCTCGGCGCCGATCTCGCGGTTGCTGAGGCCACGTGCGACGAGTCGCAGGATCTGTGCCTCGCGGCCCGACAGCGCGTCGGGAAGGATGGAGTCCCGCCCGCCCGCGCCGGCCGGGGCGGACGCGATGTTCATCGCCGCGATCCGGTTGTGCAGGCTCGCCATCCCGATCGCGCGTGCGAGCCTGTCGGCCTCGACGAGCAGCGCCCGTGCGCGCTCGGGATGGCCGTCCCCGCGAGCGAGCAGCATCCGTGCGTATTGGTGGTTGGTGTGGGCGAGCCAGGTCTTCGCCTCCATCGCCACGTTGGCCGCAAGCGCCTGCTCGAAGTGCGCTTCCGCCAGCTCCCACTCGCCGACCGTCGCCGCGAGCATGCCCAGGTAGCGGTCGGCCGAGCCGTAGTAGACGACCAGGTGTCCGACCATCACGTTGCTCGAGGCGAGCGGTGCGAGCTCGGGGTACAGGAGCGCCGCGACCGTCTCGTCACCCACCGCGACGCAGGCGTCGGTGAGGTAGGTCAGCGACGCGAGCCACAGCGACTCCCGGAACGCGTCGAGACCCTCGCTGGCGATCTGCGCCAGCTCGCTCCTTGCCTCGGACTCCATTCCCAGCTCGACCAGCAGGGATACGAGCCCGGGACGCCAGGGGCTGCGCTCGCGCTCACCGGCGACGAGGATCCTGATCACCGAGGCCAGCTCCGCCAAGCGCCCCTGCTCGCGGCGCAGGCTGAACATCTGGATGCCGTACGTGCCCGACGCGTCGCGCCCGGTCAACATGCGCCCCGCCGCCTCCGAGCGGCCCGCCATCGCCTCGGCCGCGTCGAGCTCTCCGTCGGAGAGGGCGATCGCGGCGCCGTAGTGCTCCGCCACGTGGAGGTTGAACGGCTGCCTGGTGATCTCGGCCATCCGCCTGAGCTGTGCCGCCTCGCTGCGTGCGGCGGGGATGTCGGCGATCGCCACGAACGCGGGCGCGCGCCAGGACATCGCTTCCGCCTGCAGCTCCGTGTCGCCCAGCTCCTCGCTGATGGCGCGCGCCTCGGTCAGCATCTTCAGGATCTGCTCGATCGGCGTCGCACCGCGCGACCAGTAGGAGCGCACGAGCACCGTCGCAAGCCCCGCGCGGTCGCCCAGGCGCCGGGCGAGCTCGATCGCGTTGGCCCGCACGATCGCGCCGCGCTCGTGCTCGCCCTGTCCGTCGAGCGCGCGCGCCAAGCTGCCGAGCAGCTCGACGCTCAGCTGCGACTCGTGCTCGCCCAGTGCCGCCGTGGCCTCTTCCAGCAGCTCGACCGCGCCGCCTTCCATTCCGGGGCGCCAGCTGGCCTCCTCGTATCGCGCCGCGGCGCGCGCCAGCAGCTCGGCGTCCGCCAGCTCGCGGCCGATCTGTGCAGCGGCCGCCAGCGCCTCGCGAGCATCGAGCGCGCTGCCGGCCCTGTGCCGAGCCATGCCGAGCTCGAGCAGCACCTCGGCGCGCTCGCGGGCGTCGTCGATGCCAAGGGCATGCGCCGTCAAGAGCAATTGCGCCGCGTCGTCGAACGCGAGGGCATCGGCGGCGGCTCGCGCGGCGAGGACGTTGTAGCGAATCGCCCGCTCGACTCCGGCGACCGCGGTGGCCGCGGCGAAGTGGTGCGCGAGGTCGGCGAGCGTTCGCGCCGAGCGCCCCTCCGCCGCCTCCATGGCCTCGCCGATGCGCAGGTGCAGCTCGGCCCTGCGCACGCCCGACAGGCGGTCATAGACCGCACGGCGCACGAGCTCGTGGCTGAACCTGTACGCGAGCTGGCGGCCTGGCAGCTCGACGATGATGCCACTGCGTGTCGCCTCGTCGACGGCTGCGATCAGCTCGCGTTCCTGCAGGCGCGAGCCCCGTCTGACGATCGCGAGCTCGAACTCGGCGCCGGCCGTCGCCGCCAGCTCGAGCAACTCGGTGGTCGCCGGCGCCAACCGCGCAAGACGGGCGCTCACCACCTCGCGGACGCTCTCGGGCGTTTGGAGCTGGGCGAGCAGAGAGCCGGCGAGCCGCAGCTCGCCCTCGCCGTCCGCGGTCGCGTCCGTCTCCAGCAGGGCGCGCCACAGCTCGCACATCAGGAACGCGTTGCCGCCTGTGAGATTGGAGATCGCCCGGGCGATCTCGGGCAGTTCTGCGCTGGCGCGGCCCTCGGTGACGCGCCGTACGAACTCGTTCACCTCCACGTCGGAGAGACCCTCCAGCCGCATGCGCACGACGTCGTCGGAGCGCCGCAGATCCGCGAGCGTCTGCGCGAGCGCCTGCGGAACCTCGTCCTCCGTGTCGCGGAAGGTGGCGAACAGCAGCACACGCCCAGCCCAGGCCGCCTGTGCGAGGTGACGCAGCAGCAGCAGCGTTGGCGCATCCGCCCAGTGCCCGTCCTCGATCACCAGGACGACGGGGCGCCGGCGGCCGACCCGCTCGAGTAGGTCCGACACGGCCGTGTGCAGCCGGTGGCGCTCGGTGTCCGGGTCGGCGCTCACGGGCGGCGAGAGTCCGCCGAGGCGCTCACCGAGGTTGGGGAGCAGGCGCATCAGCTCGCCCCCGGAGGAGCCGAGCGCGGTTCGCAGTTCGTCCTCGTCGAGCACCGCCGCCAGGCGCTCGAGCGCCTGCGAGAAGGGCCCGTACGGCGCGTGTACGACCGCGTCGCATGCTCCGTGCAGCACGAGCGCACCGGACTGCGCCGCCTCGGCGGCGAACTCGCGGACGAGGCGGCTCTTGCCCGAGCCCGCCTCTCCCCCCAACAGCACCACCCGGCGGCCCTCGCCCTCGGCGCTCGGCAGCAACATGCGCAACTTCCCCAGCTCGTCAGCGCGGCCAACGAACGGAAACGGAGAGGAAACGCGAAGTGGGGCAGGGAGCTCGGGCACGGGGGACCCCTGCGAGCACGATAGTCAGATCTGACCAGTGACGCAAATCCGGCGCTCGCTCCGCCGGCGGCAAAGTCGGTCAGTCCGCGTCATGACAAGCGCTGATCAACGCCGTACGTTGCGCTCTGACGAAGCCATAACGATCTCCACCAAGAGGAGGAGCCCGATGAGCAGCACGATCACAGCAGCGCAGGCCGCACGCCAGGAGATGCCCGACTTCCGGGGGCGCCTGATCGGCCCCGAGGACGGCGACTACGAGCAGGCGCGGAGCGTGTACAACGCCATGATCGACCGCCGCCCAGCGCTGATCGCACAGTGCGCGGATGCGCAGGACGTCGCCCGTACGGTCGCCTTCGCGCGTGCGCACGCGCTCCCGCTCGCGATCCGCGGCGGCGGGCACAACGGCGCCGGCCTCGGCACGTGCGACGACGGTGTCGTCATCGACCTGGCGCTGCTCAAGGACATCCAGGTCGACCCTGGCGCGCGCACGGTTCGCGTGGGCGGCGGCTGCACGTGGGCCGAAGTCGATAGCGCCACCGGCGAGCACGGCCTCGCGACCCCCAGTGGGATCATCTCGAGCACCGGCGTCGGCGGGCTGACGCTCGGCGGAGGCCTCGGGCATCTCACGCGGCGCTTCGGGCTGACGATCGACAACCTGCTCGAGGCGGAGCTCGTGCTCGCGAGCGGCGAGACGGTGCGGGCCAGCGCCGACGAGCACCCCGACCTGTTCTGGGCGATCAGGGGCGGCGGCGGCAACTTCGGTGTCGTGACCTCGTTCCTGTTCCGTCTGCACGAGGTTGGCACGATCTTCGGCGGCCCGACGTTCTGGGCGGTCGAGGACGCCACGGCGGTGCTGTCCGCATACCGCGAGTTCCTGCCAGCCGCCCCCCGCGAGCTGAACGGGTTCTTCGCGTTCCACACCGTACCGCCGGCGCCGCCGTTCCCCGAGGAGATCCATCTGCGCAAGGTATGCGGCGTGGTGTGGTGCTACGTCGGTCCGGAGAGCGACGCGCGCGCGGCGATGGCGCCCCTGCTCGAAGCTGTGCCAGAGCCACTGATGCACGGTGTTCAATCGATGCCGCACGCGATGCTCCAGACAGCGTTCGACGGGATCTACCCGCCCGGCGATGAGTGGTACTGGCGCGCGGACTTCGTCAACGAGATCCCCGACGAGGCGGTCGCGATTCACACGCGCTTTGGCTCACAGCCGCCGAGCATGAAGTCGACGATGCATCTCTACCCGATCGATGGGGCCGCGCACGACGTCGGCGAGTCCGAGACCGCCTGGAGCTACCGTGACGCCACCTGGGGGGCGGTGTTCGCCGGGGTCGACCCGGATCCCGCCAACCGCGACGCGATCAGCCGCTGGAGCATCGACTACCACGAGGCGCTGCACCCGTACTCCGCGGGCGGCGCGTACGTGAACATGATGATGGACGAGGGCGAGGATCGCGTCCGCGCGAGCTATCGCGGCAACTACGAGCGGCTGGCGCAGATCAAGCGCAGCTATGACCCGGAGAACGTGTTCCGGATCAACCAGAACATCCCGCCCGCGAGCTCGTGAGGCAAGCCGATGCGGTGGTCGTCGGCGCGCGCTGCGCCGGATCGACGCTCGCGCTCGCCCTGGCCCGGCACGGCTGGGACGTGGTGCTCGTCGACCGCGACAGCTTGCCCAGCGAAACGATCTCGACCCATCTGATCTTCCCGAACACGCTCGAGCGCCTCAGCGAGCTCGGGGCGCTCGAGGTGCTGCTTGCCTCGCACGATGTGCCGATGCTCGAGTACCGGATCGTCGGCCTCGGGCACGAGTTCAGTGGCTCGTTCACGCCGATTGGGGGCTTCGACCGCTGTGCGGCGCCGCGCCGCGTCGCGCTCGATGAGGCGATCCTCGACACCGCGCTTGCCGCGGGGGCGGATGGGCGCTTCGGCGAGGCCGTGGTCGATCTCGTCGGCTCGGGCAGCGCCGAAGACCCCGTCGCCGGGGTCGTGTTGGAGGGCGGCGAGCGGATCGCCGCCAGGTGGGTCTTCGGCTGCGATGGCCGTGCCTCGACGGTCGCGCGCCGGCTCGGGATCGAGAAGACGCGCCCACTGCGCGGGGAGGTGGCGTTCCTGCTCGGCTACTGGCGTGGCATACCGGACAGCGGGCTGGCGACCATAGAGATAAGAGAGACAGAGATCGCCAACCGGTGGGCGGGCGAGGATGGCTCGTGCCTGCTGACCACCGCCGGGGACGCAGCGTCGACGCGAGGATCCAAACAGGAGCGCCGGGCCCGGTATCTGGAGCAGCTCCATCGCTTCCCCGGTCTGATCGACCCGAGCGTGCTCGACCGGGCGGAGATGATAAGCGACGTCGTGGTGGCTCCCGAGTCGCTGATGCGCGGGTACTTCCGGGTTCCGAACGGCCCGGGCTGGGCGCTGGTCGGTGATGCCTGCCACTTCAAGCACCCCGGCACCGCTCAGGGGATCGGCGATGCGGTGGAGCATGCCGTCTACATCGCCAACGCTCTTTCCGGCGCGCACCCCAGCCTCGACGGCTACGAGCAGTGGCGAGACGAGCGCGCCGAGGAGCACTACGAGTGGTCCTTCGCGTGGGGGCGCTTCCCGCGCGCGGAGACCGAGAACCTGTTCAGAGGATGGGCTAGCGAGGCGGACGCGGCACAGGACCTGCGCGACTCATACAGCCGGCGTGTCGAGCCAGCTCAGGTGCTCAGTGGGGAGCGGCTGGCGCGGTGGTTTGGGGGGTGACGGGGGCCGAGGCAGACTCCACCGTCAAGCGGCTGTTCGCCCCTGGAGCCTGACGCCTACTGCACGAGGCTTGTTTCGAGCGGCGGGCCGCTCTGGCCATTCGGCACGAGTTCGAGCGTGAACGACACGCTGAATCCGCCAGCGAACGGCTCAAGCCGGGTGGCCAACCAGGCGGTCTTTGATGTTGGACCGCGGTCCAACGACACGGCCGAGCACCGGTGTATCTTGGTGCCTTGACGGTGTGGCCTGCGCGAGGGGTGCCGGTGATGCGTGGCACCTGCCCCGATGCACGGGATCCGACCGCTCGCAGGTAGAGGCATTGAACGTGACCGCCATCGTTACGCCGTCAGCCGGCCCTGCGCGCTCCGAGCGAGGAGGAGAACCGATCGCCGGCCCAGAACCGATCGACGGTCCTGGACAACGACCTCCCGCCCGTGCCACGCGCGAGCGCGGACTCGTGCCGATACGGGTGGGGTGTGAGTTTCGCTTCGCCGCGCCGCTCCCCGTACCAGCGGTCGTGCTGGTGCGCGCTCGCCCGGACGGTGGCGTGATGATCGAGCGGGAGACGTGGCATGTTCAGCCCAACGCGTCCTTCTCGGACCTCGTCGACATATACGGCAACCGCCCCCGGCGCGTCGTGATCGGAGCGGGGAAGGCAAGCCTGCGTTACGATGCCGACGTCACTGCGTCGGCCGCCCTCGACGAGGCAGGCTCGGGAGCGGCGCAGCACAGTGTCGAGGATCTGCCTGGCGAGCTCCTCATCTACACGCTGGCCAGCCGGTATTGCCTCTCCGATACGCTTTCGGACGCGGCCGTGGACCTGTTCGGGACCACCCCGCTCGGGTGGGATCGGGTGCAGGCTGTCTGCGACTGGGTCCACGACAACGTCCATTTCGATTACGGCGCCAGCAGACCTGACACGACCTCGGTCGATGTCTTCGAGGCCAGGGTGGGCGTTTGCCGGGACTTCGCCCACCTCGCCATATCGTTCTGCCGAGCTCTCAACATCCCCGCGCGCTACGTGTTCGGGTATCTCCCCGACATCGAGGTGATTCCCGCGCCGGAGCCGATGGACTTCTGTGCCTGGATGGAGGTCTATCTCGGCGGACGCTGGTGGACATTCGACCCCCGCAACAACGCGAGGAGAGTTGGGCGCGTTGTCATCGCGCGAGGTCGCGACGCCATGGACGTGGCGATGGTGACGTCGTATGGCAAGCTGCCGCTCGAGCAGATGACGGTGTGGGCGGATGAGATCATTCCGGCCGGGGCAACCGGCGGGGATCGGCCTCGGTAAGGGATAGCCCGTGGACCTTCTCCCGGAGCATGGCTCGGACGAGCAGCATTACGCGGACCTCCTCCGCGTCGACTTCCTCGACCACCACACCATGGACTGGAGCCGGGTTCGGCGGACCGCCTACCGGGTTCAGCAGCGCTTCCATTACGAGTACGAAGCCCCCATCTCCACCCTGAGGCAGCGCTTGATGGTGGTGCCCCGCCCGGTTCACGGCGACCAGCGACTCCTCTGCCACCGGCTCGAGGTGAGCGAGGCCCGCTTCCGCAAGCGGATGTATCGCGACGGGTTCGGCAACGTCGTCCTTGAGATAAGCATCCCGACGGTCGAGGAGACGGTCGGCTTCGATGTATCGGTCCTCGCGGAACGGTTGCCCGGGCAGGGACAACACCTCGAGGGCGCCACGGGCCAAGCGCTAGACGTCTACCGGCGCCCGTCGGCTCTCACCCAGCCCGACTCTGCGCTGCGTGCCGCCGCCGCCGAGCTCGCGCGCAGCGTCGAAACTGGCGGCGACCTGGCCGCCGCCGTGAGCAACTGGGTGTACCGGCACATGAGCTACGGCTTCGACCAGACCGGGGTGCACACCACGGCGGGCGAGGCCCTCGCAGCGGGAAAGGGCGTCTGCCAGGACTACGCCCACGTGATGCTCGCGCTGTGCCGACTGCTCGGCATCCCCGCCCGCTATGTGTCCGGCCATCTCCTCGGTGAAGGCGGTACCCACGCATGGGTCGAGGCGTTCGTGCCCGCAGCAGGCCAGTCGGTCGAGGTCCTCGCTTGGGACCCGACACACGACCGGCGGGCGGACCTCAAATACCTCACCGTTGCCGTGGGCCGCGACTACCGCGACGTTGCGCCCGTCTCCGGCACCTACTGCTTGCCCCATCAAGGGTGGCTCTCGGCCTCCTGTCGTGTGAGCGTGGCGCAGGTGGAGCGCGAGATCGCCGCCTGACCTCGGCCGTCATAGCCGCATCAAACCGCTACAACCCCAGCGACCGCCCAACGATCTCCTTCATGATCTCGTTCGCGCCGCCGTAGATCCTGGTCACGCGGGCGTCCGCGAAGGCGCGCGCGATCGGGTACTCGAGCATGTACCCATAGCCGCCGAACAACTGCAGGCAGCGATCGACGACGCGGCCCTGCAGGTCGGTGCACCACCACTTCGCGGTGGCCGCGTCCTCCGGCGTCAGCTCGCCGGCGTTCAGCGCGAGCGCGCACTGGTCGACGAACGTGCGCGCGACCTGGGTTTCGCCGTGGAGCTCGGCAAGGGTGAAGCGCGAGGCCTGGAAGGAGCCGATCGGCTGGCCGAACGCGTGGCGCTCGCGGACGTAGTCGAGCGTCCAGCCGATCGCCGCCTCGGCGGCGGCGACGGCGCCGGCGGCGATCGACAGGCGCTCCTGAGGGAGGTTCGAGACGAGGTAGCGAAAGCCCTCGCCCTCCTCGCCGAGCAGGTTGTAGAGCGGCACGTGCACGTCCGCGAACGACAGCTCGGCCGTGTCCTGGCCGTGCTGGCCGATCTTCTCGAGGTTGCGCCCGCGCTCGAAGCCCTCCATGCCGCGCTCGACGACCACCAGGCTGATGCCGCGGTGGCGCTCTGACGGGTCGGTCTTGACCGCCACGATCACCAGGTCCGCGTTGATGCCGTTGGTGATGAACGTCTTTGAGCCGTTGACCACGTAGTGCTCGCCCTCGCGCTTGGCGCTCGTCGACATCGCAGCCAGGTCCGAGCCGATCCCCGGCTCGGTCATCGCGATCGCCGCGATCAGCTCGCCAGTGGCGAGCCCGTCCAGCCAGCGCTCGCGCTGGGGCTCGGTGCAGTAGCTGAGGAAGTACGGCACGCAGATGTCCGTGTGCACCGACATCCCCAGGCCGACGCTGCCGACCGCCGCGCGCTGGGTCTCTTCGCCGATCACCATGTTGAAGCGGAAATCATCCGCGCCCGCGCCGCCGTACGCCTCGGGCACCGCCATGCCCAGGAAGCCGCCCTTGCCGGCCAGTTCGTAGACCTCGCGAGGCACGATCTCCGCGCGCTCCCACTCGCCGTAGCGGCCCTCCTCGCCGATCACCTCGCGCTCCAGGAACGTATGAAAGCTCGCGCGGAAGTCTTCGTGTACGTCCTCGTACAGGCTGCGTCTCATGCCGCCAGGGACACTACCGGCGCTGGGTCCTCGCGGTAGCCGGGCTTTGCCAGCAGCAGCTGCACGTCCTGGATGCGCCGCTCGCGAAAGCCGCCCTCGCAGTAGCTCAGGTACAGCTCCCACAGCCGGCGAAAGCGCTCGTCGTAGCCGAGCTCCGCCACCCGCTCGGCGGCGTCCACGAAGCGCTCGCGCCAGCGCGCGAGCGTCGTCGCGTAGTGCTCGGTGATGTCCTCGAGGTGGATCTGGCGCATGTCGGTCACGCGCGCGAGCGAACGCGCGATCACCTCCAGCGAGGGCAGGCAGCCGCCGGGAAAGATGTAGGTGTTGATGAAGCTGCGCCCCGCCTTCTCCACGGCGTAGGCGCGGTCTTCGATCGTGATCGCCTGCAGCAGCATCGCGCCGTCGTTCACCAGCAGCTCCGAGCAACGGCGGAAGTACGTCGGGAAGTACTGCCAGCCGACCGCCTCGATCATCTCGATCGACACCAGCTTGTCGTAGCGCCCGCGCAGCTCGCGATAGTCCTTCAGCAGCACCGTCACGCGGTCCTCGAGGCCCGCCTCGTGCACCCGCGCGCACGCGTACGCATGCTGTTCGCGCGAGATCGTCGTCGTCGTCACGTGGCAGCCGTAGTGCTCAGCCGCGTACAGCGCGAGGCCGCCCCAGCCGGTGCCGATCTCGAGCAGATGGTCCTGCGGGCGCAGGTCGAGCTTCGCGCATACGCGCTCGAGCTTTGCCAGCGACGCGTCCTCGAGGCTCGTGTGCGGCTGCTCGAACACCGCGCACGAATACATCATCGTGCGGTCCAAAAACAGCGCGAACAGCTCGTTGCCAAGGTCGTAGTGCGCCGCGATCCGCCGGCGCGAGCGCATCGGCGTGTTGCGCGCAAGCCACCGCGCCCAGCGCTGCACCGGGATCAGTGCCGGCGCGAGCACCCGGCGCAACCGGTCCAGCGCGCCGACGTTCAGCGCCGCGATGCGCGTCAGCGCCACCAGGTCGTCGCACTCCCACAGCCCGTCCACGTATGACTCGCACAGCCCGATGCTGCCGCGCAGCAGCTGGCGGTAGAAGCGCGGCGAGCGCACGTGCACCACCGCGCGCAGCGGGCGCTCGGCCACGAGCTCGCCCAACCTCACGCGTACATCGCCGTCCTCCAGCTCCACGAGCTCGAGCTCGCCGCCGCCGATGCGCGCGAGCACGCGCAGCACCAGCCAGCGTGCGGCGCGGTCGCCGATGCGCCCCGCGCGTCGCTTGACGCGCCTCGCCCGCGCGCTCACGCCGACACCGCCCGCTTGTCCGCGCCCGCTGCCGGTCCGGGACCGCTCTTGGCTTCGGGATCGGCCCCGGCCTCGGTTCTCATCCCGCCCTTGGGCGGGTGCGGGAAGTAGCGCGCGCCGCGCAATCGCAGCGACAGCGCGTGGCCGTAGATGCGCGCGACGATCCGCAGTGTCAGGAACGGGTAGCGCGCGAGCGCTCGCGCCAGCTCGCGGCCGCTCAGCTCGCGGCGGCGCAGCGACAGCGTCGCGTCGAACGCCGGGCCGGTGCCCCCGGTGCCACCGGTGCCCGCGTGTCCGACGGCCTGCGAATCCACCGGTCCGCCGGCCCGCCCGTCGCGCTGGGCGTCCACACGGTGGGACTCGATGTGCACCGACAGCCGCCCCGCCGGCTCGCTCGCGCGCCACACGTACGTGTGCTCCATGCCCATCAGCGGCGAGACGTGCAGACGCTTGTCCGAGCGCCCGCCCAGCAGCGCCGTCGAGCCGCGGTCGCTGGCGCCGCCGGCGCCCAGCACGTAGGAGTGGCTCTCACCCCACGGCGTGTTCGTCACGTGCGCGACCACCGCGCTCAGGCGCTCGCCGGCGCCGTCGCCGTCTGGGGCGGCGTCGTAGCAGTAGTAGAAGCTGACCGGGTTGAAGCAGTACCCGAAGTAGCGCAGGTGTGTCAGCAGCCGGACGGGGCCTTCGGGGCGCGCGCCGGTGCGCTCGGCGACGAGCTCGCGGACCGCGTCGGCGAGCGGCGTGCGCGGGTCGCCGAGGTGATCGGAGCGGCGAAACCACGCGAGCGCCGGGCGCCTTGCCGACCACAGCAGGCGCCCGTCGAAGCACTCAGGCAGCTCGTCGAGGTCGACGTACACCATGAACATGCGGTAGCGCAGCTCGTCCGCGGGCGTGCCGTGGCGGCGGTGGCGCACGGAGCCCTCGTACAGGCAGCTGTTCACAGCGTCACCCCGAACGGCGCGCACGCGCGCAGCGCGCTGAGCACGCCGTCCTCGTGAAAGCCCCAGCCCCAGTACGCGCCGCAGTAGTGCGTGCGGCCGGCGAGGCCGCTGATGCGGGCGTGCTCTGACTGGGCGGCGACGCCCGCGGGCGTGTACACGGGGTGCGAATAGGGGATCGTGGCGATGATCTTCGCCGGGTCGATCGCCTCGGTGCGGTTGAGCGTCACGCAGAAGTCGCGGTCGGCGCGCAGGCGCTGTAGGTGGTTCATGTAGTAGGTGACCGTGCTCAGCGGCTTGGGCTCGCGCAGCAGGTGGAAGTTCCACGCCGCTCGCGCCGCGCGCCGGCGCGGCAGCAGCGCGCTGTCGGTGTGCAGAACCGCCTCGTTGCGCTGATAGGGGATCGCGCCAAGCAGCCTGCGCTCGAGCTCGGACGGATCGCCGAGCAAAGCGAGCGCCTGGTCTGAGTGGGTGGCGATCACCACGTGGTCATAGCTCTCCGTCGTGGCCGCGCCATCGGCGCGCGCGCTCGTGACCTCCACCCGATCCTCGCCGCGGAGGATCGAGCGCACGGGCGTGCGCAGGCGCACGCGCTCGCGAAACGGTGCGATCAGCGCGTCCACGTAGCGCGCCGAGCCACCAGCGATCGTCGACCAGCGCGGGCGCCCGCGGAAGCCGAGCATGCCGTGGTTGGCGAAGAACTCGGCCATGAAGCGCACCGGGAACGAGCGCATCTGGCGCGGATCGGCCGACCACACGGCGGAGACCTGCGGCACGATCAGCCGTTCGACGAACGCGCTCGAGAAGCGCCGCCGCGTGAGGAACTCGCCGAGCGACTCCTCCCGCTCGCCCGCGCGTGCCTGGCGCTCGCCGTGTGCCGCCAACCCCGTGTGCTCGCCCCGCGCGAGCATCGCGCGCAGCTCGCGGTTGAAGCGCAGCAGGTCGACGATCATCCGCTGAAAGCGCGGGCTCGCGAGGTTGCGCCGCTGGCAGTACAGCCCGCGCGGCGTGCCCGCGTACTCGAAGTCCTCGTGCTCGCCCTTGACGGAGAAGCTCATGTGCGTCGGCTGCGTGGCAACGCCCAGCTTCTCGAGCAGCCTCGTGAAGTTGGGGTAGTTGCGGTCGTTGAGCACGATGAAGCCCGTGTCCACGTGGTGGCTGCCGAGCGGCGTGTCGACGCGCACGGTGTGCGCGTGCCCGCCCGCGCGCGAGTCGGCCTCGTAGACGACGATCTCGTGCTCGCGTTGCAGCAGGTGGGCGGCGACGAGCCCGGAGACGCCCGCGCCGATGACGGCGATTCTCACCTCTGTCGTCTCGCCGTATGCATGGCCTGAGCTTATGTACGCGCCAGGCGGGCCGCCGGATCACATCCCGCACGCACGACGATCTCACACGAGCTACTCCATTGTGGGGAGGAGTGCGAGCGGGAGACGTCGAACTCAACCGCCGATGAAGCGTGCAGCGACCAAGACCGTCGAGGCCCCGCCGGCGAACGGGACCAGCGAGCACCAGAGCCTGTCGAAGTACATCCAGGCGCGCTTCGACGAGTGCTCGCGCTCGCAGAAGGACGTCGCGCAGTACATCGTCGACCACCTCGACGAGGCCGCCTTCCAGACCGCCGAGGAGCTCGCGCGCCGCGCGAACACGTCCAGCTCGACCGTCGTGCGCTTCTCCCAAGCGCTCGGCTTCGAGGGCTTTCCCGAGCTGCAGGCGGCCGCGCGCGAGGAATACCGGCGCGTCAACGCCAAGGCCGCCAAGGAGGGACCGGCGGCGCCGACGACGCCGCTGTTCTCGCTCGACCAGAACGAGTTCGAGGCGGCGCTCGCCGCCGACCACCTGAACGTCGAGGACACCGCGCGCAAGGTCTCGCGCAGCTCCGTCGACGCGCTGATCGGCGCGATCGTCGAGGCCGAGAAGGTGCTCGTCGCGGGCACCGACCAGATGGCGTTCTTCGCCAGCTACCTGCGCCACCTGCTGATGCTGCTCGACCTGCGCGTCGACGTCGTCGCGAGCCCGTCGCAGGAGGCGCTCAGCCGCCTCGGGCGGATCGACGCGAACACGCTCGTCATCGGGCTCTCAGCCGGGCGCCCGCACCCGCTGGTCGTGCGCGCGATGAAGCTCGCCCGCCACCGTCAGGCGCACACCGCCGCGATCACCGACGCGACCCTCTCCGAGGTCGCCAAGCTCGCGCAGATCAAGCTCTACTACTCGTCCAACAGCCCCGCCTACGTGCGTTCGCACACGGCGCTGCTCAGCATCATCCAGGCGCTTGCGTATGGGGTCTATGCGCAGGACACCGCGCAGTACGACGATCGGATCAAGGCTTTTCGTCTCAAGTAGCGCTTCGCCGTGAGCCGTTCGTCTGGCGGGCTACGCCGCGAGCCGTTCGTCTCGCAGGCCGCTTCGCGGCGGGCGAGCCGCCCGTCTCACGGCTCCGCTTGGCCGAGCCGTCGTCAGCCTTGCGCGGTCGCGGCGTTCTGGAGGCGACCGGCAAACAGGACGGCGCCGGTGCGGTTGTCACGTAGGAAGAAGAGGAACGGCCTGTTCGCGTCGAACCGCACCGGATACCTGTGGGCATTGGCGAGCAGCGGTTCGACTACCGATATCCCCGTGGCCGCGGCCGCCAGGGTGCCGGATTCGTCGATCTGCAGGTCGGCCGCGTGCTCCACGGCGCTGATGTCCAGCGGCCTAACAGGGGAGAGGCGTGAGAAGTTGGCTTGGGGTGTGAACGCTTCCTTGACGCCGAGATCCTGCAGATCCCCCTCGAGGCTCGTTTGGAGGGAGAGGTGGATGCGGGGGATGCTCAGCGCGACTTCGGTCGAGTGCGCTTCGTGTGCGATCGTCGTGAGCAGCGATGGGTCGAGGCGGTGTTCCAAGCTTGCGAGGCTCGCGCCCGTGGGGAGCACGACGAGCAGCGACAGCGTGGAGGCGCCGTAGGGCATCTCCACGGCGGTCCAGCCGCCGCCGTGCGCGTACGGGAGGGACGCGGTCTCTTTCATGAACGGCACCGTCGCGGTTTGCCCCGGGGTGTAGAAGGGCGCCGGAGCCGTGTCGCGTTCGGTGAACGGTGTGCGCCACGCGGCTTTCAGGTAGATCGCGTCGGCGAGAACGAGCTTGGTCGTCGCTTCGAGCGAGCTGAACAGTTCGGGGATCAACGCCTGCGTGTGCGCGCTCACCCAGGCGTTGATCGTGTGTATGGCTTCGGGGCCCTTGAAGTTGACCGTCTGCGGCGTCGCGCCGAAGTCTCGCGCGAGTCCTTCGACGAACGGGGCTTCTACCGGAAAGCCTTCCTGCAGGAACAGGCCGTTGCCGATGTCCAACGTCGGCGCTTCGGTGTTGCCTTCCGGGGTCCCCGCCTGCTCGGCAAGCAGCTGTCTTTGGAGCGCGCCGACGCCCACCAGCGCGGCCGGCGAGGAGAGGTGCAGCGCGGCGGCGATCTGTGCCGCGGTCCTGCCCTCGGCGCCGGTGCCCGCCATCGCCAGGCCGGTCGCGATGCTGTCTGGGGAGAAGACGAGGTTGCCGGCGCCGAGCGTGCGCAGCAGGTCGAGGCTGAGAGCCGCCGTGGCGGCCGCCGGTGCGAGAGCGGGCGGGTGGCGCGGCAAGTTCGCGCGTGGCTTGCGCGTCGTTCTGTGCGAGGTTCGGGTGGCGGTCGCGAGCGACGCCTGTGGCGAGGCGCAGCCGAGAAGGCCGATTGCGACCAGCGCGATCAGGGCTCGACGAGCATGGGACGGGGAGCACACGGGCGCCATCATCGCACCTGCCCATAGTCAGATTCGTCTCTTTTGATCATGACCACGCCGCATGCGGCGTGGTCCGGGGCCGCGCATGCGCGGCCCCGCCGGCAGGGCCGCATGCGGCCCTGCCCCGGTCGGGGCATGCGCCGACCGGAACCCGACTGGAGGGGTCAGGCGACCGGCAGCGTGTGGCGGTGACGTGAGGCGGGGGGCTGGGCGCGGATCGCGCGGCCCAGGCGGCGGACGCCGTCGCGCAGGCGCTCGGGCGTGACCGAGGTGAACGACAGGCGCAGGTGGGTTGCGCTTGGGGGCTCGACGAGCATCGCCGGGCCCGGGATGTAGCTGACGCCCGCGGCGAGCGCCGCGCGGTATAGCTCCTCGTCGTCGCGGGGCTGATCGAGCGTCACCCACACGTGACCGCCGGCGCTCGGATGCAGGAAGCTCGCGACCCCGTGCAGCTCGCTCTCCAGGGCCTCCAGCAGCACGTCGCGGCGCGTGCGGGAGAGCTTGCGCGCGCGGGCGACCTGGGAGGGGTAGTGCCCGGAGGCGAGGTACCTCGCCGCCACCTGCTGGGGCAGCGTCGCGCTGTGGGCGTCATCGTCGCGCTTCTCCGCGATGATGCGGTCGAGCACCGGGCCGGATGCCGCGATCCATCCCGTGCGCAGGCCGGGGGCGACCGTCTTCGAGAGCGAGTCGACGTAGATCACGTGCGCGGGATCGAGCGCGCGCAGCGAGCCCGGGTCTGCGCCCTCGTAGCGCAGGTCCGCGTACACCGCGTCCTCGAGCACGAAGAAGCCGTGCAGCGCCGCCAGCTCGAGCAGGCGCGCGCGGCGCTCCTCGCTGAGGTCGCGGCCGGTCGGGTTGTGCCCGCGCGGCTGCAGCGCCACCAGCCGCAGCTCGTGCCCGCGCAGCAGCCGCTCCAGGGCATCCACGTCAAAGCCCCGCTCGTCGACCCCCACCGGCATCACCGTCGCGCCCGTCGCGCGCAGCGCCTCGATCAGGCCCATGTACGTCGGCGACTCGCACGCGACCACGTCACCTGGGCGCAGCGTCGCGCGCGCCGCCACCGTCAGCCCCTGGCGCGCTCCGGTCGTGATCAGGATGTGCTCGGCGTCGTCGTCCAGCCCGCGCGCGCGGCCGAGCGTCGCCAGCTGCGCGCGCAGCTCGTCCGTGCCCTCGATCGGGCAGTACTCGAAGCTCGCCAGCGCTTCGTCTTCGGAGGTCTCGTGGATCGCGGCGCTCAGCTCGTCCAGCGGGATCTGCTCGCTCGAGGGGTAGCCGACCGACAGCGCGATCATGCGTGTGCTCGCCGCGTGCTGCGCCGCCTCGCTCAGGACCCTGCCCGCATAGCCGTCGCGTGGCGGCGCCAGCGCGTAGGTCTGCCACGACAGGTCCGCCCTGTCGGAGACGCTGCCGGCGCTCGCGCGCACGAACGTGCCGCGACCGACCGCCGAGACGATCAGGCCCTGCTCCTGCAGGCGCCGGTAGCAGCGGCCCGCCGTCAGCTGGTTGATGCCAGCGATCTCCGCCAGCTCGCGCGTCGTCGGCAGCTTCGCGCCCGGCTCCAGCTCGCCGCTTGCGATCGCCGCCGCGAACACGTCCGCGAGCTGGCGGGTCAGCGACGGCTTCGCGCCGCGGTCCACCGCGCGCAGTCGGTCGTCGAGCGAGCCGGCCATGACCTAATCCAATCCAAGATTGATGGACATTGCAATTCTCAATTTAGTAGATAGCGTGCACTTGCATGACAGATTTCATCCAGATTGAGGTAGAGCAATGGCCAGAGACATCCTGAATGCGGAGCTCGCTCGCCAGCGCGAGGCCGAGCTCAGACGAGCCGCCGCGCGGCATCTAATGCTCGCGCCACCCGACGACGTTCGCCGTCGGCGGCCCGCGCTGCGCGTGCTCACGAGGCTGTCCATGGCCTTGATCGTGCGCCGAGCCCGCAATCCGGATCTGGCGTAGCGATGTCATCGCACCAACGGCCGCGAGCCGCGCGCCCCACCGGTCTCGCGGCCGGGCTGTCAAACTAGAGGCCATGCGCGACGAGGCGACGTTCCGGGTGAAGACCGGCCTGGCGGAGATGCTCAAGGGCGGTGTGATCATGGACGTCGTCACGCCCGAGCAGGCCAAGGTCGCCGAGGACGCCGGCGCCGCCGCCGTGATGGCGCTCGAGCGCGTGCCCGCCGACATCCGCCGCGACGGCGGCGTCGCGCGCATGTCCGACCCCGAGATGATCGCCGGCATCCAGGACGCGGTCAGCATCCCCGTGATGGCCAAGGCCCGCATCGGGCACTTCATGGAGGCGCGCGTGCTCGAGGCGCTCGAGGTCGACTACGTCGACGAGTCCGAGGTGCTCACGCCCGCCGACGAGGCCAACCACATCGACAAGTGGGACTTCAAGGTGCCGTTCGTGTGCGGCGCCACCAACCTCGGCGAGGCGCTGCGGCGGATCGGCGAGGGCGCCGCGATGATCCGCTCCAAGGGCGAGGCCGGCACCGGCGACATCGTCGAGGCCGTCCGCCACATGCGCCAGATCACCGGCGAAATCCGCCGCCTGGCGACGCTCGGCCCAGACGAGACCGCGACCGCCGCAAAGACGCTCGCCGCGCCGCTCGACCTCGTGCGCGAGGTCGCGCTCGCGGGGCGGCTGCCGGTCGTGCTGTTCTGCGCCGGCGGCATCGCCACGCCCGCCGACGCCGCGCTGATGATGGCGCTCGGCGCCGAAGGCGTGTTCGTCGGCTCCGGCATCTTCAAGTCCGAGGACCCGCCCACGCGGGCGCGCGCGATCGTCGAGGCCACCACCCACTGGCAGGACGCCGAGCGGGTCGCCGGTGCCTCGCGCGGCCTCGGCACACCGATGGTCAGCCTGGAGAGCTCCAAGCTCGAGGGCGAGCAGCTGCTCGCTCAACGGGGTTGGTAGCAACCGAAGGCGGGTCGCCCACGGCCGACGGGGTGGCTGCGCCCCTGATCGGCGTGCTTGCGTTGCAGGGCGACTTCGAGGCGCACGAGCGGATGTTGCACCGGCTGGGCGCACTCACGAGCGAGGTGCGGGTTCCGGACGATCTCGACGGCCTCGACGGCCTCGTGGTGCCGGGCGGGGAGTCCACCACGATGACCCTGGGGATCGCGCGCGAGGGCCTGGCCGAGCCGCTGCGCGAGCTCGCGGCCAGCGGGGTTCCGATCCTTGGCTCGTGCGCGGGGCTGATCATGCTCGACCGCGACCACCTCGGCGCGATGGACATGCGCGCCGAGCGCAACGCCTTCGGGCGCCAGATCCGCAGCTTCGAAGCCGACGTGCGGATGCGCGGCATCGACGGGCCGCCGATCCGCGGCATCTTCATCCGCGCGCCGTGGATCGCCGAGCACGGCCCCGACGTGGAGATCCTCGCCGAGCTGGAAGGCCACCCGGTGGCCGCTCGCCAGGGGCCGATGCTCGCGGTCTCCTTCCACGCCGAGCTCGGCGACGACGATCGTCTGCACCGCCTGTTCCTCGGGCTCGTGGAGGAGAGTCGTCGTGCTGGGGGGGCGACTGCCGCTACCGGATAGCGGTCGCTGTGTGATGTCGGCTAGCCACTCGGTGGGCTGCCGAGGGTGGCGAGCGTGTGTCTCGCGGCGGCCTCGAAGCGAGCCAGATCGCCGTAGGGACGTGCGACGAGCATCGCTCCCTGAAGGGCGCCGAGGACCGTCTGCGCCGCGTCCGCCGGAGACCCGCCGAAGGACAGCGTCCCTGCCGCCCGGCCGTCCGCCAGCACGCTCGCGAGCCACGCGAGGTTGTCGTCGAAGAAGCGAATCACCGAGCCGCGCATCGGCGCCGGCAGGGTCTGGTATTCGGCCGCCAGCATCCCGCACAGGCACATGCGGTCTCCGCGCAGCACATCCGCGTAGAGCGCGGCGTACGCGTCGAGCTTCGCGCCGGCGCCCGAACGCGTGCTGTCGATGCCTTCGAGCGCCTCCGCGAAGCGGGCTGAGTAACGCTCGATCAGCGCCTCGCCCAGCTCGGCCTTGCTGGCGAAGTGGTAGTGCAGGCTGGCCTTCGTGACACCGAGCTCGCCCGCGATGTCCGCGTAGCTGAACCCGTTGTAGCCCTGGCTCTGAACCAGTCGCTCGGCGATGTCCAGGACGCGCTGCGCCGTGCTCGCCGGCGCTTGACCTTGCGTCACCGCCATGTCCCGCATCTTCGCATAAGACCGACCCCGGGTCGTCTTGACATTCAACCTACTAGTAGGTAAGAATAGCGGGGTCGAACGAGCTTCCAGAGACAACCGGAGGATGATGTCGATGCAGACAACAGAGCACAGGAGTTTTGACGAGCCCGACGAGACACGCGAGTTCCCCCACGGACACGCGGGCATTCTCAAGATGGACGGCGGCGAGGTTGGGATGATGGTCTTCGAGCCGGGATGGCGCTGGTCCAACGACGTCAAGCCGATCGCCAACACGGCCAGCTGCGAGGCGCCGCACTTTCAGTACCACGTGAGCGGTCAGCTCGCGATTCGCATGGACGACGGCACCGAGCTCATAGCCGGTCCAGGGGACGTCACCTCCCTGCCAAGCGGGCACGACGCCTGGGTAGTGGGCGATGAGCCCGTCAAGGTCATCGACTGGTTCGGCGCCAGCGACTACGCCAAGAAAGCCTGACTTATTACCGGTCGTGCGCCGCGCGACCACACCCCGATCATCATTCAACCCTGAGAGGTGAGCTTCATGGCACGCAAGATCGCAGACTGCCGTCGCTTCGAGAGCGACAGCAACTGTTCGCTTACGATCATCGGCGAGGAGGATGAGGTGATCGCCACCGCCGCGCAGCACGCCGTGGCTGCGCACGGTCACCAGGACACCCCCGAGCTGCGCACACAGCTCCAGGCGATGCTCGAGCCAGAGGAGCACTACATACCGGGCACACGCGAGCCCGAGCCGTTTCCGAGCTGACGGGGAGGAATCTCCACAACACGGCCCGCACTGTCGCTCGGCCCCGAGGCCGTGCGTCGTGCTTCGTGCGGCGGGTCATCGGCGATACTCCGAGCGTGCGCATCTCCGTCGCCGCGGACGAGCTCACCGGTGTGGCCGGGACGATCGCGGGCGAGCTCGAGCGCCGCGGGCACGAGGTTGTCTGTCACGGCGCCCTCGCCGAGGGCGAGCGAGCCGAATGGGCGTGGGCGTCGGAGGCGGTCGCGTGCGACGTCGCCGACGGGCGCGCCGAGCAGGGGATCGTGTGCTGCTGGACCGGCACGGGAGCGTCGATCGCCGCCAACAAGGTCGATGGCGTGCGCGCCGCACTGTGCTCCGACGCGCCCACAGCCGCCGGGGCGCGACGATGGAACGACGCCAACGTGCTCGCGCTGAGCCTGCGCGCCACATCTGAGGCCGAGCTGTTGGAGATCCTCGATGCGTGGTTCGCCGCCGAGCCCAGCGCTGACGCCGAGGACCGCGCGAACGTCGGGCACCTGGCACAGATCGAGCGCGAGGCTCCCGGCTCGTGATGGCGCGCGACCGTGCGCCCGCTCACACCGCCCGGAAGCGCACGACTCCCGCGTGCTCCTCTTCGACGACCGCGCCGTCGCGCAGGAGCAGGTCGACGTGCCCGAGCACCTCCGAGAGCGTGAGGAAGGCCTGCGTCACGGCGACGTTGCCCCACATCTCCTGGGCGATCTCGTGCGCGGTGCGCGGCTCGGCGGCGATCAGGCGCCGCATCCGCTCGGCGCGCCGAACGTGCAGGCGAAAGCGCTCGTCGATCAGCGACACGTGGTCGGTGATCGGCCGCCCGTGACCCGGCAGCACCAGCTCGAGCTCCATCGCGCGCGTCTTCTCCAGCGAGTCGATGTAGGTGAGCAGCGCCTGCGGGCGCGGCTCGCTGTACTCCTCCTCGGCGTCCAGCGGACGTGCGATCAGCGGGTTGGAGGAGATGTGCCCGATCAGATGGTCGGCGGCGAGCATGATCGAGCGCGACTCATCGACGAAGACCGTGTCGGAGGGGCTGTGCCCGGGGCGGTGCAGCACGCGCAGCGTGCGGTCGCGCAGCTCCAGTGTGCCGCCGTCGGCCAGCGGTCGCGTGACCTCGACGGCGGACCCCCACGCGCGAAAGCCCGCGGAGACGGCTCGCAGCGCGGTCACGATTTCGGGCGGGATGCCGTGGCGCAGCATCAACAGCTCGGCGAAGCGGTCTTCGAGGTCCACCTGGTGGCCGTAGCTCGCGAGGAACGGCGCGAGCGCGTCCAGTGCCGCGACCTCCGCGCCGGAGCGGCGCGCGAGGATCGAGGACAGGCCGAAGTGATCCATGTGCTGGTGGGTGACGACGAGCAGCTCGATGTCCTCGATCGCGTGTCCGTGCGAAGCCAGCGCCTGCTCGAGCTCATCCAGCGCCTTCGCGGAGTTCGGGCCCGAGTCCACGAGCGTCAGCGGCGAGTCCTCGATCAGATACGCGTTCACGCGCCCGACCATGAACGGCGTGGGGATCGCCAGGCGGTGGATGCCCGCGTCGGCGGCGAGCGCCAGCGTCGCGCGCTCCTGCTCGGCGCTGGACTCGCCGGCGGCGCTCATACCCCAGGAGGCACGGGCGAGCGGATCAGCGCGAGCACCTCGTCGCGCCTGCGTTCCATGTCCGCGGGCGAGACGAGCGACTCCAGGCACAGGCGCAGCAGCGGCTCGGTGTTCGAGGGCCGCACGTTGAAGTGCCAGTCCTCGTAGTCGATCGAGATCCCATCCAGGCGCTGCTGGCGGGCATCGGCGTAGTGCGCGGCGATCTCCTCGATCTTGGCCTGCGGGTCGGCGACCTCGGAGTTGATCTCGCCGGAGATGAAGTACTTGGCGTGGTAGGGCGCCAGCAGCTCGGACATGCGCTTGCCGCGCGTGCACAGCAGCTCGAGCACCAGCAGCGCCGGGATCGTGCCGGAGTCCGCGCAGTAGAAGTCGCGGAAGTAGTAGTGCCCGGAGACCTCGCCGCCGAACAGCGAGCCCTCCTTGCGCATGCGCGTCTTGAAGAACGCGTGCCCGACGCGGTTCATGTATGCGACGCCGCCCGCGCGCGCGACGGTGTCGGCGACCGCGCGCGAGGCGCGCACGTCGTACAGGATCGCTTCGGGGTGGGCGGTGTTCGAGTGCTTTTCGAGCAGCGACTCGGCCAGCAGCGCCGTGAGGAAGTCGCCGTCGACGAATGCCCCCGTCTCGTCGATGAAGAAGCAGCGGTCCGCGTCGCCGTCCCAGGCGATGCCGAGGTCGGCGCCCGTGTCGCGGACCTTCTCGACGATCAGCCGTCGGTTCTCCTCCAGCAGCGGGTTTGGCTCGTGGTCGGGGAAGTTCCCGTCGGGGGTCCAGTAGCTCTCGATCAGCTCGAGCTCGAGGCTCTCGAGCACCGGCCCGACCATCGGGCCGGCCATCCCGTTGCCGCCGTCGAGCACGACCTTCAGCGGTCGTGGCGCCGAGCGCACCGCGTCGGCGTCGATGAACCGCAGGACCGTCGCCTGGAACTCCTCGTAGACGTCGAGCTCCTCGAGCGTCCCGCGCGGCGGGCCTTGAGCGGCGTGCTCGCCCGCGTCTGCCACGAGCCCGGCTTCGACCTCGCGGCGGACGTCCTGGATGCCCGAGTCGCCGGACAGCGCGAGTGCCCCCTCGCGCATCAGCTTGGCACCGGTGTAGGCCTTCGGGTTGTGCGAAGCGGTGCACATCAGCCCGCCGTCGAGCTCGCGCGAGCCGACCAGGAAGTACAGCATCTCGCTCCCCACCTGGCCGACGTCGATCACGTTCGCGCCCGCCGCCAGAAGGCCCTCGCGATAGCGCGCCGAGAGCTCTGGCGCGCTCAGGCGCATGTCGTGTCCGAGGCCGATCCGCAGCTCCGCGACCGGCTTGCCCGCGAGGCCACCCAGCACGTGCGCGAAGGCACGGCCGATCCGCTCGGCGAGGTCGCCGTCGATCTGCTCCGGGTAGATGCCGCGGATGTCGTAGGCCTTGAAGATCTCGGGGTCGAGCGTCGTCATCTGGCTGTGCATCCTAAACTCCGCACCATGTCTGGACATTCCAAGTGGGCGAGCATCAAGCACAAGAAGGCGATCGTGGACTCCCGGCGCGGTGCGCAGTTCTCCAAGCTGACGCGCGCGATCACGGTCGCCGCGCGCGATGGCGGCGGCGACCCCGTCGGCAACCCGGCACTCGATCTGGCGATCCGCAAGGCCAAGGAAGCGTCGATGCCGAAGGACAACATCGAACGCGCGATCGCCAAGGGAACGGGCGAGGGCGGCGAGGCGGACGCGATCGAGAGCGTGCTCTACGAGGGCTACGGCCCTGGCGGGGTGGCGCTGCTGGTGGAGGCGCTGACCGAGAACCGCAACCGCACCGGCGCCGACGTCAGGCACGCGTTTTCCAAGAACGGCGGCAGCCTCGGCGAGCCCGGCTCGGTCGCATACCTGTTCGACAAGAAGGGCACGATCGTGATCGACGCCGAGCGCTACACCGAAGACGACCTGATGGTCGCGGTGGAGGCCGGCGCCGAGGACATCGTCACCGATGACGACGTCTTCGAGGTGATCGCCGAGCCGGCTGACTTCGCCGCGGTGCGCAAGGCGCTCGAGGACGCCGGTGTGGAGATGGAGAGCGCCGAAATGGTCTACCGGCCGTCGAGCGTCGTGCCCGTCGACGAGGGCCAGGCGGGCAAGCTGATGCGGCTGATCGAGTCGCTTGAAGACAGCGACGACGTCAGCGCCGTGCACGCCAACTTCGACGTGGCCGCAGACGTGCTCGAACGTGTCGCCGGCTAGAGGGTGGCGCAGCCGGCCGCAGGCCGGCCAGCCGGGCCCCTCTTCTTCGGATGAAGGGTGGCGCAGCCGGCCGCAGGCCGGCCAGCCGGGCCCCTCTTCTTCGGATGAAGGGTGGCGCAGCCGGCCGCAGGCCGGCCAGCCGGTGGTGGTGATCCTGTGCGGCGGGCGCGGGACGCGCCTGCAGGAGCACACGCAGGCGATCCCCAAGCCGCTCGTGGAGATCGGCGGGATGCCGATCGTGTGGCACGTGATCCAGCTATACGCGGTGCAGGGCTTTCGCCGGTTCGTATTGGCGACCGGCTACCGCGGCGAGCTGATCGAGCGGTTCGTCGCCGGGCACGCGTGGCCGGCGGGCGTCGAGGTGGAGTGCGTCGACACAGGCCTCGAGACCCAGACCGGCGGGCGGATCAAGCTGCTGGAGAGCCGCCTGGCTGGCGAGGAGCGCTTCTGCGTGACCTACTCAGACGGTCTCGCGGACGTCGACCTGGGTGCGCTGCTGGCATTCCACGCGGCGCACGGATCCCTGGCGAGCATGACGGTCGTACGGCCGCGGCTGCAGTTCGGGGTGACCGAGATCGAGCAGGACGGACGCGTGACGGGCTTTCGCGAGAAGCCGACCTCCGAGCACTGGATCAACGGCGGCTTCTTCTGCTTCTCGGCGAGCGCGCTGGACTACATGGACGGCGACAGCGCGCTCGAGCGCGACCCGCTGGAACGTCTGGCGGCAGCGGGCGAGCTGCGGGGGTATCGCCACGAGGGCTTCTGGGAGTGCATGGACACCTACAAGGACGCCGTCGCGCTCAACGACCTGTGGGCGTCGGGCGAGCCGCCGTGGGCTCAGACTGGCAGTCGCCGCGCACGGAACAACGGCACCGGCTCGCGGATCCCGCGCAGGCGCCGCTCGCCGGCGTAGGACCAGCCGTATGCGTCACGGGCGGACTCGCGCACCTCGCGCTCGGCGAGCACGCTGCCGGGCCGCGCGATCGCGGTGATGCGGCTGGCGAGGTTGACCGGCCGCCCGAACCAGTCGCCGGCGCGCGGCAGGGCGACGCCGACGGCGGCGCCGGCGCGCAGCTGCGGGAAGTCCTCGCCCTCGGCGTCGGCGGCGTCGATCAGGCTGAGCGCCGCGTCGAGCAGCGGCTCGGGCTCGGGCGCGGCGAGCATCGCCGCGTCGCCGATTGTCTTCACGAGCCTTACCGGCGGCTTCGCCACTTCGGAGGCGAGCGTCTCCAGGCGCGCGGCGAGGTGGCCGAGCTCCTCGGCCGCCACCTCCTCGCCGAGCCGCGTGAAGCCCACCAGGTCGGCGAAGCACACGGCGACCTCGCGCGAGCCGGGCAGGCGCCCGCCGCTGCGCTCCAGGGTGCTGATCACCTCGCTCTGCGCGGTGTGCCGCAGGTGCAGCGCCAGCACGTTGCTGACCAGTGGGTCGACGAGCGGATAGAGCTGGGCGGCGGCCTGGCCGTAGCGGCTGGCGAGGTCGCGTTCGCTCATGCCTGGTTCGAGCACGAGCTTCAACGGCACCAGCCGCAGGCTCTCGGCGGCCTGGGAGAGACCGCGGCCAAGCACGCGCAGCAGGTCCAGGATCTCCTCGTCGGAGATGCCGGCTTCGCGGGCGAGCAGGGTGCGCGAGGCGGACTCGAGCTCGGCCTCGGTGTAGACGGGATCGTCCGGGTCGGGAACGGGCAGGCCCATCGCGCGGCGGGCGGCCGCGAGGAACTCCTGCTCCACCCCGCTCAGCTCGGCGATTTCCGCCGCCGTGTATCGCTCGTCGCCGCCGATCGCACGGTCGGCCGGCAGCAGGATGACCGTGCCGGTGGCGGTCGTGCGGCGCAGTTCCGACAGCGGCACGCCTTCGTCGGCGAGCTGTTCGAGCAGCGCCAGGCGGTCCGCGCGCGCCTCGCCCTCGAGCCCGTCGAGCAGGCCCTCGGCGGCGAAGTCGATCTGCGGCGGCGCCATCGCCCGCAGCGTAGGGCACGCCGCGGGCGCGCGAGCGCACAGGCCGGTAGGCAGCCGTGTGGCGCTGCGCGGCTGCGACGGCAGGGGAGGCGTCCGGCGGCGGACGCAGAATCACAGGCCGTGGTCGTCCTCGGCATAGATCCTGGCCTGGCCAGCACCGGCTACGGCGTCGTCGCGCGCCGCGGCGGTCGACTGCTGGCATTGGACGGCGGCGTCATCGGCACGCGCGCGGAGCTCGCGCCGGAGCGCCGCCTGGCTGAGATCCACGCCGCGGTGGACGCCCTGCTGGCGGAGCACGAGCCGGATGCGGTGGCGCTGGAGGAGCTGTACTTCGGCCAGAACGTGCGCACGGCGTTCGCCGTCGGGCAGGCGCGCGGCGTGGTGCTGCTCGCCGCGGGACAGCGCGGGCTGCCGTGTGCCGGCTACACCCCCCAGCAGGTCAAGGGCGCGGTGTGCGGCAGCGGCCGCGCGCAGAAGGATCAGGTCGCGCGCATGGTGCAGGCGCTGCTCGGCCTGGCGGAGCTGCCGCGGCCCGATCACGCGGCCGACGCGCTCGCGGTGGCCGTCTGCCACGTCAACTGCGCGCCGCTGGCGGCGGCGCTGGCGGGGGCAAGCGAGGCTGCCGCGCCCGCCGAAGGCGCGAAGGCTCGCGAGCACGCTGGGGTGAGCGCGTGATCGCGCTGCTGCGGGGCGAGGTCGTCGTGCGTCGGACCGATCACGTGGTCGTGCTGAGCGCCAGCGTCGGCTACCGCGCGGCGGTCTCGGCGCAGACGCTCGCGCACGTGCCGGCCGTGGGCGAGCAGGTGACGCTGCACACGCACCTGATCGTGCGCGACGACGCGCTGGCGCTGTACGGATTTCACTCCGAGCAGGAGCGCGACCTGTTCCTGATGCTGCTGTCCGTGCAGGCGGTGGGCCCGAAGGTCGCGCTGGCGGTGCTCTCGGCGGGCGCGCCGCGCGAGCTGATCCGGGCGCTGGCGGCGGGCGATGCGGCGCGCTTTCAGGCCGTTCCGGGCATCGGCAAGCGAACCGCGGAACGGATCATCGTCGAGCTGCGCGAGAAGGTGGGCGTGGACGGCGAGGCCGCTGGCGCGGCGCGGATGCCGATCGTGGCGCGGCGTGGGGAGCCGCAGGACCCGCGCCTGCTGGCGCGCGACGGCCTGCTCGAGCTGGGCTACGCGCCGCTCGAGGCGGAGGATCTGCTGAGGGACGTCGAGGGCGAGACGGCCGAGCAGCTGATCGCGGGCGCCCTGCGCTTGGCGCGCGCGGCCTCGTGAGCCACAGACCATGACCGAGACCGCCGCCCGCATCCAGACTCCTTATCTCGTGGCCGAGGACGAGCTCGACCGCTCGCTGCGTCCACGGCGGCTGGCGGAGTTCGTCGGCCAGGAGACGCTGCGCGAGCAGCTGACGGTGGCGATCGAGGCGTGCAGCGCGCGCGGCGACGCGCTCGACCATCTGCTGCTGGCCGGGCCACCCGGGCTCGGCAAGACCTCGCTCGCCCAGATCGTCGCGGCCGAGCTGGAAGTGCCGTTCGTGCAGACCGCGGGGCCAGCGCTCGAGCGCAAGGGAGACATTGCGGCGTTTCTGACGGCACTCGAGCCGCGCAGCGTGTTCTTCGTCGATGAGATCCATCGGCTCGCGCGCACGCTCGAGGAGACGTTCTACCCGGCGATGGAGGATCACCGGCTGCCGATCACCGTCGGCCAGGGTGCGGGCGCGCGCGTGGTGACGCTCGAGCTGCCGCCGTTCACGCTGGTCGGCGCGACGACGCGCACGGGCCTGTTGACGACGCCGCTGCGCGATCGCTTCGGCATCCAGGCGCGCCTCGAGCCCTACGCGGTCGATGAGCTCGCGATCATCGTGCGCCGTTCAGCGGGGATTCTGGAGATCGAGTTGGAGGACGATGGCGCGCTCGCGATCGCGGCGCGCAGCAGGGGCACACCGCGGGTCGCCAACCGGCTGCTCAAGCGCGTGCGCGACTTCGCCGAGGTGCGCATGGCGGGGGTCGTCACCGCGCAGGCGGCGCACGCGGCGCTCGAGATGCTGCAGGTCGACGAGCTTGGCCTGGATCGTTTGGACAGGGAGATCCTGAGCGCTATCTGCAACAAGTTCGCGGGGGGGCCCGTCGGGCTCTCCACGCTTGCTGTGGCGGTCGGCGAGGAGCAGGACACGATCGAGGACGTTTACGAGCCGTACCTGCTGCAGGAAGGGCTGATCAAGCGCACGCCGCGGGGCAGGATGGCGACGCCCGCCGCCTACGAGCACCTCGGCTTGGAGGCGCCGGCGTCGGCTGGACCGTCGCTATTCTGAGGCTTGCCGGGACTCTGGGGCGGGGTGCGCAGGCTGCGGCCTTTGGGACCGTGCTTGCGTAGTCTGTGAGAGGACAGCCATGACCCACCCCTTCATCTGCCCAAACTGCGGTCACCGCACGAGCGAGCTCGACCGCAACATCGGCTTCACGCGCCAGCCCAAGGGCTGTGCCAAGTGCGGCTTCGCGTTCCTGTTCGAACTCCTCGACGACTACTACCCGGCGCCCGATGCCGCGTTCTTCGTGTGCGACGGCGAGGGCCGCATCGTCGGCTGCGGCAAGAACTCGTTCGCGTTCACGGGCCTCGAGGAGGAAGACGTGATCGGCCAGCGCGTCGAGCAGGTGCTCGGCCTGAGCTTCGCCAACGGAGACGACCCTGTGGCGACGGTGCTGGAGTGGGGCGTGCGCGCGCTCGAGGTTCCGGTCCGCGTCAGCGGCGAACGCGACGTGACGGCCAGCGCGAAAGCGGACATGTTCCCCGCCTACGACGACGACGGCGGGCTGTTGCTGGTGCTCACCCCCGACAAGTAGTCTCTGACGAGCATGACCGATCGCCGACGCAACACCCTGATCCTTCTGATCGTCGCGGGCCTCGTGGTCGCGTCGGTCGCGGCGATCGCCACCAAGAAGACGCGCCTTGGGCTCGAACTGAAGGGCGGCGTGGAGCTCGTCTACCAGGGCAAGCCCACCGCCGCGGCGAAGGTCACGCCAGAAACGCTCGAACGCGCGATCAACATCATGCGCAAGCGCGTCGACCAGCTGGGCGTGGCCCAGCCTGAAATCCAACGCTCCGGCCCCGAAGAAATCGACGTGGCGCTGCCCGACGTCAGCAACGCGGCGCGCGCTCAGGAAGAGGTTGGTAGAACCGCGCAGCTGCAGTTCTACGACTGGGAGCCGAACGTGATCGGCCCCACCGGCCAGAAAGCGGGGCCGACCGAAGGCACGGTGACGGGCGACTCGACGAGCACCGGGCCCGGCGGCGTGACCGCGGGGCTGCCCGAGTATCAGGCGGTGCTGCGCGCCGCCAAACGTGCGCCGATCCTGCGCAGGGTCGATACGACCTGGGGGCAGGGCTGCACGCCGGCGCAGGCCAAGGACTGCATCTACGGCAGCTGGTACCTGCTCGACACGGCGCACGAACGGGTCGTGCGCGGTCCAGAAGAAACCGAACACAACCTCTACAGCGACCTCCCCAAACAGCCCGCCGGCGCCAAGCTGAAGGCCGTGCGCGTCAACCCGGGGACCGTGCTCGTGCAGGCCCACCCGCTGGAAAGCGCCGCGGGCAAGATCTCGAACCCCTCGCCCAACAGCTGGTACGTGCTCAACGACGAACCGGTGCTCGACGGCTCGGACATCACCAACCCGGCACAGAGCAACGACGAAGCGACGGGGCAGCCCGACGTCACGTTCGGCTTCACCTCGCACGGCAAGAGCGTCTTCGAAAAGGTCACCAAGACGATCGCCCAGCGCGGCCTGGAAGCCCAGCTCCCCGGGATCAGCCACGAAGCGGCGCTGCAGCACTTCGCCGTGGTGCTCGACGGCCAGCTGATCACGGTGCCGTCGATCGACTTCAGCAAGTACCCGGAAGGGATCGACGCCTCCACCGGCTCTGAGATCTCGGGCGGGTTCACGATCACCTCCGCGCAGAACCTCGCCAACGAGCTGCAGTCCGGCGCGCTGCCGATCAAGCTGGTGCTGATCTCGCGCTCGCAGGTTTCGGCGACGCTCGGCAAACAGGCGCTGAGCCAGGGGCTGACAGCGTTGATCGCGGGCTTTCTCGTGGTGTGCTTGTTCCTGCTGCTCTTCTACCGCGTGCTCGGAGCGATCGCGGTCGGCGGCCTGGTCATCTACGGGGTGTATTTCTACGCGCTGATCAAGCTGATCCCCGTGACGCTGACGCTGCCGGGGATCGCCGGCCTGATCCTGACGATCGGCGTGTGCGCGGACGCGAACATCGTGATCTTCGAGCGCGTCAAGGAGGAGATCCGCGGCGGCAGATCGGTCATCTCGGGCATCGCCACGGGTTACAAACACGGCTTCGCGGCGATCGTCGACGCCAACGTCGTGACGTTCATGACCGCGTTCATCCTGTTCGCGCTGGCCACCGCGGAAGTCAAGGGGTTCGCGTTCACGCTCGGCATCGGCGTGCTCGTGTCGCTGTTCACCGCGGTGCTGGCCACACAGGCGGCGCTCGGCGTGATGAGCCGCTCGCGGTTCGTCACGCACCCGGCCGCGCTCGGCGCGGCGCGGCGGCGCAAAGGCTGGACGTTCGACTTCATGGGCGCCTCGAAGTGGTTCTTCTCGCTATCGGGCACGATCCTGCTGATCGGCGCCCTGGCGATCGGCGGCAGGGGACTGCACTTCGGCATCGACTTCAAGGGCGGCACGCGTATCGAGACGGCGTTCGTCAGGCCCGCCGCCGAGAGCGAAGTCGCGAGCGTGATGAAGGAAGCGGGCTATCCGGACGCCCAGGTGCAGAAGTTCACGAACGCGAGCATCGGCGGCAACGGTTACCAGATCTCCACCAAGACGCTCGCTCCCGAAAAGGTCGACGCGATCCAGCGAGCGCTGGACGCGAAGTTCGGCAACGCCAAGAACGAAACCGGCACCAAGGACTTCTCCTCGACCTCGATCGGCCCGACCTTCGGGAAAACGGTCGCAAACGCTGCCGTGATCGCGATCATCGCCTCGCTGCTGGTGATCTCCGCGTACATCGCGCTGCGCTTCGAGTGGAAGTACGCGGTGCCGGTGTTGATCGCGCTGATGCACGACCTGCTGATCACAGCGGGCGTCTACGCGCTCACGGGGAGGGAAGTCACGACGGCGACGGTCGCCGCGCTGCTGACGATCCTCGGCTATTCGCTGTACGACACGATCATCGTGTTCGATCGCGTGCGCGAGAACGTCCCGCGGATGCCGCGCGCCGCGTTCTCGCAGATCGTCAACCGCTCGATGTCCGAGGTGATCACGAGATCGCTGGCGACGAGCTTCTGCACGCTGCTGCCGGTGCTCGCGCTGCTGCTGTTCGGCGGGACAACGCTCAAGGACTTCGCCTTCGCGCTGCTGGTCGGCGTCGCCTCAGGGGCGTACTCATCGATCTTCATCGCGTCCCCGGTCCTGACCCACTGGAAGGAGCGCGAGCCGGGCTACCGTGTGCGGCGCGCGCGGATCGTGCGCGAACTGGGCGCCGTACCCGCCTACGCGACGACCGCGGGCGGCGCGCCGGAGGACGTTGAGCCCGAGCAGAAGCGCAGGCGCACGCGTCGCGGCAGCCTGATCGCGCCGGAGGAGCCGGGTCAGCAGCTCTCGCGGGATGAGTTCCAGGAACTGGTCGCGGACCTCGACGTGGACGGCAAGGAGAACGGCGGCCCCGTAACGCCGCCGGCGAGCACCGGTCGCCGCGCGCGCGCCGCGGACGCCAGCGCGACGGTCGCGCCGCCGGCACCGTCCCCGCAGGCGGAGCGCGACCCGACCGCCGACCTCACGCCCGAGGACCTGGTGCTCAAGGAAGATCCGAAGCAGCGCCCGAAGACGCGGCGCCCACGCAATCGTCGTCACGGCAGGTCGCGCTGATGGGGCTGCTCGCGTGGGTGATCATGGGCCTTGCGATCTGGCACTTCACGATCTTCCTGCCGGATCGCTTCTGGGGCGGGATCGTGGGCGCCTTCGTCGGCTCGCTGATCGGCTCGATCGTCGTCGGGCTGCTGATCTACGGCGTGAAAGTCTCCGCGCTGCGGATTCCAGGTGAAAAGGCAACGGACATCGGCGTCGTGCTGTACGCGGTTCCGGGATCGTTGATCGGGATCGCCCTGATCTACTTCGAGGGGATCCGCCGCGAACGCGCGGCGGAGGAGATAGTGGCCGGGTAGAAGCGCACGCGCTGTTCTGCATAGCGATACCTGCCGACTTCTCAGGATCTGTCCTGGTAGTTTCACGCGCTCCGGGGGTTCGGAGATTGACGACCAGGAACGGAGACAGACATGAGCGGAAGGATTCGTGCAAGCGCGATCGGGGTCGCCGCGGCGATTTCACTGCTGGCGAGCGTGCCGGCAGGGGCGGATGCGTCGACCCTGTACGTGAGCGAAACCCCCTCGGGGAACGGAAACAGTTGCACGCACGCAGGCTTCAGAGAAATTCAGACGGCGATCGACGAGGCCGAGACGCTACCGGGCAGCACCGTCGAGGTATGCGGCGGCACATATGGTGAACAGCTGGAAATCACGGGTGAAGTCAGGATCGTCGGCAAGGGTAACACGAAGGTAACATTGCCCCCGACGATCGCGGACTCGAACACCGCATGCGACCTCACGATCGACGGATTGGGCGGTCAGCCCGACCAGGACCTCGTCTCGATTTGCACGAAAGCAACGGTTGGGCTGAGCGGGCTGACACTCGAAGCCAAGTGGCCGGCTGATACCTGCGACGACAGTATTTACAACACGATGGTGGGCGGTGGCGCCACGCTCGAAGCCAGCAAGGTTTCCTTCGAGGGCGCCGGTGTCGAGGGCAGCGGCTGCCAGGGTGGAGTCGGGGTGGAGGTCGGAACGAGCGGGCTCGAAGGCCCGAGCTCGGTGACGACGACGGCGCTCGAGGTCGGCCATGCCATCCTCAGCCACGACACCGTCAGCGACTACCAGAAGAACGGCGTGACCGTAGACGGCGATGGTTCTACCCTCACGGTCCAGCCGGCGGTAACGATCACCGGCGCTGGGCCTGGGCCTCAGGGCCAGAATGGCATTCAGGTCAGCAGGGGCGCCACTGCGAGCATCGACAAGGCGACGATCTCCAAAGACGAGTGCAACATCGCGAACGTCTGCGGCTATGAAAGCGCGTCGCAATGGGAGGAAGACGCCGCCGGCGTGCTGCTCTACCTACCGGGTACCACGACCACGGTGGAAAGCTCGAAACTGAGCGAAAACGACATCGGCGTCGAGTACATCTCCGGACGTGAAACGCGCCCGAGCGAGCCGGAGCTGCTGCTCTCCAGGAACACGGTGAGCGGTGGCTACGCGTCCGTGCAGATCAACCAGGGCAACGCCGCTCTTGGGAAAAACAAACTCAGCGGCGCTCGGATCGGGATCGATGTGAACGTCAACGAATACGGGGGCGGCTCCTACGCTCCCGTCGCGACGTCGACAGGCGACCACATCGAGGGCTCGATTGCCTCGGTGCTGGTCGAACCGTCGGTGGCAGCGCTCCAGGGCGAATTGAGGCTCACGAGCGACAACATCGTGGGCCCGATCGAAGACCACGGCCACGCTGGCTTCATAGTCAACGGCTGACGCGCTGTTAGAGATCGCGACGGCGTGGCAAGGGGAGAGGCGCTTTGCGCCTCTCCCCGCCTTTGTGCGCCGGGCATGGCCAGTAGCTCGGGGGTGGGAGTCCCCTGTGGAGGTTGATGGCACCAACCATAAGTCGATGGCAACTGCGTCGCTGTGAGGCGGGGTGGGAAGGAAGCCGGAGGCGAAGTCGCGACCCTAGGAACACATGGTGCGGCGGGGCTGTTCGGGCTTTGTTGTGCTGCGCGTATAAGGCGGGGCGGTCCGGGCGAGCCAGCAAAACATGGCGAAGCCCGATGTCCATCAAGGGGCCGTCACGTAGACGCGGTGGGTGCGCGATGAAGGTTGCTGGTCTTACCCCGGGAGGTCTCTGCGGGTGTCCTGGATGCCCGGTCGCCGTGAGGGTGATCGCTGGGTGGTGGGACGGCGACGTTCGAGAGGATGTCGCTCGCCGTGGAGAAGTCAGCAGAGGCCATATGACCGGCGGGGATCAGTATCGCCGGAAAGGGCCGAACGCGAAGCCGAGCGATAGGACGTTCGTGCTCGTGGGAGTCGCATTGACCGCAGCCAACCCCTCCGGGGGCCTGGCGGGGAGGGTCTGAGGGTGAAGCCCGAGGACGCCCGGCCAGAGCGCAGCGGCTCCCCGGCGCCGGACGTGACCAGCGCTCACCCCGCCGAGGCGAGCCTGTGGGAGATGGTGTTCTTCCGCGGGAATCTCGCTGAGGCGCTCAGACGTGTCGAGCGCAACGCCGGTGCCGCGGGCATCGACGGGATGAGCACCAAGGAGCTGCGGCCGTGGCTGAAAGCCCATTGGCCGCGGGTCCGCTCGCAGCTTGACGCGGGTACCTACCGGCCGCAGCCCGTCAGGAGGGTGATGATCCCCAAGCCCTCGGGCGGGGAGCGGATGTTGGGGGTGGTTCCCCGCTCTCGCCGCTGCTCAGCAACGTCATGCTCGACGACCTCGACTGGGAGCTGGAGCGGCGCGGGCATCGCTTCGTGCGCTACGCCGACGACGGCAGAATCTATGTCGCCAGCAAGCGCGCGGGACAGCGCGTCATGGAGAGCATCACGCAGTATGTCGAGCAGCGCCTGAAGCTCAAGGTCAACCGCGAGAAGTCGGTGGTTGACCGGGCGACGAAGCGGCCCCTGCTGGGGTTCGGCTTCTTTCGCCGCGACGGTGAGATCAAGGTGCGGGTGGACCGGAAGGCTCGCAAACGAGCCGAAGACCGCCTGCGCCAGCTCACCTCGCGCCGATGGGGCGTATCGATGAAGCGGAGGATCACAGAGATCAACCGCTTCACGGTCGGGTGGACGGCCTACTTTGCGTTGGCCGATACACCCTCGCCGTTCGAGGAGCTCGACAAGTGGCTCAGAAGGCGGTTGCGGCAGGTCCGCTGGAAGGAGTGGAAACGTCTCCGCACCAAGCGACGCAACCTGATCGCGCTCGGTATCCCCGAAGACCAAGCCCACCAGTGGGCTTGCACACGCAAGGGATACTGGCGCATCGCCGGGTCGGCGCCGCTCCAGCGCGCTCTACCGAACGCCTACTGGACCAGCCAGGGCCTGAAGGGATTCACCGACCCCTACCGCCGTTTCCGGGACGCCAAGCGAACCGCCGGATGCGGACCCGCACGTCCGGTGGTGTGGGAGGCGCCGGGGTGAGCCCGGCGCCTACCCGATCTGTCAGACCTTGGCCGTAGTCTCGTTGACGTGCGTCCCTGCCGCTTCGAGATACCCGCTTGCTCCGCCGGCGACGTTCTGCGCCTGCAGGGTGAGCTGGGCGTGAGCGGGGCGCTCGCACAGGTGCTGGTGCGCAGGGGCATGGCCGAGCCGGAGCTGGCGCGCGCGTTCCTCGACGCTGACGAGGAGCATCCGCCGGCGGCGTTCGCGGGCATCGACGCGGCGGTCGCGGCGGTCCTCGGCCACGTCGAGCGGCGCACGCTGATCACGCTCCACGGCGACTACGACGTCGACGGCATCTGCTCGACAGCGGTGCTGCTGCGCGTGCTGCGCGGCCTCGGCGCCGAAGTCGACCACTACCTTCCCGACCGCGCCGGCGACGGATACGGCCTGAGCGCGAGCACCGTGAGGCGGCTGGCCGCGCGCGGAACACGGCTGTTGGTGACGGTCGACTGCGCGATCACCGCCGTGGAGGAGGTGGAGGAGGCGAAGGCGCTGGGCATCGAGGTGGTGGTCAGCGACCACCACGCGCCGCGCGCCGACGGGAAGCTGCCGCGGGCACCGCTGGTACACCCGGCGCTGTGCGGCTACCCGTGCGCGGATCTGTGCGCCACGGCGGTCGCATACAAGCTGGCGCAGGCGCTGCTGGAAGCCGCTGCGCGCGGTGAGGCGGGGGAGCGGTGCGCTGAGCGCGCGCGGGGCATGCTCGCGCGTCGCGCGCTCGAGCGCGACCTCGATCTGGTGGCGCTGGCGACGATCGCCGATGTCGTGCCCCTGCTCGGCGAGAACCGCGCGCTGGTGCGCCGCGGGCTGCGCGCGCTGGCGGGCACGAGCAAGCCGGGCCTGCGCGCGCTGATGGCGGTCGCGCGGGTCGACCCGGCCAAGGTCGGCGAGCGCGCGGTTGCCTTTGCGTTGGCGCCGCGCCTGAACGCCGCTGGGCGGCTGTACCGGGCCGACGCTGGGCTGGAGCTGATCCTCACCGAGGACGCGCACCGGGCGACGCAGATCGCCGCGGAGCTGGACTCCGCCAACCGCGAGCGCAGGCAGGTGGAGCTGGGTATCCGCGTTCAGGCCGAAGCGCAGATCACAGAGCTCGGCGAGCGCGCCGCGTACGTGCTGGCCGGGGACGGATGGCACCCGGGGGTGATTGGGATCGTCGCCTCGCGTTTGGTCGAGCGCAGCGGGCGCCCGGTCGTCCTGATCGCGCTTGACGGAGACACCGGCAGGGCATCGGGGCGCAGCGTCGATGCGTTCGACCTGCTCGCCGGGCTGAGCGCCTGCGGCGAGCACCTGGTTCGCTACGGCGGGCACCGTGCGGCCGCGGGGCTCGAGATCGAGCGCGGGCGCGTGGCGGGCTTCGCGAGCGCACTGTGCGCTCACGCCGAGCGCGTGCTGCGCCCGCAGGATCTCGTCGCGCGCGAGCGCGTGGATGCGCTCGTCGGCGGCGAGGAGCTCGGCATGGAGCTTGCGGAGGAGTTGCAGACGCTCGCGCCGTTCGGCCGTGGCAATCCGCCTGTCGCGCTGATGGTCGCCGACGCCACGTTCGCCGATGTGAGGCCGATGGGCGAAGGCAAGCACGCGCGCTTCACGGTCGAATCCCACGGCGTGAAGGCGCGGGCGGTGGCGTTCGGGAGCGGTGGACGGCTGCCGCTCCTCACCGGCGCGAACGCGGACGCGGATGCGGCGCAGGCGACCTTCGCGCTCGAGGTCAACGAGTGGAACGGCGTCAGCGAGCCCCGGCTCGTGCTGCGCCACGTGCAGGCTGCGGATGCGCTCGCCGAGGAGCTCCACGCAGACAGGGCGCACGCCGGCGGCGAGGCCGCTGTGGAGCGTCACCCGCTGGTGCCGGCGGCGGGCGCGGCAGAGGAGCTCGTGCTGTTCGCGCTGTGAGCAGGCGAGCGCCTTCAATCCAGCCCGAGCGTCCCCTACCCTTAGAGCATGGCCATCACCGAAGACTCGGAGCGCGTACAGGGAGCCGAGACGTTCGAGCCGGCCCAGGGGCTGAGCCCATCCGAGCGACGGCTGTTGAGCGACCTGTTCGCGATCGTCTCAGAGCACGCCGCGGACTCCGGGGTTGAGATCGACCGTGCGCGCGTGCAGGACGCGTTCGTGTTCGCCTGCGAGCACCACGCCGACCAGCGGCGCAAGTCCGGCGAGAGCTTCATCGTGCACCCGGTTGGCGTGGCGCGCATCTGCGCGAGCATGCGCCTGGACACCGAGACGCTGTGCGCCGCGCTGCTGCACGACACCGTCGAGGACACCTCGGCCTCGATCGAGGAGGTGCGCGAGCGCTTTGGCGAGGACATCTCGAAGGTCGTCGACGGCGTCACCAAGCTGACCGGCATCAGCTTCCAGTCGCGCGATGAGGCGCAGGCGAACAACTACCGCAAGATGATGGTCGCGATGGCCACCGACGTGCGGGTCATCCTGATCAAGCTCGCCGACCGCCTGCACAACATGCGCACGATCGAGGCGATGCCCAAGCAGAAGCAGATGGAGAAGGCGCGCGAGACGCTCGACATCTACGCGCCGCTGGCCCACCGCCTGGGGATCCACGCGATCAAGTGGGAGCTCGAGGACCTCGCGTTCGCGACGCTGCACCCACGCAAGTACCAGGAGATCAAGGGCCTCGTCGCGCAGCAGCGCGAGGAGCGCGAGCGCTACGTCTCAGAGGCCGGCGAGTACCTGCACAGCGAGCTGGCCGACGTCGGCATCGAGGCGCAGATCGCCGGGCGCGCCAAGCACTTCTACTCGATCTACTCGAAGATGACGAACAAGGGCCGCGAGTTCAACGAGATCTACGACCTCACCGCGATGCGCGTGATCGTCGACTCGGTAAAGGACTGCTACGGCACGGTCGGCGTGATCCACTCGCTGTGGAAGCCGCTTCCGGGTCGCTTCAAGGACTTCATCGCGATGCCGAAGTTCAACATGTACCAGTCGCTGCACACGACCGTGATCGGACCCGAGGGCCAGCCGCTGGAGATTCAGATCCGCACGCACGAGATGCACGAGATGGCCGAGTTCGGGGTGGCCGCCCATTGGGTCTACAAGCAGCCCGAGGCCGGCGGTGAGGACGCCAAGCTCAAGTGGCTGCGCTCGATGCTCGACTGGCAGAAGGAGCTCTCGGACCCGCGCGAGTTCATGGAGACGCTGCGCACGGACCTGTTCGAGGAGGAGGTCTACGTGTTCACGCCCAAGGGCGAAGTCAAGTCGCTGGCCGCCGGCGCCACGCCGCTTGACTTCGCCTACGAGGTGCACACCGAGATCGGCCACCGTTGCGTGGGCGCGCGCGTGAACGGGAAAATCGTGCCGCTGCACTACGAGCTGCAGTCAGGCGACATCGTCGAGATCCTCACCGCCAAGCGCGAGCGCGGGCCCTCGCGCGATTGGCTGGCGACGGTCAAGACGACCCGCGCGCGCAACAAGATCAAGGCTTGGTTCAAGGCCGAGTCCCGCCAGGACACCGAGCACTCAGGACGCGAGTTGCTGCAGGAGCACCTGCGCAAACAGGGTCTGCCCGCGCAGAAGATCACCGGCTCGGCGCTGCTCGCGGACGTGATTCGCGAGGTCGGCTACCGCAAGGCCGATGACTTCTACATCGCCCTGGGGGCGGCCAAGGTCTCGCCGAAGCTCGTCGTCAACAAGGTCATGCAGCGCCTGAAGCAGGGCGAGGCCGCAGACGGCGAGGACAGCGCCGCGGACCTGCTGCGCGTCGGGCGCGCGCGGCGGCGCCCGACGAAGTCCTCCAACCAGTACGGGATCAGGGTCGAAGGCGTCGATGACGTGATGCTGCGCCTGGCCAAGTGCTGCCGGCCGGTGCCGGGCGATGAGATCGTCGGCTACATCTCACTCGGCCGCGGCATCACGATCCACCGCGAAGACTGCCCCAACGCGACGCTGCTGCGCAAGAGCCCCGAGCGCTTCACGAGCGTGGCCTGGGAAGGGGATCAGTCGACGGGTTTCGTCGTCGAGATCCAGATCGACGCGTGGGATCGCCACCACCTGCTGGCCGACCTCTCGCGCGCGTTCTCGGAGTCCGGCGCCAACATCCTCGAAGCGCGCTGCCTGTCGATGCCGCCGATGGTCAAGAACCGCTTCGTCGTGGAGGTGGCGGACACGCACTCGCTGAAGAGCGCGATCACGCGCCTGCGCAACACCGAGTCGGTGTTCGACGCCTACCGCGTGACGCCGGGCGCCGTCGTGGCGTAGGGGCCGATCCGAAGGCAGCTGTAACACCGCCGCCGCCGTGTAAGCAATCGGCCCGTCCCGGACATATAACGTTGTGCAGATCGACGAGGCAGGGCTCTTCGACACGTATTTCCGCGGCCATGCGGGGCGGATCTACACCTTCGCGCTGCGCAGGACCAACGCCCAGGCCGCCCAAGACGTGACCGCCGAGACCTTTCTGATCGCATGGCGCAAGCGGGCGGAGATGCCGAATGAGCCGCTGCCATGGCTGTACGGGATCGCCCGTGGGGTGCTCGCGAACGAGATGCGGGCGGCAAATCGCCGTGGAGCGCTGGCCTCGCGCATCGCGGCGGAGGCGCATCTGTACGCCACCGCCGCCACGGGTGACCACCAGATCATCGAGGCACTGGCCGCCCTGCGCGAGAGTGACCGCGAGTCGCTTCTGCTGTGCGCATGGGAGGGCCTCTCGACCAAGGAGGCGGCGGCGGCCGTTGGTTGCAGCGCTGCGACGTTCGCCGTTCGGCTGCATCGGGCCCGGGCACGGCTCGCACGCGCGCTCGAGGAAACTGAAGGAGAGGCCCACCCCGTCCGCTCCAATGAGGCAGTCACGGAGCTGCCGAGATGACGCGCCGAGCCAATCCGCTCGACCGTGTGAGGCATGCAAACCCCGTCAGGGACGTGGTCGAGCCCGATTGGGGGTCGGTGAGGAAGCGGGTGGCCGGTGAGGAAGATGGTGCTCATGCCGGCGCATCGGCTGCGGCCAACCGGCGGCGGGGGCTCTCGTCGAGAGCCAGCGGTGTGCTTGTGAGCCTGGCTCTTTGCGCTGCCGCCGCAACGATTGTCGTGGTCGCGCTCGCGCCGTCCGGTGGGTCATCGGACTTTCTCGCCAGGGCTGCCGCGGCGCTCACACCGACGCGTGGAACCGTCCTCTATGAGCGTTGGGAGACGACGATCACTCCCGAAGCGGGTAACCCCGAGCGTGGGCAGGCGGTGACCTTCGGCCCCGAGCAGCTCTGGATCGAAGGCAACCACCCACATCGCTACAGGACGGTCCTGCTGCCACGGAGCGGATCTGATGAAGGGCGCCTCGGCGGCAGCGGCCTCGCCTACACCTACGGCGTGAGACTCGGCTTCGGCGGGTCCGATGCCAACGGCGTGCTGAGGCGGGTCCAGCGCGGGATCGCCGGGCAGCGGTTCGAACTCGGCGGTGCCGTGGACGGCCTGCGCCCGACACTCACCTTCCTGCCCTCGAACAATCTGCTGCGGGCACGGCTGAAAGTCGAACTTGGCCCCTCGCTGCCCGGCCCACACGATCAGATCATTGAAAACGGCGCCGACCCGGTCGCGGCGCTTCGGGCCGCGATCACCGAAGGCAGGGCGCGCGTCGCTGGCACCACGCAACTCAGCGGCCGCACCGTGCAGCGAATCGATATCTCTCTTCCGCAGCAGCCGCCGGCCGATGCGCCGCCGCTGCCGCCCGGCCGCCCGGCGATCCACGCCGACGCCTTCGCCTACGTGGAACCCAAAACCTTCCATCCGGTCGAGATCGTCTTCGGCGCCCACATCTACCGGTTTCTTGCATACGAGTACCTACCGGCGACAGCCGCAAACCTCGCGCTCACCGACATCCACGCACAGCACCCGCGAGCGAGAATCCTCGACACGATCACTAGGCGACGACGTTCAGCGCCTGCGGCAGGATCGAGTAGCGGGCCTCGCTGACCTCGCCGAGGTAGTCGCCGTCGACCTGCAGCGGCAATGGGCGCTCGTCCGCGCTGCGCACGGTCAGCTCGTGCAGGTCGTGCAGCGGGCTGATCTGGCGGTGTCGGCTCACGCGCGCTCGCCGCGAGAACGCGCGCCAGGCGATCGATGGCATCGACAGCAGCGTCGCGCTGTGCAGCACGCCGCCGGCGAGCGCGCCAGAATCCAGCGCCGCGCCGTCGGCGATCTCGATCGGGCGGTTCTGGAAGTAGGTGAACGGCGAGCCGTTCTGGACGATCGCGGTGACGCCCAGGAGCGGCTCCTGCCCATTGCCGGCGTGCACCTGCAGTCGCGGGGGCGAGACCACGTAGCGGCGCAGGAACGTGCTCACGGCGACCCACGTGAAGAAGTACGGCCCAAGGCGAGCCTTCATCCTGGGGTTGGCATCGACTCGCTCGACGACGCTCGCGTCGAGCCCGAGCCCCGAGGCGAACGTGAAGCAGCGGCCGTTGACGACGCCGAGATCGACCTTGCGGGGACGCCAGTCGTCGGCCATCGCGAGCAGGTGCTCGGTCGCGTCGACGACATCGCCGGGGATCCCGAGCATCTTGCCGAACACGTTGGCCGAGCCGCCCGGCAGGCAGCACAGCGGCGTGGGGGAGCCGAGCAGCCCGTTGGCGGCTTCGTTGACGGTGCCGTCGCCGCCGAAGGCGACGACCACGTCATAGCCCTCGTGCGCGGCCTCGCGGCACAGCTCGGTGGCGTGCCCGCGCGCCTCGGTGTCGACCGCGTCGACCTCGAAGCGGCCCTGCAGCGCGTACACGACAAGGTGGCGCAGCCGGTCGGAGACGGTCGTCGCGTACGGGTTGACGATGATCAGCATCCGCCGCTTGCTCTCCGGCGAGGCGAAGCGGAAGGGCGCGTCGGCCTGGCCGGTAAGCTCGTCGTGGGTGTCGGTGGGGGTGCTCACGGCTTCGCCTACACCGAGCACGACGCGACGTTACCCGCGATCGTCCGTGCGTCCAGGGCTCGCTTGCGTTCGCCGACAGGCTTGCTAGACTGCCGCCCTACAGATGTACACATCCAGAGGGGTGGAGGGCCTGGCCCTATGAAACCCCGGCAACCACCGCCAAGTCACAGGCGGGAAGGTGCCAATTCCAGGTGATGTGTGGCCGGGCCTCGCGCTCTTCGCCACACGTGACAAGGCGAAGGCAATAGCGAAGGAGGCCCCAAATGGCTGTAAGTCATCTTCAGTGCAAGGAGTGCAAGGCGCAGTATCCGCTGGAGGCGCTGTACGTGTGCGAGCGCTGCTTCGGGCCGCTGGAGGTCGCCTACGACCACAGCCGCACCGTCGGCGATGTCGGCGAGCTGCGCCGGCGCATCCAGGGCGGCCCGCAGAACATCTGGCGCTATGCCGACTTCCTGCCGCTTGCCGGCGGGCCTCCCGGCCCCTCGGGCCGCCTGGCCTCGCGCGTGGGCCTGCCGGCCGGCTGCACGCCGCTGATCCGCGCCGACAGGCTCGCGGAGCGCCTGGGCCTGCGCGAGGTGTGGGTCAAGAACGACGCCGCCAACCCGACCCACTCGTTCAAGGATCGCGTCGTGTCGGTCGCCGTCACGCGTGCGCGTGAGCTTGGCTTCGAGACGATCGCGTGCGCCTCGACGGGCAACCTCGCCAACTCGGTCGCCGCGCACGGGGCGGCGCTGGGCCTCGAGTCCTACGTGTTCATCCCGGCGGACCTCGAGGAGCAGAAGATCCTCGCGACCGGCGTCTACGGAACGCGGCTCGTGGGCGTGCAGGGCAACTACGACGACGTCAACCGCCTGTGCACGGAGTTGTGCGCCGAGCGCGACTGGGCGTTCGTGAACATCAACCTGCGCCCGTACTACGCCGAGGGCTCCAAGACGCTCGCGTTCGAGATCGCCGAGCAGCTGGGCTGGGAGCTGCCCGATCGCTGCGTGGTGCCGGTGGCGTCGGGCTCGCTGTTCACGAAAATCGCGAGGGGATTTCAGGAGTGGACCGAGCTTGGGCTGCTCGAAGGTCAGCTGCCGCGTATGAACGGCGCCCAGGCTGAGGGCTGCTCGCCGGTGGCGAGCGCGTTCGCCGACGGCCACGACGTCTGCCGCCCGGTCAAGCCGCACACGATCGCCAAGTCGCTTGCGATCGGAAACCCCGCCGACGGGCCGTACGCGCTCGAGCTCGCGCGCAGCTCCGGCGGCTCGGTCGACGCGGTCAGCGACGAGGAGATCCGCGCGGGCATCAAGCTGCTGGCTGAGACGACGGGAGTCTTCACCGAGACCGCGGGCGGCGTCACCACCGCCGTGCTGGCCAAGCTCGCCGCGCGCGGTGACATCGACCCGGACGAGCGCGTCGTGCTGGTGATCACCGGCGAGGGCCTGAAGACGCTGGACGCCGTGCGCGGCACGTTCGAGACCACCACGATCGAGCCCACCGTGCAGGCGTTCGAGGCGGGTGTCGCGGAGGCGGTGACCGCCTGATGAGCGTCGTCGTCAAGATCCCAACGCAGCTGCGCTCGGCGGCCGGCGGCGAGGCGGAGGCGCAGATCGACGGCGCGACCGTGCAGGAGGTGCTGGACGGGCTGTTCGAGCTCCACGGGGAGCTGCGCGTGCGCATCGCCGACGACGACGGCTCGCTGCGGCGCTTCGTCAACGTGTACCTCGCCGGCGAAGACATCCGCTTCCTCGACGGGCTCGCCACGCCCGTGACCGACGGCGCGGAGCTGACGATTCTCCCGGCTGTAGCAGGGGGTTAGGACACCGCTGAGCGGCGTGAGGCTGTGTCCTCGGTCGCTCGCGTGCCAAGCACGCCACGCTTCCTGCGTCCTTGCCTCACTTGCTCAGCGGCGCCCTAACGGGTATCAGCGAGAGGAGCTGTGATGCGCGACAGTTGCTGTGCTCGCGTGGCCGGCGCTGGCGGTCGCGGGGGTCGAGCCGCTGAAGCCGATCGTCGAGACGACGCCGGCGGCGCACATCGCGGCGATCGTCAGACGGCGCATCCGGCGTGGGGTCAGCCACGGGATGTTGTGGCTCTGCATCCACGTCCTGAATCCGCTCGCGGCGGAGGCCGCCGCCATTGCGCAACCGGCGCACATGCGCGCAGCGTAGCGCCTAGGGGCGCTCGGATGCGCCGGAGCCGGCCTGCACGCGTGCGGCTTCCTCCTGCGTCGTAGCTCGCTGCGGAGGCTGCTCGGGGTCCTCGACGCGCGCCTGCAGCCGCTGGCGCAGCTCCGTGCCGCGCCCGGCGGCGACCGCGCGGGCGGCCCGCGCGTCGCTGAGCTCGAGCCCCTGCGTGTGCGCGTAGTCGAGCAGCTCCTGGCGCTCCTCGCTCTCTCGCGCGGTGCGCAGGAACAGCCAGCAGAACAGGCCGAGCGTGAGGATCGACTCCTCGACCATCATGATCGCCCCGGCGATGTTCTGGTCGGCGAGCGGGGAGATGTGGAAGTGCGCGTCGCCTTTCAGGTAGTACGGGTAGAAGACCGTGCCCGACCACAGGAAGATGTTGCCGAGCACCGTGCCGGCGAGGCGCACGCCGACGATGTAGATCAGCTTGCCGAGGTTGCCGAACCAGCTCGGCGTGGGCAGCGGGCCGAACAGGCACATCCACATGTTGATGCCCAAACCGAGGAACATCGCGTGCTCGAGCGCGTGGATGCCCGAGTGGCGCAGCGCGGCCTGGTAGAAGAGGGGAATGTGCCAGGCGTAGAGGTCGATCGCCCATAGCGGGAATGCGATCGCTGGGTGCGAGAGCGCGCGTAGGCGGTCGAACAGCCTGATGCGCAGGACCGGCGCGAGCAGCGGCCCCGTGAGGCCGAGCACGATCAGCAGCGCGGCGATGTCGCCGAGCAGCAGGTGCTCGATCATGTGCACCCACAGCAGGTCCTGGCTGGCCGCGCCGAGCGAGGTGAGCGCGACGCCGATCACGACGAAGCCGCCGTAGAAGCACGCCTGGCGCCAGCCCGGCACCGGATGGTCGTCTTCGGCGAGCGTGTGCGCGCGGCGGGCGTAGAGCAGCCCGAGGATCGCCAGCGGCCCGAGCTGGAACGCGGCGGAGGTCGCGGTGGAGGCGGCGAACGGAGCGCTCGACATGCAGCCCCAGGGTACGCGAGGGCAGCCCGGGCGGCGAGTCCCAAGCGCGCGGTTGCCTAGACTCCCTCGCGCATGAGAGCCCCCTCCCGTCGCATGCTGGCGCCATTGCTCGGCGGGCTTGGGCTGGCGGCGCTGGCGCTGCCGGCGAGCGCCGATGCGCACGGAATCGTCGGCAAGGCCGATCTGCCGATCCCCGTGTGGCTGTTCAGCTGGACGGCGGCGATCGTGCTCGTCGTCTCGTTCGTGGCGCTGTCGACGATGTGGACGCGCCCGCAGCTACAGCAGCCGCGGCTGCGCAGGCTGTTCAAGCTGCCACGGGTGCTCGAATGGCTGGCGGGGCTGTTCGGCGTGTTCCTGTTCGGGGTCGTCGTCTACAGCGGCTTCGCCGGCGCGCAGGTCACGCAGGCGAACTTCTCGGTGACGTTCATCTACGTCATCTTCTGGGTCGGGATACCGGTCGCGAGCGTGCTCTTCGGGGACATCTTCCGCGCGCTCAGCCCGTGGCGGACGTGCGCGCGGGTGTGCGCCGCGCTGCTGGCGCTGCTGCGCCGGGGGCGCACGGGCGAGCCGCTGCTTCGCTATCCGCGCTGGCTCGGCCTGTGGCCCGCGCTCGCCGGGATCGTCGGCTTTGCCTGGCTCGAGCTGATCTACGTCGAAAAAGACCGCCCGTCGACGCTCGCGGCGCTGTCGGTGGCGTACTTCCTGGTGATGCTCGTCGGGATGGCGCTGTTCGGGGTCGATGAGTGGAGCTCACAGGCGGACGGCTTCGGCGTGTACTTCAACCTGCTGTCCAAGCTCTCGGCGCTCGTGCGCCGCGACGACGGGATCGTGTACCTGCGCCGGCCGCTCAGCGGCGTCACCGACCTGGAGATCCGCGCGGGCACGGTCGCGTTCATCTGTGCGCAGATCGGCACGACCACGTTCGACGGCTTCTCAAACGGCGGCATCTGGCGCAACAACGAGCCGAGCCTGCAGAGCCTGTTCGAAGGCATCGGCTTCAATCCGACGCCGGCGCAGGAGCTCGCGTACTCGGTCGGCCTGGTGTTCTGCATCCTGCTGATCAGCGCCGTGTACCGGGTGGGTATCTTCGGCGTGCACAGCGTCAGCGACCGCTACGACCGCCACACGCTGACGCGCACGTTCGTGCACTCGCTCGTCCCGATCGCTTTCGCCTACGTGCTCGCGCACTACTTCTCGCTGCTTCTGTGGCAGAGCCAGGCGATGGTCTACCTCGCCTCGGACCCGCTCGGAAACGGCTCGAACCTGTTCGGGACCAGCGGCTTTCAGATCGACTACCACCTGATCTCCTACGCGGCGATCTGGTACGTGCAGGTGGCCGCGCTCGTCACGGGCCACGTGGGCGGCCTCGCGCTCGCGCACGACCGTGCGCTCGTGCTCTACAAGGACCCCGAAGAGGCGGTGCGCAGCCAGTATTGGATGCTCGCGGTGATGGTCGCGTTCACGAGCTTCGGGCTGTGGCTGCTCTCCGCGGTGGGCACATAGCAGCGTTAGCGCTGCGCTACGGTTTCCAAGCTGTGGCCCGCCGTCTGCTTCCCGCGCTCCTGGGTGCCGCGTTCGTGGCGCTCGTGCCTTTCGCGGGCGCGAGCGGGGCCGCGGCGGCTTCCGTGTCGACGTCCACCGAGGCGTCCAACCCGATCAACGACCAGGGCTCGAGCTACGAGTACCGATCGAACATCACCGCGGTGACGCCGAGCGTCCCCGGGCTGAGCTTCCAGGTGCTCGAGTTCGCAGACCGCATCCTGATGACCAACCACACGGGCAAGACGGTGACGATCTACGGCTACGAAGGCGAGCCCTACGCCCGCGTGCTGGCCAACGGCACCGCCGAGCAGAACGTGCGCTCGCCGGCGACCTACCTGAACACCAACTTCTATGCCCAGGTGACGGTGCCGCCGATCGCCGACGCGAGCGCGCCACCGAAGTGGGAAGTGATCGACCGCACGGGCCAGTTCGAATGGCATGACCATCGCATCCACTGGATGTCGCCGGTGCCGCCCACGAAGGTCAAGAACAAGAGCAAGCGGACGCTGATCTTCAGCTGGGCGGTCCCGATCTCGGTCGGCAGTAGCAAGGGCGCGATCGACGGGCAGCTGTTCTGGACGCCCGAGAGCTCCAAGGCACCGCTCGCGGTGATCATCCTCGGCGTCGCGATCGTGATCGCCGGGCTCGCGTTCGTGGTGGTCGTGCGACGCCGGCGTGCGCGCGCGGCGCCGGCCGGGGGCGGGGGCGGGCAGGCCCGCGGCCTCGGCGGCTCGGCGGAGGAGGCGTGGTAGCGGCGTGGTGGCGGCGTGGTAGATTTTGCCGAGATGGCACCGCTCGCCTGCCTGATGCACTGGTACATATCGATGATGTACGTCGTGCCCGTGGTCGCGGTCGGCGGCTGGGGCTGGCTGAGCTCCAAGCGGATGGCGCGGCGCAAGGCCGAAGGGAAGTCCGGGCACGCCAGCGGCGCCGGCGAGGCGGCGAGCGCCAACTCGCGCACGGCGACGCTCGTATAGCGGCGCACTGCCGAGCCTCGGTTCGCGCCCGGAGAGGTTTTTCCGTATTTCTTCACGTCGGTTGAGGTTCGCGTGAGCAGCGTCGGGTATTCCTGTTGGCATGCCCGCACAGACACTCACCCCCGCCGCCGTCGATGGGATCACCGAGAGGTTCGATCCGACCGCCTGCCTGGTCGAGCGAGAGCTCCACAGGGCCGTGCCGATCGAGCCCGTCGAGCCCGGTCGCTACATCGAGCTCCAGGGTCCCGAGCAGACACTGCTGATCCCGCTCACGGACGATGTGATGCACGTCGGACGTGGGCTCGCCGCGGATCTGCGCCTCGACGACAACTCCGTCTCGCGCCGGCACGCGATCGTCGTCCCGCGCCCATCGGGCGCGCGGATCCTCGATGACCGCAGCGCCAACGGCACACTCGTCAACGGGCGGCGCGTCCAGCAGGCCGACCTGCACGACGGCGACGTGATCGTGCTTGGCCGCGTCGTGCTCCGCTTCCTGGAGCTCTAGGAGCCAGCCAGACCAAGGGTCGAACGTGCGCCGCGGAAGGCTGCGCGAGGCCAAAGGCCCGTATATCTTGCGCTGCGATGCAGGAGACGGCGAGCCCCGACACCTTCTCGCTCGAGCACGCCGAGGTGCGCCCCGGCGTGGACATCGCCTACATCCGCGCGGGGCAGGGCGGCTACCCGCTGCTGCTGCTCCACGGCTGGCCTGAGACAAAGCGCATCTGGTGGCGCAACATCGAGCCGCTGGCGCGCGCTGGCTTTGAGGTGATCGTCCCCGATCTGCGCGGCTTCGGCGACTCGGGCCTCGCGCCGGACGGCTTCTACGACCTCGCCGCGCACGCGCGCGACATGCATGCGCTGGTGGCGGAGGCGCTCGGTCACGAGCGCTGCAGCGCCGTGGGCGGAGACCTCGGCGGCGGCGTCGTCCAGGACCTGGCGCTGCGCTTCGCCGGGTTCGTCGAGCGCCAGGTGCTGTTCAACAGCGTGCTGCCGCTGCTGCCGCAGGAGTACGAGGCCGCCGGCCTGACGGTCGCATCGCCACCGGAGCTGCGGATGGCCGCGGACTACTTCGTGCGCCAGGGACGCGAAGCCGACGCGCTGGCCGGGGAGCTCGACAGCCCCGAGCGCCGCCGCCGCTACGTGGGCGAGTTCTACGGCCATCGCTTCTGGGCTGCGCCGGGCACGTTCTCGCGCGAGCAGGTGGACTTCATGACCGAGCCCTTCGCAGACGCGCAGCGGCTGCGCGCCGGGTGGGGCAACTACGAGAGCGCGCTCGGGACGCGGCCGCTGTCAGAGTCGCCGCGCTTCTTCGAGGTGAGCGCCGTACCGACGCTCGCGCTCTACGGCTCCGAGGACCACGTCATCTGGAGGCAATTCCCGCAGATGTGTGAAGTTGCCTTCAGCGAGCTGATCGGACCGTTCCTCGTGCAGCGCGCGGGCCACTTCCTGCAATGGGAGCGCGCCGAGGTGCTCAACCAGGCGATCGCGTACTTCCTGGGCGAGCTGCGCGGGCCACACTGACACGCCGGAACGCGAGAGCCGGGCGGCTGTTCTGGGATTCCTGGGGTTGACAGCTGGTGATAGGATCGTCCCATCCGAGGGAGGAGACGATTGCCCGGGCGCAGTCGGTCGGGCGGCAAGGAGGAGGGCGATGCAGCTGCGTGGGGGTTGCCGGCGAAGGATCGTTGCGGTACGCGGAGCACTGGGGCTCTGGCGAGTGGTTGTGGCACTGGTGGCCGGCTGTCTGATACTGGCGCTCGGCGCAGCGTCCGCTAGCGCGAGCGTCGAGGACTTCTCGGGGCCCGCGTACCAGATCCTCGCCCCAGGTGAGGAAGGCGGCATCGTCGCGGGACCATTCTCCAGCGACCAGGGCGAACTGTACAACAAGCTGACGCCACTGGGGAGCAAAGTCGCCAAACGCAACCTCGAAAAGGACTTCGTCTCCGAGAAGTTCCACGAACCCCACCAGGCGGGTGACACGGAGGAGTTCACGAGTCGTCCGGGGCTGGAAATCTGGCGCGACAGCCACGACATTCCGCATATCTTCGGCGCGACCCGCGGCGATGTCATGTACGGGTCGGGCTGGGTCGCTGCGCAGGATCGCGGGCTGCTCTTGCAGCTCGGCCTCGGCCCCGCGTTCGCGGCGGCGTTGAGCATCCCGGGCATCAACCCCTTCGAACTGCTGCTCACCGATCGTTCGTTCAAGCCGAGCGCCGAGGCGATCAAATACGTCGAAGAACAGAAGAAAGTGCTGATCGAAGAAGGGCCCGAAGGTGAACAGGTGATCGAAGACCTCGAAGAATGGGCGGAAGGCATCAACGGCTACGAGCAGACGCTGCCCGTCGGCCAGCGCCTGCCCACGGTGACGCTCGCGGATGCGATTGCGGGCTTTGCGTTCATCGGCTCGATCTTCGGTAACGGCGGCGGCAACGAAGTCGCCAACTCGAACTTCCTGGCACGGCTACAGGCCAAATACGGCGAAACCGAAGGACTGAAGATCTTCCGCGACCTCAAGGAGGTCAACGACCCGGAAGCGCCGACGACGACCACCAAGCCGTTCCCGTATGACACCGTACCGACCGGGCCGACCCCCGGGGCGCTGGTGATCGAACCCGGCTCGGAGAGCCCGTCGGCCGTCAAAGCGGCGACCGTCGCGCGCGCATCGAAACGCAAAGCGTCGAACTTCCTGCTGGTCGGCGCCGGGCGCACCGAGGAGAAACACCCGGTCGCGGTGATGGGGCCACAGCTCGGCTACTTCTACCCCGAGATCGTCTTCCAGGCGCAGTTGAGCGGTCCTGGCATCGAAGCCGAGGGCGTCGTCGCGCCGATCTCGCCATACGTGTTCATCGGCCGCGGGCGCGACTTCGCGTGGAGCCTGACTAGCGCGAGCAACGAGAACACGCAGCAGTTCCTGCTGAAGCTGTGCAACCCCGAAGACGGGCCGGTCACGCGCGAAACCGAAGACTACGAATACGAAGGCAAATGCATCGCGATGACGACGTTTGACGCCGGTGAAATCGGTGCGCTCGGCAAAGAACCCGCGCACGAGTTGTACTTCAAAGAAAGCGTGTACGGGCCGGTCAGCGGCACGGTGATGGTCAAAGGCGCGCCGTACGCGATCGCCAACGACCGTGCCGACCGCGGCCGCGAGCCGGCTGGAGAGATGGCGTTCAGCGCGCTTGACTCCGAGAAGGTGCACTCGCCCGAACAGTTCTTCGAAGCCGCGAACAAACTCGAGACGACGTTCAACATGGCTTACATCGACAACAAGAACATCGCGTTCTTCTCAACCGGGCGCCTGCCGATCCTCGCACCCGGCACCGACCCGAGCCTGCCGACGCTGGGCAACGGCGAATACAACTGGCGCGGCTTCCTCTCCCAGGAACAGCATCCCCACGATGTCAACCCCGCGGGCGAAACATTGCTCAACTGGAACAACAAGCCAGCGCCCGAATGGGGAGCGGCCTCGGAAAACTTCTCCTACGGCCCGGTGCACCGCGTGCAGCTGTTCACCGGGTTCAAAAAGCGAGGGGTGACCGAGGACAAAGTCGTGCGGATCATGAACAAGGCCGCCACACAGGACCTGCGCGCGGTGCAGGTGTGGCCGGTGATCGAGCAGGTGCTGGCCGGGGGGCCGGCCCCGAGCCCGCTCGCCAGCGAAGCCGCTGGGATGGTCGACAAATGGGTCGAAGAAGGCGCGAGCCTGTACGGCGTCAACCAGCCGAACGCTCCGGCGGCGGCGGTCATGGACGCCGCTTGGACGCCCATCGCCGAAGCGGTCTTGGGCCCGGTGCTTGGCGAACTGATGCCGGAATTCGAGTCGATGAACTCGCCGGACAACCCGCCGAACTCGGGCGGCTCGTCCTTCGGCAGCGGCTGGTACGGATACGTGTACAAGGACCTGCGCAGCGAGCTGGGCCTGCCGGTCTCAGGGCCCTTCAGCCGTCACTACTGCGGCAACGGCAGCCTGGAAGCGTGCCGGAACTCGCTGTGGTCCGTGATCCAGACCGCTGCCGAACAGCTGAAGGCCAGCCAGGGCGCGACCCTGTCCGCGTGGCGAGCGCCGGCGGTGCGGATCGAATTCCCGCCCGACCCGGTGTTTCACTTCACGATGAGCTGGACCAACCGCTCCACCTTCCAGCAGGTGATCGAATTCACCGGCCACGAAGAATAGGAGCGGCCACGCAGCACGGGCGCGCGCCGGTCTGATCCGGCGCCGCCCGGCCTCGACTCCGAGGGACGCGCCGACAGGCGCCCGCTAGCGCGGGTCGGCGCGGTCGAGATACCAGTGCCGCGAGGTGGTGCACATCCACAGCCAGGGCTCATCGTCGTCGCCGTGGGCTCGAGGGGTGAGGAAGAAGCGCGTGATCGTGCGCTGGCCGCCGTCGTGATCGCCGTAGAGGATGTCGACGCTGAGGGCGGTGCGCGCGCGGATCGCATCCAGCAGCGGCCGATACAACGGATCCTCGGGGTCGCGCAGGGCCGCCTGCCAGAAGCTGATGTCGCCGGCTGGCACGTACAGGTCGCGCTGCAGCCGGCGGAAGTCCTCGCTGGCGGGCGCTGTGTTGGGAGGCCTCTCGTCGGTGACGCGTCGCGTCCACACGTGCCATCCGTGCAGGACGGCCATCCCTGAGGCGACGTTGCGCAGCGGCATCGCGAGGTACAGGTTGCCGTCGGACTCCTGCACGGCGGCGAGCCCGTCGTGCAACCTGAGCCAGTGGTCATCGATGAAGCCGACCTTCTGCGGCGGGTCCTGTGGGCGGGCGTTGAACAGCAGCGGGCGCAGGCCGATGTTGAGCGCCTGCTCGGACACCCGCGCGGCGCGGTTGGCCGAGCGGGTGGAGGAGAACGTGGCGATCGCGAGCACCAGCGTGCCCCCGGCGGTGGCGAGCGAGGCGATCGTGCTGGTGTCAGCCACGAGCAGGCAGGCTAGCGCGCTGGATGCGCACGAACCACGCAAGGCCGGCGAGGCACAGGATGCTCGCGACGTACAGGTTCAGCCGCAGGCCAAGGAAGTGGTGCGCGGGATCGACGCGCAAGAGCTCCTCGCCGATGCGCGCGAAGGAGTAGCCCGCGACGTACAGCGCGAACAGGCCCGGCGGGCGGATGCTGCGCCGCTTGCCGAGCCACACGAGCGCACCGGCGAGCAGCAGGTTCCAGATCAGCTCATATAGGAAGGTGGGCTGGAAGGTGGTGTGCTGCGCGTAGGCGGCGGGGCGGTGCGCGGGGGAGATTTCAAGCGCCCACGGCAGCCTGCTGGGCAGGCCGAAGAGCTCCTGGTTGAAGTAGTTGCCGACGCGCCCGATCGCCTGCGCGACGAGCAGCGCCGGGGCGGCGGCGTCCATGAACTGGGCGACGTTGGCGCCGTGGCGGCGCAGCACCCAGATGCCGGCGAGCGTGCCGAGCGCGATCCCGCCCCAGATGCCAAGCCCGCCCTTCCAGACCGCGAACGGGCCCCACCAGTGCGGCGGAACTTCGTTCCAGCTGGTGGCGAGGAAGTACAGTCGCCCGCCGATCACGCCGGCGGGGAAGCCGAACAGCGCGACGTCGTAGACGAGCTGGCGCTTGCCGCCGAGCGCCTCCCAGCGGCGCACCGTGATGGCCACCGCGGCGAGCACGGCGAACACGTAGGCGAGGCCGTAGAAGTGGACGAACAGCGGCCCGAGGTTGACACCGTTGCTCGAGGGGCTCGGCAGGTATCCGCTGGGCAGGTGGATCATGCGCGCCCGCCTCCTGCCCGCGGCGGCCGCAGCGAAGGTCGTGGGACGCTCAACGAAGCTGCCTACAGCGTCGCGCCCGTGCGAGCCACGGCAGCGGCACCTCGGTGCGCCCGACGAGCTCGGGCTCCTGCTCCCACAGCCGATCGAGGCTCGCCAGGACCTGCTCGCGTTCGCCGGCGGGCATGATCGCCAGGCTGCTGCGCGAGCTGGCCAGGTCGCGCAGGCTCGCGCGGTCGATGCGCTGCTCGTGCGGGAACTCGCGGTCCTCGACCTCGACGAAGTCCTCACGCAGGTCCTCCACCGAGGGCCAGTGTCCGGGTCGCTGGATCGCGGGTGGCCCGAGGATCTCCCGCACGCTGGCCACCCACGGTCGCGAGACGTCGAACGCGTTGCCGAGCAGCCCGAGCACGCCGGGAGCTCGCAGCACGCGCCTGATCTCCGCCCTGGCGGCGCGTTCGTCGAACCAGTGAAACGCGGCGCCGACGGTGACGGCGTCGACGCTCGCGTCCTTCAGCGGCAGCTGCTCGGCCGTGCCCTCGAGCGCTTGCGCGCGCGGCAGCGTGGAGCCGAGGATCGCGCGCATCTCGGCGAGCGGCTCGACCGCGATCACGCGGTGGCCAGCATCGAGCAGCGCGCTCGTCAGCTTGCCGGTGCCCGCGCCGAGGTCGAGCACGTCCAGTGGCTCGCTTCCCAGCAGCCACTCGATCGCCTCGCGCGGATAGCCGGGGCGGCCGCGCTCGTACTCGTCGGCCACGCTGGCAAACGAGCTCGCGCGTTGCGCGCGGCTGGCGGCGGCGTCGTCGGATCCTGGTGTCATCGACAGATCAGTAGCACGCGCACACTCCCGTGCGCGCCGGGACGCGGCGCTAGACTCGCGGCGATGGCCGACACCGACGATGAGCTGTTCGGCGAGGAGCACGTTCGCGTCTATCGCGAGACGGGCGGCGAGCGCGGATATCACTGGCGCGGGACGACGATCCTGCTGCTGAGCACCGTCGGACGGCGCTCGGGCGAGCCCCGGACGGCGCCCCTGATCCACCGCACCGACGGCGACCGCTGGATCGTCGTCGCGTCCAAGGGCGGCGCGCCCGCGAACCCGGGCTGGTACGAGAACCTGCTCGCCAACCCTGACATCACGATCGAGGTGCCCGGCGAGACGGTGCCCGTGCGGGCGAGCACGGCAACGGGCGATGAACGCGCGCGCCTGTGGTCGCTGATGAGCGAGGTGTGGCCCGCGTACGACGAATACCAGGCCAGGACCGAGCGGGAGATCCCGGTCGTGGTGCTCGAGCGTCGTTAAGCGCGCTGCGGGATCTCTCCCGACGGCTGACACAGCACCCCAGGGTCACACGAGCGCCTGAGTGCGCGCGCCCGTCTGACCAAGTGGCTTCACGGGCTCGCGAGGTCCATCGAGTTGTTGGCCGTCGCGGACACCGCGAGCACGTGCGTTGTCACGAGCACCGGCACCAGATGGAATTTCCCGAGCACCCCCATGGAGTGTTCGGCGTTGTGTCCCCACCCGTACAGTTCGCCGCTCGCGGTCAGCCCAAAGGACTCGACCCCACCAGCTGCGATGTGCGCGAAATGCAAGCCCGTCCCGGTTGGCGTCGGTTCGTCGCTGCGTTCTTCATCGCCGATCTGGCCGCCGTTGTCGGCGCCCCACCCGAAGACTTCCCCGCCGACGAGCGCGAGCGTGGTCCCATTCGTCGGGAGATCGCCGCCGCAGGAGACTTCGCTCGCGGGCCCGGGAAGTGGCACTAGGAAGGGTTCGTAAACGGCTTCTTCTTCAGATCCGTTGCCAATCTGGCCATTAAGGTCTGAGCCCCAGTCGTAGACAGCTCCAGATGCGGTGCGCGCGCAGGACGATTTCTCGCCGGCCGACACTTCCACGACGTTCGACAGGCCCGGCACGACGACCGGGAACTTGGCCCGTTCCACGAGTGGCCCGACGCCCAGCTGGCCGTTGCCGTTGGTGCCGCACACCTCAACGGTCCCGTTCTTCATCAGCCACAAGACGTGGCGCTCACCGCCCTGCACCGCGCGGGCTTCGGTCATCCCGGGCACCTTTTCCGGCGTCACCGCCTCCTGCGACCCGCTGCACAGGGCCTCGCCCCAAGTCCAGCCCTGACCGGTCGAGTCGATGGCAAAACCCGAGTTCTCGGCCTCACCGATAGCCACAATCTTCACGCCCGCGGGGAACTGCACCTGCACGGCTTCCGGGGCGGATTCGGCGAATGAGTTGTCGCCGAGCTCGCCGCGGCCGTTGCCGCCGGTTGCCCACACGGTCCCGTTGGACTCGAGCGCGTACGTCGACATGTTGCTTGCGTCCACGGCGATGACGTTCTTGAGGTTTGCGATGGGGGTTGGGACGATCTCGGTGTCGCCGACGTGCGCGCCGGCGTAGGTGCCCCACCGGTCGACCTGTGCCGAGGTGGACGCCGCTAGCCCCAGGAATGCCGCCAACACGAGCAGCAAGCTGATAGGCCGACCCGCCGGAACGATGCCACGTCTGGCCATAGCCATCCTCATCAGAGATGCCTCCATGCTCGAAGAAGTGGGCCGGCTCGCAGGCACTGTCCCAGGGTCCGAACGTATCAAGGCCGCCCAGCCCCGATCGGCCGACCCCTGTTGACAAGACGATACCCGCTGGCACGGAGGGGGTCAATCTTGGCCACAGCTTGTTCACGCAATTGCGCTACGCGCCCCGGCCGGGGATGACCGTTACGGTCGGCCCGATAGCTGCCCGAGCAGAGCCGCGACGCGCCGGCTGATCTCCTCGCGCGTCGCACGGACCTCGGCGAGCGGTCGCCCCTTCGGGTCGGGTAGGTCCCAGTCGACGTACTGCTTGCCGGGGATGTAGGGGCAGGCGTCGCCGCAGCCCATCGTGACGACCACGTCAGCCTGTTCGGCGAGCTCGCGCGTGAGAAGCTGGGGCTTGCGGTCGGCGAGGTCGATGTCGAGCTCGCGCATGACCTCCACGACCTGGGGGTGTACGTGTTCGGCGGGAGTCGTGCCGGCGGAGATCGCGGTGTGTCGGTCGCCGGCGGCGCGCTCAAATAGCGCTTGGCTCATCTGCGAGCGCCCGGCATTGTGCAGACAGACGAACAGGACGGTCGCCATCTAGCGCGCGGCGGCCTGGCTTGCGCTTGCTGGACGCTCGGAGTGGGGGAGGAGCACGTCTGCGGCGTCCGCTGGCGTGACGCCGGGGTACAGGGCCTTGATCGTGAGTACCGCGAGTGCGCCGCCGGCGAGTTGCGCGAGGATGAAGGCGGGAACGGAGGCGGGCGCGATCCCGGCGAAGGTGTTGGAGAAGATGCGCCCGATGCTGATGGCAGGATTGGCAAAGCTCGCGGAGCTGGTGAAGAAGTAGGCCGCCCCGATGTACGCGCTGACCGCCGCGGGCGTCGCGTGCGAGCGCCGCGTGCGGGCGAGGGAGAAGATCACGAGCACGAGGCCGGCGGTGGCGATCGCCTCGGAGAGCAGGTGCGCGGATGAGGCGCGGTGGTGGGTCGAGATCGTCACGGCGCCGAGCGCGAACATGCCGTTGGCCGTGACGGCGCCGAGCACGCAGCCGGCGCTCTGCGTGGGGATGTAGACGAGGGCGTCGCGCCACGACAGGCCACCGAACGCCGCGTCAGCGAGCGACACGACCGGGTTGAAGTGCCCGCCCGAGACGGGTCCGAACATGAGGATGATCGCGAACAACCCCGCGGCCGTGGCGGCTGCGTTCTCGAACAGCTCGAGGCCAGTGTCGTTCGGGGAGAGTGTCTGCGCGGCGATGCCCGAGCCGATCACGAGCGCCGCGAGGAATGCCGAGCCCAGCAGCTCGGCAAGCAGGCGGCGAGCAATCGGAGGCGTGTCCATCGCTCAGATCGTATTACATCGACAGACGTGAGTGTTATTGATATAAGTAGATTGATGCCTGTCGATTTGGAACTGTCCCCTAAGCAGAAGCGCGCCAACGGCTCGCCTTGCTGTGAGCCCGTCGTCTATCCCGATGTTCAGCGTGACCACGCGCTGCGGATGGCGGAAGTCGCCAAGGCCCTCGGAGACCCCATCCGCTTGCAGCTCGTGGACGTGCTGCGCAAGCACGCCGGCAAGGTCTGCGTCTGCGAGCTGGTGCCGCTGTTCGACATCTCGCAGTCCACGCTCTCCCACCACCTGGGCAAGCTGCGCGCCGCCGGGATCGTGGACTCCGAGCGCAAGGGCCTTTGGGCCTACTACTACGTGATCCCGGACGCCCTGGAGGAGCTATCGGCATGGCTGAGATGACTACGGCCGCTGAGACGACCGCGACCACGTGTTGTGCGCCAGAGGCGCAAGTGGGGTGCTGTGAGCCGAGCGCCAAGGCCGAATGTTGCGACTCCAGCCACGGCGAGAGCTGTCGCTGCTCGATCGTGCCCGCTCGCAAGCCGAGTCAGCGGCCGGCATGAGCGAGGCCACGCACGAGGTCCATCTGCACGACCCGCAGATGCTCTACCGCCACTGGGAGGACAGCCAGTGGAGCCCCTGGGACATCGCCCTGTCCGCCGACCGCGAGCAGTGGGCGACGATGGATGACCGCTCGCTCGTGTCGTTCGTCCTGGGGTCGCTGATGGTCGCCGAGGAGCGGATCACGACGAAGTTCTCCGGGCTCGTCGGCGCAGACGGCAGCGAGGCGGAGATCACGTTCCTCGCCACCCAGCAGGTCGACGAGGCAAGGCACATGCAGTTCTACGCGCGCTTTCCGGACGAGGTCGTCTCAGAGCCCGCCACGATCGCCGCGCACGTCCAGCGCGCTCGCGAGCAGGTCTCGCCGGCATTCCAGACGATCTTCGACGACAAGCTCGTCGCGGCCCATGAACGCCTCCTGGCCAACCGCGGCGACCGCGATGCGAAGGTCGCTTTCGTGACGATCTACCACCTGATCCTCGAGGCCACCCTGGGTCTCACGACGTTCGAGTTCGCCACGCGCTTCATGTCGCGCGAGGGGCTGCTGCCAGGGTTCCTCGCCGGCTACACGAAGATCCACCACGACGAGCATCGCCACATCGGCTATGGCGTCTGGTTCCTGCGTCAGGCCGTCGCGCAGAACGACCGGGCGGGCGATGTCGTGCGCGCGACCCTGCGCGAACCTCTTCCCGCGGTCGCGGAGGCCCTGACACCGCCCGCCGGCGCCGACGCATCGATGCTCGTTGCCTCGGCCGACGAGCTGCGCGCCTTCGCCCTCGATGGGCTCACACGCCGCCTGAACATCATCGGCGTGCCGCTTGAGACGCTCTGAATCCCGCGCCGGTCACCGTTCCGGTCAGCCAAACGCGAGTCAACGGAGCGGTTTGGCGGCACGCGGGCGGCGGCGCGACCACGTCGCCGCTACGCGCACGAGCCGATTCGAACGGCCGACCTCTCGCTCCGGAGGCGTCTTGCGGGAGGGCGGCTGAGCGGCGAGAACCGCATTGGAATGCGGGATGGGGTTGGCTGACGCGCTTCTCGGCAGACACCCGCGATTCACAGGGATTCGGGGGGCTAATGGCAGGGAATGCTGCACCCACCGAGACGGCGCTTGCAGGGGCGTCAGTCGTAGTTCACGTGCTTGGCCGATCGGACCACTCTGCCCAAGCTTCCAGCACTGGGCGGACCACCGGCGGTGTTGGCCGCTGGACGCGTTCTGCGTCACCGAGCGTGACGTCGTTCGTGTCCGATCGGGAAATGGAGGAGCGCCAGGTTTGCGTGGTGCCCTCTCGCTGAACGAGGTACGTCAGGAAGGCCTCTCGGCGGTCCTTGCGCTCGGTTGCCCGCATTCCCGCGCGTGGGTCGTCCTCTTCAACCATAAGCGCTTCCCATACTTCGGTGCTCACAATCAGCGCGTCGGCTCCAAGGCGGTTGACCTCGGCGGCGACGCGATCCATGCCCAGGTACGCCTCCCGATGGTCACCGGGCTCAAGAATGAAGTGTCCGACGATCGAGCGGCCGCAAAGGAGCCAGACGATCTGAATGTGCTCTTTGTCCACGACAAGGAAACGGCGACCCTGCTCGTGCAGAAGCCGAGCTTTCTCAAGTCCGCCTGCCTCTTCCGGCACGGGTTCGGGCAACGAGCCGTAGCGGCGTCGAAGATCGTCAAGGCTGATCGGAGGACCCAACACTGACTCCACAGTTGCGCGCGTTGGCGCTCCCGACGAGAGATCCCTGCGGCTCGTCCGCTTCTCGCGGCCAGCCCACATGCAGGCGAGCCGTCCCCCCGGATGGGAGCCGCCCCACCCGCAAGGATCGTTCGCAGTCTCGTCGCACGTCCCCATCGAGGCCGAACACTGCTCATGCGCGTCGACAAGAAGCTGGGACAGAATCCCGTAGCAGTGGGCAAGCGCATCGAGCAGCTCGTCGTCGGGTAGATCATCCACAGTCCAGCGCCGCTCTACGACGAGTATCCCCTCCTCGAGCGCACGAGCGCCCAAGCCTGGGAGGTTCAACGTCCGAGCGATCTCCTCTACAGGGGCACCGGGGTCGACCTTGATGTCAATGGTCTCGCTCCGCAACAGCTCCCCCACTACTCGCACGCGGGCCCTGGAGTGTGTGCTGAGGTCTCCCTGCTTGACGATGTGGTTGCGGGCGTTCTTGACCCACTGCATACGGGGGTCGCTAGCCATCCGAGACTGCCAACCGCCATACCAGTCTTTGAGGGCGTGGGTCTTGCCGATGTCCTTCTGGAGCGCCCACGTGACGTTTCGTAGCGTCTGGATCAGCGCGTTTAGCTTGGTAACGAACGCCTCGGGATCGTTGTAAGCGTCCAGCGCCTCATGCCAGAGGGTATGGGCTTCGTTGAGTCTCGCGTGCCCGTTTGCGACAGGACAAGGCTCGGTCATGGCATCGTCGTCTACAAGATCGACTTCGCCGGGCTCGGGAACTTCGGGCGGCATTGGGAGCCCCCGCACGGTAAGCCCGATTTTTAGTCCGGCCCTCTTGGCGCGGCGGCGCTCAGGGCGCGGGAGGGCAGGCGGCACCAGCTCGGTTTCCGCAGCCTCCATTGCCCAGAGCACACGGAGCACCCGTTCCGCGAGGTTCATCGTGACGCTCAATTGCTGAGCACAAACGGATTCCCCATCGAGGTCGACCCAGGAGCCGACACGACCATCAGCCCGAGCGATCGCGTCACCTGGTCCCGGTGACGGCCACTCTGCCCGACCGTCCTGGATGAACACCCACCGAGCCCACGCCTGGTAGTCGGTGCCACCCCACGGATGAACGCCCCCGACGCTGCCGAAGGGCACCACGCTTAGCAGGCCTTCTCTTGTCCAGCAGACAGCACCCCGGAGATGAAATGGAAGAGGCCAGGTCTCGGCATCCCAAGCGAGCGGCGCCCCGTGCTCTGTCTCAAAGTCGAGGTAGATCGGCGAGGCTGGGAGCTGGGCCTCCGCCGCGTACTGTGTCAACTCCTCGACATCCTTCCAGGGCGGAATCCATGCAGCGGCCCGACGATCGATCGAGACGAACTGAGCCTGCGCCAAGACGGTGCCCACGCGCAGACAGACGTGGAGCTTCGCTCTGATGGCCTGATCGACGTCTTCGTCGGATCCCGGCTCCGGGTCGACCCTCCAGGGAGCGTCGAGCCGAATCCGCGGGTAGTCCTTCCACGCCAGTAGAGCGCCCATGGTGAAGGGGAGGGTGTCGCGCCACACCGCCGGGAACGAGGCGGCTCCACGCCAGCGGGGCACCGGGTCGGGATCCTCTACTGCGGGCAGCCAGCCAGGCCCCACCGGCATAGACGGCTCCTCTGGATCCCGCATCGGTCTTGCCTCGTCCATCGCTTCCAGCTCCGGTTATAGCGTTGCCGATGTAGCCGGGGCGCTCCGGCATATGGGAGGCTGTGCCGCTGGAAGCTGCCTTTCTGCTCATTGGCCGGAGCACCGTCCGCTTCGAGCTGACCAACGCCACGGGAGCGCGCGGCGTCGGCACATATCGGCTCGCCCTCAATCTGGAGTGGTCGCCCACCAGCTTTGACGAGCCGGAAGGCGCCACGATCCTTCTCGGCGGCGAGCTGTGGGAGCTGCAGGCGAGCTTCGCCCAGGATGCAACGCTTCCACTCGCTCAGCTCCAAACGATCTACGCGATGGCTTTCCCGCCCCGCGCGCACGGCACGTCCACCAGGATTGACCTGGAAGTCAACTTGAGCGCGGTGCAAGTGGAGGCGCTTGAGCACGACCGCGACGGTGGCCCGATCAAACTGCATCTCAACCTGCAGGGCGGCGTCTTTCGCCGGCCAGCGACGAGACGACACCGCTCAGCTTGGTCTTCTCGGACAACCTTGTCTATCGGTTCCGGCCGAGCCACTGGCTGGAGATCCTTGAGCACTGGCATAACTCGGTCAATCGCTGGACTTCTCCGAAGCGTTTTGTTCTCGGGCCTACCGAGCTTTGATGGCTGCGGCGGCGCACTAATAGGCGAGGGAGAAGACCCGGAGGCTCTTGGCTGGCAGCCTACGGGCCGACTTCGGCAGCAGCAAAGTCGCTGTCTTGGCCAGAAAACAAGCCCTCATGCGAGAGATCGTCTATCCGGGCGTTTCCGGCTTCGTCGACCACGACCATCGCGTCGACCCAAGGCCCGCCGTTATCGAGCTCGGCGCTAAAAAGCTTGACGCGGATTGCAAACCGGCCGTGGCGGGCGACCCGTACATACCGGACTATTGACACGCCGGCTGGAATCCGCAGCGGTTGTGCGAAGTAGACAAAGGCTCGCGGTATTCCCTTTGGTCCAGGCCAGCGCTCGATCGTCTCATCCGCCGGTACCTCCTGCGAGTTCCTGCCCCATCGGTCTGTGATCTCGGGGGCTGAGCCGGGGTCGAGCAGAATCGTGAGGAGTCCGTCCTCCAGCGTGCGATCACCGTGGTTCGTGAAGCCAATGCGGATCATCCTCGCCGGCGCCTCTTGGCCCGGACGGCTCTCAACCTCGGATGGCGTGATCTCGCTTACTCTCGGTTTTCGCGCACGTTCGGCTTCGAGGCGTCGTTGCTCTTCACGTGCCACTGCAAGCTGCTGGTCCGCTGCCTGAGCAACCGCTGTGCTCGCGGTGGCGCTTTCTGCGGCAGATTGAGCCGTTTGCTCCGCTGACGTGGCGCTCGCTGATGCGCTCCTCGCGCTGCGCCTAGCGATTATCAGCGCGACGAATGCAACGGTGACGCCGACCACCGCTGCGAATGCGCTGACGTATTCGGTCCATAGCGGACTCGTGGCGGGCGGCACCGGGGCCAGGGTACACTGGCCTATAGATGGCGGATGAGAGCCTATTCGTCGGTGGGACGATGCGAGAACGGTTCGCTGCCGTTCTCGGACGCGCCGACGAGACTGCAGCTCAGCGGCTCGATCCGCTTCTGCCCGGTCCGGAAGGACTTCAAGAGCAGCGCGAGGAAGCCTGGGACCTTCTGACTCACGGGGCGAAATGGGCAGCGGAAGCACTGTGCTCGGTTGGTATCCAAGGGACTGACGAGTCGCCGATTCGTGACGCAGATGCGGCATTCAACAGGGCACAGCACCTGGACGGTCAGATGCTGAAGCTAGGTCTTCTAGACGGCTACCGGGATGCAGTGGCACTTCTTGTAGATTCGGTCAAGCTAGCCTGTTACCACGGTGCTGATCTTGGGCCCTTGCCTGGCGGCCGAATGGGCTCGTTCAGGGCGCCTGGTGAATCCCTGCGGGCCGTCGCCCCAATCGAGCCGCGAACCTCCGATCTGCAAGCCATTGGTGCCGCGGTTGGCGAAGCGCTCGTTCGGCTCGGGGAGCTTGGTCTCGGCCACCCTCTTCCGATCGCGCTGTCGCTTCTTCGTCCTGTAGCTACGGCTTCTCGGTAACGGTCGCGGAGGACGAGAGCGCTCCGCGCTCTCGTCGAGGGTTGCGGCGCGGAGCCAATGAGGAAAGCCGCCGAAACCAGCCACTGAACCGCGCTGGACGCTTTGGTCGGGGAGGGGTAGGCCCAGCGGCCTGATAGCCGGGGTCGCGAGGAGCGCGGCGGCGAGGAACGCCAAGCAAGCGGGCGCGCCGTGACGCGGCCGGAAAAGAGGGCGCGGCAAGCGGTGATCGATCAATCGGGGCGACCTTCTGCCGGGATAGCCTCCAGCTCATGACTATGGAGGAGCAATTCCGCTCGATCATCGAGGACGCCGTCGTCAAAGCCGCCGAGGAGGCAGGCGAGGCGAAGGCGATTGAGCGCATCAAGTCTGGCGCCGTCGGCGAGGCGGTTGCGAGTGCCGCTCCCGAGATCGGCGCGAGCATGGCTAGCACCCTTATCGAGACCATGCCGCGGATGCTCCCGGAACGTCGTGGCGCAGAGGCCGCGATCGCCGAGAGCCTGCGTCGCTCCTACGGGCCTGGCCTAGACGTGGTCGAGGCGATCCTTCGTTGCGTCCACGAGATTGGCGAGGAGTACGTGGAGCTGCGATTTCCGAAGGACGGGGACATACCGGTCATGCGTTGGGTCCTTGGGCACCTACACGCCCGCGCGTGCCGAATCGCCGAGGAGGCTCTCGTGCTGCTGAAGACTGGGTATGGGCTGGGCGCGTACTCGCGCTGGCGGGCACTGCACGAGGTGGTCGTTGTTGGCGAGTTCATCCATCAGCACGGTGAAGAGACGGCGGCCCGGTATTACGAGCACATTGATGTCAACCGATGGCGCTTGCTCAAGGAGGGAGCAGAGGCGGGGCGACTCGACGAGGAGAGCCTCGCTGCTCTTGAGGCCGCCGACGCCCGGGTGGACGAACTCGCAGCAAAGTACGGGGAGGAGTTTCGCTCCGACTACGGTTGGGCCGTTAAGGCGCTCGCCGGACAGCCGAATGGCGGCTTCCGGGGTATCGAGGGCGCCACGGACTTCACACATCTGCGCGTCGACTACCGAGAGGCATCGTCGGCGATCCACGCAACGGCGCACTGGGTGCTCGACCCGCCCGACGCGGATCTCCTGGGAACGACAATGGTGACCGGTGCGTCTCCCCTCGTGGTCGCAACGCCCGCACACGCGGTAGCGATCTCGCTGCTGGTAAGCATCGGGACGCTGTTGACCTCGACCGAGAGCTGGGCCGCGCCGTTCTTGCTCGAAACGATCTCGGTCCTGTGCGACCGGGCCGGCGAGCTGTTGGTTGCCGCCGAGGCGGAGGTCGAACGGCAACTCCGCGAGGAACAAGAGGACACTGCGGCGGGCAGGTAGAGGGCGAGCGTTTCCGCCCAGGGCAGATGGCCGGAATTGGCAGAAATTGGCAGACGGGCACCGAATCCGCACCACCAAGCGGAATCCAGCAACGCGCCCGGGCCGATTCGAACGGCCGACCTCTCGCTCCGGAGGCGAGCGCTCTATCCACTGAGCTACGGGCGCACACGACGCCTCACTGACGGCATCCCGGTGCCCGGAGCTTAGCGCCGGACGCGCCGCCTGGCGAGCGGTGCGCGCCCGCCGAGCAGGCTCCCCGGCACTGTGTGCGCCTCGCTACACAGCCCGCGTTCGCCCCGCTCGCCGCTACCGTAGCGACCATGGATCTGTCGCTGTTCTTCGCCGGCACTGCCGGCTCTGTGCCGAGCGCCCGCCGTGGCCTGCCGGCGATCCTGATTCGCCGCGGAGGCGACCGCCTGCTGTTCGACTGCGGCGAAGGCACGCAGCGCCAGCTGCTGCGCTCGGTCGGGCTGCTGGACCTGGACAGCGTGTTCATCACGCACTTCCACGCCGACCACTGGCTGGGGCTGCCGGGGATGCTCAAGTCGTTTGCGCTGCGTGAGCGCAGCGAGCCGCTGACGGTGTACGGGCCGGTCGGACTCAAGCAGCTGATGGGGGAGATGCGCGTGGTCTTCGGTCGCCTGCCGTACCCGTGCGAGATCGTCGAGCTCGATCCGTTCGAGTCGGTGCGACGCGAGGGCTATGAGATCGCGAGCATTCCGGTGCGCCACAAAGGCGCCGCGTTCGGCTACGCGCTCGTCGAGGACGAGCGTCCGGGCCACCTCGATCCGCGCCTGGCGGAGGAGCTGGGGGTCACGCCGGGACCGGACTTCGGCCGGCTGCAGCGCGGCGAGACGGTCAACGGCGTCAGACCCGAGCAGGTGATGGGTCCGACGCGGGAGGGGCGCAAGGTCGTGCTCTCCGGCGACACGGCGCCATGCCAGGCGCTCGAGATCGCCGCGCATCAGGCGGACGTGCTCGTGCACGAGGCGACGTTCGTGCAGGAGGAGGCCGAGCGGGCGCGCCAGACGCTGCACAGCACCGCGCGCCAGGCGGCCGAGCTGGCGCGCGAGGCGGAGGTGCGGCTGCTGGCGCTCACGCACGTGTCCAGCCGCTACGCCGGCGGCGAGCTGCGCGACGAGGCACGCGCGGTGTTCACGCCGACGGAGGCCGCGCGCGATTTCGACACGATCGACGTGCCGTTCCCCGAGCGCGGCCGCGCGACGCTCGAGCGCTGGTCCGAGCGCCTGGCGCGCGAGCGCGCGCAGGCCGGGGCACAGGACTCCTCGCGCTCGGCCGCGTCGTCTGAGCGGAGCGGATCGCCAGAGCCTGACGCGCAGCCCGCGCCCGGCGCATCGCCCGAGCCCGTCGCATCCTCCTGATACATTCCAGATGCTCCTTTAACCCGGTCCTGTGAGGCCAGGAAGGAATGTATGGCAGCAGATGAGAAGGTCGTCCTCCACGAGGAGGAGATAGGGCGGGCGCTCACGCGCATCGCACACGAGATCCTCGAGCGCAACGCCAGTGGGCGGGCACCGGCCCTCGTTGGGATTCACCGTCGCGGCGCGTTTCTGGCGCGCAGGCTGCACCCGCTGCTGGAGGAGATCCTCGGCGCGGAGGTGCCGCTCGGCGACCTCGACATCGGCTTCTACCGCGACGACGTCGCCACCCGTCTCGACGCGCCGGTGCTGCACGCCTCGCACATCGACTTCGACGTCACCGGGCTGACGGTCGTGATCGTGGACGACGTGCTGTTCACCGGGCGCACGGTGCGCGCGGCGATCGAGGCACTGTTCGCGTACGGGCGTCCGCAGCGCGTGCAGCTGTCGGTGCTCGTCGATCGCGGCCACCGCGAGCTGCCGATCCGCCCGGACTACGTCGGCAAGAACCTGCCTACGTCCAGCTCCGAGCACGTCTACGTGCGCCTGCGCGAGCTCGATGACGTGGACGAGGTCGCGATTGCGGAGCAGCTCACTGTTGAGGCTGCGATATGAACCACCTGATCTCGATCGAGGATCTCGACCGGGCGGACATCGAGCGGATCGTGACGCAGGCGGAGCGCTTCGCGGAGGTCTCCGACCGCGAGATCAAGACGCTGCCGACGCTGCGCGGGCGGATGGTGCTGAACCTCTTCTACGAGGCCTCGACTCGCACGCGCGGCTCGTTCGAGCTGGCGGCCAAGCGCCTGTCGGCGGACGTGGTCAACTTCGTGGCGAGCGGTTCGAGCGTGGAGAAGGGCGAGTCGCTGAAGGACACGGTGCTGACACTCAGCGCGCACAAGCCCGACGCGATCGTGCTGCGCACGCCGTGGGCGGGCGCCGCGGATCTCGTCTCCGGGTGGTGCAGCGCGGCGATCGTGAACGCGGGCGATGGCAAGCACGAGCACCCGACGCAGGCGCTGCTCGACGTGTACACGCTGCGCCGTCACCTGGGCTCGATCGACGGCGCGTCGATCTGGATCGTCGGCGACGTCGCGCACTCGCGCGTGGCGCGCTCGAACGTGCTCGCCTTCCAGCGGATGGGCGCGAAGGTGACGGTGGCGGGGCCGCCGACGCTGATCCCGCGCGGCATCGAGGAGCTCGGCTGCGAGGTGCGCTACACGCTCGAGGGGCTCGAGGAGGCGAACGTCGTGTACGCGCTGCGCATGCAGCACGAGCGCATGAACGAGACGTGGGTGCCATCGATGCGCGAGTACGCGGCGTGGTACCAGATCAACGGCAGGCGCCTGGCGCCGCACCAGACGCTGATGCACCCGGGGCCGGTCAACCGGGGCGTGGAGCTATCGGGCGAGGTCGTCGACTCGCCGCAGGCCGTGATCACCGCGCAGGTGCAAGCCGGCGTGGTGGTGCGCATGGCGGTGCTGTACGAGCTGCTCGCGGGAAGAGATGCCCACCCACCCGCGCGGGCGCTCGCCGCGGCCGCCGGCGGGGCGCCGGACAGCGAGCGGCACGCTCCCGCGGAGCCGGTGGCCGGGGGCCGGGTCGCGTGAGCGCGACAGAGCCGCTGATCGGCGGGCTGGCGCTGCCCGCGAACGTCCTGCTGCGCGACGTGCGCGTGCTCGACCCGCGCGCGGGCATCGACGCGCGCCATGACGTACGCGTGCGAGCAGGGCGCATCGCGGAGCTGGGCGCGCCCGGGGATCTGGAGCGCGAACCGCCTGGCGTCGATGCTGGCGGCGATCAGGAGCTGATCGACGGCGGTGGGCGCCTGCGGCTGCTGCCGGCGTTCTTCGACCCGCACGTGCACCTGCGCACGCCCGGGCAGGAGCACAAGGAGGACCTCGAGTCGGGCACGCGCGCGGCCGCGGCGGGCGGTTTCTGCGCGGTGATCGCGATGCCGAACACCGACCCGGTGCTCGACTCGGCGCCGCTGCTGCGCTCGCTGCGCGACGCCGCGGCGCGCGAGGCGCGCGTGCCGGTCGGCTTCCTGCCGGCGATCACGCGCGGCTCCGAAGGCGAGCAGTTGAGCGAGATGGCCGAGCTGCGCCAGGAGGGCGCGCTGGGGTTCACCGACGACGGGCGCCCGGTGCACAGCGCGGGGATGCTGCGCAAGGCGCTCCAGTATCAGCGGCTGTGTGGCGGCGTGCTGTCGCTGCACGAGGAGGACCCGACGCTCTCGCGCGGCGGCGCGATGCATGAGGGCGCGGTCAGCGCGGCGCTCGGGATCGGCGGCATCCCCAGCGTCAGCGAGTCGACGATGGTCGCGCGCGACGCGGCGCTCGCCGGCTACGAGGACGCGCGCGTGCACTTCCAGCACCTCTCGTGCGCCGCCTCGGTACAGGCGGTCGCGGCTGCGAAGGCCAACGGCTGGCGCGTCAGCGCGGAGGTGTGCCCGCACCACCTGCTGCTGACCGAGCAGGACGTGCGCGGCATGGACACGAGCATGAAGATGTACCCGCCGCTCGCCACCGACGCCGACCGCGTGGCGCTGATCGACGGGCTTCGCGCGGGCACGATCGACTGCGTCGCCACCGACCACGCGCCGCACGCACGCGACGAGAAGGAGGTGCCGTTCGAGCAGGCGCCGATGGGCAGCACGGGCCTCGAGACCGCGTTCGCGGCGCTGCACACCGGCCTCGTGCTCCCGGGCGTGATCGACCTGGCGCTGCTGGTCGATCGCATGACCGCGGGCGCCGCGCTGTACGAGCTGCCGACGCCGAAGGTCGCGCTCGGCGAGCCCGCGAACCTGACGCTCGTCGACCTCGACGCCGAGTGGATCGCCGGCGAGCACGGCTGGGAGAGCCGCTCGCAGAACTGCTGCTTCGCGGGGCACAGGCTGCAGGGCCGCGTGCTGCTGACGCTCGCCGCCGGCGCGATCGCCCACCGCGATCGCACGCTCGCGATGGTGGGCGCCTGATGAGCGCGCTCGATCGCGGATGCCCGATGCGCACGGGGGTAAGAGGCTGATGGGCCTGCTCGAGCGAAACCGCGCGGCGCTCCTGGTCGTCGACGTGCAGGAGGGCTTTCGTCCGTACGAGTCCTTCGCCGGGGTGGCGAGCGCGTGCGCGAAGCTCGTGCAGGCCGCGCGCATCCTCGACGTTCCGACGATCGTCAGCGAGCAATATCCAAAGGGGTTGGGCCACACCGCGCCCGAGATCGGGCTGGAGGGGGAGCGGCGGATCGAGAAGACGGTGTTCTCGGCCGCGCGCGCCGACGGCTTCGATCTGGGCGGCGCCGAGCAGGCGGTCGTGTGCGGCATCGAGACGCACGTGTGCGTCAGCCAGACCGTCCACGACCTGCTCGCCGACGGCATCGAGGTCCACGTCCCGGCCGACGCGGTCGGCTCGCGTCACGACCTCGACTACGAGTGCGGCCTCGAGCGGATGGTGCGCGCGGGCGCCGTCGTGAGCACCGTCGAGGCGGTGCTGTTTGAGCTGCTCGAACGCGCCGGCACCCCCGAGTTCAAGGCAATCCAGAAGCTCATCATCTGATGGCCGACGCGACCGCCTACGTGTTGCTGGAGGACGGCACGCGCTTTGATGGCGTGGCGTGCGGGGCGGAGGAGCACGCGGTGGGGGAGATCGTGTTCACGACCGGCATGTCCGGCTACCAGGAGTCGCTCACCGACCCGTCGTTCGCGGGCCAGCTGATCGCCTACACCTACCCCCACATCGGCAACTACGGCGCGAGCTCGGAGGCGATGGAGTCAGAGCGCGCGTGGGCGCGCGCGGCGATCATGCGCGAGGCGTGCAACCGCGAGGACGCGCCCACCGCCGAGCGCGGCTGGCTGGACTGGCTGCAAGATTGCGGCGTCGCGGCGATCAGCGGCGTCGACACGCGCTCGCTGGTCATGCACATCCGCGAGGCGGGAGCGATGCGCGGGGGAGTGTTCCCCGCGGCGATGTCCGAGCGCGAGGCGCGCGAGCTGATCGACGCCGAGCCGCCGATGGCCGGCCAGGACCTGGCGCGCCTGGTGACGCCCGAACGCGTCAGCCGCCACGGCGGCGCGGAGGGAGGGGCCGGCGCCGCGGGCTGGGGCGCGGGCGGCGCGAACGGGCCGCTGATCTCGGTGATCGACACGGGCATCAAGGCGTCGATGGTGCGCGAGCTCGTCGCGCGCGGCGCTCGCGTGACGCTGCACCCGTGCACGAGCAGCGCCGAGGAGCTGCTCGCAGAGGACCCCGACGCGGTGTTCCTGGCGAACGGGCCCGGCGACCCGGCGGCACTGTCCTACATCGTCGAGACGGTGCGCGCGATCGTCGGCAAGAAGCCCGTATGGGGGATCTGCCTCGGCCACCAGCTGCTGTGCCGCGCGGTCGGCCTCGAGACGTTCAAGCTGCCGTTCGGCCACCACGGCGCCAACCACCCCGTCCGCGACCTGCAGACCGGGCGCGTCGAGATCACCTCCCAGAACCACGGCTTCGCCGCGCTCGGCCCCGGCGGCTCGCGCACGATCGACAGCGACGAGCCCGTGCGCTGGGAGACCGACTTCGGCGCCGCCGCGCTCTCGCACGTCAACCTGTACGACCGCACCGTCGAGGGCCTCGAGCTGCTCGACGTCCCCGGGGGCACCGTCCAGTACCACCCCGAGGCCGGTCCCGGCCCGCACGACAGCCTCTACCTGTTCGACCGCTTCCTGCAGCGGATCGCCGAGGCCGCCTGATGCCCCGCCGCGATGACATCCACAAGATCCTGATCCTCGGCTCGGGGCCGATCGTGATCGGGCAGGCCGCCGAGTTCGACTACTCCGGCGTGCAGGCGTGCAAGGTGCTGCGCGAGGAGGGCTATGAGGTCGTGCTCGTCAACTCCAACCCCGCGACGATCATGACCGACCCGGAGTTCGCCGACGCGACCTACGTCGAGCCGCTGCTGCCGGGTCCGGTCGCGCAGGTGATCGAGCGCGAGCGCCCCGACGCGCTGCTCGGCACGCTCGGCGGCCAGACCGCGCTGAACCTGTCGAAGGCGCTGCACGACGACGGCACGCTCGAGAAGTACGGCGTCGAGCTGATCGGCGCCAACTACGACGCGATCGCGTGCGCCGAGGATCGCGACCTGTTCCGCCAGGCGATGGCAAGGGCCGGCCTGCGCATGCCCAAGAGCGCGATCGCCACGAGCGTGGCGGAGGCAGCGGCGGCGCTGGCCGAGCTCGGGCTGCCGTGCGTCGTGCGCCCCGCGTTCACGCTCGGCGGGCGCGGCGGCGGAATCGCTCGTACGCCCGAGGAGTTTGAGCGGATCGTCGCGCACGGCCTCGAGGCCTCGCCGATCGGGCAGGTGCTGCTCGACGAGTCGGTCATCGGCTGGGGCGAGTTCGAGCTCGAGGTGATGCGCGACGGCGCCGACAACGTCGTGATCGTCTGCTCGATCGAGAACGTCGACCCGATGGGCGTGCACACCGGCGACTCGGTCACCGTCGCGCCGCAGCAGACGCTCACCGACCGCCTCTACCAGCAGCTGCGCGACCAGGCGCTCACCGTGATCCGCGCCGTCGGCGTCGAGACCGGCGGCTCCAACGTGCAGTTCGCGGTCAACCCCGAGACCGAGGAGATCCTCGTGATCGAGATGAACCCGCGCGTCTCGCGATCGAGCGCGCTCGCCTCCAAGGCGACCGGCTTCCCGATCGCCAAGATCGCCGCGCGCCTGGCCGTCGGCTATCGCCTGGATGAGATCGACAACGACATCACCGGCGCCACGCCCGCGTGCTTCGAGCCGACGATCGACTACGTCGTCGTCAAGTGGCCGCGCTTCGCCTTCGAGAAGTTCCCCAGCACCGACCCCACGCTGACGACGCACATGAAGTCCGTCGGCGAGGCGATGGCGATCGGGCGCACCTTCCAGCAGGCGTTCGCCAAGGCGCTGCGCTCGCGCGAGCTCGACAAGACGCCGGCGCTCGCGGGCGTCCCCGACGAGCGGCTGCTCGAGAGCCTGCTCACACCGGCCGCCGATCGCTACGAGACGGTGCTCGAGCTGCTGCGCAGGGGCGCGAGCATCGAGTCCGTCCACGAGCGCACGCACATCGACCCGTGGTTTCTCAGCGAGCTGCGCGCGCTCGCCCTGGACCCCGACGCGCCGTTCGCCGGCGAGCGCTCGTTCCGCTCCGTCGACACGTGCGCCGCCGAGTTCCCCGCGCGCACCCCCTACTACTACTCAGGCTGGGAGCGCACGCGCGCCAGCGAGGTCCGCCGCGGCGAGCGCGAGTCGGTCGTGATCCTCGGCTCCGGCCCCAACCGCATCGGCCAGGGCATCGAGTTCGACTACTGCTGCGTGCACGCCGCCATGACCGTGCGCGCGTCCGGGCGTGACGCGGTGATGATCAACTGCAACCCCGAGACCGTCTCCACCGACTACGACACCTCCGACCGCCTGTACTTCGAGCCGCTCACGCTGCAGGACGTGCTCGCCGTCGTCGAGGTCGAGCAACCGCTGGGCGTGATCGTGCAGTTCGGCGGACAGACGCCGCTGAAGCTCGCCGCCGGCCTCGTCGACGCGGGCGTGCCGCTGCTCGGCACGAGCGTCGAGGCGATCGACCTCGCCGAGGACCGCGCGCGCTTCGGCGCGCTGCTCGAGCGCCTCGGCTACAAGGCGCCGCCGTACGCCACCGCCGAATCGCTGCAGGAGGCGCTCAAGTGCGCCGACCTCGTCGGCTTCCCGCTGATCGTGCGCCCCTCCTACGTGCTCGGCGGGCGCGCCATGGAGATCGTCTACGCCCACGACGGCCTCGCCGACTACCTGCGCCGCGAGCTCGCCCCCGGGGCCATATATCTCGACCGCTTTCTCGAGGACGCCACCGAGGTCGACGTCGACGCGCTGTGCGACGGCACCGACGTGTGGATCGGCGGGATCATGCAGCACGTCGAGGAGGCCGGCGTGCACTCCGGCGACAGCGCCTGCGTGCTGCCGCCGCACTCGCTCGGCGCCGAGATGCTCGAGCAGATCCGTGTCGCAACGCGCGAGATCGCCCTCGCGATCGGCGTCGTCGGGCTGCTCAACGTGCAGTACGCGATCGCCGCCGGCGAGCTGTACGTGATCGAGGCCAACCCGCGCGCCTCGCGCACCGTCCCGTTCGTGTCCAAGGCGATCGGCCTGCCGCTCGCCAAGCTCGCCTGCCGGATCATGCTCGGCGAGCGGATCGCCGCGCTCGACCTGCCGCGCGAGCGCCAGGGGCTCGGCTTCGGCGACCACGTCTCCGTCAAGGAGGCCGTGCTGCCGTTCGACCGCTTCGAGGGCTCAGACGCGCTGCTCGGCCCCGAGATGCGCTCCACCGGCGAGGTCATGGGCATCGCGCGCGACTTCCCCACCGCGTTCGCCAAGGCGCAGGCCGCCGCCGGCGTGCCGCTGCCGCGCGAGGGCACCGTCTTCATCACCGTCACCGACTCCGACAAGACCGGCGCCTTCGCGATCGCCCAGAGCCTGCACGAATGCGGCTTTCGGATCGTCGCCACGCGCGGCACCGCCGAGGCGATCTCGCACATGGGCATCCCCGTGCAGGCGCTCAACAAGATCGCCGAGGGCTCACCGCACGTGCTCGACTGGATCGAGCGCGGCGACGTGCACCTCGTCGTCAACACGCCCACCGGCGTCGGCGCGCGCACCGACGGCTATGAGATCCGCCGCGCCGCCGTCGCCCACGGCATCCCCTGCCTGACGACGCTCGCCGCCGGCATCTCCGCCGCGCGCGCGATCTCGAGCGCCCACCGCCACGGCGCGCCGGAGGTCCTGTGCCTGCAGGAGCTCCACCGCGCCAGCCGCACGACCGGCGCCCGGCCGACCGCCGCCGGGCCGCCCGACGCTGAGCGAGCGGCCAGTCCCGACGGGGCCGGGGTGGCGTGAGCCACGCTCCGTTCGCCAGGCGGGCGCTCACGGTCACAGGCAACGACGAACTGGGCGCCTACCGCGTCCTGCGCGTCGCCGCACCATCCACCGCATCGTCCCCGGACGGGGACCCCGACGGTCTGCTCGCCGAGCCCGGCCAGTTCGCGATGCTCGCCACCGTCGAGCGCTGGGGCGCCGGCGAGGATGAGCGACCGTATGTCCCGCGCGCGTTCTCCGTCGCCCGCCAGCGCGACGGTGAGTCGCACTTCCTGCTCGAGGACGTCGGCCCCGGCACGCGGCGGCTGTGCGAGCTGCGCCCCGGAGACGCCGTGTGGGCGCTCGCGCCGCTCGGCCGTGGCTTCAGCGTGGGTGGGCGGGATCTCGACGGGCGCCGCGCGCTGCTCGTCGGCGGCGGCGTCGGCATCGCCCCGCTCGCGATCCTGCAGGACACGCTCAGCGGGGATGCGACCGTTCTGCTCGGCTTCCGCGACCGTGCGCGCGCCGCGGGCGCCGCCCTGCTGTCCGGCGCGTGCGTCGCCACCGACGACGGCTCCGTCGGGCACCACGGTCTCGTCACCGACCTGCTCGCCGCCGAGCTCGACCGCGACCCGCACGCCGTCGTCTACGCGTGCGGCCCCGCCGGCATGCTCGAGGGGGTCAGGGCGCTGTGCGAGCGGCGCGCCGTGCCCGCGCAACTCGCGCTGGAGGCGGGCATGGCGTGCGGCTTCGGCGCGTGCTTCGGCTGCGTCGTGCCGCGACGCGGCGGCGGCTACCTGCGCGTGTGCGTCGACGGCCCCGTCGTCGACGCCGCCGAGCTCGAGCACGTCGACGAGCACGCGGGGGCGCCCGCGTGAGCGTCGAGCTGTGCGGCATCGAGCTGGCGCACCCGATCGTCAACGGCTCGGGCACGTTCGACGCGATCGCCGCGCGGCGCGTCTTCGGCGAGCAGTTGCGCGAGCGCTTCCCGTTCGCCGCCTACGTGTCGAAGACGATCACGCTCGCGCCGCGCGCCGGCAACCCGCCGCCGCGCCTGTGGGAGGCGCCCGCCGGCCTCGTCAACTCGATCGGCCTGCCCAACAAGGGCCTCGACGGCTACCTCGCCGAGGACCTGCCGCAGCTCGCCGAGCTCGGGATCGGCGCGAGCGCCGATCCAGACACGCCGGCCGTGCCGCTGATCACGAACGTCATGGGCGCGAGCGCCGAGGAGATCGCCGCGCTGCTGGAGGCGTGCGACGCGCGCGCCGAGATCGCCGCAATCGAGCTCAACGTGTCCTGCCCCAACGTCAAGACCGGTCTCGACATCGGCGCCGACCCGCGCCAGCTCGAGCAGGTGCTGCGCACGGTGCGCGCTCGCACGCGCAAGCCGCTGATCGTCAAGCTCACGCCCAACACCGCCGACGTCGCCGCGTGCGCGCTCGCCGCCGAGCACGGCGGCGCCGACGCCGTGTCGCTGATCAACACGCTGCGCGCGATGGCGCTGGCGCCGCGTGGGAGTGGGAGGGACGGGGGGGTCGGGCCCTGGCTCGGAGGCGGCACCGGCGGTCTCTCCGGCCCCGCGATTCGCGCCGTCGCGCTCGCCCAGGTCGCCGCCGTCGCCGCGCGCGTCGCGATTCCGGTAATCGGAATGGGCGGTGTGCAGAGCGCGGACCATGCGCGCGCTCTGCTGGACGTCGGCGCGAGGATCGTCGCCGTCGGCACCGAGAGCTTCCGCGACCCCGCAGCCGGCGCGAGGATTGCGCGGGAGCTCGCGCCGATCGGCGCGCGTCGGTAGGCGATCGCGTCTACCGACATAGCCGATGCCCGCGAAACCATACGTGCGGCGCAATAGCGAGCATCCCGCCTGGCCGAAGATAAAAACCCCTGCAAACTGCCGGGGCGACCATACACTAACCTCGACGTATCTCAACCTCAGCTCGAGGTACAGGTGAATTCCGCGATTTTTCTTTGCTCGCTGGCGCCGGGTGTGTAGACTCGCCGCCCATGGCGCCGGCCACAGGAACGACGTCCGCGAACACCTCAACCGCCCCCGAGCGGTCGCTGAATCAGAGGATGGACGCGCTGGCGCGAGCGAACCAGATCCGCATCCAGCGCGCCCAGCTCAAGCGCGACCTCAAGTCCGGCCGGCGCTCGATCCACTCGTTGCTGCTCGAGCCGCCCGAGTACGTCGAGACGGCCAAGGTGTTCGACATGCTGCTCGCCGTCCCCAAGTACGGCCGCGTCAAGGTCAACAAGATCCTCGCCCACTGCCGCATCGCCCCCAGCAAGACCATCGGCGGCCTATCAGAGCGCCAGCGCAGCGAGCTCATTTCGTTGCTTCACCACTGAGCGTCGCGGAGCGTTGGGGCTAGCGGCTCGATGGCCAAGCGCGGCAAGGACGCAGCGAGCGAGTTGTGCTCGGCACACGAGCGAGTGAGGACGCCGCCGCGCGCCGTGCAATCGTGCCGCTAGTGGCGCGGGTGTTTGTCATAACGGGGCCCTCGGGGGTTGGGAAGGGGACGCTCATCCGCGGGCTGATGGAGCGCCTGCCGAAGCTCGAGCTGTCGGTGTCGGCGACCACGCGCGCGCCGCGCGCCGGCGAGCACGACGGCGTCGACTACCACTTCCTCACGCGCGAGGAGTTCGACCGCCGCGTCGCCGCCGGCGACTTCGTCGAGCACGCCAACTACGCCGGGCGCAGCTACGGAACGCTGCGCTCCGAGCTCGAGGACCGTGTGAACGCAGGCGTCCCCGTCGTGCTCGAGATCGAGGTCCAGGGCGCGCGCCAGGTCCGCCTGGCGATGCCCGAGGCGGTGCAGGTGTTCATCGCACCACCGTCGCTGCCCGCGCTGCGCACGCGGCTGATCGGCCGCGGCACCGACGACGCGCACGAGGTCGAGCGCCGGCTAGCCGTCGCCGAAGATGAGCTCGGCGCGCAGCCCGAGTTCGCCCACGTCGTCGTCAACGATCGACTCGACGACGCGCTCGAGCAGCTCACCGCGATCGTCGCCGAGCAGCTCGAGTGACAGCCGGGCGGCGTTGTCACGCTTTGCTGGCCGTATCACCATCGTTATACGCGGGCCGCCGAACCAGTTAGCCTCGTCCGCGGCTCACACCCGCGGCGCACTACACTGGTAGGTCAACAAGGAAAGGCACCGTAACCGTGATCTCCCCTCGCATCGACCGCCTGCTCGAGCAGGTCGACTCAAACTACGCCGGCGTGATCGTCGCCGCCAAGCGCGCCCGCCAGATCAACAGCTACTACCACAACCTCGGCGAGGGGACCTTCGACGAGTTCCCGCCGCCGATGGTCGAAACCGGCTCGAAAAACTACCTCACGATCGCCCTCGAGGAGGTAGCCGCAGGGAAGATGAAGTACCACTACCGCTAAGCGCGGCGCAACCCTGCGGCCAGCGCTTGCGAGCATCCGCTGGCCGCTCTACAACCTCTAGTCATGTCCCGGATCCTGCTCGGCGTCAGCGGCGGCATCGCTGCTTACAAGGCGCTCGAGCTGGTGCGCTTGGCGACCGCGGATGGGCACGCGGTGCGGGTCGTGCAGACGCCCGCGAGCGAGCGCTTCGTCGGCGCGGCGTCGTTCGCGGCGCTGAGCGGCGCGCCGGTGCTCTCGAGCGAGTTCGAGCGCGACCCCGCGCGCGGCGCGTTTCCCGATCAGCCGACGCCGACGCACGAGCCGCTCAGCCACCTCGAGCTGGTGGCCAACGCCGACGTGTACGTGATCGCGCCCGCCTCCGCGAACACGATCGCCAAGCTCGCGGCGGGCCTCGCCGACAACCTCCTCAGCAGCTGTGCGCTCGCCGCCACCTGCCCGCTCGTGATCGCGCCCGCGATGAACAACCACATGTACGAGCACCCGGCGACTCAGGCCAACCTGCTCGAGCTGCGCGAGCGCGGCGCGATCGTCGTCGAGCCCGACGTCGGCCGGCTCGCCTCGCTCGGCGAGGAGGGCGTCGGGCGCCTCGCCGCGCCAGCGCGAATCCTTGACGCATGCGTGGCCGCGCTCGCGGGTGAAGCGGCTGCAAGCGGCGACGGCGACGGCGCCGCGACCGACGCCGACAGCGACGGGCGGCACGGCGTGCTCGCCGGGCTGAGGGTGCTCGTGACCGCCGGTGGCACGCGCGAGCCGATCGACAGCGTCAGGTTCATCGGCAACAGCTCCTCCGGGCGCATGGGGTTCGCGCTCGCGCAGGCAGCGCGCGAGCGCGGCGCGGAGGTGACGCTCCTCGCCGCCAACGTCGCGCTGGCCACGCCCCCGGGCGTGCTGCGCCGCGACCTCGTCACCGCAGCCGAGCTCGAGCACGCGTGCGCGCGCGAGTTCCCCACCTGCGATGTGCTGCTGATGACCGCCGCCGTCGCGGACTTCACGCCCGCGGTCGCCGCGAACGGCAAGATCAAGAAGGCGGATCGCGAGCGCCTGGAGCTCGTGCTGGAGCCGACGGCCGACGTCCTCGCGGGGTTGGCGGCGCAACGGCGCGCGGGCCAGACGCTCGTCGGCTTCGCCGCCGAGCACGGCTCCGCGGCGGTCGAGCTCGCGCACACGAAGCTCACCGCCAAGGGCCTCGACGCGCTCGTCGTCAACGACATCTCCCGCGCGGACATCGGCTTCGACGTGGACGCCAACGAGGTCACGATCCTCACCGCGCCCGCCGGCGTGGGCGCCGCGATCGGCGAGCGCCACGTGCCGCGCGCGAGCAAGGCGCAGGTCGCCGCCGCGATCCTCGACGCGGTCGAGGGGCTGCGTGGGAGACGTTAAAATGCGTCTCATGGATAGCGTTTACGACCTCTATCAGCGCGGTTGCGAGCTGCTCGACAACGGCGACCACCAGGCGGCGATCGTGCCGCTCAGCAAGGCGCGCGACCTGGAGCCCGACAAGGCGTCGATCCGCGAGGCACTGGGGCGGGCGCTGTTTCATGCCCAGCACTACGAAAGCGCCGCCGCCGAGTTCGACGCCGTCGCGTCGAGGACGCCCACCAACGACTACGCGCAGTTCTGCCTCGGCCGCGCGATGCAGCTGCTCGGACGCCACCGCGAGGCGTGCAAGCCGCTGGCGCTCGCGTGCTCGCTGGCGCCCGAACGGGCCGACTACAGGATGTACCGCGAACGCGCCCGCCGCGACGCCGAGCGCGCCTGAGCCCGCTATGGGCGGGCGTGCCACTGCTATCCTCGAAGCAGAGCTTTCGTGCCCGCGCGCAGGCGCCGGCTGCAGTACCGAGAGTGGGCGATCGCCCGCTTTTTTTGCGTAAGGAGTGAGTTCGTGACCACATTGCAGACAGACATAGAGAGGCGTCTGGCCGACACCGAGCCCGACATCGAGGTGCTGCTCGCCGAGGTTGCGGGCGGGCGCTGTCTGCGTGTGTTCATCGACCATCCCGACGGCGTCACGCTCGCGATGTGCGAGCGCGTGACGCTGCTGCTGAACGACCTGCGCGAGCGCTACTCGCTGGAGGTCTCCTCGCCGGGCACGGAGCGCCCGCTCACCAAGCCGGCTCACTTCCGTCGCTTCGTCGGGCAGCGCGCGCGGGTCCGCACGCGTCACCCGCGCCCCGTCGCCCCTCTGGCCGACGGCGAGCGCGCCGGCAGCGCACGGCCGGTGCGCAGCTTCACCGGCGAGCTCGTGGGGGCCTCCGAGGAGGAGGTCACGCTGGCGGCCGACGGGGGGATCATCGCGATCCCGTACGCCGAGATAAGTCGTTCGAACCTGATCGCGGATTAAAGGAGCCCACCCGCCCATGTCACGCGAAATCCTCGAGGCCATGCATGCGCTAGCGCGCGAGAAGGGGATCGAGCCCGAGAAGCTGATGATCGCCCTGGAGGACGCGCTGCTGTCCGCCTACAAGAAGCAGCCCGGCTCGGCCAAGTACGCGCGGGTTGAAATGGACCGCGACACCGCCGACTTCAGGGTCATCGAGCTGATCATCCCCGAGCGCCTGGAGGCACACCTGATCGTCGAGACGATCGACGAGGAAACGACGATCGACCCCGAGACCGGCGAGATGCGCGAACCGGAGGAACCGGAAATCGACCCGAAGAAGTTCGCCGAATACCGCGACCAGATCGAGGAGCGCGACGTCACCCCCGACGACTTCGGCCGGATCGCCGCGCAGACCGCCAAGCAGGTGATCCTGCAGCGCATCCGCGAGGCCGAGCGCGACATGATGTACGAGGAGTACCGCGACCGCGTCGGCGAGCTGATCACCGGCATCGTGCAGCAGTCGGACTCGCGCTACACGCTCGTGCAGCTGCGCGAACGCGTCGAGGCGCTGCTGCCCAAGTCCGAGCAGGTCGAGGGCGAGCGCTACGACCACTCGCAGCGGATCAAGGCGGTCATCAAGGAGGTCTCGCCGTCAACCAAGGGACCCGCGATCATCGTCTCTCGACGCGATCCCGAGCTGATCAAGAAGCTGTTCGAGCTGGAGGTCCCGGAGATCGCCGACGGCCTCGTCGAGATCGCGAACGTCGCGCGCGAGCCCGGCTACCGCTCGAAGATCGCCGTCATCTCCCACACCGACGGCGTCGACCCGGTCGGCGCTTGCGTCGGCCCGCGCGGCTCGCGCGTACGCATGGTCGTCTCCGAGCTGCGCGGCGAGAAGATCGACATCATCCCCTTCAACGAGGAGCCCGCGCGCTTCGTCGCCAAGGCGCTCTCGCCGGCGCGCGTGCGCGAGGTGCTCGTCGACGACGAGGCCAAGCAGGCGACCGTGATCGTGCCCGACGACCAACTGTCGCTGGCGATCGGACGCGAGGGCCAGAACGCGCGGCTGGCCGCGCGGTTGACCGGCTGGCGCGTCGACATCCGCTCGGAGACGGAGTTCGCCGCCGAGGAGGCCGAGCACGGCTATGAGGAGGAGGAGGTGCAGGGCCGCTGCGCGGCGATCCTCTCCAACGGCCGGCGCTGTCCCAACGCGGCGCTTCCCAGCTCGCGCTACTGCGGGCTAGAAAGCCACCAGGCGCTCGCGAACATCGACAGCGACAACATCGGCGACCTCGCCTCCGTCGCGCTCGCCGACGAGGCCGTAGCCGAGGCTGAGCTCGCGGTCGAGGATGCGCTCGTCGAGGCGCCGGCGGCCGAGGCGCCGCCCGCCGCGCCGGCGCTGGGCATCCAGGAAGAGGCGCGCGAGGCGGACGCCGAGGAGCAGGCGACATAGAGCGCCATGTGCCCCGGCGCCGCTGCGTCGGCTGTGGACGGACCGCGCCGAAGTCAGAGCTCCTGCGAATCGCCGCGGCCGATCGGCCGGCGGCCGGCCCCGGCGAGCGCGCCGCCAGGATCGCGGTCGCCGATCGCGACGCGAGAATGCCCGGCAGGGGCGCCTACCTGTGCCGCGCCGCGGATCCTGTCGCCGGGTCGGGCCTCGTCGATCCCGAGTGCCTGCAGCGGGCGACGCGTCGCGGCGGGATCGCACGCGCGCTGCGCGCCGCGGTAACGCTCGACCCCAAGCTCGTAGAATCGGTCATGAGGGTGGCGCAGCCGGCCGAAGGCCGGCCAGCCGGGCCCCTCACTCTTTCAAGGAAATCATGAGCAAGAAGCGCGTACACGAGATCGCCAAGGAGCACGGTCTCTCGAGCAAGGAGCTGCTCGAGAAGCTGAAGGCCGCCGGCATCGAGGCCAAGGCGGCCGCGTCCTCCGTCGAGGAGGACGCCGCTCTGCGCGCGCTCGGCACCGGCGGAGGGCCAGTTCCCGCGAGCTCCAACGGCGCTCCGGCAGCACAACCTGCTCCCGTTGCCAAGGTGCCGAGCACGCCCTCGCCGCAACCGAGCGCCGCCGCCCCGGCAGCGCCGCCGAGTGCCGCGCCCTCGGCGCCCGCACCCGCCGCGCGCGCAGCGGCGCCCGCACCCGTGACCGCGTCCCCGCCCACGAGCGCTGCCCCGGCGAGCGCTGCCCCCGCGGGCTCCGCCGCCGTTGGTACTGCCCCTGCCGCGCCTGCACCGGCGGCCTCTGCCCCGGTTGGATCCGCTGCGCCCGGCGCCGCTCCGGTGGCGGCCGCCGCGGCCGCGGCCGCCGCTGCCGCTGAGCGCGTGCGACCGACGCGCGACTCGCGCACCGGCGAGCGCACGCCCGGCGACATCGGCCCGGGTGGACGCCGGCGCGTGGTGATCGACTCGCAGGCCTCGCGCCGCCAGCAGGGTGGCCCCTCCAACCAGCCCCAGCGCCGTCCCCGCCGCGGCCGGCGCCGGCGCGGCACCTACGACGAGACGATCGCGCCGATCGACACGACGGCGATGGAGGCGACCGACCTGATTCGCGTCAACTCCGGCTCGACCGTCAAGGACATCGCCGAGTACCTCGGCGTGGCGGTGCCGGAGGTGATCAAGAAGCTGATGTCGCTGGGGGAGATGGCGACGCTCACGCAGACGCTCTCCGACGACGCGATCCAGGTGCTCGCGGACGAGTTCGACAAGCAGATCGAGATCGTCCACGCCGCCGACGACGTCGAGCTCGAACCGCTCTACGAGGACGCCGAGGAGGACCTGATCGAACGCCCGCCGGTGGTCACGATCATGGGCCACGTCGATCACGGAAAGACCTCGCTGCTCGACGCGATCCGCGAGACCGAGGTGGTCGCCGGCGAGGCTGGCGGCATCACGCAGCACATCGGCGCCTACCAGGTGCGCCACGCCGGCAAGGAGATCACCTTCCTCGACACCCCCGGCCACGAGGCGTTCACCGCGATGCGCGCACGCGGTGCCCGTGTGACCGACCTGGCGGTGATCGTGGTCGCGGCCGACGATGGCGTCAAGCCGCAGACCGAGGAGGCGATCGATCACGCGAAGGCCGCGGAAGTACCGATCATCGTCGCCGTCAACAAGATCGACAAGGAGGGCGCGCAGCCCGAGCGCGTGCGCACGGAGATGACCCAGCACGGGCTGCAGCCGTCGGAGTGGGGTGGCGACACCGAGTTCGTCGACGTCAGCGCCAAGACCCATGTGGGCCTCGACACGCTGCTCGAGACGATCCAGGTCGTGACCGATCTGGAGGAGCTGAAGGCGAACGCCGGCGCCGAGGCTTCCGGCGCGGTGATCGAGTCAAAGCTCGACCCCGGCCGCGGGCCGGTCGTGACGATCCTGATCCAGCGCGGGACGCTGCGGGTCGGAGACGCGCTCGTCGCCGGCGCGCACTTCGGGCGCGTGCGCGCGATGCACGACTTCACCGGCGGCAAGCTCAAGCGCGGGATGCCCGGTCAGCCGGTCGAGGTGCTCGGCTTCGACGGCGTGCCCGAGGCCGGCGAGCACGTGCGCGTGGTCGAGAACGAGCGGCGCGCGCGCCAGCTGGCCGGCGAACGCGCCAATCGCCTGAAGACCGAGGCGCTCGCCCGACGCTCGGGGCGCAAGGTCTCCCTCGAGGACGTCTTCAAGCTCGCCCAGGAGGGCACCGTCAAGGAGCTCGGGCTGGTTGTCAAGGCGGACGTCGCCGGCTCGCTGGAGGCGATCGAGGACGAGATCGCCAAGCTCCCCCAGCAGGAGGTCAAGGTCAACATCATCCACCGCGGCGTCGGCGGCATCAACGAGTCCGACGTGATGCTCGCGTCGGCCTCCGAAGGCGTGATCCTCGCCTTCAACGTCCGTCCTGTTGGCGACGCGCGCCAGATCGCCGATCGCGAGGGCGTGGAGATCCGCTCCTACGCGGTCATCTACCGCGCGATCGAGGAGCTGCGCGCGGCGATGCAGGGCATGCTCGCTCCCGAAGAGGTCGAGACGCCGCTGGGCCAGGCCGAGGTGCGCCAGCTGTTCAAAGCGTCGCGCATCGGCACGATCGCCGGCTCGTTCGTCACCGAGGGCAAGGTCACACGCGGCGCGCGCGTGCGTGTGGTCCGCGAGGGCACCGTCATCTACGACACGACGATCGAGAGCCTGCGCCGCTTCAACGAGGATGCGCGCGAGGTGGCCAGCGGCTTCGAGTGCGGCATCGTGCTCACGAACTTCCAGGACCTGCACGAGGGCGACGTGCTCGAGACCTACGAGACACGCCAAGTGGAGCGCGAGCTCTCAGTCTGAGACGCGATGACCGGCGCGAGGCTGCGTCCTCGATCGCTCATGTGCGGAGCACACTTCGCTCACTGCGTCCTTGCCTCGCTTGATCCTCGCGTCTCAGAAAGCACATGGAATGAGGCTCCCACGTACGGGTGAACCTGGCAGGGACCAGGGCCGCCGCGGGGAATTGGAGGGGTAGGATGGCCACAGGACGGATGCGTCGGGTCGATGAGGCGATTCGGCAGGTGATCGGCGACGCCGTGGCGAGCGAGCTCAAGGACCCGAGAGTGGGATTTACAACCGTGACCGATGTCAGAACCAGCCCAGATCTACGCCATTCGCGCGTGTACGTGAGCGTTCTCGGCGCCGACGGCGGACCATCGCAGCCCGAGGAGCGCGAGGCGACGCTCGACGGGCTGCGCAGCGCCCACGGCTTCCTGCAGGCGCGCATCGCTGGCGAGCTGCACCTCAAGCGCACGCCGACGCTCGAGTTCTTCTACGACGACACGACCGATCGCGCGATGCGCGTCGAGGAGCTGATCGCGAAGGCGCCAGAGCTCGCGCCGGAGGGGGAGATCGGCGAGACCGAGGAGACCGAGGAGCCATGAGCGAGATTCCCCCCGTAGCCGAGACGCGCGCGCTCGTGCTCGCACGCCTGCGCGAGGACCAGCGCTTCGTGCTTGCCGCCCACGAGAACCCCGACGGCGACGCGCTCGGCTCGCTCGTGGCGATGCAGGGGCTGCTCGAGGCGCTCGGCAAGGACTCGGCGATGTTCATCTCGCCCGACGACCTGCCGCTGCCGCGCGAGTACCGCTTCTTCGCGCTCGACGGGCTGATCACGCAGCCGCCGGCGGACGTCGCCGAGCGCACCGTTGTGTTCCTCGACTGCGGCAATATCGACCGCAACTCCGCGAGCGTGCTGCGCGACGGCGCGCACCTGCTGAACATCGACCACCACCACGACAACACGCGCTTCGGCACGCTCAACCACGTCGTCCCAGACGCCTCCTGCACGGCAGAGATCGTCTGGGATCTGATGCACGGCCTCGAGGTAGCGCCCACGCCGGCGATCGCCGAGGCGCTGTACATCGGGCTGATCACCGACACCGGGCGCTTCATGTATGAGAACACGGGGCCGCGGGCGCACCTGATGGCCGCCGAGCTGATCGAAGCGGGCGTCGACGTCTCCTCGGTCTACCGCAGGCTGTACGAGGGCGTGCCGCTGGGCAAGCTGACGCTGCTCGCGCTCGCGCTCTCACAGCTGCAGCGCTTCGACGCCGGCGAGCTCGCGATCGCGACGCTCAGCGCCGAAGACTTCGAGCGCGCGGACGCCGAGGAGAGCTACTCGGAGGGCATCATCGACCAGCTGCGTGCGCTCGAGGGCACGAAGGTCGCGGTGCTCGTGCGCGAGCTCTCCAGCGGCGAGCGCAAGGGTCAGCACAAAGTCTCGCTGCGCGCGACCGACGACGACGTCGACGTCTCGGCGATCGCGCGCGCCCAGGGCGGCGGCGGCCACCGCCGCGCGGCAGGCTTCTCGACGACGCTCGATGCGCAGGAGCTGATCGCGTTCCTGCGCGAGGCGATCGCCGCGCAGCTGCACCCGTCCTCAGATGGGCACGCGGCCGCCACGCTCGCCTGAGCGCCAGCGGCGGGTCTTTACGAGCGTGGGGCAGAGCGGGGTGGGGGGAACTCCGATCGACGGCGTGCTGTTGATCGACAAGCCCGCGGGGCTCAGCTCCCACGACGTCGTCGCCACCGTGCGCAGTTCGCTCGGGGGCGTACGCACCGGTCACGCCGGCACGCTCGACCCGTTCGCGACGGGGCTGCTGCTCGTACTGGTCGGCCGCGCGACGAAGGCCCAGAGCGCGTTGATGGCGCTGCCCAAGCGCTATGAGACCGTCGCCCAACTGGGGGCGCTCTCGAGCACCGGCGATACCGAGGGCGAGATCACGCACACGGGCATGGTGCCGCCCGATCCGCCCGCGCTGCCGACCGGCGAGCTGCGCCAGCGCCCGCCGATCTACTCGGCGGTCAAGATCGGCGGCGAGCGCGCATACAAGCGCGCACGCCGCGGCGAGCGCTTTGAGATGCCCGAGCGGATCGTCACCGTCACCCGCTTTACGCAGGTATGGCGCGACCCCGACGCCCCGGCGGGTGTCGAGCTGCCGGGCGCGCCGCCGCGCGCGGGCTTTGCGATCGAATGCGGCTCAGGGACCTACGTGCGCTCGCTGATCGCCGACCTCGGCGACGCCTACTGCCTGACGCTGAGGCGCACGGCGATCGGCCCGTTCGAGGTGCGCGACGCGGTCGCGCCCCCGCCGCGCCCGCCGAAGGGCCTCCGCGGACAGTTCTGGCGCGACCCACCGCTGATCTCGCTCGAGCAGGCGCTCGGCGCGATCTCCAAATAGGCTTTGCGGCCGTGAAGGTCACTCGCCTGCCCGACGTGGAGCGCGGATCCGAGCGCAGCGTCGCGGTGGGCACCTTCGATGGCGTGCACCTCGGCCATCGCGAGGTCATCCGCGGCTCCGACAGCGTGCTCACGTTCGATCCCCACCCGGTGTCGGTGGTCGCCCCGCAGCACACGCCCAAGCTGCTGACGACGCTCGCGCGCAAGGCCGAGCTCGTCGCCGAACTCGGCGTGCGGGAGCTGATCGTGATCCCGTTCGACGCCGAGTTCGCGAAGCTCTCGGCGAGTGAGTTCATCGACGACGTGCTCGTCGGCGCGCTCGGAGCCAAGCAGGTCGCGATCGGCGAGAACTTCCGCTTCGGCCACAAGGCCCAGGGCGACGCGCGGCTGCTGTCCACCGATGAGCGCTTCGCGACGGTCGTGCACCCGCTGCTGGAGGTCGACGGCGAGATCGTCTCCTCGAGCCACATCCGTGGTCTGGTGCTCGCCGGCGAGGTCGCCGAGGCCGACCGGCTGCTGGGGGCGAGCTTCGAGCTGCGCGGCGAGGTCGTGCACGGAGACGAGCGCGGGCGCGAGCTTGGCTTCCCGACCGCCAACCTGATCCCCGACGAGGCGCTCGTGTGCCCCGGCCACGGCGTGTACGCATGCGTGGCCGTGACCGAGGGGCTGGGGGTCGTGCCGGCGGCCGTCAGCATCGGCGTGCGCCCGACGTTCAAGACCGGCCGCGCCGAGCTGATCGAGGCGTTCCTGCTCGACTTCGAGGGCGACCTGTACGCCAGCCAGCTGCGCCTGCGCTTCCTCGCGCGCCTGCGCGGCGAGCGGCGCTTCGAGGACCCCAAAGCGCTGATCGAGCAGATGCACCTCGACGTGCAGCGCACGCGCGAGATCGCCGTCGAGACGGGCACGCGCGCCGGCGGCGGCTGACCCGCGGGCAGTCGAAGCGCCCGCCGCCGGCGCCCGGTCAGGCGGCTGGCGTCTGCTACGGTGCCGCGGATGGCAGCGATCACATCAGAGCGCAAGCGCGAGCTTGCCGCGCAGTTCGGTAGCGGCGATGCGGACACTGGCAACACCAAGGTCCAGATCGCGCTGCTGACCGAGCGCATCAACCACCTGACCGAGCACCTGCGCGCGCAGGGCAAAGACCACAGCTCCCGTCGCGGCCTGCTGATGCTCGTCGGACGCCGCCGCCGCTTCCTCGCCTACCTGCAGCGCCACGACCTCGAGGGCTATCGCGCCCTGATCAAAGAGCTCGGTCTCAGGAAGTAGAGACGAGCGTGGCGGTGATCGCGCCCGGCACGCCCGCGCCGAGCTTTACGCTCGCTCGCGCGGATGGCGAGAGCTTCACCGAGCAGGATCTGCAGGGCCGCACGAGCGTGCTCGTCTTCTACCCGTTCGCGTTCAGCCCGGTGTGCACCGACCAGCTGCAGTTGTATGAGGAGCTGCGCGGCGAGCTCGACGCGCGCGGGGACGCGCTGTACGGCGTCTCCTGCGACTCGACGTGGGCACAGAGCGCGTTCGTGGAGAAGCTCGGCGTCGGCAGCGAGCAGCTCTCGGACTTCGAGCCCAAGGGCGCCGCGTGCGCCGCGTTCGGCGTGCTGCACGCCGGCGGCTTCCCCGAGCGCGCGCTCGTGATCACCGGCCCCGACGGGGTCGTGCGCTGGAGCTATCAGGCCGCTTCGCCCGGCGAGCTGCCGAGCGTCGAGCTGCTGCGCGACGGTCTCGCCGCCGCCGGCGCATAGCCCACTTTCGGCGAGATCGCTCGCAGATTGGCGGCTGGCGCCCCCGCCGCCGGCCCGCACTTCGCTAAGCTCCGTCCGTTCGGGAAAAGAGAAAAGAGAAACGGACCGCCGACCGACGGGCGGAACAGGAAGGCAGTGAATATGAGTAGTGATGCCGTTACACGGGTCTCCGTGGAGATCGCCGGTAGCGAGATCTCGTTTGAGACCGGCAGAATGGCCAAGCAGGCCTCCGGCGCAGTCGTCGTCCGCCAGGGCGACACGATGGTGCTCGCGACAGCCGTCGCCGGCTCCCTGCGCGACGTCGACTTCCTCCCGCTGACGGTGGACGTCGAGGAGCGCATGTACGCCGCCGGGAAAATCCCCGGCTCGTTCTTCAAGCGCGAGGGCCGCCCGGGCGAGAAGGGCACGCTCACCGCGCGCATGATCGACCGTCCGATCCGCCCGCTGTTCCCGAAGGACTGGCGCTATGACACCCAGCTGGTCGCGATCCCGCTGTCGATCGACCACGTCCACCCTTACGACATCCTCGCGATGAACGGCGCGTCCGCCGCGCTGATGATCTCCGACATCCCGCTGCCGACGCCCGTCGGCGCGGTGCGCATCGGCAAGATCGACGGCAACTTCGTCGTCAACCCCAGCGAGGAGGACCTCAGCACTGCCGACACGGAGGTGGGCCACTCGGACCTCGACCTGATCGTCGCGGGCACCGAAGAGGCGATCCTGATGGTCGAGGCGGGCGCCAACGAGATCCCCGAGGCCGAGATCCTCGATGCCCTCGACATCGCCCACGCGGCGATCAAGAAGCTGTGCGCGCTGCAGCGCGACCTTGCCGCCAAAGTCGGCAAGCAGAAGAAAGTCTTCGAGACGATCGCCGTCGACCCGGCTTTGCTCGAGCAGATCCGCTCCTCGCACGGCGCGGCGCTGGACGCGGCCACGCAGGTCGAGGACAAGCTCGAGCGCCAGGACGCCACGAAGGCTGTGGAGAGCGCGATCGTCGAGCAGTACGCCACGCCGGCGCCGGAGGGCGCCTCCGAGGAGCAGCTGCTCGCGGCCAAGGAGCGCCGCGCGGCGGTCCAGCTGGCGTTCGACAAGCTCGAGAAGTCGATCATCCGCGAGCGCATCGCCGTGCACAAGAAGCGTCCCGACGGGCGCGCCGAGAACGAGATCCGCGACATCTCGATCGAAGTCGGCGTGACCCCCCGCACGCATGGCTCGGCGCTGTTCACGCGCGGGCAGACGCAGGCGCTGAGCGTCGTGGCGATGGGCACGCTCAAGGAGGAGATGCGCATCGACACGCTCGGCCTGGAGACCAAAAAGTACTACTGGCACCACTACAACTTCCCGCCGTTCTCGGTCGGGGAGGCGGGCCGGATGGGCGGCGTCAAGCGCCGCGACATCGGCCACGGAGCGCTCGCCGAGCGCGCGCTCGCGCCGATGGTGCCCTCGATCGAGGACTTCCCGTACTCGATCCGCGTGGTCTCGGACATCCTCGAGTCAAACGGCTCCTCCTCGATGGCCTCGGTATGCGGCTCCTCGCTGTCGCTGATGGACGCCGGCGTGCCGATCAAGCGCCCCGTCGCGGGGATCGCGATGGGCCTGATCAAGGAGGGCGATGACTACATCGTCCTGACCGACATCGCGGGCGTCGAGGACCACCTCGGGGACATGGACTTCAAGGTGGCGGGCACCGAGCGCGGCATCACGGCGCTGCAGATGGACATCAAGATCACCGGCGTCACCTTCGACATCCTGCGCGACGCGCTCGCGCAGGCCAAAGAGGCGCGCACGTTCATCCTCGGCAAGATGGCCGACGTGATCCAGAGCCCGCGCGAGCAGCTCTCGCAGTTCGCGCCGCGAATCCAGACGATCCAGATCGACCCCTCGCAGATCGGCCTGCTGATCGGCAAGGGCGGCGAAACGATCCGCGGGCTCTCCGATGAGTTCGAATCGCAGATCGACGTCAACGACGACGGCCAGGTGCTGATCTACTCCGCCAACGGCGAGCTCGGCGACGCGCTCGTCGAGCGCGTGCGGATGATGATGAAGGAGGTCGAGGTCGGCGACGAGTACGTCGGCAAGGTCGTCAAGACGACGACCTTCGGCGCGTTCATCGAGCTCGCCAAGGGCACCGATGGGCTGCTGCACATCTCCAACGTCTCGCCCGGACAGCGCGTGGACAGCGTCGAGGACGTGCTCAACAAGGGCGATGAGGTCAACGTGCGCGTGGTCGAGGTCGACCGCGAGCGCGGGCGCATCGGCCTGCGCCTGAGCGAGGACCCGGACATCGCCGGCAAGTCCGTCGAGGAGCTCGCCGGCGTTGGCACCGGTGGCGCCGGCGGGGGCGGGGGCGGCAATCGCGGGCCGCGCGAGGGCTCGAGGTCCTCGAGCAACGGGCGCGAGCGCTCGGACCGCGGCCGTCGTCGCGAGGGCGAGCGCGGCTCGGGGCGTCCGCGCCACGGCCGTGAGCGCGACTGACACCAGAGCCCGCGGGTGAGCACCGAGCATCAGATAACCACGCTTGACTCAGGCGTGAGAGTGGTCAGCGAGCGCGTGCCCGGCGTGCGCTCGGTGGCCCTCGGCTTCTGGATCGCCACGGGCTCGGTCGCCGAGCACAAGGACCAGGCGGGCATCTCGCATCTGCTCGAGCACATGCTGTTCCGCGGCACCGACCGCTACGGCTCGCAGGAGATCGACGAGATCTTCGACGCGATGGGGGCGGAGATCAACGCGGGGACCGACAAGGAAACGACCTCGCTGTACACGCGCGTGCTCGACCGTCATCTCGAGCACGCGTTCGAAGTCATGAGCGACATGGTCTGGCACCCGCGCTTCGGCGAGCTCGAGGCCGAGCGCGAGGTCGTGCTCGAGGAGATCGCGATGTACGAAGACGACCCGCAGGATCGCGTCTTCGACGCTCTCGGCAGGGCGATCTTCGGCTCACACCCGCTCGGGCGGGCGGTGATCGGCACCGCCGAGGTCGTCGGCGGTGTCACGCGCGAGCAGCTCGGGGCGTTCCACGCCGAGCGCTACCGCCCCGACAGCATCGTGATCGCCGCCGCCGGCTCGATCGACCACGACGCGCTCGTGCGGATGGCAAGCGCGGTCGACGCCGCGCGCTCGGAGCGCGCCGGGCTCGCTCCGGCGCAGGCCAACGGCCACGGCGCGCAGGCGCCGGCGGGCGGCGTGCCGGCGGCCCTCGCCGCGGCTGGCGCCCCCGACTTTCGCCCGCGCGCGCAATTCCTGCAGAAAGACACCGAGCAGTACCACGTGTGCCTCGGCGGCGCCGGGATCGCGCGCGATGACGAGCGCCGCTTCGCGCTGCGCGTGCTCGAAGGCGTGCTCGGCGGGACCTCCTCCTCGCGGCTCTTCCAGGAGGTCCGCGAGCGCCGCGGCCTGGCCTACTCGGTGTTCACCTTCTCGAACCTCTACGCGAGCACCGGCGAGGTTGGGCTGTACGTCGGCACGCGCCCGGACAACCTCCGCGAGGCGCTCGCGGTGGTGGCGGCAGAGCTCGAGCACTGCGTCGAGGGGGCGGGTGGGAAGCCAATCACGGAAAAGGAGCTCGTGCGCTCGCGCGAGAACCTCAAGGGACGGGTAGTGCTCGGCATGGAGTCGACCGGCGCGCGCATGAGCCGTCTGGGCTCCGCGCTGCTCAACGAGATGCCGATCCTCTCGGTCGATGAGATGCTCGAGCGGATCGACTCGGTCGAGATCGATGCGGTGCGCGCGATCGCCGCGGAGCTGTTCACACCCAGCCGGCTGTCTGCCGCCGGTGTCGGGCCGGCCGAAAGCGAGTTCCTCGCGGCGATCGAGCCGCTTGGAGCCGTCGCCGAGGCGCCGGGCGCGGCGCGATGATCAAGGTCGCCGTCGCGGGCGCCGCCGGGCGCATGGGCCAGACGGTGTGCGAGGCGGTGCTGGGCGCGCCGGACATGGAGCTCGTGGGACGCGCCGACCCGCTGCTCGACACCGCGCTCGGTGACGTCCTCGCGGACGCCGAGGTGGTCGTCGACTTCACCCAGCCCGACACGGCGCTCGAGAACGCGCTCGAGTGCGTGCGCGCCGGCGTGCACGTGGTGATCGGCACCACCGGCTTTGATCCGACCGCGCTTCAGGACATAGCGCCGGGAGACGGACGTCCCCGCGCGAACATCCTGATCGCCCCCAACTTCGCGATCGGCGCGGTGCTGATGATGCGCTTCGCCGCCGAGGCGGCTCGACACATGCAGAAGGCCGAGATCGTCGAGTCCCACCACGACGGCAAGCTCGACGCGCCCAGCGGCACCGCGCTGCGTACCGCGGCGCTGATGGCGCAGGCCAGCGGCGGTGAGCTGCCGCCGATCCACTCCGTGCGCCTGCCCGGGCTGGTCGCCCACCAGGAGGTGATCCTCGGCGATCTCGCGCAGACGCTCACCATCCGCCACGACACGATCGGCCGCGAGTCGTTCATGCCGGGGGTGCTGCTGGCGGTGCGGCGCGTCGGCACGCTCGAGCGATCGCCGCTCGTGGGGCTCGAGAGCCTGCTGTTCTGAATGGCGACGCTCGTGAGATACTGCTAGCCATGTACGGACCCAATCTCGGCACGATCCTGACGGCGATCGTCACTCCCTTCGACGAGGAGTTGCGCGTCAACGAGGAGTCGTTCGTCGCGCTCATGCACCACCTCGCCGAGAACGGCTCGGATGGGTTCGTCGTCGCCGGCACGACCGGCGAGGCCTCGACGATGCGAGACGAGGAACAGCTTGCGCTGATCGAGCTGGCGCTCGCCGAGCGCCCGCCGGGCAAGACGATCGTGGCGGGCACCGGCACCAACGACACGCGCCAGGCCGCCTATCTGACCGAACGCGCGAGCGAGCTCGGGGTCGACGCGACGCTGTCGGTGACCCCTTACTACAACAAGCCCAGCCGGCTCGGGCTCAAGCGCCACTACGAAGCGGTGGCGGCCGCAACCGACAAGCCGATCCTGCTCTACAACATCCCCGGGCGCACCGCCACGAACATGCCGCCGGACCTGCTCGCGGAGCTCGCGCAGATCCCTGGGATCGTGGGCGTCAAGCAGGCCAACGCCGATCAGCTGCAGCCGATCGACGGCCTGGACGTGTACGCCGGCGACGATGCGATGTTCGCGCGCACGCTCGAAATGGGGGGAGCGGGCGGCATCCTCGTCGCAAGCCACATCGTCGGAAACGAGATGCGCAGAATCGTCGATGAGCCAGAGCATCGCGCCGAGATCGACGCGTCGCTGCGCGACGTCTACGCGACGCTGTTCCTGACCGCCAGCCCGACGTGCACGAAGGCGGCGCTCAACCTGCTCGGCCACGACGTCGGCGGTCTGCGCCTGCCGCTGGTGCCCGCCACCGCCGAGGAGACCGATGCCGTGCGGGCGATGCTCGAACATCACGGTCTGCTCACGAGCACGCCCGCGTGAGCTCAAAGCTGCGCGTCCTGCCCCTCGGAGGGCTCGGCGAGATAGGCAAGAACATGACCGTCGTCGAGTACGACGGCCGGATCGTCGTCGTCGACGTCGGCCTGCGCTTCCCGACGCCGGAGATGGTCGGCATCGACCTGGTGCTGCCCGACTTCTCCTACCTGCGCGAGCGCGCGCGAGAGATCGAGGCGATCGTTGTCACCCACGGGCACGAGGACCATCTCGGGGCGCTGCCGTGGGTGCTGCGCGAGCTCGGCAAGCAGCACGGCCTGCCGCCCGTGTACGGCGGCGCGCTGACGGTCGCGATGGCGCGCTCGAAGCTCGACGAGCACAAGCTGCGCGACGTCGAGCTGAACGAGGTCGAGCCCGGCGAGACGCTCGAGCTCGGCCCGTTCTCGATGGAGCTCGTGCACATGACCCACTCGATCCCCGACTCCAGCGCCGTCGCGCTCGGCACCGACCTCGGCACGGTGCTGATCACCGGCGACTACAAGTTCGACCAGACGCCCGTCGACGGGCCGCCGGCGGACGTCTCGCGGCTGGCCGAGCTCGGGCGCGAGGGCGTGCTGCTGCTGTGCGGCGACTCCACGAACGTCGACCGCGAGGGCTTCTCGCCGTCGGAGTCGGTCGTCGGTCCGCATCTCGAGGAGGTGTTCGCCCGCTGTGAGGGGCGGATCGTCGTGACGAGCTTCGCCTCGAACATCCATCGCGTGCAGCAGGTCGTCGACGCCGCCTACGCGCTCGACCGCAAGGTCGCGCTGATCGGACGCTCGATGCGCAAGAACGTCGGCATCGGGCGCACGCTCGGCCACATCGAGATCCCCGACGGGATGCTCGTCGGCCCGCGCGAGATCGGCGACTTCCCCGACGAGCGCGTCGTCATCATCTCCACCGGCTCCCAGGGCGAGCCGCTGTCGGCGCTGCGGCGGATGGCCTACCGCGACCACCCGCAGGTCGAGCTGAAGTCCGGCGACACCGTCGTCTTCTCGGCCACTCCCGTCCCCGGCAACGAGCGCGCCGTCAACGAGACGATCGATCGCCTCTACCACATCGGCTGTGACGTGATCACGCCGCGGGAGGCGCCCGTGCACGCCTCCGGGCACGGCTACGCCGAGGAGATCAAGCTGATGCTCAACCTCGTCAAGCCGCGCTACGTGATGCCCTTCCACGGCGACTTCAAGCGCCTGCGCCTGCACGCACAGCTCGCCGAAGCGGTTGGCGTGGCGCCGCGCGACATCTTCCAGGGCGACAACGGGTTGCCGCTGGATATCGACGAGCGTGGGGCGCGCTTCGGCTCGCGCGAGCAGGCGGGCATGATCTTCGTCGACGGCGTCGAGATCGGCGAGATGGCCGACGCCGCGCTGCGCGACCGGCGCATGCTCTCCGCCGACGGCATCTTCATCGTCGTCGTCACGATCGCCGAGCAGGACGGTAGCTCGGTCGCCGACCCCGAGGTGATCTTCCGCGGCGTGCCGTTCCTGGACCAGGCGGACGAGCTCGTCGGGGAGATCCGGCTCACCGTCGAGCAGTCGCTGCGGCGCGCCGCCGGCGAGGAAATTCGCGAGGTGGACCTGCTCCAGCAGGTGCTCCACGACGATCTGGCGAAGCTAGTCTATGACCGTCTCAAGCGACGGCCGATGGTGCTGCCGGTCGTCGTCGAGGTCTGAGTAGGCGGGCAGCGTCACCACGAAGCGGGCGCCCGTCGCGCCCGCGGGGCGACCGCCCTCGGACTGGTCGAGGATCACGTTGCCGCCATGGCCTTCGGCCACCGCCTGCACGATCGCGAGCCCGAGGCCGAAGGAGCCGCCGCGGTCCCCCGAGCCGCGGACGAAGCGCTCGAACAGCGTCGGCGCGAGCTCGGCGGGTACGCCCGGGCCATCGTCTTCGACCACGAGCTGGACGTTGCCGTCGGGCATGCTCAGCACCGACACGCGGATCGCCGTCCCGGGCGGCGTGTGGCGCAGCGCGTTCTCGAGCAGGTTGATCGTCATCCGGTGCAGCTCATCGCGCGCGCCCATCACGGTGGCTGGATTGATGTCCAGCGAGATCTCATGTTCGCCGCTCACCGGCCCCAGCTCGGCCGCCGCCTCGACCACGATCTGGGCGAGGTCGCACGGAGCCCTCGCGACCACGCGCGCGGCGTCGCTGCGCGCCAGCAGCAGCAGGTCGGCGACCAGCCGGCGCATGCGTTGTGAGGAGCGCAGTGCCGAGCGCGCCGCTTCGCCCTGTTCGTCGTGCAGCGATTCCGCGAGCAGCTCGAGGTTGGCGAGCACGCTCGTCAGCGGTGTGCGCAGCTCGTGCGAGGCATCGGCCACGAACTGGCGTTGGCGGGCGAGCGCCGACTCGGTCTCCGCGCGTGCGGCGTCGAGCTCGCGCAGCATCCCCTGCAGCGTGCGCGCGAGTTCCGCGACCTCATCCTCGGCCTGCTGCTCGGGCACGCCGCGCGAAGGATCGCGCGTGCGCGCGATTTCCGCGGCCGTCGCGGTCAGCGCCGCGATCGGCGCCATCGCCCGTCGCGCGATCGCCATCCCCGCGAGCAGCGCCAACAGGCTGCCGGCGAGAACGCCCAGCACCAGGAACAGCTCGACGCGCTTGACCGTCGCCTCCGTCGGACCCACCGGCCGGCCGTACTGGACGATCAGCGCACCCCAGGTCTGACCGTCGCGATACACCGGCACCGGCCGGCTGAGCACCCGGTAGCCGTGGATCGTGGTCGGGTTCAGATGTGGCGCGCCCAGCGCCGGCACATGGCCCGGCGCCTGGCCGACGACGGTGCCCGCTTCCGTGAGGATCCTGATCACGGCCTGGTTGTCGGTGAACTCGCTCAGCGGCGTCTTGAATTCCAGCGGGTAGACCGTGATCTGCAGCTGCGAGCGCAGCTGTTCGGCTGTCTCCAGGACCTCGCGGTTGAAGTCCGAGCGGATCCGCTCCACCGTCAGCGAGCCGATCGCCAGCGCGAACGCGCACAGGATCACAAATGTCAGCAGCGCCGAGACGCCGGCGAGGCGCGTGCGGATCGGCAGCCGGTCGAAGCTCGCGGAGACGCGCGCGCTCGCGCGCGCCAAGGGACCGGGCAGTCTAGGCGCGGAGGACGTAGCCGGCTCCCCTGATGGTGTGCAGGAGGCGGGGCTCGCCTTCGGCCTCCAGCTTGCGGCGCAGGTTGGAGACGAACACCTCGATCGTGTTCGTGGTCGAGAAGGGGTCATAGCCCCAAACCTCGTCGAGCAGGCGCTGGCGCGAGATCACGATGCGCTCGTTGCGCATCAGGTACTCGAGCAGCTCGAACTCGCGCTGGGTCAGCTCGATCGTGCGCTCGCCGCGGACCACCTCGTGCGTGTCCGCGTTCAGCGTCAGGTCGCCGACGCGCAGCGGCGCCGAGCCGCGTGGCGGGCGCCGGCGCAGCAGCGCGCGCATGCGCGCCAACAGCTCCTGGCGCTCGAACGGCTTGACCAGATAGTCATCGGCGCCCGCATCCAGCCCCTCCACACGCGACTCCAGCGCGTCGCGTGCGGTCAGGATCAGGATCGGCACGTCATCGTCGGCGCGCAGCTCGCGCGCCACCTCGACGCCGTCGAGCTTGGGCAGCCCGAGATCGAGGATCACCAGGTCGGGCGCGAAGGCGTGTCCCTGCTCGAGCGCCGCCTGCCCGTCGGCGGCGGTCCTAACCTCGTAGCCCTCCATGCGCAGCGAGCGCTGGAGTGCCTGGGCGATGTCCTCGTCGTCCTCAACCACGAGGACGCGTGGTGCGCGGGAGTAGTCGTTCATGGTCTTTATGTAAGTGACCGCGTGTAAAGCGATGGTAAGGGTCTGAGGCAGGTTCCGGGCTGCTGGTGTCGAAGTTGCGCGGGATGGCCTCCACCCGCAAACGCGCCTCCCGCGCATCCACCGGCCGACCCGCCGCGCGGCGCACCGCCTCCACGCGCGCGCGTCCCGCGCGCCGACGCCGGCGGGGAGCTGGCGCGAGCCTCGGCTCGCTCTTCTCCGGCGAGCTGCCACGCCTGCCCGTGCTCGACCAGCGCGAGCGCGACGTGCTCGGCCTCGCGCTCGTCGCCGCCGGCGTGTTCATGGGCTTCGTCCTCTACGGCGGCTGGAACGGCGGGCGCGCCGGGCACGGTCTGGCGGTCGCGCTCGGCTGGACGCTCGGGCGCGCGCGCGTGCTCGCCCCCGTGGCGCTCGTGATCAGCGGCGGCGCGCTGCTGCTGCGCCCGGTGCTGCCCGCGCTGCGGCCGCTGCGCACCGGCGGGCTCTGCGTGTTCGCGGCGGTGACGCTCGCCCTTGCCGCCGGGATGCTCGGGATCACCACCGCGCCGGGGAACGGGTCCGACGCGTGGGCATCCTCTCATCTACAGACGCACGGGGGTATCGCCGGCGAGGCGCTCTACCAGCTCACGCATCGGCTGATCCAGGACGTCGGCGTGGACATCCTCGTCGTCTTCCTGCTGCTCACCGGCGCGATCCTGCTGACCGGGGCCTCGATCGCCAGTGTGATCCGCGCGACCGGCAGCGGCGTCCTCGACACCACGCGGATGGTGCGCAGGCGCCGTGAGCGCGAGCCGCAGGCCCCCGCCGCGCGTGGCCGCGCGCACAGCGCAGCAGCGATCGCCGCGGAAATGGAGGACTCGCCGCTGCTGCCGCCCGAGCCCGAGCCGCGGGAGCTGATCGTGCGCGCCACGCACGTCGAGGCCCCCTCGCACGACTGGCGCGACGAGCAGGAGCCGGAATCGGCGCCCGAGCCCGAGGAGGAGCTCGTCGCCGGCGAGGAGCCGCCCGCCGGCGCCGCCCACGAGGACGAGGAGGAGCGGATCGCCGGGGTCGCGCACGCCGACCCCGCGTCGCTCACGCCGCAGGGCAGGCTGCGCGGGGCCGTCACCGACGACCCCGACTTCGTCTGGGAACTGCCCGAGGCCTTGAAGCTGCTGACCCGCTCGAGCGCCGAGCAGACACGGCCGGACACCGCCGGGCAGGAGCGCACCGCGACCAACCTCGTCGAGGCGCTCGGGCACTTCGGCGTGCAGGCGAAGGTCATCGGCACCGTCGCCGGCCCGCACATCACCCGCTATGAGCTGCGCCTCGCGCCCGGCACGAAGGTCGCGAAGGTCGCGCAGCTGAAGGACGACCTCGCCTACGCGCTCGCCGCCACCGACATCCGCATCCTCGCGCCGATCCCCGGCAAGCAGGCGGTGGGCGTGGAGGTTCCCAACGTACACCGCAAGATGGTGCGCCTCGGCGACGTCTTCCAGGAGCCGCCCAAGGACTGGTCGCCGCTGACCGTGTGGCTCGGCAAGGACGTTGCCGGCAAGGCGATCGGCGCCGACCTCGCCAAGATGCCGCACATCCTCGTTGCCGGCACCACCGGCGCCGGCAAGTCCGGGGCGATCAACGCGATGCTCTCGAGCATCCTGCTGCGCGCCACGCCGCACGACGTGCGCCTCGTGCTCGTCGACCCCAAGCAGGTCGAGCTCAACCACTACGAGTCGATCCCGCACCTGCTGACGCCCGTGATCACAAGCCCGCGGATGGCCGCCAACGCGCTGCAGAACCTCGTCAAGGAGATGGAGCAGCGCTACGGGATCATGTCGCTCGCGCGCACGCGCAGCCTGATCGAGCTGAACAAGGCGCGCGCCAAGCGCGGCGAAGCGCCGCTTCCCTACATCCTCTGCGTGATCGACGAGCTCGCCGACCTGATGATGGTCGCGCCCGCCGACGTCGAGGACTCGATCATCCGCCTCGCGCAGAAGGCGCGCGCCGTCGGCATCCACCTCGTGCTCGCCACGCAGAGCCCGCGCGTGGACGTGATCACGGGGATGATCAAGGCGAACGTGCCCTCGCGCATCGCCTTCTCGGTCTCCTCGCAGACCGACTCGCGCGTGATCCTCGACCAGAACGGCGCCGAGTCGCTGCTGGGGCAGGGCGACATGCTGTTCAGCCCCGTCGGCTCATCGCGCCTGCAGCGCATCCAGGGCGCCTACATCGACGAGGCGCAGATCGCCAAGCTGACCGAGCTGTGGCGCCGCCAGGGCGAGCCCGAACTGCGCGAGGAGCTGCTCGAGGAGGTCGAGCCGGAGGTCTCAGAGGGCGCGCCCGACGAGTTCGACCCCGACGAGGACCCGCTGCTGAACGACGCCATCAGGCTCGTCGCCGAAATGCAGACGGCCTCCACCTCGATGCTGCAGCGGCGCCTGCGCCTCGGCTACACGCGCGCGGGCCGCATGATCGACATGCTCGAGCGCCGCGGCGTGATCTCCGGCTACGAAGGCTCCAAGCCCAGGCAGGTGCTGATCAGCGAGGCCGACCTCCCGCGTGTGCTTGCAAGCCTGGAAGCGACACCCGCGGAGTCCGCCAGCGCCCTCAGCGACTAGCCTCTTGACCTGAGATGCCCGAAATCGGAGCAACGCTACGCGAGGCCCGTATGCGCGCGCGTATCGACGTGTCCGAGATCGAGGCCAAGACCAAGATCCGCGCCAAGTACCTGCGCGCGCTCGAGAACGAAGAGTGGGGCCTGCTGCCCGGCCCGACGTTCGTCAAGAGCTTCCTGCGCACCTACGCGCAGGCGCTCGACCTGGACGCCAAGGCGCTCGTCGAGGAGTATCGCCTGCACCACGAGCGCCCCAGCGAGGCGATGCTCGAGCCGATCGTCTCCACGCCGCAGAGCAAGCGCCCGCGGAGCCGCTCGAGTGCCCGCTCGAGTGCCCGCTCGGGCGCCGGGCGTAGCAGGGGCCAGTCTGGCGGGCGCGGTGGATCGGGCGCAGGGCCCTCGCGCGGCTACCTGATCGCCGTCGGCGCGATCGGCGTGGTGATCGTCGTGCTGGTCGTGCTGCTGATCACCGGCGGCAGCTCGAAGAAAGGCGTCACAGGCACCTCGACGAGCGCCGCCACGCACGGCAAGAGCACCGCCGCCAAACACGGTGCGGGCGGATCCGCGGCCCACCGGCGCGCGGTTGCCAGCGAGCTCGTGGCGCTGTCGCTCAGGCCGAGCGCGGTCGTGTACGTGTGCCTGATCGGCGACGACGGGCGCAAGCTGATCCCCGGACTCGAACTGCAGCCCGGCGTGAGCACGCGCACCTACCATGCAAAACGCTTTGAGCTCACCCTGGGCAACAGCTCGGTGACGATGTTCGTGGACGGCATCCCGCGGACGGTGCCGCCGTCGGCCGAACCGATCGGCTACACGATCACCAAGGCCGACGGCCGCCACCCGCTCAGCCACGGCCAGCTCCCGACGTGCACGTGAGCGCCTCTTGAGCGTGCGCGCCGGCATCGTCGTGACCGGCACCGAGGTCCTGACCGGCAGGGTCAGCGACCGCAACGGGCCGTGGCTGGCCGAACGCCTGCGCGAGCTGGGCGTCGATCTGGCATACACGACGATCGTCGGCGACCGCCCGCAGGACATGCGCGCCGCGCTCGCCTGGATGGCCGAGCGCGGCATCGACGTGATCGTCACGAGCGGCGGGCTCGGGCCGACCGCCGATGACCTCACCGCGGAGGTCGTCGGCGAGTTCCAGGGTCGCGAGATGTTCCTCGACGAGGCGCTCGCCGAGCGGATCGCGCAGATCGTGCGCCCGCTGCTCAAACGCTGGCCGAACATCGACCCAGAGGCGATCGCCGAGGCCAACCGCAAGCAGGCCACCGTCCCACGTGGGGCGACCGTGCTCGAGCCGGTCGGCACCGCGCCCGGGCTCGTCGTGCCGCCGTCGGGGAGCGAGTCCGCTGGCGGCACGGGGCCCACCATCGTCGTCCTGCCCGGCCCGCCGCGCGAGCTACAGCCGATGTGGGCGCACGCGGTGGCGACCGACGCGCTGCAGGCTGCGCTCGCCGGCGCGACCGTCTACCGCCAGCACACGCTGCGCCTGTTCGGGATCCCCGAGTCCGAGATCGCCGAGACCCTGCGCGTCGCCGAGCGCGAGGGCGTGCAGCTGTCCCGGCTCGAGGTCACCACCTGCCTCAAACGCGGCGAGGTCGAGGTCGTAACCCGCTACGAGCCCGACGCCCAGGACGCCTACGACGCGTTCGTCGCGGTCGTCGCCACGCGCCACGCCGACACGCTGTTCTCGCGCGACGGCAGCACCATCGACGAGCAGGTCGCGGCGCTCTTGCGCGGAGATGGCTCATGCCCGCGCCGCAGCATCGCGACCGCCGAGTCATGCACCGGCGGCCTGCTCGCCGCGCGGCTGACCGAGCTGCCGGGCGCCTCCGACTACGTCAAGGGGGGGATCGTCGCGTACTCGAATGAGGTGAAGGTTTCCCAGGCCGGCGTGCCGCCCGAGCTGATCGACGCGCACGGCGCCGTCTCACAGGAGGTCGCCGAGGCACTGGCCGACGGCGCGCGGGTGCGCCTTGGCGCCGGCGTCGGCGTCGGCATCACCGGCGTGGCCGGTCCCGGCGGCGGCACCGAGGAGAAGCCCGTCGGCCTCGTGTGGCTGAGCGTCTCCATCGGTTCCCACCCACCCGCAGAGCCGCTCACGCGCTCGGTCAACCTCCCCGGCGGCAGGGCCGACATCCGCGACCGCGCCACGACCGTCGCGCTGCATCTGGTGCGTAGGGCGTTGACGGACTCCTGAGAGCCACACTCGCGCCACCTGCCGCACCTCACGACGCCCTGCCCGAGCTGAAGCCGTGGGCGCTAGCATCGCCTGGCGCTATGTCCCGTGGTGCCACAGCGAGGCTGTTCGTGGCGGTCGACCCGCCGCTCGAGGTGCGCGAGCAGCTCGTCGGGTGGGCTCGCGGCGTGACGGTGGCGGCGCGCGAGGCGGGCAGCGCACGCGGGTCGCTGCGGCTGCTGGACGCCGAGTCGCTGCACCTGACGCTGTGCTTCCTGGGCAGCCGCCCGGTGGGGGAGATCGACGCGCTGGCGGCGGCGCTCGAGGCGGAGGCCGAGCACGCATGTGAACTGTCGGTGGGGGCGCCGCTGTGGCTGCCTCCGCGCCGGCCGCATGCGCTGGCGGTTGAGATCCACGATCGCGACGGCGAGCTCACGCGGATGCAGGAGCGGGTCAGCGGCGCGCTTGTCGGCGCGAGCGCCTGGCGGCCGGAGCGGCGGCGCTTCCGGCCTCACATCACGCTCGCGCGTGTGCGCGGAAGGGTTGGGGGCGGCCGCCGGTCGGCCGCCGGCTCGGTGGGCGCGGGCGTCGATCGGCCGGGGCTCGAGCTCTCGCTGCCGCCGACGCCGCGGTTGAGCTTCACGCCGGGGACGATCGTCCTATATCGCTCCTGGCTGGCGCCCACGGGCGCTACCTACGAGGCGCTCGCGATGCGCGGCCTCGCGTCGGCCGCGCGCTGAGCGCACGCGGCGGCCGTCAGCCTTCGCCTTCGCAGATGGGGCTCGGTTCTTCGCCGGTGGGGACTTCGCATGCCTGTTCGCCGGGACCAGAGCCGCTGCCGGCGGCGCAGCCGAGATCTTCTTCTTCGCATTCGGCTTCGCTCGCGCCCGTTTCGCCTTCGGAGAGGACGGCGCATACGAGGCTCTTGCCGTTGCGCGAAGGCGCCGGCGTCGCGCCGTCTTCGCATTCCGGTTCGGAGCCGTCGTCGCACGAGAACGAGCCGTCGCTCGCGCGCACCGGCAGGCTGGCATCTTCGCAGTGGGCGGGCACGGTGGACTGGAGGGCTTTATCGGTCTTCTTGCGCGTCTTCTTCTTGGAGGAGTGCTTCGCGTGGCGCTTGGGCTTGTGCGAGGACTGTGTGCAAGCGTGGACGCCGTGCTTGGCCTTGGCGTGGGCCGCGCTCGAGCAGGCGGCCTTGTGGGCCTGGGCGAGCGTCTGGGCGGGGCCGAGCAGCGCCACGGCGAACGCGCTCAGCGACAGGGCGAGCGTCACGGCCAGGGCGAGGCGTCTGGGTAGGCGGAGGTGCATGGCGAGTGGGGGGCGGTGAACTGAGAGACCCGGTTGCCTATCGTCGGCTCGGGCCGTGGGCGCGAGTCGGGCGGCGGCCGGTGGACAAAGGGGCAGGCGTCGCGGGGCAGTCGCAGGCGCTTTGGGCGCGGCCGCGGCGAACGTAGCCGATACGAACAACTGTTCCGTCCGGAGCGGCCTCTAGATTGCGCTCTCCATCTCGAACCGGAGGAGTAGACGATGCCCGTGACCGACCAGGAGAAGGCCGCCAAGGCGCGCGACGCCGCCCTTCAGGGCGCGCTCACGCAGATCGAGCGGGAGTTCGGCAAGGGCACGGTCATGCGCATGGGGGACGAGGGCGCCCAGGTGCGCTGCGAGGCGATCCCGACGGGTGCGCTGTCGCTCGATCTGGCGCTCGGGATCGGCGGTGTGCCGCGCGGGCGCATCGTCGAGGTGTTCGGCCCGGAGTCCTCGGGCAAGACGACGATGATCTACCACGTGCTCGCCGAGGCGCAGAAGCTCGGCGGCGTGTGCGCATTCATCGACGCCGAGCACGCGATGGACCCCCTGTATGCGAGAGAGATCGGCGTCGACATCGACGAGCTGCTGGTCTCCCAGCCCGACTACGGCGAGCAGGCCCTGGAGATCGCGGACATGCTCGTGCGCTCCGGCGCTGTGGACGTCGTCGCGATCGACTCGGTCGCGGCGCTCACGCCGAAGGTCGAGCTCGAGGGGCAGATGGGCGATCAGACGGTGGGCGCGCAGGCGCGCATGATGTCCCAGGCGATGCGCAAGCTCGCGGGCAACCTGAACCGCACGCAGACGTTGTGCATCCTCACCAACCAGATCCGCGAAAAGGTCGGCGTGATGTTCGGCTCGCCGGAGACCCAGCCGGGCGGTCGCGCATTGAAGTTCTATGCCTCCCAGCGCCTTGACATCCGGCGCATCGAGACGCTCAAGGACGGCACCGAGGCGGTCGGCAACCGCGTGCGCGTGAAGGTGGTCAAGAACAAGGTGGCCGCGCCGTTCCGCCAGGCCGAGTTCGACATCGAGTTCGGCAAGGGCATCTCCACGTCGGGCTGTCTGATCGACCTGGGCCTGGAGCACAACATCGTGTCCAAGTCGGGCTCGTTCTTCTCCTACGGCAACGACCGCCTCGGCCAGGGGCGCGCTGCGGCAAAGGCGCACCTCGACGAGAACCCGGAGGTCTCGAAAGAGATCGAAGACAAGATCTACGCGGCGCTGGGGTTGGGCAAGGACCTGGTGACGCCGATCGACCGGGACAAGGAGGCTACGAAGCCGCCGATTGTGAGCGAACCGGCGATAGCCGCGGCGTAGGGTAGCGCTGGCGTTTGTAGGCTCTACGCACTGGCGTCATGCTCGAAGCACTGGTCGCACTGGGTCAGTCCCAAATCGCTGCGCTCCTCGCTCGCGGTGCTGCCCTGGAAACCCAGTCATTCGGACTGATCGGTCTCAGCACAGCTCTGGGTGCCGGCGTCCTTGCTGCACAGGAGCCGATTCTCGGAGCCTCGTGGTGGGCGCCGCTCCCTGGACTGGCTGCGTCGATCCTTGCCGCAGGTACAGCTATTGGCGTCGGCAAATATGACCTCGGGCCAGATCCAGTCGACTTCTACAGCCGAAACGCTGCGGACGACGCAGGTCTTGCCCAGCTCCTCGTGGACCTTCGGGCAAGCGCAGGGAAGTGTGCTGGTGCGCTACGACTGAAAACGTTTGTTTTGAGAGCCGCCCTTACGTTCCTGGCCGCGACCGTTGGCTATTCAGCCGTGGTGATCGGGTTGTAGAATTGATCTCGATGGACGAGTCCGATCGGCATGCTGCGGGTCACGTGACCCTACCCTCTGTCTCAACCTCCGCGCATGTTGTTTTGAGCGGCGGTACGTTGGGTGGTCTTGCGGTGGTTGGGGATGGGATCGGCAAGATCGAGAAGGGTGCTGAAGTCGAAACCGTCGATCGCCGGGTTGGAGTCGTCGTGAGGGTCAGAGGCCGTCGGCTCTACCGCGGTGGCGTATCGGCTGGTTCAGTTGAGCTGGAGCTCGCAGATGGCGCGACGGTGCTGGCTCCGCGCGAGGAGATTGTGAGGGTCGTGAGGCCTGCTGTGCGTGAGCCTGAAGTTGACGCTGGGGCGGCAGCTCCGGTCGGCTCCTGATCTCCAGCGCTACGTCACGGCGTCGCCGTCTCACGTCGACGATCGCCGTCACGCGCGGGCAGCACGATCTCGTTGGCGAACGTCTCGACGTCCCGTGGGGCGCTCGCGGCGTGCTGCGAGCGCCCCACGGGAAGGAATCGAGCCGAATAGAGTCCTGAAAACGGCAGGCAAAGGACCTGTCATCACCCGTCTCGTCTCGCCCTTCCGGCCAAAGGAGTCAAGGATGCGTCCAGCAAGCAAGCAGGTCCCACGCCGGAAGTCCGTCTCCGGCGGGCGAGAATCTCTGAGACGTCTGCCGGTCGCGGCAGCCATCGCGGTCATTGGGCTGCTCGCCGTGCCTGTCGCCTCTGCGTCGGCGTTGACCCTGGGCTCGACGACCCTGCCATCCGGAGCCTCGCCCGGGCCGTGCGAGGCGGGAGCGCTGATCGTCCAGAAGGCCACAGACTCCGCGTACACCTACACGGTTCCCTCAGCAGGCGGTGCGATCGTGTCGTGGAGCCTCAGCACGCTGGATGGCACAGCGGGAGCCCCCGTGACGCTTGCGGTGCTGCGGCCCACCGGCGCAAAGTCGTTCACGGTCGTGGGCATCGATCAGGAGACGCTGCCGAACCCGTTGCCGGCAGGCGGGGTCGCCACCTTCAAAATCGCGTCGCCGATCACGGCCACAGGTGGAGACGTGCTCGGTCTGACCTCAACCGGTGGGTCGGGTTGCGACTTCGGGAGCGGCGTCCTCACGGCGGCTGACACGGCCTACCTGGTCGGCCTCGAAAGCGCCACCGTTCCCACTGTGGGGGCGACCTACGAAGCGGCGGTCGAAGGCGAACACATAATCCTGAGCGTCTCCGCCGAACTCCTGCAGAGCCAGGACGACGGCGTCACCGCCGCGGCGATGCCATCGAGCATCACTGCCGGCGGCATCGCCGAGTACGCGTTCACGGTCTCCAACGCCGGCGTCGGGAACGGGCCGATCAGCTTCTCCGACGCGGTGCCGAGCGGGCTGACGATCCTCTCGGCGGTGGCGGGGTCGGGCACGTGCGCGGTCGCGGGGCAGACCGTGAGCTGCACGATCAGCGGTCTGCAGCCGGGGTCGAGCGCTCCGGTCCTGATCATCGTCTCCGCGGCGAGCTCCGGCAGCTTCGCGGACGCGGCATCGGTGTCCTCAACGCTTCAGGACCCAAACCCGGCGAACAACTCAGCCAGCGCCACGCTGAACGTGAGCTCGCCGGCCCCGACGACGACCTGCAAGACAGTGAAGCTCGCAGGGGTCACGCTGTCGATCGCCAAGCTCGTGATCCCCGCGCTTGACTGCAAGCTGGGGAAGATCAAGCACGCGACCTCGAAGACGGTCAAGAAGGGCCTCGTGATCACGACCAGTCCCGGGGCCGGCAAGATGCTGAGCGCCGGCACCGCCGTCAACGTGACCATCTCCTCAGGGCGGCCGAAGCCGAAGAAGAAGGGCTAGCGCGCCGAGACCCGCAGGAGCACCGTGCCGCCTGCTGGCACCTCGGCGCTGATCAAGCCGCCCGTGGAGCTCACGCCGTGCGTCCAAACGTTGCGCACGCCGTAGCTCGACGCCGACGGCAGCCCGACGGCGCTCGCGCTCGTTTCGATCCGCGTGGCGTGCGAGCCGCGGTTGAGCAGCGCGACCGCGCGCGAGCCATCGATCAACGGCTTCACCCACACCTCGCCGTTGCCCGCGGAGGACAGCAGCGTTCCCTGCACGCCCGCGGAGTCCTGGTCGATCGCGATCATTTCCGTGTTCTGCACCGCCGCGAGGCTCGCCTTGCCGATCCTCGTCAGATCGGCGCTGATCATCAGCGGCGCCGCGAGCATCGACCACATGCTCAGCTGGCTGTCGAACTGGGCGGCGGACATCCCCTGGCCTGGGGCGAGGTAGTCGGGGTCGTTCCAGTGGCCCGGTCCCGCGGACTGCGGCGCGGCGGCGTCGGCGTCGATGTTGCGCAGCACGTCCGAGAACGCCACGTTGCCGGGGAAGCCGACGTCGGTGTCGGTGCGCCAGCTGTTGCCGACGCTCGGGCCGAACGAGTATGACGAGAAGGCCGATTCGTCGAGCATCGGGCGGCCTTCGCCGTACTGTTCGGGCTGCAGGAAGTCGCAGATCGACAGCAGCATCGGGCGGTGGCTCGCGTTCGCCTCGATCGCCGCGTGGAACGCGGAGTACGTGGCCGCCGGTTCCAGGCGGTATTCAGAGCCGCCGCAGAAGTCGACCTTGACCGCGTCAAAGCCCCACGCCGCAAACGTGTTCACGTCCTGCTGGTAGTGCCCGTAGCTGCCCTGGCCGGCGCCGCCGCAGCCGTTGGGGCCCGCGTCGGTGTAGAGGCCGACGAGAAAGCCCGCCGCGTGCAGCGTGCGCGTCAGCCACGCGAGGCCGTGCGGCCACTGCGCCCGGCTGACGGTGATTTCGCCGCTGGCGTTGCGCGTCCCGTGCCACCAGCCGACGTCCAGCCACACGTAGCGGTAGCCGCGGCGCTCGAGGCCCAGGGAGATCAGCTCGCTCGCCTGGCGCAACACCGTCGCCTCGCTGTATGAGCCGCCGAAGGCTAGGTAGGTGTCCCAGCCCATGTACGGGGTCGCCGCCAGCACGCTCGGCCGCGGCGGCTGCGCGGCCGCCGCGGCGGCGGTCCGATGAGCCGGCGCCGGGGCCGAGGCATGGGTGGATGCGCTGTGCGAGGACGCGCTGAGCGTTACCAGCTGCTGCGCCAGTTGTGCTTCGATCACGCCGATCACGGTTCCCGTCACGTACACGTAGGCGCTGAAGCGACGCTCGGCGGCGAGCAGACGCCTGCCCGTCTTGCTGAGCGCGGCGACGACCGTCGTGTGCGCGCCGGGCGCGAGATGCACGCGCACGCTCGCGAGCGTGATCGCCACGTGGCGCACCGACGCGGCGCTGCGATAGGCGACGCGCTTCGCGCGGGCCGCCACGGCCACGACGCGACGGCCGCTGAGCGTCTCCACGGCGCGCAGTCGCAGAGCGAGCTCACAGCCGCCGCTCGCCTGCGCCGAGCAGAGCACCGGAACGCTGACCCGCCCGCCGCTGAACACGGCCATGCCCACAGCCGTCTCGCCGGCGGACGCGGGCGCGCCGCCGACGGGGATCGTCACGAACGCGCTCTTCGCGCTCACGCTGCCGCCGCCGTCTGTTGCCGTCACCTGGCACTGCAGGTGGTGGCCCGTGTCCTGGCCTTTGACCGTGTATGTCGAGCCCGCGGCGCCTGGGATCGGGATCTGGTCTCGAAGCCACGCGTACGTGAGCTGCGCCGAGGCGCCAGCAGGCAGGCCCGCATGGCACGTGAGCAGCTGGCCGTTGGCGGGCGTGCCCGTGATCGTGGGGTTCGGATGCACGAGCGCGACCTGCGAAGAGGTGGCGGTCGCGAACGTCACGGCGGCGCCCGTGGCCGCTCCCGCCGGGCTCGAGGCGGCGACGCGGTAGTGGTAGGTCGTGTTCGGGAAGAGACCAGACAGCTGCGCCGAGACGTCCCGGATGCCGCCCGTCGGCGCCGGCAGTACCGCGCACGGGAGCGACTGGCCGTAGGGTTCGCCGGCGCCGCCGCTCCCGTATTCGAAGGCGCACGCCCCGAGCACCGCGTCGTTCGGGTCGACCGCGCCCGCGAGCGTCGCGCTCGAGGAGGTCACTTCCGTAGGCGCCAGCGTCGTCGCCTGCGGCGCGTGCACGCGGCCGGCGAGGAAGCGCCCGCCTTGGTCGACCGCCATGCAGAAGCCGCCGGAAACGCAGGAGACGCCCTCGAGCGGCTCGCCGTCGTAGTTGGAGCTGCTCCACGCCGGGATCGAGCCGGCGGGGTCGTCGCTTGCCAGCACGTTGCCGGCGGTGTCGACGGCGACGCACAGGCCCGAGCCGGCGCACGACACGCTCGTCAGGCGTTCGCCGTCGATCGGCGTCGCGCTCCACGTCGACGGCGAGGCGACCGGGTCGACACTCGCGAGTGCGCCGCCGCCAGCGTCGACGGCGATGCACGCGCCTGCAGCCGAGCAGGACACCGCGAGCAGTTCCGTGGAGTCGATCCTCTGCGTATTCCAAGCCGCGGCATTGCCCGTGGGATCGGTGCTCGCGAGCGCCTGACCGGCGCTGTCGACGGCGACGCACAGCGACGGCGAGGAGCAGGACACGGCGGTCAGATCGTCTCCGGGGTGGCTGCTCGCGAGCGTCCATGCGCCCGACGCGGGGTTCGCGCTCGTCGCCACGTCGCCTTCGGCGTCGACCGCCACGCACAGCGACGCGCTCGGGCACGAGACTCCCGTGAGCGCGCGGTCGCTGTCGGGGATCGACGAGCGCGACCACGAGGACGCGTGCGCCCCGTCGCTCACGAACGCTTCGCCGTGACTGCCGACGGCGACGCATGGGCCGCCTGGCGCGCACGAGACCGCGTTCAGCGCCCCGCTGGGGTCGATTTCGGTTTCGCTCCAGGACGGGTTGGAGGCCGTTGGGTCAGGCGTGCTGAGCGCCCGCCCGTGAGCGTCGACCGCGACGCATAGCGATTCCGACGCGCACGACACCGCGCTGGGAGCCCCGCCGGAGTCGAATCCCACGGGCTTTGACCATTCGAGCGAGGGGGTGGCAGCAGCCGGCGCCGGCGCTATCGCAGCGCAAAGCACAGCCGCGATCGCGAGCGCGATCGGCCGGATGCGGTCCATGGTGCACGCAACCCTCCGGGCGGCCGAGTGTTGCGGTGTTCCGCGTTGGGGTCGCGGTTATGCTGTTTTGGTGAGAGGTTCGCGGGCGTCTCTGGTTGTCATGATGGCCTGCGCCGCGGCGATGTTCGCGGGCGCCGCCCCCGCTTGGGCGGGAAGCATGCCCGGATCGAGCGAGACGCTGACGCTGTCGGCGAGCGTGCCAAGGGCCGTCGGGCAGCCCATGACGGTCACCGTCGAAGGCAACGCCGACGGCAGCCATCGGCTGTACGTGTACGGCGGCGACAAGCGGGAATGCGATGTCGATTTGGCCGAAGAAGGCATCGAGGAACACAGCCTGCTCTCGCAGCCCGGTGGCGAATCGCTGCCGGCTGGGCCGTTCGTGAGGACCTACGACGTGGTTCCGGACAGCGTCGCGGGCTACGTGGTGTGCGCCTATCTCTACGAGCCCCCGGAAAGGTTCCCGGACGCGTGGGAACGCGCGTGCTTCGTGTTCCCGCTCAACGAATGCTATTTCTCGATCGTCACGCCGCCCGAGCTGCTGTCGGCCGAAGCGGAGGCTCAGCAGGCCTATGCCGAAGCCCAGCAGAGACGCGCCCGGGAAGCACAGGAAGCGACCGAACGCCGCGCCAACGAAGAAGCCGTCATGCGCGCAGGCGAAGCAGCAGCAGCCGCGCGGCGAGCAAGCGAAGAAGCTGCACGAAGGGCCGACGACGCGCGCCGCTGCCGGGTCCCCGCTCTACGCGGGCACACGCTCGGCGCAGCAAAGCGACTCCTCGGAGCCGCGAACTGCAGGCTCGGGAAGGTCACGATGCATGCTCGCGGTCGCGAAACGCTCCGCGTGACCGCGCAGAGCCCCAGGCACGGCATCACGGTCGCCGATGGAGCGAGCGTCGTGATCACGCTGGGGCGTTAGCGCCGATCGGGTCAGGGGCACGGTACTTGGCTGCTGGGGGCTACCCTTCGCGGGAGCAGCGTCCGCACCCGAGCATGAACGGCATGAACAGACAACCGCGCTACCACGTCACGACGTTCGGCTGCCAGATGAACGAGCACGACTCCGAGCGGATGAAGGGGATGCTCGAGTCGCTCGGCTACACCGAGGCGCACGAGCGTCACGAGGCCGACCTGATCCTGTTCAACACGTGCTCGATCCGCGAGTCGGCCGACACTCGCTTCATCGCCCACCTCGGCGAGGCCAAGCGCCTGAAGCGCGAACAGCCAGGGCGCGTCGTGGGCGTCGGCGGCTGCTGGGCGCAGTCGCTGAAGGAGGAGGTGTTCGAGCGCTTCCCGTTCGTCGACGTCGCCTTCGGCCCCGGCCAGGTGCACAAGCTCGCCGAGTTCCTGACGAGCGATTCGCTCACCGCTCAGGGCTTCTTCGAGTTCGAGGGCTTCACCGGGCACCTGCCGGCGCGTCGCGAGCGCCCGTTCCAGGGTTGGCTGCAGATCAGCGTCGGCTGCAACTGCGCGTGCTCATACTGCATCGTGCCCTCCACGCGCGGGCGCGAGGTCAGCCGCCCGGCGCACGAGCTGGTTGCGGAGGCGAGCGCGATGGCCGCCGAGGGCGTGCGCGAGGTGACGCTGCTCGGGCAGAACGTCAACTCCTACGGGCGCGACCTGCGCGAGCGCACGAGCTTCGCCGAGCTCCTGGGCCTGATCGATGCGGTCGAGGGCATCGATCGCATCCGCTACACGAGCCCGCACCCGAAGGACATGCGCGAGGACGTGATCCGCGCGCACGCGCAGCTCGCGAGCGTCTGCGAGCACATCCACCTGCCGCTGCAGTCGGGCTCGAGCCGCATCCTGAAGGCGATGCGCCGCACCTACGATCGCGCGCGTTACCTGGACCGGGTGGCGTTGATCCGCGAGCACGTCCCCGACGCGGCGATCACGACCGACATCATCGTCGGCTTCCCCGGTGAGACCGACGCCGACTTTCGCGAAACGCTCGAGGTCGCCGAGGAGGTCGGCTACGACAGCGCGTTCACGTTCATCTTCTCGCCGCGGCGCGGCACCGAGGCGGCCGCCATCGCCGATGGCCTCGTGCCGCATCCGCTGAAGGTGGAGCGGATGCAGGAGCTGCTCGAGGTGGTCCAGCGCCGGGCGCGCGAGCGCTCCCAGCGCTTCCTCGGGCGCACGCTCGAGGTGCTCGTCGAAGGCCCGTCGCGCACCGACCCAGAGCGCCAGCGCGGGCGCACGCGCCACAACAAGGCGGTCAACTTCGCGGGCCTCGCCGCGCCTGGCGAGCTGACCGATGTGGAGATCCTCACCGCCACCAGCCAGACGCTCGGCGGCGAGGAGCGCCTGCTCACACGCGCTGGGCTCTGATCGGCCGGCCGCAGCCGCAGGCCGGCAGGCGCGATCCGGGCGCTCGCGGTCTGTGCGCGTCAGGCGAGCGCCGGCACGCGCGCGTGCCGGGGGACGCGTACGCAGTTGGCGCCCGCGCGCTTGGCTTCGTAGAGCGCGGCGTCGGCGGCGGCGAACACCGACTCGTAGTCGAAGGACGTTTCCCGGGCCGAGGCGTTTGCGCCGAAGCTCATCGTCACGAGCAGCCCACCGCCCGGACGGCTGTCGGCGACGGCCGCGCGCAGCCGCTCGGCGAGCTCGGCCGCGGCGTCGAGATCGCCGCCGGGCAGCAGCACGAGGAACTCCTCGCCACCGAGCCTGTACGCGAGGTCAAACGCTCGCAGCTGCTTGCGCAGCACATACGCGACGTCCTTCAGCACCGCATCTCCGACGGCGTGCCCGTGGGTGTCGTTGACGCTCTTGAAGCGATCGAGGTCGCCGACGATCACGCCGACGGGCTCGCCCGTCAGGCTCGCCTGCTGGGCGAGCTCCTGCACGCGCGCTTCCAGCGCCGTGCGGTTGAGCATGCCGGTGAGCTGATCGAGCACCGCGTCGCTGCGGTGCTTGATGTCCGACTGCATCAGCGGCGTCGAGAGGACCGCGACGCAGAGGACCAGCGCCACGGGCACGATCGCGAGCACCGGGTTCGCCAGCACGACGCGCTCGTCGACGGCGAAGGCGACCGTCAGGATCAGGACGATGCTGAGGACGACGCCCACAAGTACGCCGCGCAGCGAGAAGCGCGTGCTCAGCGTCATCACCGGGATCGCCATCCACGCGAGCGCAGGGGCGCCGAGCGGTCCGCTGAGCGCCACGGCCACCGCGATCGTCAGGCCGCTGCACACCCACGCCGCGAACATCAACAGCTCGGGCCGTGTGAGCCGCTCCATGAGCCGGTCGGCGAACGCGAAGCAGGACAGGATGGACACGACGAACACCAGCGGCCACCAGCCGAGCCACGGACCTGCGGCCAGGATCGCGAGGCTCATGATCACAGCCGCGCGCTGCCTTACCGGGCGCACCCGGGCCTCCATATCAAACATCCGTCGCCGGTCGAAATCGTCGCGGCACAGCCACGATCGCGTCTCGGCCAACGGCTCGGGTGGACTGCAGGGGCGGTTCATGTCTCGCTCGGATCGACCTCTCGCAGACACGCGATGACGCGCCTCCTTCGGCCTGGACGAACGTTCGGCCGGGCAATAGGATCGGTCAACCCCAACGCAGGAGAGCTCGAGGAGAGATGAAGATCCGCGCGGCCGTGCTCGAGGAGTTCGCAAGCCCGCTCGTCGTGCAGGAGGTGGACCTGGCCGAGCCGGGCCCCGGCGAGGTGCTCGTGCGCCTGCAGGCGTGCGGCGTGTGCCACACCGACATGTACACCGCCTCCGGCGTCGATCCTTCGGGCTACGCCCCGACGGTGCTCGGACATGAGGGCGCGGGCGTGGTCGAGCGCTGCGGCGTGGACGTCTCGCTTCTCACCGAGGGCGATCACGTGGTCACGCTGTTCTCGCCGCAGTGCGGCGAGTGCGTGCACTGCGTCAGCCCGCTGACCAACCTGTGCCTGGCGATTCGCGAGCAGCAGAACCTCGGCCACCTGCCCGACGGCAGCACGCGCCTCTCGCGTGCCGGCGAGCCGCTGCGCCACTTCATGGGCACCTCGACGTTCGCCGAGTACACGGTGATGCCCGAGATCGCGCTCGCGCGTATCGACCGCGAGGCGCCGCTCGATCGCGCGTGCCTGTTCGCGTGCGGGCTCTCGACGGGTCTCGGCGCGGCGATGAAGACGGCGGCCGTCAGGGACGGCTCGACGTGCGTCGTGTTCGGCGCCGGCATGGTCGGCCTCGGGGCGGTCGCGGGCGCTCGCCTGCAGGGCGCGGAGCGGATCGTGTGCGTCGATCTCTCGCCCGAACGCCTGGAGCTCGCGCGCGGCCAGGGTGCGACCGACGTGCTGATCGGAGGAGAGCACGCGGTGCAGGAGATCCTCGAGATGACCGGCGGCTTCGGCGCCGACTACACGTTCGAGGCGACGGGCAGCGTCGCGGTGATGCGCCAGGCGCTCGAGGCGGCGCGCATGGGCTGGGGTCTGTGCACGGTCTGCGGCGTCGCCGGTCGTGGCGAGACGCTGGACGTCGTGCCGCGCCTTTTGATCACCGGCCGGCGTGTGTGCGGCTCCTCGTTCGGCGGGCTGAAGGGCCGTGAGGACGTGCCCGCGCTCGTCGATCGCTACCTCGCCGGGGAGATCGACGTCGACCCGTTCATCTCGCACCGCCTGCGCCTGGATGAGGTCAACCGCGGCTTCGAGCTAATGGAGGCTCAGGACGGCATCCGCAGCGTGATCGAGCTGTGAGGCGACGCACACGCGGTCGCGCCCGCTGCGCTTGGCCTCATACAGAGCCGCATCCGCCTCGGAGAACACCGCGTCGTAGTCAAAGCGCTCGCCCTGCGCCGAGGCTCCGACGCCGACGCTCATCGTGACCTCCAGCCCACCACCCACGAGGTCGGCGGCGACGGCCTCGCGCAGGCGCTCGGCGAGCTCGGCGGTGTGCTCGATGTCCGAGCCCGGCACGAGGATCAGGAACTCCTCGCCACCGAGCCTGTACGCGAGGTCGAACGCACGCAGCTGCTTGCGCAGCAGGTAGGCGACGTCCTGGAGCACGACGTCGCCGATGCTGTGGCCGTGCGTGTCGTTGACGCGCTTGAAGTGGTCGAGGTCGCCGACGATCACCCCGACGGGCTCGCCAGTCACCTCTGACTGCTGCGCGAGCTCGTGGGTGCGCGCGTCGAGCGCCTTGCGGTTGAGCATGCCGGTGAGCTGGTCGATGACCGCGTCGCTGCGGTGCTGGATGTCCGAGCGCATCAGCGGCGTGGAGAGCACCGCGACGCACATGATCAGCGCGAAGGGGGCGATCAGGATCTGGGGGCTTTCGAGCACCAGGTGGGTCTCGGTCGCGAAGCACACGGCGACCAGCAGCCCAAGCGCGATTGCGACGCCCGCGACCACGCCGCGCATCGAGAAACGCGAGCTGAGGGTTATCACCGGGATCGCGAGCCACGACAGCGCGACCACGCGCGTGCCGCCCTCCAGGGAGATCGCGCCCGCGATCGTCAGCTCGCTGCCGACCCACGCGGCGAACATCACGAGCTCCGGGCGCGCGACGCGTGGGAGCAGGTGGTCCGCGGCGGCGAAGAACGCGAGCGACGGGATCAGGAAGAGCAGCGGCCACCAGCCAACCCACGGCGCCGCGAACGCGATCGCCGCCGCCAGGATCACGAACGCGCGTTGCCTGACCGGGCGCACGCGCTCCTCCATGTCGAGCATGCGCTCGCGAGCGGCTTCGCTGCGGCACAGCCACGACGACCGGCTCTGCGGCTTGCTTTCGGAATATGGCTGGCGAACGGAGCCCACGTGTATTCGCTCGGCTGGCGCAACCCGGACGATTACCGCTCCAGAGCCTCGTGGACGTACGTTGACGAGCGTAGAAAGCCGCACTTTGCGGTGGTCTGCCACCGACCCGGCGGGCGTGGGTGGGATCACGTTCGATCCCACCCACCTCGGGCGTCATTTATCGGTCTCGCCGACGGCTGCTACTGGGCGGTCGCGCCCACCGGCGGGCCGCCCTGGTAGGCGGAGCCGGAGTTGGAGCTCCCGCTGGAGCTCGAGCCCATGTTCGGGCACGGGGTTTTCCCGCTCGGCAAGGCCGATTTCTGGGTCGGGCTCGGCGTCGTCGGCGTGGTCGGAGTCGTCGAGGTCGACGGCGTGCTCGATTGCGTGCTTGTCGTGCTCGCGGCGGTCGTCGTCGCGGCGCCGGCGCTGGAGATGCCGGCGGCCACGCCGCCTGTCGCGAGCGCTCCCGCGACCATGGTCGCGCCGAGCAGTCTTGAGATGGTCATCGGATCGAACCTCCTGGGATCGATTGGTGGGGTGTGTTGACCATCGTGGGCGACGTCGCTAAGGGCAGGGCCACGTGTTTGTAGGGCTTGTGTAAGGGGGAGGGGGAGCTCCTGGGGGCGCGGAACGGCTCCTTCGCGCCGTCCGCCCGCCGCGTATGCGAACATATGTTCGTGCGTTGGAGCAACCTCACGCTCGACGGCGATGAGCAGCGGTCGTTGCCGGGCTACCGCGACCCGGCCGCCGTGCGCCGCTTCCAGGCGCCCGAGGCGCTCGACATGCGTTTCTACGAGGTTCACGCCAAGTCCGTGCTCAACCGCGTACCGCCGCAATCGCGGATGCCGTTCCGCTGGACGATCAACCCGTATCGGGGCTGCAGTCACGCCTGTACCTACTGTGTAAGCCCGGATACTAGGATCCTGATGGCAGACGGCCGCACAAAGAGGATCGCCGACATCGAGGTGGGGGAGTCGATCTACGGGACCGTCCGCCAGGGTGCCTACCGGCGATTCGTGGTCACGCAGGTCCTCGACAAGTGGTCGAGCATCAAGCCCGGGTACGCCGTCGGACTCGAGGACGGGACCGAGCTGATCGCGAGCGAGGACCATCGCTTTCTCACTGGGCGTGGCTGGAAGCACGTCATCGGAGCGGAACACGGCCGACTTCAGCGGCCACATCTAACCCTGAACAGCCGTCTGCTCGGCCCGGGCGGGTGTGTCGACGGGCCCGTCGTTGACAACGACTACCGACGGGGTTACCTGTGCGGCGTCATCCGCGGCGACGGGCAGATCGGCTCCTACTTCTACGAGCGACCGGGCCGCGCGGCGGGCGCCGTGCATCGCTTTCGCCTTGCCCTTGCCGACATCGAGGCATTGGATCGCGCCGGCGGGTACCTGGCCCATTTCGGCGTCGCCACGACCGAGTTCGTCTTCGCGAAGGCTGCAGGCAATCACAGGGCGATGACGGCGATCCGCACGCAGAAACGAGACAACGTCGAGCGCATCACCGAGCTGATCGGCTGGCCGATCCTGCCGAGCCTGTCGTGGCTGAAGGGATTTCTTGCCGGCATCTTCGACGCCGAGGGCTCGTGCAGCAAGCACATCCTCCGCATCGCAAACACAGATCCGGAGATCCTTGCGCGGATCAAGGCCGCTCTCGGCCGCTTCGGATTCGACTATGCCGTTGAGCGGCTGCGACAGTCGAGCAATGGCATGACCAACATTCGCCTTCGCGGGGGTCTCTCCGAGAGGATGCGCTTCTTTCTCGGCACCGATCCCGCGATCACGCGCAAGCGCACGATCGAGGGAAGCGCTCTCAAGACAACTGCCGCATTGGGCGTGACATCGATCCGCTCGCTCGGCATGACGATGCGCCTCTACGACATCACCACCGGCACGGGCGACTTCATCGCGAACGGCGTCGTCAGCCACAACTGCTTCGCCCGCCCCACCCACAAGTACCTGGACTTCAACCCCGGCCGCGACTTCGAGCGGGAGATCGTGGTGAAGGTGAACGCCCCGGAGGTGCTGCGCGTCGAGCTGGCCCGGCCGTCGTGGAAGGGCGAGCACGTGGCGCTGGGGACGAACACGGACCCGTATCAGTGGGTGGAGAGCCGCTATCGGCTGATGGAGGGGATCTGGGAAGCGCTGCGCGACGCGGCGAATCCGTGCTCGGTGCTCACGAAGTCGCCGCTGCTGTTGCGTGACCTGCCGTTGATGCTCGAGATCGCCGAGCGCGCTAGCTTCAGCGCGTGCCTGTCGATCCCGACGCTCGATGAGAAGGCGTGGCGGGCGACCGAGCCGCACACGCCGAGCCCACGCGCGCGCCTCGAGGCGGTCGCGGAGCTCAACCGCGCGGGTATCCCGACGGGTGTGCTGATCGCGCCGCTGATGCCGGGGATCAACGACGCGCCACATCAGGTCGAGCCGCTACTGGAGCTGGCGGCGCAGGCGGGTGCGACGAGCGTCGGCGGAGTCGCGCTGCACCTGCGCGGCGAGGTGCGCGGCGTGTTCATGGACTGGCTGCGCTCGCAGCGTCCCGACCTCGTGTCCCGCTATGAGGAGCTCTATCGCCGCCGCGCATACGCGCCCCAGGAGGAACGCGAGCGCCTCGCGCGGATGGTCCGCCGCGGCGCTGGGCCGACCGTGTTCAGGCTGAGGGGCTCATCGCCCGCTGAGGATCGCCAACGCGAGCTCGCGGCCGCGACGCCAATCTCACAGCAGGAGAGCCTGTTTTGAGGGCGCCGCGGGAACGATCGCTAGATTTGAGCGCGATGCCGAGCGACGCCTCAAGCACGACCGACGGGCGCTACGCCCAACGGCTGGCGCAGGACGGTACGCGCGAGGCGGCCGTCAGCGTGAGCGGCCTGGTGAAGTCCTACGGCTCGGTGAAGGCGCTCGTGGGCGTCGACCTGGAGGTTGCTCACGGGACGGTCATGGGCCTGCTCGGGCCCAACGGCGCGGGCAAGACGACGATCATCCGCATCCTGACGACGCTGCTCAAGCCCGACGCGGGGACGGCGCGCGTCGCGGGGCTCGACGTCGTCGCCGACGCGGCGAAGCTACGCGAGCGGATCGGGCTGGCCGGGCAGTACGCCGCGGTCGACGAGAACCTGACGGGCCTCGAGAACCTGACGATGGTCGGGCGCCTGTACGGCGAGCCGCGCGCGCAGGCCAAGCGGCGCGGGAACGAACTGCTCGAGCGCTTCGATCTGCTCGACGCCGCCGGCCGGGCGACCAAGACGTACTCCGGTGGTATGCGCCGCCGGCTCGACCTGGCGGCTGCGCTCGTGGCCAACCCTCCGATCCTGTTCCTCGACGAGCCGACCACGGGACTCGACCCTCGCAGTCGCCTGCAGCTGTGGGAGACGATCGAGGGGCTGGTCGCCGAGGGCACGACGGTGTTGCTGACGACGCAGTACCTGGACGAGGCCGACAGGCTGGCGAGCGAGATATCGGTGATCGACCACGGTCGCGTGATCGCGGGCGGAACACCCGACGAGCTCAAGGATCGCGTCGGCGGCGAGCGCCTCGAGATCCGTCTCGACGACTCGTCCCGAGCCGAGGACGCGGTGCAGGCGCTCGCGTCGATGGCCGACGAAGCCCCGGGCATCGACGGCGACCTGGTGACCGTGGGCGTGCACAGACGCGGCGGCGCGATCGTCGACGCCGTTCGCCGGCTCGACGAGGCCGGCGTGGGCGTGGAGGACATCGCGCTGCGCCGACCGACGCTCGACGACGTGTTCCTGGCGCTGACCGGCCACGCGGCGGAAGCCGACGACGAAGACGACCGGGCGGCCGCGTGAGGCGCCTGTTCACCGACACGCTCGTGATCGCCGAGCGCAACCTCGTGCGGCTGCCACGCGCCCCCGAGCTGCTGGTGGCGTTCACCGTGCAGCCGATCATGTTCGTGCTGCTGTTTCGCTATGTGTTCGGCGGGGCGATCAAGACGCCGGGCTACAGCTACGCGGACTTCCTGATCCCGGGCATCATCGTCCAGAACATCGCCTTCGGCGGGTTCGTGACTGCGCTCGGTCTGAACGAGGATCTCCACAAGGGCCTGATCGACCGCTTTCGCTCGCTGCCGATGGCCAGGGCCGCGGTGCTCGCCGGCAGGACGCTAGCCGATGTGGTCACCAACGGGCTGTCGGCCACGATCCTCGTGATCACCGGGCTGATCATCGGCTTCTCCTTCCACACGAGCGTGCTCGAGGCGCTTGCGGGCGGCGGTCTGCTGTTGCTGTTCGGCTACGCGTTCTCGTGGGTGTTCGCGTTCCTGGGCATGCTCGTCTCCTCGCCGGAGGCAGCCAACTCGGTCGGCTTCATCGCCGTCTTCCCGCTGACGTTCATCTCCTCGGCGTTCGTGCCCGTGCAGTCGATGCCGACGGTCCTACGGGACTTCGCGGAAGTCAATCCGTTCACGATCACCGTCGACGCGATGCGCTCGCTGTGGCTGGGGGCTCCGGCCGGCAACAACGTCTGGGGCGCCGTCGTCTGGGCGCTTGCGATCATCGTCGTGTTCGCGCCGCTGGCGGTCGCGCGTTACCGGCGGGCGGCGGGGCAGTGATCGCTGCCCTGTGAAAGAACATGCTTATGGCGTGCTAATCGCATGCTAAGGTCATGCTATGAGTGCGATCCAGATCAAGAACGTCCCTCCCGAGCTGCACGAGCGGCTGCGCGAGCGCGCCCGACGAGAGGGAAGGAACCTGAGCGAGTATGCGTTGGACGTACTCGAACGCGACCTCGCGCTACCAACTACGCGCGAATGGCTGGCACGTCTGAGAGAGGACGAGCCCGTGCCGTGCATTACCTCCGAGGAAATTGTGAGCTTGATTCACGAGGGACGGGCCGAGCGCGATGAGCAGATCCTCCGCGCCATCTCCGATCGTGATTGACGCGTCGGCGCTCGTCGAGCTGCTGCTGCGGAGTGAGGCTGGCGCGAGGGTCGAGCGAGCGATCGGCACCGCTCAGCTCGTGGCTCCTGATGTCGTCAGCCCAGAGGTCATCCAGACTCTGCGTGGCCTCGAGCGCGGCGGCAAGTTGACCGGCGCGCGCGCATCGAAGGCCGTCGCACGGCTCGCCGAAAGCGACGTTACATGTGTGCCGACCAAGGCTCTGCTTCGCGAGATGTGGTCTCTGCGCGCGAACCTCTCCGCCTACGACGCCTGCTACGTGGCGCTTGCTCGTGCGCTGGGCGCTTCGCTGCTGACCGGCGACAGGCGCTTGGCGCGCGCTCCTGGCCTGGACGTCACGCTGGTCCAGGTTTAGCGGCGAACGCACCGGACGCCCTCAGCGCTTGTCCCGCTGCGCAGCTTCGAATTCCCGCGCAACCGCCTCGCCGCCCAACCGCCGCGACACGCCAGCGGCCACCTCTGGCGCCAAGCCGGAGACGATCGCCCCGATCCGCAGCCCAAACGGCGCGACGTCGACCTCGCCGCGGTCGCGCTCGATCGCGTCCACGACGGCGCGGGCGACGTCCTCGGGCGAGCGCGTGCCGACGCCGCGCGGCAGCTGTATGCCGGTGTCGGCGAAGAAGCCAGCGTCGCGGATGAAGCCGGGGAAGACGGCGGAGACGCCGACGCCGCTGCCGTGCAGGTCGGTGCGCAGGGCGGCGGCGAAGCCGCGCAGTCCGGCCTTGGTGGCGGTGTAGATCGAAGACCCGGGGGCCGGCGCCTTGCCGGCGAGCGAGGAGACGAACAGCAGGTGCCCGCGGCCGCGCTGGAGCATCTGCGGCAGCAGCGCGCGGGCGAGCACGATCGGCGCGCGCAGGTTGACCTCGAGCGCCCGGTCGATCTCCTCGATGGAGAAAGACTCCAGGCGCCCGGACGCGGGCAGGCCGGCGTTCGCGATCAGGATGTCGACGGCGCCGGCGTCGAGGTCGAGCAGGCGCTCGACCTCGACGCGGTCGCTGAGGTCGGCGGCAAGCGCGCGGGCGCCGAGGTTGGCGGCGAGCGACTCGAGCACGTCGTCGGTGCGCCGCCCGGTGAGCGTCAGCTGGGCGCCGCGGGCGTGCAGCGCACGCGCGATCGCACCGCCGAGGCCGCCGGCGGCGCCGGTGAGCAGCACGGAGGAGCCGGCGATCTTCACAAGCTGTGAGCCTATTGGCATGCGAATCGTGGCGCTGTTCGGACCTACGGGCGTGGGCAAGACCGCGGTGGCGGTGGCGCTCGCGGAGCTATTGCGCGCGCGGGGCAAGGACCCGGTGGCGGTGTCGGCGGATGCGCTGCAGGTGTACGCGGGCCTCGAGATCCTCACGGGCGTGGCGAGCGCGGCCGAGCGCGCGCGCCTGGAGCACCGCCTGGTGTCGTTCCTGCCGCTGGACGCGACGTTCAGCGCTGGCCAGTACGCCGAGCTCGCGCACGCGCAGATCGACGAGCTGTTGGCGGCCGGCAAACGTCCGATCGTGGTTGGCGGCACGGGCCTGTACCTGCGCGCGGCGCTGAGCGAGCTGAGCCTGCGCCCGCCGCCGCCGGAGGGCGTGCGCGAGCGCTGGACGGCGGAGCTCGAACGCGAGGGGGCGCCGGCGCTGCACGCGCGGCTGGCGGCGCGCGCGCCGTGGGCGGCGCGTGGCATCGACCCGAACGACCGCCAGCGCGTCGTGCGGGCGCTCGAGCTGCTGGATCTGGGAGAGCTCGAGCCGCCGGAGGGCCCGTCGCAGCTGTGGAGCGAGGAGCTGCGCCATCCGACGCTGCTCGTGGGTCTGACGATGGAGCGCGAGGCGCTGTACGCGGCGATCGACGCCCGCGTGGAGGCGATGCTGGCGGCGGGCGCACGCGAGCAGGTGCTGCGGGCGCACGCGGCGGGCGCGTCTGAGACGGCGCGCAAGGCGCTCGGTTTCGAAGAGCTGTTGGCGGGAGATGTGGAGGCGATGAAGCGGCGCACGCGCAACTACGCCAAGCGCCAGCTGACGTGGATGCGCAAGCTGGCGGGCGTGCGCACGATCGACGTGACGGGCCGCGAGCCGCAGGCCGTCGCGCGCGAGATCCTGGCCGAGACGCCCGACTGACCCAACTAGACTGCGCCGCGCGATGGCGACCACGCGATTCGAGAAGTGGCAGGCGCTCGGCAACGACTACCTGATCGTGGAGCGCGACGAGCTGGCGTTCGAGCTGACGCCCGCGCGCGTGCGTAGGCTGTGCGAGGGCCACTTCGGCGTGTACGCGGACGGCGTGCTGCTGCTGTTGCGGCCGACGAATCCCGAGCACGTGGCCGACCTGCGCATCTTCAACCCGGACGGCTCGGAGGCGGAGCTGTCGGGCAACGGCGCGCGCGAGGCGATCCTGTACCTGCGCCGGCGCGGCTGGACCGACGCAGATACCTTTGCGATACAGACGGCGGCGGGAGAGATACGCCCGACGATCACCGGCCCGGAGACGTGCACGGTGGACATGGGCATGGCGAGCCTGACGTCGAAGGACTTCCCGGGCGGGCCCCCGGACGGCCGCGCCACGCTCAGCGCCGACGGGCGCGAGTGGAGCTTCCAGCATGTCTCGATCGGCAACCCGCAGTGCGCGATCCACGTCGCCTCGCTTGCCGAGCTGGAGGCGCTGGACCTGCCGGCGATCGGCCCCGAGATCGAAGGCGCCGCGATTTTCCAGAATCGGACAAACGTGTCGTGGTACACGGAGTTGCCTGATTCGGCGACAGGCGAGGCGGGCGATCAGAGCCGGCCCGGGCGCATCCGCGCGCGGATCTTCGAGCGCGGCGTGGGCGAGACGCTGTCGTCTGGCACGGGCGCGACGGGCGCGGCGATCGCGCACGCCCTGGAATGGCAACCGCCGCTGCGCCCGACGCGCGTGACGGTGCTGCTGGACGGGGGCGAGCTGGAGGTGCAGGTGGGGGAGGACCTGCACGTGGACCTGACAGGCTGGGCGCGGCCGGTGTTCGAGGGTCGCCTGAGCGAGGAGTTCGAAAAGGAGCTGTATGAAGCCGAGTAGAAGATTGGAGCGCATCCCGCCGTACGCGTTCGCCCAGCTGGAGCGCAAGATCAAAGAGAAGCGCGCGGAAGGGGTGGACGTGATCAGCCTGGGGATCGGCGACCCGGACCGCCCGACGCCGGCGCTGATCGTGGCGGCGATGCAGGAGGCGGTCACGGAGCCGGAGACGCACCGCTACCCGACGAACCGCGGCCGCGAGGACTTCAGGGGCGCCGTGCGCGACTTCTACGGGCGCCGCTTCGGCGTGACGCTCGACCCGGAGCACGAGATCATCCCGGCGATCGGCGCGAAGGAGGCGATCTTCAACCTGAACCTGGCGTTCCTTGACCCGGGCGACTACGCGCTGGCGGCGGACCCGGGCTACCCGGTGTACACGGCGGGCCCATGGCTGGCGGGCGGGGAGCCGGTGCTGATGGCGCTGCGTCCGGAGCTGGGCTTTGTCCCTGACCTGGGCGCGATCGACGCGGAGGTGGCCGAGCGCTCGAAGCTGATGTACCTGAACTACCCGAACAACCCGACGGGTGCGATGGTCCCGGACGGCTTCTTCGAGCGCGTGGTGGAGTTCGCGCGCGAGCACGAGATCCTGGTGGTGCACGACAACGCGTACTCGGAGATCGTGTTCGACGGCTACGAGGCGCCGTCGTTCCTGCAGACGCCGGGGGCGAAGGACGTGGGCATCGAGGTGTTCTCGCTGTCGAAGGGCTACAACATGACCGGCTGGCGCTGTGCGGTGGTGGTTGGAAACGCGCAGGCGCTTGAGACGTATTGGCAGCTGAAGACGAACATCGACTCGGGCCTGTTCGAGGCGGTGCAGCTGGCGGGCGTGGCGGCGCTGTCGCCGGACGCGGACGCGGACGTGGCGGCGATGAACGAGCTGTACCGGCGCAGGCGCGATCTGGTGTGCGACGCGCTGCGCGCGATCGGCGTGGACGTGACGCCGCCGCACAGCACGATCTACGTGTGGGCGCCGGTGCCGCAGGGCTTCGCGAGCTCGGAGGCCTACTGCGAGCACGTGCTCGAGCGCACGGGCGTGGTGCTGACGCCGGGCGCGGTGTACGGGCCGGCGGGCGAGGGCTGGTTCCGGATCGCGCTGACGACTCCGGACGAGCGTCTGCTGGAGGCTGTCGAGCGTCTGGGCACGCTCGGGGGTTGACAGCTTTTGGGAGACCCGGTCGCGCGAGCTTCGTACAGCCGAGGCTTCACCGGTCATAACACCTGCTGGCGTATCGGTGGTCCTAGACTGAGTGGTGGATGGATCGAAGTCGCAACGGCCGTAGCGCCGTCACCCCGAAACAAGCCGAGTGGACGGCCGATGGATCGCAGCCCTCGCCCCGCGCGCGCCAGCGCGCGTTCTGCGTCGCGGCGCTGGCGGACGGCGACGATCTGGCGGAGCTTGGCGAGCTGCTGCGCACGGCCGGCGTGGCGGTCGTGGGCGAGATGATCCAGCGGCGCGAGCAGCCGCACCCGAACACGTACCTCGGCCCGGGCAAGGTGGCGGAGGCGAAGGCGGCGGCGCTCGCGTGCGACGCGAACGTGATCGCGTGCGACGACGAGCTGAGCGCGCGCCAGGAGCGCAACCTGGAGGAGGCGATCGGGCTGCCGGTGGTGGACCGCACGACGGTGATCCTCGACATCTTCGCCTCGCACGCGAACAGCGCGGAGGGCAAGCTGCAGGTCGAGCTGGCGCAGCTCGAGTACAACCTGGCGCGCATGCGCGGCCTGTGGAGCCACCTCGAGCGCCTGGGCGGCGGCATCGGCACGAGGGGCCCGGGGGAGACGCAGATCGAGACCGATCGACGCCTCGCGCGCGACCGCATCGCGGTGCTGCGCCGGCGCCTGGAGCACGTGAAGGGCACGCGCGCGGTACAGCGCGCCGAGCGCGAGCGCGCGGCGCTGCCGACGATCGCGCTGGTGGGCTACACGAACGCGGGCAAGTCGACGCTGCTGAACGCGCTGACGGGCTCGGACGTGGGTGTGCGCGACCGCCTGTTCCACACGCTCGACCCGACGACGCGCGCGCTGAAGCTCGGCGGGCGCCCGCACCTGCTGACCGACACGGTCGGCTTCATCAGCAAGCTGCCCCACCAGTTGGTGGACGCGTTCGCGGCGACGCTCGAGGAGACGCGCCGCGCGGAGCTGCTGGTGCACGTGCTCGACGCCTCGGCGCCGGAGGTCCAGCAGGAGATCATGCAGCGCTCGGTGGAGGCGACGCTCGAGGAGATCGGCGCGGGCGAGCGTCCGCGCGTGCTGGTGCTCAACAAGATCGACCTGCTCGACCGCGACGCCCTCGAGGAACTGCGCTTCCGCCACCCGGAGGCGGTGTTCGTGAGCGGCGTCAGCGGCGACGGCCTCGGGGAGCTGGAATCCCGCCTGGAGCACGAGCTCGCGCACACGCTGCGCCCGCTGGACCTGCTCGTCCCGTACGCCGACGGCGGCAGCCTCGCGGAGCTGCACGAGCTCGCCGGCGAGGTCACACGCGAGGACACCGCCGAGGGCGTGCGCGTGCACGCCCTCGTACCCGCGCGCCTGGCCGACCGCTTTGCGCGCTTCGCCGTCGCCTCCTGAGCGGGCGCCTCAGCGCTCGTCGCCGCTTCCCGACAGCACCCCGCGGCGCTGGCGCGAGAGGAGCTTGTCGAGGTTGGCCTGCGCGATCTCATCGAGGTCCAGGCCGAGCTCGCTCGCGAGCTGTGCGACGTACCAGAGCACGTCGCCGAGCTCCTTGGACATCGCGCCGCGACGGTCGTCGCTGACCTCGCCGCCGTCGTCGCGGATCGCCTTCTTGGCGTGCTCGGCCACCTCGCCCGCCTCGCCGGCAAGCCCCAGGGCTGGATATGCGAGCCACGCCTCGCGCGGGTACTCGGCGGTGCGGCGCGACAGCCGCTGGTACTCGGAGAGCTCCACGCGGCGATCGTAGGGCAGCGTGCCCCAGCCGGATGCGGCGACCCTGGAGTTTGCGGCGATCTGAGGTCTGTGGCGGCTTCGATTGACGCTGGGCCGTCAAACCCCCGCGGCGTGGCGGGCGCTGAGGCTGGTCTGGCGCTCGATCTCATCCTCCAGCGGCGCGAGCTCGCCGGGGTCGATGCCCAGCGCACGGGCGATCAGCCAGTCGGCGAACCACACGTTCTTGGGCAGCAGCGGGCCGTGCAGGTAGGTGCCGATCGTGTTGGCGCTGCGCGCCCCCTCCTGGCCGCTGCGCCCGTCGTTGCCGTGGCCCTTGAGCACGCGCCCCAGCGGCTCTTGGCCGGCGCCCAGGTGGGTGCGGCCCCCGTGGTTCTCGAACCCGGCGAGCACGCGCTGCTCACCAGCGTCGAGCGTCACCTCGATCGCGACGTTGCCGATCAGGCGCGGGCCGTCCTCGCGCACGGTGCGCACGTCGAGCAACCCGACGCCTGGGATCTCCTGCTCGCCGAGGGTGTAGGAGTGGCCCAACAGCTGGTAGCCGCCGCACACGCCGAGGACGACGGCGTCGCGCGCAGCGGCCCTATGCAGTCCCTCGCGCTTGGTCTCGATCAGGTCCTGCGCGCACAGCAGCTGGTCACGGTCCTGGCCGCCGCCGATGTAGAACAGGTCGTGGGCGTCCGCGTCGAGTCGCTCGCCGAGGCTGCTGGCGGAGAGCTGGAAGCCGATCCCACGCCACGCGCAGCGGCGCTCGAGCACGATCAGGTTGCCGCGGTCGGCGTAGATGTTCATCAGCTCGGGATACAGCGCGCACACGCGCAGCGGGCCAGGGGAGGGGTGGTGTGCCGCCGGCTCAGGCATGGAAGATCACCGCGACGCTCGCCGTGTGCTCCTCGGTCGCCGCGATCGGGCGCGTGCCGGCGCTCGCGAGACCGACCTGCAGCGCCTCGCGCTGCAGCTGCTCGACGCCGACGCGATCGAGCTCGACGACGTCGCGTTCGCAGGACGGGAGCGCCGGCGCACCGGCGCTCGCCGGCGCGAGCACGCTGCGCTCGCGTTCGATGCGCACGACGCGCTTGCCCACCTGCACGCGCATGGCGCGACTGATGTAGCTGCTCCCATCGACGCGTGCGATCTCCGGTGAGGGGCCGATGTCGCCGGCGTAGCAGTCGAACTCGTCGATCTCGGTGACGATCGCGCACGCGAGCAACCCGCCGGGTGCGAGGTGGGCCCGCGCACGATGCAGGAACTGCAGGCGCCTGGCGCTGCCGTCGAGCAGCTGGATCGTCTGCATCGGCGCGATGCACAGGGCGAACTCGCGCTGCTCGAGCGCGAACGTGCGCGCATCGGCGCACAGCGTCTCGATGTCTGTCCCCTCGGCGCGCTCGCGCAGCGCCGCGAGCAGGTCGGCGTCGAGGTCGAGCGCGGTCACGCGGTGCCCGTGGCGGGCCAGGTCGAGCGCGACGCGCCCGCTGCCCGCGCCGACGTCAAGTACGCCCGCCGCCTGCGATGACGCCACCGCTGCGTGTGGGCCAGGCGTGCGGGAGGTCGCGCCCGCGCTCGCGGCGAGCTCGCGCCACAGCGGCAGGTCGGCGGCGTAGGAGCCGCACTCGAGGTCGTGCCAGATGACCGAGCTTGGCTGTTTCGATGCCCGCCCGTCCGTGCGCTCGCCGCCCTGGGTGGGTCCATCGGTTGCGTTCACGACCACGCGCTGCTCGCCTCCCCGCGGGCGACGAGCAGCTCGCGCAGCGCCAGCATCGCCGTGTAGGTGGGCAGCGCGAACAGGGGCGCGTCCGCGGCCGCCGGATCGCCGGCCGGGCCGGGACGGTCGGCGGCGGCCGTGCGCAGGGCGTCGGCGAGATCCTCGCGCACGTCGATGCGCACCGGGTCGATGCCCGCATACTTCAGCCGCGCGGCGAGGTCGGCCGCGCGCGTGCCGCTGCACGTCGCCCGCCGGATGCGCCCGGCGAGCAGCTCGAAGTCGGCGTCCCAGATCCATGAGACGTCGCGGCCGTCGGCGATGTGGTCGTTGAGCACGCCGAGCACGTCGTGCTCGCCGGGCTCGAGCGCGAGCGTGCGCAGCACCTCGTTGGCGCCGGCGGGGTTCTTGACGAGCAGGATGCGCAGCTCGCGCGTGGCTGGCGGCGCAGCGCCGTTGCGGGCGCCCGCGCCGGCGGACGGAAGGGCGGGGACCGTTACGGTCACGCTCTCGGCGCGCCCGAACGCGGCCTGTGTGGCCTCCAGCCCGGCGACGATCGTCTCCAGCGGGATCTCGAGCGCGGTGCTGAGCGCGGCGGCGGCGAGCGCGTTGTAGACGTTGTAGAGGCCGGGCAGCGCGAGCGAGACCTCGGCTTGGCCGGCGGGCGTGCTCAGCGTGAAGCGCGCCGCGCGCACGCCCTGCAGGCGCACGTCGGTGGCCGTGACCGACGGCGCCGGCCTGGCCTGACCGCAGCTGGGGCAGTGGTAGTGGCCGAGGTGGCCGAGGTAGATCGCGTCGAACACGTACGGCGCGCCGCAGTGGCGGCAGTGCTTGGCGTCGGCGGCGTGCGCCATCCCCGCCAGCGCCAGCGAGTCGTCGTCGACCCCGAAATAGAGGACGCCGGGGTGCTCGCGCCCGAGGTCGGCGAGCAGCGGGTCATCGGCGTTCAGCACGAGCTTCGCCTCGCCGTCGCGCACGACCTCCGCCCAGCGCTCGGCGATCGTCTCGAGCTCGCCGTAGCGGTCGAGCTGATCGCGGAAGAGGTTGCCGAGCAGGATCGCGCGCGGGTGCAGCTGCGAGGCGAGCTGCGCCAGCCATAGCTCGTCGACCTCGAACACGCCGAGCTCGCCCGCGATGGCGCCGCCCGGCAGCGCCGCGTCGAGCAGCGTCGTGGCGATGCCGCCCGCCATGTTGGCGCCCGCGCGGTTGTTCACGAGCGAGATGCCCGCACGCTCGAGGATGGCGGCGGCCATCGTCGCGGTCGTCGTCTTGCCGTTGGTGGCCGAGATCAGCACGCTGCCACGTGCCAGGCGGGCGCCGAGGTCGCCAATCGCGTCGGGCGCGAGCCGCATCAGCAGCTTCCCCGGCGCGCTCGTGCCGCCGCCGCCGCGCAGCCGCGAGATCGCGCCGACGCCGCGCGCGAGCGCGAGCTTGGCCTGCGAGGTGCCTGCCATCAGCCCTCCGCCACCTCGGCACCGGACGGCGGCGGCTCGGACGAGAACGCCGCGTCGGCGCCGCACACGCGTGGTGTCAGCATCGTGATCGCGCCCGCCAGCGCCCGCACGCGTACGGGTAGCTCCCCGATCGGATCGCCGTCCGCGTACATCGTGAACGGACGGTCGGCGCTGAGCGCGATCTCGCGCGCGCGAAAGACCTTCACGCCGGGCTCGCGCACGTGCGTGCCGCTGAACACCTTCGGCAGGATCTTCGTCAGGAACGCGAGCTTGCCGACGCTCTCGAGCACCACCACCTCGAGCAGGCCGTCGTCGAGCATCGCGTCGGGGGCTGCGCGCATGCCACCACCGTAGGCCTTCGAGTTGGCGGCGCCGACCGAGAAGGCGCTGAAGCTGTGGCGCTCGCCGGGCGGGTCGAGCTCGATCTCAAAGCGCGCCGGGCGCCACTGCACGAGCGCGCGCAGCGCCCCGTAGACGTACACGAGGCCACCGAGCCATGCGGGCGCCTCGTTGGCGATGCGGTTGGCGTCGCTGTCGAAGCCGGCCGAGGCGATCCCGACGAACGCCTGCCCGTCCGCTCCCGGGCGCTGTTCCTGCACGAGGCCCAGGTCCACGCGCCGGGTGTGCCCGTCGGCGACGATCGCGGCGGCCGCACCGATGTCGTCGGGGATCTCGAGCACGCGTGCGAGGTCGTTGCCGCGCCCGCCGGGGATCACGCCGAGGACCGCCTCGGGGATCTCCCTGAGCGTGTCCGCGATCACGCCGATCAGGCCGTCGCCGCTGAGTGCGACCAGCGTCTCACCCTGACGCGCGGCCTGCGAGGCGAGCTCGCGGGCGTGCTGCAGGTCGCGCGTGTCACAGCGACGCACGGTCAGGCCGTGCCCGCGCAGGGCCTGCTCGGCGGCGGGTGCGAGACGACCGGCCCGGCCGCCACCGGCGGCTGGGTTGACGATCAGGCAGACTGGGCTTTGCGTGCGCGGTCGCGCCGGCGCCGTCCGATCGTCGCGATGATCGCGAGCACCGCGATCACCAGGAACAGGCCGAGCAGGATCGCGGGCGCGAGGCTGAGCCCGCCAAACGGGAGCGAGATCAACTCGACGATCCCCGTGCCGAGGGCGAGCAGCGCGGCGATCAGCAGGATGATCAGCAGGATCCCGCGCACGCGCGCGAGGATGCCCGCGGATGACGTGGGAATCAGCAGCCCCATCGCGCGCAGCGCGAACAGCTGGCGCCCGCTGGGCGGCTCCTGGCCGAGTCGCTGTACCGCCTCCTTGAGGTCTCCCGCGCGGCGTTCGGCGAGCGCCAGCGACGCATCGGCCATGCGCCTGATCTGCATCCGCTCCTGCGGGCGTGCGGCGGCGATCGCGCGCTGGAAGTAGCCGCGCGCGGCTTCCGCGTCGAAGCGCTCGGAAGCACGCGCGCCGAGGATCGCGAGCGCGGCGGACTTGTATTTGGTCTCGGCCTCGAGCTCCTCATCCGAGCGCTGCTCGAGCGCCTGGATGGCCTCGAGGCCACCGCGCTGCTCCATGCGGACCTGGCGTTGTTTGGGGGCCATCTGCGGCCATTCTATGTTGTCGCGAGGCCACGACGCGGGAGATCGAGCGGACGCTCGCCGCCGCTCGCCGTGCGGGCGCGCAGACGGTATGCTCGCCGCGTGTCCAGCGGTCGGCGTTGTGCATCCACGAGCCTGTGTATGAGCGTGTGCGCGCTGTGCGCTGTGGCGCTGCTGGCGTTCGCCGGGGCGCCGGCGTGGGCGGCCGGCGCGAAGAGCTTTGGCGGCGCTGGCGCCCTGGGCAACCCGACGAAAGGCGCGTCGGAAACAAAGCCCTCTTCGACGGCCACCACGATCACCACGGCGCCCAAGGCGACCACGTCGACGACCGCGACGACGGCGACGACGGAAACCACCAAAGAATCCGAACCGCACAACTCTCGCTCGGTGATCCTGGTCATTGCCGGAGCGGCGGTGCTGCTGCTCTCGGGGGTCGCCTTCGTGATCGTGCGCGACGCGCGCAAAATGGCGCCGGCGAGCGAAGTCGAGTTCGCGGAAGGCAGCACGCCGCGCCACACAGAGGCAGCGCTGCGCAAGCGGCGCGCGAAGGCCAAGGCGGCGCGCCAGCAGCGCAAGCGCAACCGCTGAGAGAACCGGAGACCGCTGTCGTCGGTGTCAGCGGACGGCCGGCGAGATCAGCGGGCGGCCGGCGGCGAGCTCAGTGCTGGACGCGCAGCGGCCGTTGGCTGTGAATCGCGGTGCGCACCGGCGGCGGCGAGCTCAGTGCTGGACGCGCAGCGGCCGCGGGCTGCGCACCGCGGTGCGTACTCGCGGCGGCGATGGCGGCGAGGGCGAGCCGTGGGGACCGCGGCGTGGCCGCGGCGGGCGCGGTGCGCGGGGATGCGGGTCGAGCGGCCCGCCGGGAAGCGCCTTGGAGCCGCCGTCCTCTTCGGAGGAGTCAGGGATGTCCGGGGCGTTCGCGGGCTCGTCGTAGCGGAACGGGATCCACAGCATCAGTCCGGCGACCGGGATCTTCACGAGCGCGGCGAGAAGCAGGATCCAAACCCACAGCGGCATCTCACGGCCGATGGTACTACTGCCGTGTGCAATCGGAAAGCGCGACCCAACTGAGCGAGCTCGCGGCGGAGGTCAGCGACTGCCGGCGCTGCCCGCGGCTGGTCGCCTGGCGCGAGCAGGTCGCCCGCGAGCGGCGCGCGGCGTTCGCCGATCAGGAGTACTGGGGGCGTCCGCTCCCGGGCTTCGGCGACCCCTGGGCGCGCGTGCTGCTGCTGGGCCTTGCGCCGGCCGCGCACGGCGCGAATCGCACCGGGCGCGTGTTCACGGGCGACCGCTCGGGAGACTTCCTGTTCGCGGCGCTGTGGCGGACCGGCTTCGCCAACCAGCCGACCTCGCGTGCCCGTGACGATGGCTTGGAGCTGCGCGACGCATGGATCACCGCGGCGGTGCGCTGCGCGCCGCCGGCGAATCGCCCGACCCCGCAAGAGCGCGATCGCTGCCTGCCGTGGAGCGTCACGGAGATGCGGTTGTTGAGCGAGGTAGGAGTGATCGTGTGCCTGGGGGCGTTCGCGTGGGACGCCGCGCTGCGTCTGACGGCGGCGCTCGCCGAGCCGGGCACCGTCTCGCCGCGTCCGCGCCCGCGCTTTGGTCACGGCGCGGAGTTCGCGGGTGAGCGCTACCGGCTGCTCGGCTGCTTTCACCCGAGCCAGCAGAACACGTTCACGGGCAAGCTGACCGAGCCGATGATCGACGCGGTGCTCGAACGCGCACGGGCGCTCGCCGGCCCGCGCTAGTATCGGTTGCAACGATGAAGAGCGTGATCGCAGCGACGTTGGTCGTGGCAGCCGGACTGGTGGTGGTGAACATGCTCGGCGTCGCCGCGGCGGAAGCCCCGACCACGGCTCCATTGCGCACGGTCAGCGTCGAGGGCGTCGCGACCGTGCCGATCGGTCAGTACGCGAAGCTCGCGGAAGCGACGGCGGTCTATCGCGAGGGGATGGCCGACGCGATCGCCGACGGTCAGAACAAGGCTGAATTTCTCGCGGTCAAGGTTGGCGCGACGTTGGGCAGCGTCCAGAGCGTCGCCGAAGGCGGCGGCTCGATCGACTGCAATAGCGGCGAAGAATCCTCTTACGCCGAATACCAGGGCGAACAGCCCGACTTCGGCTCAGCGGCGGAGGGCATCTCCGCGGCTCCCGCGCCCGAGGCTGCGCGAGTCGTCCGCAAGCCCGCGGTCAAGCACCCGAAGAAGCACGCCTCCGCGAAGAAGGCGAGCGCGACGGCCTGCACGCTGAGCACGCAGGTCTCGCTCGTGTTCGTCATCGATTGAGCCACACGCACTAACCTGCTGCGGATGGCCTACACCACCGCCGACGCCAGACAGCAGCTGCTCGACACCGTCGCCGAGGCGGCCGAAAAGCTCGGCGCGGCGCTGTCGTCGCTGAGCGAGGCGTACGAGCGGCTCGACGAAAGCAACGCCGACGCGGTCGAGGAGGCGCTGTTCCGCCCGACGCAGATGGCCTACGGGCGCGCGCGCCGCGCGCACGCCGCGTTCGCCGAGCGCCACGGCCTGCCGGGGCGCACGTTCGAGACGGCGATCGCGGGAGCTCCCGCGAAGGGCGCGAAGGGCTTCCTGGACAGCGCGGTGTCGGCGATCGCGGACGCCGACCGCCTGCTCGCGACGCTCCAGGACTCGATGCTGCCGGTCGAGGTGGGAGACGTCGAGCTGCGCGCCGACCTCGAGCAGATCCGCTCGCTGCTGGGCGGCCTTGGCGGCCGCGCGCGCGAGCTCGAGCGCACGCTCGGGCGCTAGCCGCGACGGCAAGCTCGCTCGCCGGCTAGGTCGCCGGTGGCGTTGTCGGCGGTGGCGTCGTCGGCGGCGGTGGGGGAGTGCGGTATGCCGCAATCCAGGTGCCGACCCACGCCGCGATCCGGTCGACGCGGGTGAACACGGATGGGCGTCGTGTGCTGCAGCGTCCGTAGACGTGCACCGCGATGCCGATCTCGACGGGTTCTTCGCCTTCACCCGACGGGGCCAGCAGCGGCCCGCCGCTGTCTCCGAAGCAGACGCCCGTGGCGTAGCTGGGCGGGTCGATCGTGCACAGCTCCTCGCTGGCGTAGAACGGCGGCGCGTTGTGCGTGCACCAGCGATCGCCCTGCACGACCGTGTCGGCCCAATGCAGCGATTCGGTCGGCAGTCGCTGCGCGTAGAAGGTGTCGCCCCAGCCGGTGATTGTTGCGCTGGACCCGGCGCGAAGCGCGTCGGCGTCTGAGCTCGCGAGCCGAACCGCGGGGGCCGTGGTGGGCGTGGACAGCACCAGCAGCGCGGCATCGCCGGCGTCGACCTTGCGCAGGAAGCCTTCGTAGACGAGTACCCCCGATACGGTCGAGAGCTGTCTTTCCGCTGGCGCCCCGCCGGCGCCTTCGGTCAGGACCCTGTAGCCGGAGGCCGCGTTGACCGCGCCGGTTTGGATGTTCTCGGCGCAGTGTCCGGCGGTCAGGACGAGGCTGGGAGCGACGACGGTCCCTGTGCACTGGCCGATCCTGTGGCCTTTGATATCGATGATCTCCGCCACCGACGCGAATGTCCCCGTGCGCGCCGCCGTGCCGCCGATGATCGCCTCATGTGCGCGGGCGGCCTGACGCCGTGGGGCTTCGGCATGGAGCGTCTGGCCGGCGGCAAGCGCAGGCACGGCGCCTGCCGTTACCGCGCCTACCAGCAGGGCCAACATGCTGCCCGCCAGCCTGCCAGGGGATATCGGGCTCATCATCACGTTCTCGGGCTCTGCTGAAACCTCTGAGTCTGAGCAGCCGCGCGCGACCGGTCAGCGCGGTCCTATCGACACGGAGCGCGGGCGCCTTGACGAACCATCGTCAAAGCCCGCGCACGTCGGACCTGACCGCGGTGGCGAGATCACCGCCGTGCTGGCCAAGCTCTGACCCGCCGTTTCTCCGGGTGCGCCCGGCCGCGCGTTACTCGACGCGCGCGCCGTTGGCTGTGAGCACGACGTCGATGTTGCCGCGGGTGGCGTTCGAGTACGGGCAGACCGCGTGCGCCGCGCGGACGAGGTCGACTGCCGCTGCTGCGTCGGCGATCGACGGCAGCGTCACATCGAGGCCGACCGACAGCAGGAAGCCGCCGTGGCCGTCTGGGGAGAGCGAGACCTCTGAGTCGATCGCCGCGTCGCCGGCCTCGACCTTGGCACGGCGCGCGACGACGCCCAGCGCGCCCTCGAAGCAGGCGGCGTAGCCGACGGCGAACAGCTGCTCGGGGTTGGTGCCGCCGCCGGGGCCACCCATCTCGGGCGGGATGCGCAGCTGGACGTCGAGCGCGCCGTCGCTCGAGTGGCCATGCCCCTCCATGCGCCCGCCGGTCACGTGCGCCTTTGCCGTGTAAAGCTTGTCTGCCATCACATCCCTCTCGTCGCGGGTCCGGGTCGGGCCAGATGCTAGAAGGTCCGCGAAGATGTTCGTTCTGTATGACGAGAGCTGTGGCTTCTGCCGCTGGGCGATGGCCTGGGCCGTGCGCCGCGACCGAGATCGCGTGCTCGTTGCGGTGCCGATCCAGTCGCCGCTCGGCGGCGAGCTCTTGGCCGACATGGTCTCCGGCGAGCGTCTTCGCGCGGCGCACGTCGTGGGCGAGGACGGCAGCCGTCGCTCGGGAGGCGCTGCTGGCGCGCAGGTGCTGAGCGCGCTGGCGCCCACGCGCGCGCTCGGTCGACTGGCGAGCGGATTTCCTCGCGCCACCGAGCTGCTCTACCGCGTGGTGGCCGGGCGACGCCACAGCTTCGGGCGGCTCGTCGGCGCGGAAGCGCGGCGGCGCGCGGATGAGCTGCTCGCGGCGCAGGGCGTGTCGAGCGCCGCCGAGCTCGAGTTCCGCTCGCGACCGCGCGGCTAACGCGTTACGCGCGCTCGGTTGAGGCGTTCGCGCTGCGGCGCTGCGCCATGCGTGCGTCCCATGCGTGCTCGATCTGCCGCATCAGCGCCGGGTACACGATCAGATGGCGAAACGGTGCGATCGCCGCCATGTACACCGTCCCGAGCGCTCCCCGCGGCTTGACGTACACGCCCATCTGTCCCCGGTAGCGGCCGTCGCCCATCTCCACCCACGCTACGTGCAGGACCCCGTGGACGGTTGCGTTCGAGATCTCCGCCGCCCACTCCACATCGGTGCCGTAAAGGGGGGAGAAGTCCTTCGCGCCCAGCTCCACGCCATCCGCGCTGCCGCGCAGGTCCTCCGGAAGCCGCGCGCGCAGGGTCGTCTCCGCGGCCTGCGGGATCGCCAGCGGGCGCGCTGGTTCGTCCCAACCGAGCCATCCGCCGATGCGGTAGCGGATCGCGAACAGGGCGCGCGTCGCGCGCGAGGCCCCGCGGGCTGGGTCGAGCGAGGCCATCACCTCGAGCAGCGTCGAAAAGTCCTCCACGCCACCCTGCGCGGGCAGCGCCCATGCATCCACCAGCCTGAAGTCCGGTGCCACTTCCTGGATGCGCCACGCGTGGGATTCGTGCTCGCTGTTCGAGAGCCTCATGTCAGCCTCCCGTCATCCGACGCCGCAGGAATTCGTGCCACGACAAGATAACATACATGCATGCATGTATCTATAAAAGAGGAGGACAGCCGGCGGCCGGTGGGGGCGGCGAAGGCTGAGCGCGGGGGGCGCGTGACGCAGGCCGACCGCAGCGCGCGCACGCGCAGCGCGCTGCTCGAGTCCGCCGCCAGGAGCCTTTCGCGCCACGGCTACGGCAACCTCAACCTCGAGCGGGTGGCCAGCGACGCCGGCTACACCCGCGGCGCGCTCTATCACCAGTTCAAGGACAAGGAGGACCTCGCGCTGGCGGCCATTGACTGGGTCGATCAGACATGGCAGCGGGAGATCGGCGGGGCGATCGAGCGCGAGTCCGATCCCGTCGCCGCGCTGATCCTGATCGCGCGCGGTCACGCCGTCTACTGCCGGCGCGACGTCGCGCGCTTCGCCATCGCGCTGAGGCTCGAGTTCAGCGGCCAGGATCACGCCGTCGCACGGCGGCTCGAGCAGGTCTCCGAGGGTCTCGTCAAACGCTGCACGCGCCTCATCGCCGCGGGGCGCAGAGCCGGCACGATCCCAGCCGGCCCGCCGGCCAGGGTGCTCGCGCTCGCGTTCGTCGGCGCGCTCGAGGGCACCGTCATCCAGCTCGCCGGGCATGCGCCGCATGATGAGGTGCTTGCCGCGCGCGTGGCAGCGGGCGTGCTTGGGCTGAGCCCGGTAGTTGTCGCTGCTCGGTAAGCGGCGCTCGGCGGCGACGATCGCTCGCCAGATGCGCCGCGTTCTCGGCGCGATACACCGGTGGTACACTGGCCTGGTGGCCACATCCCATCCCCGCATTCAGGTCACCGAGGATCCGGAGCTCGCGCGCGCGCTGCGGACGGCGGCGCCGCATCTGCCGGTCGGCCTTTCGCGCTCGCGACAGGTGCGTGAACTGGCGATCGCGGGAGCTCGCCATATTGCCGATGGAGCGCCGACCGAAGAGCAGCGCAGGGTGCTGCTGGAAGGGCTGGCGGAGAGCTTCATGAAGCCAGAGACTGCGGGCTTCGACTGGGATCTGCTGCGCGACGGCAAGCTCGGTGCTTGGCCCATCCGGTAGCCGGGCCGCGTGGGGCGAGCTGCCGCTGCTCGTCGATACCTCCGCGTGGTCGCGCGCGCACCACGCGGCCGTCCGCGACAGCTGGGTGCAGGCGCTCCTTGCAGATCGCCTGCGCGTCTCGCCCGCTACCCGGCTAGAGATCCTGCTCAGCGCTCGCAGCGGCGCGGACTTCGACGTGCTCGCCGAAAGGCTGACCGCGGTGCGCACCGCCCCGCTCACTGCCACCACCGCTCGTGCCGCGCAGGACGCCATGCGCACGCTCGCCCATCGCTCCGCCGGCGCCCAGCGGATACCGGTGGTCGACTACCTGATCGCTGCCGCCGCGCAAGGGACCGGAGCCGCCGTGCTGCACTACGACCGCGACTACGACACGCTCGCCGAGATCATGGGGTTCGAGTCTGTCTGGCTCGCGCCGCCCGGCTCGCTCCCGTAGCTCTCGACCGTGAGCGCACTCATGATCGGTAGGTCGCTGGTTGGAGTCCGGCCGTGCCCATGTTGGAGGAAGGTCGCGGCGCTAAGCGAGCCTCGCGGAGACGCGGGTTTGATCCCTAAGAAGCGATGCCGGCGCCTCGGGCAAGAACGGCCGACGGCTGCGGGCGCGCAGCGAAGTTCGCTGTCGTCAACGGCCATCCCGCGTCGACGGTGAGTTAGCCGTATCCGCCGCGCTGTGGCCGACAATGGCGTCGTGCCTCGCCTGGCCACGTTCTACGGAATCGTCATCTGGATGTACCGGCCTGATCATCCGCCGCCGCACTTCCACGCCCAGTATGGCGATGAGGTTGCGCAGATCGAGCTCGCCAGCCTGCGAATTCTCAACGGGTCGCTCCCACCGCGGGCGCTGCGGCTCGTCCGGACTTGGGCGCGCCTCCATACCGAGGAGCTGGCTGATAACTGGATGCGCGCCCAAGCGCTCGAGCCGCTGGCGTCGATCGAGGCACTGCCCTAGCATTGAGGGATGATGCTCCGAGTTACCAGCGTGCAGCCACTATCCGGTTACCGCCTGCGGGTCGGGTTCAACGATGGCGTTGAGCGCGATGTCGACTGTGCCTTCTTGCTTCACGGGACGCTGGGGGAACCCTTGCGTGATGCTGAGTACTTTCAGCAGGTCCGGGTCGATGACGATGCACGAACGGTGGTGTGGCCCAACGGCCTTGATCCGGCGCCCGAGCTTCTACATGGCGACTGCGAGCCAGCGCTTTCTGAGGAGCCGCGCTCCCGAACGCCCGCAGCGAGCCGGGCGGCCTAACAGCTGTTTGCGGGCACCGCGGCAGCGCCACGCCCAGCGCGTTAGTCCAAACCAGCGCCGCCGCGCCCAACCGTGACTCGCTCGACGCCTCATGAGCGTTCCGCTGAAGTTCAGGGGTATCGGGGTGTAAGACGACAGGGAGATGACATCGTTTGGCGACAGGCGACTGAAACCGTCAACGCGACACCCAACTGAAACCGCGAGCGGCATGAAGGCCACGTGCGGACCGGGGAATGCCGCCAGCCAAGGTCCAGGCCCGCGCGCAGGCGCTTGAGGCCGTGGCTGGTATCTCGCCGTTGCTTCTCGCGACGCCGCAGTTGCGGTGCGTGCTGCCTTCTGGGCGAGCGCAGCCCACGTCCGCGGGACGAGTCGGGACTGGCATAGCACTCGATGCACCTTGTGTCGCGTCTTGAGAGGATGGGGGCGTGGCCGCCATGTACGACGCTCGGGAGTCCCTGTTGCGGGAGTTGGGCGCGGCGCGAGTTGTGTTTGTAGTCGGCGCCGGGTTCACCGCGGCGTCAACTGATCTGGATGCCGCAGCGAGCTGGTCTGACTTGGTGGCGCATGGGGTCAGTTTCGCTTCTGCGATCAGAGCGCTGGGATCCGAGGACACGAGACGCATCGAGACCTTGGCTGAGAATCGAACCAGCGCCGGTTTGATTGCCGCAGCCTCTGAGCTGGAGAAAAAGCTCCGCGGTGTGCCATCCGGGTTCGACATCTGGATGGCCGAGTCAGTCGGACGGTTCCGTGTCGCGCATCCCGAGCTGCGTGATGCACTGCGTGCCCTCAACGTCACGATCGCCACGACGAACTACGACACGCTCCTCAGTGAGGACGGTGGTCCGCCTCCGATCGCGTGGACCGATGGGCCGCGATCGCTGAAGGTTCTCCGCGGCGATCTCGACGGCATCCTTCACCTACACGGCGTACACGACGTACCCGACTCGATCGTCTTTGGCGATGCCGGCTACGACACAGTTCGAGCCGATCAGTTCGCCCAGTTCCGCCAGCAGGTTCTCGCGGCCGTACGGACACTCGTCTTCGTTGGCTGCGGTGAAGGACTACACGACCCGAACTTGGCGAGCCTGCTCGATTGGCTCAGCTCGCTCCGCGTGCAGCATGCCCACTACCGCCTGGTCCGATCAGTGGAGCGCAGCACCCAGCCGCAGGCCAACATCATCGATGTCGTCTACGGCGATGACTTTGGAGACTTGGCGCCCTTCTTGGAGCGTTTGGCCGTCGATGCCGCTGCGATCGGAGCGCCCCGTGGAGGCGAGACACCAGAATCCGTGCGCGCCGCACAGCTCACATCTCTCGGGCCGATTGGCGAGCGGCTCAAGGTGTCAGGACGCCTGGAGAAGCTCGGCCAATACGTTGATGCCTTCATGGAAGTGAGCACAGCTCTCGACGAGGCTCTGTCCCTTCCGGATGCTGACCCAATGCGCGAGGAGCTCGTAGCCCGCGTTCGTGCCGAGTGCGCCGGTCTGATCCTTCGGGTCGATGGCGATGCCGAGGAGGCGTTTGAGATGGTGAGCCTGGCTCTCAACACGGGCTTTATGCGATCGAACGCGAGGGCACGGTTCTACGCGCTGCTGACACGAGCAGAGTCCGGCATCGTCGCGAGGCGCATCTCGGAGGCTCGTGCTGCGCTGAATGCCGCCGCCCTGAGCGCGGAGTCTGACAATGACCGCCTGCATATCCTCCAGGTGGAGGCGCAGCTCTGCATGGCGACGGAGGACTACGCCGAGGCAGCGGCCTCATGGGCCACAGCGGCGGAACAGTTCAGGACTGCTCAGGCAGTCGCGGACGATGACGTCGAAGCTACTCGGACGACACGCGGGCTGGCACTCTGCTTGCACAACCGAGGCTTGGCGCTTGGACGAAACGGGGATCTCGTCGGAGCCTGTCGCGAGTTGCAGGACGCAGCCACCTGCTTCTCCACGATTTCCGTTCCCGAGGACGAGGTCCCGTGTCTGTACTTCCTCGCCGAGTACCAATTGCGCAGCGGACTCTTCGAGCAAGGGTTCGATCATGTCGATCGCGCGATCACAGAGGCAGCCGCCCATCATCTGGATGTCTGGGAGATGAAGGCTCATGAACTGAGAGCGCGCGCCTTCTACACCCGAGATAAGGATCACGGACGTGACGTGCTGCGCAGCCTTTACGCGGCGTCGCAGGTTGCCCAGCGCATCGGCGACGAAGACACCATTCGCCGCTGCCTCCAAATGACGGCGACCGTGTACGCCGAGAACAACCAGTTCGACGTTGCGTTGCATTATCTGGAGGGAGCGGCGGTCGCCGCGAGATCGAGTGGCGACCCGCTGGCAATTGCGGACGTGGCCAAGCAGGTCGAGGAGGTAACTGCCAAGCAGCCTCGGCCGTGGAGCGAGGAGTCGCGTCGTAGGTACTTCGCCAGTTCGATGGAAGCCCTCTCACGAACACTTGAGCCGGCCGAGCTCGCGGCTGCTGGCAAGCAGATCCGGTCCGTAATCTGGCCCGACGATCCGGATACCCCTGAAGTTGACCCTGCATACATCGACCGAGGTGATCCGGACCGAGATGCGAAGGCCGAGGTCGATCTCGCGCCGACGCTAAGGGCAAAGCTCGAGGCGTCGGCCACTGATGCGGAAGCGGCGCGAATCATGATGCAACTTGGCGGCTGGTACTTGCATCTACCCGATCCGTATGAGGCAGGGCTGTGGTTCGGCCGTGCCCACGAAGCAGCGACGAGCGCTAACCGCGCAAAACTGGTGGCTAGCGCTTTGGTCGGCCAAGTTGTCGTCGCATTGACCGACGACAACTACGACGCCACGCGGGAGATGGCCAAGCTCGACGAGGCGGCCCAAGCCTTGGGCCAACTTCGGGATCCCGAGATCGAGGCCGCAATCGCCTTCCATCGGGGTCGCTTGTTGGCTGGAGAGAGCCGGTTCGATCAGGCGCTGGGCTGGTTTCGCCGCGCTCGGGATGTGGCCAAGCGCGTCCACGAGGATCGGATGACCGATGACGCCGACGATTGGATACGCCGCATTGAAGCCCATCTACAGCTTCTTGGCCCGGCGCAGCTGTCCTTTGGCGAACTGGCCGAAGAGCTCGCAGGCTTGGAGGCTTGGTACCCCGAGGAGCGGGAGGCCCTGCGCAAGTTCTGGTACTACTGCCGCGACGAAGACATCATGAAGAACGCGTCCGCCGTCGGCGGCGTGACGAAGTGTCTCGTGATGGCGCACAGCAACACCGAGCTCGATGCGCTCCGCGGCGGTCTCTCCGGTCTGTTCGACCTGATCTTCTACTCATCAGATACTCCGTTCGCCCGCGACTTCGACGACATGGGGACGGAGATCGTCCCGTTCCCCGCCGATCGCCCGCTGCCCCTATGCGTCAACGTCATCGGGGTACCCGTCAAGAGTTCGGACGCCAGCAAGGAGGCGTCGAGCGATGCCGCTACCGAGTGAGCACCCGCTCCTTCGCTGGCAGTATTCGCTGACTGGCGACCATCTGTTCGACGATGGACGTCAACCGCGAGCCATCGCGCTGATTGGCCACCACTGGCCCATCCCCGAGTTGACCTGGACGGACCCACCCGATCCGGCTCAGCAGGGCGTGGGATGCTGGTGGTATCCCCAGGACCTAGCAGCCGCACCCGTGGCGAACGCAGTTGCGGTCCTGAGCGTCGCCGCGAGACTTGGGGCGCTTGCAATCCTCGGCCGCCACGTCCTCGCAGAAGCACCAGAGGTCCATCTGCCGCACGAGATTGAGGTCTCGATGCCGCCGCTATCGGCACACGATACGCGGACCATGCCCGATGCTTCCCTTGCCTTGGCGAAGCACGCCTTGACGAACCTGCTCCTCGCCGCCGACACAGCTAGGCTCAACGACCTCATGAGTTGCAAGTCGGCGATCGACGAGCTGGCACGGGTCCGGCCTGATTCCGACGCGATCCCCCTGAGTCTTGGCGTCGCTGAGTTCCGTTACATCGGAAGTCCAGGCGCCCGCTCGGAGCGGCGCCGCCACCCAGTTGCGATCTTCGATGCCTCGGCTATAGCGCGACCGTCGGGTCCGTGAGGCTCGCGTTTCGCTGCCACTCCGGCCGCCCCCGTTTGCATGGAAAGAAGGCGCTCCCGCGCGCCCGCTTTCGCCCCGAGTGCGAGCGCTCGAGGGCCGGTGTGCAGCGCGCCTGCTCGGGACGAACTCCGGTCGCACCGGTAGCGACCCGGCGCAGGCTCGCTTATGCCGCGGAAGCAGGCGTGGTCAGGCTGTCTCAGCGTCGGCAGCTCCTCGTTGTCCGACGCGGTACAGCGCAAGGACGGTGGCGGTGCGCGTCGTTTGACTGAGTCGCGAAGGAGGGTCTGCGAGCCTCAGGAGGCGGGCAGATTAGTACAAGTGGTGCTAGACCTCGGGCGAGCGCGGTGCAGGATTACGATGGAACTGTGGGTAGAAAACAGACCGCTTGGGATTGGAGCAAAGCGACCCTCGCCGAGGCGCGCATGCACGCGAAGACGGACCTGCGGGCCCGGCTACTGGCGAAGGTCATGGAGCGGGACGGGTGGCAGGCGGTCGCGGATTTGCCACGAAACGAGCAACGAGAATTTGCTGCCCTGTTCGAGCCGAAGCCGCGCCGGGGGTCCACCGCCCTCCTCACGGTTCGCTCACAGGACGTCTCCGGACCTCAACCCGAGATCCTCCTCAAGCGCGCGTCACTGCTCTATGACCACGTGCTCGTTCAAGAGGGTCGGCTGATCGGACCTGGGCCGCCGTTCCCGCGGGTCGAGTTGACGACGTCCGAGGTCGGCAAGTTCCGAAAGGCGGGCGGCGACTGGTTGCACCGCGTCGATCTTCCGCCCGACCTCTCGGCTCTTACTCCCTATGCCAGCCACCTCTACCTCGGCGACTACGAGCCCGATGAGGACGGGGTGGTGATGTGGCCGATTTCCCCTGGCGAGGTCCCGGACCTGCCGTGGTTCGTCAAGGTCGACGAAGGACGCTTGGTGTTTGACATGGGGCTGAAGCTAAAGCTGGGCATCATCGCCACCCACGTTGCGTACGCGGAGTGGACGGGCACGACCCTTGTGGCGCCGGAGCGATGGCTGCGATCGTTCATGCGAGTTCCCGTCTTCGGCGCTGCGGTTGAGCTCCTCATACCGAACGTGGACGCTATGAGTTGGGAAGTGATCGCACAGTTCCGCGAGCATCCGGGTAGTCGTGAAGCTCGCGAGCGCCTCCGAGCGTGGGAGACCCAGACAGCTGCTGACCCCGACGACGTGGCGCGCCAGATCGCCCTGGCGAGGGGGATCATCAGTGACCTGTTGGCGGTGGTTCGGGACATGCGCCCCCAATCTGGCCTGAGCTTCGCCAAGCAGGGCGTGCTGACCGCGACGTCATTCGTGCCCGGTGTGGGCGCATTCGTCGCGCATGGCGTCTCGATCGAGGAGACGGTCCGTGAAGGCCGAAGATACCGTCGGTCGTGGCAGGCTGCGCTGAGCGAGCTCTCCCGGCTGAGTCGGTCCTCCACCGACTCAGCGACCGATGCGCCAACGCGACCAGCACCACGGCATTGGCAACGTTAGCTGGCACCTGCGGTCTTCCATGTGAGCGACTGTGTCCAGCAGGTTCGATACGTGCGCGCGGACTTGCGAGCGAGACCATTTGGCCGCGCCGAGCACGGGTTTCGCGTGTCTTGACCCGAAGCGCCCGCTACTACCAATGGGAGTGCCAGCGTGGGTTGCGCTTCAACGCTGAAGGACCGGATGTCCCGCCTGATTGAGCTGGCCGAGCAGATCCTCGGCTGCGAATGCGTACGTGCCGGCTTGTCGCCCGGCGCCGGGGCGCTTGAAGTAGTTGGGCAACAGCCCGCGCGTGAAGATGCTTGCCTGTCGGGCCGCGTCGCGTAGATCGAGGAACAGCGCGCCGGGGAGCACCGCGAGCCAGATCGCTCCAGGCTCTGGGTACAGGGCGAGGTGTGCGGGGTGGCGTCGCTCGGTGGTCATCGTGCTGAGCGTGCTGCCGCGCTCGACACCGTCGAGGCTGACGCCGAACATGGTGCCGTCGCTGAGCCTGACGGGTGTCTGCTGGTAGAGGTGGGCGTGGCCGTGGCGCACGAGGTCGAATAGGGCCCAGAGCAGCTGCTGCTCGGGGCGCGTGCAGCCGACCCGGGAGGGCAGCTCGAAGCCGCGTGGTGCGGGGACGCGTCCGGGGAGGAGCGTGAAGTACCGTGGCTCGATGTGATCGAGCGCGGCGCCGTAGGCCGCGAGCGCGTTGCCGGTGGGGTCTGCGCTGGCGACTCGGCAGCAGAGCTCCAGCAGTGACATGGCTTGGCGCGCGAATAGGAAGTTCCCGCCGTTTTGGCCTGGCTGCCAGGTCGCAGCGAGTGCCTCCCAGGTAGCTTCGAAGTCACCGACGATGAAGTCGAACAGCGTGTCCGGTGAAAGGTTGCCCGGCGGGATCGCGCCACTGATGCTGGTCTGCTGTCTGGGCGTGGCGGGGGCAGGTGCTGGGGACCCCGAGAGAGCCGCACGAGCACGTATCCTCGAGCGCGCCTGGAGACCCTCGCGTAGATGGGCATCCTCGAGGATCTCGTCAACGAGATCGAGGATCCCGTGGTGGATGAGGGGTTCGACGAGCAGCACAAGGTGCCCATCGCGCTGGATCGCGCCGAGCAGCTCAAGGTCCTTCAGCGTCTCACTGACGCGTGGCGCCGACGCGATCCGGGAGAGCTCGTGACGGCTGCGCCGCCCGGCGAGGAGCGCTTCGAGGAGCGCGCGGGCGACCGGGTTGGCGAGCACTCGCAGCGTCGGCAGGCCCCCGGGGCTGCAGCGGGCGAGTCGCAGGACCTCGGGTGTGCTCGGGTTAGCGAGGGAGAGCGTCGCACCGTGTCTGTGGACCAGGCCACGCTCGATGAGCTGCGAGATCGATCGGGCCAGCGTCGCGGCGGAGGCATCGGGCTGCAAGCGATGGAGCTCGTGGGTGGTTGCGGGCTGGCGCGCCAAGCTCTCGAGCAGTGAGCGCTGCAGCCTGCTGGCCAGTGACCGGTAGATATCGCCACCAGACACAGTTCGGAATTCTAAGACATCCGAACACATTGCCATGCTCCACATGCCGGCTTCTGGCCGCCTGAAAGCCCCATGACCAAACATCCAGCGCTTGAGACAGATCGGCCATTCGCCAAGGCTCTCTCTGAGCTGAAGAACGAGCGCGGCCTGAGCTTCCGCGGCCTTCACCATGCAACCAGGGAGGCCGACCCGTCGCGGGTCGGCCTGTCCGCCGGGCACCTGAGCCGCCTTTGTAGCGGCACCGACCGGCCGTCGCCGGCGGCGATCGCGGTGATCGCCGCTGCGCTGGAGATAGCGCCACGATATTTCGCGGAGTACCGCTTGGCCCAGGCCCGCGCGCTCTTTGACGAGCGAGCCCCTGGCGGCCTACGCGCTGCTCTGGGGAACCTCCAGTCCATCGCGGACCGGTTGCCAGGTGCGCCGGAGGTCAACGGCGAGCGGCGACGGGCACGTAGCCGGGCGGCGTAGAGCAAGCGGGTTTGCAGCAGTTGATGGGGGAGGGGGCCCGCCCGACTGTTGTGTGTGAGCACAACACCCGACATCCTGGTGGGTGGTCCGTCGGCGACCGGCATGCTGGTCCACCGGCTGATCGCCGAGCTCGCACGCCGTCACGGTTCGCTGAGCCCAGAGCTGACGGCCCGGGAGGCTCGCAAGCTGTTGGCCCGATGGGAGGGGGGACGTGCGGTCGTGTACCGGCAGGCGATTCGGATGCGGGCCATCACCGCCGCCGCGGTGTACTTCGCGGAGTTCTCAAGGCCCGGCTGGCGGCTCATCGACTCGTTGCTGGTCGCGGGGGAGGCGGAGCTTGACCTGGTGTGGCAGCGCGCCGAGAGGATCGAGGTCGACGAGCTGAAGACGGGGCGCTTCGGCGCTGGCGAGCTCGCGAGGGCCCGAGTGCAGGCCGAAGGTCAGGCGATCGCGGCGCGGCAGCTGTTTGGCGAGTCCTTCGCTGGCGTTCGGGTCGTTCCCCTCACGGCGCCCGAGCGAGCATTCTGGGTGGGGGCGTGAAGCGCGTCGACCGCGAGCTGGCGGTGCTTACCGTGACCGCTCTGCGTGAGGAGCGCGAGCGCGCGGGCAGGCTGCTGCCGGGCTCGATCGCGCAGGCGTGCAGCGTTCTTGCCGATGTGGATGGCCGTCCGCTGTCGCGGGACACGCTGTTGCGTTGGCTGCGGTCTGGCGTGCCCGCCGCCCGCCAGTCGAGTAACCGGTTCTCCCTGGATGAGCATGCTCGCGGCGCGATCGCTGAGGCCAGCGGCTCTCGTGCTTTGGCGCATGAGTGGCTCAAGCACGAGCGCGGCGCTGAGAGCGTGCCATCGCTTCGCACGTTCCAGCGCGCGTTCAATCGGGATCTCACGAGAGCGGAGCGCGACACACTGCTGGAGGGCGCCGCCGGCCAGCGCCGCCACCGCGCGTGGCTCGCCGCGGAGGTCGAGCATCGCAACCACATCTGGCAGGCCGACCACAAGCAGCTGAACGTCAGCGTGCTCGCGCCCGGGGCCTCGGATACTCCCAAGCAACCGTGGCTGACCTACTTCCTGGACGGCTACTCGCGGGCGATCATGGGCTGGGCGATCTCGCTGCAGCCCAACCAGTCCGTCGTGCTCGCCGCGTTTCGCCAGGCGATCCTTGAGCACCCAGGGCGCGGCCCGTTCTACGGCCGCCCGCGGATCCTCTACATCGACCATGGCCTCGAGTTCCTCGCCGACGCGATCACCGAGTGCTGCTCGGTGATCGGCACCCGTGGCGTCGTGCTCCCGCCGTACAGCCCACAGCAGAAGGGCAGGATCGAGCGGGCGCACCGCACGATCATCACCCGCTTCCTGCAAGCCCTCCCGGCATTCACCGGCGGCGCCACCGACACGCGCGGGCGCCCCGTCGTCTCCCCGGGCAAGCCACTGCCCCTCCAGGTCCTCCTGGGCCAGTTCACCGACTGGGTCCAGCACTACAACCACGAGCGGCCACACCGTGCCCTTGGCTCCCGCCCTCCGGTCGTGGCGTGGGAAGCAGACTCGACGCCGATCGTCGCCGTGGAGGAGCGCCGCCTTGACCGCTACATGCTGCGCGGCGAGCGACGCGTGGTGCGCCGCGGAAAGATCGAGTTCGCCAAGCACTTCTACATTGCCGGGGAGCTCGCCCGCCACAACGGCAGCCAGATCGAGGTGCGCTGGGACACCGAGGACATGCGCACGATTGAGGTCTACCTCGACGAGCAGCATCTCTGCAGCGCGGTGGCCGAGGACCAGGCGACCAGCGAGGAGCGCGAGGCCTACATCCACCAAGCGCGGGCGGAGGAGGCCCTCCTCAGACGCGACCTGCGGACCGCGAGACGCCGCTCGCGCCGGCGCTACAAAGCAATGATCGACGACAGCGCGATCGTCGAGACGACGATGGTCCCCGCCGACGCCCGCGCCCGCCAGACCCCCGCCGCTCGCCGCAAGGCCAGCGAGCTGATCGAGCACCTCGACCTGCGCGGTGAAACGCCTTGAGACCCATCGTGGATCTCCCGGGTCTGGGCGAGCGCGCCGCGCGGCTCTCGGCGCCCAGCCCGTTCAACGTGCCCGGCGCCGCGGTCATACAGACCGACTACCTGCTGCTCGCACGCGACAACCTGCTCGACATCTGCGAGGAGCTCGCGATGGGCGCCTTCTGGGGCCCTGCCGGGGTCGGGAAGTCCTACGCGCTGCTAGAGGCCGTCGGCGAGGTCCGTGACATGCCGGTCACCTGGATCGAGTTCGGGCACCGCCCCACGATGCGCCACGTCACCGTCGAGCTGCTCAAGAAGCTCGGCTACGAAGGGCCGATGGGCAGCAAGCACGACATGATCGACCCGCTCGCCAGCCTGCTTGCAACCCCCCGGCTGCTCGTGATCGACGAGGCGCAGCGTCTGAACACCGAGTGCATCGACCATCTCCGCTCGATCCACGACCGCGTCGAGACACGCTTCGCGATCGCGCTCGCAGGCGGTGACGGATGCTGGGAGACGCTCTCCAAGGAGCCGATGCTGCAGAGCCGCATCTGGCGGCGAACGCCCTTCACAGCTTTGGAGGAGGACGAGGTCACCACGCTCATACCGACCTTCCATCCGATCTTTCAGACGGCCACACCGGAGCTGCTGCTCGCGATCGACCGAACCTTCGCCCACGGCCTGCTGCGCGACTGGGCGGGGATCACGAACACTCTGATCGGGCTCATGCGCCGCCTGCGAGCGAGCAAGCTGAGCGAGCGGATGGTCCAAAGCGCCCTGGCCAAGCACGGCTGCCGATGACGATCACCCTCTGCATCGACGAGCAGGACCAGCTCGCGACCCCGCTGCATCTGCAGGCGCTGCACTCCCTCGAGCAGCGAACCCTGGTCGTGCACACGATCGTCAGCGGCGGCGCGCCCGATCTTGCTCGCGGGCTGCTCGCCAGCATGGGCTTCTCGCCGCAGACGCCCGGCTGGCCAGGGCGCACACGGCGAGCGCTCGCGCTTGCCACCGCCTGGGTCTACGGCTATGAGATCGAGATGATCGTCATCTACGGCGCCTGGCGCCTGCACCAGCACGCACTGAACTGGCTGGGCAAGCTGGCCGCGGACACGGGCACGGCAATCACGATGATCACGTGCCCTGGGTTCCCCAACGCCCTGCTCCTGAAAGACCTCGCAACACGGGAAGAGCCGATCGAGAGCCTGTTTGAGCTCGCCGGCGAACGCGAGCACGCCGAGAATCATCCTGCCGATGCCCCTGACTGCGGCGGGGTGGCGCTCGAGCGGATCCTGCCGCCGCTGCCAGCAGCGCCGATGGCGACGTTCATCGCCGAGGTCGGGGCGCTCCTGGAGGACTCAGCCGACTTCTCGGCCGTCGTTCAAACCTTCGCCCGGGCCTATGAGAGGACACTGCAAGTCCTGCGCGCCGATCGCTCCCGGGAGGCATTCTGTGCTCACCTCGCCGAACTGCACGCCGCGGCACAGAGCATCAACGACATAATCATCCAGGTCCGCGCGGCCCAGGCCGCCGCGCTGATCGCAGGAATCCATGTAGAGCTCGACCTACTGCAGCACTGCCAGATCGCCTATCCCCGGCACGCCACCGGCCCCAGCTGCCACGACGCCCGCACGCTCGCCGAGCGCGCCGTCGACCCTCGGTTCCCAGCCGCGGCAGCAGTGGCGATCACAACCGGCATCAGCTGCGAGATCCTCAGATCGCTGCGCGTCACGGACTTCGACCCGACCACGGCCACCATCGCCGTCGAGCAGAACGCGCTACCGCTCCCCGCGCACCTGTCCGCACCCGTGCGGGCCCAGCACTTCCGCCAGCGCGAGCAGAAGCTCAAACTCCTCTTCGCCCGTGGAAACGACCGACGCCCAAGCGCTGCCGGCATCCGAGGCGGCCTGGATCGCTTCATGCCTCAAGCCGTCGCCGCCAGCACGCGCGGGCAGGCACCGGCCGCCTACAGCGCCGCGATTCGCTACTGGCTCCCCGTCGAGCAGGACCTCGCCGCAGGAGAGGCACCCGAACCGACAGCGAGCGTCCAGCTTCCCGCCGACAGCGTCGCCCATTGGGTCGGCCAGTTCTCCTCGACGTTTGATCAGATCGTCAGACGGGCTGGGCTGGCCAGCAAGGTCAGCGAAGGCGCACCGATGCCCTACCCGCCTCACTACCGCTACCAGCAGCAGGCGCTGCGCCTGCTCTCGGGCATCCAAGTGACGCCAGAGCCGGACAGCGACGGGGAGTCGCTCGCGCGCGACGTGCGATTCCTACACGCCGTGCTGATCCAGCACGGGGGGAGAATCAGCCGCAGCGACCTTTACCACGCGTTGCACTGGACGGCGGACAGGACCGAGAGCACGCTCACCCGCCTGAAGGGCCTGCTGGCGCCAGTCAGCGAGGTGATCGCGGAGGAACCACCGGACTACATCATGCTCCGCTCGATCGACGACCCGGCAGTCACCAAGACCCTGGGAGTCCTCAGCCGGCGTTTCCATGAGCGAGACGGGCTGAACCCGCGCGCCGCACGGCTTCTGCGCGAGCGGATCCTCGCCCACCCGCAAGCCCTCTCCGCGAGCGCCCCGGCGGACGTGCACGAGCGAAACGCCAGGGGCGAGCTCTGTCGAACCGGGCTCGCGAACATCCAAGACACGAGGATCGTGCTCTCAGACGCCGTCATCATGACCCTCATCGGCAGCACTCCGCCTTCTCGCTGAGCGGCGCCGCAAGCCGGCCAGGTCGCAGCCCCCTGGGCCGAGCCACAAGACCACGGAGCTACCCTCGTCCGGGTGTCGTCGGCGGTAAGGGTCAGCCGGAGGCGGGCGGAAGATGCTCAGCGATGAAGCCCGCCACCGGGGTGCGATCCCACTCCCAAAAACCGTCGAAGCGCGCGCCTTCGATGCGTGCCTGGTTTCCCACCGCGCTCAGCGCTGTGGCGAGGGTGGCGTCGTCGGTGAGACCGAGGTCGCGGCGCATGGGCTGATCTGTCAGCAGCCGGTCGACGAGCGGCTGGATTCGGTCCTGGCGGAAGCGAGCGAAGTTGGGGTAGTAGACGCGTGCGGCGGCTTCTCCGGCGTCGGCGATCGCGACGAGGTTGGCGAGGATGTCGAACTGGGCGAGGCTCGACGTGATTTGCTCGTCGTTCTCGGTGATCCCGTCGGCGCGGAGGCAGTCGAGGCGGGTAACGTCGTTGCGGGCCAAGGTGAGCAGGCTGATGTCGGTCGTCGGCCCATCGTCTTGTTGCTGCCGGAAGTGTCCCGCTCGGCTTGCCATCGTGATCGTGTGGCGCAGCCAGTTGGGGTGGTAGTCGGTGAGGCGCTCTGGGTGCTGGAGCGTGAGGATTCGTACCGCGGACCAGTCGCGGCGGCGAACGGCGAGGGCGCCGATCCCGTAGATCCGGCGCATGATTTCAAGCCAGACGCGCGGCGCTATCGTCGTGCCGGGGATGGCGGTTGAGAAATCGAACCGCTCTTCTTCGCGTTCGCCGAGCGGCATCGAGTAGATCTGCGTGAACGCTTGGATAACGCGCTCGAATGGCTCCTTCACGTCGTAGATGAGAAAGGTTGCGGCGAGGCATGCGAGCTTGTCGAGCAAGGATGCGAGCCCGGTCTCCACGTCGTCGCGCTCGATGAAGCCGCGGGCGCGGGTGATCGCGTCGTTGAAGAGATGCGTGAGGCCGATGCTGTCGTCGCGTCGGAGGAACTCCAGGGCGGCTGCGGTCAGCTCGCCCGCCTCCATGTCGAGGTCGACGGAGCCGAGTGGTCCCTCGGTGAGCCGGCGCCCTTCGTAGGCGGTCTGCAGCTCGCTGCGCTCCTGACGGCAGATCTCGCGCTGCTCCGCGAGCCACGCATCTTTGCGTCCGTGATCCGACGCTTGATCACGGCCTCGAGCCCGGCTTGGCTCATGCGAACGCTGCGCGTACCGTCGCGCCAGAACACCTCGCCTTCGCGGAACACGACAACATCGCGACGGTTGCCGTCCCGGTACTGCCCTATTGACGTGAAGATGGCGCAGCCGCCGGGGTGCAGACCGATGTGGATGAGGACGACGGTGTGTTCGGCGCGCTCGGCAACCCGGGTCCGCAGCACGAGCGGGGCCGGGAGGTACTGGAGCATCTTCGGAGTGAGCCTGGCCTCATCGAAGATCCTGGTGTCGGCGCCGTCCAGCTCGCTTGTTGGAGCACCGACTTGGTCGACGCCGATGACGATGTAGCCGCCGCGGACCTGCATCGCCCCGATGTCCTTGGCCAGCTCGACTACGTCGCGGGTGGTGCTGAGGTCGATCGTCCTCTTGAAGTCCAGCTCTGGGTACTCGGTCTGGAGCGCTAGCAGCTCGGAGAGCTTCTCGTCCGAGACCACTCCATCGACGACTACGGGGCTCGTGAGTGCAGATGTCGACATCGGCTCGATGGTACGGAGTGGCGTCGGTCGCCAATCGGACCTGCAGGCGGACGCTACGCGGTGTCTGTCGCAGCGTTCAGTAGCGTGACTGGGCGCCCGAGCTGCCAGCCCTCACCGACGTCCACGAACACCGGCACGGCGTGCAGGATCTCTTCCAGCTCGTCTTCCTCGAGCTGATCGTAGAGCCGTGCGGTGAGCGTTTCGAGCGCGATCGGCTCGCGCTCGCGTGAAAGGGCCGCGACGATCGTGCGCAGGGTCTCGTTGCCGCTGCCGGGCACAAGCCGCGCGGCGAGCTGCTCAGTGGCTTGCGCGCGCATCTCCATGACCTTGACCATCGCGTTCAGGGACGCGCGCCCAAGTGACCGCGCGCGGTCACTGGTGAGCCGGGTGCGCTCGGGTCCCCACGGGCCCACGAACAGCAGGGCCAGGAGCCCGACGAGCAGCGCGATCTCCGGGTTGCGTCGCGCGAAGCCGATCGCGTGATAGATCGCGTAGCCGGCGGCGGTCGGTGGCACGCCTACTGCGTAGTCGGCGCTGACGATCTGCATCGTCAGGACGGGGACGTCGCGCCACTGGTCTGTCGCAAGGCCGCGCTCGGTGAGGTCGGTGTCGGTCGAGAACGCGAGAATCGGGCCCATGAGTGCGACAAGGTCTGCGAACCCGACATCGTCTGGATCATCGGCCGCAAGCTCGACGCGGCGCGGATCGTGCTCCGCGGGAGCCGCATCGACCACGCGCACCTGCGTCGCATACTGCCGCCACGCCGCCGCGACCGTATCGAGCGGCACACGCGCCGCGCGGGCGATCTTCGGCAGCTTCTCGACGATCTCGACCTCTACGTGCGCGGGCACGAACAGGAGCGCCTGGCCCACCTGCGCGGCGCCCAGCAATGGCGCGCGCCCCCGTGCCGCCAGCCCGTGCAGCTCGCGGAACAACACGCTGGTGTCCAACAGGTGCGGCACGGGCCGCCCGAACCCGACCAGCCAGAACGGGTCGGCGACAGCTGGCTGTAGCGGGTATCTGGAGTCGTTGGCCACAGGAGGATGATCGCACCCCTTCGGACGTAATCAGGCGTGCGCAACCCCGGCTGACGGCTCAGTCCACAGGGCGCGCTCTGACCGCCACGAGATCGTCGCTGCCGGACACGACGGGCGCCGCGCCGACCGCCACCACGGGCGCGGCGTCCTCGCAGCCGGGCCGCAACTGATCGCTGTGTAGCTCGCGTGCGTCCAAGAGGCCCCGGTTCCTCCAGCGGCTAACGGTCTCGGCGTCAACGCCGAGCGTGCGCGGGGTGCGTTCGCGCGCCTTCATCTCCCCGAGAGGATAGGACGCCTGGGAGGTCCTGGGGGAGGGACGTGCATGTCGTCGGTTAGGGTTCGAGTGCGCCGAGTAGCCGGTGGGTGGGGTGGTGATTCAGGCTGTTCGGTGCTTGTCATGACCCCGTCCTGCACGTCTCGCAGCGATGCTAGGCCTCGCGTGATGCGCGACGCACGCGGGCTGAGCGGTGATGACGCAGGCTGTCACGAATCTCCTGGGCCGCGGGCGTCGCTGCGCGTCTCAGCGTCCTAGCGACTGCTGCGGGCACCTGCGTGCCCGGATCGTGGGATGCCGACCGAACTGCCTCGAGGGCAAGAAGTCCGCCGTGGTCCTGGTCGACATTCCTGGCCAATAGAGCGGCGGCCATCGCACGTACATCGGGGTGGGGGTCGCCGGTGAGCGCGACGAGGATCCCGATCTGCTCGGGCACGCCGATGCGGTCGACGAGTGCGAGCGCTCGGCACCGGTCAACAGTGTCGCTGCCAAGCAGGCTGAGCACATGCCCCGCTGTCTGGGTGTCGTCCAGTGCCCCGATTGCCGCGGCTAGGAGCATGGCTTCGCTGCGAAGGGATCGGGCGTTGTCGAATATCCCCGGCGCGCCGTCCGATCGTGCCAGCTCCAGGGCGATCGGCGCCAGCTGTTGTCGGATCTCCGGTGGAACCTGCTTGGCCATGTCGCCGAGTAGCCGGAGTGAAGCGCGCTTATGGTCGGCGATCACGACCTCGGCCGCGAGCATCTCCAGCATCGGGTCCCACACTGCCGCGTCGGGATGCCAGACGTTGAGAAGGATCAGGTCACGGCCGACATCGCCGGCACCGATGCCATGCCGACCGTCATGGGCGTCAGCGATGAGGCCTGTCACGTAACCGGCGAGCGCACGAATCTGGTTGGTGATCACCTCGACCCCAATCTCGCGTACATCGCCAAGCGCGCTGAGCGCTTCGAGTGAGCCGTCGTTGGCCTCGGCCATGAGTCTCGCTCGCGCCTTATCGTCGCCGGCCTCTTGCGCGCGGGCGAGGAGGGCAAAGCGCAAAGCGCTGTCGTGACGGTCCGCCACCTCCCGGGCTCGGACGATGTCCTCATCCGTCCATGCCTCGCGCGGGATCGCTCGAACCACTCGCGCCCAGGCTCTCGCGTCGAGCTCGTGTTGCACGCCATCTAGGGCGAGGAGGTGCGCCATAGATGCCTTCACGCCAGAGTCATCACCAGCCCCGACCACTGCTGCGAGCGTCTCGATGAGTTGGTTGTCGAGCAGGTACGACGGCGTTGTGCGGGCCACGAACAGCGACGGATCCTTGAGCGAGCCTAGTAGCCACTCGATTGCGCGTTCCGCGGTCTCGGTGTCGAGAACGTCTCCGGCATGCTGGAGAAGCGTGAGGTCCGACTGGCCGGTTGTGCGTGACGATGCGTTCAGATCCACAGCAGTCGCGGCGGCGGCGGCCGCGACCGCAGGCCCGTTAGATACGACGTGTCGAACGGCCCACTCGACTGCTTTCGTGTCGCCCGCGCGTCTCAACATCGTGAGAGCGCCAGCGATGTCCTCAGGGTCATCGTGCCGATCGACCTGAAGCAGATCGTTCTGGGCCACGCCAGCAGACAGATGTCGCCAGCCGCTCTGATCACCGGCGTGACTCGCCATCAGGGCGGCCGCTGCCAGGTTGTTGTGGCCGGGGTCACCCGATGCGAACGTCGTCGACGGGCCGCCGTCCCATGACGTGAACGAGCGCTCGACAATGGCCCAGAGGCCACCTGCCGTCGTCTGAGTCCGCCACCAATTTGCTGCGGTGTCGGCATGAGTGATCAGCGCGCGAACGTCCTTGAGACCCCAGGACGAGGTATTGAACAACAGGATCGCGGCCGACGCCGCGATGGCCGTTGCCGTCGCGTCATTGGCGACCGTCAGCCTGACGCCCTGCGCCCGGAGCGCGTCATCCTGGGCCTCGAGCAGTTGGCCTATCTCAGCCCGCGCGCGGGCCCGCTGCACCAGTAGCCATGCGTGATCGACCGACTCCGCGTCGTCGCTGGCCAAGGCCGCGTCGAGTAGCTGCAGCGCCTCTGGAACGCGGCCGTTCTCGATTAGTCCGCTGGCCGCAGCCACCGTCGCAGCGGCCCGGGCTTCTGGCGTTGGAGCGTCCGCGACGGCCTCGAGTACGGGGTCGAGTTCGGAATCGACAGCACGGGCATACAGCGCGCCGGCAAAGCGCCACGACCAATCCGTGGATTCACCGGCATTCTGGAGCGGCGGGATATCTGAGTACACCTCGGCGAACGCTTCGAGCTGGGTGAGCCGAGCCTGCATAAGCATCGCGATCGCCTGATCGGCGCTAATGGCGTCTTCGGTGCCCGCGTTTGGATGCGGAGCCACCAAGCGAGGCGTTATGAGGGCATGACGGAGCCGATCTCGACCGAGGATCGCTGCACCTGCCATCCAGACACTTCCCTCCCAGGCTACCCCAGGTTGACGCGCGCCGGCCACCTTGAGCAATGCATCACGGTGACTGGTGTCGACCACGTTGCCACTTGGAACGAACACCTTGGCCCCGATACCCGTAGACACCACGGTCTCGGTGGTGACATGCGCCCAGTAAGAGGTGTGGGTGTCGAGGTCGTGGAGCACGATCAGATGCGGCACCGAGTGTCGTAGCCACGCATCGATATGACGGCGATCAGAGTCGCGGAACCACCAGCCCTCGGTCTCTCCCTCCGCGTCGCGCTTCGGCTCGTCGAACGCGGTCGGTCCCGACTTGACCTGTGCTCCGACCAGGAGACCGAGGTCGAAGCCCCGCTCGTCTCGAACCTGCAGGAACAGATCCGTGCCCAAGTCGTGATATGGGTTCGGCACGGGGCCCCACTTGAGCCGAGCGAAGTTGGCAGAGGCCTCGCTCTGCCCAATATCGCCGGTCTGCTCCTGCTGCGACGCGCGCATGATGGTTCAACGTAGCGGGCGGCTGCGACTTGATGTTCTTGGAGCCCCCGAGCGGCCCGTGCTCGATTGGTTCGAGGGATACGGGCCGGCCTCAGCCCTCGGAGATGGCCGCGTCTCCTCCCTGTGGGACCGGGCAAGGTCTGACGCGCGCGCGAGCGTGCCAAGCTCCGGACGTAATGGCATCGCCCCGCTACTCCGAGACTGCCCTGAAGGCGCGTTACTGCGCACAAATGATGGCGGCCGCGAGCGTGCTCGCCGGCACCGCGCCGGATGACTTCCGCCGTCGCGTAATCGCGCGCTGGGTCTTCGTCTACTGCCACGAGTTCATCCGCTGGGCGCGGCGCGCGAAGAACGAGCTCCGGGGCCGGAAGGGCCTGCGCGACACCGTCCGCGAGCTCAACCAGGCTCTCAACGATCTCGAGAAGCGCGATTGGGGCTCCTACGAGGACATCCGTCACCGCATTGCGGCCCATCGGCAGACGGTCCCTGGGCCGCTGACCAGCGCGATCCCGCAGACCAATGAGATGTGGACTGACATCTCCGACGCGACCGTGCGGATACTGAGCGAGGACGCCCGCGCGATCTGGAACCAAATCGCCGGCGCCCATTCCATTCACAACCTCGACAGCTTTCCTCCGATCGCACCGGAGCTCAAGGCCGCGCTCGACGAACGCGGGTACGAGGCGACACCGGCCGGGCTGATCTCCGGCGTCGGCTCCTTCGACGCCACACGAGACGACGCCGTCTTCATCGTCCAGGGCGGCGATCTCGGCGAGCAAAACCGGCTAGTCGTCGACGCCGTGCGCAACATCCGCACGCTCTCGCAGCTATGGCTCGCCGTCAATGGGCATGAGCCCTTCTGGCGCGTCGTGCTGGCCGCAACCGTCACCGAAGCCTGCCGTTGCACGAGCTGATCTACGGCGTGGCCGCTGACAGCTCCAGTCAGCAACAACCGTCCCTGCTTGAGCTGCTTGAGCGTGATGACCCTCGCTCCGGAGCGATCCCGGTACTTCGCCAGGCACGTCAAGCACTTGATTCTGCGGCGCTCGCGCACGTGCGGGACCTACGCAATCGTGTCGGGGCTCACGTAGACGAGCGCCTATCCGTGAATCAGATCACCACGGTGATGCAGACCTTCGACCCCGCCGCTCTGAATGCGGTCCTCGACAACGGCTTTGAGGCTCTGACGCAAGCTGCCCGCGCGGAGCCGCTACTACGGCCCGTCCTTATGTTCGACGCCGTGCTCAGCGGCTTTTCGCTGGCTTCACCGCCGGAGGCTGCACGGCCATACGACGACTAGCGAGCTTTCCCGACGGGCTGGCGTAACACTTGGCGCTCATGGAGATGCACCCGATCAGCGCACTCTCGGCCTATCTCGTGGTGCAGCAGCGCGTTTGGGTGCGGGTGGGGGCCAGTCGGCTCGATGGCGACTGGCAGCTGTCGCTGTTGGAGGTCACCGTCGACGAGGCGCCGCCAAGCTGGCGTCGCGGACGTTGGAGCTACGAGCGCGCCGTCTTCGTAGCGTCCAAGCCGGCTGGAGCGACCGTCGCGAGATGGCTGGAGCGGGGACGCATATCGCTGCCATCGCTCTCGATAGAGGTGCCGACCGATGGCTCTGTCGGGGTTGAGCGTCGCGACAGCAACTTCCAAGGCATCTACGAGCAGCTCCCCTGGCCGGCGCGCGAATGGACCGTCCGACTCCGCGACAACTCGGGGCAAACGCTCCATGGCGAACTGGTGGCCGCCGACGCGCCCGCGTTCATAAGCTTCGATCAGGCGGCCGCTGCGTTTTTCGGCGTGCCGTTGAAACCGAGCCGGAACTTCTCCGGCCGCGAGATCGTCGTTCGCCAACAGGACCGACGTGCCCGCATCGACCGCGTACGCGTTCACCCCACCGAGCTGGTCATCAACGTCAGCGGCGAACACCTCCGGGGCACGTCGCTGACGCTCAGCGGGATAGACGGCGTCCGCCGAACGCTCTCGCTACGCACAAGGGAGGTCCGGCTCCCGATTCCTGACGGAGTGGGCCCGGGTGCGTGGCTTGCGCTTCACCGCGACCGCGAGTTGCTTGACCGGCGGATACTGGATCCTGCCTGGGGCGCTCAGGACATCGACGTCGTGGTGGACTCATCAACGCGCGTCGAGGTTCTGATCAGCGGCGGCGAGCGGGCGACGGTCGAGTTCAAGCGCCAGCTTCCCGGCGAGGATCCGGCGGGCGTGATGAAGACGGTCGCCGCGTTCGCGAACGGCGGCGGCGGCACGATCCTGTTCGGCGTCGAGGACGACGGTGAGATCGTTGGGGTGGGGGACGATCACGGGCGCGATGGTCGTGACCGACTGACGAGCCTCGTCAGCGACTGGGTACGCCCGCTCCCGGGGTTCGAATGCGAATGGGTCGAGGTAGCTGGCCGCGGAGTGATCGCGCTGCACGTCGGGTCAGGCGAACACGTGCCGTACGGGGTCGGGACGAGCGACCGCAGCGTGCGCTACTACATCCGCCGGGCGGGCAACACCTTCCCGGCCTCTCCGGCCGACGTTCGCGCGTTCGTGCAGTCACGGGTCCCGGCGACGCCGACGCCGACGCCGACGCCGACGCCGTACTTCCCTCGCCGCGGTCGCTAACCGATCGCCCGCGTTTGGTGCCCGGCCACTCCGGCCATCGGCCGACGGCCGGAACCGGGTGGAATGACGGGTCCACCGGCTCCGCAGATACCATGTTGCGAGCGAACTGGTGTTCGTCTTATGAGTGTCGTTCAAGAGTCCCTATCGCTAGATGACCTGCTTGCTTCGCTTGACCGTGAGGGGAGAGGGTTTGAGGTGCTCTGTCTCTGGTTCTTGCAGAACGAGCCTGAATACATGGCCGAATACGAGCGGGTGTGGCTGTGGGCGGATTGGCCGGACCGTTGGGGTCCGGACCGTGGAATCGACCTCGTAGCGCGGACGTTCGGCGGCCGAGTTGACGCTGTACAGGCTAAGAACTACCGCCCGGCTCACACGATTACGAAGCGGGACATCGACACGTTCCTCAGCGAGTCCAATCGCGTCGGGATCGACTCGCGTCTGCTGATCGCCTCGACAGACAGAATCGCGCGGTCGGCGCGCGAGGTCATGGCCGACCAGGAAAAGCCGGTGAGCACCTGCCTGCTGTCGCGCATGCGCGAGAGCGCGGTGCAGTGGCCGGCGAGCATCGCCGAGCTGGCCCCGGCGGTCCCACCGGCAGCGCAGCCTCGCGAGCACCAGCTGACGGCGCTCGACGCCATCGACCGATGGTCTCGGGGAGGGGGGACACGGGGCCAGGTGATCATGGCGTGCGGCACCGGCAAGAGCCTGGTCGAGGTCTGGGCCGCCGAGCGCCTGCAAGCTCAACACGTGCTGGTGCTCGTCCCAACGATCCCACTTCTCCGGCAGTGCGCGCGCGAATGGCCTCGCCACGCGGCGACGCAGCGCCGGCTGCTACGGATCTGCAGCGACAAGGCCGCCGCGGACGCCGAGGACATCATCCGCGGCGACGAGCTCGGCACTGCCCGGACCACGGATCCCGCCGAGATCGCCGACAGGCTCCGCGAGGACTCGCCGCTGCTCGTGCTCTGCACATATGACTCCTCGCCGGTGCTCGCCGAGGCGATGCAGTCGGTACCGGCGTTCTCCTTCGATTTGGCGATCGCCGACGAGGCCCATCGGTGCGCCGGACTCGAAGGGTCAAAGCACAAGACGATCCTCGACGAGAACGCGATCCGCGCCGAGCGACGGCTGTTCTTCACCGCGACGCCCACCGTGTACGGGACCCGCGACAAGAGCCGCGCCGCAAACAGAAACGTGCGACTCGCTTCGATGGACGACCACGCCCTGTTCGGGCGCGTCATCCACCACCTCTCCTTCGCGGACGCGATCTCCCGAGGGCTGCTCTGCCCCTACCAGGTCGCGGTCATCCCGATCGACGATGACGAAGTGCACGAGCTCATCAAGAGGCGACGGATCGTCACCGCCGACGGCGAGCACAACCTCGAGGCGGCGGGCCTCGCGACCCAGATCGCGTGCGCGAGAGCCATGCGCCGCTTTGATTGCCGACGCATCGTTGCGTTCCACCCGACGATCGCCGAGTCCAAGCGTTTCAGCCAGCACTTCCTCACCGCCGTCGAGTTGCTCGCCGGGCACGAGCACCCGGAGGGTCCGGTGTGGTCAGAACACGTCGACGGTGCCGGCATGCCGCACGCGACGCGCGTGCAGCTTCTCGAGCACTTCGAGAGCGACGATGCCAGCGAGTATCGGCTGCTCTCCAACGTGCGGCTGCTGACCGAGGGCGTCGACGTCCCCGGCATCGACGCAATCGCGTTCGTCGACACTCACCGCGGGCAAGGCTCGATCATCCAGGCAGTCGGTCGCGCCGTCCGGCCGGCGCGTGGGAAGACGGTAGGCACGATCGTCCTCCCGGTCGTTCTACGCAAGGGCGAGTCCTTCGACGCCGCGCTCGCCCGCTCAGAGCACAGGTCGATTGTCGACATCCTCGGCGCGCTGCGCAGCCACGACGCCGACATCATTAAGTCCCTCGACGATCTCCGCTTCAACGTCGGCCCCGACGATCATCGCCCCACCGCTCATAGCCGCTTCGTCGTTGACGCGCCGCTACAGGTCGGCGAGGAGTTCGCCGCCGCCGTAGACATCGCGCTCACAGGCGCCCTCGGGGTCGCCTCGCAGCGACCCTCCCGGCGCCGTTCACCCCGCATCGAGCCGCTCCTCATCCAGGAGAGCAAGCCCCCGTCCGAGGAGGAACTGTTCGCGCTCGGCGTTGACAGGATCGCGTCGCTCGGCCGGTGGCAGCTGCTCACCGAAGTTCCACCTGATGACGAGGACTCGTTTCCGATGCAGGCATGTTGGACGGAGGTCAAGCACCGCTGGGCCGACGGAACCCTTGACGAGTACGACCGTGCAGCGATCGCGAGGTCGGTGTCTTGGCTGGCCAAGGACCTGCAGCACCACGCCCACGCGAGACAGCGACAGGAGATGGCGAGACTGACCGACGCGGATGTGCCCGAGCAGATCGCCGCACAGTGCCGTTTCGGCGGCCTCTACGCCGACCAGTTCGAAGCGCTGACCGATTGGCAGGACGCCGACGACCTAGTCGAGCCGCTCGCCGCGATCCAGCCCCTGATCACGCACGCGGCAATGTCACCCGCGATGCGCGTGCGCTACATGCTGCCCGCTATCAGGCAACTCGCCTTCGCGGTGCAAGCTGCCGGCGAGGCAAGCGGCCTGGGGTGGTGGGAGCGGAGATCGTGGAACTCGGCGGCGATCAGGGGGTTCATCTACGAGCTGCAGTTGGCGCACGCGGGATCCTCCGCGCTGGATCTACCGAAAGAGCGGTGGACCGCGAACGTTGCGCCCGCGGCGCACGTCATCGCTCGCCGCGGCGCCGAGTCGATCGCCCCGCTCGCCCGCCGCATGCAGGTCTACAGCTTCCACGGGGACAGAGAGGCAGTCGCGGGGCGACTGGAAGACGAGGCACGAATGCCAGCCGACGAGCGGCTCGATGTCCTGGGATGGGATATCTATCTCCTCGCGAGAGCCCGTGGTGACACCAGCGAACACGCGTTCTCGCTCGCGATGGATGCCACCCTCCGCGGCCGGGAGAAGGTACGCCGTGACCTCCTCGTGCGCTCTTTGCGCGAGCTCAAGAACTGACCTCGTTCTCAGCCGACAGCGTGGACCGATCGGCCGCGAAAGCCGCCTCTCAGATCAGCCGATCGGCTGATTCCCCGCGTTGCCTCGGCGAGCAAGTATTGCGACTGTCGCTGCGCGACTCGCGCTTGGGCCGGCTCACAAGGAGGCATCACCATGTACCGGAGTGCCACAGTAAAGGGGGTAGCAACGACGTTTGCGCTGGTGTTCGCGGCGCTTGGTCTGGTCGCGTTCTCGGCCCCCGCGGCTCGAGCCGAAGTCTCTCTCACGTACTGCGAAGCCGTCGTGGTAGCGCCGGGGCACTACTGCACCAAACCCCCCGGCAACCTCACCGATCCATGCAACATCATGCACTCGTGGGGCGGCTGGACAGAGAATTACGCCAATACCTGGGAAGAAGGCCGCTTCCCCCACATGTATGGATACGTCCAGCATTACCCCGGCGGGTGCGGAGGCGCGACCGATGTCTGTTACTTCTACAGCGAAACCCTCCATCACATGAACGACGGAGGCTGCGCGGGGGAATACTCGTGGGACGTGGGCGAAGATGTGGATCTTGTCGTGGGCATCGGGTTGAACGGGACTTACTCGTGGACGATTTCCGGCGCCGGCCACTATCCGTGATCCCTACAGCCGCCACTTGACATAGCGAGGAGCTTGGCTATGAGTGATTCGACGACACCCACCGACATCACGAAGGTAAATGCGGATCGACGGCATGCCCGATGCGCGCGCCGACGTTGGCTAGTCGCCGCTTGCTGCGCCGGTTTGATCATCGCCGTTGGCGGCAGTGCGCTTGCCCTCGCCGCATCGACGTCCAAACGATCCCAGGCAGACGGCGTCGTGCCGGCATCGACGCCCGCGCCGGTCGTGGCGGTCGATCCACAGCTGGCCGCCGCGCTGAGCGCTTTTCAACGCCCGCAGGAGCCTGCCGACGTTCCACCCGCCGACATCATCACGCCCGACATGCTCGCGGACGGCGCGAACCCGCAATTGGCTCGCCTAACTGGAGAATTCAGCGGGCAATCGGTGTACCTTGTTCCGGCCGATGGCGGCATCTGCCTCGCGAGTAGCTCTCTTCTCGCGACGGGCTGCTTCACGACCGCGGAGATCCTCGCCGACGAAGTTCAGGAGACGCTCGCCTGCTGGCCGTACATGCCGGCAGACCAACAGGAGGTGTTTGGCTTGCTGCCCGATGCGTCCAGTCTGCAGGCAACCTACAGCGACGGGACTGTCCACTTGGTACAGCTGAGCAGCGGGGTCTACGTGGTCAATGCCGAGCCGTCCGACTCGCCCTACCCGATGCAGCTCTCGTGGAGTGGAAGCAACGGGCCGGGAGGCCGCTCGACCGGGTTGCCGGTGACACTTCCCCACCCGTGCACACCCGCAACGCTGTCGCCGGACGGTGCCACGCCGAGTGAAGCTATCGCCCGCGCCCGTGCGCGGATCGAGGCGGGCGAAGGATAAGCTCGCCGCCGCGGCGCCTCGCGCTGAGGAGACGCCGTAAGACCTCGATAAGCCGGGCGCTGGGGACCAAACGCTTGCAGCGCTCACGCTCAACACCCATGGCGGTCGTGGTCGACGCCTCTCGCAAGGGGCGCTCGCTCAACGCAGTGCGCTGACAGCGGTCACAACGACTCGTCTTCGTGCGATCTTCGTATAGATGGCTGATTTGAACTCCAGGCAGGGCGACGACGCGCTACTTCGAGCAAGCGCACGTGGCGATCGCGAGGCCTTCGCCTCGTTCTACGAGCGCCACCTGGGCGCGGTGCTCGCGATCCTGCTGAGCGAGACCCGCGATCGTGAGCTTGCTGCTGATCTGGCGTCGGAGGTGTTCGCGGCGGCGCTCCTGGGCGCCCGTCGCTATCGACCTGATCAGCCGACGGCGTTTCCGTGGTTATGCGGGATCGCCTACAACAAGATCAAGTCGAGTAGGCGTCGCGGGCGTGCCGAGGACCGCGCGCGTGTGCGGCTCGGGATTCCGCGTGAGCAGGTGTATGACGAGGATCTCGAGCGCGCGGAGCAGCTCGCGAGCGAGCACGGCGGCCTGGTTCGCCTGGTCGATCAGCTCCCGGACTCGCAGCGCTTCGCTGTGCGGGCACGGGTGGTCGACGAGCGCGGCTACGACGAGATTGCACGCGAGCTGGGCAGCTCCCAGGCCGCGGTGCGCCAGCAGGTAAGCCGCGGGCTGTCGTGGCTTAGAGCACGAATAGGGGAGGGGGATGGATGAGCGACTACTTCGAGCGGATCGAGGTGCATCTGTTGGACGCGGTCGAGCGGCACGCCCACAGCCCAACAAGGCTGCTTGTGCTGCGCCGAGCACGCAGCCGCGGCGCGCACTTCAACGCTAGGTTCCGCCGGCCGCGATGGCTACCAAGCGTCGGCAACGTCACGCTGGCGTTAGTAGCGATCTCCTCGCTGGTCATCGGAGGCGCAGCGCTCGTGTTGATCGGCCGCCACGCCGCTAACCCCAGCGATTCGCCTGGGCTCCCGGCCGGCGCGCGCCCGCTGGTCGCCGAGCTAGCCGTACTCCGACGCCCGCAAACCGACAAAGACGAGCCTCACATCAAGTTCGTGCCTTACATCACCATCCTTCCCTCAAGCACCCGGCTCGCCGCGATCCTTCCAGACGGCGGCAAGCTCTATCTCTACATCGGACGGGCCGACCCACAGAAGGCACCGCCGGCGCTTCGAGCTCGCCTCCTACGCAGAGAGCACCTGCACGGCAATGCCTTTGGCCTCGGCTCCATCTGGGTCAGTCCCGATGGCCACTGGTCAGCGCCCTACCCGGGCGTCACCGCGGCTGCCGTCGCCCGCATCACAGGGTCATGGTTCAGCGAGCGGAACGGACGCCGGGTGACGTTCACCGGGATCGTGCCTGACGGTATCGCGCGAGTCCGCTGGAGCTTCGGGCGTCACGACCGCCCGCCTCTAAGCGTCAACATCACCGTCCATAACAACATCGCAACGGTCAGCGTCGCCGTCCCGTTCCATGATTCCGCCGACCAGGTGATCTGGTATGCGGCCAACGGCCGGGTGATCCGCTCGACAACGAACATCCCGGCGCCATAGCCGAACCCCCAATAGTGGGTGCTTTCGCGGCATGCGCAGGACGAGCGAGCGAGCCGCCGTAGAGACAGGATCAGGGAGCCGCTTCCTACGGCTCAAGCGCCCCGAGCAGCCGGTGGGTGGGATGGCGATTGAGGCTGTTGCGGTTGCGGTCATAGCGGCGGGTGGTGCGCGGGTCGGCGTGCCTGGCGGCGTCTTGGACGTCGCGCAACGAAGCGCCCTCGTCGAGGGAGAGCGTCACGAACCCGTGGCGCAGCGCGTGGGGGTGAAGGTGGGGGAGGCCGATCTGCTCACCGAGGCGCTTGATCAGCTTGCCGGCTTGCTGGCGTGTCAGGCGCCGGCCAGTCGAAGTGATGAGCAGCGGCCCGTGAGTGCGTCCGGCGCGGGCCTGTTCGACGGCGTGCGCGAGTGAGGCGTTCAGCGGCGCCACGGCGGACTTGGTTGATTGTCCCTTGCCCTTGATGCGCAGGACGCGGTGGCGGCCTTGCTCGCCGAGGTCTTCGATGTCGGCACCGACGGCCTCTGAGATCCGCAGTCCGAGCTCGAGCAGGAGCAGCACGAGCAGCGTTTCGCGTGGGCCTTCGGCGCGGGCGGCCGCGATCAGCCGGCGGGCTCGCTGCTTTGAGACACCGGCGGTCTCGGCTTGCTCTGGGACCTTGGGGCGCGCGGCGAACTCGACCGGGTTGCGGTCGATCAGGCCCTCGTAGTGCGCTCGGCGGTAGAAGTGCGACAGGCACGCCAGCCGCCGCGCGAGCGTCGCCGGCGCCGGCGGACGGCCGGTGGGTAGCGGCTCGCGGCTGTAGTTCTCGATGCTCGCGAGCGTGGCGTCGAAGGCATTCACGCGCGCGCGAGCGAGCCACACAAACCAGTCGGCGAGATCGCGGGCGTAGGCCTCCTGGGTGGACTCTTGGTCGTCATAGCCCCGCAGAAACGCGGCGGCGAGCTCTCCGGGCAACTGCGGATGCTCAAGCGGCTGCTCGCCGCGAGCGACGGCAAGGAGACGGTCGGCGACCTCGCGCCGTGCGGCCTTCAGATCGAGGAGTTGGCGCGGAGTCGCCAGCAACTCCGGCAGCTGGAGCTCGGCTTGTTGGGCGCTCATGCGGGTGCGTTTCGATGCTGGTTTTGAGCCTCCTTTGCGTGGTCCAGAATTCCCATTACGGAACAAAACAACGGCCGCAGGAGGGCACCTCCAGCCGCGGAGTCGCCCTAGCGACGATCGTTGCGGAGGACCTGCGCGACGCCGTCGAAATCGTCGGCACGATCGATGTACTCCCGCAGTACGACCAGGTTGCGGTGACGCGAGAGCTTGGCGATTTCCTCCTCGCTGTGCCCGTTGCGCCGAGCGGCGGTGATGCCGCCAGAGCGAAGGCTGTGGGCAGCGAACGGCTTTCGATCGAGTCCCACCCGCTCACAATGCTTCTTTACGATCAGCCCAACCGAACGGTCAGTGAGCCGATCAGTGCTCAGTTGATCACCACGGCGTACACGTACGAACACCGGCCCATCGCGTATGTCTGCCCCTGTCATCCACGCCTGCAGGGCGCGCACCGCACACATGTCCTCGCGATCGCCGAGCGCGATCGCGATCTGGTAGCCGGCGCTGTCCTGGTCAGGCTCGCGCTCACGGACTGTCAGGATGATCCCTTCGGGGGCCGGTGCGATGTCGCCAGCATCGATCGCGACAAGCTCTGAGGGGTGCAGAGCGCCAGCGATGCCGACCAAGAGCAGGGCCCGGTCCCGGCGAGCGGAGTGCGAGGTCGGAAAAAGACTGCGCAGCATCCGGTCGAGGTCCTGAAGCTCGAGGTGCTGCTTCTTCGTCGGCGCTTCCGGAAGTAGGCGGCGGGCGCCGTGCAAGGCGCGTCGGACACGCGGGTCTGAGCACGGATCGGGGAAGCCGGCATCCCTGTGCGCCGCGCTGATCCCGACGAGTCGCCGTTCGATCGTTGAGATCTTGTTCCTCGGCTGGCCTGTCTGCCTGTCTCTGGTCGCCTGATAGCCAACGAACGCGCTGATCAAGAGCGGATCGATGGGCAGGGTAGGCGCCTGTCCGCGGCTGGCAAGGTAGCGCTGCAGCGCCGCCAGGTCGTTGCAATACGCTCTGCGTGTCGCCTCAGATCGATCCTGGTCTGCGAGCTCCTCCGCGTAGGCGAGCTCAGCTGCGAGCCTCGGATCCACGGTGAGGTCTTCGCCGCGGCAGCCTCAGCCCCTGTCGAGGGCCGAGGGTGTGGCGCTCCAGACTCTTGTGCCGACGCGGTTCCTATTGTGCGCGAACGCTCGCGGCGCCGGGCTTGCAAAGGTCTCTCACGCCACGTGAGAGACCGCCGCCGACCGGTTTCATTCTGGTGTCGCGACGCCGGTTTCATCTCCGTGTCGCATCGGTTTCATTTCGCTGTCGTCTTACACGGGGCCGCGTGGCTCCCGGCTTCCCTCTCTACGTCCTAGTTGACATAACATGCATTATCAGGCGTTAGGAGGGGCCAGGTCAGTTCGGTTCGCCTGCTGCGTCTCATGCAGCTGAGACCGGAATCTCCACTCATGTGAGACCCCGTCGTCTCATCCGTGTGAGGCTGGCCGGCGCCCGAGAAATCTCATTCATGTGAGATTTGCAGGCGGCCCGACGTTGCCACCGTGGGTCTGATCGAGCTACTGGCTGAACGCTGCTACGAGGCGCTGCCCGGGTCAGCGTCGAACGCTGCAGCAGTGAGGTCAGTCAACGGCCCGTCGCTGCCTCCGGGGAACGCCAGTCGGGCGGTCGGGGCGGTCACGGCGAGCGTGGTGCCCGTGTCGGGGTAGATGACGATGTCGGGGAGGTTCATCTCGGATATGAAGAGGAGCCGGCAGGGCTCTGAGGATGCGTTGCGCAGTCGGTGTGCGCCTGCGGGACCGCGCGGGAACGAGACGACCTCGCCTGGCTGCAACTCACGAAGCCCGTCGGGCGTACGCAGCTCCGGCGTGCCGCTGAGCACAATCAGCAGCTCCTCGTTGGCGTGATGAACGTGGTACGGGCTGCTGAGCGTGCCCGACGCCAGCTCGACGACGCTCGCGCCGAGGCGCTGCGAGCCAGCGGCCGCGGCCACCCTGGCAACGCGGTTGCCGCCTCTCTCCCCCTGCCACTCGGGTTCGAACGCGTTGCTCATGCGCTGGCACGATAACGCCCGCCGGCAGTCGGCGAGGCTGGGGCTGCAGCGGCTACGAGGTGGGCACCCGCTGGGGGTCGGCGGCCCGCAACGGATCGCTATTCGGGCGTCCCGTCACGCTCTCTTCCTCCTGGCGAGCTGCTGCAGTTGCCGTTCATGCACGCCGGGCAGCCAATCCTTGCCGAACGTGGCCGATGGGCCGACCCGCGGGTCGCTGAGAACATCGCCGTCACGCAAGGCGCGTACGTATGCCCGATCCTGGTCGATCCGTGTGTGTACCTGATCGGCTCCGCCGATGGCCCCGTGGCCGGGGACTACTACATCGATGTCACCCGCCACGCCCTCGAGCAGCCGCAGCGCGGCGAGGTAGTCCTCGATTGGGTCAGCGGTGTCGTTGAAGTCGAGCATCGGAATCAGGACGTCGGAAAGCAGATCGCCGGCGACGAGAACCCCGCGTTCCTCGATCAACAGCGCCGCATGACCCGGAGCATGCGCTTGATGCTCGATGATCCGGACTTGAGGGCCATCCCAAGGAATCCGATCAGTCTCGGCGGGCAGGCCGGTGATGAGGCCGAGCAGGTCCAGCGGCACCTGCTCGACGATCTCGGGCGGTATCAGCGCAGCGACGCGAGCCTTCGCGCCCGCGTCCGACAAGCGATCTCGGACAGTGGCCGCGCAGCGCGCGGTGCCGTAACGAGGCGGCGCGCCGAGCCGGGCATGCCAGAGCAGGTGATCCCAATGCGGATGCGTAGAAAACCCTGCCACGACGGGCTGGCCCAACTCGCTAAGGTCGTTCGCGAGGCAGGCCATCTCGTGGTCCTGCACCCCGGGGTCGATGAGCAATACGCCAGCCCGGCCTTGCACGACAATGGCGTTGTTCTGGAGGAACTCGCTCTGGTGGATCAGCACACCGTCCGCGACCTGTCTCAGCATGGGGCCCCTTGCGCTTGTCGTTTGCAGCCGCTAGGCGGGACCGTATTCCTAGAGCTCTCGTCGCGCGGCTTGCGCGGCGAGCTCGGCGCGGGACGCGACGCCGAGCTTGGCGAACACGTGGGAAAGGTGCGCCTGGACCGTGCGGCGCGAGATGAAGAGGCGCTCGCCGATCTGGGGGTTGGTCAGGCCCTCGGCGACGAGCTGCACGACACGCAGCTCTGCTGGGCTCAGGCTGTCCCAACCGCCTGACGGCCGCTTGCGCTCTCCGCGGCCGCGCTCGGCGTAGGCGACCGCATCATCGAGCGAGAGCGAGGCGCCGGCCGACCACGCCGCCGCGAAAGCCTCCTCGCCGAGAGCTTCGCGCAGCGCGCTGAGTTGCGTTTCGTAGTCCGCCTGACGCACCGGGAAGCGCACGCAGCCGAGCGCGGCGCGTGCGGCCTCCGCTGCGCCCAGCAGCCGGACCCCCTGCTCGTCGCTGTGCAGTTCGTGCACGAGCGCGGCGAGCGACTCGAGGACGTCTGCGACACCGCCTGGATCGCCGGCGTCATGGAACGCTCGCAGCGCCTCGTGCAGCAGCTCCTCAGCACGCGATACCTCACCGGTCTCGCGCGCAAGCTGCGCTTGCGCCTCGAGCGCGGCCCCGATCGCCAGCGGGTTCTCGCTCTCGCGTGCGACGAGCGCCGCTTCGTCGATCGCGGCCACCGCTCGTGCCGTCTCTCCGCGCGCCAGCTGGGCGGCTGCTGCGATCAGCAGCGCGCTGACGCTGCCCGCAGCGTAGTTGCTGGCCCGCGTCGCCGGCAACGCCTCACTCATCAGCGCCGCCGCACGCTCCAGTTCGCCGGTCGCGTACTCCAGCAGTCCCAGATACCACACCATCAGAGGCGTGGCGTCGTGCCCCATCTGCCTGCCCAACGCGATCGCCTCCTCGATACGCGCTCGCGCAGCCGTCCACTCCCCCGTGCGGAGCTTGCCGAAACCGAGGAACGCGAGGTCGAACATCGCGAACAGCGGGTCGCCCAGCGAACGTGATTGAGCGAAAGCCTCCTCCAGCATCGCGTCCGCCTCCGCGAATCGACACTGCAGCGTCGCGTTGAGGCCGAGCCAGGTGAGCGACTCACGGATACCGAGCAGGTTGCCCGCCGCACGCGATACCGCCAGCGCGTCTTCGAGCAGCGGAGGCGCTGCCCTCAGCCGTCCCCCCATCGTTGCAAGAAAGCCGGCGCCGTAGAGCGCATCGGCCAGAAACCAGGCGTCCCCGAGCGGGCGGGTGATGGCGATGCTCTCCTCGAGCACGGCCATGGCAGCCTCCGGCTCGAGCGAGGTCAGCGCCCACCCCATCAGATCGAGCGCGCGACCCACCGTGCGCTCTTCACCCGCTTCACGGCCAATCGCGAGCGCCTCCTCGGCAAAGCGCCGCGCCGCCGCCCAGTCGGCTGCGATCGTCGCGATGTGGCCCACAGCGACGAGCGCCTTTGCCCGAGGGAGCCCGCTTGCGGCCTCCCCGGCGAGCGCCGACTCGAGGTGCCCCCGGCCCTCGAGCCAATGACCACGCGCCTCGAAGAACAACCAGAGCGCAGCGGCGAGGCGTAGAGCCTCGTCGACGCGCCCGGCATCGACCGCCCACGCGAGTGCGGCGCGGAAGTTGTCCAGCTCTGTCGTCAGCGGCTCGAGCCACTGCTCCAGGCGCGCCCCGAACAGGTCCGGCTCTGCGGACTCGGCGAGCCGCAGGTGGTAGTCGAGGTGCTGGTTGCGCACGAGCACCGCCTCGGCGGCGTCGCTGAGCTTCTGCCGCGCGTACGCACGGACCGTCTCGAGCAGCGCGTAGCGAGTCTTGACGCCCTGCTCCTCGACCTGCACCAGCGACTTGTCGACGAGGCTCGCGAGCAGGTCGAGGATCTCAACGGCCTCCAGGCCAGCGCCGGCGCAAACCGCCTCGACCCCATCGAGCGTCCAGCCGCCGGCGAACACGGAAATGCGCCGGAACAGAGTTTGCTCCGCTGCGCTGAGCAAGTCGTGGCTCCAATCGACCGAGGCCTCGAGGGTGCGCTGCCGCGGCAGCGCCGTGCGCGAGCCCCCCGTCAGCAGCACGAACCGCTCGCGCATCGCGTCGGCGATCTCCTGCGGCGTGAGCAGCCGCACCCGCGCTGCCGCCAGCTCGATCGCCAACGGGATTCCGTCCAGGCGCCGACAGATCGTCGCCACCGCCTGCAGATTCGCATCCACCAAACGGAAGTTCGGTCGCACCTGTCGCGCCCGATCGCAGAACAGCTGGACCGCTTCGACCCCCGCAAGCGCAGCTTGGGCCAGCTCGGCTTCCGGGACCTCCAGCGAGGGGACGCGCCAGCTCTGCTCTCCCTCGACCCCCATCGACTCGCGGCTGGTCGCGAGGATCACCACACCGGGACATGCCTCGAGCAGCCTCGCCGCCAACTCGGCGCACGCGCCCAGCAGGTGCTCGCAGTTGTCAAGTGCGATCAACAGCCGGCGCTCGGCGAGCTGCGCCGTCAGCGTGTCGATCACCGGCTGCGACGGGAACTCGCGAATCGAAAGTGTGGCCGCAACCTCGCTGGCCACCAGCGCCGAATCGCTGATTGGCGCAAGATCCACCCACCACACACCATCAGGGTGATCGTCGAGCACCTCGGCAGCCACCTGCAACGCCAGCCGTGTCTTCCCGCATCCGCCCGCGCCGGTCAGAGTAAGCAGGCGCGATTGGCTGAGCAGCGTGCGAACCTCCATGATCTCGGCCTCGCGGCCAACGAAGCTGGTGAGCTGGACGGGCAGATTGTTGGGCAGGGCCGACAGCGAGCGCAGTGACCCGAAGTCGTCGTGTAGATCGGCATGGCACAGCTGATACACCTGCTCCGGCCGCGCCAGATCGCGCAGCCGATGCGCGCCGAGGTCACGCACGCTCACCCCGTCGGGCAGACCGCCTGCCACCAGCTCATACGTCGAACGCGACAGCAGCGTTTGGCCCCCATGTCCGATCGCCCGCAGCCGAGCACAGCGATGGATCGAGGGACCTGTGTAGTTACGCGGGTCGCGCAACACCGCGTCCCCGGTGTGCAACGCCACACGCACCCGCACATCCACATGCTCAGGCCACGGCTCGCTTCGCAACGCCCGCTGCAGATCGAGTGCGCACGCAACCGCATCCGACGCTCGCACGAACACCGCGACCGCACTGTCACCCTCACCCTGCTCCTCCGGACGCACCCCGCCACGCGCCTGCACGACATCGGCGAGCAGATCGTGGCAGCGCGCCATCACCGGCGCCATCACCTCGCCCCACTCCTCCCACAGCAGGGTCGAGCGCTCAACGTCGGTCAGCAAGAACGTCACCGTCCCAGTCGGGACGATCGCCACCGCGTCCTGGTCAACTCCGCCCACCGGAATCATGATCGCCTCGTTCATCATCCCAAGCCTGCCGTGCCGTGCGGTGGACTACATCGGCCAGATGGCCTATTCGCCGAGACAGAGCTAACTCAGTCGCGTGCCTACCATCGAGCACATGGCAATCCAGCGGATGGACCACGTGGGCATAGTCGTCGACGACCTCGCGGACACGATCGCGTTCTTCGCCACGCTCGGACTCAGTTGGAGGGCGAGGCACTGGTCGAGGGCGATTGGGTGGATCGTGTGGTCGGGCTCGAGGGCGTCCGGGCGCAGATCGCCATGCTGCAGACCCCGGACGGGCACGGACGACTCGAGCTCACGAGGTTTCACGCGCCGTCGAGCGAAGGCGGCAACCAGTGCGCGCCGGCGAACGCGTCGGGCATCCGCCACATCTCGTTCGCCGTCGATGACATCGATGCCGTCCTCGCTCGCCTCCGAGCCCGCGGCGCAGAGCTCGTGGGCGAGCTGGAGCGCCACCGGGATCGCTACAGGCTCTGCTACGTCCGCGGCCCCGCGGGGATCATCGTCGAGCTGGCGCAGCAGATCGGCTGACCGGCCCGCACGGCCGCCGACCGCCCCGCCAGCGTCAGGAGGCCCCGGGTTCGAGCAAGTTCCCCCTCTTCCCTCGGCGCCGTCCGGTCGTCCCGGCCCTCATCTACCTTGGGGTCATGCCGCGCCAACTCGACGCACGCCACTACGGACGCGTCTTCGACGAGATCGCGGAGGACTACGCCCGGCATCGCCCGACATACCCGGACGCACTCGTCGACCAGGCGTGCGAGGGCATCGGCCCCGGCGCCGCGGTGCTCGAGATCGGTTGTGGCACGGGACAGCTCACGCGCAGCCTGCTGGCCCGCGGGCTGCACGTGACAGCCGTGGAGCCGGGTGAGCGACTGATCGCGCGGGCTCGCGATCAGTGCGGCGGCCTCGGCGACGTGCAGTTCGTCAACGCGCGCCTGGAGGATGCCTCGCTGCCACGTGCCCATTACGCGGCTGTGTTCTCTGCGTCGGCGATCCATTGGATCGATCCGGATGTGAGCTGGCGCAAGGCGGCCGACGCGCTGGTTGACGGCGGGAGCCTTGCCCTGTTCTCGTACTTCGGGCTCGACGATCCCCGCAGCGCCGACGATCAGCAGGTGCTGCGCGCCGCTATCACGACGGTCGCGCCCGAGCTTGGCGCCGATTGGCCTACCTACCGCGACCTTGCCAGAACCCTCGCGGGTGTTGGCGCCCGGCGCAACAACGTCTCAGAGGTGTGGGCTTGGCTAGGAGGCTATGAGCTCGCGCGCCGGTATGCGGCAGACCTGTTCGATGACGCGCAGGTTTTCACTGCAGCGCCGATGCAACTGGAGCACACTGCTGACGAACTCAACGCGCTGCTCGGCACGATGTCGTTCTGGGCACGACTGTCACCTCAACAACGCGACGCTCTACTCGCCGAAATCCAATCCCTCCACCAGCGACTGGGACGGCCGATCCGTTCGAGCACGGTCGCATGCCTGGCGGTCGCACGACGCCAGCCCTGCACCTGACCAGCTTGCGTGCCGATCAACTCAGCCAGCGCCACGTAGCCCTCGGCGTGTTGCGGCGTCGCGTAGCGCGTCAGTCCGCTTCGAGCATGTCTCGCGCCTGCTCGAGCGCGAGGCGCAGTCTGCGCGCCCCCACCACGACGGGCTGACCGTCGGGTCGCGGTTCGATCCGCAGCACGATCTCTCCACCTTCGAGCAGGGTGACCGCGAAGAGCGTGCCGCCGCGCCAGAGCTCGGCCACCCCGTCCGCGGCCTCCTCGGGGCTGACGACGCGGACCTCAATCTCATCCACCGCTCCAGAATAGTCGCTGAGACTGTGGATTGCATTCGGTGCAAGCCCGCTACGCAAGCGAGAAGACCGCGCCCGCGCCGGGCTCGGCTCGGTGGCCCCGATCAAGCTGCAGCGGCACGCGCCTCCTGGAAATAATGCCCTTGGTCGAGGTCTGCGATGAGCCCGGGTTGGGTCGGGTTCCAGCCGAGCAGTTTGCGGGTGAACGCGCTCGAGGCGGGGGCGTCCAGCCCAAGGAACCCCCCCATCCAAGTGAAGTGCTCGCCCGCGTCCTCGGCAGGGACAGATACCAGCGGCAGCTCGAGATGCCGCGCGATGACCTCGGCGATCTCGCGGACCGGCACGCCCTCGTCGGCCACGGCGTGCAGCGTCGAGCCCGCCGGGGCCTCTTCCAGCCCGAGGCGGAACAGGCGCGCGGAGTCGAGCCGGTGCACGGCGGGCCAGCGGTTGGTCCCCTCCCCGATGTAGCCGGAGGCGCCCTTCTCGCGCGCGATGCCGACCAGGGTCGCGATGAAGCCATTGTCGCCGTCGCCGTGGTTCGTCGGAGGAAGTCGCACGATCGACGAGCGGACGCCTCGCGAGGCGAGGGAGAGCGCGAGCTCGGCGGTTTCCCATCGGACCTGTGGGCCGCCGCCGAACGCGGCGACGCCGGCGTGGGAACCGTGGCCGTCCTGCTCTCTCGCAACGCGCCCGGGTTCGAGCCCGAGGAGCCCCGAGGCGATCAACAGCGGCCGGTCCGAGCCCGCAAGCGCCTCGCCGAATGTCTCGACCGCGCGGCGATCGGCGTCGGCGGCGCCCTGGAAATCTCCCGAGAAGGCGAGCTCGTGCTTGAACGCCAGATGGATCACGCCGTCTGACGCATGAGCCGCATCCCGCAGAGCGTCGAGATCATCGAGAGTGCCACGGTGCGCCTCCGCCCCGGCGGCGGCGAGCGCATCGGCCGAGGCATCCGAGCGAGCGAGCCCGAGGACCTGATGACCCGCGCCAAGGAGCTCGGGGACGACGGCGGAACCAATCCATCCGGACGCGCCGGTGACGAATACACGCATGACAAACCTCCAGGGAGACAAACTATGACAGTGACTGCCATCAGCATAGCAGTCGATGTCAGCCGCTGTCGTCGATAGACTCTGAGCATGGGTCGATGGGAGCCAAACGCGCGCGACCGGCTGATGCAGGCGGCCTTCGCGCTCTATGGCGAGCGCGGGTTCGAGCAGACCACGGTGGCGGAGATCGCCAAGCGGGCGGGGCTGACAGAGCGAACGTTCTTCCGGCACTTCGCCGACAAGCGCGAGGTTCTGTTCGCGGGCGCGGACGCGCTGCGGGAGCTGCTGGTCAGCACGGTCGCCAAAGCGCCCGGTTCGCTGGCGCCAATGGACGCGGCGGCCGCGGGGCTCGAGGCCGCCGGCGCTCTGATCCAGGAAGGCGGCGAGCTCGCACGCGAGCGCCAGGCCATCATCGCCGCCAGCGCGGAGCTTCAGGAGCGCGAGCTGATCAAGCTCGCATCGCTCGCCGCGGCGCTCGCCGAGGCATTGCGCGAGCGCGGCGTCGACGAGCCAGCCGCGAGTCTGACCGCCGAGGCGGGCATCGCTGTCTTCAAGGTCGCGTTCGAACGCTATGTCGAGGAGACCAACCAGCAGGACCTGCCGCAACTGATCCGAGAGTCGCTCGACGAGCTGAAAGCCGTGACCTCGGGTCGATAGTCGCCGATTGGCCTCGACGCGCACCGAAACCGACACACCGAGGAGACACCACATGCAGATCACGAGAAACTCCCTGCAGACGGCGACCGGCCCCAGCGACTGGTTCACCGGCACCGTCTACATCGACACCGTGGCCACGCCGTCAGAGCCATCCCGCGTGCAGGCGGCCAGCGTCCACTTCACCCCCGGCGCTCGCACCGCGTGGCACACCCACCCCTTCGGACAGACCATCTACATCACCGAGGGCGTCGGCCGCTGCCAGCGCCGCGGCGGCCCGACCGAGGTCATCCGGCCCGGCGACCGCGTGTACTTCGAGCCGGGCGAGGAGCACTGGCACGGCGCCGCCCCGGACAGGCTCATGACGCACATCGCGATGCAGGAGGTCGACGAGACAGGCAGCCCCGTCACATGGGGCGAGCACGTCACCGACGAGCAGTACCACGCCCCGCCGGCTTCATAGCCGACACGATGGGTAACAGCTCAACCGCTTCGACCGATGCTCGGCAGTCAGCCGACGTAACCTGAATGGGCATGTCATCCCCCACCTACGAGCTGGTCGAAGGCGACCTGCACCGCCACGGCCGCGTCCGCCATGCTCACCCGCACGTTGGGCCGCATGAGCATGCCGCTCGTGTTGCCAACGGACGTCACCGCAGTGGTCACGACCACGAGCGCCCGCCGGATGCTCGGTCCACTCTGCCCCGCTCCCACGCTGACGCCCACTCCCACGGCCTGATCGACGAGAGCATCAAACGCTCGCGCGAGGGGGTTCGCACGGTCGCGCTCGCGCTCGCGATCCTCGCCGTCACGGCGGTCGCGCAGGCGCTCGTGTTCGCGCTTACCGGCAGCGTCGCCTTGCTGGCCGACCTGATCCACAACGGCGGCGATGCGCTGACCGCGGTTCCGCTGAGCATCGCGTTCGCGCTGCGATCCGAGCGGGCCGAGCGGCTCGCCGGCCTGGCGGTCGTGGCGGCGATCTTCGCCTCCGCGTGCGTGGCCGCGTATGAGGCGATCGCGCGCCTGATTCAGCCCTCGACCCCAGATCACCTCGCCGTGCTCGCGCTGGCCGGCGCCGTCGGGTTCGCCGGAAACTGGCTCGCCGGCCTCGTGCGAACCCGTGCCGGACGGCGGCTGAGCAGCCCGGCCTTGATCGCAGACGGCGAGCACGCTCGCGTCGACGCATACGTCTCACTTGCCGTCATCGCCAGCGCCATCGCGATCGCGATCGGCGCACCAATCCTCGACCCGATCATCGGTCTGGCCATGACCGGCGTGATCCTGCGCATCACCCGCACGAGCTGGCGCACGGTCCGCGGGCACACGCACTAGCTGGCACGATCGGGGCTCGTCGCCCCAGCCCTCCGCGCTCTCGGCGAAGCTCGCGGCGTCCGTTCAGCTCAGCATCGGCGACGGCGGGATGCGCGGGCTGCCGTGCACCTGGGGGATCTGCAGCGCCACGTCGTCGACGAAGCACCACGACCAGTCCTCGCCCGGCTCGATCGAGCGGATCAGCGGGTGGCCGTCGCTGTGCGCGTGCCCCCTGGCGTGGCGGTTGGGCGAGTCATCGCAGCAGCCGACCTGTCCGCACTCCAGGCAGATCCGCAGGTGCAGCCACTTGCCGCCGATGGCAAGGCATTCCGCGCAGCCCTCCACGGACTCCGGAAGCTCGGTGATCTTGACCTGGTCGAGGTGCGTGCACGCGGGCATCTGCAAGGTGCGTTCTAGCATCTCAGCGGTGACTCGGCAAGTCCTACGTCAGCACGTCGTGCGACCCGCGTCGCTCGAGCAGACGCGGTCGCTGCGGCAGGCCGTGCTGCGACCGCACGAAGCGTTCGAGCAGATCGCCTCGAGCGAGCCCGCGGACGCATTCGCGGTGGCTGCGTTCGACGCGGAGGAGCTCGTGGCGGTCGGGCTGGTCGCGCCCGATGGACAGCCGGGTGGCTGGCGGATCCGGGGCATGGCGACAGCTCCTGCCGCTCGCGGCAGGGGCGCAGGCACCGCCGTGCTCGATGCCCTGCTCGCGCACGCCCTCGCTCACGGCGCGCGGCGTATCTGGTGCAACGCGCGCACGCCGGCGCGCTCCCTCTACGAACGCGCGGGCCTGCGCGTCATCTCCGAGGAGTTCGAGCTGCCGATGATCGGCCCGCACGTCGTGATGGAGCTGCTGAGGCCAAGCGACCCCTGAGGAGCGCTCGGGCGCGGGCGCGCGAGGCTCTTGCATCGCCACTAGGCTGCAGCCGATGCAACCCCGCAGCGCCAACGGGCCCGCGCGCGTGGTCGTGCTCGGCGGCGGCTTCGGCGGCGTCTACACGGCACTCGCGCTCGAACGCCTGGCCGCCGCGGGCGCGCCCGTCGAGGTCTCGCTCGTCAACCGCGAGAACTACCTCGTCTTCCAGCCGATGCTCGCCGAGGTGGTCGCGGGGGACGTCGGCATCCTCGACACGGTCACCCCGCTGCGCCAGCTGCTCGCGCACACCGACCTGTTCGTGCGCGAGATCGAGGGCGTCGATCTCGAGCGGCGCGTGGTCAGGCTCGGCGCCGGGCTCACGCCGCGGACGCACGAGCTCGAGTTCGACCACCTGGTGCTGGCGCTCGGGAACGTCACCGACTTCCGCGGGCTCCCGGGGCTGCCCGAGCACGCGCTCCCGTTCAAGACGCTCGCCGACGCGGTGCGGATCCGCAATCACGTGATCAACGTGCTCGAGCAGAGCTCGATCGTGCGCGACGCCGAGGTGCGTCGCACGATGCTCACGTTCGTCGTCGCCGGCGGCGGCTTCTCGGGCACGGAGGTGGCGGCGGCGCTGAACGACTTCGTGCGCGAGGCCGTCGCGCACTACCGCTCGATTCCGCCCGAGGACGTGCGCATCGTGCTCGTTCACAGCGGCACCAGCGTGCTCGAGCGCGAGCTCACACCCAGGCTCGCGAGATACGCAACCGCGACGCTCGCCGAGCAGGGAATCGAGCTGCTGCTCGGCGAGCGGCTGGTCGCGGCGAGCCCGCGCAGCGCGGTGCTCTCCGACGGCACGCGCATCCCCACGCGCACGCTGATCTCGACCGTGCCGTCCTCGCCCAACCCGATCGTCGAGCAGCTCGGGCTGCCCACCGACAGGGGGCGCCTGGTGTGCGACGCGACGCTGGCGGTCGCCGGCCGCGAGGGCGTATGGGCGGTCGGGGACTGTGGGTTGATCCCGATGCCCGACGGCGAGCCGAGCCCGCCGACTGCGCAGCACGCGATCCGCCAGGCGAAGTTGCTCGCGGCGAACATCCTCGCCTCGCACGCGAACGCGCCGCGGCGCTCGTTCGCGTTCGCCGGCCGCGGCAAGCTGGGTGCCCTCGGTCACCATCGGGCGCTCGCCGAGCTGCCCGGCGGGATCACCGTGCAGGGTGTGCCGGCGTGGCTGATGTGGCGCACGATCTACTGGTCGAAGCTCCCGGGCGCCGCGCGCAAGACCCGCGTCGCGGTCTCCTGGCTCAGCGACCTCGTGCTCCCTCCCCACCCCGTGCAGCTGAACCTCGGCGGCGGGCGCGGCGCGACCCAGGCCCACTACGAGCCGGGAGAGACCGTGTTCGAGGAGGGCGACACCGGCGACAGCCTCTACATGATCCTTTCCGGACAGGTCGAGGTGATCAAGCGCTTCGCGGGTGAGCCGCAGGTGGTCCGGACGCTCGGGCCGGGCGAGTACTTCGGCGAGATGGCGCTGCTCGGGCGTCACCCCCGCAGCGCCGGCACGCGTGCGCTGAGCGCGCTCGACCTGCTGGTGCTGCCCGGCTCGGACTTCTCCGCGCTCGCGGACGGCCTGAGCGAGTTTCGCGGCGCGTTCGAGGAGATCGCGCGCCGGCGGGCCGCGTCGGACGCTGCGCGTGCCGCTGTGCCGCCGCCGCCCTGATCGCGGACTACCAGTGCCAGATGTTCGAGCAGCACCGCAATGCGGTGACCCAATAGGGTTGACCGATGGGGAGAAACCTGTTGAGCTCGATGGCGGTCGCGGCTGCCGCTGCGCTGCTCGCGGCCTGTGGTGGTCAGTCGGGAGGTGGCTCCGGCACAACCAGCGATGCCAGCGCCACGAGGGCCACGACCACGGCAACGACAGCAGCAACGACAACCAGCGCCAGCCGCCCGTCCACCGAGGCAAGCGGTGGCGGGACCGTGAGTGCCGTCCACGGTGGGTTCGCTGCGGTCATTCCGAGGGGCTACAGGAACGGCCTCGTCGCCGCCCCTTCGATCGCGCCCAGCGGCGCCGAGTACATGGTCATTGGTCCCAGGGAGGGAAACCTGGGTACCAGCTTGAGCGTCTTTCGCGCAGCGGCTGGCGGCCGCGACGTTGCCGCAGTTGCCGGCAGCGCGCTGCACAACCTCGCTCATGAGTCCGCCTTCCTGCCAAAGCCTCGCAACGTCTCGCCGCTGCAGTCGCTGAGCATCGCCGGCGAGCCGGCGCTGGCCCTGGATTACCAGCTGGCTGGACACAGAGCGAGCTATCGTCGCCAGATCTTCGTGATCCACGGCGGTTGGGCGTATGAGATCAGCGACATCGCCGCGTCGCTCAGATACGCGGCTTCCTTGCGTGCGCTCGATGAAGTGATTCGCAGTTGGCGCTGGCGGTGAGCCCCAGCGGGTGTGAGCGCGTCTTCGTATTGCGGCGCTGACGCATTCACGCACGATTCGTCGCCCCACACCTAAAGCCGTTCCCCGGGCCGCCCGATGACCTCCTTGTGGCCGCGCCGACATGCGTGCAGCCGCAGCTTGAATAATATTTTTGGCATGCCATAATCTATTTTCATGGCCACAAGAGATCAGGTGCGCACCCCCGCCGTCGAGGACTACTCCAAGGAGATCTTCGCGCTGGAATCTCGTGGCGATGGGCCGGTGTCGACCAATGCCCTCGCCGAGCGCCTGGGCATCACGCCGGGCTCGGTCTCGGCGATGCTCAAGCGCCTGGGCGAGCTCGGCCTGATCACGCACGTGCCCTACCGTGGCGTGCGCCTGACCGCCGACGGGCGACGCATAGCGCTCGAGGTGATCCGCCACCACCGCCTGCTCGAGAGCTACCTCGCGGAGGCGCTCGGCATGCCCTGGGATCGCGTGCACGCGGAGGCCGAGGTGCTCGAGCACGTGCTCTCCGAGGACCTCGAGCAGCTGATCGCCGAGAAGCTCGGGCACCCGACCGTCGATCCCCACGGCGACCCGATCCCGAGCGCCGACCTCGAGCTCGCCGAGCCGGTCACCGACCGCATGGAGAGCCTGCAACCCGGCGACGAGGGCCTGTTCGTGCGGGTCTCCGACTCCGACCCCGAGATGCTGCGCTACCTCGCCGACCGGGGCATCTCGCCGGGAGACCGCTTCGCCGTGCGCGAGCGCCAGCCGTTCGGCGGCCCCCTGTTCGTGCGCTTCGGCGCTCGCGAGCACGCGATCGGCGGCCAGCTCGCCGGCGCGATGCGGGTGGAACTACAGCGCTCAGAGGGGCGGCCGGTCAACGGCGAGGTACGGGGAGCCGCGCGGTGAGCACGACCGAGCTCGCCGCTTCTCCCCTGCTGCACCCGCCGCCGCTGACCGACGAGGACCGCGCGCGCTCGCACGACCGCTCGCGCGTGCATCACGCGCGCAGGCACCGCCGGCGCTGGCATCTGATGTGGCTGCTCGTCGGGCCTGGGATCCTCGCGATGCTCGGCGAGAACGACGGGCCGAGCATGATCGCCTACGCCTCCGACGGGGCGCAGTACGGGCTGGGGTTCTTCGTGCCGTTCATCCCGATCCTGTTCGCGATGGCCTACGTCTGCCAGGAGATGTGCATGCGCGTCGGCGCCGTCACCCACCGCGGCTACGGCGAGCTCGTGCTGCAGCGCTACGGGCGGGTGTGGGGCTGGTTCGGCGCCGGCGATCTCACCGTCACAAACCTGGTGACGCTGGTGGCCGAGTTCGTCGCGATCCGCGTCGGGCTCGCGTACTTCCACCTCGGCTCGGGCGTCGCCGTCGCGCTCGGGCTGGCGCTCGTCGTGTTCACGCTCAGCGGCGGGCGCTACTGGCGCTGGGAGCGCATCGTGCTCGGGCTGGCGCTCTTCAACGGCCTGTTCCTGATCGCCGCGATCCTCGTCAAGCCGCATCTCGGCACGCTCGCGAGCTCGTTCTCCTTCACGCCCTTCCCCGGGGGCAGCTTCAACACGCTGCTGTTGCTGCTCGCCTCGACGATCGGCGCGACGGTGACGCCGTGGATGATCTTCTTCCAGCAGAGCGCCTCCGCCGACAAGGGCATGACCCCCCGCGATGTCAACCACGGCCGCTACGACACCGCCGTCGGCGCGGTCCTCGCCGCGGTGTTCGGAATTGGGGCGCTCGTCGCCGGCGCGGCGCTGCTGAGCCACGGCGGCGCTGGCATCCAGGGGTTCGCCGGCGCCGGCTTTCCGCAGGCGCTGAAGCACGTCGCCGGCGGCGCGGCCGGCACCGTGTTCGCGCTCGGGCTCGTCGAGGCCGGCGCGGTCGCGATCCTCACGATCTCCGCCAGCACCGCCTACGCCGCCGGCGAATGCGTCGGCGTCTCCCACAGCTTCAACAGCTCACCGCGCGGCGCCGCGGTGTTCTACGCCGCGAACATCGGCGTCGCGTTGCTGGCCGCAACGGTGATCCTGATCCCGGGCGCGCCGCTTTTGTCGATCGCGCTCAACGCCAACGTGCTCGCGACCGTGCTGCTCCCCGTCAGCCTCGTGCTGATGGTGATGCTCGCCAACGACAAGGGCCTGATGGGGCCGTGGGTCAACCGGCGCTCGACCAACGTCATCGGGCTCGCCGTGATCGCGTTCGTCGGGCTCTGCGGAGCGGCGTACGGGATCGACTCGTTCCTGCAGGCGACGCACCTGATCGGCGCATGAGCAACGAGACCCTCACCCCAGGCCCCAGCGACGCCGCCATCAGCGAGCGCGACCTGCAGCGCCAGGAGCGCCTGGAGGACCAGCTGATCATGCACCTCGAGCGCGACCAGTTCGTCGCCGAGACCTCCAGACCCGTGCCGCGCGCGCCGCTCAGCGCCCGTGCCCGCGCCGGGCTGTGGGCGCTGCGCGTGTTCGTCGTGATCGTCAGCCTGATGGTCATCTACACGTTCGCCGAGCAGCTGCACTGAGCGCTTGCGCCTGGCGCGCGGCGATCAATCGACCAGCAGCCGCACGATCGCGAACACCCCCACGACCACGATCACGCCCCGCAGCGCGTCCGGCGGCAGCCGCCGCCCGTAGCGCGCGCCGAGCTGGGCGCCGAAGATCGAGGTGCACGCGATGATCGCCGCCGGGCCCCAGTCGACGTGCGCGACGAACGCGAAGTACACCGCCGCCACGCCGTTGACCAGCCCGACGAGCACGTTCTTCAGCGCGTTCGTGCGGTGCAGGTCCTGCGCGAGGGCGACGCCGAGGATCCCCAGCAGCAGGATGCCCTGGGCGGCGCCGAAGTAGCCGCCGTAGACCCCGGTCAGGTAGACCGCGAGCGGCACGAGCACGGCGCCCCTGCGCTCGAGGTCGATGTCGCGCTTGCCGAGCCACAGCGCCAAACGCGGCTGTAGCAGCGTCAGCACGAGCGCGATCGCGATGAACGCGGGCACGATCGCCTTGAACGCCGACGCTGGCAGCACCAGCAGCAGCACCGCGCCGGTGATGCCGCCCAGCAGCGACATCGCGCCGAGGCGCACGACGCGGGCGCGCTGGCCGGCCAGCTCGCGTCGATACCCGACCGCTCCCGAGACGTTGCCCAGCACCAGGCCGATCGTGTTCGAGACGTTCGCCGTCACCGGCGCGTAGCCGAACGCCAGCAGCACCGGGAAGGTGATCAGCGTGCCGCTGCCGACGAGCGTGTTGATCGCGCCCGCCGCCAGGCCGGCGCAGGCGATCGCCACGATTTCGCCAAGGCTCATCCCGCGTCAGCCCGCAAGGAGGTTGTGCGCGCTTGGCTCTACCGTTGCAGGCATGGACGTCGAGAAGGCTATCCGCACGCGCCGCACGCACAAGGCGTTCGCCGCGCGAGCGCTCGGGGAGACGGTGCTCGACGAGCTGTTCGAGCTGGCGCGCTGGGCGCCCAATCACCACCTCACCAACCCCTGGCGCTTTCGCGTCCTCGGCGAGCGCACCCGTGAGCGCCTGATGGATCTCGCCGATTCCGAGCAGCCGGGCTCCGCGGTCAAGCTGCAGCGCGCCCCGACGCTGGTAGCCGTCACCGCACAGCAGAGCGGCGATGCGGCACAGGACCGCGAGGACCTGCTCGCGACCGCCGTCGCCGCCTACCTGGTGCTGCTCGGCGCGCACGCGCGCGGTTTCGCCGGCTACTGGCGCACGGTCGCGCTGCTCGACGACCCCAGAGGTCGCGAGATCCTCGGGCTGGAGGCGACCGAGACGCCTGTCGGGCTGCTCTACCTTGGATCGCCCGTGCAGGAGCAGCGCGTGCCCGAGCGCGCCTCGCCGGGCGAGTTCGTGATCCGCCTGGAGTGACGGCCGCCCGCGAATGCCTCGACGTGAAGCCGCGAGGAGCAGTGAGGCTTGCCCGAGCGATAGGGTCAGGCGATGGCGTCGGTCCTGCGCGAAGCCATTGGCACGCTGCGCCCTGAGCCCGGCGATCGGCACGGGCCGCTTTTGCCGCTGATGATCGCGCTGACGCTGCTGACGGGTGTCGTCGACGCCGCGAGCTACCTGAAGTTCGGGCACGTGTTCGTCGCGAACATGACCGGCAACATCGTCTTCCTCGGGTTCGCGCTCGCCGGCGCGCAGGGCCTGTCGGCGATCGCCTCGCTGGTCGCGCTCGCGTCGTTCCTGCTCGGCGCGCTGGCGGGCGGGCGCCTGGGAGCGCGCAGCGCCGAGCACCGCGGTCACGTATTGCGTGCGGGCAGCACCGCGCAGGCCGCGCTGCTCGCGATCGCGCTCGTCGTCGCGCTCGCGGTCGGCGAACCGCTCGACAGCGGCACGCGCTATGCCCTGCTCGTGCCGATGGCGCTCGCGATGGGCGTGCAGAACGCGACCGTGCAGCGTCTTGCGGTGCCAGAGCTGACCACCACGGTGCTGACGCGCACGCTCACGGGACTTGCCTCGGAATCGCGCCTTGCGGGCGGGCCCGGATCGAAGGCCGGCCGGCGACTGATCGCGATCGCGGCGATGCTACTCGGCGCGCTCACCGGCGCGCTGCTCGTCCTGCACGTCACGATTGCGGCGGCGCTGGCGCTGGCCAGCGCGCTCGTGCTCGCGGTGGGCATCGCCGTGCACCTGCTCTCGGGTGTCGACGCCCCCTGGATCAAAGCCTGAGCTGCCAGTTTTGCTGCAGGCGACGCTGGGTGCATGCGTTAGCCTTTTCAGCTATGAGGCGCGGTTTGATCGTCGTGCTGCTGGTCGTGGTCGTGGCAGCCGTCACGGCGGTGGCGCTGGCCGCCCGCGGTCACTCCGTCGGCGGCATGCTCGCCGCGCACGCCGCCGCCAGCGCGGACGCATCGCCCCTGCCTCCCACGCAGCTCGCGGCGCTGCCCAAGCGCACGATCGCCAACGGCACCGAGCCGCTGACGGTGACGCTGAGCGCGCCCGTCTCCCCGACCTCGCCGCCGCCGATGCTGAGCCCCAGCGTCGCGGGCACGTGGCGCGTCGTCGGCGACTCCGAGGTGTTCACCCCAGTGTCCACGCTGCAGCCGTGCAACGACTATGCCTTGACGGTGTGGGCGCGCACGAGCTCGTCGGGCCACGCCGCGCTCGGGCGCAAACAGACGCTTCACCTGCGTGTGGCGTGCCCGCCGATCGCGGGCCTGCAGCAGGCGCTCGCGCGCCTGGGCTACCTGGGCGCGCGGCTTCACCCGCTGTATGACGTGCACTACGCGCCGGGCCCGGAGACCCGCCGGGAAGCCGCCGAACACGCCTTTCACCCACCCCGCGGCGGGCTCGCCCCCGACCCCTCCGACGCGCCGCCGGCGAAGATGGGCGAGCTCGACGCGACGACCAAGGGCGCGCTCGAGGTCTACCAGGCCGATCGCGGCCTTGAAGCGAACGGCGAACCGAACAGCGCCACGTGGGCGTCGCTGCTCTACGACGTCACCAACAACCGCCGCGACCACCAGCCGTACACGTGGGTGTCGGTGTCGGAGTCGCTGCCGGAGACGCTCGACGTGCACCGCGGTCACCGCGTCGTCTTCACCACGCCGGTCAACACCGGCGTTCCCGGCGCGGAAACCGAACTGGGGATCTTCCCGATCTACGCGCGCTACGTCTCCACGACGATGAGCGGCACCGACGTCGACGGCACCAAATACGTCGTGCCCGACGTCCCGTGGGTCAACTACTTCAACGGCGGCGACGCCGTGCACGGCTACCCGCGCGCCTCCTACGGCTTCCCGCAGTCAAACGGCTGCGTCGAGCTGCCGATCGAAGCCGCGCACACCGTCTTCGGCATGCTCGCCATCGGCGACATCGTCGAGGTCAACGGCTGAGCCGGGCATCGCCTCGACGCGCGATCCGCGTCGTGGTCGATGCTGGTGCTCGCGTCAGCTTTGATCGGGCGGCGTGGCCGTCCCCAGCTGTTCGTGCAGATGCCAATGCCACTGTTCGCGCAGCGCGAGGATCGCGGCCGGCTCCCCCTTGTTCCATGGCCGATGCAGGACCACGGCGGCGAACAGAGCCTCGACCAGGATATTCGGGTGTTGGCGGACGGCAAGGTTGATCACGGCGAACAGGTCGGCGGGCTGCGTCAGCTCGTAGAGCCTTTCGAGGCCGCCCTGGCCGGCGTCCAGCACGTCCACCAGGTCCGCCCCGGCGCTCGCCGTGCGGGCGTCCGCGAGCGCGACCAGCGCACTCCGCTCCTCCGTGGAGAGCGTGTCGATCGCGGCGTCGCGCTCCTGCTCGGACATCGACGCGAAGTCGTGGAGGAACCCCAGCAGCCAGTCCCCGTCGTCAGCGTTCATCGTCTGCTCCTTCCCGTTTGCGGCGCGAGCCGCGTGGTCGAGAACGACGGAACTCGACGCATCTACCTGACGGTCAGCGTACCTTCCATCCCGGCCATGCGGTGTCCGGGGACCGAGCAGAAGAACTTGTACGTGCCGGCCTTGAGGTCGAGCGTGAGCACCTTCGTGCCGCCCTGGAACGTCGGCGTCGCACCGACGATCTTGCCGGCGGAGGATTCGATCGTCACGTTGTGACCGAGCGGCGAGGAGTTGGTGAAGTCGATCGACACCTTGCCGGCCTGCGCGGTGAGCGAGGTCGTGTTGTATTTCAGCTGGCCTTCGGCGTTGGCCGCGAGGCTCAGGGCGCTGCCCGCAGCCGCGCCCGTGCTGGTCGTGGTGGTCGCGGGCGTCGTGGCGGCGGTGGAGGTCGTCGGGGTCGTGGCGGGCGTGCTCGTCGTGGTGGCGGTGGTGCCGCTGGAGGAGCTCCCGCAGCCGGCCAGCGCGAGCAGGCCGAGGACGACTGACACCGCCGAGAGCACGGGTAGCGAGTGCTTCTTTGCTCGGGCCTGCGCTTGAAAACTCACGAGTCGGATCCTCCATCGATAGGGGTCGTCGGCCGTAAGGACACCGCCGGCCGCGGATCCTTCCCGATCGGCGCGCCAACTCTATCCTGTTTGAAGTTCCAACTACGGACCTATTGCGCCCTAAGCGGTCTGGGCCTCCTGTGCGGCGGCGTCCGCGGGCGCCTCCGTCGTCGCCTCTGCGTCGCTGGCCGGCAGCGGCGGCGCGGCGGCGGCGGCCAGGTGCGCTCCGAGCGCGCCCAGCGCGCCGGCGGCCAGCGCGGCGATCGCCCAGCCCGAGCCGGAGCGTTCGCGCCCGCGCGCCGCATCCAGCGACAGCGGCCCCGGCCCGGCCTCGACCAGCGCGAGCGCGGCGGCGATCAGCACGACGTTGTACTCGTAGCCGCCGTTGCTCAACCAGGGGCCGTTCTTGCCGTGCACCTTCTCGATCGCCGTGATCATCGTCGCGCTCAGCAGCGATCCGGCGAGCGGCGTCGCCAGCCCGGCCGCGAGCAGCGCACCGCCGCCGGCCTCGGCCGCGCCGGCGGCGATCGCGTGGTGTTTGCCGGGACGCAGTCCCAGTTGCTCGAAGCCCGCGGCGGTCGCCTCCAGGCCGTGGCCGCCGAACCACCCGAACAGCTTCTGCGTTCCGTGCCCGACGAAGAAGCCGCCGACGGACAGGCGCAGCAAAAGTCTCGCGATCTTCATCTGAAAGCCCTTTCTCGTTTCAAGTGGTTATACGCCGACGGCTACGGCGCCGCCGGCACGACGACGAGCGGGCCCTCGACCTCGGGCAGCTCGCCGGTCTCGAACACGCTGCCGGCGAGACGCTCGACGTGCGCCGAGCGCTCGAGAAACGCATCGGCCGTCTCGAGGAAGCCGATGCGCTCGGTGCGGTAGTGCATCGGCACGACCCAGCGCGGCGACAGGAGCGCGACGATCTCAGCGGCCTGCTCGGCGCCGATCGTCGGGCCGGCGCCGACGGGCAGGATCAGCAGGTCGACCGCGCCGATCGCCTCGGTCTGCTCCTCGCGCAGCGCGCTCTGGCCGAAGTCGCCGAAGTGGGCCACGCGCAGCCCGTCCAGCTCGAACACGAAGATCGTGTTCGGCCCGCGTTCGGTGCCCGCGCGCTCGTCGTGCTCGGAGGCGATCGCGGTGATCTCGCCGAGCGGCGACTCCAGGCGCCCGGCGGTCGAGCGCAGGATCGTCGGCTCGCCGCCGATCGCATCGACGCCGTTGTGGTCGATGTGCTCGTGCGTCACGAGCAGCAGGTCCGCCTCCACGCCCTCGATCGGCGGATAGTCGAACTGCATCCCGCGGCTCGCGGCCATCGCCGACATGTCCGCGAACGGGTCGATCGCCACCGTCGCGTCGGCGGCGCTCAGGAGAAACGCCGACTGCCCATACCACTCAACGCGCATGCTGCTCCTCTGCTGTCGTAGTTCGCGCGAGCTCGCTCGCGTCTGGCTCGTAGCTCTGCTGGAGAATCCCCGACGCCACCGCTTCGCCGTCGTCCAGCGCCTCTCGGGGCTCGACCCGGGCGCCGGCGCCGCCGGAGTGCGCAGGCGTCTGCTCGACGTAGTGATACTTGCCGCCGCGCATCAGCGACGCGCCGGCCGCGACCAGGCAGGCGAGGATCGCGAACAGGAACGCCTCGTGCAGGCCGTTGCGGAACGGCCCTGAGATCAGGTGCGGGAAGAAGGAGCGCCCGATGAGCGCCGCGTGGTTGGCGGCCGAGAGCGAGGCGAGCACGTGCGTCCCCACGAGGTGTTCGATCGGGTTGTAGCCGAGGAACGCGGCGAACAGCACCGACACCGGCGGCGTGTGCGCGGCGCTGTGAGCCGCGGCGGCCGAGACGCCGTGCGCCTCCAGGCCCGAGGACAGCGTGTGCGGCAGGTTCGAGGCCAGGCCGATGATCATCAGCGTGAAGAACACGCCGATCGAGAGCACCTGCGCGGAGTTCTGGAAAGTCTGGTTCATGCCGCCGCCGGCGCCGCGGTGCTGCGGCGGCAGGCTGTTCATCACCGCCGCCCTGTTTGGCGAGGCGAACATGCCCATCGAGACGCCGACCATCAGCAGCACGAGCGCGAACGGCCAGAAGGAGAAGTCGATCGGCAGCAGCGTCAGCAGGAAGAAGCTCAGCGCCGAGCCGAGCATCCCCCCGGTCGCGAACCAGCGCGCGCCGAAGCGGTCGGACAGATAGCCGGAGGTCGGACCGGCGATCAGCATGCCGATGGTCAGCGGCAGCATGTAGATGCCCGCCCGCAGCGGCGTGTCGGTGAAGTTCACGCCGTGCAGCGGCAGCCAGATGCCCTGCAGCCAGATGATCAGCATGAACAGCAGCCCGCCTCTGGCGATCGCCGAGAGGAACGTCGAGAGCGTCCCGAACGTAAACGCGCGGATGCGAAACAGCGGCAGGCGGAACATCGGCTCGGCGACGCGCTTCTCGATCACCGCGAACGCGGCCAGGAACGCCAAGCCGGCGCCCAGCAGCCCGAGCACCCGTGGGCTGCCCCAGCCCGTCGCGTGGCTGCCGTACGGGCGGATGCCGTAGGTGACCGCCACCATGATCAGCACCAGCCCGAGCGCGAACGTGACGTTGCCCCACCAGTCCACGCGCGCGGGTTTGGGCGTGCTGCGCTCCTCGAGCTTCAGGTAGGCCCAGACAGTGCCGAACAGCCCCACCGGCACCGAGATCAGGAACACCAGCCGCCAGTCGATCGGCGCCAGCAGGCCGCCGAGCACGAGCCCCACGAACATGCCGCTGACGCCGACGATGTTGTTGATCCCGAGCGCCATGCCGCGCTGGTTGGCGGGAAACGCGTCGGTGATGATCGCCGCGGCGTTGGCGAGCAGGAACGCCGCGCCGATCCCCTGCACGATGCGAAAGGCGATCAGGTACGCGGCCCCCGCCCGGCCGTCGAGCCAGTCGACCGTCAGCACGAGCGAGGCGAGCGTGTAGATGACGAAGCCTAGGTTGTACATCTTGACCCTGCCGTACATGTCGCCGAGCCGGCCGAGGCTGACGATCAGCACGCTCGTCACGACGAGGAAGCCGAGGATCATCCACAGCAGGTAGAAGCTGTTGGCGGGGACGAGCGGATCGAGGTGGATGCCGCGGAAGATGTCCGGCATCGCGATCAGCGTGATCGAGCCGTCGAGCGTCGCCAGCAGCACGCCGAGCGTCACGTTCGAGAGGGCGATCCACTTGTAGCGATCGGAGCCAGGAGCCTGCTCGACGCGTCCGTTTCCGTTCGTCCTCGCGCGTATGCTCGTCTCGCTTGCCACCGAGCTCAATTATACAGGGAAACTGAACAGTCTTCCTGTTGATCTCCGGTTATAGTTTGCAGCGCGATGGACACGGCGCTCGACAGCACCCTGCTCGCGAGCGAGCTGCGCCTGGTGCTCGGCCAGCTGATGCGCCGGCTGCGCGCCGAGCATCGCTTCTCGCTCTCCCAGGGCGCGGTGCTGGGGCGCCTGGACCGCGAAGGCACGAGGTCGATCGGCGACCTCGCGCTGGCCGAGCGCGTGCGCCCGCAGTCGATGACGCAGACGATCAGCGACCTGGAGGCCGACGGCCTGATCGCCCGCAGGCCGGACCCGGCCGACGGTCGGCGCACCCTCGTCGAGCTCACCGAGTTGGGCCTGAGCATCTTGGAAGAGGATCGCCGCCAGCGCGAGGGCTGGCTTGCACGCGCGATCGCCGAGGATCTCTCGGCCGAGGAGCAGCGGGTGCTGATGGCGGCGCTGGCGCTGCTGCGGCGCCTGGCCGAGGACTGATCGGGCCGGCGCCCGGGCGCGCCTGGCAAGCAGGGCGGGGTCGGCGGGCCAGAGGCGGGACGAAAGCGCTATACCCACAGACGGGATGACGCCCGTGCGTCAGGCATACCTGCTGCAGGCCCGCCAGATGCAGGCGCTGTCGTTCTCGGTACACATCCCGCTCGTCTGCTTCGGCATCGCGTTCCCGGTGATGGTGCTGTTCGTCGAGTGGCTGTACCTGCGCTCGGGCGATGAGCTCTACCGCACGCTCGCGCGCCGCTGGACGCGGGTGATGGCCGCGCTGTTCGCGATCGGCGTGATCACCGGCACGATCCTCAGCTTCGAGATGGGCCTGTTGTGGCCGGCCTTCACCGCGACGTTCGGCAGCGTCTTCGGGCTGGGCTTCGCGATCGAGGGCTTCTCGTTCTTCACGGAGGCGATCTTCATCGGCATCTACATCTACGGCTGGGACCGCCTGTCGCCGCGCGCGCACTTCCTCAGCGGCATCCCGATCGCGATCGCCGGCGTCGTCGGCTCGCTGAACGTGATCGCGGTCAACGCCTGGATGAACCACCCCTCCGGCTTTCGGCTGGTGCACGGCAGGGCGGTCGACGTGCATCCGCTGAAGGCGCTGTTCGACAACAGCTTCCTGTGGCCGGAGCTCGTGCACATGTACATCGCCGGCTACATCGTCGTCGGCTTCCTGCTCGCGGGCGCTTACGCGATCGCGATGCTGCGCAGGCATCCGCTCCCGCCCACCCGCTATCAGCGCACCGCCCTGGCTATCCCGCTGACGATCGCCGCGCTGGCATCGCCCGTGCAGATCCTGATCGGCGACTGGGTCGCGCGCGACGTCGCCACCGCCCAGCCGATCAAGCTCGCGGCGATCGAGGGCCTGCACAGCAGCACCCGCGGCGCGCCCGAGCACCTGCTCGGCTGGTACACCGAAGGCCAGGTCAAGTACGGGATCGCGATCCCGAAACTGCTCTCGCTGCTCGCGTTCCACAACCCCAACGCGCTCGTCAAAGGGCTCGACACGGTGCCGGCGAACCGCCAGCCCCCGGTCAACGTCGTGCGCGTGTCCTTCCAGCTGATGGTCGGGCTCGGCACGCTGCTGGCCGCGCTTGGCGCGATCTACCTGTTCGTGCGCATCCGGCGCAAGCGCCTGCCGCGGTCGCTGTGGTTCTACCGGGCGCTCGTGTTCGCCGGCCCCGCGTCGCTGGTCGCGCTGATCGCGGGCTGGGTCACGACCGAGGTCGGACGCCAGCCGTGGGTCGTCTACAAGGTGATGCTCACCAACGAAGCGGTCACCGGCGCCAGCGGCATCCCCGTCGGCTACGCGACGCTGGCTGCGGTTTACGTGGGCGTGGGAATCGGGCTCGTGTGGATCCTGCGCCGGCTGGCGCGGATGCCGATGGATCCCCCCGGGGCCGACGCCGGCGGCGAGCGCGGATTGGCCCCAGATCAGCCGAGCCCGGCGGTGTGAGCGTGCACCTGTACGAGCTGCCGCTGATCTTCGTCCTGATCGGGCTCGTGTTCTACGTCGTGCTCGCGGGCGCCGACTTCGGCGCGGGCTTCTGGCAGCTGTTCGCCGGTCGCGGCGCGAGCGGCGCGGCCGTACGCGAGCACGCGCACGAGTCGATCGCGCCCGTGTGGGAGGCCAACCACGTGTGGCTGATCTTCGTCCTGACCGTCACCTGGACCGCATATCCGAGCGCGTTCGGCTCAATCGCCTCGACGCTGTCGGTGCCGCTGTTCATCGCCGCGATCGGGATCGTCCTGCGCGGAGCCGCCTACGCGCTGCGCGCGGGAGCCGCGAGCAGCCGCGAGCGCCATTCGGTCGACGCCGTGTTCGCGGTCTCCTCGATCCTCACGCCGTTCGCGCTCGGCACGATCGTCGGCGCGATCGCCGCGCGCCGGGTACCCGTTGGCAACGCGGCGGGACACACGTTCTCGAGCTGGACGGGGCCGATCTCGATCCTCGTCGGCGTGCTGGCCGTCGCCACCTCCGCATATCTCGCCGCCGTGTTCCTCGCCGCCGACGCCGCCCGCGTCGAGGACCGCGAGCTGGAGGACGACTTTCGCGTGCGCGCGCTCGCCGCGGGCGTGATCGCGGGCGCGGTCGCGATCACGGGCCTCGTGGTGCTGCACGCCGACGCGCATCAGCTGTATCGCCACATGTTGCGCGGCGGCGCCCTCGCGGCGCTGATCGTCTCGATCCTCGCGGGCATCGCCACGCTCGACCGCGTCTGGCGCCGGAGCTTTGAGACGGCGCGCTACACCGCCGCGATCGCGGTCGCCGCCGTGATCGGCGGCTGGGCGCTCGCGCAGAACCCCGTGCTGCTGCCCGGTCTCACCGTGCGGCAGGCGGCCGCCCCGCACGACACGCTCGTGGCGGTCGTCGTCGCCGTGCTCGCCGGTGCGGTGATCCTGTTCCCATCGCTCGCGCTGCTGTTCAGGCTCGCGCTGCGGGGTCGCTTCGACGACCACGAGCGAGCTGCGGCCCCGGCGCCGGCGATCGGCGCCCTGCTGTCGGCGTCGGCGCCGGGGCTGCTCGCGCGCGCCGCCGCGGCGTGCCTGCTCGCCGGCATCGGGTTCCTGACGATCGCCGAAGCCGGCTGGGCGCACGCGCTCGGCGTGATCGCCCTGCTCGGCTTCATCGTCTGCGGCTTCCTCGCCGACGTGCCCGCGCAGCTGAGCGCGCTCGCGCGCGAGGACGCCGCCGAGCCGCCGCGCTGACCCGGGAAGTAATCCCGCGCCGGCGGAGTCAAGGGAGCAGCGCGCCAGGCGCGGTCTGATCCCCGACACCCCAACTACAGGAGAACAACCCAGTGCCCAGATCGTCAATTCTCGCTCTCGCAGGCGTAGCGGTCGCGCTCGCTGGATGCGGAAGCTCCAGCAGCAGCAACAGCAGTAACAGCAGCTCCAGCGCCGCCCCCGCGAGCACGCCGGCAGCGACCACGGCGACGGCGAGCACTCCGTTCCTGTCGCCGCTGAGGACCGTCTCGACGATTGCTTCCACGGTCCCGTCCAACGGCGACATCAACCCCTATGGCATCGTGACCGTACCCACCAGCACGGGGAAGCTCCAGGCGGGCCAGATGCTGATCAGCAACTTCAACGCCAAGGAAAGCGCCAAGGAGAACGGTCAGGGCACCGGCACGACGATCGTGCAGGTCTCGACGGCCGGGAAGGTCTCGCTGTTCGCGAGGATCGATGCCAAGACGCTCCCCGGCCCATGCCCCGGCGGGGTCGGGCTGACGACGGCGCTGAACATCCTGCCGGGCGGCTACGTCGTCGTGGGCAGCCTGCCGACGACCAACGGCAAGTCAGCGACCGCTAAGTACGGCTGCCTGATCGTGCTCGACAGCGAAGGCAGGGCGGTCGAGACGATCGCCAGCAAGAACATCCAGGGTCCGTGGGACTCGACCGCCAAGAGCGAAGGCTCCAAGACCATGCTGTTCGTCAGCAACGCCCTCAACGGCGGTGCCGCGAAGGGCATCCACACGATCGACAACTCGACCGTGCTGCGGATCGAACTGGAATCCGGCGAAGGACAGGCGCCGAAGGTGCTGGGCGAAACGGTGATCGCGGATGGCATCCCCTGGGTGGACTCCGAAGAAGCGCTCGTGCTCGGCCCGACCGGGCTCGCACTCGCCTCCGACGGGACGCTGTATGTGGCCTCGACCGAAGACAGCAAGATCCTCGCGATCTCCGAAGCGACGACACGCACGACGCCCGCCGCGAAAGGCGGCACCGTCCTCACCGAAGCCGGCCACCTCAAGGAACCGCTCGGCATGGTGCTCGCACCCAATGGCAACATCATCACGAGCAACGGTGGCGACGGCAACATGGTCGAAACCACGCCCGCCGGCCAGCAGGTGGCCGTGCAGACCGCAGACAAGAAGACCGGAGCCGGATCGCTGTTCGGCCTGGTGATCGCCCCGGAAGGCAAGGGCATCTACTTCGTGGACGACGGCGAAAACACGCTGAAGCTGTTGCACTGACAGCTTCCCGCGCGGTGGGCTACGGCTCGGTGTGGACGACGACCTCGGCGATGCCGTCGATCCGCTGGCGCAGCTCGTCCTCGAGCTCTCCCGCCAGGCGGTGGGCGTCTGTGAGCGACTCGTCGGGGTCGACCGCGAGCGTCAGGAACACGACGTGGCCGGCGTCGGTGGAGAGCAGCCGCACGCGCTGGGGATCGCTGCCCGTGTGCTCGCGCACGAGCCGTTCGATCGCGCGCGTGCTCTGCACGTCGGCGTCCTCGTCCTGCTCGCGCGCGGCCAGCGGGCGCTCGAGCGGCTCGAGGTGGGTCTGCACGTCGCTCACGCCGGGCCGCGCGCGGATCGCCTGCTCGACGCGCTCGGCGATCTCGTGCGCGGCGCGCAGGTCGAGGTCGGCGGGGAACTTCAGGTGCAGCGAGACGCTGCTGGACCCCGGCTGCTCGAAGATCGTGATGTCGTGGGCCTCCTTGACGAGCGGCTCGGACAGCGCGATCGAGAGCACCCGGTCGCGCAGGTCGAGGCCCTGCCGGCGCGGCTCCACGTGCACGACCACGTCGCTGCCGGGCAGCACCCGCTCGAGCGCGCTCTCGACGAGGTCGGCCGCGTGGTGTCCCTCGACGACCGCCTGGCCGGGCGGCACGCTGACGACCACGTCGGCGAAGTAGCGTCCGGCCGACTCGCGCAGCCGCAGGCGATCGAGCTCGATGTCGGTGCCGAGCGCGCCGATCGCGCGCTCGGCGGCGGCGCGCGCCTGCTCGGGCTCGCGGTCCATCAGCACGTTCGCGTTCTCCGCGATCAGGCGCCCGGCGGTGACGAAGATGATCGCCGCGACGAGCAGCGCCGCGAGCGAGTCGCCGTCGGCGAATCCCGCGTGCACGCTGAGCAGGCCGGCGAGCACGACCACCGACCCGGCGACATCGGCGGCGAAGTGCGCGACGTTGGAGCGCAGCGTGGGGCTTTGCTCGCGTCCCTCGGCCGCGAGCGAGACGCCCATGCGCCCGGCTTCCACCACCAGCGCGACGCCGATCGCGGCGAGCTCATACCAGTGGACGCGCGGCGTCGTGCCCGCGCCCGACAGGCGGGCGATCGCCTCGACCGTGACGAGCACGCCTCCCCCCAGCAGGATCCCCGCCTCGCCGAGCGCCCCCAGGTTCTCCGCGCGGCGGTGGCCGTAGGGATGCTCGAAGTCGGCGGGCCTGCCGGCCAGTTTCACCGCGAAGAACGTGAGCACCGCCGCGATCACGTCGCCGCTCGACTCGATCCCGCTGGAGATCAGCCCGAGGCTGCCGCTCGCCAAGCCGATCCCCAGCTTCAGCGCCACCAGCAGGCCGGCGGCGGCCACCGAGACGAGCGTGCTGGCGCGCCGCGTCAGCTGACGGGTCTCGCTTGGCTGCGACATGGCTAGAGACTATGGATCGATCCCCCATGCGGGCGATGCGAGCGGAGGTGGGCGAAAGGAACCGGGCCGCGCGGCGTCTGAGAAGAGTGCCGGCCGCAATAACCGACGCCGACTTCACCCCATCCCCAGCCTGGCCAAAGGAGCACCATGCGCCCAACCTCGAAGACCTTCCTCCTCGCCCTCCCCATCCTCGCCGTGTCACTGACCCTGGCGGCGTGCGGGGGCAGCTCGAGCTCTTACCCGTCGAGCAGCTCCAACGCGGCCGCGACCTCGAGCGCCGCGACCTCCACCACCGCCGCAGCCGGCTCCGCCGCCGCTGGCGCGGGAGGCGTGAAGACGGCGTCGAACGCGACGCTCGGCGCGACCGTGCTGGTCGACGCGCAGGGCATGACCCTCTACCACCTCAGCGGCGAGCAGGACGGCAGGTTCCTGTGCACCAGCGCGGCCTGCGTGTCGGCGTGGCCGCCGCTGAGCGCGAGCGCGATCGGCACCGCCGTCAGCGGCCTCGCGGCGATCAGGCGTCCGGACGGCAGCGCGCAGCTCGCGTACAAAGGCGAGCCGCTATACACGTTCAGCGGCGACAGGGCCGCGGGCGAAGCCAACGGGCAGGGCATCAAAGCCGATGGCGGCACGTGGAGCGCGGTCGTGGCGGGCACGGGCAGCGCTAGCGCCGCGCAGACCAGCGGCGCCGCCGGCGAAGGCGCCGCCGCCAGTTCCGGTGGCGAAACCGGTGGCGGCTCGAGCGGCTCCGGCGGGGGCGGCGGCTACAAATACTGAGCGCCAGCGACTCGCGCGCGACCCGCTGGCGACCCGCCAGCGACCCGCCGGCGACATGTGCGCGGCGTATCGTGAGCCAATGGCCCACGATCACGCCGCGCACCCCCATTCCCACGGCGCCGCTCACTCCCACGGCGTCGGTCCCGACGCGGACGGCCGGCGCCTGGCGGTCGCGTTCGCGCTGATCGTCGCGTTCATGGCGGTCGAGGTGGCGGCGGCGGTGCTCTCGCACTCGCTGGCGCTGCTGTCGGACGCGGGGCACATGCTCAGCGACGCCGCGGCGATCGGCTTCTCGCTGGCGGCGCTGCGGCTGGCGGCGCGCCCGCCGAGCGGCGCGCTGACGTTCGGCCTGCGACGCGTCGAGATCCTCTCGGCGCTGGCCAACGGCGTGACGCTGCTGGTGCTCGCGGCGTTGATCGCGTATGAGGCCGTGCGGCGCCTGTTCGCGCCGCCGCACGTGCACGGCGGGCTGGTGCTGGCGGTGGCGCTGGCCGGGATCGTCGTCAACCTCGCGGCCGCGTGGACGCTGTCGCGCGCCAACCGCCGCAGCCTCAACGTCGAGGGCAGCTTCCAGCACATCCTCGTCGACCTGTACGGCTTCATCGGCACGGCGGTGGCCGCCGGCGTGATCCTCGCGACTGGCTTCCAGCGCGCGGACCCGATCGCGTCGCTGCTGATCGCCGCGCTGATGACGCGCTCGGGCATCGTGCTCGTCCGCGACTCCGGCCGGGTGTTCCTGGAGGCGGCGCCGAAGGGCCTGGATCCGCAGCAGATCGGCGAGGCGCTGGTCGCACAGCCGGGCGTCGTGGAGGTACACGACCTGCACGTGTGGGAGGTCACCAGCGGCTTTCCGGCGCTCTCGGCGCACGTGCTGGTGGGGGCGGACAGCGACTGCCACGCGGTGCGCCGGCAGATCGAGACGATGCTACGCGAGCGCTTCGCGCTGGATCACTCGACGCTGCAGGTCGACCACGCCGGGCGCAGCGAGCTGCTGGAGATCAGGCCGCACGCGAGCTCGTCGCAGCCGCGCTGAGGTCCTCCCCGGCGCCGTGGCGCCGACGCGGCGCTGTCAGCGCGCCTGCCGGCTGGGCCGCACGAGCACCTCGTTGACGGCGACGTTCGGCGGCTGTTCGATCGCGTAGAGGATCGCGCGAGCGATGTCCTCGGATTGCAGCGGCTCGACGTCGGCGAAGACGCTCGCGATCACCTGCTGGATCTCCGGGCGATTGTGCTCTGGTAGCTCGGTGGCGACCGCGCCGGGCTCGACGAGCGTCACGCGCAGCCCCGCGGGCGCGAGCTCCTGGCGCAGCGCCTCGGAGAACGCGCCGACGCCGAACTTGGTGAGGTTGTACACGCCGGAGCCGGCGCGGGCGAAGCGCCCGGCGACGGAGCTGACGTTGACGATGTGCCCGGAGCCCTGCGCGCTCATCAGCGGCAGCGCGGCGTGCGTGCAGTAGAGCACCCCGAAGACGTTGACGTGGATCATCTGGCGCCATTCGTCGGTGGGCGCGTTCTCGATCGGGCCGAGCAGCATCACGCCGGCGTTGTTGACGAGCACGTCCAGGCGGCCGAGCTCGGCGTGCGCGCGCTCGACGAACGCGCGCGCCCGCGCCTCCTCGCCGACATCCGTCTGCACGGCGATCGCGCGCCCGCCGTCGGCGAGGATCCGCTGTGCGAGCGCGTCGATGCGATCGACCCGGCGCGCGGCCAGCGCCACGGCGGCGCCGGCGCGGGCGCATGCGAGCGCGGTGGCCTCGCCGATGCCGGAGGAGGCGCCCGTGATGGCGACCACCTGTCCGCTGAGATCCCCCTGCGGGGTCGATGCGACGGTCATTGCGCCGAGCTTAGCCGTAGTCGCTCAGCGATCCACGGTATGCGGTCGATAACCAGGCTCAGATCGACGAGGATCGCTCCTTTCGGCCCGCACGCGGGTTTCAGCAGGCGCCGCGGCGGGCACGGGACATGTGATCCGCCGGGAAGGTAAGCGCGCATATGGCGTCGAACGAGCTAATGGACCCGCTTCAATCAAGAATGGTTGACAACGCAACTATCGAAGCGTATAATTCCGACTCCAAGCATCGGATTAGAAGGAAGCATATGTCAGACACAGCCACACACCCCACACTCACCATAGAGCAGCAGCCCGAGGAGCTCGGCACGGACGTCGAGACGGTCGCCCCTGCCGCAGGCCGGCTGGACAGCCCGATCGAGCGCGTCGACGTCAGCGCGCCGGACACGTTCATCCCCGAGGCGGTCGACCAGCTGCTCGCGCACTCGCGCCGTTACCCGCTGCTCACCCCGGCAGAAGAGATCGACCTGGCCAAGCGGATCGAGCGCGGCGACCTGCAGGCGAAGGAACTGCTCGTCAACTCCAACCTGCGACTCGTCGCATCGAACGCCCGGCGCTACCAGAACCAGGGACTGCCCCTCGGCGACCTCGTCCAGGAGGGCATGCTCGGGCTGATCCGCGCGAGCGAGAAGTTCGACTGGCGCAAGGGCTTTCGCTTCTCGACGTACGCCACGCTGTGGATCCGTCAGGCGATCCAGCGCGGCCTGGAGAACTCCGGCCGCACGATCCGCCTGCCCGTCCACGTCGCCCAGCGCTCCCGCAAGGTCGGGCGCGTCGAGCGCGAGCTGTCCGTGCGCCTCGGGCGCGAGCCCACGCTGGAGGAGCTCTCCGAGGAGACCGGACTGCCGATCGACCAGGTCGAAGAGGTGCGCCACCAGCGTGCGGCGCTCGTCAGCCTCGACCAGCAGATCGGCGAGGACGGCGACACAGCCCTCGGCGACCTGCTCCCCTCCGACGCAGAGGTGCCGGAGGAGACCGCCTGGGAGAACGAGCGCGAGCGGATCGTGCACCGCGCGATCGAGCAGCTGCCCGAAACCGAGCGCAAGGTCCTGACCCTGCGCTTCGGCACCGGCCGCGAGGACCCGCAGACGCTCACCGCGATCGGCAAGCGGCTCGGCTTCTCCGCAGAGCGCGCCTCCCAGCTCGAGCAGCGCGCGCTGAAGAAGCTCGCCGAGTCGCCCGAGCTGGCGGCTTTGCGCGAGGCCGCGTAAGCACACGAGCCAATTCCTGATGCAAGAGCCCCGGCTGGGATTCCCACCCGGGGCTCTTTGCGTTTCCGCTGCTCACGATGTTGTTCCGGTCGGTGCATGCACCGACCGGCCGGCCGCGCATGCGCGGCCGGTAGAAGGGCCGCATGCGGCCCTTCCTCGGATATGAAGAGATGAAGAGATGCGCGCAGGCCGGTCCTCCCGGACGCCGCGCGGGCATTCGCTAGGGTGCGAAGTGGCCGCCGAGAAGCGGCGGCGCGGACGAATTGGGGGTGAGTCAGCATGTCGAAGTCGACCTGGGACCGCGTCGTCCAGTGGACGATCGCGCTCGGCGAACGGATCCTCGCGCCGATCGAGCGCTTCATCGGCAAACGCTCGCTCGTCGGCGACGCGACGTTCTTCCCGCTCGAGCGCTTCCCGTGGGTGGCGCACATCGAGGCGAACTGGCAGGTCATCCGCGAGGAGGCCGAGCGGCTGCTGGACGTCCAGGACGAGCTCGCGAACTTCCAGGACATCTCCAAGGACCAGATCGAGATCACCGACGACGACCGCTGGAAGACGTTCTTCCTCTACGGCTACGGCTTCGAGGCGAAGCTCGGCATCGAGATGTGCCCGCGCACGGCCGCGCTGATGCGCGAGATCCCCGGCATGAGGACCGCGATGATCTCGATCCTCTCCCCGCGCAAGCACATCCTCGACCACCGCGGCCCGTACAAGGGCGTGCTGCGCTACCACCTCGGCCTGATCGTCCCCGAGGACGCCGAGGCCTGCCGCATCCGCGTCGGCGACGACTTCCGCCACTGGGAGGAAGGCAGGAGCATGATCTTCGACGACACCTTCAACCACGAGGTCTGGAACGACACCGACGAGACGCGCGTCGTGCTGTTCGTCGACGTGCTGCGCCCCCTCCCCTTCCCCGACTCCGCCATCAACGACGCGATCGTCAAGCTCATCGGCTACTCGCCGTTCGTGCTCGACGCCAAGCGCAACCAGGAAGCTTGGGAACGGCGGTTCCTGGAGGGCAGGGCGATCTCAGACGCTCGAGACGTTCAGGCCGGTGCCCTGTAGCCAGGTGTTCGCCTGCGCGTTCAGGATCGTGAACTCGCCCGTCACGATCAGCAGCCCGAGCGCGATCATGACCACGCCGCCGACGCCGATGATCACCGGGAAGTGGCGCTTGACGACCGCGAGCGCGTTGGTCATCCGCTCGAACGCGAGCGCGATCAGCAGGAACGGGATCGCAAGGCCGGCCGAGTAGAAGGCGAGCAGCAGCGCGCCGTGCGCCGCCGAGCTCGAGATCGCCGCCTGCGTGAGGATCGCGCCGAGGGTGATGCTCGTGCACGGCGTCCACGCGATCGCGAACGCCGCGCCGGCAATCAGCGGCCCGCCGCGCCCGGCCAGGCGCAGCAGCGACTCCGAGTGCCACTCGCGGTTGAAGAAGCGCACGAACGGCGTCGCCAGGAAGACGAGCCCCATCACCACGATCAGCGCCCCGCCGACCTGCTCGAGCAGGTGTTTGTGGTTGACCAGCGTCGAGCCGATCACCGTCGCGCTCATCCCCAGCAGGATGAAGATCGCCGAGAAGCTCGCGATGAACAGCAGGCTCGGGACGAGCACGCGGCGCGCCCCCACGCCGCCCTTGAGGTCCGCCGGCGTGACCCCGATGACCGTCGACAGGTACCCCGGCACCAGCGGCAGCACGCACGGCGAGAGAAACGACACCAGCCCCGCCGCCAGCGCGAGCGGGATGCCGACGCCGGTCGCGGTGTCGGATGAGGCGGCGAGGATCGACGACAGATTGATCATGGCTGGTGCTCGCCCACAGGATGGCGCATCGACGCGCGGAGGTCCGCGACTTCGCGCTCCAGCCGCGCGACGCGCTCGCGCAGATCGTCCGCGGCGGCGTATGCGGGAGCGTGGGGCGCGCCATCTGTAGACGCAGGGGCGTCGGGTATGCGTGACGCCATGCCGGGCGTTCCCGGTAGGCCAGAGGCCGTGGGCGCCGGCGCCTCGCGTCCAGACGGCTGCTCGTCCTCGCCCTGCAGCAGCTGTGCGTAGCGCTCCTCCTTGTGCCCGGGGCGGCGCTCCAGGCGCGCCACCAGCTCGCGGCCGATCAGGTGGTCGAGCGTGTCGTGCACCGCGGAGAGGTCGCCGAACGCGTGCATCCGCTCGGTGCGCTGCTTGAGCTCGCCCGGCGTCTGCGGCCCGCGCAGCATCAGCACGCAGATGACGGCCTGCTCGCTGGAGCTCATCGGCAGCGCGTCGGCGAGCAGGTGGCGGTACTTCGGCGCGCGGCTGCCCGCGCCGCTTGCCAGCCGGGCGTAGCCGCGGCGTTCCAGGCGGTGCAGCGCGTCGCGGATGATCGCGTCGTCGTACTCGACCACCGGGTCGCGGTTGGTGGACTGGTTGCACGCCAGGCGCAGCGCGTTCAGCGACAGCGGATAGGCGTCGGGGGTCGTGCGCTGCTTCTCCAGCAGGCAGCCGAGCACACGCGTCTCCGTCGATGAGAGATCCATTCTCGGAGCGTAAACGTTGAGCCCTGGAGTCGGTCTGCAATGCGCCGCCTTGGGATTTCAGTACGCCCGGCTAGAGTCAGCTTCGTGAGCCATCAGCCCTTCGCTCAGGGGCACGGCGGTGGCGGCGGTGGGCGCTCGCGGCGAACGGAGCCGCCCAAGCCGCCGGGCCCGCGCCCCGAGGACATCCCCGACAAACACGTTCCGCTGCGGCGCGTGGGGAGTCTGTTCGTCCCCTACCGGGTGCGCCTGAGCCTGCTGCTGGGGCTGATCGTGCTCGGGTCTGTGCTCAGCGTCGCCTCGCCGTTCCTGCTGCGTGAAGCGATCAACAAGGGCATCGTCGGGCACAACCTGACGCTGCTGTCGTGGCTCGTCGGCGGGATGATCGCGCTGGCGGTGATCAACAGTGTGATCAGCGTCGCGCAGACGTGGATCTCGAACCAGGTCGGCCAGCGCGTGATGCACGACCTACGCGCGGCGGTGTTCGCGCACCTGCAGCGCATGTCGCTGGCGTTCTTCACGCGCACGCGCTCGGGCGAGGTGCAGGCGCGGATCGCCTACGACATCGGCGGGATCGACGACGTCGTCACGAGCACCGCCACCTCGACGGTGTCAACCGTGGCGACGGTCCTGGCGACGGTCACGGCAATGTTCGCGCTGAGCTGGCAGCTGACGGTGTTCTCGCTGATCCTGCTGCCGTTCTTCGTGTGGCTGACACGCCGCGTCGGCAACGAGCGCCGGCGCATCCAGTCGGTGCGCCAGGGTCGCCTGGCCGACATGTCGACGCTGGTCGAGGAGTCGCTGTCGGTGTCGGGGATCCTGCTGGGCAAGACGATGGGCCGCTCGCACGAGCTCGTCGATCGCTTCTCCTCGGAGTCGAGCGAACTCGCGGACCTGGAGGTGCGCGCGCGGATGGCCGGGCGCTGGCGGATGGCCTCGGTGCAGCTGGCCTTTGCGATCATGCCGGCCGCGGTGTACTGGTTCGCCGGCTACAACATCGCGCACGGGCACGATGCGATCTCGATCGGCACCGTGGTCGCGTTCACGACGCTGCAGACGCGGCTGTTGTTCCCGATGCAGCAGCTGCTGTCGGTGGGCGTTGAAGTACAGACCTCGCTGGCGCTGTTCGGGCGCATCTTCGAGTACCTGGACCTGCCGGTGGACATCGTCGAGCGCCCGGGCGCGCGCGCGCTGAGCGACGTGCGCGGCGACGTGGAGCTGGAGGACGTGTGGTTTCGCTACGAACCCGACGCGCCGTGGACGCTCGAGGAGATCAGCGCGGAGGTCCCCGCGGGGACGCGCACGGCGCTCGTCGGCGAGACGGGCTCGGGCAAGACCACGCTCGCGTACCTGGTCGCGCGGCTGTACGAGCCCCAGCGCGGGCGCGTGTGCATCGACGGCGTCGACATCCGCGATATGACGCTCGACTCGCTGGCGGCGACCGTCGGCCTGGTCTCCCAGGAGACCTACCTGTTCCACGCCTCGATCCGCGAGAACCTGCGCTTCGCGTGTCCGCAGGCCAGCGACGCGGAGATCGAAGACGCGGCCAGGGCCGCGCAGATCCACCAGCTGATCTCCAGCCTGCCCGAGGGCTATGACACGCCGGTGGGCGAGCGCGGCTACCGCTTCTCAGGTGGCGAGAAGCAGCGCATCGCGATCGCGCGCACGATCCTGCGCAACCCGCCGGTGCTGATCCTCGACGAGGCGACCTCGGCGCTCGACACCGAGACCGAGCGCGCCGTGCAGCAGGCGCTCGACGAGCTCTCGCGCGGTCGCACGACGATCGCGATCGCCCACCGGCTCTCGACGATCAGGGACTCCGACCAGATCCTCGTGCTCGACTCCGGGCAGATCGTCGAACGCGGCACCCACGAGGAGCTGCTCGAGCGCGGCGGGCGCTACGCGGCGCTGCTCAGCGGCGCCGAGGTCGGCGAGACCCGGCCCGGCAGCGCGATCGCCTGAGTCCTGCCGGGCAGGTGCGCCGGCGCTCACGCGACGGCGTCGATCACGCGGTGGCGTCGATATTCAGGCGCACATAGTCGACGACCACCGGCTCGCCGAGCGCCGCCAGCACGTCGTCCATGAACGGCTCGCGCAGCGCCTCGGGCAGCTGCTGCACGTGCGGGCCGAGCACGATCGTCGAGAGGAACGCGCGCGGGTCCTCGGGTTCGCGGGGCGCGGGCTGGAGCCAGCACTCGGCCGCCTGAAAGCCCGCCCCGAGCAGGCGCTCGCGCGTGATCGCCGGCCCCGCGTAGTTCCATGGTGCCTGCCAGCCGACGAAGTGCTCGGCATACGGTTCGTTTGCGAGCACCTCGCGCGCCCTGCCGCGCAGGATGTCGATGTTGCCCTCTCCCCCGCACTGCGCGACCAGTCGTCCTCCTGCTGTCAGCGCCGCGTGCAGGCGCGCGAACAGCCGCTCGTGGTCCTTGATCCAGTGGAAGGTCGCGGTCGAGAGGATCGCGTCGACGGGCTCCTCGAGCTCCAGATCGAGCAGGTCGCCGATACGCAGGTCCGCGTCAGGGCCGAGCCGCTCGCGCGCCGCGGCGATCATCGATGGCGACTCGTCGATCGCGATCACGCGCCCGCGCGGAAGGCGCTCGATAAGCGTCTGGGTGATGCGTCCCGAGCCGCAGCCCGCGTCGAGCACGGCCTCGTCGCCGCGCAGCTCGAGCCGGTCGAGCACGTCCAGGCCGAGCTTCTCCATCGTCTGGGAGATGCGGTCGTAGCTGGCTCCGTCCCATTCGCGCACCGGCATACGTCTGTACGTTATCACTTACACGCCCTTACGTGGCCGTCTCCGGGGGTTCGGGGTAGGGTTTGGAGATGGACGACGATCGAGCGGCGGATTTCGTCAGGCGCTTCGAGGAGTTCTGGAAGGCGCCGGTGGTCGAGCGCCTCGACACGTTGATCGCTCCCGATGCACGCCTCTCCGCACCGATGGTCCCGACCACGTACGGACTCCAGGCGGGCAAGCGTACCTTCGCTGACCTCTTCGAGCTGATCCCCGACATGACCGCGGCGGTCCACCGCTGGGGCGGCACCTCCGATGGCGTTCTGATCGAGTTCACGGTTCACGGCACGGCAAGTGGAGCGCCTATCTCCTGGGAGTCGGTCGACCGCTTCGTTCTCAACGAGGACGGGCTTGCCACCGAACGGTTCACATACTTCGACTCATTGCCACTGCTGCTGACCGTTGTGCGGCGTCCCCGGAGCTGGACCGCGTTCGCGCGCAGCCGCATGAAGCAGATGCGCCGCTGAGCTCGACTACTGCAAGCCCTTGACGCCGAGGCCGGCCCGCTCGGCCAGCTCGGCGATGACGCGCGAGAGCTGCCCGCCCTGCCACGCGATCGGCGAGGGGATCGGATGGCCGTCCACCCCGGCGTCCTCGACCACCAGGCGCGCGCCGGGGATCGCGCGCGCATAGCTCTCGCCGACCGCCAGCGGATGCTCGGGGTCGGCCTCGTCGCGGCTGGCGACGACGACGGTCGGCACGCGGATGTGAGCTAGCTGCGCGAACTGCTCAAACGGGCGCGAACGCGGCACGGATTCCAGCGCGTCGGCGACCGCGTCGAGATGCTCGTGGCCGGCCAGGCGCTGACGCAGCACGGTGGCGACGGTCGCGCGCAGCGCCTCGGGCACGTCCTGGAGGTGATAGGCGCGCACGAAGCCCTCGATGCCGTCCTCGCGCAACCCACGCGCGAGCGCGTCCCAGGACTCGAAGTCCGCGTCCTCTCCTCGCGCCTCGGGGTCGAATGCGGGCGTGATGATCGCGAGCGCGTCGACCCGCTCGGGGTGCTCGAGCGCGAAGCGCACCGCCGTGTGCGCGCCCATCGAGGCGCCGGCAAGTAGCGCGCGCCGCACCCCCGCCGCGTCGAGCACCGCACGAAGGTCGGCGGCGAGGATGTCATAGCCGTACGCGTCCGGCGCGGGCGCCGGCTGCGAGCGCCCGTGACCGCGCGCGTCGTATGCGATCACGCGGTAGCCAGAGCGCTCGAGCGTGCGCGAGCCCATCACGACATAGCGGCGCGTGGCGGTGAGGCCGTGCAGCAGCACGATCGCGGGGCCCGTGCCCGACTCTTCGCCGGCGAGCGTGGTGCCGTCGTCGGTGACGACGCTCAGCTCGCGCTTGTCCGCCTGTGCCTGCGGTGGCGGCGCGCTCGGCGGCTCAGACATGTGCGGCGGCGTGCGCCCGCAGCAGCTCGGCCGCCAGCTGCGGCCGCTCCCAGAAGAACAGATGGCCGACGTCGTCGAGGATCTCCAGCTGCGCGCCTGGGATCCGCTCGGCGATCAGGCGGCCGTTCTGCACGGGCAGCAGCTCATCGACGGTGCCGTGCACGACGAGCGTCGGCAGCTCGATCTGGCCCAGGCGCGCGTTGGTGTCGTGCGCGGCGCACGCCTGCATCTGCGCCATGATCACCGGCACGCTCACCGCGCGGCGCATCGCGATCGCGACGAAGCGCGCGTACGCGTCGGCGTCGTCGGCGAACGCGGGCGAGACGTTGATCTCCCACGAGGCCCGCAGCGCCCGCTCGCGGTCGCCAGACATCATCGCCTCGCTCAGGCGCTGCAGCGCCGCCGGCGCGGCGAGCGAGCTGCCCTCCCCGCCGCAGTAGGTGCAGCCGAGCGTCAGCGTGCGAATGCGCTCGGGCGCGGCGAGCGCCAGCTCCTGGGCGATCATGCCGCCCATCGAGATGCCGAGCACGTGCGCGGAGTCGAGCTCGAGCGTCGCGAGCAGGCCGGCGGCGTCCTGCGCCATCTCGCGGATCGTGACCGGACCGTCGAGCTGGCTGCTCGCGCCCACGCCGCGGTGGTTGTAGGCGATCAGGTCGAAGTCGCGGCGCAGATCCGACAGGAACGGCTCGCCCCAGCTGAGCGAGGTACCGCTCATGCCCATGATCATCAACAGCGGCGGGCCTTCGCCGCTGCGTTCGTAGTCGAGCTCGATGTCGCCGACGGGGATCAGGGTCATGGGTCGATCCTATACGGGCAGCGCGAGCTGGTCGGCCGGCTCTCCCCCATCCCGCGCGTCCTGCGCTGGGGCTTGCGCCTCGCCACCGTGGGCCGGCGACGATGATGCCGCGGCGCCCAGCCCGGCGACCCGCACGCCCAGCAGCCGCACGGGTCGCGCGGGCGCGTACTCGCGCAGCAGCCGCAGCGCGACCTCGCTGACCAGCTGCACGTCGCACGTGGGCTCAGCGACGGTGTGCGCGCGGGTGACCGTTGTCCAGTCATCGAGGCGGACCTTGATCCCGATCGTGCGCCCGCGGCGCCCGTTCGCGGCGAGGCCCGCGCACAGCTCCTCGGCCATCAGCGAGAGCTGCTCGCGCATCTGCTGCGGGTCGTTCAGGTCGGTGTCGAAGGTGCGCTCGCGCGACTCGGAGACGACCTTGCGCGCGGCGCCGATCTCGCCGTCGTGCTCGAAGCGAGCCCGCCGGCCAAGCTCGCGCCCGAGGTTCGGCCCGAAGCGCTCGACGAGCAGCCGCTCGGGCGCGGCGCCGACCGCGGCGAGCGTGTCCAGGCCGAGCTCGGCCAGGCGCGCGACGGTCTTCGGCCCGATGCCCGGCACGAGCCCGGGCGGCGAGGAGGCAAAGCGCGCGCACGCCTGCTCGCGGCTCAGCACGACGAAGCCGGCCGGCTTCTCGGCGTCGGAGGCGACCTTCGCGACGAGCTTGTTCGGGCCGATGCCGACCGAGCACGTCAGCTGCGTGGCCGCCTTGATCTCCGCGATCAGCCTGCGCATCGCCGCGCGCGGCGAGAACAGGCCGGCGACGTCGAGGTAGGCCTCGTCCAGGCCGACGACCTCCACTTGCTCGACGTGCGCGCGGACGAGGTCCATCACCTGCCTGGATGCCTCGCGGTAGGTCGTGAAGTCCGGCGGCAGCACGACCGCGTCCGGACACAGCCGCCGTGCCCGCGAAGCGGGCATCGCCGAGCCGACGCCGAAGCGCCGCGCCTCGTAGCTCGCCGTCGTGACGACCGCGCGCGGTCCGCTACCCGCGACGATCACCGGCTTGCCGCGCAGCTCCGGGTGGCGGCGAAGCTCGATCGACACGTAGAACGCGTCGGCGTCCAGGTGCGCGACGCGCAGGCCAGGGTCCGGGGCAGACACCACTGGAATCTAGCGCCCGGGACGGCGGCGCCGAGCAACATGGCTCCACGTGTCAAGCCCTCCCTGCAGTAGGCTTCCGGCAGAGGGATATGGACCTAACGTTCAGCGATCAGGAGACGGCCTTTCGCGACGAGCTGCGTGGCTGGCTGGCGGAGAACCCGCCGGAGGCGAAACCGCCGGCGGACGCGGGCGATGACGCGCAATTCGCGTGGCGCAGGGACTGGCAGCGGCGCCTGTACGACGGGGGCTGGGCGGCGCCGGCGTGGCCGACGGAGTACGGCGGGCGCGGCGCCTCCCAGAGCGAGTCGGCGATCTACTTCGAAGAGCTGGGGCGTGCGCGGGTGCCGTTCGCGGCGAACACGCTCGGCCTGCTGCTGGGCGGCCCCACGTTGATGGTGTGGGGCACGCCGGAGCAGAAGGAGCGCTACCTGACGCCGATCCTCTCGGCGGAGGAGATCTGGTGCCAGGGCTTCTCCGAGCCGGACGCCGGCTCGGACCTCGCGTCGCTGAAGACGCGGGCGGTCAAAGACGGCGATGAGTGGGTCGTCACCGGCCAGAAGGTGTGGACGAGCGGCGCGCAGTACTCGAAGTGGTGCATGCTCGTCGCGCGCACCGACGGCGAGGTGGCCAAGCACAAGGGCCTGACGTACTTCCTGATGGACATGGACCAGGAGGCGGTGCAGGTGCGCCCGCTGCGCCAGATTACCGGCGAGGCGGAGTTCAACGAGCTGTTCATCGAGGAGGCGCGGATCCCCGACGCGAACGTCGTCGGCGGCGTTGGCAACGGCTGGAAGGTGGCGCTGACGACGCTGATGAACGAGCGCGCGGGCCTCGGCTTCGCGCTGCAGATCCGCCTGCGCCAGCTGCTCGACGACCTGATCGCGGCAGCGGCCGAGAAGGGCCTGTTGGAGAACGCGCTGTACGCGGACAAGATCGCCGAGCTGCACGTGCGCTGCGAGTCGATCCGCCTGCTCGCGTGGAAGGGCCTGACCGACGCCGAGCGCTACGGCCAGCCGGGCCCCGAGGGGTCGCTCGTGAAGTGGCTGTGGTCAGATACCAACCAGCGCCTGACGCAGCTGGCGGTCGACGTGATCGGCCCGGAGGCGCTGACGATGGGCACGAGCTGGAGCTACGAGCTGCTGCGCGCGCGCGGCAACACGATCGAGGGAGGCACGACGGAGGTGCTCAAGAACATCGTCGCCGAGCGCGTGCTCGGGCTGCCCCGCCTGAAGGTCGCCGCGTAATGGACTTCGGCCTGACAGACGACCAGCGCGACATCCAGCGCACGGCGCGCGACCTGCTGGCCGAGCGCGCGAAGCCCGAGCGGGTGCGCGAGCACGCCGAGGCGCAGAGCACCGACACGGACCTGTGGAGGGAGCTATCCGAGCTGGGCTGGCCTGGGATCGCGATCTCCGAGGAGAACGGTGGCCAGGGTCTCGGCACGATCGAGCTGTCGATCCTGTGCGAGGAGCTCGGGCGCACGCTCGCGCCGGTGCCGTTCCTCCCCAGCGCGATGGCGGCGTGCGTGATCGAGCAGGCTGGCACGCCGGAGCAGCGCGAGCGCTGGCTGCCGGGCCTTGCCTCGGGCGAGACGATCGGTGCGCTTGCGAGCGCGGTCGACGGCACGGCGGAGCTCGTGGTCGGCGGCGCCGAGGCTGGCGTGATCGTGCTGATCGAAGACGACGGCAGCGGGCGGCTGCTGACGCCGGCGGACGCCGAGGTGAGCCGGGTCGCTGCAATCGACCCGACGCGCTCAGCCGCGCGCGTGAGCGCGACCGATAGCGCCGGCGAGGCGCTGGAGGACGGCTGCCCGGGCCTTGGGCGCGCGCTCGTGGCGGTCAGCTCCGAGCTCGTCGGCGTGTGCGACCGGGCGCTCGAGATGACGGTCGCATACGTCAAGGAGCGCAAGCAGTTCGGCGTGCCCGTCGGCGCCTACCAGGCGGTCTCCCACCGCTGCGCGCAGATGCTGCTGGAAACGGAGCAGGCGCGCTCGACGACGGCGTTTGCCGCGTGGAGCGCCGACGCCAACCCCGAGGGCCTGGCGGAGGCGGCGGCGATGGCCAAGGCGGCCGCCTCGGACGCCGGGCGCGAAGTCACCGCGAGCGCGATCCAGGCCCACGGCGGCATCGGCTTCACATGGGAGGCGGACGTGCACTGGCTGTTCAAGCGCGCGCAGCTGGACGCCGCGCTGCTCGGCGGCGCCGGACGCCACCGCGCACGCCTCGCGGCGATCCTCGCCGAGGGCGTCGCGGCCTCGGCCACGGCCTGACGGCCCGTTCCCCAAGCCAGCGCGGCGTCCAGCTTCTCAGCTGAAGGCCGGTAGGCGGCATACTGCCTGGGCATGTCGACGATCCTCATCACCGGAGCCAACAAGGGTCTCGGCCGCGAGACGGCGCGGCGCCTGCTGGCGGACGGGCACGACGTGTGGGCCGCAGCCAGGGACCCCCAGCTGGGCCGCGTCGCCGCAGAGCAGCTCGGTGCGCGACCCCTGGTCCTGGATGTCACCGACGACGCATCCGTGCAGGCCGCCGCCGAGACTGTCGCCGCGGCGACGGGCGGCGCGCTCGACGTGCTGATAAACAACGCGGGCATATCCGGGGGCGCCGTGCCCATCGACGAGGTCACCGCCGACCACGTCCGCTCGGTGTACGAGGTGAACGTCTTTGGGGTGGTGCGCATGCTCCACGCGTTCCTGCCGCTGCTCGAGCGCTCCAGCGCCCCCGTCGTGGTCAACGTGTCGAGCGGGCTCGGCTCGCTGGCCCACAGCGTCGATCACGAGTCCTCGTACTCCCGCCTCATCGTCCCCGCGTACTTCTCCTCCAAGGCGGCGCTGAACATGCTCACCAACCAGTACGCCGCCGCGCTCCCGGCGCTGCGCATCAACTCGGTCGACCCTGGCTACACCGCGACCGACCTCAACGCGCACAGGGGCACGCAGACCGTGACCGAAGGGACCGATGCGATCGTCGCGATGGCGAGCATCGGCCCCGACGGCCCGACCGCGACCTTCGTCAGCCGCGACGGTCCCGTGCCCTGGTAGTCGCGGCTACGCCGCCTTGGCGACAAGCCGCAGGTACGCTTCGAGCTGCGTCTCGTTGACGCCAACGTAGCTCGTCCCGGTGACCTTGTCGATGCGGTCCTGGGACACGTACGCCCAGGCCTCGTCGCACTGCTTTTCGAGGAAGGTCGGCGTCAGCAACAGCCGTCGCCCCCAGGAGAGCGCCGCGAAGTGTTCGTCGTCGGGGCGGCCAACCATCGGGATGCAGTGACCGTCGAGTTTTTCGGAGCCCGCCACGTGAGTCCACACGGGCGTCGAGCCGTTCCGTTCGGCGATGGCGAAGGCTTCCTGCTGCGCGTTGCCGATCTGCACGCCCAGCGGCAGCGCTTCGAAGAAGTACAGCGCCTCGAGCAGGTGCTGCACGTTGCCGGGTTCCAGTTCGACGAACTGCCCGATCTTGTGAAGCGTTTCCTTTGCGTCGAGGATGCCGTTTTCCTGCATGTGAACCAGGCGCGTGCGGACTTCCGTGCCTTCGTCGCCTGTACCGGTTACCGGGTCATAGCCCGTCACTTTGGCGTATTCCCCGACCACCACTTCCGTGTTGAACAGCTCGGCCACGGCCGCGGGGGGCTGCCCGGCGTTCGTCAGGCTCTCCATCACCTCGTGTGCGGCGGCCGCCCATACGCAGTCGCCGCAGCCTTCCCACGGTTCCTTGTAGTTGGCGGGCTGCGGCGGTTCGCCCGGCAGGACCGGGCCGTTGCCGAGCATCAGCCAGTCCTGGTAGGTCTCGCCGTGGCCGAACGTGGCGGGCACGGGCGGCAGCAGCCCCGCCGCCTTCAGCGTCAGGCGCAGGTCGGCCCAGCGCAGGTCCTCGGGGTGGTGGACGGGATCCTTCTTGCCCAGCTTCAGCGCGCTCATGGTTTCCTTTCGGGGGGTGGTGGATCTAGGTCGGTCAGCGTCTCCTGCCCAGGAGAGCAATGGCGGGGCGAGCCAGCTCCGCTCAGGTGCTGAACGTGTCGAATGCCTTGGTCACGGCTCCGGTCTTGTCGACCGCCGTGTAGCTGCCGGCGATGCTCACGGGGTTGCCGGCGGTGACGGTCAGGCGCAGAAACCCCCACTGCTTGTCGCAGAACGCGACCAGCTTGCAGTCGGCCGCCGCTTGGAATGGGAGCTGCACCTCCCCGCCGCCGGCTTCCGATGACATCTTGTGCAGGTTGTGGTAGCCGCCGGCGCCGGCGACGATGTACGGAACCTGCTTTGCGCCGATCGTGCGGGTGAAGCGCTGGTAGTTGTGAACGTGGCCGGAGAGCACCATGTCGGGCACGCGCTTGGACTTCGCGAAGGCTTCGTCGAGGAGCTCGCCCATGCGCGCGGACCCGCCGTGCGTGCTGTCGCCCGAGTAGGGCGGGTGGTGCAGCGAGACGATCAGCGCGGCGCCGGTCGCGGCGCCTTCGAGCTCGCCGATCAGCCATTCGACCTGGTCCTGCTTGACCTGGCCGCCTTCGGGCACGTTGGTGTACATGCCGACGATCGTCAGTAGATCGTCCTGGAGGGTCCAGTACACGTTCGGCTCGGTCATCGTGTCGCGGTTGCTCTCCCCCGCCTGTGGGTCCAGGTGCGGGGTGCTCGCGCAGAAGTTCTCCACGAACGCGCTCAGCGAGGCCACGCCCGGTTCTTCGGTGTTTTCTTCACCGTCGTGGTTGCCCGGGATCGCGAGGATCGGGGCGTTGTAGTGGGCATACGGTTCGTAGAATTGCGGGCCGTATTGACGCTCGGCGCCGTCGAAGTAGACGACGTCCCCGACGTGGTAGAAGTAGGCGGGCGCCGGCCCGGCGCCCGCTTCCTGCAGGTCGGCGGTCATCGCTTCGGCCACATTCATCTGTGGGTTCGGGTCCTTCACCCCGCCTGTGTCTCCGGTCACGTGCAGGACCCGTTCGTTCGTGGCCGGCGGTAGGCCGAGCTCGCTGGTGGCCAGGCGATAGGGGAAGGAGCCCGTCGGCGGCGGCAGCGGTTCGAATTTCTGGTTGGACTGAAACGAGTGGAACTTCTGGACCTGCTGGTCCACTGTCGACGGCGGAATACCGAACCGACGCGGCCTGGTCGCTGCCTGCACGCTCACGACGACCCCCCATGGTCTTTGTTGGCCCGGCCACAACGGCCGGATATGTGGCGATCCGCCAACGCAAATCAGCCGGCGGATCGGAACCCGGGATCCTAGCTCACATAGATGGGAGCATGCTGTGAAGATCGTGTATTCAGAATCTAATGTTTCTGACTGGTAGCTGGGTGCCTTCGTTTCGGCGCGCGTCTCCCCCGTCCCGCTCGCGGCTCACGCGGTCGCGAGGGTACAGTCCCGGCCGTGTCGTCCTACGCAGCCTTTCTCCGCGGGATGAACGTCGGCGGCCACCGGCTCACGAACGACGAGCTGCGCGCACATTTCGAAGCGATGGGGTTCAGCGGCGTGCACACCTTCCGTGCCAGCGGCAACGTCGTCTTCGCCGGGGTCGCGCAGCCGCTCAAGCAGCTGCGCGAGCGCATCGAGGAGGGGCTCGAGGCGGCGCTCGGCTACGCCGTCCCCACGTTCATCCGCGCCGGCGATGAGGTCCGGGCGATCGCCGCGCGCGCGCCGTTCGATGACGAGCGGCTGCAGAGCTCCGCGGGCAAGCTGCAGGTCGCGCTGCTCGACGGCGCGCCAACGCCGCAGGCGCGCGAGCAGGCGCTCGCGCTCGCGGGCGATCGCGACGGGCTCGTGTTCGACGAGCGCGAGGTCTACTGGCTTCCGAGCGCCGGCGTGCTGGGCTCGGCGCTCGACATGACCGTGCTCGCCAGAACGCTCGGCGCGATGACGATTCGCACGAAGGGCACGATCGAGCAGATCGCCGACAAGCACTTCTCCTAGACGCCCTCAACAGCAGTTCCCGACCGGCTGTCGGCAGCGCTCCGCCCGTGCGCTGAGGGTAGGCTGCAGCAGACAGCCAGGGAGGAAGCTTTCGATCGTTCAAGCGCTGCCCCGGGGACGCAACCCCCACCGAGTGCTTCGCCGAACAACCCGAGGGAGAGACAGCAGATGCCGAGCGTAGAGACCGTGCAGGGCGCCGTCGACGCGGACGAGCTGGGAGTGGTGCTGGTGCACGAGCACCTGCGCTTCCGCGACGAGGCCGTCGCCGTGGAGTGGCCCAACCGCTATGACGAGCAGCTGGAGCTCGACGCGGCGCTGCTGGCCGTGAACGCCGCGAAGGCGCACGGCGTGCAGACGATCGTCGACCCGACCGCGATGTTCGGCGGGCGCGACGTGCGCTTCATGAAGCAGGTCGCCGACCAGACCGGCGTGCGCGTCGTCGCGTGCACGGGGATCTACAGCTACGACTATCTCCCCCATTACTTCGAGAACCGCGACGTCGACGTGATGGCCGATCACTTCGTCGAGGACATCGAACAGGGCATCCAGGGCACGGAGATCAAGGCCGCATTCCTGAAGTGCGCCGCCGACGCCGCCGGCGTGACCGATCGCGTCGAGAAGATCCACCGCGCCGTCGCGCGCGCGAGCCTGCAGACGGGCGCCTCGATCATGGCGCACTCGATGCCCGCCGTTGGCACTGGCCCGCGCCAGGTCGAGATCTTCCTCGAGGAGGGCGTCGATCCCGCGCGCGTGCAGATCGCCCACTGCGGCGACAGCGAGGACGTCGGCTACATCGAGGGGCTGCTCGACAGCGGCGTGTACGTCGGCCTGGACCGCTATGGCCTTGAGATGTACCTGCCGATCGACAAGCGCAACGCGACCGCCGCCGAGCTCTTGCGTCGCGGCCACGCCGAGCGGCTGATGATCTCCCAGGACTTCTGCGCGTCGATCGACTGGTTCCCGCCCGAGGCCGCCGAGGTCTTCGAATCGAGCGGCGCGATCCGCAACTGGTCGATGACGCTCGTCTTCGAGGAGGTCGTACCGGCGCTGCGAGAGCTCGGCGTCATGGACGACGCCGTCTTTCACGCGATCTTCGCCGAGAACCCGCGGCGCTGGCTGACCGCGTAGGCCGCTGGCGGCGCAGCGCGCGAGCCTCGCGCCCGCGCCTCCAAATATTAATTTGCAGTACCAGGCGCGTACAGCAGCTCCGGTCCCTCCGCGCCCCCCGCCTTGTTGACCGCCGGGTTGGCCGCGCGCGCGGACAGGCGCTCGGTCGCCAGCGCCCCGCACACGGCGAGCGCTTCCTCGGCGCCCAGCGCCGGATCCAGCCACGCCTGCTGGGAGTCGCGGTCGGCGAGGATCACCGGCATGCGGTCGTGGATCGCCGCCGCGATGCGGTTCGGCGCCGAGTCGCACGTCAACAGCGTCACGCTGTGCACCCACTGCTCCTCGATCTTCGCGGGCGTCCACAGCGACGCGAACGCGAACGGGATGCCGCCGTCGACCTGGAAGTAGAACGGCTGGCGCGGCTCGCTGCGCTTCTCCGGCTTCAGCCACTCGAAGTAGCCGTCCGCCAGCTGCAGCGCCCGGCGCGAGCCCTTCGGGACGAGGCTCCTGAACGCCGGCTTGGTCGTGACCGTCTCGATCCGCGCGTTGATCATCTTGCCGCCGCCCTTCAGGTCCTTCGCCCACGGCGGGATCAGGCCCCAGCGCAGCAGCCGCGCCTCGGGCACGCCGTGCGACGCCACGATCGCCAGCACCTCTTCCGTCGGCGCGATGTTGAAGCGCCGCGTCCCCGCGTCGCTCGAGATCGGCACCCGGAAACGATCGTTCAGTTCTTCGGGACCCGCCGTGTTGGTGTAGCGCCCGCACATGCTTCGAGGATATGCACGCGGGCGATCGGCGCTCATGCCGTGCGCGGGCGTATGCGAACATGTGTTCGTATGGGGAGGCCATATCGCCCGATCCGCGAGCTCGAAGCCCACCTGCGCCGTGGCGAGCTCGACTTCGCGATCGCGCTCGCGAAGATGGCCGCGCGCGAGCGTCCGCGCCCGCTCGAGCTCGAGCTGACCGTGCGCTTCCTGCCGCTCGTCGCCGTGCAGCGCCCCGATGACTTCGACGAGTGGACGCTGCGCTGGCTGGAGCGCTGGTGCGGCGAGCTGCGCGGGCACGCCAGCATCGACGACGCCGTCGATCTCGTCGCCGGCCTCGCCGAGATCCCGATCGACTCCGAACACGCGCTGCAGGTGATCGCCGCCGTCTGCGCGCGCTATCGCCGCGCGTGAGCGTCAAGCCTGTAGAGCACGTGCGGGGCAAGCGGATGCCTCGCGGGCAGGCCAGGATGGACGAAGTCCTCCGCGGGGTCGCGGCACATCCCCAGCCGCTCCATCACCCGGCGCGAGCGCACGTTGATCGCCGCCGTGTAGGAGACGAGGTCCGTCAACGCGAGCTCTTCGAACGCGAGCGCGACCGCCGCCGAGGCCGCCTCGCTGGCAATCCCGCGGCCCCAGAACGGCTGCGCCAGGCGCCAGCCGAGCTCGACCGCCGGCGCGAACGGCAGCAGCTCGTCCACGACCGGCTCGAGGCCCACGAAGCCCGCGAACGCGCCCTCGTCGAGTACTTCAACCGCCCACAGGCCGTAGCCGCGCTCCTCAAAGCAGCGCTCGATGCGCTGCACCAGCGCGTCGCTCTGCTCGGCCGACAGCGGCGCCGGGAAGTGCTCCATGACCGCCGCGTCCGCGTTCATCGCCGCGAACGGCTCGAGGTCCGTCGGGCGCCAGCGCCGAAGCAGCAGGCGCTCGGTCTGCAGCTGAGGCTGGCGCGTCACGCCGAGGATCGTAGGCGCCGAGGGCGCACCGGGCGGGCTCTCGGGTAGAGGGCCCGTCCGGCCCGCGACGCCTACGCCGCGAGCCGGACGGGGAGCAGCTTGAGCTGATTGATGAAAGGGGATTCGACGTACGTCGGCGCGCCCGCGAGCTGCATCCCTGGGTAGCGCGCGAGCGTCTCCTCGAGCATGACCTTCAGCTCCAGGCGCGCGAGCGCGGTGCCGAGGCAGAAGTGCCGCCCGCCGGCGCCGAACGCCTGGTGCTCGGGGTTGCGGCGCACGTCGAAGTGCTCGGGGTTCTCATAGCGCGTCTCGTCGCGGTTGGAGGAGGCGTACCACAGCACCACCTTCTCCCCCGCGCGGATCTTCTGCCCGTGAAGCTCCGTGTCGCACTTGGCCGTGCGGCGGAAGTGCGCGAACGCCGGGAACATGCGCAGCGCCTCCTCGACCGCGCCCGGGACCAGCGACGGGTCCTCCAGCAGCGCCTGCGTCTGCTCGGGATCTTCCATCAACGCCCGCATCGCCGAGCAGAACGTCGCCTTGGTGCTGTCGTTGCCGGCGGCCATCAGCAGGAAGAAGCCCATCACGATCTCGTGTTCCTCGAGCTTCTCGCCGTCGACCTCGGCGTGCACGAGCACGCTCGTGAGGTCGTCCGTCGGGTTCTCCCGGCGCGCCGCGATCAGCTTGCGACAGCGCTCGAAGATCTCGGGGATGTCTTTCTCCAGCGCGCCCTCGACGCCGTCCGGATTGACATCGGGGTCGCCCGCGCCGAGCGTCGAGTTCATCAGCCGCGCCCAGATCGCGTCTTCCTCCTCGGCGATCCCCATGAAGCTGCCGATCACGCGCGCGACCACCGGTTGGGCGACCTCATTGACGAGGTCGCAGTCCTCGCGGCTGTGCAGACGGTCGAGCACCCTGACGACGATCGCGCGGATCGCATCCTCGTGCGCTGCGATCCGCTTCGGCGTGAAGCCCGCCTGGAACAGCGCCTTCAGGCGGTCGTGCTTGGGCGGGTCCATGCCGATGAACATCGCGCTGATCAGCTCCTGCGGGAACACGCCCGCCGCCGTGATCCCGTGTGCCGAGGAGTACGTGCGCCAGTCGCGGCTGACCGTGTGGATGTCATCGGCGGTCGTCACCGACCAGAAGCCGGCCTCCTCGGGGAACTCCTCGAAGCGCTCGGTCCAGTGGATCGGACACCCTCCGCGCATCTGCTTGAACAGCTCGTGTGGCGGGCCGTCGAGCCAGTGCTCGCGCTCGGTCAGTTCGACGCTCTGGAGATCGCTGCCAACCGCCGCCATCGAGACTCCCCTGCTCGTTGCTGGGATGTCCGCCGATCATACTGGCTGGCCGGCCAGTTAGGTCGCACCTCGCGTCGGGGCTGCTCGCAGCGTGCGCCCTGCGAACACAAGCATGCTTTCCAGGTGTGCTTCGATCGTTTCGAGGTTGTGTTCGCCGGGATACACCGCGCCGTGGGCTTCCGCGCCGGCGGCCCGCAGCGCCGCGGCAAACGGCAGGTCCTCAGCGGGGTTTGCGATGTGGTCCTGTTCCCCGCCGTAGACGAACGCGTGCAGTCCGAGCCGCCCGAAGATCGGCCGATCGGCGTGCAGGTCGCCTTCCAGGCCGTTGAAGAAGCTCAGCCAGCTCTCGACGACGCCGAAGCGATACGGGTTGGCGAGCGCGACGTTCATCGCGCCGTAGCCGCCCATCGAGTCGCCGACGACCGCGCGAGCATTGCGGGCGGGCACCGTCGCGAGCATCTCGTCGATCAGTTCCTGGACTTCGAGGATGTAGCTTTCGTAGCCCAGCGCGCCCTGGTTGCGCCACAGGTTGGCGCCCGGCCCGCCCTGGATCATCACCGCGATCATCGGCGGGATCGCGTGCCGCGCGATCAGACGGTCGAGCTGGGCCTGCAGGCCGATGTGCAGGAACGCCGTGTCGGACTGATCATCGCCGGGGAGCATGTACAGCACCGGGTAGTGAAGCGTCGTGCTCGCGTAGCCCGGCGGCAGGTACACCAGGAACGAGCCTTCTCCGTGTAGTGCCGCCGAGTGGTATTCGGACCGGTCGATCTCGCTCCCGGCGGCGTCTTCGTTGACCAGGTCGAGCGTCGGCAGCGACTGCACCGCCGGAGCCGAGCTGATCGCCGGAGCTTCCTGCTCGACCGCCGCCGCGCTCTGCGCGCCGATGAGGCCGCCGAGCGTCAGTTGTCCGCCTTGCGCGAGCGCGACGCAGGTGAGCGCAAGCGCGCCCAGCAGGATGCCGACGAGCAGCCTTCGCGCCCGCGCGCGACCGGGCTGCGTCGCGCGCGGAGCAGCCCGGCCGGCGACGGCCCGCTCCCGCCGGGGCGGGAGCGCCGGCACCCAGGGCGGCGGCAGGAACTCGACCGCCGCTCCGCCCTGGCCGGGCCAGCTCCAATCGCCAAGGCTTTCGAGCCACAGCTGTGTGCGAGACGCCTGCATTGCAACCGACATCCAGCAGATTCAATGAAGCGCAGCGCCGAAATCCAACCCCTGCACGAGCGCTCCCATGCTGCAGGAGAACGTGCAGAGCTTCAGCGCCTCAGCTCGTGCTCCACACCTGCCCGACGCCTTCGAAGCCGAGCGCCTCCTTGGTCGCTTCGGTGAGGTCGAATTCGCGCCCGGCGACGTACGGTCCGCGGTCCACCACCGGCACGCGAACCGTGCGCCCGTCGTAGCGGAGCGTGATCTCCGTACCGCACGGCAGCGTCTTGTTGGCCACGCCCATCGTGCTGCTCGTCAGCGCGCCGCCGCACGCCAGGCTGCCACCGCCGCCATACCACGAGGCCATGGCCACGCGGTACACGTTCAGCCGCCCGAGCCGCCGATGTGCGGGAAGCTCGGGGCCGGCGCCCGCGAAGCGCAAGCGCACCCAATCGCTGCCCAGCCGGCGCGGCACGAAGCTCAGCCGAAAGCGCCCGCGCGTGCCCGTGCGGGCGCGGGCGAGCGTCCGCCAGCCGTGCCTGCCGAGCTCCTGCAGCGCCACCGGCTGGTCGGGAAGTCCCTGCCGGCGTTCTCCCAGCAGCGTGCCGGTGACGTTCGCGCGGTGATCCGCGAGCACGTTCAGCTGGTAGCCGCGGACCCGCAGGTCCGTGTGCACCGGCGTCGGCACGGTCGGGCTGGGATCGGCCGAGGCAATCCCGACCGGAGCCAGAGGCGCCGCTGGAAGCGGCGTCGCAGGTACGTACATACGGTTACAAACCTCCTTGTTTGCGCCTACGGGGTTAGCTGTCGGGCTCACGGCCGACCGCACACGCGCAACAGACGCGTGTCAGCCGGGCGTTACGGCCACATCAGTGGCCGATTCGCCCCATCCGGGTTCGCCTTTATCGCGATCCGGCAGTGGGTCCCCCGCTCGCCTCCATCAACGGAGACGACTCGGCGAGTCGAACAATCGTTCGTATGATAACTGGTTATGACGGTGTTTGTGTGATGGGGGACACACAGAGATACGTCTGAAATACTGGCCAGGCCATGCCCGATGAGAGCGCTGTCGCGTTCGGCGTGATCACGAGGCCGCGGGTCTTGCGGGCTAGGAGAAATCGCAAGGGCGGGCGGTTTGCAAGGAACGGCCCAGCCGGCTCCCAGTCAATGCCATACGGCGCGCCGTCGGTTACTCTGCCGCGCCACCGGGTGCAATGTCCACTGCTCCCGGCCTCTCAGGAACGAAGTAATGCCCCGTCCAGCTGGAAGGCTGGGCGGGGCGCTATCGGAGGTTCCAAGCTTGCCGGCGCCCGTTCGGCGAAGAGCTGCTGTGGGATCATCAGCGCGATGAGGCGAGCGGCGAGCAGTTGAGCACCGAGCACCTCAGAGCCGGCCAGCTCGGCACCGCCGACGTGACCGCCTCGACCGTCGCCAACATCGGCCCGGGAATCGACTTCTACTTCGCCTTCGGGGTGATCGCGGTCACCGCCGGCGTGGCCGCCCCGTTGACGATCCTTGCCGCGGGCGTGGCCGTTGTGTTTCTCGCCCTCACGGTCGCCGAGTTCACCAAGGCGGAGCCATCGGCGGGCAGCTTCATCACGTATGTCGAGACATCCCTGGGAGCGAGGGCCGGAGTCGTTACGGCGCTGCTGGTCGCCGTGGGCTTCACCGTCGCGATCGCCGGCGTGTTCACGATGTCGGGCGGCATGGTGGCGCTCACCCTCGCCCACTACACCTCATGGCATCCGGCCTGGGAGCCGTTCACGCTCGTGCTGACCGTCGGCGCCATCTGGCTGACCGCGCGCGGGGTCAGGCTTTCGACGAGCGCCGTCGGCCTGGCTGTCCTCGCGCAGGTGGCGGTGATGCTGATCGTCTGCGTCGTCGTGCTCGTCGATCGGCGTTCGCAGCTCTCCGGCATACCGTTCTCCTGGGCGCATCTGAGCGGCGGGCTGACCGGCCTGTCGACCGGCTTCCCGCTCGCGCTCTACATGTTCATCGGCTGGGAAAACGGCCCGGCGCTCGCCGAGGAGGCGCGCGATCCGAGGCGCACGATTCCACGCGCGCTCTACATCTCGATCGCGATCGGGACCGCACTGTTCGTGTTCTTCGCCTATGCCACCGTCACGGGCTTCCACTACGAGGTTTCCTCGATCGGTCGCGCCTCCGTCCCGTTCCTGAGCGTCGCCGACCGCTATCTCGGTGGCGCGGCGATCGTCGCCTGGCTGGCCGGGATCGTCTCCGTGCTCGCCACGCTGGTCTCCGCCGCGAACGCCCAGGCGCGCCTGCTCTTCGACGGTGGGCGCTCCGGGCTGCTGCCCTCGCCGCTCGGTCGCGTCCGCCCGCCAGCGGACGCCCCCGTGAACGCGCTGCTCGCGATGGCCGCCGGCGGTCTGGGAATCGTCGCGATCTGGTGGCTCGTGCACGCGATCGGCTTGGACAGCGGCTCGACGGACCCCGTCGGCCTGTATGCCGAGTGCTCGACGATGGGCACGGTCGTGATTCTGTTCGTCTACTTCCTGACGACGCTCGCGCTGCCAGCGTTCATGTGGCGCCGCCACCGGCAGTCCTTCTCGCTCCTGCGACACGTGGCCGTCCCGATGCTGGGCGCGTTGACCCTGATCGTCCCGTTCGTCGAGCTGTGCAAACCCGGGCAGCCCTCGCCCTACAGCGTGTTCCCCTACCTGGGGTTGGTGCTCCTCGCCGCATCGGCGGCGATCGCCTGCCTTGTCGTGCGCCGCCACCCGGCCGCCGGTGCGGGCGAGGGGACGTTCTCCGGGTCCTGAGCGGATGCCTCAGGCGCCGTCCGCGGTGGGCTTGCCCGTGCCGGCCGGGCCGGGACCTGCGCCGGCGACCGCGGGGGCGATTTCGTCGAGGCGGTCGAGGATCGCCTTCAGGCCGCCCTGCGTGTGGATGTCGAGACGGTCCAGGATCGCCTCGGCGTCCTTGTACGTGTTCGCCGAGCGCGCGTCGGAGGCGAGGGCCTGCACGTTCTGCCCGACCATGATCACCGACAGCAGCACGAGCTGCAGGAACGTCTGCGCGATCCAGGCGATGATCCCCTCGCCGCCCGGCTTCAGCGCCGGACCAAGCCCGATCAGCGCGATCAGGCCGAACAGGTAGGCGCACCACATCGTGCCGACGAGCCTCGTGATCAGGACGGCGAACTTCGCGTTGAAGCCTTCAACCTCGCCCATCGCTTCTTTGAGCACGCTGGGGGTCGGGTGCAGGGCCTTCGCCAGATGGTGCCCGTTTCTCACCGGGCCGTGGAGGCGATGCTCCATTCGATGCTCGAAACCAATCGCATCACTGTCTGTCATCGATCCTCCTCGCCACCGTCGTGGGTGGCATGCGACGTCGACGGGTTGGGAAGCAGGCAGGCTACTCTCGCTGCCGCAGCGCCGGGGGGTGAGCACCTACGATCATCTGCTCCCGTTTGAACGCAGCCACGACCCCACCCAGCCATCACCCGAACGCTGGCGCCTCACCGGGCCAGATGCCGCCCGAACCGCCACGCCGCCCCTGGTGGCTTGCCAAGCGCGTGCTGTTCGCGGCGATTGGGATCGTCGTGCTGACGGGCGGTGCGACCTACGCGGTGGCACGTAACGAGGTCAGCAAAGTGGTCGAAGCGCTCGACCAGAACAAACCCGTCAAGCTGGCCGCGAAGGTGCTCGCGCCCGTGGGCAAAGGCGCACCGGAGACGCTGCTGCTGGTCGGCAACGACGAACGTCCGCCGCCGAAGGACAACCCGGGCGGCGCGGTCCTGCCGCACTCCAACGAGATGCTGCTCGTGCGGATCGACCCGAGCAAGCCGACGATCTCGATGCTCTCCATCCCGCGCGAGCTACAGGTGACGTTCACCAAGCCAAACGGGGAACTCGAAACCAACCGCATCAACTCCGCCTACACCTACGGATACGAGGACGGCGGCGGCACCTCCGGCGGCGTCAAGCTGATGCTCGAAACGATCAAGAACGTGTTCGGCCTGACGGTCAACCACGTGTTCGTCACCAACTTCAAGCGCTTCAAGCATGCGGTCGACGAAATGGGCTGCGTCTACATGACCGTCGACAAGCGCTACTACCACGTCAACGAACCCGAAGGCGAACAGTACTTCGAAATCAACCTGCAGCCTGGCTACCAGCGACTGTGTGGTCAGCAGGCGCTCGAATTCGTCGCCAACCGCCACGAAAGCACCTCGCTGATCCGCGACGCCCGCGACCAGCGCTTCCTGCTCGAAGTCAAGGCGCAATACGGCCCGACGCTGTTTGAAAACCGGGAAAAGTTCGAGCGGATCCTTGGCAAGGCGATGGAAACAGACCTGCACGGCGAAGAACAGGTGCTGCAGCTGCTCGAGCTGCTGGTCGAATCGGCAGGCAAGCCGGTGCGCCAGGTGCCATTCCACGTCACGCTGCTACCCACAGTCGACACCGCCACGCCCGAACAGATCCACGAAGCCGTGCACAACTTCCTGGGCGGTACCGCCTCGATCTCCACGCGAAAGCTCGGTCAGGCGGTGCGTGCAGCCCATCCTCACCACCGCGCGCGCGGCGGCGAAGCGCGGCTGCCGCTGACGCCGACCTCCGCCGAAGAGCTCGCCAACGCGCGCTCGGCCGCGCCTGAGCTGCCGTTCGCGCTCGAGTACCCGCGGGTGCGCAACACCACCGCCGAAGCCGAACCGGACATGCTGCGCCTCTACCACGTCCACGACCAGCACGGCCGTATTCACCCGATCTACGTGATCGTGATCGACCGCGGGGGCCTGGGCGAATACTACGACGTGCAGGGCAGCAACTGGACCGACCCGCCGCTGTTGAGCACCCCGAGCGAAACGGTCCAGATCGGCTCGCGCACCTACAGCCTGTTCTACGCCGGCGAACAGATCAGGACGATCGCCTGGCACGAAGGCGGCGCCGAGTACTGGATCCAGAACACGCTCACCAACGGCGTCCAGCCGCACGAGATGCTGGCGATGGCCGAGCAGACGGTGCCCGTCGTCAACCTTCCCGCCGGCGCTGCGCAGGCGGCGGGCGCGATTCCCACCGTGCGCTCGGTCGCGCTGCCCGCGCGCCAGCTCGACGCGACCAGCCTCGGCTCCAAGCTCGCGGCCGCGCTCGGCCTCCTCGGCCTTGCGGTCGTCGGCCTGCTCGCGGTGTTCGTGCTCGTCCGCCGCCGCGAGCTGATCCGCCTGCGCGAGCAGGTCGCACGCGCGATGGCCCTCGAAGCCAGTGGGCGCGCGCTGCTCACGCCCGCCGCCGTGCCCGCGACCGAGATCACGAGCGCCCCCGGTGGTGGATCGTCATCCTCAGACCCTGGCATGATCCCCACGCGTCCGTAGCTCCACGACAAGCCCACCGAAGATGAACGCCACCGAGCAGGATGCGCATGCGCCGAGCCCCGACGCGCTGCTGACGCGGCTCGACAAGCGCCAGCTCGGCGTGCTCGCGCGCGTCGGCCGCGAATGGGGCCGGGTCTGCGGCAACCCGGAGGCGTGGCGGCAGGCGCTGCCGCTGGACCCGAGCCTCGGCAGCTTCCCCGCGCCGAGCGAGGTCCGCCCGAGCCGTTTCGGGCGCGTCGTGCCGATCCAGAGCGCGCCGCTGCCCGAGGTGGAAGCCACGCCCGCGGCCGATGAGGTGCCCGCCTCCGGGGCGCTGCGCCTCGCCCACGAGCTGCGCCGGGCGCTGATCGGCCCGCCGCTGCGCAGCAGCGCGATCGCGCGTGAGCGGATGCGCAAGCTAGTGGCGCTGCCGGTGCTCTCCGCCGACGCGCTCTCCTCGGTCGCCTACGGCCCGGAAGCAATGCTCGCGGTGCTGGTCCTCGCGGGCAGCGGCGGCCTTGGCTACTCGCTGCCGGTGGCCGCCACGATCGCCTTCCTGATGCTCGCCGTCGGCGTCTCCTACCGCCAGACGATCCGCGCCTATCCCCATGGCGGCGGCTCCTACATCGTCGCCAGCGACAACCTCGGCCGCAACGCGGGGCTCGTCGCCGCCGCGGGCCTGATGACCGACTACATCCTCACGGTCGCCGTGTCGGTCTCCTCCGGCCTGGAAGCGATCACCTCGGCGATTCCCTCGCTGACGCCGGACATCGTGCCGATCGGCGCCGGCGTGATCGTGCTGCTGCTCGCGGGCAACCTCCGCGGCGTGCGCCAGGCCGGCGCGCTGTTCGCGGCGCCGACCTACCTGTTCATCTTCGCGATCTTCGCGCTCGTCATCGTAGGCGTGATCGATGCCGGCGGCCGCGGCTTTCACGCCACGCCCAGGCCGCACCTGAGCGCGATCGAGGGGGTCGGTGTGCTGCTGATCCTGCGCGCGTTCGCCTCCGGGTCCACGGCGATGACGGGGATCGAGGCGATCTCGAACGCGGTGCCCGTGTTCAAGCCCACCGAGTGGCGCAACGCGCGCACGACGCTGACGTGGATGGTGACGCTGCTGATCCTGCTGTTCGCCGGCACGATCGCGATGGTCCAGCTAGACGGCGTCGTCCCCAACGCCCACGAGACCGTGCTCTCCCAACTGGCCCACCGCAGCTTCGGCTCGGGCTTCATGTACCCGATCACGCAGGCGGCGACCGCCGCGATCCTGCTGCTCGCGGCGAACACCGCCTACAACGACTTCCCGCGGGTGCTGTTCCTGCTCGCGCGCGACTTCCAGGCGCCGCGGCTATTCCTGCGCATGGGCGATCGCCTAGCCTTCAGCAACGGCATCATCGCGCTGTCCGTCCTCGCTGCCGCGATCTTCATCGCCTTCGGCGGCAAGACCGCGCCCCTGATACCGCTGTATGCCGTCGGCGTGTTCCTCGCGTTCACGCTCTCGCAGGCCGGGATGGTCGTGCACTGGTGGCGCCTGCGCGATCCCCACTGGATGCGCAGCCTCGCCTTCAACGCGACCGGCGCGCTGCTGTCGGCGATCGTGTTCGTCACCGCGGGGATCACCAAGTTCACCGCTGGCGCATGGGTCTCGCTGGTCGCGGTCGGGCTCGTGGTGATGATCGCGACCAGCATCCGCCGCCACTACGAAGCGGTCGCCAAGGCGCTGGCGCTGCACCCGCACGCGATCGAGGTGCCCAGACGCACGTTCGCGCCGCGCTCGCGCACCGCCTCCCCGAAGGCCGGAGCGGACGCGGATGACGATGCCCCGCAGACGATGTCGGAGACGCAGGAGAGCGAGGAGACGCCCGAGGAGGTCCGCCACCTGATCCTCGTGCCGGTGGCCTCGCTCGATCTCGCCAGCATCCGCGCGCTCGCCTACGCCGCCTCGCTGGAGCAGCCGGTGCTGGCCGTGCACGTGAGCCCCGCCGAGGAGGAGGCCGAGCGCTTTCGCGAGTACTGGCGCACGTGGGGCGATCACCTGCCGCTCGAGGTCGTCGTCTCCCCCTACCGCGCGATCCTCGCGCCGATGGTCAACTACATCGAGTCGCTACACCGGCTCGGACCCGAGCTGACGCTGACGGTGATCCTGCCCGAGATCATCGTGCGGCATTGGTGGCAGCGCATCCTGCACAACCGCGTGGCCCCGAGATTGCGCCGCGCGCTGCGCCAGCTGCCCAAGTGCGTCGTCACGACCGTGCCCTTCCATCTGCCGAGCTGAACGGCTATTTTGACGCAAGGCCGTTGACGCGGGCTCCCACAACCGCGACAATCGCGGTCGTGGCCAACCCCGACCGTCTGACAGCGCTGGACACGACGTTCCTGCATCTCGAGGACCACTCGAGCGCGCACATGCACGTCGCCTCGGTGATGGTGTTCGAGGGCAGCGCCCCGACGCTTCAGGAGCTGGTCGACCACGTGCTCGGCCGCCTGCACCTGGTGCCGCGCTACCGCCAGCGCCTGGCCTACGTGCCGTTCGACCAGGGCCGGCCGGTGTGGGCCGATGACCCCCATTTCAACCCCTACTACCACATCCGCCACACCGCGCTGCCGCACCCGGCCGACGACGCCGCGCTCAAGCGCCTGGCCGGGCGGTTGTTCTCACAGCGCCTCGATCGCTCCAAGCCGCTGTGGGAGATCTGGCTGGTGCAGAGCATGTCCGCCGGGCGCTTCGCGCTGGTCGCAAAGACCCACCACGCGCTGGTCGACGGCATCTCCGGGGTGGACATCACGACCGTGCTGTTCGACACCGCGCGCGAGCCCGCACCCACGGCGCCGGCCGCCCCCTGGAGCGCCAAACCACTCCCCGGATCCGCGAAGCTGCTCGGCGAGGCGCTGATCGAGCGCTCGACCGTGCCCGCCGAGATGGCACGCGGCGCCCGCGCGCTGCTGCGCGCTCCGCGGCGGGCCGCCAAACAGGTCAAGGACGGCCTCGCCAGCGTCGGCGCGACGACGCTCGCGGGGATCAACGCGCCGGCGCCGCCCAGCCCGTTCAACGTCGACATCGGACCGCACCGCCGCTACACCTTCGTCGACGCCGACCTGGCGAAGTTCAAGGCGATCAAGGACTCGCTCGGGGGGACGCTCAACGACGTCGTGCTGGCGGCCGTCAGCCTCGCTCTCGGTCGCTACCTGCGCAGGGAGGGCCACGACACCGACGGCCTCGTGCTGAAGGCGATGGTGCCGGTGTCGGTGCGCTCCAAGGAGCAGCGCGGCGCGCTCGGCAACCAGGTCGCCGCGATGTGGGCGCCGCTCCCTGTCGGCGTCCAAAACCCGGTCGAGTGCCTGCACACGATCAGCAGCTCGATGGAGGACCTGAAGAAGGGTGGGCAGGCGGTTGGCGCGCAGGTGCTGACGAACCTCGCCGGCTTCGCGCCGCCGACGATCCTCAGCCAGGCCGCGCGCCTGCAGGCGCGCCAGCCGTTCTTCAACCTCGTCGTCACCAACGTCCCCGGCCCGCAGTTCCCGCTGTACCTGCTCGGCCGGCGTCTGCAGGTCCTCTACCCGGTCGTGCCGTTGGCCCAGCGCCAGGCGCTCGGGATCGCCGTCATGAGCTACGACGGCCACCTCGGCTTCGGCCTGCTCGGCGACTTCGACGCGCTCCCCGGCCTCGAGCAGATCGCAACCGACCTGAAGTGGGCGATCGCCTCGCTCGCGCGTGCCGCCGGCGTGGGGCCGCGCAACGGCAGGGCGTCGAGCGCGCGTCCCGCGCGCAAAGCGGGCAAGACCGCGAAAGCCGCTAAAGCGCAGGGCAAGGCCGCCGCCGCGCCCGTCGCCGGCGAGCGACCGTAGCGGCGGGTCGCTAACGCCTAATGCCTGACGCCGAGGGCGCGTCGCACGGCCTCGCGCAGCAGCAGGCGATACGCCAGGTCCGAGGCGGCCAGCGTCGTGATGATCAGGGCGCCTGGATGGCGCAACAACGAGCGTCGAAGCAGCACACCGACGGCATCGGCAGGCCGGCGCAGGGCACTTGAGTCGAGCAGGCGCCGGTTGCGAGCGGCGCGGCCCCGACGGAGCGCGGTCCATAGCCCCATCCCAAGCTCGCCCTACCGTACGCGAGAACATGGCTAGGACACCAGAGGAACTGGCGCTCGCGCTCTCGAGCGCGACGTTTGAAGCGCAACAACGCACCGAGACGAAACTGCGGGAAAGGGCGACCAATGTCCTTTCTGCCGCCTCGCTTGTCGTCCCGGTCGCGGCGGTAGCCCTTGGGAAAGGCCCGGCCGTCGTCGCGATTCCATTCGGAGGGGCTGCACTGGCGTACATCTGGTGTGCAACCGAGTGTTGCCGCGCCCTATTCCCGCGTGGCTTTGTCACGGGCATCGCTGGAGGTAGGTTCCTCGATGAAGCGCGCAGGTACCACGCGGACGCCCGGCAGATGGAAGCCACCGCTGCGGGCTACCTCGATCGGATGCACGATGACAACCTCCCGACCCTTGAAGCCACAGCCGACCAAGTGAAGGGCGCGATCGTCAGCCTGATAGTCGAGATTGGAGCGGCCGCCGTCGCGCTCGTCATTACACTCTTGAACTGAGATGTCCGACAATCCCCCAGCGCCTACGCCCGCCCCACAGAGCCCGATGCCGGCGGCGCCGCCGCCGAACGTCGTGGCTGTCGAGATTCGCTCGACCAAGCCCAGGGCTTAGCGCGCAGCGCGGTCCGGCAGGGTCACGCGGGTACGATCCGGCCCCATGCGCCTCGCCCTGTGCCAGATGAACGCCACGGTTGGCGACATCGCGCGCAACGCCGAGCGCATCCGCGAGGGCACGCGCGCGGCGCGTGAGGCGGGCGCGGAGCTCGTGCTGTTTCCCGAGCTCGCGCTCACCGGCTACCCCCCGGAGGACCTGCTGCTGAAGGAGCACTTCCTTGCCGCCGCGGCGGCAAGCGTGCGCGAGCTGGCGGCGGACACGCATGGGATCGTTGCCGTCGTCGGCTACCCGGAGCGCGCCGAGGACGTGTTCAACGCCGCCGCGGTCCTCGCCGAGGGGGAGGTGCGCGCGGTCTACCGCAAGGTCTACCTGCCCAACTACGGCGTCTTCGACGAGCAGCGCTACTTCCAGGCGGGCCCCGGCGGGGCGGTCGTCGACCTCGGGCCCGCGCGCCTTGGCCTGACCGTCTGCGAGGACATCTGGGAGCCCGGTCCGCCGGCCAGCGAAGAGGCGCTGGCGGGCGCCACCCTGATCCTCAACATCTCCGCCTCGCCCTACCACGCCGGCAAGGGCGCCGAGCGCGAGCACATGTTCGCCCAGCGCGCGCGAGAGAACCTCGCGTGCGTCGCCTTCTGCGGGCTCGTCGGCGGCCAGGACGAGCTCGTGTTCGACGGGCACTCGTGCGTGATCGACCACACCGGCACGACGATCGCGCGCGCCGCGCAGTTCAAAGAGGAGCTGCTCGTGTGCGACGTCGACCTCGACGCGGCCGCCGCGGCGCGCCTGCGCGATCCCAGCCAGCGACCGGCCGCGCGCCGCTCCGAGCACCGCGCGCGGCTGCTGCCGGCGCTGCCCGCCCCCGCCCCACCCGAGCGCGCTCCGGCCAAAGCGGGCGGGCCGCTCGCCGAGCCGCTCGCGCCGGTCGAGGCCGAGGTCTACGGCGCGCTCACGCTCGGCCTGCACGACTACGTGCGCAAGAACGGCTTCGAGCGCGTCGTGCTCGGCCTCTCCGGCGGGATCGACTCCGCGCTCGTCGCCTGCCTGGCCGTTGACGCCCTCGGCAGCGAGCGCGTCAACGCCGCGATCATGCCCTCCCCGTACTCCTCGCCGGACACGCAGGGCGACGCGCGCGCGCTCGCCGCGGCGCTCGGGCTGCGCACCCACGAGCTGCCGATCGAGTCGGTCATGCGCGCCTACGAGCACGAGCTCCGGGGCGAGTTCGTCGGGCGCGAGCCGGACCTCACCGAGGAGAACCTGCAGGCGCGCATCCGCGGCAACCTGCTGATGGCGCTCTCCAACAAGTTCGGCTGGCTCGTGCTCACGACCGGCAACAAGTCGGAGATGTCGGTCGGCTACAGCACCCTCTACGGCGACCTCGCCGGCGGCTTCGCCGTGATCAAGGACGTGCCCAAGACGCTCGTCTACCGCCTGTGCGAGTGGCGCAACTCCCCCGCCGGTGTCGGCGCCGCGCGCGCTGGGGCGGGGGCCGCCGACGGCGTCGAGCGTCCGATCCCGGCCTCGATCATCGAGCGCGCCCCCTCGGCCGAGCTGAGGCCCGATCAGCGCGACGACGACTCGCTGCCCCCCTACGAGCTGCTCGACCGCATCCTCGAGGGCTACGTAGAGCTCGACCAGAGCCGCGAGCAGCTGATCGCCCAGGGGCTGCCGGAGCGCGAGGTGGAGCACACGATCCGCCTGGTCGACCTCGCCGAGTACAAGCGCCGCCAGGCTCCGCCTGGGATCAAGATCACGCCGCGCGCCTTCGGCCGCGACCGGCGTATGCCGATCACCAATCGCTATCGCGGATAGCCTGCCCGCGTGCCGCTGCCCGTCCGATCGCTAGCCGCGTTGTGCGTCGCGGCGCTCTGCGCGCTCGCGCTGGGCGCCTGCGGCGACACGCTGCAGAGCCGGCCGATCCCCCACAACATCCTCGAGGGCATGATCGGCGCGCCGTTCCCGGTGTACTGGCTGGGCGGCTCCTTCGAGGGCATGCCGATCGGCGAAGCGACGTATGACCCCAGTGGCTCCTACAGCCTGCAGTACGGCAACTGCCTGGAAGGCGGCCAGGGCACGTGCGTGACGCCGCTGAGGATCATCACCTCGCCCGACAACAGCTTCGTGCCGGGCGGCTCGACGCCGAGCAGGCGGGCGCGCATCAGGGGTGTCGATGCGCTGATCGCACAGGCGGGCAGGACGATCGTGATCGCCACCGCGGGCGTCGTCGTGGACATCTACGCGACCAGCGCGAGCGCCGCCGCCGCCGCCGCGCGCACGGCCGTGCCGATCAACCAGCCCGGCTCGCCCGAAGCGCCGCTGGCCCCTGCGCTCGCGAACACCGGCTTCGGCGAAACGCCGCTGCACTCGCAGGTGCCCCCGCCGCTACACCCGCTCGGGTAGCGCGATCCTCGACGCGCTCTGAACGTGCACGCGCGCTCAGGCGAGCGACCGCGGCCGGGCGCCGTCGGGGGCAGGGCGCACCGCGATCGTCATGCGCGTCACCGCGCACGTGCGCTCGGCATCGTCGCTGAAGCGCACGTCCCACACCCAGGTCGTGCGCCCGCGGTGCACGCGCGTCGCACACGCGTGCACGACGCCCTCGGTGACCGGGCGCAGGAAGCTCGTGTTGTTGGACAGGCCCATCGCCTGATCTCCCTGCTCGAAGACGCCCAGCGCCGTCCCGAACGAGGCCATGGACTCCGCCATCGAGGCGTACACGCCGCCGTGCAGGAGCCCCGCCGGCTGCTTGAGCTCGTCGCGCACCGTGACCTGCGCGCGCACCTCGGTGTCCGAGCAGGAGAGGAACTCCATCCCGAACAGGCGGTCAAAGCCGTGCATCGCGCGGTTGATCTGCTCGGCGTCCACGGTGGCCATCCCGGCGCCACGATAGCCTACGGTCCTTCCCTACCTGGCCCCGCGAGGCCTGCACCTGCGGTGGCGGACGTTCCCACATCATGAGTCGATTGGACGAGCTCCCACCCGACCAGCGCGCGGCGCTATCGCTGCTGCTGCGCCAGCATAAGAGCTACGCCGAAGTGGCCTCGCTGCTTGGCATCGCCGAGCGCGCCGTGCACGACCGCGCGCACGCGGCGCTCGCGGTGCTCGCCCCGCGCCGCGCGCGCGAGCTGACGCCCGAGCGCCGCCTGGAGATCGGCGACTACCTGCTGGGTCAGCAGCCGGGCGTGGCCGAGCGCCTGCGCACCCGCACCTACCTCGGTAGCTCCGAGCCGGCGCGGGCGTGGGCCGGCGAGATCGCCGCGCAGCTCGCACCGCTGGCGGGCGCCGGGCTTGCGGAGATCCCGGCGGCGACCGGGCCCCCCGCCTCCCCCGCTGCGCCCGTTGCCGAGAGCCCCGCGTCCGCTCCCCAACGCGTCGGCGATCTCTCCTCCGCGCCCCCCGCGAGCAGCGCCGGCGCGGCGCCCACCCCCCCTCCCGCGCGCTCGCAGCGCAGCTCGCGCGTCGGCGGCGCGGTGCTGCTGGCGGTGATCGCCGCGGCCGTCGTCGTGGCGGTCGTGCTGATCGTGGGCAGCGGCTCGAGCGGCAAAAAAGCGAGCACCACCAGCAAAACCGCCACCACCGCCGCCAAAACCGGCCCGACGATCGACAACTCGATCTCGCTGAAGCCGACGCACGGCTCGAGGAGCAACAGCGTCGGCGTCGTCTACGTGCTCGCCGAAGGCGCCAAGCAGGCGTTCTTCATCGAAGCTCAGCACATCCCCTCGGCCAAGGGCTTCTACTACGCGGTGTGGCTATACAACTCGCCCACCAGCGCGCTGCCGCTCAGCAAAACCACCGACGTCGGCTCGACGCACAAGCTCGCGGGCGGCTCGACGCTGCCGAGCAACTCCGGCGAATACCGCGAAATCCTGTTGACCGAGGAGACCAAGCCAAAACCGTCGCGTCCGGGCCACGTCGTCCTGCGCGGGCCGTTCAGCCTGCACTAGCCATTGGACCGAAAGCATGAGGCATACGCCCCCGGGCCACCGGGGGCGTATGGGTCGTTGGGTCTACGCCGATCCTCTAGCTCGCGTACGTCAGGGTTATCGTCTGGGCGAAGCAGCCTGCGCCCTGGCCTGACGGCTCTTCGCCCGAGTAGTTCTTGGTACCCCTCACCTTGTAAAAGACAGCGTAACACCCGCCGTTTGCGGGATACTGGGTGAGGGTGATCTCACCTTTTTTACCCTTGGTGAGCGTCCCGTATGTGATACCGGATTCACCCCAGGTTTTCGTTTTGTCCCAGACCTCAAGTTTGAAGCTACAGCCCGAATCAGATCCACACCATTCGTAGACCTTCGCCTTGGCAGCAGAAGGCTTCGCCGACTCGCGCCCTTGGGCGCCCCGGCTCAACAGGCTTGCCGCCTGGGCCGACGCCACGAACGCAAAGCTACAAAGCGCGCACGCGGCAACGATGAACATGATCTTTCGCATGGCCCCCCCGGTCTCGTTTAGAGCAAAGATAGCCGCGCGAGCATAGCGGCGCGGCCTTTCCTTGCACGGTACAGGTTGCTCAAGACGGCGGGAGCAGCTTGCCCGGGTTCATGATCCCTGTGGGGTCGAGCTCGGACTTCAGCGCTCGCAGGGCCGCGACGCCCCCGTCGCTCACCTCCCGCGCCATCCACTGCGCGTGATCGCGCCCGACGCCGTGGTGGTGGGTGATCGTGCCGCCGCCGGCCAGGATCGCCTCGCCGGCGGCCTGCTTGACTGCGCGCCACTGCTCGATTTCATCGCGCTCGCGCTGGCGCGCGATCAGCGTGAAGTACAGCGAGGCACCGGTCTCATAGATGTGCGAGACGTGGCACATCACAAGCCCCGGCGTGCCGCCCGCGTTGAGCGCCCCCGCGATCGCGTCGCCGACCGCGCGGTGCAGCCGCGGCAGCTGCGACCACTGCACGGCGGTCTCGAGCGTCTCGACCATCACCCCGTGCGTGAGCAGCTCATCGCGCAGGTACGGCGCGGCGAAGCGCCCCGCCCGCCACGCCTCGCCCGGCGAGCGCCCGACGGTCAGCCCGCCAAAGCCGCGCACGATCGCCAGGGCGCGGGCGCGCCGCGCCGCGACCTCATCCGCGGCGCCCTCGAAGCCAACGATCGCAAGGCAGCCCTCGCGGTAGCCGCGCAGCTGCAGGTAGCCGCGCCCGAGACGGCCCTTGAGGCCGCCACTGCCGGCCAGCGCGAGCGACATGCGCGTCTCCTGCTCGTCTGATAGGCGCGCGACGTCCGGCAGCGCGTGCTCGCGCGCGAGCGCCCGCAGCGTCTGTGAGCCGGCGGCGAAGTCCTCGAAGAAGACGCCTTCGTAGATGCGCTCGCGCGGCGCCGGGCGCACGCGCAGCGCGAGCTCTGAGATCACGCCGAGCGCCCCCTCCGAGCCCACCAGCAGCTGGCGCAAGCCCGGCCCGGCGGCGCTCGCCGGCAGCGCCGGCAGCGCGATCTCGCTCGCGGGCGCCGCCAGGCGCAGGCCCAGCACCATCTTCTCGATCGCGCCGTAGCCGGTCGATGCCTGCCCGGCCGAGCGTGTGGCTGCGCAGCCGCCCAGCGAGACGTACTCGTAGGACTGCGGGAAGTGCCCGAGCGTGAGTCCGCGCGCGCCGAGGTGGCGCTCGAGCACCGGCGCCCTGATGCCGGCCTGCACGGTCACCGTCGCAGACTCCTCATCGAGCGCGAGCACGCCCGTCATGCGGCCCAGGTCGAGCGCGAGCACGCCCTCGTGCTCGCCGCGCAGCGGCTCCACGCCGCCGACGACGCTCGTGCCGCCGCCGAAGGGCACGACCGCCAGCGAGCTGCGCGCGCACAGCTCGAGCAGCGCGCGCAGCTGCTCGTGCCCGTCGGGATAGACCACCGCGTCGGGCGCTCCCTCCGGCGCACCCGCGCGCAGCCGCACGAGATCGGGATAGCCCTTGCCGGCGGCGTGCAGCACGCGCTCGGCGTGCCCGTCGCGGACATGCTCGGCGCCGAGCAGCTCGCGCAGCGCCACGAGCGCCTGCTGTGGGAGCCTCGCCGCGGGCAGCCGCACGTTCGCCAGGGCAACCGCGGGGCGCGGGCGCTCCGCCAGGCCCACGGTCTCGCGCAGCCAATCCAGGGCGTGGGCCGGCAGCACCGGCGGATGCGCCGGGTCGCCCCAGCCCCACCAGCGCATCGCCGGGGGCGACGCCGCGTCAGCCACTGATCCGCTCCAGGCCATCGAGCGCCTCATCGAGGGTCGCCGCCGCCGCGCGGCGCACCATGCGCCCGCCCAGGCGCGGGGCGATGCTCAGGAACGGGCTGTAGCGGGCGGAGCCGCTGGCCATCTCCTGGCGCAGCTCGATCGCCACCTCCGTCCGCGCGGCGCCAGCCGCCCCGCCGCCCGCCTGCTCCTCGCCCGCGCTCAAGGCCTGCGCCGTTCCGCTGGCAACGGGCGTGAACCGCAGTTCCGTCTCGGCCGACTTCAGCACGCTCGCAAACGGCGTGCCCTCGAGCCGCTGCACCCACGTGAGCGTGCGCTCCTCGCCATCGCCCACGATCACGTTGAAGTCGGCGCGCACGAGTTTGCCCTTGCGCGTCTTCATGACCTCCGTGAAGGCATCCTCCTCGACGTCCTCCACCCGCATCACCCGCGGCCACCAGCGCGGGAGGTGATGTGGGTCGCGTGCGAGCTCCCACAGCTCCTGGGCCGACGCGGCGATCGTGCGGCTGCGACGTGCGGTGGGCACGAGGTCAAGCCTAGGACTCGTACGTCAGCAGAGCGTGCACATCGCGCCCGGCCAGCCGCTCGCGCCCGTCCAGGAACGCGAGCTCGATCAGGAAGCCGCAGCCGACGACCTCGCCGCCGAGCTGCTCGGCCAGCTCGCACAGCGTCGCGGCGGTGCCGCCGGTGGCGAGCAGATCGTCGTGCACGAGCACCCGGCGCCCGGCGGCGAGCGCGTCGGTGTGCAGCTCGAGCGTGCCGGTGCCGTACTCGAGCGTGTACTCGGCGCTTACCGTCTCGTATGGGAGCTTGCCGGGCTTGCGCGCGAGCGCGAAGCCGGCGCCGAGCTCGAGCGCGAGCGCCGGCCCCAGCAGGAAGCCGCGCGCCTCGGCGGCGAGCACGCAGTCGACGTCGAGCGGGCGCGCGTACTCGGCCAGCCGCGCGACAGCGTCAGCAAGCGCGCCCGCGTCGGCCATCAGCGGCGTGATGTCCTTGAAGCCGATCCCCGCCCGCGGGAAGTCGGGTATCTCGCGGATCAGCGAGCGCAGCGATGCGCCGTTCATCGGGCGTCAGCGGACGATCTTGCGCAGGTCGCGGATGAGCAAGAGGTGCTTGAGGTGCGTGGCGACCGCGGCGAGGTTCTCGAGCGCGTCGACGGCCTCCTTGCGTCGCTCGGGGTTGCGCGAGCGCAGCGCCGGCGCGAGGATCTGCTGGAGCAGGTTCGCCTCGCGGTCGGCGGAGGAGCGAAAGACCCTGAGGTTGCGCCCGCCGACGCCGTAGCGGGCGAGCTCGGCGACCGCCGCGATGATCTCGCGCTCGGTCTCGTCGAAGTAGCGCACGCCGCCGCGCATCTCGCCCTTGACGACGCCGTACTCTTCGAGCTCGCGCACGAGCTTGGCCTCGGCCTTGGTCTCCTCGAGCACGTCGTCGAGCGAGTACAGCGCGCCGGTCGCCTCGCGCACGCTCACGCTCGGGCGCCACGCGCGTGCGCCCTCGCGCCCGACGCGACCGGGAGCCGGCGGGGTATCCAGGCCCGTCCCTCCCGCCCCACCGCGTCCCGCAGCGAGCTCCTGGCGGATCACGCGCAGCGGCAGGAACTCGTCGCGCTGCATGCGCAGGATCGTGCGCAGGCGCGCCACGTCTCCCTGCGTGTAGAGCCGGTAGCCGCCGGGCGTGCGCCGCGGCGTCAGCAGCTTCTGGTCCTCCAGGTAGCGGATCTTCGAGATCGAGATGTCCGGGAACTCCTGCGCGAGCGCCTTGCACACGGCGCCGATCGTCAGCGACTTCTGGCGCATGGCGCCCTGCGCGCCAACGTGCGGATCCTGCGCGGCCAGCTCGCCTGCCTGTCCTCCGTCACGGAGGGTCCCCGAATCGGGGAGCGCCACCTGCTCCGCGTCTGTGGGTGTCGCGTGTGCGGCCATCAGCGCGCGTGGAAGGTCAGCTTGTACTTGCCGATCTGCACCTCATCGCCCTCCTCCAGGCGATGGGACTCGATCCGCGAGCGGTTGACGTAGGTGCCGTTCAGCGAGCCGCAGTCGTCCAGGTACCAGTAGCCGCCGCGGTGGATCAGCAGCGCGTGATCGCGCGAGACGGTGACGTCGTCGAGGAACACCTCGCATTCCGGGCGCCGGCCGATGCTCATGCGCTCGCCGTCGATCGGGAAGCTCTCCCCCACGCGCCCGCCACCCGCGCGGATCACCAGCACGGGGCCGCGCGCGGTGACCTCGCCGATCTCGACCGGGACAAGCTCGCCGGTCTCGTCGATCCGATACGTCGCGGTGATCGGATCCCCCTCGCCCGCCCCGGCGCCCTCGCCCTCGCCGCGCGCGAGCAGCGCGCCGCAGCGCTGGCAGTAGTTGGCGCCCTCGTCGTTGAGGAAGCCGCACTCGGTGCAGTGCAGGGCCATCGCCGCTTTACTGCTGGCGGTTGGCCAGGATGTCCGTGAGTCGCTGGACGTCCTCGCCGGTGATCGTGATCTCGCCGTCCTCGTGCTTGTTGCGCAGGCGGTTGACGAGCTCGGCGCGCAGGATGTCGATCTTGCCGTGCAGGATGCGCCGCTGGTAGGAGATCTCGGTCTCCTCCTCGGTCAGCTGGCGGATGACGTCTTTGAGTTCGACATCCGTCAACGAGCCAAGATCGGGGAACGTCTCGTCCATGGGGCTCTCTCCTCTCGCGGACTAACGCCGTCCTGCGCCGGTTTGCCAACGCCGGCGTCGCCGGCCACGCGCGCCAGTATAGCCCAAAAGGTCAGGCTGAGCTTGAGGCTCTGGCGCGCAGCTGACGCACGCCGGTGCGCGCGTACAGCGCGCTCGCGGCGAGCGCCAGCGCGAGGCCGATGTACAGCAGCACCTCGGCGAATGTGTGCAGCCCGGTCATGGCGAAGAAGAACGACCCCATCACGGGCGCGACGGCGAGCCGCCCCGGCCAGTTGATGCGCAGCTCGACGCCGCGTGCGAGGCCGTAGTGCCCGATCGCGAGCATCGAGAGCTCGCGCGCGGCGAGCAGCGCGAGCGCCCAGCGCGGCAACAGCTCAAAGCGCCACGTCACGACGACGCCCGAGATCACGAGCAGACGGTCGGTGACGGGGTCCATCAGCGCGCCCAGGCGGCTGTACTGGCCGCTCACCCGCGCGGCGATGCCGTCGGCGTAGTCGCCCCAGCCGATCACCCCGAACAGCGTCGCCTCGGGCGCGCCGACGCCGTCGCGGCTGGACAGCGCGACGATCAGGAACGCGGGGATCAGCGCCAGGCGCGCGAAGCCGATCGCGTTGGGCAGCGTCCACGGGCGCAGCGGCTGGCCGGCCTGGGTCTGCGCCGGCGGCGGCCCGGAGCGGTCGAGTCCGAACAGGCGCCGCACGCTCAGGCGCGGCGGCGGGTGCTCTAGGGGAGGCTCTGCCACAGCTCGTCCACCGCGCGCAGTAGCTGCGCGGGCTCGCTCGCGAGCGCCAGCGGCGGGCCCTCGGCGCGACCGCGGCGCAGCTGCACCTCGACCTCGCCGGACTCCAGCGAGCGGCGCCCGACGGTCAGCCGCAGCGGGCATCCGAGCAGCTCCGCGTCGGCGAACTTCTCGCCGGGGCCGAGGTCGCGGTCGTCGTAGAGCGCCTCCACCCCGCCCTCCAAGAGCGTCTCGTACAGCTGATCGGCGGCGTCGCGCTCGGGCGTGCCGGGCCTGCCCAGCGCCACGAGGTGCACGGCGAACGGCGCGAGCGCGCGCGGCCAGGAGATGCCGTGCTCGTCGGCGAACTGCTCGACCGCGGCGGCGACGATGCGCGCCGGCCCGATCCCGTAGGAGGCCATCCATATCGGCAGCTCGGCGCCGGTCTCATCGAGATAGCGCGCCCCGAGCGGCTCGGAGTAGCGCGTGCCGAGCTTGAAGATGTTGCCGATCTCGATCGCCTTCTCGATGCGTATCTGCCTGCCCGCGATCGTCTCGCCGTCGTGCAGCTCGGCGGCGCCGCTCGCCGCGCGCACGACCTCGGCGTTGGCGGCGTAGCCGTCGCCGCCCAGCACGACCTCGTCCTCGCCGGCGGCGCACGGCGCCATGTACTCGTGGGCTCCCGTCCCGCCCATCATGCCGACGTCGCCCTCGACGCGGTAGAAGCGCAGGCCCGTGCGCGCCATCATGCGGTCGTACGCGCCGATGTGCAGCTCATAGCTCTGCTCCAGCCCCGCCTGGTCGCGGTCGAAGCTGTAGGCGTCCTTCATGATGAACTCGCGCGTGCGCAGCACGCCGGCGCGCGGGCGCGGCTCGTCGCGCTCCTTGACCTGGAAGTGGTAGACGATCTTCGGCAGGTCGCGGTAGGAGCGCACGATCTGCGCCATGTGGAAGGTGACGGCCTCCTCGTGGGTCATCGCCAGCACGAGCTCCGAGCCCTTGCGGTCGGTGAGCTTGAACAGCTCCTCGATTCCAAGGCGCCCGGTCTTGCGCCACGGCTCGGCCGGCTGCAGCACCGGCATCAGCATCTCCTGCGCGCCGATCGCGTCCATCTCCTCGCGGATGATCTGAACGACGCGCTGGTGCACGCGCCAGCCGGCGGGCAGCCACGTCCACATCCCCGCCCCCATCTGGCGGATCAGGCCGGCCCTGACCATCAGCTTGTGCGAGATCGCCTCCGCGTCGGCGGGCGGCTGCTTCTCGGTGGGCAGTAGGTATTGGGAGAGGCGGGTCACGTTCGCTCGAGCGGTCCGGAGGGCGCCGCCGCGGGAGGGTATACCCCACCGCGACGGCGCGCCCGGAGGCTCAGGCTTCGAACGCGTAGACGGCGGCCTGGATCGCCGTCGTGTTGACGAGGTTGCCGAGCGCGATGTTGACGTCGTACAGGTGCAGCCCCCAGTCCGGCCCGAGCTCTTCCTTGACGTATTCCGCCGGGTCGACGGCCGTGCCCACGGGGTTGACCTGCAGCCAGCTGGCGCCGTTTTCTTTGTGGCACTGCGCCGTGTACTCGCCGGGGGCGGCCACCCACGGGGTGGGGCCGGTCGGCGTTTCCTGGACGAGCCCGAGCCCGCCCGGGAACGGCGTCGTCGAGGCGTACGGCAACAGCGGCCCGGTGGCGCCGCTCTGGCTGAGCAGCGCCGGGTTCACGCACACGACTTCCTCGCCTTTGTTTTCCACGCCCGGCCCAAGCAGCGGGCTGTCGGGGCGCCCGAAGAACGCGCCTTCCGGCGGTTCTTTGAGGAACGTCGAGTAGGCGATCACGCAGTGCGTCTGCGCGGCCGCCTGGCAGACGGGGACGTTCTGGAAGGTGCCGCCCACGAGCTGGCCTTCGGGCACGAGCACGTTGCCGCCCATCAGGTCGGCGGAGACGAGCTGGCGGCGCAGCGCGGGGTTGGGGTCTATCTGTTCTTTGATCAGCTGCTCGAGCAGCAGCGAGCCCTGCGAGTGCCCGAGCAGGACGAAGCCGCGGCCCTTGTTGTACTTGGCGAGGTATTCGGCGAACGCCGCGGCCACGCCCTCGTAGGCCTTGATGCTGGCGCCCGGGCTGATCGGCCCGCCGTTGAGCGCCGCGAGCGTGATCTGCGGATACATCGGCGCATACACCTTGCAGTCCTCCGAGAAGCGCGAGGCCTGGTCGATCGCCACCTGCGTCTCCTGCGGTTCGATTTCCAGGTTCGCGTTTTCGGTCGGCTGTTCGCTGACCGTGGGATACACGTAGAAGCAGTCGATCGGCGCTTTTTTGTTCGGCTTGGCCTTTTCGGTGCTCGTGGCGCCGTCGGTCTGCACGACCGTCGTCGTCAGCGGCTGCGTGCAGGGGTCGTTCATCAGCCCGGGCTTGCACAGCCAGACCGTCGTTGCCTTCTTGGCCGACGCCGTGCCCGCCATCGCCCCAATCGCCGCGAGCGCCGCCAGGCCGACGGCGGCGAGCAGCCGCGCGCGCCGTCCGAGCACGCGCGTGTAACCGGATCTGCGTCCGTGTCGCATCCCTCTCTCCTCCTGCTCATGCGGCTCCGCCCCAGCGGCTGTGCCGCGATTGGGGGATTTTAGGCATATTGGGCAGAAAGACGCAAATCCCTAGCGCGCGGGCGTTCCGAGCAGCGCCGCGAGGACCTGGCGCAGGCGCTCGGTGTCGCCGCGAATCCCGGCGAGCGCGTCGTTGTAGAGAAACGCCTCGCCCAGACGCGTGATCGCGTACGCGAGCACGTCTGGGGGCGTCGGCGGGTCGAGCTCGCCCGCCTGCACCTCGGCGTCGATCAGGCGCTCGATTCGCGCGACCACGCGCGGCTGCACGACGCCGGCGCTGGAGGTGAGGATCCGCAGCGCCCGCTCCTGCTCCTGGGCGAGCAGCGCGCGCATGCCGGGGGTCGCGACGAGCTCGCGGTTGAAGCTGTCGAGCGTCTGCAGCAGCGCGGGGGCGCCCGCGCCGCCGGTCCGCGTGCGGATCGCCGACAGCCGCTCTTCGGCGAGCGTCGCGAGCACCTCGCCGAGCAGCAGCTCACGCGTCTGAAACCAGCGGTGCATGGTCGCGCGCGCGAGACCGAGCTCGCGCGCGAGCGCCTGCACGTCGACGCGTTCGCATGCGATGAAGCGCTTGCGTGCCAGCTCGAGTGCTTCATCGCGCGTGCAGGCGGCTGGACGACCCGGACGGCCGGCGACGAGCGGGGTCATCCCGGAAGACTAATCCGAAGCGCGGCTCGCCGCCTTTGATAGAACAGCGCTGAGAGACCGAAAACCTCGACGACGATCGACAAGGAGCCCGACATGGCCTATTCCCTTCCGCCGCTCCCGTACGCGTATGACGCGCTCGAACCATCCATCGACAAGGCGACGATGGAATTCCACCACGACAAGCACCACCAGGCGTACGTGACCGCGGTGAACGCGGCGCTGGAGGGCACCGCGCTGGCGGACACTCCGGTCGAGGACGTGCTCAGCGACCTGAGCCAGGTTCCGGCAGACAAGCTCACGGCTGTCAAAAACAACGGCGGCGGCCACTACAACCACACGATGTTCTGGGAGAACATGGGTCCGGGCTGTGGCGGCGAGCCCGGCGGCGCACTGGCGGACGCGATCGCCTCCACGTTCGGCTCCTTTGCCGACTTCCAGGCCAAGATCAAGGAAACCGGCATCAAACAGTTCGGCTCGGGCTGGTCGTGGCTCGTGCACGACGGCTCCGGCCTCGCGATCGTTGGCTCTGCCAACCAGGACAACCCGATCTCAGACGGCAAGACGCCGCTGCTCGGCGTCGACGTGTGGGAGCACGCGTACTACCTGAAGTACCAGAACCTCCGCCCGGCCTACATCGACGCGTGGTGGAACGTCGTCAACTGGCCCAAGGTCGCGGAGCGCTTCGCCGCCTGCTCCTAGGACGACTTTTTATAGGCGCGCTTCGTGCGGGCGGCGTTCGCAGTGAACGCGACCCCGCGCGAGGCGCTCAGTTGCGGCTGAAACGCCGCCCCGCGACCGGGGAGACGGCCTCGTCGAGCGCGATGGCCGGCTCCCCCTGCGGGGATGATGCCAGCATCGACTCCAGCACCGCGCCGGCGCTCGCGTCCTCCTGTGCGGCGGCGGCTTCCAGCATCGCGATGCGCTCGGGGGTCATCGCGGTGTCGTCCTCGTTCTCGGCCAGCCACGCGCGCGCCTCGGCCGCGGCGGTCTCGTCGCGCTGCACGGTCTTGCCGGCGGCGTAGTAGCGGTCGATCTCCTTGAACAGCTCATCGACGAGCTGCTCGGTGGGGACCTTCTTCAGCGGCTCGCCCTTGGAGTAGATCATGCCCATGTCTTTGGCGCCGGTGATGCCGAAGTCGGCGTGGCGCGCCTCGCCGATGCCGTTGACGGCGCATCCCAGCACCGACACCTCGATCGCGTCCTCGTAGTCTTCCAGGCGCCGCTCGACCTCGGCGACGACGCTGTCCATGTCGAACTGCAGGCGCCCGCACGTGGGGCACGCGATCAGGTCGGGGCCGCGCTCGCGCAGCTTCAGCGCCTTGAGGATCTCCCAGGCGACCTTGACCTCCTCCTCGGCGTGGAACGTCGACAGCGAGATCCTGATCGTGTCGCCGATCCCGTCGGCCAGCAGCGTGCCCAGGCCGACGGCCGACTTCAGCGAGCCCGACCACTTGGTCCCGGCCTCGGTCACCCCCAGGTGCAGCGGGTAGGGGATCTTCTCGGCGAGCATGCGGTTGGAGGCGATCGTGTTGGGCACGGAGGTCGACTTCATCGAGACCTTGAAGTTCCCGAAGTCGAGGCTCTCCATCAGCGCCACGGTCTCGAGCGCTGCCGTGACGAGCGCCTCGACGGGGTTGTCGTACTCGAGCTGGCGCAGGTGCTTGGGCAGCGAGCCGGAGTTGACGCCGACGCGCAGCGGCGTGCCGCGCTGCTTGGCCAGCGTGATCACCTCGGCGACCTTCTCGGCGCCGCCGATGTTGCCGGGGTTCAGCCTGACGCAGTGCGCGCCGGCTTCGATCGCCTTGAGCGCGAGCGTGTGGTTGAAGTGGATGTCGGCGATGATCGGGATCGGCGACTCGGCCACGATCGTCTTCAGCGCCTCGGCGTCCTGCTCGCGCGGCACCGCCACTCGCACGATGTCCGCGCCGGCCTCCGCGACCGTGCGGATCTGGTCCATCGTCGCCTTGAGGTTCGCGGTCTCGGTCTTGGTCATCGTCTGCACCGCCACCGGGGCGCCGCCGCCGATGGGTACCGCGCCCACATGGATCTGCCGCTTGGAGGCCATAGGCTGATTCTACGATGCCCGACGTCTACGCCACCGCACAGGGGCCGCTCGCGCGCCTCGCCGGCCCGCTCGCGAGCCGCGCGCGCGCCCGCCGTCACGAGCGCTTCTTCGCGCTCACCCGTCTTCAGCCGGGGGCGCGCGTGCTCGACGTCGGCTGCGGGGCACTCGGGCTGCGGGCCTTGGAGCCCGGGCTTGACATCACAGGCGTGGATCTGCTCGAGTACCCCGACTACCCGGGCGCGTTCGTGCGCGCGGACCCCGCCGACGGGCTGCCGTTCGCCGATCGCGAGTTCGACCTCGTGTACTGCTCGAGCGTGATCGAGCACGTGCCGCCGGCGCGTCGCGTCGCGTTCGCCGCCGAGGCGCGACGTGTGGGGCGCGGCTGGTTCGTGCAGACGCCCGCGCGGTCGTTCCCGATCGAGCCGCACTCGCTGCTGCCCGGCGCCCACTGGCTGGCGCCCTCGCTACGCCGGCCCTACTGGCGCCTCGGCGCGACCGGAGGCTGGGAAGAGATCTCCCTGCTCGGCCGCCGCGAGCTCGAATCGCTGTTCGGCCCCGCGCAGGCGGAGCGCGTCGGGCCGCTCGTCAAGAGCTGGGTGTGCGTCCGCGCGCCGGCACCGGACGCGCGCTGAGTCGCCCGCCGGGCGCCGTCACCGGGTCAGCCGCCGAGACGGCCGATGTCGTTGCTGATCCCGTTGATGACGAGGAACAGCAGCAGCACGATCCCGACCGAGCTGTAGCGGTACATCGCCATCAACGAGATGCGCCGGCCACGTATCTTCTCGGCCAGCGACCAGAGAATGTGCCCGCCGTCGAGCGGCAGGAACGGGAACAGGTTGATCACGGCCAGGATCAGCGACAGGAAGCCCAGGAACACGAGCGCGTAGCCCGCGCCGGCAGAGACCTGTTCGTGGGCGTCCTGGGTGATCCCGACGATGCTCGACACCTGATGGCGAACCTTTGGCTCGGTCAGCGCCCGCCCGAAGCCGGTGAGGGTTTCGATCGTGGTGTGCCACATCGCGCTGATCGCCCAGCCGGCGGCTGCGAACACGCCAAAGCTGCGTACCGTCGGCGGCGTGAACTCGAAACCGATGAGCATGCGTTTTTCGGCCGCGCTGTAGCGCGGATAAGCGCGGACCGCAACGTCGTGCCCGTCGCGCGCGACGACCATCCGCACGGCCGTGGTCGCGGTGCAGCCGTCGGTCTGAGTGCCGGAGCAGCGGTCGGCTTGGATCGTGCGCTCGATGCCTTCGAATGTCGCGGGGCGCCCGTTCACACTGACGATCCTGTCGCCGGCGCGAAGCACGCCGTCAGCTGGTTTGCCCGGCTCTACCGCGTGCACGAGCGTCGAGGTCTTCAGCGCGTTCAGACTCGGTTCGAGCGCTTCGAGCCGAGAGGCTCCCTCGAGGTTGCCGGAGTACAGGAGCACCCAGAACAGCACGAACGCGATCACGATGTTCACGGCGGGCCCGGCGAGGATCACGACGATGCGCTTCCATGGCGGCTGGCTGTAGTAGGCGCGCCGCCTCACCTCAGGATCCATGTCCCCGAGTTCCTCAGGGTTCATCCCGGTGATCTTCACGTAGCCGCCGGCCGGGATCGCGCCGATCGCGTACTCGGTCTCGCCGCGACGGACGCGAAAGAGCGTCGGCGGGAAGAACAGCGAAAAGCGCTCCACCCGCATCCCAACCAGCTTGGCGGCGGCGAAGTGGCCGAGCTCGTGCAGCACGATCAGGGCGACGATGCCCAGGATCGTCAGGAGCCAGCTCATCGCCTCAGTGTGGCAGGCGCGCGTGCGGATTCCGGCGGTTGCCTTGCGCGGGCGGGCGCGGCTTTGCGGAGCGGGCGAGCACCCCCAAATGTCACTAGTGGTAGAATATCCCACTATGGCATATGTGGTCGCTCGTCCCGGCGGAACGTGGGAGATCCGCGAGTCCCGAACGACGCCCGCCGGCCCGCGCGGGCGCACGCTCGCGACGTTCCGCACGCTCACCCCCGACGTCGTCGAGCATGCCCGCGCGCGCTCCTCGCGCCCGCTCAGAGCACAGAAGCTGCGCGAGATCGCGCTGCGTGTCGGCGCGCCGGTGGCGGCGCACAGCCCCAATCAGGCCGCCGGCGAGCTGCTCGCCGAGCTCGCGAGCGGGAGCACGCCGCGCCCGGTGCTCACGAGGTTGCTGCTCGACGCGCTCGAGCCCGGCGTCGCCGAGCCGGTGTCCGACAGCGCCAGGGCGGCGGCGAGATGGATCACCGCATCCCCCAACGCGCGCGGCGAGACGCTGCGCGATCTGCTGCTGCTCGCCGACAGGCTGCCGTCCGTGCGGGCACCGTCGCAGCCACGCTTCCCCCACATCCGCTCGGCTCCTGCATGAGCGAGCCCAGCCTCCCGGAGAAGATCGTCGCGATCCACTCGCGCTTGGAGCAGGCGCGCGTCGCGCACGCGTTCGGCGGCGCGCTCGCGCTCGCGTACTACGCCGAGCCGCGTGCGACCGACGACATCGACCTCAACGTCTTCCTCGAGCCGGCGTCGAGCGCGGCCGTGTTCGACGCGCTCGCGCCGCTGGGCGTGGGCGAGAACCGCGACCAGCTGTCGCTCGAGCGCGATGGCCAGTGCCGTGTGTGGTGGGGGCGCACGCCCGTGGACCTGTTCTTCGCCTACGACGACCTCCACGAGGCGATGCGCCGCGATACGCGTGTCGTGCCCTTCGGCGAGGACAGGCTGCCGATCCTCGCCCCCGAGCACCTGCTGGTGTGCAAGATCGCCTTCGACCGTCCCAAGGACTGGCTCGACCTCGAACAGGTGCTGGTCTGCGTCGAAGACCTCGACGTCGAGGCAATCCGCATGTGGCTGACGCGGATCGTCGGCGAGCGGGACCCGCGGATGCAGCGTTTCGAGCAGGTGCTCGGCACGCTGCAGGCCGATTGAGAACCTGCTTCAAAGGATCGGCACGCCCGGATGCGCTCGCGGACGAGGAGCGTCAGGCCAGCGCCGCGACCGCCTCACGCGCGGTCTCGCGCGCCTGGCGGTCGGCCTCGTACAGCGACTCGAACGAGCGCACGGGCTCGCTGGGAAGCTCGGCGAGCGTGCGCTCGATCACCTCTGAGATCTCCAGGAAGCGCAGCCGGCCCTCGAGGAACGCGTGCACGGCGATCTCGTTGGCGGCGTTCAGCACGCACGGCGCTGTGCCTCCCTCCCGCGCCGCTTCGCCCGCCAGGCGTAGGCACGGGAACGCCTCCAGGTCGACCGCCTCGAAGCTCAGCTCGCCGACCTGCTGCAGGTCGAGCGGCGCGATCGGCAGCCGCACACTTTCGCCGCCGTGCAGCGCGTAGGAGATCGCGATGCGCATGTCGGGGGGGCCGAGATGCGCGAGCATCGCGCCGTCGGCGAGCTGCACGAGCCCGTGCACGAGCGACTGCGGGTGCACGACCACGTCGATGCGCTCATACGGCGTGCCGAACAGGTGATGCGCCTCCATCAGCTCGAGGCCCTTGTTCATCAGCGTCGCCGAGTCGATCGTGATCTTGCCGCCCATCGCCCACGTCGGGTGCGCGAGCGCCTCGGCGACCGTCACGTCGGTGAGCTGCTCGCGCCGGCGCCCGCGAAACGGGCCGCCGCTGGCGGTGATCGTCAGACGCTGCACCGAGCCGGGCGGCTGCCCCGCGAGCAGTTGGTGAAGCGCGGTGTGCTCGGAGTCGACCGGCACGATCCGCGCGCCCGTGGCCTCGGCGAGCGCCGTCACGAGCTCGCCGCCGACGACCAGCGACTCCTTGTTGGCGAGCGCCAGGTCGATGCCCTCGCCGAGCGTCGCGACGGTTGGCCCGAGCCCGACCGAGCCGACGAGCGCGTTCAGCACGAGCTCGGCGCCGGACTCGACCACCAGCCGCACGAGCCCCTCCGCGCCCGCGAGCACCTTGCCGTCGGTCCACGCCTCGCTCGCGCGCGCGGCCGCGTGCGCGTCGCCGAGCGCGATCCGCCCGACGCCGTGCGCCCGCGCCTGCGCGACCAGCGCCTCCCACGAGCGCCCCGCGGAGAGCCCGACGACCTCGAGCTCGTCGCTGCGGGCGCACACGTCCAGCGCCTGCGTTCCGATCGAGCCGGTCGAGCCGAGGATCAAGAGGCGCTTGGGCTCAGGCATGCGCGCGCGGCGCTCGTGTTGGGGCGAGGGGCACGACGCGATCATGACGCAGACGCGACGCTTGCGCCGGCGCCGCAGGGGCAAGAGCCCCGTGCCCCACAAGCGTTGCAGCCACCTTGCCCCGTGCCCCCTCAAGCGGTGCAGCCCGCCTGCTCCGCGGTACGTGTGGGACCCGTAGGCCCCACACGTACCGCCTACCGTTCCGACTACCGGCTGTTGCTCGGGCTATGCCTCGATCATCATCGCTTCGCCCTTCAGCGACGCAGTGGTGCTCTCTCCCATCGGGAGCGTTGTACCGTCGATTTCAGCGGTGAGGAAGAACGGGCCGGGGTTGCCATCCGGAGACCCTTCGCAGAAGACTTCTCCCTGTCCCCCTGCCGCGTTGACGCTGAGGGATTCCACCGACGACTTGCTTATCGTGTTGACGTCGCCGTTGATTTCGCCCAGCGCGGACACGTCAATCGCGATCGTGATGCCTTCGCAGTCGATGCTTTCTGCCACAGATGTTAATAATAATTTTTTGGGTTTTTTGCCGCCGAAGATCCCGTACACCAGCGTATCCAGGTGCGGCTGGGTCTTGATCGTGCCAGCCTTCTCGCCGACCGAGCTGCACTTCCTGCCTGCGTCCGTGCAGCTGCTGTACGTGATCGTTTCGGTACTCGTCTTTGGTCCGGTGATTTCGCCTGCGATCTTGCCCGATTTGCACACGACCGAGCCGATGACCGTACCGCCCTTCCATGGTTCGGCTTCGTTTTCGGGGATGTAGGCGTCGAATGTGGTTACGCCAGCCTTGCCGGTGAAGGTCGTCTTTTTGCCCTGGTTCCATTCGCCCAGTTCGTATCCGCCTTCCTTCTTGCCGCCTTTGGAGGGGACCGAACAGAGCTTGTCGCTGAATGTGCCCGTTCCTTTTATTTTCGCTTTGATGCACGTCCTGTATTCTGGCAGTGCCGCCGAGGCGCTCGCCGCGAAGACCGCGCCGATGGCAAGCACGGCAGCTACAACCAGCCCAACGATCTTTAAGTGGGTCATACCCTTTCTCCTTCCTCGCTCCGGGTTCTCGGACCGATCCCGGACTTCAGGAGACACTAACCGCTTGTAATGACCCACATGAGGTATGCGACCGGACCAGTAGGGATGAAACTCCCGCAAAATGCGGGAATGAGCGTCTCACGCTCAGTGCACGTACGCCGACCACACGTAGTAGCTGACGACGGCCGTGAACAGCACCGCGTCGAGACGATCGAGCGCGCCCCCGTGCGCGCCGAACAGGCCGCCGGAGTCCTTGATGCCGGCCTCGCGCTTGACGAACGACTCGAACAGGTCGCCGATGGGCGCGACGAGCGCGACGCCGAGGCCGAGCACGAGCGCGTGCGTGCCCGGCAGCCATTCCTGGTAGCGCCCCGCGATCCACACGCCGAGCACGGCGAACAGCATGCCGATGACGAGGCCCTCGACGGTCTTATTTGGCGAGATGCTCGGCGCGAGCGGGCGGCGACCGAACATACGCCCGCCGAGGTAGGCGCCGGTGTCGCCGAGGAAGGTGCCGACGAGCACGTCGATGACGATGCCAAGCCCGTGCGGCAGGCCGCGCAGCAGCACGGCGTGCGCGAGCGCGAAGCCGATCCAGTAGATGCCCAGCAGCGTGATCGCGATCGCGCCGACCGATGGCCGCGGCTGCAGGAGCGTCAGCCCGAACACGAGCGGCAGCGCTGCGACCGCGACGAGCAGCACCTGGAACTGGTTGCCGTACAGCGCCGCGGCGAGCAGCCCGGCGAGCGCGATGAAGCCGCCCAGGCGCGCTGGCTGCGCGCGCTGGTACATGCCGTAGAGCTCGTGCATGCAGATGACCCCGAGCGCGAACATCCCGACCGCGAACACGAGCCCGCCTTCGATCACGAGGAACAGCGCCACCGCGATCGCGGGGATCGCCGCGAGCACACGCGCGCGCAGGTCCGAGCCGGGCTCGCGCCGGGCACGGTCGCGACTGCGCCCGCCGCCGCGGCGCCCGCGCGAGGGTGAGCGACGGCCGCCGCCGCGGCGCGCTGTCTCGTTCGCGGCCGACTGCGCCGCGCGGGCGCCCCCGGGTGTGTGCGGCCCGCTGGACATCAGCCGCCGCTCATCGCCCGCCGAACCGGCGCCGGCGCTCGGCGTACTCGGCGAGCGACTGCTCGAGCGCCTCGCGCGTGAAATCCGGCCACAGCTCCTCGCGGAACACGAGCTCGGAGTACGCCGACTGCCACAGCAGGTAGTTCGACAGGCGCCGCTCGCCGCTGGTGCGGATGATCAGGTCGGGGTCGTGCATCTCGGGCGCGTACAGGCACGCCCGGAACTCGGCTTCATCAGATTCAAGAGCGAGGGGCCCGGCTTGCCGGCCTGCGGCCGCCTGCGCCACCCTCTTGGCTGCAAACCGCCGCGCGGCGTCGAGGATCTCGGCGCGCCCGCCGTAGTTGAAGGCGACGAACAGCGTGATGCGCTCGTTGGCGCCGGTGAGCTCTTCCGCCCAGCTCATCTGCTCGGCCAGGGCCTCGTCGACGCCCTCGCGGCGGCCGATGAAGCGCATGCGCACGCCCTCCTCGTGCAGCTCGGGCGTCTCGCCGGCGATCCGCCGCGAGAACATCTGCATCAGCCCCTGGACCTCCTCGGCGGGGCGCGACCAGTTCTCGGTCGAGAACGAGTACACGGTCAGCTCCTCGATGCCGAGATCCGCCGCGTCGCGCAGGCGCGCCTTGACGGTGTCCGCGCCGGCGTCGTGGCCGTCGTTGACGGGCACGCCGCGCTCTCGCGCCCAGCGTCCGTTGCCGTCGGTGATGATCGCCACATAGCGAGCCGCGACGGGTTGCCCGGCGCCCGCCATCAGACCGCGAGGATCTCCTCTTCCTTGGCCTTGAGCACGCCGTCGAGATCGCCGATGCGCGCGTCGGTCAGCTTCTGCAGCTCGACCTCCGCGCGGTGCTCGTCATCGGAAGACGCTTCGCCCTCGGCCTTGAGCTCGCGCAGGTGCTGCATCGTGTCGCGGCGCACGTTGCGAACCGCCACGCGCCCCTCCTCGGCGAGGTTGCGCACGACCTTGACCAGCTCGCGCCGGCGCTCTTCGGTCAGCTCGGGCACGACCAGGCGCACGACGTTGCCGTCGTTCGACGGCGTCAGCCCGATGTCGGACTCGTTGATCGCCTTCTCGATCGCCTTGATCGAGGATTTGTCGTAGGGCTGCACGCTCAACAGGCGCGCTTCCGGTGCGGAGATCGTCGAGAGCTGGTTCAGCGGCGTCATCGCGCCGTAGTAGTCGACGACGATGCGGTCGAGCAGCGCGGGGCTCGCGCGGCCGGTGCGCACGGTGGAGAACTCGTGAGCGGAGGACTCCACGGACTTGCTCATGCGCTCGCCGGCGTCCGCGAGCAGTTCGTCGATCAGGTTCTCAGCGGCCATCGTCGTCTCCTCCGGCTGTCGTTACGAGCGTGCCCACGCGCTCGCCTGAGATTATCCGCGCGAGACTGCTGTCGTCGTCCATGTTGAAGACGTTCAAAGGCATGCCGTTCTCCATGCACAGCGCGAGCGCGGTCGAGTCCATCACGCGCAGCCGTCGCTCGAGCGCCTCCATGTGGGTGATTTCGGGGATGAACCGCGCCGTCGGGTCGAGCGCCGGGTCGGCGCTGTAGACGCCCTCGACGCCGTTCTTGGCCATCAGGATGATCTCCGCGTGGATCTCCGCGGCGCGCAGCGCGGCGGCCGTGTCGGTGGTGAAGAACGGGTTGCCGGTGCCGGCCGCGAAGATCACCACGCGACCCTTCTCCAGGTGGCGCATCGCGCGCCTGCGGATGTACGGCTCGGCGACCTCGGAGATGCTCAGCGCCGACTGCACGCGCGTGTTCGTGCCGATCTTCTCCAGCGCGTCCTGCAGCGGCAGCGCGTTGAGCACGGTCGCGAGCATGCCCATGTAGTCGGCGGTCGAGCGGTCCATGCCGGCGGCCGCGCCCTGCATGCCGCGGTAGATGTTCCCGGCGCCGACGACGATCGCCACCTCGACGCCCTGGTCGCGCACCGCCGCCACCTGGCGCGCGACCGCCGCCACGCGCTCGGGGTCGGTGCCGAAGTCGAGCTCGCCCATCAGCGCCTCGCCCGAGAGCTTCAGCAGGATGCGTTTGAAGGCAGGGGCCATCGGCGCCAGAGCCTATCCGCGCCAGACGCCTACTGGCCTATCGCGAAACGTGCGAACCGCCGTATTACGACGTTCTCGCCGGTCGTTGCGGTTAGCTCGTCGCGCAGCTGCTGGACGGTCTTGCCCTCGAACTTCGGGTTGTGCATCTCCTGCTCGAGCAGCACGATCGTGGCAAGCCACGAGTCGAGCTTGCCCGAGACGATTTTCTCGCGCACGTTCTCGGGCTTGTCGGCGGCCTCCTGCTCGTACACGCGCGCCTCGGCGTCGCGTTCGTCGGCGGGGACGTCCTCGCGGCTGACGTACTTGACGGTCGGCGTCGCGGCGATCTGCAGCGCGACCTCGCGAGCGAACGCGGTGAAGTCCTCGTTCTTGGCGACGAAGTCGGTGTTGCAGTCGACCTCGATCAGCACGCCGACCTTCGACCCCGGGTGCACGTACGCCTGGACGGTGCCCTCCGTCGCGGCGCGCTCGCCGAGGTCCTGGATCTTCTTGCCCTGCCTGACGCGCAGGATCTCGATCGCCTTCTCGATGTCGCCCTCCGCCTCGGTGAGCGCCTTCTTGCAGTCCATCATCCCCGCGCCGGTGCGCTCGCGCAGGGCCTTCACGTCTTTTGCTCCGATCTCCACAGCGCTCATTATGCGTTCGCCTCCGTCGTCGTCTCCTCACTGACCTCGGAGGCCGCCGTGGCCTCCTGCTCGGGCGCGGCTGCCTCCGGCTCGGGCGCTGGCGCCTCCTCCGGGGCCGCCTGCGCCGCCGGCTCCGGGGCTGGCGCCGCGGGCTCGGGCTCCGCGGCGGCCGCTGCCGGCTCGGGCGCTGGGGTCTCGGGCTCCGCGACAGCCGCTGCCGGCTCGGCAGGCGGGGCCTCTGGCTCCGCAGCCGCCGCTGCCGGTGCATCTGCGGCCGGTGCGGGTGCGGGTGTCTCCGGTGCCGCCTCGGCCACCACAGGCTCGGCTGCCGGCGGTGCGGGTGCCGGCGGTGCGGGTGCCTCGGGCGCGGCGGGCGTGGGCGCGGGCGTCTCAGGCGCGGCCGGAGCTGGTGCCTCAGCGGGGGGCGCCTGCGCTGCGGCGGCGGCTGCGCGGGCGGCTGCGTCGCGTTCGGCTGCCTCTTTCTTGGCCTGCTCCTCGGCCTCGCGCTTTGCCTGTTCCTCGGCTTCGCGCTTGGCGCGCGCTTCGGCCTCGGCCTTGGCGCGTTCCTCGGCTTCTTTGCGGGCGAGTTCCTCCTGGGCGCGGAACACGCCGTGTCCTTCGGAGACGACCTGCCCGATCGCCTGGGTGATCAGCGCGCACGAGCGGATCGCGTCGTCGTTGCCGGGCACGACGAAGTCGATGCCGTCGGGGTCGCAGTTGGTGTCGACGAGGCCGATGATGGGGATGCGCAGCCGCCGGGCCTCTTTGACGGCGATCTCCTCGGTTTTGATGTCGATCACGAACATCGCGTCGGGCACGCGCTGCATGTTCTTGACGCCGCCGAGGTTGGCGCGCAGCTTGGCGAGGTCGGCCTGTGCGGCCATGCGCTCGCGCGTGGGCAGCAGCGCGAGCTGCCCGTCGGCCTCGTAGCGTTCGAGGTCGTGCAGGCGGCGGATGCGCTGGCTGATGGTCTGGAAGTTCGTCAACAGGCCGCCGAGCCAGCGGTGGTTGACGTACGGCATGTCGGCGGCCTCGGCGACGTCCTTGATCGTGTCGCGCGCCTGCTTCTTGGTGCCGACGAACAGCACGGTGCCGCCGCGGTGGGCGAGCGTGCCGGCGAACTCCTGCGCCTGCGCGAGCAGCGCCTGCGTCTTGAGCAGATCGATGATGTAGATGCCGCCGCGCTCGCCGAATATGAAGCGGCGCATCTTGGGGTTCCAGCGGCGCGTCTGGTGGCCGAAGTGTACGCCGGCCTCCAGCAGCTCCGCGATGCCTACGTCAGCCACGGGCTACTCCCTTGTTGAAATGCGGTTTTTTGGTTGCCGCGCGGACGTCGCGGACCCGAAGCCGGAGGCTGTGAAGCCGTCGCTTCGGGCAGGGCCGCGATCCGTTTGCGCGCGGGTCGAAGTCTTGATTTGGACTTCAGGATACCCGTTCGGCGCGCTCCAGCGCGGATTGCAGGTCGGCGGGCAGCGGCGAGGAGACCTCGACGCGCCCGCCGGTGATCGGATGCTCGAACGCGAGGCGGGTGGCGTGCAGGAACTGGCGCTGCAGGCCGAGCAGCCCGGCGGTGCCGTACTCGGGGTCGCCGGCGACGGGATGCCCGATCGCGCGCAGGTGCACGCGGATCTGGTGGGTGCGCCCTGTCTCCAGGCGCAGGCGCAGCAGCGAGTGCTCGGCGAGCGCGCGCTCGAGCGTGAAGTGGGTGCGGGCCTCGCGCTGGCCGGAGCCGCCGACGGCCATGCGCGTGCGCACGCGCGGATCGCGCCCGATCGGCGCCTCGATCGTGCCGGACCGGGCGGGCGGGCGCCCTTCGACAAGCGCGAGGTATTCGCGCTCGATCAGCCTGTCGGCGAGCGCGGCCTGCAGCCGCGTGAGCGCCTCGTCGGTGCGTGCGACGACGAGCAGCCCGGAGGTGTCGCGGTCAAGACGGTGCACGATGCCGCGACGCTCGGCCTCGGCGCCGCCCTCGCCGGAGGCGCCGGCGTCCCCGGCGAGCAGCGGCGCGAGCAGCTGGGCGAGCGTGTCCTCGCGGTGCCCGCGCGCGGGGTGCACGACCACGCCGGGGCCCTTGTCGACCACGATCAGATGCTCGTCCTGGAAGGCGATCGTAAAAGGAGGCCCGGGCGCGGGGTCGGCTGGGGCGTTCATGGATCCTCGGGGAGGCCCGGAGGCGGGATCGTCTGGGGCGTTCATGGATCCTCGGCGTGGCGCAGGCGGTCGACGAGCACGAACAGGATCAGGATGCCGAGCGTGATCGATGCGTCGGCGAGGTTGAACGGGGGCCAGCCGAGCGGCAGCTTGATGAAGTCGGTGACCGAGCCGTGGCGCAGGCGGTCGAGGATGTTGCCGAGCGCGCCGCCGATGATCATGCCGGTGGGTAGCCACATGAGCGCTCGCGTGGCGTGCAGCGCGAAGTACACGAGCAGCGCGAGCAGCGCGAGCGAGACGAGGATCGTGATCGCGAGGTGGTTGCCGGGGAGGAAGCCGAAGGCGACGCCGCGGTTGCGCGTGTTGACGAGCTGCACGCCGGGCAGGAACCTGCGTTCTTCGCTGGGGACGATCGAGTGTTCGACGGCGTGCTTGCTGAGCTGGTCGACGACGAGCACGAGCACGAGCACGAGCGCCGCGCGCAGCCATGCGAGCGCCGCCCGCGGCTCACGAGGAGGTGCAGCGGGGCCTCGAGCGCTCAGCTGATGATGCCCTGGACGACGATGATGTTGACGAGGTACAGCGCGATGATCGCCAGCATCGGCGAGAAGTCGAGCCCGCCGAGCCGCGGCGCGAAGCGCCGGAAGATGCGCAGGAACGGTTCGACGACGTCGCGCAGGAAGCCGAGCAGGCGGTCGGTGGTGATCGAGTACGGCGGGCGGATGCCGGCGGAGAGCAGCAGCTGGATGACGATGTAGACGATGATCAGCAGCGTGTACACGTAGATCACCGCGGACAGGTAGCCGGCGATCTCGGTCCGCGCGCTGGCGAGGATCAGCATCGCTACCTGCCCCCGTCGAGGACGGCGTCGAGCGCGTCGCTGAAGGCCCTGCGCAGGCCGGCGCGCTCGAGCGCATCGACGCCGCGCGCGGTCAGCCCGCCGGGCGAGGAGACCTCGCGGCGCACGGCCATCGTGTCGTAGTCGCGCCGGCGCAGCAGTTCGGCGGTGCCGGCGAGGGTCTGCACGACCAGTTGGGCGCCCTGCGCGGCGGGGATGCCGCGGCGCACGCCGGCGTCCACCTGCGCCTCGGCGACAAGCGCGACGTAGGCGGGCGCGCACGACATCAGGCCCATGGCGACGTCGATCAGCGCGTCGTCGAGCACGACCAGCGTGCCGAGCTCGGCGAACAGTCCTGCGACGGCGGCGTCGAGCGCGGCGGCCTCGTCATCGCCGTCGGCGTCGAGCAGCCCCGGCCCGGCGGCCTGTACGACGGCGCCCTGGCGCACCTCCACCGGCAGCGATGGGATGAAGCGGTACACCGGCCGGCCGGGATAGGCCTCGCGCAGGGCCGCGAGCGGCGTGACGGCGAGGATCGACGCCACGGGCGTTCCGCCGGCCCCGCCCGCCCCGATTTCGGCCGCCACGGCGGCGAGCTGCGCGGGCTTGTGGCAGAGCACGACCAGCTCGGCGCGCGCGGCAACCTCGGCGTTGCTCGCGAGCGCCTCCCCACCCACCTCGGCGGCAAGGCTGCGGGCGCGCTCAGGGACGGGATCTGCGCACAGCAGCGGCCGCCCCCACCCGCGCGCAAGCGCACGCGCCATGTTGCCGCAACCGATCAAACCGACATTCATCAGACGCTCCAGGCTAGCGGGCGTTATGACTGATTGAAGAAGCCCTTCTCGATCAGTCTGGCCCGCTCCTCGGCGGAGATCTCGACGTTGCGGGGGGTGAGCATGAAGACCTTGTCGGCGATCCGCTGCATGCCGCCGTCGAGCGCGTAGGTGAGGCCGGAGGCGAAGTCGATCAGGCGCTTGGACAGGTCGGTGTCGGAGCTCTGCAGGTTGAGGATCACGGGGATCGAGTCCTTGAACTTGTCGGCGATCTGCTGGGCGTCGTTGAACGACTTGGGCACGACGAGGTGCACGCGCACGTCGCCGTTGGTGCGCCCGACCGGTTTGAGCACGGTCGTCGTGCGTCCGCGCGCGGCGCGGGCGCCGCCGGCCGCCTCGCCGGCGTCGTCGTCGGCGAAGATGTCGTCGAACTCGTCGCGGCGCCGGCGCAGACGGCGGACGTTCGGCCGCTCGCGGTAGCGGTCCTCGATCTCGGCCTCCGGAGCCGGTCCCCCGTCGTCCTCCTCGTAGTCGTCGTGATACTCCTCGGCGAGGCCGAAGTAAACGAGTGCGCTGTGCCAGGAGTCGCGGAAAGCCATCGGTGTAGGTGCGTGTTCGCCCGGCGAGCGGGTTTCCCTGCAGATGCTAGTAATTTGCGGCCCACGAGCGCAGTCCGCTGGAGTCGCTCAACGATACAGACTCGTGCCGATTCGCACGATGGTGGCGCCCTCCTCGACGGCGACGAGGTAGTCCTGGGAGGTGCCCATCGACAGGTGCTCGAGGCGGTGCTCGCGCGCGAGCTCGCGCAGCGCGGCAAACCAGCGGCGGCTGTCCTCGGGCCGCGGTGAGAGCGGCGGCATCGTCATCAGCCCCGCCACGGGCACGGGCGAGCGCGCGATGTACGCGTCGATCTCCTCCGGCGCGATGCCCGCCTTGCCAGGCTCGCCGGCGACGTTGACCTCGAGCAGGACGCGCAGCCCGGGTCGCGCGAGCTCCAGCTGGCGCTCGAGCTCGCGCAGCGCGGACTCGGAGGCGAGCGAGTGGATCAGCCGCACGTGCGGCACGATCAGGCGCACGCGCCTGCTCTGCAGCTGGCCGATGAAGTCCCACTCGAACAGCTCGCCGTACGCGGCGACCTTCTCCTGGAGCTCCTGCGCGCGGTTCTCGCCGACCAGGCGGATGCCCGCGTCGGCGAGCAGCGGCAGATCGGCCGTGGCGACGTACTTGATCGCCGCCAGCACCTCCACCTCACGGCGCTCGTCGCCCGGCCGCTGCGACCGCGCTCGCTCGCCGGCGACCGCGATCTCCGCGCGCACGCGCTCGAGGTTCGCGCGGATCGTCTCCGCCCGCAGGCCCGAGATCAGCTCAACCATGCGACACCCGCCTGGCGGCCAGCGCGGGCGCCTTCGCGCCGGTGGGAGAAGAAGCGCTCGTCGCAGATCGTGCACGCGCCCACGTCGCGGACCTCGGCGACACCGGCGCCGAGCAGTCGATCGCGGGCGATCGCGTGCAGGTCGATGTTGCGCCCGTGGCGATGGGCGCCGGCGAACACGCGGTGGACCTCCGCGCCGACCTCGTAGCAGCAGACGCCCGCGCCGGGACCGACGATCGCGAGGATCGGCTGCGTGCCGGCGAGCTCGCGCAGCGCGCGCACGCCCTCCTCGAGCACCCCCGCCGCGAGACCCCGCCAGCCGGCGTGGACCATCGCGACCGCGCCATCGCAGCCAAGCGCGACCGGCAGGCAGTCGGCGGCGAGGACGAGCGTGCCGATGCCCGCGAGCGTCGTGGCCTGGCCGTCGGCCCTGGGCGGCTGCTCGCCCGGCCGCTCGGGTGCTGGCATGACGACGACGCGCCGCACGATGGTGCCGTGCTCCTGGTAGCCGCGAGCGAGGCGCTGGACGCCGATCCGCTCGCGCAGCCGCTCGCGCGCGTGCTCTGCCCGCTCGTGGCAGTCACCGCCGACGCTCGACATGTTGCCGTCGACGCGCGCGGTGAACAGCACGCGCCCGCCGCCGGGCAGCTCGCGGAGCAGCTCCGCCTCGGCGCTCATACGGCCGCCGCCAGCGCCGCGTTCAGCTCGGCCTCGCGCCCGGCGCCGTCGAGCTCGCCGTCGAGCTTGAGGTCGAGCGCGCGCTCGAGGCGGCGCCCGATCTCCGGGCCCTCGGGGAGACCGGCCGCGAGCAGATCGGCGCCGCCGATCTCCAGGCGCACCTCGCGCAGCTCGGTGAGCCAGCTCTCGCCCCTGGCCTGGGCCTCGCGCGAGCTCCTGCCGGCGAGCGCGGCGGCGAGCACGACGGCCTCCACCGGCCGCCCCGCGAGCAGCGCGCGAAGCTGCGAGGGTCGCTCGGCGCGCTCGATCCCGGCGACGAGCGCGGGCGCGTCGAAGGCCGCGGCGAGCACCCGCTCGCGGGTCTCGGCGAAGAACTCGAGATCGCGCATCAGCTCGCCGGCTCGCTGACGCTCCGCTTCGGTCGGCGCAGCGGCCGGATGGAACAGCACGGCCATCTCGACGATGTCCGCGACTGCATCGGGCGGCTTCAGCGCGTACGCATCGCGCAGGAGCTGCTCGTCAAACGGCGAGGGCAGCGCGAGCGACTCCAGCACGCCCAGCTCGCCGAGCGACGCGAATGAGGCTCCGGGCGGGAATTCTTCGGTGGCGAGCCACAGCTCGGCGCCTATGCGTGCGCCGGAGATGGTGCCGAGGGCGCCGTCGGCGAGCGCGCTGCGCGCCAGTCGCGCGGTCTCGGGCTCGAGCTCGAAGCGCAGCCGCGCGCGGTAGCGCGCGAGCCGCAGCAGCCGGATTGGGTCGTCGAGGAAGCTCCCGGCGTGCAGGATGCGCAGGCGCCCGGCGGCGAGGTCCTCGAGCGCGTGCGCGACCGCTTCGAGCTCGCCGACGCGCGGGCCGCCGAGCGCGACGGCGATCGCGTTGATCGTGAAATCGCGCCGCGCGAGGTCCTCGGCGGCGCTGCCGGGGCGCACCACCGGCAGGGCGCCCGGCCGCGGGTAGGACTCGGCGCGCCGCTCGGCGACGTCGATGCGACCGTGCATCCATCCGACGCTGGCCGTCCCGAAGCGCTCGTGGACGGTCACCTCGGGCGTGCGCGCTTCGTTGCCGGGGAGCCTCGCGGCGAGCTCGGCGGCCAGCTCAGCGGACCCGCCCGCCACGACGACATCGAGCTCGCGCGGGCTGGCGCCGCGCAGCAGATCGCGCACCGCGCCGCCCACCAGCGCGAGGTCTGGATGATCGTGGCCGAGCTCCAGCAGCTCGGCGCCGCCCGGCCGTGTGGCCAGCGCGGCGATGACCGCGGCACCTCGGGCGCTCGCGTCGAGGGCCGCACCCTCGGTCATGGACAGCTCGCGCTCATCGCTCGACGCGAACCGGGATGCCCCGTGCGGCGAGGTGCGCCTTGGCCTCGGCGACGGTGTGGCGCCCGTAGTGGAAGATCGATGCGCACAGCACCGCGTCGGCGCCCGCGGCGAGCGCCTGCGCGAGGTGCTCGAGCTCGCCGGCGCCGCCGGAGGCGATCACGGGCACGCCCACCGCCTCGCTCACTGCGCTCGTCAGGGGCAGGTCGTAGCCGTCGTTGGTGCCGTCGCGGTCCATGCTCGTCAGCAGGATCTCCCCCGCCCCCCGCTCGACGCCCTCGGCCGCCCACTCGACGACGTCGCGGCCGGTGGGCGTGCGCCCGCCGGCGAGGTACGCCTCCCAGCCGCCCGAGTCGCGCGCCTTCGCGTCGATCGCGAGCACGACGCACTGGGCGCCGAACACGGCGGCGAGCTCGTTGAGCAGCTCGGGGCGCTCCAGCGCGGCGGAGTTGACCGAGACCTTGTCCGCGCCCGCGTCCAGCACCGCCTGCGCGTCTGCGACCGAGCGAACGCCGCCGCCGATCGTGAACGGCACGAACACCTCGTCGGCGGTGTGGCGCGCGAGCTTGGCGATCGTGTCGCGCTTCTCGTGCGTGGCCGTGATGTCCAGGAACACGATCTCATCGGCGCCCTCGCGGTCGTAGTGCGCGGCCAGCTCCACGGGGTCGCCAGCGTCGCGGATGTCGAGGAATTCGACGCCCTTCACCACGCGTCCGCGGTCCACGTCCAGGCAGGGAATCACGCGCTTGTAGTGCACGCGTCCAGCCTAGATGGTGTGACCGGGCCACATGTGGCCCGGTCGGGAGAGCCGCATGCGGCTCTCCCCGGGCGGCGCATGCGCCGCCCGAACGGCGTCACCCGCTAAGGGCCGCCTTCGCTTCGGCGACGGTGAAGCGCTTCTCGTATAGGGCGGTGCCGACGATCACGCCCTCGAGAGCGTCCAGCTCCAGCTCCGTGCGCAGGTCGGCCAGCGATTCGAGGTCCTCGCGCCTGCCGATGCCCCCGGAGAAGATCACGCTCCCCTCCCCCGCCGCATGCGCCACCGACGCGACCTCCTCGCGGTTGGCGCCGTCGAGCATGCCGTCGTGGTCGATGTTCGTGAACACGAAATGGCGCGCTCCCCGCTCGCGCAACTGCGTGAAGGCATCGCGCGCAAGCGTCTCGGTGCTCATTACCCAGCCGTGCGTCGCCACATACCCGCCGCGCACGTCGACGCCGACGAGGATCCGCTCCGGCCCGTGCGCGTCGAGCGCCTCGCCGAGCACGTCCGGGTCGGTGAACGCGATCGTGCCAAGGATCACGCGCGCCGCGCCGGCATCGAGTGCATCCGCGGCGGCCTGCGCCGAGCGCAGCCCGCCGCCGTACTGCACCGGCACGCCCGCCTCGGCGGCGATCCGGCGCAGCTGCTCGAGGTTGACCGGCTCGCCGCGCTTGGCGCCGTCGAGGTCGACCACGTGCAGGTACTCCGCGCCCGCTTCCACCCAGCCGCGCGCCGCCGACAGCGGATCCTCGTCATAGACCTTCTTCGCGTCGAAGTCGCCCTTCACCAGGCGCACGGCGTTGCCGCCGAGGATGTCGATCGCCGGGTAGAGCCTCACCGGGCGACGGACGGCAGGTCGACCGACGATGCGGCCAGATCCGGCGCACCGGGTTGGGCCGCGGGCGCGGTCGTGCCAGGCACGCATTCGTCGGTGGCGATGCAGACGCGCGCGAAGTTGGCCAGCAGGCGCAGGCCGGCGGCGGAGGACTTCTCTGGGTGGAACTGCACGCCGTAGAACGAGCCGCGCTGCACCGCGCTGACGAACGGCGCGCCGTACTCGGCCACGCCCAGCACGTCGCGCTCCTCGGCGGGCACCGGGGCAAACGAGTGCACGTGGTAGAAGGCGCAGCTGCTCGGAAGGTCGGCGACGAGCGGCGAGTCCGGTTTGGTGAAGCGCACCTCGTTCCAGCCGATGTGGGGCAGCTTCAGCTCGCCCGGCTCCCCCTCCCCCTCCGGGGACGACGCCAGCGCGCGCACCTCGCCGGGGACGATGCCGAGGCCGGCCGCCCCGCCGAGCTCGCTCGAGGAGTCGAACGCCAGCTGCATCCCCAGGCAGATGCCCAGCACAGGCGTGCCCGCCGCGATGCGCTCGCGCAGCAGCTCATCCAGGCCCAGCTCGCGCAGGTTGTCCATCGCTCGCGGGAACGCGCCCACCCCGGGGACGATCAGACCGGCCGCGGCGCGCAGGCGCGCGTGGTCGCTCGTGATGCTCGCGCGCGCGCCAACGTGCTCGAGCGCCTTCTCCACCGAGCGGCGATTGCCCATGCCGTAATCGAGCACCGCGATATCCACCGGCTCCTCGATCAGCGAGACGATTTCCGGCGTCATGCGATTAGGGTGCCCTTCGTACTCGGCACCCCGGTCTCCGTCGGATCTATAGAAACCGCTTGGCGCAGCGCTCGTGCGAACGCCTTGAACGCCGCCTCGATCATGTGGTGGGCGTTGCTCCCCGCTTCCACGCGCAGGTGCAGCGTCAGCTTCGCCGCGTTCGCCAGCGCGCGGAAGAACTCCTCCGTCAGATCGTGCTCGAAGTCGCCCGTCGCGCCCGGCGGCAGCTCGGCCTCGAACAGCGTGAACGGGCGTCCGGAGATGTCGATCTCACAGCTCGCGCGTGCCTCGTCCATCGGGATCGTTGCCGCGCCGTATCTGGTGATGCCCGAGCGGTCGCCCAGCGCCTGATCGAGCGCCTGGCCGAGCACGATCGCGGTGTCCTCGGCGGTGTGGTGCGCGCCCGTCTGCAGGTCGCCGCTGACCGCCACGTCGAGGTCGATGCGCCCGTGGCGCGCGAACAGGTCGAGCATGTGGTCGAGGAAGCCCACGCCCGTCGCGCGCGTGCCCGTGCCGCTGCCTTCCAGCGTCAGCGTCAGGCGCACGTCGGTCTCGGCGGTCCTGCGCTCGATCGTCGCGGTGCGGCTCATGGCTGTTGATTCTCGCGCACGCGCGCCTCCATCGACTCGGCGTGCACGTCGAAGCCCTCCGCGCGGGCGATCGGCGCGCCCGCCGCCGCGAGTTTCGCCGCGCCGGCGCCGATGCGCACCTCGGACATCGTGCGGCGGAAGTGGCGCGGCGAGAGCGTCGAGGCGAAGCGCGCCGCGCCGCCCGTCGGCAGCACGTGGTTGGAGCCCGCGACGTAGTCGCCGAAGGCGGTCGCGCTGTCGATGCCCACGAACAGGCAGCCCGCGCAGCGGACCTGTGGCGCGAGCGCCTCGACATCGGCGCCGATCAGCTGCAGGTGCTCGGGCGCGAACACGTTCGCCAGCGCGATCGCCTCGCGTGCGGTTGCGACCTCGACGATCGCGAACGCCGCCTCGCCGACCGTCGGGCGTTCGACGACTAGCGCCTGCAGGGTCTCGGCGAGCGCGTCGCAGACCGTCCGCGACGGCGCGCACGCGACCACCAGGCTGCCCTCGCCGTGCTCCGCCTGGGCGAGCATGTCGAGCGCCGCGAGGCGCAGCTCGTGCTCGCCAGCGTCGGCGGAGAGCGCGACCAGCAGATCGCTCGGGCCGGCGAAGCCGTCGATGCCGACGTGCGCGGACAGCTGGTGCTTGGCCTCCTGCACGTACAGGTTGCCCGGGCCGACGATCACGTCGACGCGCTCCACCGTCTCGGTGCCGTAGGCGAGCGCCGCGACCGCCTGCGCGCCGCCCATGCGGTACACGCGCTCGACGCCGCACAGCCGGCACGTGCCGAGGATCACCGGGTCGATCTGGCCGTCTGGTCCGGGGGGCGCGCACACGGCGACGTCGACGACGCCCGCCGAGCGCGCCGTGACGACGCCCATCACGACCGTGCTCGGGTACGCCGCGCGCCCGCCCGGGACATACACGGCGGCCGAGCTCACCGGCACCTCGCGCAGCACGATCCGCTGCCCCTGGGGCAGCTCGACGGCGCTGTCGCCTCTCACGCCCGCGTCGGCCACGAGCGCGACGTTGACGATCGCCACCTGCAGCCCCGCGATCAGCTCCAGCGCCAGCCGTTTGATCGCCTCGTCGAGCTCCTCCGGGGCGACGCGCAGCGGCCGCGGCTCGCGGCCGGCGGTGTCGAAGCGTTGGGTGTAGTCGAGCACCGCCGCGTCGCCCTGCGCGCGCACCCGCGCGAGGATCTCGCGCACCTGCTCGGCGACCGAATCGCCGTCCGGCACGAGCGCGCGCACTCGCGCGGCGGCGCCCGCGGGCCCGCCGAGGGCGGCGACGTCCTGCGCGCTCAGGCGCTCGATGCGCATGTCAGACGCCCGCCTGGCGTGTCATCCGCCTGGACATGTCAGCGACCGGCGCGCATGTCAGACGGGGTCCCCCTCCGGGGACGATGCGGGCGCCCCGCGCCCGCGCGCGGCGGCGGGCAGCTCGCGCAGGCGCGCCAGCAGCTCGTCGATCGGCGCTGCCTTGAGCTTGTGCGCGACCGGGTTGGCGATCAGCCGGGCGGTGCACACGACGATCTCCTCGCGCTCAACGAGGTTGTTCTCGCGCAGAGTCGTGCCGGTGGCGGTCAGGTCGACGATCGCCTCGACCATGCCGGTCAGCGGCGCGAGCTCGACCGAGCCCTTGACCTCGACGATCTCGGCCTGCCTGCCCGTCTCCTCGAGGTGGCGGGCGGCGATGCGCGGGTACTTGGTGGCGACGCGCATCACGCCAAGGCGGCGCAGCGCGGCGAGCGCGGGGTCGGGGCCGGCCTTGCTGGCGAGCACCATCGTGCAGCGACCGAAGCCGAGGTCGAGCAGCTCGTAGACCTCGCGTCCGCCTTCGCCGAAGTCGGTCGCGCGCCCACCCTGCTCGAGCAGCACGTCCTTGCCGGTGACGCCGAGGTCGGCGGCGCCCGCCTCGACGTACGTGGGCACGTCGGAGGGGCGCATCGTGATCACGCCAATGTCCTCGAACAGCAGCTTGCGGTCGTTCGAGCGCAGCTCGTCGGTGTCGAGCCCGAGCGCCGCGAGCAGGTCGACCGTGCCGCTGAACAGCGCGCCGCGGGGGACGGCGATCGTGAGGCCGTTGGTGGCGCTCACGCCGCGCCTCCGGGGGTGTTCGCGAGCATCGCGCCGGTCCCGCGCTCCTCGCCGGCGAGCGCCTTGTGCAGGCTTTCGACCTCCAGCGCAAAGCCGACGGCCGGGAGCGGACGCCCGAAGCGCCCGAGCAGCTCGTCGTAGCGCCCGCCGCCGCCGATCGGCGCGCCGAACGCGGGGTCGTAGACCTCGAACACGGCGCCGGTGTAGTAGCCGATGTTGCGCACGAGCCCGAGGTCGAAGATCACGCGCTCGGCGACGTTCGGCTCGAGCAGCTCGTGGACGCGGCGCAGGCCGGTGACCGCCTCGGCAGCCTGCGGGGGTGTGTCGGCGAGCATCCCGGGGCCGCCGCGGCGCTGTGGCACCGCAAGCAGCAGCTCGGCGGCATCGCCCGAGAGCCCCGACTCCGCGAGCGCCAGTTCGAGCCCGACGAAGTCGCGCAGCACGAGCGCTTGCAACAGGCCGTCGCGGGCCTGCTCGGGCACGCCCAGGCTGGCCATCAGCGCGGGGAACAGCGACGCGTCGCCGAGCCCGATGCGAAAGTCCTTCAGGCCGGTCGCGTCGAGCGCGGCGCACAGCACGCTCAATGCCTCGGCGGTGCCCTGCGGCGCGGGCGCGCCGATCAGCTCGATGCCCGCCTGCAGCAGCTCGCGCGGCTGTCCGCGCTGTGGTCGCACGCCGCGGTAGCAGTGCGCGAAGTAGCAGAAGCGCAGCGGCGGCTCGCTCGCGCCGTAGCGGGTGGCGACGACGCGCGCGATCGGCACGGTCATGTCCGAGCGCAGCACGAGCACAGCGCCGGTCTCGTCGAACACGCGGTAGGCCGGCCGCGCCTCGGCCATGTCGGCGCGCGCGAGCACCGACTCGTACTCGAGCGCCGGCGTGTAAACCTCGCCGTAGCCGTGGCGCTCGAAAGCGCCGCGCAAGACGTCGGTGATCGCGCGCACCTCGCGCGTCTCTTCTGGGAGCACGTCGCGCGTGCCGCTCGGGATCGGGTGGATCATCTAGATGGTTGATTCGACGGTCGTGTGCTCTGCTCTGGTGGTGCGGAGGGTCGAGTGTGCCGCGGACGCAGGGCGAAGCCCTTGCTGGTAGCAAGGGCGAGCCCGAGGACAAAGGCACGCGAAGGGCATACGTGCCATCCAGAGGCGCAGGACCGTCGAATCAACCATCTCTACCCCGAGATTATGCGTGGACGGGCTCCGTGGCCACGCGCTCGATGCGTGCGCCGAGGTCGCGCAGGCGCTCGTCGATGCGCTCGTAGCCACGGTCGATCTGGCGGATGTTGCCGATCTCGCTGCGCCCGTCCGCGCACAGCGCCGCCAGCAGCATCGCCATGCCGGCGCGGATGTCGGGCGACTCGACGCGCTCGCCGCGCAGCCGCCGCGGGCCCGTGATGATCGCGCGGTGCGGATCGCACATGACGATGTCGGCGCCCATCAGGATCAGCTTGTCGGTGAAGATCAGGCGGTTCTCGAACATCCACTCGTGCACGAGGATCGAGCCCTCGGCCTGGGTCGCGAGGGCGACCGCGATCGACGTCAGGTCGGCGGGGAACGCCGGCCAGGGCCCGTCCTGGATCTTGCTCTTGTACTCCCCCACGTCCGCCTGCACCACGAGCTTCTGCCCGCCGGGCACGACGACGTCGTTGCCGTGCAGCTCCGAGCGCAGCCCCACGCGTTCGAACACGAGGCGGATCATGCGCAGGTCGCTGGGCACGGTGTCCTTGATCCGCAGTTCGCCGCCGGTGACGCCCGCGAGCGCCATGAAGCTGCCGATCTCGATGTGATCCGGCGCGACGTCGTGCTCACAGCCGCGCAGGCGCTCGGCGCCGTTGACCGTGATCAGGTTGGAGCCGATGCCATGGATGTCGGCGCCCATCTTCACGAGCATCCTCGCGAGATCCTGGACGTGCGGCTCGCAGGCGGCGTTGCCGATGACCGTGGTGCCGGGCGTGAGCGCGGCGGCCATCAGCGCGTTCTCGCTCGCCATCACCGACGGCTCGTCCATGAACACGTCGCTCGGGCGCAGGCCGCGCGGGGCGCTGAGGACGATCTCGCGCCCGCAGTCGGTCACCGCGCCCATCGCGCGGAAGGCGTCGAGGTGGGGGTCAAGGCGCCGGCGGCCGATCACGTCGCCGCCCGGCGGCGGCATCACCGCGCGGCGAAAGCGCGCGAGCAGCGGTCCGGCGAGCAGAAACGACGCCCGGATCGACTCGGCGAGCTCCGGCTCGATCTCCACGGCGTGGACGCCCGCGGCGCACAGGGACAGCTCGTTTGGCCCGCGCCAGGCGACATCCACGCCGATCGCCACGAGGATCTCGATCATCGCCTCCACGTCGCGGATGCGCGGCACGTTGCGCACGAGCACCTCGTCCTCGGTGAGGACGCTGGCTGCGAGGATCGGCAACGCCCCGTTCTTGTTTCCGGCCGGGACCATCGTGCCCGACAGCGGGACGCCGCCTTCGATGACGAACTTCTCCATGAGCTTGGGGCGCCGCCTGCTGGTGAACGGGGTCCCACCCACCCCACCCGCCTCGCCGGTCGAGCGCCTGGCTAGCGTAACACCCATCTCTGCAGTCCAGTTCGCCTTGCCTCGCGCAGCCCCTGCATGCTGGCGCGACACGACGCCCGAAGGGCGCGCCGGGCGCGCCTCGCTGCAACTCTCGTTGCAGTCTCGATGGCCAGGAATCGGCTCTGCAGAGCCATTCGCCGCCCCATCGACCGAGGCGTACACATGTTCGCAAGCGGTCCGTCCGACCGGCTTCGTAGCTTACGAACACATGTTCCCCGGAACGCCCAAATCCAAGCTTGCGCAGCGCGCGCTCGGTGCTGTACGCGTGGCCCGCTCGTTCCTGTTGCTCGAGGACGACTACGAGGTCGACTGGGAGGTCGGCCAGGACGAGCCCAGCCACGCCCTGCATCCCCATCGAGCGCCGCTGCGCAGAGGGTGCGCGCGCAGGCGTCCGGGCCAGATCCCGGCGCCTGCGCAGCCGTGCCTATCGCCGGTCGGGCGGGTGGCGCCGGCGCAGCCACTTGGGCGCGCACGGCGCGCCGAGCGGTTCTCGACCCAGATATGACGACGGGCCGCCCGAAGGCGGCCCGCGTGTCGAAAAAACCGGCGGCGTCCTACTCTCCCAGGCCCTTGCGGGCCAAGTACCATCGGCGCTGAGGGGCTTAACTGCTCTGTTCGGAATGGGAAGAGGTGTTTCCCCCTCGCCAAGGCCACCGGAAAAAGGCGAAAGACCACGCCTACCACGGTCCCTCAAAACTGCACATGCCACAGCGGGTATCACTAAATTATCCGTCAAGCCCTCGACCCATTAGTACCGGTCTCCTGCAGACGTTGCCGTCCTTCCAGATCCGGCCTATCAACCTGGTGGTCTACCAGGGGTCTTACTCCCTCTAGGGGATGGGAGAGCTCATCTTGAGGCCGGCTTCCCGCTTAGATGCTTTCAGCGGTTATCCGATCCACACGTAGCTAGCCTGCTATGCCCTTGGCAGGACAACAGATACACCAGAGGTGCGTTCATCCCGGTCCTCTCGTACTAGGGACAAATCCTCTCAACTCTCCAACGCCC